>WBZM01000037.1_pt1 | contig 236759 bp, 197 predicted proteins | sample 5204271 | NCBI WGS metagenome assembly WBZM01 (sample SAMN12344346, study PRJNA552823) | activated sludge metagenome | biome: Activated sludge suspended growth; feature: Nitrification reactor; material: Wastewater; isolation source: activated sludge from nitrification reactor of wastewater... | reverse complement strand
GGGCACACACAAAATCCACTGCCTATCATGCCTTCTAAACGTCGGCACGTCAGCAGTAGTAACGATGTGCCATAGTACAAAACGAATCACATGAATAATACCAATTCAAAAGCAATGCTCTCCACCCTTTGGATTTTCCTCACCGTAAATTTCATTTTTTGTGATGTATTTACGTTGATGCATTCGGCGGATTTGCGTCAGATTCTTGAAGGGAAAGTTGGAGATATGGAGCTTACCCAAGGGTTCCTGCTGGCTTTTGCCGTAATTATGGAAATACCAATGATAATGATTGTACTGTCAAGGATTTTGAGGCACAAAATCAATCGCATACTGAATATTATCTTTGGAATATTTCTGCTTGTCATCCAGGCTTGGAGTTTGACAACGGGTGAAGTTAGCCTGCACTATATCTTTTTTAGCATTGTAGAGATTTTGACTTGTACCCTCATCGTTTGGAAGGCCTGGAATTGGAAACTTGAAAGCAACTAAAAAAGTCGGGAATGGATCATTCAACCTCAGTCCTTTCAAGAAGCCGGAGTGCGGTAATTGCAGCTGTGGCGCTACATTGCAATGGCAATTATTGCCCCCATTGCCGTCATAGGCGAAGCGGCCTTGATCCTTTGGCTCTTTATTCAGGGAAAAAGATTCACCGATGAATAACATGTTCAACACAGCATTTTTCTTGTCGTACTTATTGCTTTTAGCGGTAATGTTCATATTGCCATTCTATACCGCAGCAGGATATTCGATTATGAACAACACGACCAGCCAATTGGGCGCTCAGTTAACGCCAAATGCCTGGGTGATGAATTTGACCTTTGTGCTCATTGGGTTGACGAGTATTTGTGCCGGTTGGCCTCATTATGAGGGCTATTGGATTCAAAAGTCAATGCTGTTAATATTTGGAATTTCCTTGGTTTTGGTTGCATTTTTCAGCCATGCCCCCATTGATACCAGCCTGAATTATAATGTCCAGGCAGATAAATTGCATTCCTTATTTGCTTCTGCCACGGGGTTTTCGTTTACTATTTTGGCGATTTCTACCGGATTTATAAAAGTGCATAAAACGGAAATGATGTTGCCGATAATGATTGGTATTGCGGCGACGCTTTTGTCGCTATTGATGTTCAAATTAGAAAACTTTGCCGGGATCTGGCAACGGTTGATTTTTATCCTTTCATTTGGATGGATGGCTTATGAATTCAGAAAGTAACATGAACAGAAAAAAAATTATCACTTTCATCCTTATTACCTATGGATTTTCCTGGATACTATGGGGCCGGCAAGCCCTAAATCACAACCTGGAATTGGGCTGGACGATTTCTAAATGGAACCACCTCGTTGCAGGATTGGGGCCGTTTATAGGAGCAATTTTGACTACTTTAATTTTTGAAAAGTGGTCGGGGGTAAGCATATATTTCAAGCAAAAACTCTTCACTTTCCCGTCCGCCCAATGGCTGTTGGTTGGGGTGGGCATGCCGATCGTATTCTTTTTGATACCCTTTTTATTTCTTGGAGTTGTAAAAAACGAGTGGGTTGGTTTTTCAGAAATAGGTTTAAATAACAAAGTTCCACTGACCAACACGTTCGCAATATGGCTCATGTGGTGTTTTTTTTATGGATTTGGAGAAGAGGGCGGTTGGCGGGGATTTTTGTTCCCCGAATTCTGTAAAAAATATAAAGCGCGGATATCTACACTTTACACCGCCTTGATTTGGGCTCCCTGGCATTTGCCTGTCTTTTTCTACGATAAAGACTTTCAATCTATGGGCGTAATGGGGGTTTTTGGTTGGATAGTCGGATTGGTATTCGGGTCTTTGCTTTTAGGTTGGTTGGTTAAACAATCCAGATGGAGTTTGTGGGCAGTTATTTTATGGCACGGAACTTTTAACTTATTTACTACCAGCGACTTGATTAATCCGCTCTATCCGGGAATTATGAGCGCATTAGTGATTTTGACCGTATTATGGATTGCAAGAAAATATGGCGAAAATCTTGAATTTAATACGGCCCCCAATCGAGCAGGGAGAGGCAAGCCCTAAGCCCACCCCAGCCCTCTCACGCCACTCCCGAATTCTTCGGGACAGGCAGTGCATACGGACCTCCTACACGGCGGTTCACGGAGCAACGCCCTTTTGACGAACTTGATGTGTCACTAACCACCAAAAGTGGTTCTTCGTCACTTTTGGTGGTTAGTGACGGCCTTCGGCAACTTGCCCATAGGGGACTTTCACCCTCCAGTAATTTTCGGTATCTTTATACCGGATCGGATGCCCGTGTTGGGCACACACAAAGTGCAAAACGTCCATTGCCTGCAAAAGCTGGCTACGCCGTTTGCAACACTCGTTGTGCATATTGCTAAGAAAGACCTAGACTTTGAAAAGTGACTTCAACATAAGACGGCTTTACCGACCTGTGCAGCCGGCTGTTAAACAGGCAGGACAAAGTGTTTTTTATAGAGAAGTTTCGCCAGAAGACAGACTCTCAAATATTATTTACTGCTATTGGGAATTGAAAACAAACGAAAAACTTCAAGACCCTTTTACATACAGAGTCGTTGCTGATGGTTGCATTGATATTTTCTTTCAACTTGACAAGCCTTCAGAAAATTTTGTGATGGGCTTTTGTAAAAAATATACAGAGTTCCCTCTTGAACATTCTTTTCACTATGTAGGTATCCGTTTTTTGCCGACAACGTTTCCGGCACTATTCAAAGTGGATGCCAAAGAACTAAGCAATCGTTTTGAGCGGCTTGAACTAGTATTAGCCGAAACTTCCACATTTATTACAGATAATTTTTCTTCCGCAGACGACTTTGAAAAACTTAAACTCAAACTTGACACCTACTTCATTCATGTAACTGCAAATGCCAATACCGTTTTGGACAGCCGTTTTCGAAATGCCTTGAATATCATTCTTAAAAACTTTGGGGTTGTAAATGTCCAGACTGATTTAGACATTGGCTTAAGCCCAAGACAGTTAAGACGTTACTTTGAGTTTTATGTTGGCGATACAGCTAAAACATTCAGTCAGGTAGTACGTTTCCAAAACATTCTAAATGCTAAGCCCTCAACGCAAAGCCTTAGACAAAACAAAATTTTCTTTGACTTGGGATACTATGACCAAGCCCATTTCATAAAGGAGTTCAAAAACTTTTACGGTGTAACGCCGAGCAAAGCGTTTGGAAGGTAGAATGTCCGTTTTTTACAAGCCTATGGCTTTTGCGGCTTGTAATTTTGTATCATCATTAACTTTTAAAACGGATAAGATATGAAACTCAACGCAGGTATTCTTACAGAAAAGTTGGCAGAAAGCAAAGCTTTCTACATCGACAAATTAGGATTTGGGGTAACGTTTGAAAACGAATTTTACCTTTTGATGCACACGCCTAACCATCAGGCTGAGCTTAGTTTTTTATTGCCCCATCATCCGACACAACAACCATTCTTTCATCAACCATTCAATGGACAAGGTATGTATTTGACCATTGAAGTAGATGATGTGGATACAATTTACAATAACCTTAAAAATAAAGGTGTTGAAATCAAGGTTGAATTAAGAGATGAGCCTTGGGGCGACAGACACTTTGCCATTGAAGACCCCAACGGAATTGGAATTGACATTGTTAAGTATTCGCCACCGCAAGAATAATGCTATGGAAACGAGAACAAAAAATAGTCTGAAAGGTGCAAAAAACATCGGTTCTACCATTATAAGAAGATTAAATGAAATTGGCGTTTATTCACTTGCTGACTTGGCGGAGCTGACCCCTGTGAAGGCATACAAGGAAATTTGCGAACATAATCCGGGTAAGACATTTCCTGTTTGCTATTATTTGTATTCGCTTGAAGGGGCATTGCTTGACTTGCATTGGGATGACTTGCCACAGGACACGAAGAAGGACTTATTGAGACAGATCGGACGATAAAGAAGCACATGCGCCCAATCGAGCAGGTGTCACTAATCACCAAAAGTGGTTCTTCGGCACTTTTGGTGGTTAGTGACAGAAGATGGTGGTTCAGGTGGCGCCGGAGTGAAAGGAAAAGCGAACTCCCTCTCCGCGCCGGATTTGGCGCCCTGCGGATGGGCGCCGCGCCGCAATCCCCCGCCAACCTGAAAGCTTCCTACAAATTGGCGGAAAGTTATACCTTTATTTGTGCCAGTTTTCGGGGGGAGCTTTCAGGAGCTTTCATTTCCCCTTTCGCTTGTTTTTTACCCAACTATTCCCTACTTTTAATCTAAACGAGAGGCTTTGAGAAAGCGCCTGCTTTCGCGTAGCCTTTTTTTCAGTAAGCTAAACCTAAACCGTATGCGGAGCCAAAACGCGTTTTTCCCATCCCGTTATGGTCTGCCGGGTTCTACGGCGGGCAAGGGGAGTTTTTCCGGAGTGAAGGTGGAAGGAGATTACCGGGCGCCCCTGTGCGACTACAAGGCCGTTGGAGACGGTTTATGGGGGGAGGTTTTCACTCCTTTTGGGTGGTTAATTCAGATAAGTAGACCCGCACTGTTTCGCGTTGGCTTAGTCGGGGTAGGTGGGGGCGCTCCGTGGATAAGTGAAATAGACGCCATGCTATGGCGGTAATACAGCTAAAACGGGAATATATACGCCCTGGTAGGGCGGGAATACAATAGTTGTATGTCATTCCCCCTATACTCCCGCCCTGACCCCATAAGCTAACTGTTTTGAAGTGTAAAATGAAGGAATAAATACATAAAAAAGTATTTTGTAAATATTTGATTCATAAATATGTAGTTATATTTTAACCAAAATCATCATTATAAATGACTTTTGTCATAAATACCTTCACCACAATTTTTCATGTTTGCAACATTGTTGCATTTGAGAATTGCGAGTGCTGGTTTTTAACAAAATATTCAATAAAAATGATGAATAAATTTTCCCTCCTGGCTATTCTGCTTTTGATGAGCAGCAGCCTATTCGCACAAAGCCTTTTAAAAGGTAAAGTAACAGACCAAAGTGGTCAACCGATTGTTGGAGCTACGGTTTTGATACACCAAAACCAAAGCGGAACGATTACACAGGCAGACGGTTCGTATCAAATTACACTGCCGAGTAACCTCAAAAGCCTGAGTGTTGAATTTAGTTTTATTGGTTTCAGACCCAAATTGCAAACCCTTTCTCCAGCAGAAGGTGAAAATGTCTTGGACATAAGTTTGATAGAATCGCCTCTGGAATTACAGGAAATCACGGTAACGGCAGGGTTTATTAAGCAAAAAGACGAAGTACCTTACCCTATAGAAACGGTTAGGAAAAAAGACATTGTAACTACTGGCGAAGTCAATTTTGCAAGAGTGATAGCACGTACACCTGGTGTGTATTTTACTAACTTCGGATTAGGGGGTGGTCAGCCAGTTATTCGTGGTTTAACCAATACGAATTTAGTTACACTTAATAATGGTATCAAACAGGAGGTTTTTCAATTTTCATCCAACCACCCGTTTCTTATCGATGAATATACAGCTTCGCATATAGAAATTATTAAAGGACCTGCCTCATTACAGTATGGTTCTGATGCCGTAGGAGGTGTAATAAATATGGTTAGAGAGCGTCCGGCAAAACCCAACAGCATTGAAGGTGATGTAGTCTCACAATATCATAGCAATACCAATGGATATCTAAACAGTGTAGGCCTAAAAGGTAGCCTTGACAAATTCTTTTTCGGTATTCGCGGGAGTTTAAAATCGCATGAAGATTATTCAGACGGTGATGATAATGTAGTTGGAAATACTAGATTAAACGAAGGTAACCTTAGCTTAAACACCGGCTACCGCTCAGATCGTGGGCTATTCACGCTTAATTACAACTATACCGATGCTGAATATGGCATTCAGAATGGCCCTCAAATAAACCTCTTCGCCAACCCATTATCAGCAACACTTTTCACTGAGGAGCGAAAAAACGAAGTGTGGTATCAGGATTTAAAGAATCACCTGATTACATCAAACAATACCGTTTTTTTTGGCAAAAATACACTTAATGTTGACTTGGGCTACCAATCTAATACGCGTGAATTCATTGCTGGCGGGATCAACCCTCAAAACGAATTGGTGGCGCCACAAGTAGTCTCAATGGTGATGAATACTTTCACTTATAACACTAAATTCAATATGGCAACGGGTGAGCACAACCTTATATTTGGAGTAAACGGCGCCATTCTTAACAATGATGCTGATGAAACCAAACCCGATGTCCCCATGCCAGATGCCAAAATAAATGACATAGGTTTATATGCCATTGGTGATTTTCAACTCTCTGAAAATTTAATACTAACTTCAGGTCTTCGTTATGATTATAGAAACATGAAATCCTTTCCTATAGCTACGACGAATACCGACCGATTTGAAGTAGATAATACCTATAACAGTATAAATGGTTCTGTAGGGATTACTTATAATTTTACTGAAAATCAGTATTTAAAAGCCAATCTTGCACGTGGTTACCGCTCACCAAACGTTCCGGAATTAACACAAAACGGTATCCACGGTGGTAGGTTTGAACGTGGTGATCCAAACTTAGATGCACAAAGCAATTACCAGCTAGATTTAACCTATCATTTACATTCCAACTGGGCCACTTTAAATATTGCCCCGTTTTTCAATACCATAACCAACTATATCTACCTGGTACAAACAAATGAAAATGCACCTGTTGGCGGTGGAAAAATATTTCAGCATGTTCAAAATGACGCTAACTTGTATGGTGGTGAGATTGCCTTGGATATACATCCTGTAACGTGGCTGGGCATCCACGGCAGCTATAGTATGATTCGTGCCGATATCACTGATAATAATGAAGGTATTGACCATCCAACATTTATACCACAAGACCGTTTAACAGGTGAAATTAAAGTACAGCAAGACCAGTTAGGGTTCTTAAAAAGACCTTACGCTTCTGTTGAAATCATGAACTTTTTTGAGCAAACACGTACAGGACAAAATGAAGCCATCACACCTGGCTATACCTTGCTGAATGCCAGAATTGGAGCTAGTTTGGCTATAGGTAAACAAGATCTTGATCTCTTTATTACTGGCAACAACCTTGCGAATGAAACCTATTTTGACCACTTGTCGGTTACCAAACCACTTGGGTTAAATATGATAGGCCGTAATATTATGTTTGGTTTACGGCTGCCTTTGGGTTTTGGAAATAAATAATCAACAACATTTAAATCGTTGAATCAATGAAAAATTATGCAACATCAATGCTCCTTTCAGGCGCCATAGTATTCATTCTGTCTGCTTGCGGAAATAATCCGGGCAAGCCATCAGAAGCAACAACTGCGGTTGAACCTGCTAAGGCAAGAGTGGTACAGCCTGCTGATATCTTCGAAAATGACTATGCGAAGGTCATAAGCGTAAGTCTCGCCCCTGGAGACTCCCTTGCATCCCACCAAGGAGGCGCACGTGTGATTTATTCCCTTTCTGATTATTCTATTGAATGGACGGAAGGCGAAAGAAACCAAGGGGTGAAGTCATGGAAAAAGGGCGATGTACACTTTCACGAACCGGGAATACACGCTGCCAGGAACAATGGCTCCTCCACCGCCGAATGGCTGGCATTTATTAAAAAGGATGCTGAACTTCCGGATTGTTCCGGTAATACTTTGGAGAAGGATGTAAATGCTGCCGCGCCAGGTTTTGCCAAACAGCTTTTTGACAACGAAAGATTTAGAATTACGGAGGTATCTTTGCCTAAAGGTGAGAAAATTCCCGCCCATTCTGGGGTCAACCGCATCATTTATTCACTCTCGGATTATTCAATTATATATGAGTCTGACAAAGAAGGGAGGAGTGAGAAGCAGTTTAAGGTGGGCGATGTACACTGGCATGAATCCTGTCGCCATTCGTTGGAAAACACCGGAGAAACGGAAGCCGTTTTTTTAGTCGTTGCCTTTAAAAAATAATCTTTGACAACAAATGTCAATTCCATATTTTATGAAAACTCAATTTTATTTCGTTTTCGTCATTACAGCGGTAATGACTTTTCTTACAGCTTGTAATCCTTCCGGCAACAAGGAAGTAACTGAAAACAAGCCGATGCACGAAAATCTGATTATCAACCTCACCAGCGATGCTACGGTTAGTGCACACGGTTCCCTGATGGGTATTCACTTAGCCGAAAAAGCGTTAGGCAACGGAATGAAAGCAACGGTATTTTTGAATGTGAATGGTGTTAAGCTGTTACAGCCGGGTGCTGATACACTTGTTTTTCACGGAGAAAATATCATTAAAGCACTCAATATGGTGGCAGAAAAAGGTGGCGAAATCATTGCCTGCCCTCACTGTATGGAGGCTCTTGGTATTGACAAAACAAAAATTCCTTCTAATGTTAAAGTTGCAGATGAAAAAGTAATGATGGAGAAACTAAAAAATAATCCAACGGTCTTCACTTACTAATAAAAACGGCATACAATCGAGCAGGGAGAGGCAAGCCCTAAGCCCACCCCAGCCCTCTCACGCCACTCCCGAATTCATCGGGACAGGCATGCGTACGGACCTCGTACACGGCGGTTCACGGAGCAATGCCCTTTTGACTAACCTGATGGTAGTAGTCCTTGAAGGAGATTTGATAACTTGGGAATGCCGTTTTAAGGACCGGCTAAAAAAACTACTTCTTTATGAAAGCGCTTGTTTACCACCCCAAAGGGCATCCGGACAAGTTGGCGTATGGCGACGCGCCGACGCCTGTTCCGGCAGCCGATGAAGTCCTCGTCCGGGTGCATGCCGTATCAAACCGGTGATCACCCGAAGGTACCCCCTCGAACAGGCTGCCGAAGCCATGCGCTACCTGATGCAGGGGCATTCGGCTGGGAAGGTGGTGGTTCAGGTGGCGAAGGAGTGAAAGGGATAGGCGCCCCCTCTCCGCGCCGGATTTGGCGCCCTGCGGATGAGCGCCGCGCCGCAATCCCCTTGTCAACCTGAAAGCTTCCCCCAATTGGCGGAAAGTTATACCTTTATTTGTGCCAGTTTATAGGGGAGCTTTCGCGCGCTGTGCGTACGTTAAAAACCAGAAAAGAATGAACAATCCTTTAATCCTGTTTTCGACAGTTTTGCTCTTTGCGTTGTGTACTCAAAATACCTTTGGCCAAAAGAAATATGAAAAAGAGAGTCGTATAACTCCCCAAAGTGCGCCATCGGCCGCTTTTGACTTCATTAATGCTATAGAAATAACCAGCAGAATAAAGTGGTACGCCGAAGCCGGCTTTGAAAGTAAAAGTATAGAGGCAAAATTTAAACTGGAGAACAAAAGGCATAGCGTTGAATTTGACACAACAGGTATTATTCAGGACGTCGAAATAGAAATGAAATGGATAGAGCTGCCATCCCAAGCGAAAGACTCAATACATTCTGAATTAAGCAGAAATTGTTCGAGATTTAAAATTTCGAAGATACAAATTCAGTATTCAGGAAGCCAATCCCAATTATTGCCCTTTTTAAAAGGCGAAGCAGCCTCCGAACACTTAATTATAAATTATGAAATAATAGCTAAGTGCGCAAACAAAAAAGCGGAGCTGCTTGAGTACCTTTTCAACGCTGAAGGAAAGCTACTTAAAGCTTCTAAAATCATCTTTAAAAACTCCAGTAATCTTGAATATTAAGGTTTCAATATATTTCCTTCTGTTTTGTTTGAGTTTTCTGTTTGTTAATAGAACAACGGCCCAAAACACGTATCAGTTTGGCGCGCTTCCTTCTGTTAATTTAAACAAAAAGCTAAGGAATGATTGGTCGTTAAACGTTAAAATAGAATCGCGGCAGTTAATACGGCAAGGTGAATTTAAGGGGAATGTTGATAAAAATTATGAATATGTGCTTACTGATTATTCGATTATCACGGCAAAAAAAATTGGTTTAAATTCCAGGCTTGCCGGCGGTTATTTGATTAGATTTCGCGACAAAGAATTGGTTCACAGAATAATTCAGCAATTTTCGATCGTGCAAAAAATGACAAGCTTCAGGCTCGCGCATCGTTTTACTGGCGACCAAACATTTGCGCCAAACGAAAGCCCGGAATTCAGATTTAGATATAGATTAACTGCTGAAATACCCTTAAACGGCCAATCTGTTGATCCAAAAGAATTTTATTTAAAAATAAACAACGAAATTCTTAATAGTTGCCAAAATTCAGAATACGACCTTGAAATCAGAACGGTACCTTTGCTTGGATATGACATTTCAGACAGCAATAAAATTGAAATAGGTTTAGATTATAGGCTAAATTCCTTTTTGAAAGGCAATGCTAGAAACAGTTTTTGGATGAGTTTGAATTGGTTTATAGAAATTTGAATAAAACTTTGCAGGTGCTGTGTAGTTACGCTTCCTTGAAGCCTTCATTCAGGATAATGATGAATGTTCTCCCTTAATATTTTTTAAAAATCCGTTTATGATGCCATTCGCTCCTTCTTTCCAACGGCTCCTTTTGCTCCTGTTTCTGGGATTCGCGTTTACCGCTAAGGCCCAGGAGGGCAAGGTGGTCATCGGCGCCATGGATACCGTCGTTTCCACCATACTGAATGAGCAGCGAACCGTCTGGGTTCATGTCCCCGACGGAGGCGGGCCTGACGGTAAGAGCCGGCAGCGCTACCCGGTGCTGTATTTGCTGGACGGCGACGGGCATTTTTCCTCGGTCGTGGGCATGATGCAGCAATTGAGCAGTGTCAACGGCAATACGTTTTGCCCCAAAATGATCGTGGTGGGCATTCCGAACACCGACCGCACCAGAGACCTGACGCCGACGCACGTCGATGCCGACCCGCCTTATATGGACTCTACCTCCTCCAAAACATCGGGCGGCGGCGAAAACTTCATTGCGTTTATCGAAAAAGAACTGATGCCGCATATCGAAGCCAAATACCCTGCGGCGCCGTATAAGATGCTCATCGGGCATTCTTTCGGCGGTCTGACGGTGATGCAAACCTTTGTTCACCACACCGATCTGTTCAATGCCTACATCTGCATCGACCCGAGCATGTGGTGGGACAATCAAAAGCTGTTGCAACAAGCGCAAAAGGCGTTGGCGGAAAAAAAGTTTGAAGGGAAATCCCTGTTTCTGGGTATTGCCAATACAATGGAAGACGGCATGGATATTAAAACGGTCGTGAAAGATACTTCTGGCGACACGAAGCATATCCGGTCCATATTGGCGTTACAGTCGTATTTTGAGCGAAACAAGCAAAACGGCTTGAAATACCAGGGCAAATACTACCCCGACGATACCCACGGCTCCGTCCCCCTCATCACCACGTATGATGCGTTGCGCTTCTTCTTCGATTTTTTTCCTTTTACCCTCACGATGAAGGATTTTACGGATTCCACCAGCGCGCTGGCGGATAAATACCAGAACCATTTTGCCCGCCTTTCTCAAAAAATGGGGTATCCAATCCAGCCGGATGAAGGAGAAATCAATTACATGGGATATGAGTTCCTGAGACAAAAACACTATAAAAAAGCGGAGGATCTTTTCAAACTCAATGTGGCCAATCATCCCGAAAGCAGTAATGTTTATGACGCGTATGCCGATTATTTTTTAGCCCAACAGGACACGGCCAATGCGATCACCCAGTTGAAAAAAGCCCTGGCTATAGCGGAAAATGAAAGTTCGAGAAAAAAACTGGAGGCGCTTGAAGGCGGCGGGAAGGCTCCTCGCTTTCTTCGCGAAGTAAGCCTCAGTGGCAGTGGCTACGCGCTCGGTCTGCAACACGGCCAACAACTGAAAAAAGAGATCGGCGAAATCGTCGTAAAATGGAAACAAAGTGTGGAAAGCCAATTGAATCAACCGGCAGATACCATCGTGAAGGCGTTTTTTGAATACGCCCGGTTCGACGAGGCCATCAAAACGTGGACGCCCGAACTCTACGAAGAAGTGCGGGGCATTGCCGACGGCTCGGGGCAGGCGTTCAACGACATCATGGTACACAACCTCCTCGACGAATTTTGGGTTTGGCAGGACGCACGCCAAAACCACCATTGCAGCGGCATCGGCGTGCCTGCCCGCGACGGCAATCCCGGCTATATTGCCCAAAACATGGACCTGGAAAGTTACACCGACGGCTATCAGGTGTTGCTCCGCCTGGCTAAAACCGACAAAACCCCCGAACAGCTCATCCTCACCTATCCGGGCTGCATGGCCACCAACGGGCTGAACGAAGCCGGCATCGGCGCCTGTATGAATACCCTGATGCAGCTCAAAGGCGCACCCTCGGGCTTGCCGGTAGCCTTTATCGTACGGCGCATCCTCAACAGCACCGACAAAAACGATGTGCTGCGTTTCATCCAGCAGGCGCCCCATGCATCGGGTCAGAATTACATCCTTGGCATCCGGGGCGAGGTCTATGATTTTGAGGCGTCCGCCAACAAGGTCGTGCGGTTCGACCCCCAAAACGCCAACGGCACGGTGTATCACACCAACCACCCGATGGCTAACGACGACCTGAAAGACTGGTACAAGTCCCCGGAAAAGGGCAACAGCGCGATCCGGCTGGCTTCAGTTCAAGAGCGCATAGCTACCCGCCAAACAATCGGGGACGCGGACATCAAGGACGCCTTGCGCGCCAAAGACGATCCGAACAACCCCGTTTGCCGGGCTTTCAACCGCTGGGGCGGCACCTTCGGCTCCGTGGTGATGACCCTCACGGGTAACCCCAAACTGGAGATTACCGCCGGACCGCCAGATGAGTCTGAGTACAAAGAGGTGCGCTTCAGTTCAGAAAAACCCCTGTCTCAAGAAACCGGTTGGCGCACCATCACCGGAACGGTGGTGGATGAACATGGCGAACCCTTGATCGGCACGGGGATTAGAGTACTTCCGGTTGAAAACAACAGAGCGATAGCAACGGTTAATGGCGTTGAAGGGGAGTATAGCCTAACCGTCCCGCCATCGTCTAAGGCATTGGTCTATTTTTGGGATGCAGGATGGGGCGCGGATACCGTCGCACTAACGGAATCCGATACCCTCCACGTGATGCTCGTTCAAAATCAGGATTTCGTGGAGGCATTGAATCGCTCAAAAAAACCATCCCAACGAACGCATTCGATTCGGGTAACGGGGGAAATACGCGGGCTTCCCAAATCCAATTTCCATCCGGTGATTCGCATCGTCGGCACAACCGCCCGGATCATTCCCGACGCGGAGGGCCGGTTTGAACTGTTTTTACCGCCAGGAAGCGATGTCCTTTCTTTGGAGGCCGAAAACTTCACCCCCCGGCAGGTGCGGATACCCAACGTACCGAATATTCACCTGCCCACAGTCAATTTGTATAAAACATCAAAAAGAAAAAAACAATGAAACAAACCACCCTTCTGGGCCACAGCAACCTGGCGGGGCATCAAAACAGCAAATTCGTAGAGGTAGTCGGCCTCCTTGCGAAAGAGAAAGGCGCGACCAAAGCGCAGATTGCCTTAGCCTGGATATTGAGCCGAAATGATGACATTACCGCCATCCCCGGCGCCAGGAAGATTCACCGCCTCGAAGAGAATCTTGGCGCATTTAATGTGGCGTTGACTGCACGTGATCTGGCCACTATTGAAGAACATATTCCTCATGAAACCGTTGGGGAACGGCACTACTAGTTATAAGGCGGTCATAGACAGCGTTTACCCAATGGAAGAGGCAGGAGAAACCCATTACGGTGTGGACACTAGAAGAAAAAAGGGGAATGTGGTTTTAAAAATTACTTCTTAAATTCGGTGGCGTTTTACGCTGAATTGGGTAATTTCAAATACCTTGGTTTTATAGCTGGGCTTTCAGTTCAAACAAGGAAAAGCAAGATGAAAAAGTCTAAAATAGGCACTTTTATTCTAGTGTTGTTGGGTGGATAACCGGATTGGTATTCTGGTCTCTTCTTTTGGGTTGGTTGGTACAACAATCAAAATGGAGCTTATGGGCCGTTTTTTATGGCACGGGACGTTCAATCTGTTCACAACAAGCGAATGGATAAATCCATTATTTCCAGGAATTATGAGCGGATTAGTGATATTAACCGCTTTTTGGATAGCGAGAAAATATGAAAAAAACCCAGACGAATAAGGCGCCCGTAAAGTATAAGCGATAATCCCCCCTAAACGGCGGCACTACGCTTAAACAACCCTTAATAAATTCAAATCATGAAAGAAATTAACACAATTAACCTCTTGGAAAAGTTCTCCCTGTTTGAAAAACACTGGACTCCGCACATCATTGGAGAACTTAATAATCAATACGTAAAACTTGCAAAACTAAAAGGGGAGTTTATCTGGCATAGTCACGACGAAGAAGATGAGTTGTTTATGATTTTCAAAGGCTCCCTTTATATGGACTTTCGAGACGGAAGAACATTAGAGATAAAAGAGGGAGAGATATTAATTGTACCAAAAGGCGTAGAACATAAGCCTTATACTAATGGCGAAGAAGTTTATTGCTTGCTTTTTGAACCGAAAGCGACGTTACATACAGGAAATGTGGATAGCGAAATGACCGTAAAAGAATTGAGTTGGATTTGAAAAGAACCGTTACCAAGGCAAAGCCGCACACGGCGGCTAAACCCCAACCCGCATAGCCAACGCCCGCCGCCACATCGCCAATGCGGGAGTTAGCTGCAACATAAAAACGATGAAATACATACAAAAGAAATATAATTTATTCATCCCGGTCATAGAAAAATTTATTTCAGGAATTAATTCATTTTCTGATATAAGTATAAATGACAAGCTGGAAATACTTTTGAGCTTGGAAAGTATTGGGATTTTAACTCCAAGTATTAAAAAGAAAGTTGAGTTTATTTCCAAGTTGGACATAAATGATCTAAACATCGTTAACCAATTAACGCGGCAATTAATATTAATAAAATACGATATCGAAAAAGAAGAAAGAAAAAATTTCTTGAATTACTGGATACTGGAAGGCAATCACAAAAAAGAGGATTTAATCACCATATCTTGGATATTTGGATTAGGCGTTGAAGATAAGGCAAATTTAGATGAAAAATGGATGAAATACTTTAAGGACTTTTTTATTAAAACATCGAAAACATTAAAATCAATCACCGCCAAGTCATGGATGCCTAATTATCTGGAGAAACTAGGGTTTAATGACATTTCAGAAAAAATTATTGCCTCGATTTTGGCCTCAAGAGAGAATAACGGTAGTTGGGACGGCAACTTTGAAAAAACCATTAGAGTCGCTTACGCTTTAAGTACTTCAAATTATTGCAAGCCAATCGAAATGCAAAAAACGCTGAGTTATATTGAAAATAAGCTAGATAGAATACCTCAATTAACATTTAAGAATTCCTCTTTGATATTAAAATTATTTTTCAGATTTGGCCGATTTGAAGATGATCTAAAGCAGTACATATTAAACCAAATACAATTTGATTCGAATTTAATAATGCAAAAGGATTTGAAACAACTTTTGCTTGAAGGGGACATCAAGAAGGCTATAACAGAAGTAAAATCCCATTGTAATGGCAGCCCTAATTTGGAGAATGAAATAATTTTGATTGCCAGCAGAATGAATAATATTGAGGAATTCAATAGACTAGGCATTATAACCTATGAAGATTATAATTCCCAGAGAAATAGAATTATTTTTAGTTTACTTGAATTTATTGATAAAAACTTTAGCGGCAGCTAACCGGATGCCCTAGTGAAAGCTCCCCCGAAAACCGGCATCAATAAAAGTATGTCATTGCGTCTGTTTTCAGGTGAAGGATTCATCCTTTATTTGTGCCCGTTTTAGGGGAAACATTCAGTCCACGTAACGCGTCTGCACCTGCCAACGGTCAACTTGTATAAAACAGGAAAAAGAAAAAAACAATGAAACAAACCACCCTTCTGGGCCACAGCAACCTTGTTGTGAACCGCATGGGCCTCGGCTGCATGGGCATGTCGGAATTTTATGGGTCTTTTGATGAGGAAGAATCGATTAAAACGCTGCACAAAGCCATTGACCTGGGGGTCAACTTTTTTGACACGGCCGATATGTACGGCTGGGGGGCGAATGAACGGCTGTTAGGAAAAGCCTTTAAAGGGCGCTGGGATGAGGTGGTTTTAGCCACCAAGTTTGCGGTGATGCGCGGACCCAATGGCGAATTTCTGGGACTCAACGGATCACCGGCATACATCCGGCAGGCTTGTGAAAAAAGCCTTCAAACCTTGGGTGTCGAGGCCATTGACCTATACTACATGCACCGGCAAGATCCCCGGGTTGAGATTGAAGAGATTGTGGGCGCCATGTCGGATTTGGTCAAAGAAGGGAAAGTGAAATATATTGGCCTTTCAGAGGTTAGCCCCGAAATACTTCGCCGTGCCCATGCCGTTCACCCCATTTCAGCCCTTCAAACAGAGTATTCTTTGTGGAGCCGTGAACCGGAGCAAGAACTTTTTGACGTGTGCAAAGAACTCGGAATTACTTTTGTAGCCTATAGCCCATTAGGTCGCGGCTTCCTGACAGGGGCAATTAAAAGTCGCGCTGATTTTGAAAAAGGCGATTTCCGTCTCGTAAACCCCCGCTTTACGGAGGAGGCTATGCAGAAAAACAGCCAATTCGTGGAGGTAGTCGGCCTCCTTGCGAAGGAGAAAGGCGCGACCAAAGCGCAGATTGCCTTAGCCTGGATATTGAGTCGAAATGATGAAATTACCGCCATCCCCGGCACCAGGAAGATTCACCGCCTCGAAGAGAATCTTGGCGCATTTAATGTGGCGTTGACTGCACGTGATCTGGCCACTATTGAAGAACATATTCCTCATGAAACCGTTGGAAAACGGTACTAACAGGCCCGATACAGAGGGTGGCCGGGTTGCTCCGGGTGAGCAAACATTTGACAAGGGATTTTCTGGCATTGGAAGCGTTGACCTGAAATAGAAACTACCCGGTAAAATGGAAATTGATAACTTGGGAATGCGTTTTAAGGACCGGCTAAATAATGTACCCATGAAGTACCTGATTATCCTTTCTGTTAGTCTTTTTACCTCCCTGAATGTAATCAGCCAAACCGTTGACCAGCAGGTGGATAGTTTGTTGCGGCTCATGACCCTCGAAGAGAAAGTAGGCCAAATGACCCAAGTAGAAAGAGGCGCTTTGGTAACGCTTGGGCACATCTCCAGCTATGGTATTGGATCCATTTTGAGTGGCGGCGGCTCTTCGCCTTCCTCAAATACGGTGACAGGATGGGCAAATATGTATGATCTATTTCAGCGCAAGGCATTGGAGAGCAGGTTAGGGATTCCATTGATCTACGGGATTGATGCCGTACATGGACACAACAATGTCTACGGCGCCGTTATTTTCCCCCACAATATTGGTATGGGATGTACCTGGAATCCGGCGTTGATCGAAGCGGCCAATAAAATAGTCGCTAAAGAAGTAGCCGCTACCGGCATCGACTGGACATTTGCCCCCTGTATTGCCGTGCCGCGAAACGAGCGATGGGGCAGAACCTATGAAGGATTTGGCGAAACGGCAGAAATCCAAAAAATCATGGCCCGGGCATCCGTTGTCGGGTTACAGGGAACTGATTTAGGGGCAAATGAAACCATCCTGGCTTGCGCAAAGCATTTCGTTGGCGATGGAGGAACGACCAATGGAGGCGATCAGGGAAATACGTTGGTTAGCGAGCAAGAACTCCGGTCGGTTCATATGGACGGGTACAAGGATGCCATTGCGGCCAAGGCAGGTACCGTTATGGCTTCGTATAGCAGTTGGAACGGAGTGAAATTACATGGGCATAATTACCTGCTGACCAATGTACTAAAAAACGAACTGGGATTTGAAGGGTTTGTTATTTCCGATTGGAAAGGAGTCGATCAGGTGGATGAGAATTACCGCACAGCGGTCAAAAGATCGATTAATGCAGGCGTTGACATGGTTATGGTGCCCGATAGGTATGAGGTCTTTATTGGGCATCTCCTGAGCTTGGTTCGGGATGGCGAGGTTAGCCAATCCAGAATAGATGATGCCGTGCGAAGAATATTGAAGCAAAAATTCTTGCTTAATTTATTCGAGAAACCCCTTACGGACAATTCCTTAGCGGCTTCCGTAGGCTCCCAGGCACACCGTGATGTAGCGCGACAAGTGGTAAGAGAATCGATCGTACTTTTGGATGCCAAAAATGATGTGCTTCCCCTGAAAAAAAACAATCAAACCATCCTGGTGGCTGGTCAACTGGCAGCCGACCTGGGAGGGCAATGCGGAGGTTGGACCATTTCCTGGACAGGAGGCAATGGCGCGATAACTCCCGGTACGAATATTTTGACAGGGATTCAAAAGCTGGCTGGATCGAGCAAAGTCATCTATGCACCCAATGGAAATTACACGGGTTCGGCAGATGTGGCCGTTGTCGTTATCGGTGAAAAGACACCCTACGTCGAGGGGGGCGGAGACCGATCTTCCTTGTTATTAGACCCGGAAGATGTTAACCTGTTAAAAACCCTGAAAGAAAAAGGCATACCTACCGTTGCGCTGTTAGTCTCGGGACGGCCGATGATTTTTGGAGAGCTCTTGCCCTATTCCGATGCCATGCTGGCGGTTTGGTATCCGGGCACCGAAGGAGACGGAATTGCCGAAGTACTTTTTGGCGATTACCTGCCTTCCGGAAAGCTTACCCATTCCTGGCCCAAAACGATGGCGCAAATTCCCATCAATGTTGGAGACAGTAATTACAACCCGTTGTATGCGTACAAACATGGTTTGGATCAATTCCCAACCAATGGTTCTGCTAATGCATTATTGCCCTACGCCGCATCGACTACCTCTTCAGGAGACAAGATTGTACTGGCGCTGTCCGATAAAATGACCTTGATGGAGGCCGTCAATACCGATTTTACCGTAAGAATAAATGGAGCGGTAATCCCAAACCTCATTCGCGAAATACGTATTGCCCAATTCGATAAGAGTATCCTTGTGCTTGCTTTAAACCGGGCGGTTGAAGTAGACGAAGACATTACCCTTTCTTATTCGGGAAAGAACATTGCTTCTGCGGGTTTGGCGCTGGATAGTCTGGCTAATTTTTTCGTTTACAATGCCGTCAGCGCCGGCAACAAAATCTATGCGGCGCCCGGGCGGGTAGAGGCGGAACATTTCTTTGCCATGAGTGGTATCCAAACGGAACCCTGTACGGATGTGGGCGGCGGGGAAAATGTTGGCTACATCGAAAGCGGGGATTGGATGAAATATACTATTAACGTAACCCAATCCGGGCTTTACCGAATTGTCAATAGAATTGCCGGATTTTCAGGAGGAACCTTGCTGCTCACCTTTAACGATTCGCTGCAAACAGAAGTGCAATACAGCGCTACCAATGGTTGGCAAAACTGGCAAAGTTTTACCACGACCATTAATTTAAAGGAAGGGGTCTATGTCATGCAAGCTCGCGCACAAGCCAATGGGTTTAATATCAACTACTTTAATTTTGAATTGCTGACGACCTCTGTTCAGGACCCGGCTGCTACCATCCAAAACATGGTAGCATATCCTAATCCGGTAGATAGTAAGTTAAGCCTGGAGTTTTCGTCAGCCTGTCGCCAGCACATTACCATCAAATTAATTGATCTTGCCGGCAGGATGACTCAGGACCTGTATGCCGGTATGGTAGATAGCGGCAAGAATCAATTCCAGTTTTCGCTTAATCCCAACTTACCCAAAGGGGTGTATTTCGTTGAGATTAAAGACGGCTTAAAACGGAATTTTCAAAAGATTGTTAAAGACAATAGTCCATGAGAACCCTTTTCCTCTTACTGGTTTCCCTGCCGCTTTCTCTAAACCTCCCTGCTCAAATAGTATTAAAAACCAACTACCTGGAGCTTTCCCTGAATCCGGCCGGGCATATTGCCCAGCTCACTGACCGGGCAACAGGCCGTACCTATGCAGCCCCTGGAACCCGGTCTCCCTTGCTGGCCGTCTATGTGGGGGTCAATCCGGAATCCCCTTCCAAGGCCTCCTATAACCCCAAGTCCAAAACGCTTACCCTCCAATATCCCCGGAGCAAAGCGACCCTTACCCTCCGAGTGGAAGAACGGGAGGAATACCTCGTTTTTGAGTTGATCAAAGCCCAGCCTGAAATGACGATCGATAAAGTCATCTGGGGCCCTTATGCCACCAACATTGGCGAAACCGTGGGCGAGATCGTCGGCGTCGTGCGAAACGGCGAATACGCGCTGGGCATTCAAAGCCTGAATGTCAAAACCGTGGGCGGGTTCCCTTCCAACGAGGAAGGCTTTGAATTGGCGCGGGGTTCGGCTGCCCAGAAAACTCCATCGGGAAGTGTTCTACAAGCCTATTCCCTCAACCGAAGTAAAGCAAGAAATATAACCGTTTGGGACAAAAGCTTCCCCAATATGCCGGTACCTGCCATTCCCGGCGAGACCGTGAGGGGCTCCAAGATCGCGCTTTTCGGCTGCCCGGAGCCCCAAGTACTCGCTGTCATCAGTAAAATCGAAGTAGACCAAGGCCTGCCCCATCCCCTGATCGATGGGGTCTGGGCCAAGATCTCCCCCCAAACCGGCAGGTCTTATCTGATCGCTAATTACTCGGAATCGACGATCGACACCCTGTTGGAATACACCCAAAAAGCGGGGTTAATGAGCCTCTACCACATGGACGCCTTCAAAAGCTGGGGGCATTACGAACTCAGTCCGGCGTTTTTCCCGAACGGGGTTGCCGGTATGCAGGATTGCGTCAAAAAAGCAACCCAAAAAGGCATCCACCTTGGGGCGCATACCCTCACCAATTTTATCCAAACGCACGACCCGTACGTGACGCCAGTGCCCGACAAGCGCCTCGCCAAAACAGGCTTCAGCCGGTTGGCTGCCGCCATCGATTCCACAGCTACCGTACTTCCGGTAGAATCTCCGGAGTATTTCGCCAATACCCACGCCAACTGGCTGCATACGGTGGTCATCGGGGAGGAACTGATCCGCTATAAAAAAGTTTCCGACGAAGCGCCCTGGAGGCTGCTCGACTGCGAGCGGGGCGCTTTTGGCACGAAAAAAGCCGCCCATTCCGCAGGCGCCGAAGTGGGCAAACTCCTGGATCACCCCTACGAAGTGTTTTACCCCAACCTCGAGCTCCAGACCGAAATTGCGCTGAACCTCGCCAGGCGTTTCAATGAATCAGGGCTTTCCCACCTCGACTTCGACGGGCACGAAGGGTGCCTGGCAGCGGGGCAAGGCGATTACGGCATCGACCTCTTTGCGGAGACATTTATCCGGAATACCGCGCATCCGGTGATCAACGGAACCAGCCTTTCCAAACATTTTTACTGGCATATCAATACCTATTGCAACTGGGGCGAACCCTGGTACGGCGGCTTCGCAGAGAGCATGCAGGAGTACCGCATCAACAACCAGGCCCTCCTGGAGCGCAACTACCTCCCAAACATGCTGGGCTGGTACCTGCTCACCGAAACGACCACGCTCGCCGATATGGAGTGGATGCTGGCCCGCGCTGCCGGGTATAACGCCGGATTCGCGATGGCGACCAGCCTTGCCGCGCTGAAGAACAATCCCCAAACAGACGATCTCCTGCTGGCCATCCGCGACTGGGAACAACTCCGCCGCGCCCGCGTCTTTAGCGAAGCCCAGCGGGAGCGCCTGAAAATCCCCGCCAACGAATTCCGCCTTGTCCGGACGGGAGAAAACACCTGGGACCTGTTCCCTTTCCATAAAAGCCCGGAATTTGTCCACGAAAAAACAGAAAAGCAACCCGGCGAACCCACCGACTCCAGATGGACGTACGAGATGCCGGACGGAGAACAATTTTTTCAGTTCAAACTCTCTGTCAAACAAGGCGAAGGAACGGTCAAAAACCCCGTCTTTAAGATCGATAACTACACCCGCGTGGAGTTGCCTGTGGAGCTCTTCCCCGGCGAAGCCTGCTACCCCCTTAACGACCGCCAGATCCGGATCATGGACGACAAAGGCCGCCAGAAAAAGATCTTGGAACTGGCAGCGCCTTTGCCCTTGCTTTCAAAAGGCGGACATGTCATTTCCTTCAACGCCCAGTATTCGGGGACCAGTAACCACCCCCATGTAGCGGTGTATTTTAAAAGCCTGGGCGCGCCGGAAGGGGTACGGCTGCCTTAGGACGCGGAAATTTCACTTACAGACAAACCTCTTTATCCTGAAAAAGGGCTATCTTAACCAAACGCTTTGATTTCTGAAGGACTGTTTTTTTGCAAACAGGAGGCCTTAAGGGTTCTTCAGGTACTTTTCTAACCGGGAAGAGGTTCACTATTTGGATCGAATGTCATGAAAGCACGCCGAAAGATCGTCCAGCTATTGCAATACTTCAATCTCGAAGCGGAGATCAATGACTTTGAGGAAATTCACGAAACGATAATCAGGGATATTTCCTTCAAGGGCACGAACCTCTGGGTGCTGCTTTTTGCTACCATTGTTGCTTCTGTTGGCCTGAATGTCAACTCGACGGCAGTGATTATCGGGGCCATGCTCATTTCACCGCTGATGGGGCCCATCAATGGCATGGGCTACAGTATCGCTACGTACAATTATCCCTTGTTCCGAAAATCCCTTCAAAATTTCCTGTTCGCGGTTGTCACTTCGCTTATTGCCTCTACGGCTTATTTCGCCATGAGCCCTCTATCGGGAGCGCATTCCGAATTACTCGCCAGGACAAGCCCTACTATTTACGATGTTTTGATCGCCTTATTCGGCGGCCTGGCGGGAATCCTGGCGATTAGCAGCAAACTGAAAGGGAACGTCATCCCTGGAGTTGCCATTGCAACGGCATTAATGCCTCCCCTCTGCACGGCAGGATACGGGTTGGCCACCGCTCAATTCAACTTTTTCTTTGGGGCGTTCTACCTGTTTACCATTAATGCCGTGTTTATTGCCTTGTCTTCCGTGCTGATCTCGTATATCCTGAATTTCCCTATCCGGACGGTAATTGAAGAAGCGCAGAAAAAACGGGTCAATCGACTGATCGCCGCCATTATTGTCTTGATATTTATCCCAAGCGTATATTTCGGGTACCGCATGGTGCAGCAGGAGCGTTTTAGCGAACAGGCCAACCGGTACGTCCGAAGCGTCAACATTGTCGAAGGAAATTATTTGCTGAAATCTGAAATCAACCCGGGCGCCAGAATCATCCGTTTAATATATGGCGGTATGGCGTTGGAAGACGCCCAAAAAACTGAGATCAAAAAAAGATCTCAGGATTTTGGGCTCAAGAACGCAACGATCATTATCGAAAAAGGCCTTTCCTTCGAGGCGGCCGATACGCGGAACACCGAAGTGGAAACGCTTAAAGGTGAGCTGAACCGCCTAACGCTCCTGCTGAAAATCAAGGATGCTGAAATGGACAGTGTTTTGAAAATGAAGGAAATCGGCCGGGAGCTGTTGGCTGAGATCAAAACCATCTATCCTCAAATTTCAAGCTGCGCCTATGTTGAGGGGTTGGCGTACACCGATAGTCTCCCCACCCCTTCAAAATTGGGATTGGCGTATATCTCCTGTAAAGCCAAATCGCTGAGCCAGGAAGATAAGGAGAAGATCGCCTCCTGGTTAAAGACCAAAATGAATATTCAACGCACGAACGTTTATTACGAAGAAGTGCTCTACCCCGCTCCAGACCGGTCCAAAAAACTCAAATAGCTGCTCCGTCATCCCGCAACAATACCCCATACCGCTTGTTGTACCCCTAAAATCTGTTGAATGGCATGATCGCCAAACTGGAACAAGTCAATAAAGTATATCAGACGGGGGACGAGGAGATCGTCGCATTGCAGCCTACGACCATGGCCATTCGCCCTGGAGAACTCCTGCTGATTATCGGCCCGTCCGGTTCTGGCAAAACGACGTTGCTTTCCTTGCTGGGGTGCGTGTTATACCCCACCAGCGGCCGCCTGTGGGTGGACGGTCAGGAGGTCAGCCGAATGAAGGAAAACCAACTGGCCAGGCTCCGCCTGAATACGATCGGGTTTGTGTTTCAGAATTTCAACCTTTTGTCCCCGCTCACGGCAGAAGACAACGTACTTATGCCGCTCCGGCTGCAAAACATCTCTCGAAGGGAAGCCCGGCGCCGCACCGAAGCCGCCCTGGAAATGGTGGGCATGACCAGCCACCGGAACTTTCTTCCCAAACAACTCTCCGGAGGACAGCAACAACGCATCGCCATCGCGCGGGCGCTGGTGACGGACCCCAAGCTGATCCTTTGCGACGAACCCACGGCTGCCCTGGACAAAAACTCGATCGGGATTGTCATGGAAGAACTCCGCATGTTGGCCGATCAGGGAAAAGCCGTTTGTGTCGTTACCCACGACCCCCGGCTTGAACCCTACGCGCACCGGATCGTTTCGGTCAATAACGGGTTGGTAACCGAAATCAGTCAATTTGAACAGTAGCGCCTTCTTTTTTTTAGCCGGATATCTTATAGAATATGAAACGCCTCCTTTTTTTGACCCTTCCTTTCCTGCTGGTAGCCTGCGGCAAATCAAAAGACGAAAAAACGGCTTCCGAAGGAATCCCTTTGACAGAGGAAGGCCTCCCTATCGACACCAGTATGGCCGTGACCGAGGTGGTCGGTATCGCCCGGATTGAACCCGAAGGCAAGATCATTTCAATCAACGCAGAAACCGGCGGGTTTATCCGGAACGTGCTGTTCTCCGAAAACCAGAAAGTCCATGCAGGAGCTATTTTGGTTGCGCTGGACGACGACCTCGAACAAGCCCGGTTGATGCAGGCCCAAAGCCGCATCAAAACCCAGCAAACCGCCATCGAAGCGGCGCAGGCAACCCTGAACGCCCTGCAAGTAAGGCTTGCTCAAGCCCGCAATACCTTTCAGCGCAATGCCAAACTCCTTGAAGGAAATGCAGCAACCCAGCAGGAAACCGACGACAGCCGGTTCGCGGTGGAAGACCTTGAAAAGCAGCTCGCAGGGCAGCAAGCGGTTATCAATCAGCAAAAAGCCCGCCTGGGAGAGCTGCAAGCCGAAATGGAAGTTAGCCGGGTAGAGCTGAACAAGAAAAAACTCCGCGCCCCCGTTAGCGGCGTTTTCCTTTCCTGCGAGGTAAGGCCGGGCAACTACGCGACAACGGCTACGAAACTGGGCGATTTCGCCCTGGACGGCCCCTACCTGGCGATAACGGAGGTCGATGAATTGTACGCCACAAAGGTAAAAGAAGGCCAGCAGGCTTATGTGCGCCTCCAAGGATCCAATGACGTCGTGGGGCGGGGTAAAGTGGTTTTCGCAGGCCCTTACCTCAAGAAAAAGTCGCTGTTCTCCGACACCTCCGACAATTTCGAGGACCGGCGGGTGCGGGAAGTGCATATCCAACTTGACAACCATAGCAACGTATTGATCGGCAGCCGGGTAGAATGCGTGATAAACCTGGGGAAGCAATGAATGAGTTGGTAAATAGTATCCACACCCCTTAAAACGGAACAATATGTTCAAAACCGCGTACCGGTTTTTGGTATACGACAAGGCCAAGTCGATCGGCGCCATGTCGGGGGTCGTCCTGTCTGTATTTCTCATCGGGCAGCAAAGCGGTATTTTTATCTTCCTGACGGATGCGATGTCCTCGCTGGTGCGCAATAACGCCCAGTATATCTGGGTGATCGACGACAAATCCACCAACGCCAACGCCCTTTCTGCGCTGGATATGCGCAAAGCGCGCGAACTGGCGAGCGTGCCGGGCGTAACCCGGGTAAACCCCATGGTGCTGGCCGGCGGCACAGCCCGCTTCGCCAATGGAAAGACCAGCGGCATCCAAATGATCGGAACCCAATATCCGGAATGGGCAGGAGGACCGTGGAACCTGGAGACCGGCAAAAAAACAGACCTCCTTCAGGACGGCGCCGTGATTACCGAGTATTTTGACCGCGACGCCCTCGGCGGCGCCGTGGTGGGCGATTACTTCGAGGTCAATGGCAAGCAGGTATATATCGCCGGAAACACCCGGGGCGTGCGCTCCTTTGGCGGCGTGTATGTATTCACCACCATAGAGAGGGCGCGTTACCTCGGCGGGCTACCCAGCGACAAAGCCAACGCGTTTCTCCTCCAATGGGATCCCGGCGTCTCCAGAGATCAAATTATTTACCACATCAATAACCGCTTGAAAGGGCTTCGGGCCTGGAAAAGCGAGGAATTGACCAGCGCGACCATTTCGGAAGTGCTGAAATCGAGCGGCATCGGCTTTTCTGTCGGTACCCTGATCGTTTTTGCCCTGATCACCGGATTTGTGATCATCGGGCTTACCCTCTACTCAGCCGCCATAGACCGCGTGAAAGACTACGGCACCCTCAAGGCGATCGGCGCCACAAACGGGTACATCCGCCGCCTGATCCTGACGCAGGCCATCACCCTGGCTATGGTAGGCTTCGTACTCGGGTTTGCGCTGGTGATGGGCTTTAAGAACGGGATTGCCCAGGCGGGGACCTTATTTGAATTCCCGCTCTGGCTCGAGGCCGGCTTCTTCGTTATTACCCTGCTGATCGCGTTTACTGGCAGTTGGTTTGCCATCCGCCGTATTACCGGATTAGAGCCTTCGGCCATTTTCAGGATCTAATGCAAAATTTGCTTCTTTAACCTGAAACCAGGAAAAAACATGAAATACCTTCTTTTCGGTCACCTTACCGGCCATTTTCATTTTCCGGGCATCCAGACTTTCCTGGTTTCGCCAACCAGGAAGGTCTGGTTACCCAAAATGTCTGGCAGGGTGGTTTTCAGTATACTTTTTGCCGGTTTATCTGTTCATGCGCCTGCCCAGGACACCCTGCGCCTGACGCTCGAAGATGCCCTTGCCCGCGGCGTACAGCACAATTACGAACTTCGCGCCCAAAAGGTTCGTATCGACCTGGCCCAGAAAGAAATGGGCAAGCTGGAGGCGCGGCGCGCGCCGGTAGTCAGCGCCAGCGGAGACCTTCGAACCAACCTGGTTCTGCCCACCACCATTATCCCCGGAGCGGCTTTTGCCAGTCAGGGGCAGGACGAAGCAGACCGCGAAATCCGCTTTGGGACCATTTTTAACTTAAGTGGCACGGTTAGCGCTACGTACCCCGTGATAGACCCCGTCTTATCCGCCGACCGGGAGGTTGCCCGGGCAAACCAGCGCCTCGAAGAAACCATTTTTGAAAAACAAAAGACCAACACCCGGCTGGTCATTGCCGAAGCATGGTACGATGTCCTGCTCCAACAAGAACAGACCCGGCTCGCCGCCCAAAAACTATCCCGCGCCCAGGATCTGCTAACCATTACTACCGCCAGGCAGGAAGCGGGCGCCGCCCTTCCCAGCGACCTGGAGCGCAGCCGGCTCGACGAAGCCAATGCCAGGGCAGCCTGGGAGCAAGCCCAAAACCAGCTCCTCTTAAGCCGCCAAACGCTGGCCTACCGTTGCGGCCTTTCACTGGATATGCCCATTGCCGTGCCAAACATTACCCCAGAAGGCATTCCCGGCATGCCTTCCGGCGCCCAGCCGGAACTACGCTGGGAACTGCGGGAAGAACAACTCCGCCTCGACCTTAGCCGGCTGGAGATCGACCGCCTGGAGCGGCAATACAAACCCAATCTAAGCCTGTACGGCAGCGCTTCAGTCCAGCACCTGAGCAATGATTTTGCCATCTGGCAACGCTGGTTCCCTCTGGTTTTCGCAGGCCTGCAGACCAACGTCACTTTATTCGACGGCCAACTAAAGCGCCGCAACCAGGAAATTGCGCAGCTTCAGGGCCTCCAGCATCAGTACAACCTGGAAAAATGCAGGGAAGACATCCAATATGAAATTGCGGCCGCCCGGACAACCCTTCAAAATGCAAGCATCCAATGGCATACTTACCGTCAGAATCTCGATATCGCCGCCCGCTTGCTCGAACTGGAACAGGAACGGTATGCCGGCGGAAAAGGGTCCTACAGCGACTATCTCAATGCCGAATACAGCTTACGGGAAACAGAAAACAACCTGCTGCGCGGGTGGTATGCCTTCCTCACGGCTAAACTTAAATGGGAGAAAGCGGCAGGAGTATTTTAACGCCGTTCTTCAGCAACCTGTTTTACTGGCTTTTCTCCCGGTTTTGCCGTTTTGCCCCTACAAACGCTTCTCCTATCGCACCATTAAAGGGGCGGCCGCTTCCTTTATTTCTTTCCCGAAATTCCCTACCTTGTCCTGACGATGAACCGATTACCTTGCTTATGATCCGGATCCTTATTGCCGACGACCACCGGCTCGTTATCGACGGCATCAAGCTCATGCTGGAGTCCGTTGAGGATATGTTGTGCGTCGGCGAAGCCTCCAACGGGAAAGAAGCGCTGGCTATGCTGGAAAAAATCCCCGCCGATGTGCTGCTGCTCGATATCAATATGCCGGAAATGGACGGACTGGAATGCAGCCGGCTGGTCAAAACCCAGTTCCCTAACATTAAAATCCTCGTTCTGTCGATGCTCAAAGAAGCCAGCCTGGTGAAGTCCATGCTCCGCAACGGCGCATCAGGGTTCCTGCTCAAAAACGCGGGCAAAGACGAGGTCATTGAAGCTATCCGCCAGGTCAGCGAAGGGAAGCAAGCCTTCAGCAGCGACGTGCTGGAAGCGGTCATGGACAGCTATTCCTCCAAACCAGCCAAACCCATTTCCAATCCTTTTCCCAAACTTTCCCGCAGGGAAAAACAGATCCTTCAACTCATCGTGGAGGAAAAAACCACTTCCGAGATTGCCCAACAGCTGTTCATCAGCTTTGGCACCGTAGAAACCCACCGCCGCAACATTCTCATGAAGCTCAATGCCCGCAATACCGCCGGACTGGTCAAGGCAGCTATTGATTACGGTCTGCTCGAATAATGGTATCTGCCCTATGAGAACGATCCTCCTTTGCGCACTCTTCTTCTCCTTTACCATGAATGCCCGCCTCCAGGCGCAGGAAACCATCGACAGTCTTCGCAAGTCGATCCGCAATGCCCGTCAGGATACGAACCTGGTCTGGACCTACCGGCAACTGTTCCGGGAGCTCTACGCTCTGGAGGGAAAAGAAAACGAAGCCCTCGACGTAGCGCAGAAAGGACTCTCCCTTTGCCGCAAACTGGATTTTGAAACAGGAACCGATCTTTTTCTCTTTTACAACGCCACGGTGCTCGACGTGCTCGGCAGAAGCCAGGAGGCCATCCCTTATTTTGAAGAAGGACTCGCCCTGAGCCAAAAACGCAAAGACTCCCTGGCCATGGCCGACTACCGCATCAACCTGGGCGTCACATGGTACCAACTGGGCGTCTACGACAAAAGCCTCCAAAACTACCTCTCGGCCTACCATATTTACGAAGCGCTCAACGACAGGGAAAAGCTCTCCAAGGTGCTGAACAACATCGGCATCATGTACCTCGAAGAGAAAAACTACGACCGGGCGATCGACATCTACCAAAAATCGATCGGAATCAAAGAAGAATTGGGGGACTCGTCCGGCCTGGCAGCGACTTACCAAAACCTGGGTTCGGCACACGACGCTAAAAAAGACGAAGAAAAAGCGATCTCCCATTTGAAAAAAGCCCTCCAAATCTACGAACTGCTCGATCGGCCCCGGGATGCGGCCGGCTGCCGGGTGTCTCTAGGTAAAGCCTATTTCGATTTTGGCAAAACGGCAGAAGCGAAATCCGTTCTCCTGCCCGCTATCCGGTTTTACGAAACCCAGGCCGATCCGGAATACACCCCTACCGCCTGGGGACTGATGGGTAAAATGGCTCTTCAGGAAGCGCATTACGCCAATGCGGAAACCTTCTTCAAAAAAGGGTTTGCGCTGGCTGAATCGTATGGGAGAAGGGAAACCATGCTGAGCCTTTTGGAGGAACTGGCCGAAACGCAACAAAAGCTGAATAAACCAGCCGAGGCCCTTGCCTCCTTCAAAATGGCTTACGCCCTGCGCGATTCTATGACCGAAGAACGGCGCCTTTCCCTGATCAAGGAAATGCAAACCCGCTTCGACGTCGTCCAAAAAGACAAGGATTTACAAATCAGCCAAATCGAACTCCGGCAACGCACCCGTCAGAAAAACAACCTCCTCCTGCTGGCCTTGCTGCTGGGCGTCCTTTCCATCTCTATTTTCATTGGACTGCGCGGCCGGATGCGCGCCAATAAAAAGATTGCCGCTCAGGAATCTGCCCTCCAGCAACAGGAGATCCGCCGTCTCGAGCAGGAAAACAAACTTACCGCCCTTTCTTCCATGCTCGAAGGACAAGAAAAAGAACGCTCCCGCATCGCCAACGACCTCCACGACGGCCTGGGAGGCTTGCTGGCCTCCCTCAAATCGCACGTTGGCCGGCTTCTGGAATCAGGACAAGACGCCGAACTGGCATCCAAAACCAACCGCCTGATCGACGATGCCGCTGGAGAGGTCCGCCGCATTTCCCACAACATGATGCCCAGAGCCCTTGCTTTATCCGGTCTCCCCGGCGCTTTGGAAGACCTGGCACAGGACCTCCGGAAGCAAGGCATGGAATGCGACCTGGAAATCATCGGTTTCGACCATGCACACCCGCTCGATTCCACCCAGGCGGTGATGATCTACCGCATCGTGCAGGAGCTGAGCCACAACGCCGTCAAACACGCCGGGGCGACCCACCTTCTCCTGCAACTCCTTCGCAAAGAGGGCCGCCTTACGATTATTGTGGAGGACAACGGAAAAGGGTTCGACGTCAAGGAGGCGCTCAAAAAGAAAGGCCTTGGACTATCCAGCATCGAATCCAGGGTCCAGTTCCTGCAGGGAACCATTGAATGGGACTCCGTACCCGGGGAAGGCACGACGGTCGTCATTACGGTGGACGAGGGACGGTAGACGGGGGACGGATTGACGGGGGACGGATTGACGGGGGACGGGGGACGGATTAGGTTCGGGTATTTTGGGTGCGGTATTTAATGAGATTTTTCAGGGAGGCGCGGATTTTTTCTGCCCGGTCTTCCATTTCGAGAAATGTTGGTTTATCCAAATAACCTATGCGGAATGCGATATTCAGGTGGGAAATTACTTCCGCCGAGGAGGCTTTTGCAACGTGGAAATGGTAGAGCGCTTCTTTTTCTGTACCCCTGTCATCGCCTTCAGCGATGTTGGCAGAGATGGAAACAACCGCCCGTTGCAGCTGGTTTTTTAACCCAAAATCCCTTGAAAATGCCGGGCGATTGGTGATCTGGTATACCGATTCGGCAAAATCAACCGCATCCCTCCAAACCTGGAGGTCCTTAAACTTTCCCATAACTGAGGTTTTTAGTTCGTGAAACAAACGCAAATTATTCCATCACCAGGAATAAATCAACCCGTCCACCGTCCCCCGTCAACCCGTCAACCGTCCACCGTCAACCGTCCACCGTCAACCGTCAACCGTCAACCGTCCACCGTCAACCGTCAACCGTCCCCCGTCAAAAATCTATGATTTCCGGGATGTTTTGCAAAGGTATTTCCGGCGAACTTTGTCCTTGTCCTAAGGCGGCGCCATATCCGGCCGCCGGGACGCATGGAACGAACTTTTTGAAATCCTGTCAACAGCCGGACTATGAAAAATGAGCCTTTTATCCGTTTGCTATTCGTTATGTCAATGCTTTCTCTTTTCCCTGGATTCCATCTCCATGCACAAAGCTGCAACGCACCGGATATTAATGATTTATATGAAGGAAATTCTAATAATGCGTATCTCGGTATAACCCTATTTGTACCTTATAATCCCTTATCTTTAAAAGATAGCGCTCAGGTTCGCCTAAAAAAGGCGAATGAATCGGTCTGGACGCCTTTGGAAAAACAAAGAGTAGATCCCAATCTGTCCGTATTTAGTCCTGGCGATTACGCTGGCTGGGACGTTCGGGTGGACATTGGAAGGGAAGAATACCAGGTTCAGGCAAGGGTTTACTGCCGGAATGGCGCCTGGAGCCCGTGGTCTGCGACCAAGACCATGCGTTCTGATTGCAATACTTACTTTTATGGAGCAAATGTAATAGTAACCCCATCTCCGGATCAGCTCCGGTTCGGGCTGGGCGATTATTGCTGCTCCAACCTCTATGAAGGGCATCTGAGCCTCGACGAGGGCAATACCTTCCGCCGGGTGGAAACCAATACCCAACCGTTTATCCAGTTTGACGGGTTGCAGGAAAACCGGAGCTACCCGTTCAAATTCAAGCTCCAGTGCAGCGGGGGCAGTTTTACCCAGTTCTCGGATGTGGTGGAAGCCTATTCCACCTGCCGCACGCCGGTCTTCCAGAGCAACTTCTTTATCCGCCCCCTTAGCCAGAGCACTATCGAAGTCTCCTGCACCAAGAATGCCGACCGCTTTCAGTTCCGGCTCCGCGAAAGGGGGCAGAGCGCCTGGACTACTTCCCCGGAAAAAACGCAGGATCGCCATACCTTCGTTTCGCTCGAACTCGGCAAACGCTACGAACTGCAATGCCGGGTGCGCTGCGGGGGACCGGATGAAGTCTGGACCGAATGGTCGGATATCACGACCTACGAGATCCCCTTCGCCTGCCCCATTCCCGCCGTGTCGGATCTGGCCGCGCAAAATGTGGATCACTTTGCCGCCACGCTGGTCTGTACGTCCAGCCAGCACCAGGACGGTCTCGTACAGGAACACGTGTTTCGCTACAAACGCCGGGACGACAACGCCTGGACGGAAGTGCGCACTTCCAACAACCAGACCCGCATCCGCGGGCTTATGGCCGATACCCGTTATCAGGTGCAGGCCAAGCACAACTGCATTTTAAATAACGATGGGGCGCTCTGGTCGGACACCCTGGGCTTTCGCACCGAATTCTACGATTGCGGGGTTCGGGACAGCGCCATTGTGTTCCGGAATATCCAGTTTGAATACGCAGACTTCGTCTGTAAGGCGGCGGACAAATACGGCTACTGGTGGCGCTACCGGGAAGTGGGCCGCAGCCAGTGGACGGAGTCGGGCCTCGTGGAATCCAACCGGTGGACGGCGCTGGGCCTGAAAGAAGGCACGGAATATGAAGTTCAGCTCCGCATCTGGTGCAACGGCAACTATTCGGCGTATACGGGAAGCCGGTTTTTCAGTACGCTCTTTTGCACGGACCCCGACGATAATTATATGCGTGCAAACGACGTGACCAATCACACAGCGGTGCTCGCCTACCAGGAAGGTATCCGCCAGGGCGTGGAGTGGCAGTACCGCAAACAGGGGAACACCAACTGGCAGCGCGTACAGTCGAACCGCCAGGATACGCCCATCGAGGGGCTCATGCCAGGGACATGGTACGATTACCGGGTGCGCCTTCTGTGCGACAGCGATCCCGAAATCTGGAGCGAATGGAGTATCATCGAGCAGTTTGGAACGCCCTGCGATGCTGTAATCCAGCGTTTTTCCCGCGTCACTCCTACTTCTGTTCGCGTGCATTGTTCAGCTGCCGGCGCGCTCGGGTATTACGTCCGGTACCGGCCGGGCGGTACGACCGTATGGCGGGACACCGGAGTCATCGCCGCCCAGGAGTTCGACATATTCAACCTGACGCCGAATACGGAGTATGAATTCCAGGTGCTTGGAACCTGCGGTTCTGAGTCCGGTCTGTGGTCGGAAAGCAGTTTCGTCAGCACGGATGCGCCGCGTACCACGGAATGCAGGGCGCCAAGACCTTCTGAGCTCAGCGCCGATCCGGTAAGTTTTTCAACCGCGCAATTGAACTGCAGTGTTGGCGGCAGAGACAGCTACCAGTTCCGTTATGCCGGCTCGGGATTGACACAATGGAATGAGTTGGCTGAAACCCCGCAGGATTTTGCACGGCTTTTTGGGCTGGCATCCAATACCGTTTTCCATTTCCAGGCGCGGGTGCGCTGCGGCGAAACGCTCAGTCCCTGGTCCGATAGCATCCGGTTCGAAACGCAGGATCCGAATGTTCAGACGTTGTTTATGAACGCGCAATGTTATGCTCCGGCCGTCTCCACCCTGTTTGCCAGTCAAATCGAAACCGCCAGCGCCGTGCTAAACTGCCTGGATCTCAGAGGAGGCAGCAAATACCAGTTCCGGATCAAGTTGTCTAATGGCAATCAGTGGGTGGAGCTGACGGAACAGAACGTCGCCTACATGGCGGTAAACGGGCTGCAGGAAAACACCTCCTATGATTTCCAATGCCGGATATTTTGCAACGGGGCTTATGGGCCGTATTCAGGTTCCCGGACATTCCGCACGCAAAGCGGGCAAACTTGCGACGAGCCTGTCGGCGCCGAATTCCTGGCTTTTGAAGTTGGAGAGCAGGAAGCCTCGCTCGTCTGCCTCAAGGAGGCCCGGCTGTACGAGTTCCGCTACAAACCCCGGGACGCTGCGTTCTGGACCACGCTGCCCGCCGGCCAGGATTCGGTAGCGCTTCTGGAGGATCTCGCGCCGGATGAGGAATATGTGTTCCAGGTGCGCATTCTGTGTTCCAACAACCAGGTGAGCCCGTTTTCCAATGGCCGGGTATTCCGCACCCAGCCGGCTTGCACCAATGTGGCGGCCAATACCCTATCAGCGGCCTCTGTGCAAGCTTCCAGTGCGATCTTGAACTGCTCTGCGTCAGGTTATCTGGGGTTCATGTTCCGGTACAGGAGGCAGGGGACGGAGGAATGGCGTTATACCCGGCCCGAGGAAGCGCCCAGCGTCATGCTGGATAGCCTGACCCCCCAAACCGTGTATGAATACCAGGCCCTGGGATTCTGTTCTGAGACCAGCGCAAGTACATGGTCCGCAGCAGGTATTTTCACGACGGCGTCGGTCACTTCGACGACAGACCGGCTTATGCCCTTATCCTGGGCCATTTACCCGAACCCCGTTCAGAACGACCTGCACGTGCAAATCGACCCCACACTCGTTGGATGCTTCTACGAGATTGTGGATCTCATGGGCCGGCAGGTTTCGTCGGGTATGTTGAATGGAAATCTAGTCCTATTACAAAACATCTCCCTGCAACCAGGCATTTACGCCATGCGGATACGCAAAGACGGCCGCACAGATACCCGAAAATTTGTAGTGCAATAATTATTGATTGCCGCTTGACCTATGCAGGTTGCCCATTTTTTTCAGAAAAATGGGTAGCCTGCAAGTTCAGCGCCTAACGCCTTATGCCTTACGCCTTTTTTCATAAAACCCAATTGACCATGAAAATCAACCGTCTTTTCTTCCTGGCCTTTCCTATGGCTGCCCTGATCGCGGCCGCTTCCTGCGAAAAGTCGAACCCTGATCCGTGCGAAGGAGTTACCTGCCAGAACGGAGGTGCCTGCCTCGAAGGAAAATGCCAGTGTCCCACGGGCTTTACCGGCGCCAGCTGCGAAACCCAGGCGACGCCCAAGTCCGTGAAAGTGACCTCCATTTCCATCAAAAAATACCCTGCGACGAAAACCGACGGATCCAAATGGGATACCGACGGCAGCGCTCCCGACCTGTATCCGGCGATTTACACCCTCAAAGCCGACAACAAATCCATCGACCAGGTCTTTTGGTCCAGCAATACGTTTTCGCTTAACCCCGCAGCGGGAAAAGCGGTGGATTTTTCCCTTATCCTGCCCGCTTTATCCCTTGGTCCGGTTGACAAAACGTTTGCCATCGCCGCTATCGACAAAGATGACCCCGGCGTAGAAGTGGTCGGCACGATCATTTCTTTTACCCTGAACAGCCTGATCACCGGCCGCCCTTCCACGATCTCCATCGATTGCCCGACCTGCTCCACGGGGTTCGACCTGAAGGTGGAATACCTGTATTAGACGTTAGGTGTTAGACGTTAGACGTTAGACATTAGATTCTCTAACGTCTAATGTCTGGCGTCTAAGGTCCGATTGCCCGACCTGCTCCACGGGGTTCGACCTGAAGGTGGAATACCTGTATTAGACGTTAGGTGTTAGACGTTAGGTGTTAGACGTTAGGTGTTAGACGTTAGGTGTTAGACGTTAGACATTAGATTCTCTAACGTCTAATGTCTAACGTCTAACGTCTATCCCCAGGTGGATGCCGAACAGCAGGTCGGGGAGGGCGGTGACGCCTTCCAGATATTCAAAAGAGAAAAAGCCGGCGGTTTCTTCGAGCAATTCGGCGTCAGGGGGCGGCGAGAAGCGAACGCGGTGGACGGCCCACCCCAGTCCGATATAAGGCTCCAGGATCAGCCTGCTGTTGCGGGCGCTAAAAAAAAGCGCGCCTGCGCGTGCTGAAAGTCCGAGGGTGCGCACCTCGCGCCTGGTGTGGAGAATTTCCTGGTATTGCCCTCCCTGGCGCAGGGCGTTTCGGTTGCTCCAATGATCCACCGCTTGGTATTTCGCTTCCAGTCCGACGTGGAAAGCGCCATACCGCGTAAACCGGTAATAGTACTTTCCTCCGGCCCGCAAGCGGAGGCCCTGGTACGACTCGCCTTTTTCGTCGGCAAATACAGGGGAATCCAAAATGTATCCAATACCGGCATCCGCGCCGAACCTCGGCGACAGCCGGACATCCAGCGCGACCGTGACTGCCGGCTTGGCGGGGTTGAGCAGGGCGGTCAGGTTGGTTTTCAGAATTAAGGCCGGAATGGGGGGCAGGGAATCTGCCCCGGTAGTCTGAGCTACGGCATATACAGGAAGCAGCAAGAAAGCGAGGAACCCGGTTCTCATATTATTTGGCAATGCTTCCGGCGGGCCGGATAGCGGCCATATCGCGCACGTTATACAGCTGAAAACGGGATTTCGTTGAGACGATCATCGTTTCGCCCCGGATGATCAGATCGTAGGGATCCTCCAGAGCGAACGAAAAGAGGGTTGGCTTTAAGGCCTTTGGGTCGGAAATGTCAAACACCTCTACCCGGTCCGATCCCTCGTCGCATACCAGAAGATAATGGTCTTTGATCCCAAGCCCGTTGGGAAGGTTGAGAGGATAGACGCCGATTTGCCGAGGCGCCGATTTGCTCGTCACGTCATAGACCAATAAGGCGCTTTGGGCGGAGGCCCGGCCACAAATATTCTGGATGATCTTGATCGTGGAGTAGGCATAATTACCCTGGACAACCACCGGATCGCAGCCGCCAAAGAAGGAATCCAACCGGTCGGATTTGGACAAAAAGACGGGCGCGGCGGGGTTGGCGATGTCCAGAATATACATGGCCGTCCGGGATCCAAGAAAAATGGCACTGTCGTAGATAAAGATGGTCTCCAACCCGTAATCTGTTGGCAAGCGGTGGACCAACTCCGGATCTCCATCGGCTTTCAGGCGGTAGGTCTGCACTTCATTTTGGTTCAGCGCATACATATAGCCCTTGAACACCGCAAAGCGCGTGATAGAACCGGATTGCCCCGACTGATCCGCAAAAGCAGAATCGCTGGAGCTGCAGGAAAATACCGCCAGGGCGACGCTCAAAAGGAAAAAGATTGGAGTACGCATAGTTTGCGGTTAGTTTACCGTTTGACACCGGACATGCTCCAGGGGCGCATCTACCCACCCCACAACGGCGCCTTTTTCCGGGTCTACGCATTCAAAGATACCATTGTAAAGGGGAGGAAACAAGGGGGGAGAAAAAACGCCGGTTTTCCGGCTGAATTCGCGTATTTGCATCAGATCGCTAATGTCCACGGTGACCAGGTCTTCCCAGCTATCTGCGTACAGCCGGTTGCCTGAAATGGTAAAATCGGTGATGGCCGGGATGCTGAAAAAAGTGAGCGCAACGGGGTTGAGCGTATCTTTAATATTAAATACATGGATGCCTTTCTTTTGCTCCAGCATAAAAAAGAGGGAATCACGGAGGAAGATCGTGCCGGTAAGTCCGACAGGCTGCGGAGGGAGGTTGCGGATGTTCGCCAACTCCGTTAGCGGCAGATAGACCGGTTTTTTACCCATGCCGCTCAGGCCTTCGAAATCGTATTTTTCGCAGGCCATACAGAATAGAAGCGCAAAGAAGACAGCGGTTTTCATAACCCAGCGAATTTAAGAACCTGGAAAACCTTTTGGACAGCTATTCAAAACGGGGTATTGGGAACGGGAAAATCTGGCTGAAGCCAGGATTAGGGTTATTCGCCGATAACGCCAAGTTCGACGCCTTCGGAATAAGCCACAGGGATCTGCTCCCGGTGGAACGCGGCTTTGATCCGTTCGTAGGTATCGAAGGTAGTCTGCCAGTAATCCTCCGGCCGGATAAAGGGGCGAATAGCCAATTTAACGGAGTGGCTGTCGTAGGATTCGATTCCCACCTCGGGTTCAGGATCTTTGAGGATGGCTTCGATTTGGAGCAGTTCCTGGAGGATGATTTGGCGGAGTTTGGGAAAACTTTCGCTGTAGGGGATGGAGATGCTGAGTTCCAGGCGGATATGGCCTTTCTTGGAGTAGTTGGTCACCACATTTTCCACCACCTTGCCATTGGGGATGATCAGGGTTTTGTTGCCGGGGGTGACGATGACGGTGTTGAAGATCTCCACCTCTTCCACCTGCCCGAATTTTCCGTCGACCTCGATCCAGTCGCCCACCTTATACGGGCGGAAGAGCACGATAATGATCCCTGCGGCAAAGTTGCTCAAGCTGCCCTGGAGGGCCAAACCGATAGCGAAGCCCGCCGCTGCCAGTACGGCCACAAACGCTGTGATATCAACGCCGGCAACAGCCGCTACGGTAAACAAAAGCAACCCCTTCAACCCAATATCCGCCAGGGAACGGGAGAAGGTCAGCAAACTGGAACTCATGCCCATTTGAAGCAAAATCCGCTCCAGCACCCTCGACAGTTTGTTGGTCAGCTTGAACCCGACAAAAAGGAGAAGTAAGGCCAGGGCCAGTTTGGGCAGATATTCCACCGCCATTTTTGCGGCCAGATCCAGGTATTTATTCAGCGATTCCATAAAAATGTTGCTACGATCAGGTTAGTGACGGGACGCATTCCCGGGGCCGAAAATAGTATTTTTTGGTTAGACTACTTTTTCGCATTTCATGCCTCCCTCTGCAACCTTTTAAAAAAAATTTTCTCCTTGGTTTTTAAATTCTATTTGTCGCTGCAAGGTATTTTCCCGAAACGAAAGGCTAACCTCTTTTAAATATGACCCATTCCACAAAAACGCTCCGCTACCTCGCAACTTCGCAGCTTCGCAACCTTAAAACCACCCGGCCATGAAAACATTGTCTACCCTCTTACTCGCTTTCAGTCTGGTATGCATCCATGCCAACGCCCAGGAACCCGCGCTTTCGGCTGAAGACTGGCGATCCGACCTGGCGTTTCTCAAAGAAACCGTACACAAGGAGTATCCGTTTCTGTTCAAAAAGATAACAGCCGTTCAATTTGATTCTGCGGTCAACCAACTTCACCAGGACATCCCCCGCCTTCAGCCCCATGAGATCGTAGCCGGGCTGGCCCGTATAGTGGCTTCGTTCCAGTACGGCCATACCGATATCCGGTGGACAGGCGGTCCAATCAAATTTCATATCATCCCGGTAAGCCTGTACTGGTTTAACGACGGAATTCATGTGGAAGGCATCCACAAAGACTACCCCCAGGCGCTCGGAGCCAAACTGCTCAAAGTGAACGGCGTGCCGGTGGAAGACGCATTGAAGGCAGTCCGGCCGTTGCTTCCTGTAGAGAACGAACAATACTTCAAAGCCTATGTACTGGATTTCCTTTGCATCCCGGAAGCCCTCCACGCCCAAAAAGTGACCCCAACCCTTCAAAACGCCATTACGTTCACCCTGGAAAAGGACGGCAAAACGTTCGATCAGACCTTCGCCGCTGTGGAATCGTTCCGGTTTCCGAGAAAATACAGCCTCGTCCAGCCTAATGCGGACTGGCTGAGCAGCCGCGATCAAAGCCAAACGCCTTTGTACCTGAAAAATCTGGACAAAATTTACTTCTACGAATACCTTCCGGAAACCAAAACCGTTTATGTGCGGCACAGCCAGATCCAGGACGACCCTTCCGAACCCATCCCCGCGTTTTACAAAAAAGTATTTGATTTCATAGAAAAAAATGACGTAGACCGCCTCGTGCTCGATGTGCGCCTGAATGGGGGCGGCAATAACTACAAGAACAAAGCCATCGTCAAAGGCGTGATCAAATCGAAAATCAACCAGCCCGGCAAGTTTTTTGTGATCATCGGGCGGCGCACGTTCTCCGCCTGCCAAAACCTTGTGAACGAACTCGACAACTACACCGAGGCCGTATTTGTGGGTGAACCCACCAGCGAGAACATCAACTTTTACGGGGACAATCGTCAGGTGGTACTGCCCAAAAGCAAAATCCCCGTATTCCTTTCCTTCGCCTGGTGGCAGGACAAGCCCCAATGGGAGGACGGCCCCTGGCTGGCGCCGCATGTAGCCGTAGATATGAGCTACGAACAGTACCGCGCCAATCAGGATCCGGTCCTGGATGCTGTTTTTAGTTTCACAGGTTCCACCTTCATCCGAAACCCGATGAGTTACCTGGAACAACTATTCAATGAAAGCAAACTGGATCAGGTGAAATCCGAAGCAGCCCGGATGGTCAAAGACCCGGCATATAAATTCATCAACTTTGAGGAAGAACTTAATTCCCGGGGCTATGAATTGCTCATCCGGAACCAGTTTCAACCCGCTCTTTTTGTGCTCCAGATGAATAGCGAACTTTTTCCCCAATCCGCCAATGCCTGGGATAGCCTGGGGGAAGCCTACTGGAAGTCCGAGCAAAAGGAAAAAGCGATCGAGTGCTACAACAAAGCGATCCGCCTCGATCCGGACGGTCCCACAGGAGACAATGCCCGGAAGATGTTGAAGGAGATGAATAAGCAGTAAGACCATGCAAAATAGCAGAAGAACTTTTTTCAAATATGCAGGCACAGGCGTGGCTGGCGCCTTGGTCTGGTTTAGTCCTTACGGGCTCCTCAGACCCATGCAGGGTATATCCTTAACGGTTGACCCGATACCCTCTTCGGCAGTCAACGAGTTTGTAAAAGTCGCACACAATAACCTGGACCGGCTGAAAGAGATTTTCTCGGAATATCCACACATCATTAATGCGGCCTGGGACTGGGGCGACGGCGATTTTGAAAATGCCATCGGCGCCGCAGGACATATGGGACTTCGGGAAACGGCAGAGTTTCTGCTGGCGAATGGCGCCCGGGCAGACCTTTTCGTTCTGACTATGTTGGGAGAAACAGCAATCGTAAAGGCTACCCTGGAACGCTTTCCCAACTTGCTGAACTCCCTTGGGCCACATGGATTTACCCTGCTTCATCATGCGAAGATGGGCGGAGAACATGCCTCGGAGCTCTTCGCATTATTGCAGGAAAAAGGACTGAAAGAGTTGCATGTGAAAATTTATAATAAATAGACTTGTCGCGACGGGCACGGCCTCCAGGTGGAAACCCTCGACTTCAACCGCGTTCTGGAAGAACGGCAAAATTTTGACCCCGCCGGCCACTATTCCCGCCCCGACGTCACCCGCCTGCTCGTCAACCGGGAACGGCAGACGGCGGTGAGGTATGAGGGGGGAGCTTCCAGGGAAATTTTCTCTAAATTAGAATCCTTTCAAGCCGGTTATTTCCTTAATACTTTCAATACAGCAAAATGGTTATTCGAGGTTCGAATCTCAATGAAATAAACTCCGGCTAAGCTGCCCAATTCCAGATTGATCACACTGGCCCTGTCCGCAATATTTTCCCGAACAAGTTGGCCAAGCAAGTTCCTTACTCTTACCCGAACGTTTGAATAGGGTTTTCCCAGATCCAGGGTTAGTTGACCAGTGCTTGGATTTGGATATACCCGCAAAGAAGCAGCAAAATCCTTTTCATCGATACCCACAATGAAAAAGGCGATACATGCCGAAGTGTCAGCACAACCATTTTGCATGATCTGAACAGCATAATTGCCATTGACTGAAGGTTTGAAAGTTCTTTGGGTTTCCCCCACTATCGGTGCAAATCCCTGATCGCAATCCAACCATTGAAAGTCCGCGTTGGAGGCAGCTGCAATGAGCGATTCTTCAGATTTTGTTACAGCCGTATCAACTTTTACAACGGTTAGTTTCACCGAAATAATGCTGTCGCATCCGTTGGCATTTGGAATGGTATCCATGTACGTGCCGCTTTCCAGCCAGGTGTATTTACCACTTGGTGAAACCATGCTGGCACACGCCTCGGCTTGAAGCACGCCTGTGGAATTAACACAGCGTATTGCTTTTTCAAAATGCCAGCTTTCAGAATAATATTTTCCGGTTTGCGGCCCAAAACTTTTGGCATTGAGAAAAGCCGCTGGTGTACCGTCGCCCAGGATATCTTTTATGCGGATCTCGTAGAAGATATTACCAATTGGAGTGGGGTCATAAAAGGAGGAAGCCAGTACAGTATCTACTATGAACTGCCTATCATCGGCAATGAATATCTCAAACCCCTTTTCAAAGCTGTAAGCTACAAGTTTCGTTTTGCTTGTGATATCCAGTTGCGCAAAGCTTACGGGAGAACGGAAGTGATCTAACCCCGGAGGGTTCGCGGCGAATAATTCAAAAGTCCATTCTCCCAGATTTTTATAAATGACGACCTTCCCGTGTATGTCACTTATGAAGATGTCAGGCAATCCGTCATCGGTTACCGATACTATTGAAGGTACGCCACCGACAAAAGTATTGGGTATGCCATCGTCAACCGCAACAAACTGGGGTTCAGTATGGGTTCCGACATTATGTAGTATCCGCGTCCGACTCTGCGTAACAAATAAAGCATTTAGTGGATCTGACCCGGTTTGTTGCCTCCCGCCCTGCTCAGTAATTACGATGTCGGGAAGTGTATCTCCATTCAGATCCCCAACTGCGATATAGGCATTTCGCTGGAACTCGGGAACCACATAGGTATAATCCGGGGAGGAAATAACCCTCCCAAGACTATTTGGGTTTGTGGGATCGTTATAGGCGATCTGGATTTGTGTCTTATTGTCCGCACTGCGGCAAAGCACGATATCCAAAAGCCCGTCGCCATTGAAATCTCCAAAATCAATGCTGGTGTGATACTCCACGGCCTGCAAACCAAAGGGCAAATGAGTAAGGCCGGCCTCTATCTGTGCAAATACCCCATAAATTGGGCATAAAAGGATTATTGTTGGAATAATGGATCGGTTCATAGCCTATTGATTTGATCGGTTCATTAAGATTACCTTATACATTTGCAGCTTCTGCCAATCATTGTCATAATAAGAAGGAAGGTAAATATAGGTGCGCAGGTGATCCAAGCGGTTTTTGACGGCCGAAAGCTGCGTATAGGCTTCGGTATAAATGAATTTGTCTTCGCTAATTACAGGGCGTGGCGGTATGGGAAGGGCTGCCTCACAAGCTATTCCTGAAGGCCCACTTCCAATAATCTGACAGTTAGCATCCGTCTGCAAATACAGATAAACCATGCTCTCTTGCCGGTTTGGGTACTCGTAGACTTTGAAATCCAGCGAATCAACCAGCGCATATGTTTCCAGTATGGCCGTATCCACCCCCAATAAATGAGTATCGTCAATCATGAAGGTATCCCCGGGATAGGTGATGTTGGGGGTTTGGTCGTAGGCGTAGTTGAAAAACAGCTCTGACCTCAGGTTTTTTGGTGCGTACCGATTGCTATCCACTGCCTCGACGCTGATGTCGTCCAGCATTATCCTTACACTCTGTGATGGTGATTCTTTAGAAAGAACGATCGACAGCGAAAAAACACCTGCTTTATCTGGCGTAAACGTAGTGGAAATCGCTTGCCATTCACCTAGAGGGATTTCCGACCCCAGCATTATCGATGCTAAGCTGTCTTCGTTTACTTTAATCGCAATAGTAGTGGGGTATGTCACAGCAGGAGCCACCCATGCTTTAATCGCAAATGCTCTCCCTCCTTCCAACACCAAGGATTGTTCCCAAACGAGAGGTAATTCCGATGTAGGTCCTCCTAGTAAATACATCCCTTTCCCGGATGTATGGTCCACCCTGTTACTGAACCCTGCTCCAATGAACCCCCCAGGTAAGGTATCTATGAAAGTATATTGCGAAATATAGCTGGCGATAGGACCGCCAACACCTCTATACTCCAAATCCGTTTCAAAACTTCTGTCCCCATAATCAAAATTCCCCTGGAAAACCCGGTTGGGTTGGGCCGGATAATGAACATCCATCCCAAAATTCTTGCGTATTACATACGTCATGAAGTTGGATGCGAAAGTGGGGTTGGAGCGGAGCAGATCAATGCAAAACCTTCGTAGCTCAACATCATTACCTTTGTAAGAAATCATTTGGTCTTGATAGGCATTTTTGAAGATGATGGCATAGACCGGCTCCAATAGCAGGCGGCCACTCATCAAAGCCTGTTGCGCCAAAGCCAGGTCAGAGACGCAACGGAAATTATCGATCTGCCTTTTTACATTATTCAGGCGGGTTCGCCGTTCCTTTTCGGTTAGCGCAAGGTAATTGCCGAGATCTTTCGGGCTATTATCGGCGCTGGTCTCAAATACCTCGTAATAGCTGTATAAGAGCTCATAGTACTTCAAAATGGCCGATACGTTGAAAACGTCTATGTATTTGGTTTCATCGAGAAGTTTTGCCGGATCAATATGGAAATCCAGTTCCTCTCCGGTCAATTTGCTGTTTTGCCAGGGTTCGTCGAACGTCGATTCCGTTTCGATCAACAGTTGCTGGGCTTTTTCATAAGCGTCTGAACCCGAACCGTAAAGCCACTCAAACAGGGTTGCTGTCTTTCCAAATGCGGAAACTTCCTGTTGCACATACTCCGATGGGTTATCATTCAGGAGATGGATAAAGAAATCAAGGTTCGCACAATCAGGGTCGTTAATGGTGTTTTGCAAGGCGACAAAGAGCCCCTCAATGCAGTCATTGGCCCCCGGTTGATTCCTGTAAATAAATTCCAAATCGCTGTATTTGGATAACAGGTCGTTTTCCAGAATTTCATCATAGACGTTGACACAGGAACTCAAATCTTGTTTCAGCAAGGATTCCAGAAGCGAGGAGGCCTGGGCCTGATTCTGCATGATCTGAGCGAGTTGTAAATTGACATTGTTGAAGTTGTACTGCATCAATTCGCGGTTGGCCTGAATGCCGTCCATTAATTGTTCGGCAACTTCAATTTGCACCTCCATGATGTGGTCCAGCTTTTCATCCACCACGTCAAAACGCCGGTTCATTTCCTCGAGGATAGGCCCGGTAATCAGATCGGATATCAGGTCTCCCAGAATTGCCGTCTTTACAAATCCGGTCACCAGATTGGTGCCCAGCTTAAAAAGGGACTTGGCCCCAAACTTCTTCAACATATTTTTCCTTTCATTTATTAACTTCTTGGTGCGTATGGCTATATTAGAAACTTTTGCCTTCTTAGTTATAGGTGGAACCATGTTATAGAAGTATTTTGCAACTCCAATGGCAGTTCCTGACGCAATTACCGCCCCTGAAATAAAAGCAGGACTTTGAAACCCCTCGCCAATGTGTCCCAATGTGCGTGTTACTGATACCACATCCCAGATATCATCCTTGGCCTGCATCGTTCCCATTCTGTCAAAAATGGCGGGGTTGGTAACCCCCGCTGCCCGCAGATCGGCCGCCCATTGTGCCGGATCCAGATCGCCGTTCAGGTATTGATTGATCAGATTGGCTCCCGCCAGGTTCTTGATCAGGGCATTGAGGTGTTCAAAAGCCAGGTTTAAGGAATCTCCGGGAGCGTTCTGCAATTGAGCCTCCAGATCATCCATATGGGCCAACTCCGAGACCAGAATATTCTGGATCTCTTCCAGCAGGCCCAAGTTCGTTTCCGTATTGGCTGTAATAGTGGCCATATCCCGGGCAAATTGCAACATGGCGGAGTCCCGGTAGTTTCGGTAAGCCGTTGAGGCCGTTAGCCCCAGTTCATCGATGTGCTTCACGTACAACGTATCGGAATGCTGGTAGGCGGTTTGTGCCGTAGCCAATAAATCACTGTTCTGGATTATTTGTGAAATAGTGTCTTCCTGATATAACAGGTAATACAGAAGCAATCGGTTGGCATATTGAGCGTATTCCGCCCCCTCCAGGAATAGAGGGGTATTCAGTTTGCGAAGAAGAAAATCCGTAGAGTCCGGCGCAAGTCGGGCTTCGGCAAAAATATCCTGTCCGGTCGCAGCGTACCAGGCCATCTTCCGGGCGCCATAGTCGATCATCTGTTGTTGCAGGGGCTTCGGGATTTCATCAAAGGTATTGATGAAGTATTCTTCGGAAAGATTCCCGAATACGGAGTACAGTTGATCATCCAGAAAATCCGTTTGGTCCGTTCCCTCCAGGGTGTAGGCATTCTCCGCAGAGAAATCCGTCATGGCGCTCCGTTTGGTCTGCAGCGCCATTTGGTTCCACTTCACCAGCAGGTTGTCCTGGGGAAATTCGGCATCCAGGGAATCCAGCGGTCCGCTCAGCAATACGCCGGCTTCACTGTTCAAGTCATTGAACCACCCCGTGTAGTACCGGTCATAAAGGGAAAAGGTATCCGGCGCCCCAAGCTCCGCGAAACAGGAAAGGATCTCATTCACGATGAGTTTTTGGGTCTTCAGAGAAATAAACCGGGGGTTAAATTGGTAGAAGATAGAATCGCCTCGCGTTTGTGCGTTGGTGCTTCCTGCCACAAAAAGCAGGAGTAGCAACAGATAATTTTTCATCTTATCTATATTTTGACAGATAATTTTATTCTTAAATCAATTACGTTTAAAATGCTGTCAATTGATGCGGATATAGACATACAGGTTAATGTTTTTGGGCCGGGTTTCGTGGCCGAGAGTTGACCCCATTTTTATTGGTGTAGTGATAACATCTGGCTCCGTTCCAGCTCCCTCTTTATCATGATCTTCTACTGTATTAGCTTTGGGATCTGTACTCTGGCTAATCCTCATCAAGCCATACTTGTCTACGTCATGAGAATGACTTCCCAGGGTATCATTCTGAATTGTTCCAATTTGCCCCTGTTTTCGATCTTTGTCCACCCTGTCATCCGACCTCGTATCAGCTGATCGGATGAAGTATCCGCGTGCATCCGGTAAATTGGTCTGCCCGATCAGGGCCGCAAGTCGGGAGCCGGAGATATCCCGGCCGTCCAGTAAGACCCAGCAGGGCCCGTTTTCAGCCTGAAAGGCAGCCTCGTCAAGAATGGAATATTTCACATCGCCCACGGCGCCGGTGCAGCCAAGAGAATCCAAGACCTGGCCTTCCAAGGCAGCCAGGACGACTAAGGAGAGGAAACAAGACAAAATCGTTCTCATATTTAATTGTATTTTTTGTTAAGGAATTATGTTTTTGCCACTTAAAATTCAATAGCCTGGCTATTACTCAATCTCGGTAAGTACCGTATCGATGGAATGTTGAAAAGCGTTGAATTGAACAGTTTGGCTGTTTTGACCCTGGAGGGTTGTGTGGAGAATAGCAAAAAAAACCACCCTCCACAGGAGCGCATGGTGAGATTTCGTTCCCATAGAGCTAGGATTAAGCCTGCCAGGAACTAAAGGAATCTATGTTAGAACGGGTGGGAGGGATTATTTCAATAGATGACTTGAAGGGACTTCCCGGACAGGAATTATTGAAGATTTTCAATTTAAAAAAAATATTGCACAAAAGCAATATTTAGACCTTAAATCGAATGATGTTTTTCAAAAAAAAGACAGCCATTTGAATTTAAATGGCTGTCTTTAAGGTCTTTGCAAAAAAGACATTTTCTTATCACAATGGTACTTTTCGTAACAACCCCAAAATTGAAATGCTTTAAAAATCTTTTTTTTTCAACTCTTTTCCACCGCCTACCGTCTCCGCTCCAGTTCGTCCCGCTTCAACGTAATCATATTCCCGATGGGTTTGCCATTGCGGTAGGCGATCACGCGCAGGGTGATGGGGCCTTTAGGCAGTTCCACCGGTTGGGCATATTTGGGGCTGTAACGGTTGGGCATAGCGCCGTCGATGGTGTAGTAGATATCCAGGCCTGGCATTTCGGAGCTAAGTTCCAGGAGCCATTTGCCGTCCTGTGTGCGGGTTTTCACGATAGGGTCGTAGCAGGCTCGGCTGTAGTTGACCCCGGCTACGTCGGAGCGGTCGAAGTGGGTTTCCATGCGGGAAGCGAACCCTTCCCAGTTTTTGGTCTCCTTCGGCGACCAATAGACTTCTGCAAGGGCCCAGGCACGGGGGTAGGTCATGTATTCGGCATGTTTGAGGGTAGCGATTTGTTCGGTCCACAGGTTGCCTTGCCCGCCGAGGATGAACTTCGGGTCTACGCCCTCGGGCACAGGCTCGAAGCTGTAGCTCTTGCTCACGCGGAGGCCGGAGTAGATGGGCGGGTCGACGGTCTGGTCGCCCTGGTTGTAGTCTAGGTAGGCGTGGGTGGTGGGCGACATAACAACCTCATGGCCAAGGTGGGCGGCTTCGATCCCGCCTTTGATGCCGCGCCAGCTCATGACGGTGGCGCCGGGGGAAATCCCGCCTTCCAGGACCTCATCCCAGCCCAGGAGTTTTTTCCCTTTGGCCGCAAGGATCTTTTCCACCCGGTTCATGAAATAGCCCTGGAGGTCTTCCACATGGCGGATGCCCAGTTTTTTCATCAATGCCTGGCAGCCGGGGTCTTCCGCCCAAAAGCCTTTATAACACTCGTCGCCGCCAACATGGATGTACGGGCTTGGGAAAAGCGCGGCCACTTCGGTGAATACCTTGTCGAGGAATTCGTACACCTTTTCGTCGGAAGGGTTAAGGGCATTCTCGATGAGCATTTTGAAGGTGCCGTTGCCGTACCACTCCGAAAATTTGGAGCCCGGATCCACCCTGGTGTTGGGGTCTTTTCGGCAGCTCAACTCAGGGTATGCGGCGATGGCAGCCATGGAGTGCCCGGGCACGTCGATCTCCGGCACAATGGAAATAAACCGCTCCTGGGCATAGCGAACGACCTCGCGGATGTCGTCGTGGGTGTAAAAGCCGCCATAAGTAGCCGGTTCGCCAGGCTTCGGGGCGTCGCGTTCGCCAAAGCGGCCGGCGCGCTCAACGCGCCAGGCGCCCACTTCCGTGAGTTTGGGCAGGGATTTGATCTCCACACGCCATCCGTTGTCGTCGGTGAGGTGCCAGTGGAAGGTATTCATTTTATAGCGGGCGAGCTGGTCGATATAGGTCATGACGTCCTGCTTGGAAAAAAAGTGGCGGCTCACGTCGAGCATGGTTCCCCGCCATTGGAAGCGGGGATAATCGGTGATCTTCACCGCCGGAACCTGCCAGACGGCCGTCGTGGGCGTTGGGCTTTCGATCTCTTTGGGCAAAAGCTGGAGCAGGGTCTGCATGCCGTAGAACAGGCCTGCCGGCTGATTGGCAGCGAGCAGGATTTTTTTGGAGGTCACTTCCAGCGTATATCCCTCTGAACCCAGGCGCGGGTCGGGGCTGGCGTTGAGCTGCAGCTGGATCGCCGCAGTCGTGCTCTGGGCGGCTTTCAGGCCCAGGCCCGTCGGCGCATTCAGTTTTTGAACCAGCATATCGGCTACGCGCTGGCATTCCGGCTGGGCATAGCCGATCGCAGCGGTTTTGGAAAGCACAAAAACGCCCTTCATCAGCTGAACATCAACAGGTTGCGGGATGATTTGGATATTCATAGGTTGGCTGTTGGTCAGGTAAGCGGCCAGAATGAAAAGGAAGAGCACAAGTAGTTTTTTCATCGGTTTAATGCGTTAGGGTGGAAAAAGTCAATAAAATTAGTAATTCGCATGCCAAGAAAAAAATAATACCCTCGAAACATGGGGTTAAAGTGCATGGCCTACCTTCGGCGCATTGAACACCAAAATTGCGTTGCGCGCCATGAGAAGCCTCCTCCCATTGATCGTTTTGACCCCGCTTTGCTTGGTGGGGTCAACCCCCGGCCTGGCCCAAAAAGAGTACATACGTTCTACCTCAACTCCGACGACGGTTCCAAACTCTTCCTCAACGACGCCCTGATCATCGATCACGACGGCGACCACAGTGCCATTGCCAGAACCGGCCAAACCATCCTCCAGGCCGGAAAACACAAGATCCGGATCGAGTTTTTCGAACAAGGAGGATATTAGCATCTGCAGGCTGGGATTGTGGATGCCGCAAAAGGTCAAATGCCGTTTACGCCCTTTCAGCTTTCGCACGAGTAGGGGGGACTTTGGACGGAAGACGGGAAATGGGAAACGGGAGACGGAGTTGATTATAAAGGCAACATGCTGTTTCCCAAAGCGCTACAGTCTGGATCTTCAGCCTCCAAAGGTTAATCTTGTAGGGGCTATAGCGAGTTTTAAATCGGTAGTCAGCCTGAGTTTAAGCCATTGCCTTTTGGCCTCCCCCTAGCCCCCTCCAAAGGAGGGGGGACTGTGTGAGCAAGGGTTTTGATAGGGCTTTTTTTAGGAAAAACGATATAATTTTATTCATTTTTTCATAATGTAGGAGTTTTTCTTGTTCCCCCTCCTTCGGAGGGGGTTAGGGGGAGGCCAGTTCACGGCGCCAAGACTTAATTTCATTTACCCACCTAACCACTCAACCACTCAACCACTCAACCACCTAACCACCTGAAAAAAACCAACGTCAGAAAATAGTTTCCCCCACCTCTTGACAGGCGTGCAAATTTTTTATTTATTTGCAATTAAAATAGTTTCATTTGCAATTAAATAAGATGACCGACCACCGCATCGAACAACAATACGCGTTCCTCATGGAGCAGATCATCAAGCGGTACCGGCAAGTCGCAGCACATTCGCTTAAAGAGCACCACGCAGGCATCAACGTCGACCAGTGGGTGGTTCTTAAACAGATCAGCGAGCACAACGGCTGCAGCCAGGTGGAGATCGCCCTCTCCACCGTGAAGGATGCCCCTACTACGACCCGGATCATTGATCAGCTCACAAAAAAAGAACTGATCGGCAAGCAACTGGACCCCTCCGACCGGCGCCGGTACATGGTGTTCGTCACCCCTAAAGGCCAGCGCCTGATCGAACGCCTGATCCCGGTCGTACGCGAATACCGCAAGATCGCCGTGCGCGATTTTACCTCCCAGGAAATGGACCTTTTGCAGGGACTCCTTCACCGTATGGTCGAGAACCTTGGGGATTAATTTTTTTGTCTTAATAATTGCAAATGAAACTATTTCAATTTTAATAAATAGAATCACCCGACTTTTTTTATTTTTCAACCCGACTGTTATGATGAAGCGATCTCTTTTCCTGGCCGCCCTTACGCTGTTTTGTATCGGCATGGCCTCTTGTTCTGCCGCGGCCCAACAGGGCATTGATGCGGCGGAGAAACAAACCGTGATTGACAGCCTGAGCGCGATGCTGGAGGAGAACTACGTGTTTCCGGACGTGGCCAAGCGGATGTCGGCCGACATGAAGCAACGGCTGAAGTCCGGCGGCTATCAGTCTATCAACGACGCCGTGCTGTTTGCCGACCGGCTTACGCAGGACCTCCAGGCCATCAGCCGCGACAAGCACCTGCGGGTGAACTTCAACCCCGCTCAGGCCCGGGCCATGCGCCAACCGCCCGCCGACGGGCAGGAGCGCCAGGGGCCTCCGGCAGAGTACCTCAACGAACTGCGCAGGAACAATTTCGGATTTAAAGAAGTCAAGATGCTGGAAGGCAACGTGGGCTACCTCGACCTTCGGGGTTTCAACCCCGCTTCGTTGGCGGGCGAAACCGCTGCTGCCGTAATGAATTACCTCTCGAACGCCGACGGGATCATCTTCGATCTCCGGCAAAACGGGGGCGGCGATCCCGGCATGATCCAGCTCCTCACCAGTTACCTGTATGCGGAAGGCGACGAGATCCACCTAAACAACTTTTACTACCGTCCCGCCGACGAAATCACCCAAACCTGGACGCTGCCCTATGTACCGGGCAAGCGCAACCCCAACGCCAAAGTGTATGTGCTTACCAGCAGCTACACATTCTCTGCTGCAGAAGAATTCACCTACAACCTGAAGAACCTCCAGCGGGCGACCATTGTCGGTGAAACCACCGGCGGCGGCGCCCACCCTGGGGGGACTCGCCCGGTAGCGGACCGCTTTGTGGCGTTTGTGCCCATTGGCCGGGCCATCAACCCGATCTCCAAAACCAACTGGGAAGGCACGGGCGTGGAACCCGACGTCAAGACGCCCGCCGAAAAAGCCCTGGAAACGGCCCACCTGCTGGCCCTCGAAGACCTCCAGAAAAGCGCCAAAGACGAGCAAATGAGAGGGTACTTCGAATGGAATGCCGCTTTCCTCAAAGCGCGGCTGGCGCCCGTTGCCGTGCCTGCCCAACAACTGCAGGCTTTCGCTGGGAGCTACGGCGAAAGGTCCCTGATTTTCGAGGGCGGCAAACTTTACTACCAGCGCGTTGGCCGCCCAAAAATGGAACTCTACCCCCTCACCGCAACCTCCTTCGCTCCGGTAGGCCGCACCGATTTCCGCATTGGGATCGAACAACAGAACGGCAACGTGTCTGCGATGCTGTTCCAGTACAGCGACGGCCGCAACGAGCGCAACGAACGGACGAAGGCCTAATGTAGCTCGGAATTGCATTCCGAGATTGTTTTCCGGAATTGCATTCCGAGATTGTTTTCCGGAATTGCATTCCGAAGGTGTTCGCCTGAATTGCATTCCGAAGGTGTTCGCCTGAATTGCATTCCGAAGGTGTTAGGCCGGAATTGCATTCCAAAGGCCTTCGCCGGAATAGAATTCCGGGAAACACTTTCGGAATAAAATTCCGAGCTACATTTTCGGAATAAAATTTCGAGCTACATTTTCGGAATGCAATTCCGAGCTACACTTTCGGAATAAAATTTCGAGCTACATTTTCGGAATGCAATTCCGAGCTACAAGACTTTTCGCTCCTTTAGATCATACCGGTCCCCGGCCCGAAGGAAGTAGAACCGCTTCCCGGGGTCGGGGATCTTTTTAAGGTCGCTGCCTTCCCGCGACCAAAACTTGCCGTCGTACATCAGCACGAAGCTGCGGCCGATGACGTCGAATTGGTCGCCCTGCACTACGATGGCAGTGCTTTCGTCGATACCGATACCGAGCAATTCGGGGTGGGCTTCCATCACTTCGAAAAGGTCGAACTGCCGGTTGCGCACGAGCACGTGCTGGTCAATGGCTACGTTTCTGAGGTAGCCAAACCCGGTTTGGTGGTCGCCCATCATGATCTGGTTGTTTTTGGAGTCGCCGCGCACCAGGTAAGCGCCCTGGATGGTTGCGCCGGCGGAAGAGCCTCCGATGACGCCGCCCCGCTCCAGAACGTTTCGGAAAAGCGCCTCACAGAGCGTGCCACCATAGGCATCCACCAGCCGCCACTGCCTGCCGCCGCCAAACCAAACGCCTTTGGCGTTCACCAGGTGCTGGTAAAACGTGTCCGTATTGGCCACGGCTTTGTCGTAGGTATGAAGAGTATACACGTTGCGGGCGCCCCGGTCGGTGAGGAATTTACCCACGTTTTGGTCGTAAGCAGGCTCTCCGCCCGCCGTTGGGATGACGACGATAGGCGCATCGGGCCCTCCCGCCAACTCGATAAACCGCTTCACGATGGTGTCGGGCAGGGCGCCGCCGCCTACGACCACGAGCGAGCCGCGGGCTGGGCCCACTGCGGGCGCTTCCGCGCCGGATTGGGCGGCGAGGCACCCCGCGCCGCCCAAGAAAAGTAGAAAAAAGAGGGTGTGCAATCGTGCCATGAAAACCGTATTTTTGGAAAAAGAAAAAATTCATTGAATCCGCTTCTCCCCTATTTTTCAGCACAAGGCTTTGGCGAAACCGAAGCGGAGACCATCGCAGGGGCTTTCGCTGTGAAAGTTCTGGAGAAAGGTAGCTTTTTTGTAGAAGAAGGCAAAACAAGCCGCTACCTGGGCTTTGTGGAAAAAGGGTTTTTCCAGTATTTCCTGATCGCAGACGGAGAGGAAAAAACGACCTACACGGTGAGGGCCAATGACTTTGTGGTTTCTTTGTCGAGCTTTCTAAGGCAACGCCCAGCTCAGGAATACATCCGGGCGGTGGCCGATTCCGTGCTTTGGGTGATCGACCGGGAGGGCCTGGAAAACCTTCAACACCGAATTCCAGGGTTTAAAGACTTTTACATCGGCCTGCTGGAAGAACAAATTTGTTGCATCGACGAAAGCCGCCTGGACGCTATCGTGCTCAGCGCCCAACAGCGCTACGAAAAAATGATGCTGAAAGAGCCCGATATCCTGCGGCAAATCCCCATGCATTACCTCGCGTCCATCCTGGGCGTAACCCCGCGGCACCTGAGCCGCATCCGGAAAAATATCCGCTAGCCTGCATTAATAGACATTTGTCTTGCTCGCCAGCGCACGCTGGAGCGCACCTTTGTATCGTCATTAAAATAAAAGACGATATGCGATTACAGTCCAACATGAAGGCGCAACAATCCATTGGAATCCTGCTGATCGTTGGCGCGGCAGCGGTCTTGATCCCTTACCTGATCCTCACGATGATCTTCGACTACCCCGACATCCTGCGCCAGGACCCGGGCGTAGTGCTCGTTCGATTTCACGAAGGCGGCAGCCTGCTGATCCTGGTTTGGCTGGCGTTCGCCCTGCTTGGGCTGCCTTTGCTCATCGCCTATATCCGCATCGGGGAGGCCCTGGAAGGCCGCCTCGCCTTTATCCGCTGGATGACCACACTGGGCGTCCTTTCCGGGGTGGCGCAAATTGTGGGCTTGCTGCGCTGGGTCTTCGTGGTTCCCATCCTGGCCAAAACCTACGTAGAGACGGACAATCCCGTTACCAGAGAAGCCGTAAAAGTGGTCTTTATGGCTTTCCATCAGTTTGGAGGCGTATTGCTGGGCGAGCACCTCGGACAGCTTTTTACTATACTCTGGATGGGTATGCTCAGCTATGCCATTTGGTGGTTGCGGCTATTTCCAACCTGGCTGAGCGCGTTGGGACTGGCGGCCTCAGCGATCTATTTTTTAGCGCAAGGCGAATTGTTTGCCACGGTGATTCCAGGCTTCCCGCAATGGAGTTTGGCGGGTCTGGTGGGCAGCAGCCTCTGGCTGTTGTGGCTGATCGCTTTGGGGGTGCGGTTTTTGAAGGGAACGGGGGCTGGCGCTTAGGGCATACCGAAGGCTTGCTGATGTTCGACGCGCTCACTACCGGCATCAGCAAGACCCCATCAGCACAGGTTATCGAAAAAGCCGACGCGACCTTGTTTCTGGAAATCCACGTAGACGAAACCGCCTCCGTACTCGAACGCCGGATCTGGTTTTTTACCCGTCATGGCGACTTCTACGCCAAAGGCATGGAAACCCACCGCCAATTTCTTTTCGACCCGGCCACCTTGGGCGATCTGCTCCTCCGCGCCGGTTTTCACGCCGCCCCCATTCATCAATACGCCAGGCTGCCCTTCCGCCCAAGCCACATGGGGTTTGTATGCCCTAAGTAAATGCTTCGCCAAATCCAACATTTTTAGGCAAAACATTTTGCAGGTTGCATTTTTATATTTTACTTTGTATTTTAAAGTACTTTAAATATAAAAAACGAAGTGTCCCCGGTCATGCTACAGGACATTTTGGGAACGAGACCTTCCAGGTTGCTCAAACCCGGAAGGTCTGGGCGCCAGGAGAACGAAAATGTACCGTAGTGTGATTTTTCCAGCACCCTGACCCGTAGCAACCAGCCAAATCAGTTATTTGCTTAAAACAAAAAAATAATGAAAAACAAAAGATTGATCCTTATTTTGACAACAGCGGCAATACTGTTGTCAATCCCATTCATTGCCATGCAGTTTACGACTGACGTTGATTGGAACATTACAGACTTCGCAATTATGGGGGTTCTACTATTTGGAACTGGCTTATTGTGTGAACTTGCATTGAGAATGGTTAAAAGCATGGAGAACAGAATCTTAATCTGTGGCGCCGTTTTATTTGTGTTTTTTCTCATTTGGGCAGAACTGGCCGTCGGTATATTTGGGACACCGTTTGCGGGCTCGTAAGGCTGAAAAAGGATAGCTGCGCACCACAAGGGTTTTACAAAAGGACGGTGTAGCCGACTGGTAACTCCCTCCAAAACAGGCGCTAAAGCTCGATTTCCCCTCTTCTGAAAACCACGCGAATTGGTTTGGGAAATTCCCCAAACCAATTCGCGTTGACCTATCTGGCACGAGTATACTCAGAACGGTGTTTCCCAACCGGCAAATAGCATCAAGTTATGCCGACGCTACCCAAAAGGCAAGCCTGGTTGAACGGGCCGCCGAAGCCATGCGCTACCTGATGCAACGGCATTCGGCAGAGGGAACCGGGTGTGTTTGTCGGGTCCGTTCATAGGAAAGTTCTTTTTCGATAAAACAATCTCAGTTTTCTTTCCAGATGAGCGCCTGCGCCGTTTTTACGGGGTTTTCGCCGAGTAGAACGGCGCTTCCCGGTTTAACCGGCGCCTGAAATGGCTGGTCTGTATAATTGACGGCGACAAAGAAGCCATCCCGCCAGTTGAGGTAAACGCCTTTGGGCAAGTCTTCAATGGCTACCCCGGCATTTTCGTATACCGCTCTCACCACTTCCCGTTCCAACCGGGCATCGGTGGTGCTCACGCCGATGAAGGTTACGCTTCCTTTACCGAGCCGGCGGCTGATCACAGCGGGTTTTCCGGCGTAGTACTGGTCGCTGAAGGTGGCCAGTACCTGTGTTCCCGGGTGTGGGGAAAGGATTTCTGCCCAGGCGTTCCATTGATAGGTTTTGCCTTGGTAGCTCACCGAACCCGTATTTTCTGCCGGCAACATGTCGAAAAAGTCGATATCCGCTCCGATCAGAGGCCGGATGGGCGCTGCCGGCGGGGCTTCGAAAAAATGGCCGTTCTTGTCCTTTTGCCCGCTGCGGCAGCTCAGAATGAGGTGGCCTCCGTTGGTGACATAAGTTTCCCATTTTTTAACCAAAGCGGCGTCAACCAGTTGGAAGGCAGGAGCTACGAGAAAGGGGTATTTTGAAAAGTCGTCGGTTTCGGAGATGAAATCCATGGGCGCGCCGACCGATTTAATCGCTGCGGCATAGTGGTGCCGGTTTCGCCAAGTGTTCCATTGAGTGGTTTGTTTCTGGATGTCGAGGTCCCACATCACTTCGTGGCTCCAAAGGAAGGCGGTGTTTCGTTTCGCCATTTTCTCCGGCATGACGCTGCGGGGGTCATACGCGACCCGAAGCTGTTTCATCTCCTCGATAGCCTGGATAAATTCGCGGCCGCCTTGGGACAAGGTAACGCCGTCGGTCCCGACGATGCCTTCGTGGTACATCTCGCTGCCACGGATGGGATGCCGGTACCGGTACGTGCACACGAATGCTGATCCACCTGCGAAGGCATGCATGATCCACATATGCACGGTGCCGGGGAGTAGTTGGGGGTTCACGGGGGCCCAATTGACCTGCCCTGGCTGGAGTTCCATGATCCCTGTTACCCCGCTGATAGGCCGGTAGTAATCATTGGCTTCGCTGAGCCGGTAGGGGTTTCCCGTCCGGAAATTATTGCCACCCAGTTCGTTGCGTCCGCTGACAGGGTAGAGGGTAAAAGTAGGAAAATCGATATGGGTGGACCGGCGCGGATCGGCGCCTGTGCTGACATTCAGATAATTCGTGGTAATCCATTGGCCGGGGCGGATATATTTTCGCAGGATATCGGCCTGTTCATTCAGGAAATCCGCCGTGACATCCGCCGTGAACCTTTGGAAATCCAGCAAGGCGTGAGGGCTCAGTTTGTCCTCCTCGTTCAGGGCTTCGTTAGGGATGATTATCTGTTCGAAGGTATTATAGCGGGTGCTCCAGAAGCTGCCCGCCCAGACCTCGTTCAGGCAGCCAATGGTTCCATACCTCTTCCTGAGCCATTGTTGGAAAGCCGTTCTGGCGGAAGGACTATAGTCTGGTGTGGCCAGCGGTTCGTTGTCCAGTTGCCAACCCCAGATGCGGGGGTCATTGCCATAGCGCTCGCCGAGGGCCTTGACGATCCTGGCGAGGAAAAAGCGGTATTTCGGATTGCTGAGGGAAGCATTGGCGCGGATACCGTGCTGGCGCCGCCGGCCGTCTGTGCCGACGAGGTAGATCTCCGGATATTTATCGCCCATCCAGGCTGGGGGACAAAGCGAAGGGGTGCAGAGGATGACCTTCAAACCGGCCTGGGAAGCCAGGTCGATGGCTTCGTCCAGCCATCGGAAGTCGAATTTACCTTCTTCCGGTTCCAGGAAGGTCCAGGCAAACTCAGCCAGGTGGGTGAATTCAAAACCGAACCGGGCCATGTTGTCAAAATCGCGTTTCCATTGCTCCCTGGGCCATTGCTCGGGGTAGTAAAACAGGCCGATCTCCATAAGCTTTTCTTTGGGAAAGAAACGCTGCGCGGGAGTCGTTTGCGCGGTCACCCGGCTGTACAAGCAAGTTAAACCGAGCAGGAGCAAAATTTTTTTTAAAACCATATCACTCGTTTAAGAGGAGCATCAGAAAATGGGCCGCCGACCAACTAAAATTCTCTGCCTCCATTCCGGCCCCAGTCAGGGGATTGTAGTTTTCCCGGATTGTGGGGCCTGCCTGCAACACACCTTCGGAGTTGTGGACGAGTTTGCGGGACAGTTCGGCAGCCTCCCTTTCAAAGCCGTACCGCTGCAAGCCCTTGATTCCAAACCAGGCCTGGTCGAGCCAGTTCGGGCCTCGCCAGTAGCCTCGTTCTGGCCTGAATTCAGGATGGCTGACATCCAGGGTTTGAAGCGGTACCCTGGTATTGAAATGTGCAGGATCCATCATTTTAGCCTTCACCGCCTCTGCCTGCCCGGTGCTGGCTGCCCCCGCCCACAGCGGTATCCAGCCCTCGCAACCCATGACGGGGATAAACGCCGCCCCATCCAGACTGGTGTCGTAAAACCAGCCGGTTTTGGGGTCGTAAAATTGGGTTTGAATGGCTTTTTTCAACGCCTCTGCCTGGGCATCCCAGTCGCGGGCGTCGGCTTCTATTTTAAGTGCCCGTGCCATATTTTTCAGATAGCCTTTTTCAGCGTACAGGTAGGCATTCAGGTCGACGCTTTCCTGGTCTAAGGAATAGGCCCCTTCGCGGTTTTTCAAGATGCGACTGTTGTCGAAGCGCACGGCGTTATCCATGCCGCTTTCCCATTTAGCCGCGATAAGGGCGCCGTCCGTGGAACCATACTCGCAGAGGCTATCGCGATCGTGGTCTCGGTTTTGGTACCACCATGCGTGTTGCAGTTTGATCCGCGGGTACAACTCTTTTAAAAATGCCTGATCAGGATCGCGCTGATAAATACTCCACACGGCCCAGGCGGAAAGGGGTGGCTTGGTATTACGGTAATTATGCCGTTCGATGGTGGTGTCCCGGAATACGCAATCGGGTAGAAAGCCTTGCTCGTTCTGGAAGTCGTACATTGCCCTCACCTGTTCTTTTGCCAGAGTGGGATCGTATTGGGCCAGCGCAGCTGCGTGTTTCCAGCTGTCCCATGCCCAAAACCCATGAAACCAAATCATGTGGTAACTCGGAAACAGGCCTGCATGGCGCAGTTCCCCGGCGGGAATGCGCCAGTTGTTCTGGAGGGTAAGCAGGGTTTTGGCGAGCAGAACCCGATACTGGCGGTCCTGGCTCCATGCGCCTCCCAGGCGGTCCGTAAGCCGTTTGAATTGTTCTTCTTTTTCGTGGATACGCATTGACAGCGCTTCCGCGTAGTTGCCTGCGAGCCGGTTAATTTCTTCCTGTTCCCGCTCGTCGTCGTATTCAGGAAACAGGAAGCTTTGGGCGAGCAGCAGGGTTGCCGTTCCCTGGGGCCGAATAGTAAGGGCATCTACCTGAAGGGAATACGCCTTATCGGACACCTGCAGCATGGCCTTTTCGTTTCCGGGTATCCTGATGTAGCCAGTAGCGGGGCTTCTATCTGACTTAACGGTTAAGACATTGCCATCGGCCCTCAGCCGCAACCCTTCTGCGAAAATGCTGCCGTTCCACCCGGGAATGAGTTCTAGTTTTTGGTCCGACAGGTTGGTAATACGCGTGATGATCAGCGCCGTATGGGGGGAGGTAAAAAACAGCCACTGTCCGATGCTCAGGTCGGGTCCGGTATACGTCTGTTCGAGGTGGCTGATGTAGCTGTTGTGGCTGACCCGGAAGCTCCTCCAATCGATCACCTGCCTGCTTCCTGCTTTGATTAACTGCAACCGGCTGAGGGCGGGGCCGCACCACTTACCGTTTTCCTGGGTCATCAAGAATGGCCCGGAGAATCCGCCAAAGTCCGCCGTATCCGTGGGGAAACCGTATCCGAACCAGGCGCCTTGGTCGGAAAACGCCAGAAACCGGCGGTCCTGGGCTGAATCCGGGGTTCCGGAATAGTCGAGCACATCGGCGGGTAGAGGCGTTTTTGAGGGTAGCAAGAAAGCAGGTTCCCTTTGGCAGGAGATGATCGCCCCCAGGCAAATTAGAAATAAAAAAAAGGTGTTCTTTCTCATAGGGTTCCATTGCCCGTCGTAATGGACGACTCGCATCACCGAAACCCGTCCATAATCGTCCCCAGCGCACCCGCTCCCGGGCAGAGGTCTTTTTCCTGAAGCGTATTCAGCGGCTGGAGGACGGTTTGTTCCAGTTCGTGCATGTCCTGACTGCCGGGATCGATGTACAGCAACCCGGTAAGCACTTCCCCTTTGGCTTTGGCGGTAAGCAGGCGGTTTACCGCCGAGGCACGGTCGCGCGGGTCCCAGTGGGGCGCCAGTTTGTGGAGATGCAGCGCCGAGCCGTCGTGGAGTTCCACTACGGTAGAGTCTCCCTCCCGGTAATCGATGACGATCTCGTCGCGGGAGGGTACAAAATCGATAGCGGAGGTGGCTTCCTGGTGCGCCCGCACATAGTCGTACGACTTGGTGGAGGCAGGCTTGTTATTGAAGGTGACGCAGGGCGACACTACGTCGATGAATGCGAACCCGGGGTGCGCCATAGCGGCCTTGATCAGGGGTACGAGCTGGGTTTTGTCACCTGAAAAGCTGCGGGCAACGAAGGTGGCTCCCAACTCCAAAGCCAGGCCTACCAGGTCGATCGTTGGGTAGACGTTCTCCGACCCGCTTTTTGAGGCGGAGTTTACGTCGGCTGTAGCGGAGTTCTGGCCCTTGGTCAGGCCATAACAGCCGTTATTCATCACGATATATACCATGTTGACGTTGCGGCGAATGACATGTACGAACTGCCCCATGCCGATGGAGGCAGAGTCTCCGTCGCCCGATACGCCAAGGTAGATCAGCTCCCGGTTGGCCAGGCTGGCGCCGGTGGCAATCGACGGCATGCGCCCGTGCACAGAGTTGAAGCCATGCGAATTACTGAGAAAATAGGTCGGTGTCTTGGACGAACAACCGATGCCGGAAAGCTTGGCCAGCCGGTGCGGCTCGACCGACATTTCATAGCATGCCTGTACGATGGCAGCACTGATGGAGTCGTGGCCGCAGCCCCCGCAAAGAGTAGAAATAGCCCCCTCGTAATCCGATTTGGAGTACCCGATCTTATTAGTGGGCATGTCCGGGTGGCGAAACTTGGGTTTGATATAGGTCATAGCGAAAGAGATAATTCAGGTTAATAAATCAGGGCGATGTTGGACAAGAATCAGGCATTGTGCCTTGGAATAAAAGCTGCCGCATAAGGATATTTGACGTTCATATCAAACAACGGCCTGGAAATGCCGAACGATCTGGTTTTTGATGACGTCGGCTGAAATGGGTTTGCCGTCGTAGTTTAGTACCGATACCAGCTTTTGCGGGTTGATGTCAAGCTCATTGATCAGCAGGCTGCGCATCTGCCCGTCGCGGTTCTGTTCGACCACAAACACCTGCTCGTGGTCCCGGATGAAAGCCTCCACGGTTTCGTTGAACGGGAACGCGGTAAGCCGTATGGCGTCAAACCCTATGCCTTCTTCCTGCATCAGGTCCATGGATTCCAGGGCAGGGTAGGCTGTAGTGCCGAAGAACAACAGCCCATGGGCGTGCCGGTTACTTTCCTGAAACAGTTCTGGCGGCGGGAGGTACTTTTTGGTAGTTTCCCATTTTGTCATCAACCGGTCCACGTTGCGGGTGTATGCAGCGCCATCTTCGGTATAGCGGGCGTATTCGTCCTTGGAAGTCCCCCGGGTGAAGAACGACCCCTTGGTGGGGTGGGTGCCCGGCAATGTCCGGTAACAGATGCCGTCGCCGTCAATGTCCAGGTAGCGACCGAATTGCTGGATTTGTTCCAGGGCATCTGCGTCAAGCACCTTGCCGCGGTCGAAGGCTCGTTGGTCGTCCCAGTGGAATGGGGGCGACATGTGGTCGTTCATTCCTAGGTCGAGGTCGGTCATGACGATGATGGGCGTCTGCAGGCGGTCGGCCAGGTCGAAGGCGGCGGCGGTATGGTCAAAACATTCTTTGGGTGTACTTGGAAACAGCAGTACCTGTCGGGTATCGCCGTGGGAGGCGTAAGCGGCGAGCAGCAGATCGGCTTGCTGGGTGCGGGTAGGCATGCCAGTGGAGGGGCCTCCCCGCTGCACGTTGACCAGTACCACAGGGATCTCTGCGAAATAGGCCAAGCCCAGGAATTCGCTCATCAGCGACACGCCCGGGCCGCTGGTAGCGGTGAACGCACGCGCTCCGTTCCAGGTGGCGCCCATAACCATACCCATGGCTGCCAGTTCGTCTTCGGCCTGTATGATGGCAAACTTCCGGCGGCCCGTCTCCGGGTCGGTGCGCAGTCGGTGGGCGTATTTTTCAAACGCATTGACCACCGAGGTCGAGGGCGTGATGGGGTACCAGGCAGCGACGGTGGCGCCTCCGAATAAAGCCCCCAATCCGGCAGCGGTATTGCCGTCGATCAGGACGCTGTCGCCTACCAGGTCGCGACGCTCCAGCCGAATATCAAGCGGATACGCATAGTGGTCGTGGATATATTGCCGCCCAAGTTCCAGGGCTTTGATGTTGGGACCGATGAGCTTCTCCGCTTTTTTGAACTGATCGCGGATAATGCCGGTAAGGACCTCCCACTCGATATCCAGCAGGGCGGAAAGCGCGCCGACGTACACCACGTTTTTGAACAGCTGCCGCTGCCGGGGTTCGCTGAAATGGTGCATACAGATCTCCGTCATCGGGATGCCGATATAGTGAATATCCTCCCGTACATATTCCGGGTGGAGGTGCTTGGTGTTGTCGTACACAAAATATCCGCCGGGTTGGACGGAAGCTACATCCTGGGCGAGACTCTGCGGGTTGACGCACACCATGAGGTCGATGCCGTCGCGGCGGCCCAGGTAGCCTTTTTCACTTACCCGCACCTCGTACCAGGTAGGCAGCCCCTGGATATTGGAAGGGAAAATATTCTTTGGCGCCACAGGAATCCCCATGCGGAAGATCGATTTGGCAAACATGTTATTGGCGCTTGCCGATCCGGTGCCGTTGACATTGGCAAACCGGACGACCATGTCGTTTACAGCGCGGAGATGTTCCATATTGGAGCAGCTTTAGAAACTTGGTAGAGGTATTTTTGCATATCCCAGGCTGCGGTAGGGCAGCGTTCGGCGCACAGGCCGCAGTGCAGGCACACATCCTCGTCTTTGATCATCACGCGGGCGGTGGGCAGGTCTTCCGACACGTAGAGGTCCTGATCCAGGTTGTTGGCAGGGGCGCTCAGTCGGGTGCGCAGTTCGGCCTCTTCCCCGTTTAGCGTAAAGGAGATGCAGGAGGTCGGGCAAATGTCCATACAGGCGTCGCACTCGATGCAGCGGCTGGTGTTGAACACCGTCTGCACATCGCAGTTTAGGCAGCGCTGGGCTTCCCGAAATCCGGTAGACGGGTCGAAGCCCAGTTCCACTTCCAGCGCACGGTTGGCGAGGGCGGCTTGTTTCTCCACGTGCGGAACGGCATAACGCATGTCGGTCACCACGGCGCTATCGAAGCTCCACTCGTGGATGCCCATTTTCTGGCTGGTTAGGTGGGTCATTGGCGGCGGGCGGTGGTAAACGGATTCGCCGCGGCAGTAGAGGTCGATGGAGATGGCAGCCTGATGGCCGTGGGCGACGGCGGTGATGACGTTTTTGGGTCCGAAAGCGGCGTCTCCGCCAAAGAAGACCTTGTCCAGGGTCGATTGAAACGTGTGTTTGTCGACCACGGGCATGTCCCATTGCCCGAATTTGAGGCCCAGATCGCGCTCGATCCAGGGGAAGGCGTTGTCCTGGCCTATGGCAATAATCACGTCGTCGGCTTCAATGAAGACGTCGGGTTCGCCCGTGGGCAGGAGGCTTCGTTTGCCGTGTTCGTCGTACACGGCGGCGACTTTTTCGAACCACATGCCTTTGAGCTTGCCCTTTTCCACGACAAATTTCTTGGGCGGCATATTGTTCAGGATAGGAATATCTTCGCGTTGTGCGTCGGCGATCTCCCAGGGGGAGGCTTTCATATCTTTGAAGGGGCTACGTACCACCACGGTGACTTTTTCCCCGCCAAGGCGGCGGGCGGTACGGCAGCAGTCCATCGCAGTGTTACCGCCTCCCAGGACGATCACGCGCTTGCCGATTTTGGACGTATGCCCGAAAGCCACACTAGCCAGCCATTCGATGCCCAGGTGGATATTATTCGTTTTGCAGTCCCAGCGGCCCGGCAGTTTGGGCAGGTCTCCCCCCTTAGGCGCACCTGTGCCGACAAAGACGGCGTCGTAGTCTTTCTCCAGTAAGTCTTTCATACTGGACACATAGGTGTTGAAATGGGTATGGATACCGAGGTTGAGCACATAGCCAACCTCCTCATCGAGCACCTGTTCCGGAAGCCGGAAGGCGGGGATCTGGCTGCGCATCATGCCGCCGCCGGCTTTCTGGTCGTCGTAAAGATGGATCTCGTAGCCCAGGGGCGCCAAGTCACGGGCGACGGTCAGGGAGGCCGGGCCGCCCCCGATAAGGGCTACCTTCATGCCGTTCTTTTGGGTGGGCGCTTTCGGCATCAGGGCCTTCACATCGCCTTTGTTATCGGCTGCAACGCGTTTGAGGCGGCAAATCGCTACCGGCTCCTCCTCCACCCTGCCGCGCCGGCAGGCGGGCTCGCAGGGCCGGTCGCAAGTGCGCCCCAAAATGCCTGGAAAAACATTCGATTCCCAGTTTACCATATATGCCTCGGTGTAGCGTTCCGCCGCGATCAGGCGGATATACTCCGGCACCGGCGTATGCGCTGGGCATGCGTACTGACAGTCCACTACTTTGTGGAAATACTCCGGATCATGGATGTTGGTCGGTTTCAACATCGGGTTTTTATGATTTTCCTGTTTTCAATGTAAAATAGTGAGGCATAATACAAATAAATTAATTTATTCTTGTGATATTTTTAGTTTCGGAATTAAATTTTGACAAAATCATGCTTAATCGCCGTCTTTTTCTCCAACGCACTACCACTGCTGCCGTCGTAACCCCTTTACTAGGACTTGCTCCTTCCTTTGCGCTAGACCCCGATATGGAAAGCCTCGCTTCCGTACCGGCAGATATTTACTGGAAAACTGTTCGCAAACTGTTTCCGATGCCTGCCGATGAGGTCTATTTCAACACCGGCACGTTGGGCGTTCAGCCAAAAGCAGTGCTGGAGAAGGTCATTGCCGCTATGCGCGATGCAGCGGTGAACTGCGCAAAGACCGACTACCAGGGTAAGGGGCCTCTGTTGCTTTCAGGCTATGAGCCCTATGTCGACCTGCGCAAAAAGATCGCGGCCCTGATAAATGCTTCTTCGTACCAGGAAATCGCCCTCACCCAGAATGCTACCTACGGCATGAATTATGTCTCCAACGGCCTCGATTTGCGTCCTGGCGACGAGATCATCAATACCGACCAGGAGCACGGCGGAGGCCGCGCCGGCTGGCAGGTAGCCGCCGCACGGTATGGGCTCACGTACAAACAAGCCAAGCTGCCTGTGCCCGCCAACGACCCTCAGGAGATCGTCGATAGCATCATGAACCAAGTGACGCCAAAGACCCGCATCATCGCTATTCCGCATATCCTCTCTCTCTACGGCGTCATTTTACCGGTGAAAGAGATCTGCCGCCGGGCGCGGGAGCGGGGCATTTTCACCATTCTCGATGGCGCCCAGGCCGTGGGCCAGATTCCCGTCGACGTGCAGGACATCGGCTGCGACGCCTATTACTCCAGCCTGCACAAATGGCTGCTCGCTCCTGCCGGCAATGGCATCCTGTACTTGCGCAAAGAAGTGGTGAAAGACATCTGGACGACCCTCGCCAGTTACCAGTATGAGAACCACGACGACGAAGGCTTCCGCTTCACCCAGCGTGGCACCGGCAACCCCGCCCTCATCGTGGGCCTCGAAGCCGCCGTCGACTTCCACAACCAGCTCGGGCCACGAAAGGTCACCGACCGCATCAAATTCCTGGGCGACTACCTCCGCAACGGCCTCCGGCAAATTCCCAACGTGGAGATTTTCTCCTCCACCCACCCCGATATGTGTGCCGGCATAACCACCTATGGCATCAAAGGAATGAAGGGAGTAGACCTTCAGAACGAACTCTGGAAACGCAAAAAGCTGCAGCCGCGGGCGTCCGCCGAAAACGCCATACGCCACTCCACCCACATTTACAACCTTGAGCACGAGATCGATGCGGCGCTGGAGATTGTAAGGGATTTGGCAAGGGAGTAAGCTATTTCCGCACCCGCGCCACGACCCTTACCGGCGCCCCGTCCGCTTCATAGCGGGCAGGCAGGGCCATCACTTCGATATCCTCATAGGGGAGCAATGCTTCCAGTCCGGTCAGGTTTTCCACGATCAGCACCTCGTTGCCAAGCAGTTTTTTGTGCACGGCGTAGGGCTCACGGTCGGGGCTGGGGAAGTCGAGTCCGACGACTTTGATCCCTGCGCCGACGAGGGCGGAGGCAAATGCCAGATCGAGTTCCGGATAATCCCGATAGTATACTGCTTGCCCGAAGAAGCGGTCCCAGCCGGTATAAACCAGCACAATGGAGACGCGGGGAAGAACGGTCGGGTCCAGTTCGTTCATCGTAACCTTCGATTTCCCAAGCGCATTAACCACACAGGCAGGACCAATGAGGTGCTCCGGCGGGAAGGACGCCAGCATACGCCCGCCTTCCACCATGTGGTTGGGCGCGTCCATGTGGGTGCCTACGTGCATGCCGGTGCGCAGTTGAACGACGTTGTAGCCGTTCTTTTCGATGGTGGCCAACTGCCTCCATTCCGGATAGGCGTCGCCGGGGAACACCGGCATTTCACGCGAAAAAGGATGGGTGAGGTCGATATACGTCACGTTCAATTATTTCAGCAGGTTCATTGGCACTACAAAATAGTATTTTTGGCCTAAATTCCCTAAATGACAGCCTAGCCATTGACTCCAAAACGATGGCTTCCCACTCAAGAGACCATGAAAAACACCCTTTTTGCCCTGGCCTTTGCCTTTTGCTATATGACGCTGAATGCCCAAACCCAACGCTTCGAGCAGTCGCCCATCCTGGTAAAAAAGATCCAGCAACCGCCCGTGATCGACGGAAAAGTGGAGGAAAAAGATTGGTTCACCAGCACGCCGGCCAAAGATTTTTGGCTAAATTTTCCTAACGACACTTCCCTGTCCGAAGTCCAGACCGAAATCTATTTCCTTTTTGACGACAACACCCTATATATTGGGGCTATTTGCCATTCTGTTGGGGACAACTATGTGATCTCTTCGCTGAAGCGGGATTTCCGCGCCGGCGGGAACGACAATATCACCTTCCTGTTCGATCCCTTCCGCGACCGAACCAATGCCTTTGTTTTCGGGATGAATCCGTTTGGCGTCATGCGCGAAGCGCTGATCGCCAATGGCGGGCGGGAGTTTGACGACTTTAACGAGAATTGGGACAACCGATGGACAGGCGCCTCGTTTATCGGGAATGGGTTCTGGTCCTGCGAACTGGCAATCCCGTTCAGCGCCCTCCGGTTTAATGCAGGGGAACAGGAGTGGTATTTTAACAGTTACCGGTTTGACACCCAAACCAATACCCGGTCCTCCTGGAACCGAATCCCCCAGAACCAGGTCATTATGAACCTGGCCTACATGAACAACATGGTCTGGGAAGAAACCCCATCCAAAACAGGCGCCAACATCGCGGTAATTCCCTATGTTTCCGGAGGGCTTAGCAAAAATTTTGAAGAAAACGGAGAACTGGTTACTTCTTCAGGCATTGGAGGCGACGCCAAAGTAGCCATCACGCCTTCCCTTAACCTGGATCTGACGTTCAACCCCGACTTTTCACAGGTGGAGGTGGACCGGCAGGTGATCAACCTCGACCGGTTTGAGATCTTTTTCCCGGAGCGGCGGCAGTTCTTCCTCGAGAACGCCGACCTGTTTGGCGCTTTTGGCAATCCCCGGATCAATCCATTTTTTTCCCGTCGGATAGGTATCGGCGCCGATCCCGAGGACAACGCCATCCAGCTACCGATTCAGTATGGCGCACGGCTGAGCGGCAAGTTGGACAATAACTGGAGGGTGGGACTGCTGAATATGCAGACCCGCCAAGATCCGGCAAACCGGGTCCCCAACCAGAACTACACCGTTGCGGCATTGCAGCGAAAACTCTTCAGCCGCTCGAACATCGGGATCATCTTTGTCGACAAGGAGTCCTTTACCAACAGGGGAGACATTCCGGTAGATACCCGGTTCAACCGGACGCTTGGGGTGGATTACAATCTGGCTTCTTCAGATAACCGATGGACAGGCAAGTTCTTTTTTCATCAGAATTTTTCACCTGATAAAACATACGGGTTAAAAGACCGGTTTGCCCATGGCGCACGCCTTGAACTTAGAGAGCGGGATTTTGCAGTTTCCTACGACCAGCAATGGGTGCGGGCAGGTTATGAGCCCGAGGTTGGATTCGCCCCCCGCACGGATTTTTTTCAGATAAATCCGCAACTTTCCTGGTTTTTCTACCCGAAAAATAAAAAGATCATCAACCAGTTTTCCATTGGCGCCGGCTCTTCGATCCTGTGGAAACCTGGATTTGGGAATACCGACCGGGAAACCAGGCTTTCCTTCGAAGCGGATTTATCCAATAGCGGGATGCTAATGGCCAACCTGGTTCATAATTATATCTACCTGTTTGAAGCGTTTGACCCTACGGGTACGGAATCCACCCCCCTGGAAGCCAATACGGGTTACCGGTTTTGGAATATCGAAGGATTTTTCATGTCGGACAACCGCAAGAAGCTTTTCTTCAATCTGGCGCCTTATATCGGACAATACTTTAACGGCTGGCGCTATAGCATGGGGGCGGGGCTCACTTACCGCTATCAGCCCTATGGCTCGATGGAAATCAATATCAACTATGGCTATATCGACTTGCCTTCGCCCTATGCCAGGGCTACCTTGCTCCTGATCGGCCCCCGGATCGACGTGACGTTCAGCAAAAGTGTTTTCCTCACTACTTTTATCCAATATAACAACCAAATCGACAACGTCAACATCAACGCCCGCTTTCAATGGCGGTTTGCTCCTGTTTCCGATTTCTTCCTGGTGTTTACCGACAATTACAATGCCAATACTTTTGGGGTCAAAAACCGGGCGGTTGTGGCGAAACTCACGTATTGGTTGAATATGTAAAATAAGGTTCAAAAGTTCAAGGTTCAAAAGTTCAAGGGGTCATGGAATTCGACCCTTTGAACTTTTGAACCTTGAACCCTTGAACTTTTTCACGGTCTTGGCCGGGCTTCCGTTTTGTTCTTCACAAACTTCTCCATCCAGGCGCCCATTTCGTAGAGCGTGTGCAAGACGGATTCCCTGGCGCGGTAGCCGTGGCTTTCGTGAGGCAGGAATACGAGTTTGGCGGTTGCGCCATGGCCTTTTAATGCGTTATAAAACCGTTCGCTTTGGATCGGAAAGGTGCCGGAGTTGTTGTCTGCTTCGCCGTGAATAAGAAGAATCGGCTCTTTGATCTTATCTGCGTAGTTAAACGGGGACATTTTGAAATAGACGTCGGGGGCTTCCCAGTAGGTGCGCTCTTCCTGCTGGAAGCCGAACGGTGTCAAGGTGCGGTTATAGGCGCCGCTTCGGGCGATGCCTGCGGCGAACAGATCCGTGTGGGCCAGCAGGTTGGCGGTCATGAACGCGCCGTAGGAGTGCCCGCCAACAGCCAGCCGGTTGCGGTCGGCTACGCCCAATTCGGCGAGTTTATTCACGGCGGCTTCTGCGCTCATTTGCAGCTGCTCTACGAAAGTTTCATTGGGCTCTTTATCTCCTTCGCCGAGAATAGGCATGGCAAAATCGTCGAACACGGCATACCCTTGCGTCACCCATAGCAAGGGCGAAGAAGCATTGGGACGGATGAACTGGTACGGGGAGCCATTGATCTGGCTGGCCGCGTCGGCGGTTTTGAATTCCCGTGGGTACGCCCACATGAAAACGGGAAGGGGGCCGTCCTTATCTTTATTATAGCCGGCAGGAAGGTAGAGGGTGCCGCTAAGTTTCAGTCCGTCTGCCCGCTGGTACTGTACGATCTGTTTTGTTACGCCTTTCAGCGCGGTATAAGGATTTTCGAATTTGGTCAGCGGGGTAATCTGGCCGGTGCGCAGGTTGCGCAGGACGTAGTTGGGCGGCGTTTCCTGGGATTCGCGGCTTGTCAGCACAATGCCTTTTGACGCGTCCATCATGGCCATGGGCATCTCAAAATACGGAGCTTCCGAACGCCAGAGGCGTTTGGCGGTTTTGGTCCCCAAGTCGTAAGAATCCACAAACGGTCTGTTTCCTTCCGGCGACGCGCCCATCCCGGAGAGGAAGAGGGTTTTGCCCTGATCGGAAGCGAGCAGCACTTGGCGGCCATAGCTATTGGTAGCCATCATAAATTGTCCGGGGTCGTTGTATCTGTCTTCGTAGGTACGGTCGAACAACACCTCTTTACCGGCATTGGGCTGGCCGGGAGCAAACCGGGTGACGATCTCTTTGCGGGTCCGCCACCAGCGCTCAGTAGCAATGGCCAGGCCGTCGTTACCCCACCGCACTCCGGCAAACCGGAGGGAAAATTCCATGGCCACTGCGGGCGTAGCGCTAAATGGCGCAGGTAGCAGGAACAATTTATCCCTAACAGCGGCCTCCTTTCTCGAATCCCCCCCATCCTGGGCTTCCACCCAAAACAAGGTAGCGGGAACGTCGGGCCGCCAGCCGATTCCTCTCGGCCCTTTGGCCACCGCGTCAAACCCGGCGGGCGTATCCTCGGCCAGGGGAAGGTCTGCAAGAACCTTCACGACGTTTCCCTGCCGGTCCAGGATTTTGACCTCCTCGGGGAAGCTGCTGACGGGAACGAGATAAGAAAAAGGTCTTTTGGTATACGAAACGAGGATAAAGTTGCCGTCGGGCGAAAGGTCTGCATTGCCGATCATACCGGGAGCGCCGATGGGCGCCGAAACACCGGTGGCAATATCAACGGTCATCAATTGGGACTGCGTAAAGAATTCAAACAGGGCTTCGTCGTGAGGGTTTTTCAGCAGGTCCTGATAGGTTCGGGCGGGCGCTGCTTTCCCTTCATTGATTGAAACCACCGGTCCTTTGGGTACAGAAGGCGCCTGAGGCGCTGTTCCGCGATTGGGCAATACCGATTTATAAAGGATCTGGCGGCTATCGGAGAACCACTCCATGGCGCCTCCCAGCGTTTCGTTGAGCACCGGTCCGGTAAGCCGTTTGGCGGTTGCTTTTTCCACGTCTACCACCCATAGCTCGATGCCCTGGTCGATGGTTTGGGTGAAGGCCACTTTTTTGCTGTCGGGAGACCAAGCCACACTTCCAATTTCCGAAGGCTGAGGAAGGCTCTGAATAGATACTTTTTTACCTCCTTGTACAGCCATCAGCGACATACCAATAAATCCGCCTGAGCGGCTGGGGCCATTGGTAGCAGGGTTGAGGCGCAATCCGGCCAGCCGGAGTTCGGGCTGAGCCAATTCGGCGATCGATGGCATGCTTGCCTGATCCAGCATCAGCATCCATTGCCCGGAAGGGCTAACCCGGATCGCTGGGGTGGGAGGCACATCAACCAGGTCGACGATCGCTTTAGGCGGAAGTTGGTATCCTCCCGTCTGCGCCTGAAGCGCCAAAGGGAGGAACACAAGGAGCGTAAATGCTTTAGTGAAATACCGCATGGTTCGTTTATTTGGTTTGAAAAGGAATTACCCCAAAATACAGTGATTTGAAGTTTTTTACCCTAAAACCGTTACATTTCTGAATTGGCCTATCTCAAAAGACGGTTTTTACCCAAGACGGCAAAAAAATATTTTCTTTTTTCAATTTCAATAAAAAATGGCAAAGCAATTTTTTATTGAAATTGAAAAAAGAAAATAAAATTACATGCCGGAGGCAAAGAGTGGTCTTTTGAGACAGCCCCGGTCTTTTCCAAACCATAAAACCCTACCCTCTGGCCGTTTTTTTCGCCAAACTGGCATAATCCAGGAAATAGATTACTTTTAGCGACAGGCTGTTGGACTGAGGTTGGTCGAACAAACCGCCCAGGTTGTCAAAATAATCCACTCCGGAACGGTTTTCAGCATCCAATATGGCGTTTTTCCAGACCAGGTACAGGTCGGACCCTGGGGCGAAGCGCCAGCGGTAGACCATGTCGATATTGAACGCGTTGAAGTTGGTGTCGTGGCTGCCAGTGTAATCCGTTGCTCCCAGGGCGCCGTCTTCCTCCAGGATTTGAAACTTGCTGTAGGTTACTTTCGTCCAGTTGTGGCGCATTCTGAAACTCAGCGCCATAGCGGCGTTAAAGGTATAGTTCGCGTTAAACGTGTTCTCTACGTTGATCACATCCCTATAGCCAAACACGATATCCGATATTTCTTCCATGAGTCCGGTGTGTGGGTTCTCGATGGAATGGAGGTAGTTATTGGCAAACCCGACATTATTAAAGGAGTTGTTGGTAAAAACACGGAACTGAAAATTCAGCCGGTCGTTGACGCGGTATCTGGGGCCTATGTTTAATGCCCAGCGCCAGCGGCCGTCTTCGTCCCAGTGGTTGAAATTTCCGTTCATGGTGAACCGGAGGCGTTTCCGTTCGTCGGTACCTACCCAGAACCCGGCCCCATAGATAGCGGGCGCCTGATAAAAACGCCCGGACCGGCGGGGTTCAAAATAATCTTTGTTTCCGGCGGGTTCCGCAAATACCCAGGCGTTGACTTCCCAGAAATTTTTCAGTTGCCCCCAAACCCAGGATTCGAGGCCAAACCCGGTGAATTCGTCGGGCCGGTACAAGCGGTTGTAGGTTGCATTGAGTCCGAAATTAGCGCGGTTGAACTTCCAGAACGGTTTTACGATCTGGTAATTGACTTCGGTCGAAAGGGAGCGCTCATTGTTGGAAAATAGAAAGCCGAGGTCGTTTGGGTCGTAGGTATCGCTTTCGACGTTGTAGGTTAGGCCGTAGTTCAATGTGCCGCTGATTTTCTGTAGGCCGAGGGTATATGAATGGCCCAGGTCTGCATTCCCGGGTTCATATTTCTGGCTGAGCTTTCCGCTACCTCTGAAGCTGACTTTGTTGCCTTTAGGGCGCAGGTCGAAAACCATGCCGCTGGAGTTGGCATCATACGCTTCCCCGCTGCGCAGCACGGTTGTATTTATGAGGGAAAAATAGGAATTGTTTTTCAGGTTCTGGTCCAGCACGAATACATTGTAATTGGTCAGCGGGTTGGTTTCCACTTCGCGGAACCCGCCATCGCTGTCTTCGATCCGGGCGTGCATCCGGGCAGCTGTTGCGTTGAAAAAGCCAAGACCCAGCCCTTTTTTATTCCGGCCCGAAATTTTAGTCGCATTGATGAGTTGGGCTTGCTGAGGGTTGTCTACTACGCGTTCGCCCGCCGCCAGATTTTGATAAGGCCTGGAGTAATAAAAAGGCTGGCCACCGATACGACGGGAATAGAACAAATCTCCTTTGTTGAACAATTCCGTGCCCTCAGTAAAAAACTGGCGGTTTTCGTCAAAACGGACCTCAAAAGGCGAGAGGTTGAGCACCTGATTATCCGATTGGGCTTCTCCAAAATCAGGCACCAAGGTCATATCCAAGGTGAATGCGTCGTTGATGCCATATTTGACATCCATGCCGCCGTTAAATGAATGGCCAAAGCTATTGACTTTCTGTGCGTTTTTGTCCCGGTAATGTTCCCCGTATACGGCAATAAAAGGCGTTGCCTGCAACCGGAAGGGCGACTTGATGCCCTGAATACCGGTTAGCAGACCGGATTGATTGATAAACCCGTCGATCTTGGGGTCAATAGGACTCCAAAAGCTCTTTTGCTGAAGGCGCTGGATCTGCCTGCCGAAGTTGATGTGCCAGGTTTGGGCATCGGTTTTGGGAAAGCGGATGGCCGCATACGGGATCTTGATCTCGGCGATCCAGCCGGTAGGGGTGATTGCCGCAGCGCTTTCCCAAACAGCGTCCCAGCCGGTATCTTCTCCAAAAACCGAATATTTGGCGTCAAACTGGACCCCGGCAGGGGTTACAATAAAACCAACGGCATTCAGCCCGTCCTGATAAGAATCGATAAAAGCGCCAAACCAATCGGTATTGCCAAACTGGTCCCGCTGAGTGAGCTCTTTCTGAATACCTCCGGGTTCCGTATCCCAGCAAATGGCGCCAACATAGATACCGGTGTTGTCATATACCACCTTTACCTCTGTTCTCTGGGATGAAGGTTCTCCGGGAACAGGTTCGAGCGTAATAAAGTCGGTTGCTGAGGAGACGGCCAGCCAGGCGGCTTCTGTCAATGCGCCGTCTATTTGAATCGCGTGTACGGCGCGGGCGGCCTGAAGCTGTTTTTTGGCAACAACAGGCGCCTGAGCGCCAGTCCACTGGAGGGATAAAAAGAAGAAGAACATAGGAACGAAGGCTTTCATAGGGCGATTTCTTTAAAGGTGTGAGCGATTTGTGAGTTGTGCAGGACAACCCCTTCCCGAGTTCAAGGACGATCATTACAGGCAGAAGTTGCATAGAAGACTTGGTTTTGGGCTGAAAGCAGCGTTTTATCGATCAATAGCTCACAAGAACCGATCAAGCGGCGTTTTTTGACTCCAATTAACACGCCAGGAGGAATTGCCCAGGAATTCTGTTCAAATACCTGGCAGCCTGTATAAAATTGTTAATTTTGAAATTGAATAAATCTGTGTATCGTATACTGTGAAGTCCCTCATCCCGCATTTTGTCCAGGAAAAAGTCCTTGAACGTCAATGGCATGGCTCGCTACGCGCCTATGTCATGTTTATCGATTTGTCAGGTTTTACCTCTCTGACGGAGACGTTGATGAAAAAAGGGAATCAGGGAGCTGAAGAACTTTCCCTTATCCTAAACGAGATCTTTGAGCCCCTTGTCGGTTTTGTTTACGAGCGAGGAGGGTTTATCCCTCATTTTGCCGGAGACTCCTTTTTTGCTTTATTCCCCCATAACGACCCCCAAAGCGGCGGGTGTTTTCTTAATGCGGCAGCAACAGCAGTAGAATTTTTCCAAAAACGGTCCTTTTCTTTTGGAGGGTTTATTATTGGGCTCAAGATCGGCTTGTCTTACGGCGAAGTGGAATGGGGCATTGCCGGCCATGTAAACTATGGGTTCTATTTCCGGGGCGCGCCTATTGACCAAAGCGCGGCATGCCAGGATAAAGCCAAAGACAAAAACTATCCGATCGTACTGGATAGCCCTGCGCTTTTGCATTTAGCCGATCTGGTTTTGGACGCAACGGAATTCGAACCGGGTTTCTTCTCCCTGGCGCCTCCTGCTTCCAGATTGCATTCTAACAGAAGGGAACTTTCACTTCCTCCTCTGCAACGGGAGGTTATGTTGAGTTTTTTGCCCCAGGAAGTCGTCGAGTTTCAGCAACGGGGGGAGTTCCGAACGGTCGTTTCTGTGTTCCTGGCTTTTGAGGGGATCAGTGAACGACGCATCCTCAACCGGCTGATCAACGTCCTGCTGGAGCAGATTACTACGTTCTCCGGGTATCTGAAGGAGTTTGATTTTGGCGATAAAGGCTCTATGGTGTCGTGCTTTTTCGGCGCCCCGGTATCTTTTGAGAATAACGACAACCGGGCCCTGGAGTTCATTTATTCTCTGCGGCAGGAGTTGCAGGAACTTATGGATACGTATGGAGTGAAGTTCAGGGCAGGCGCCACCATGGGTATGGCGTATACCGGAATGGTCGGTGGCAAGGAACGGTGCCAGTACGCCATGGTAGGCAACAGGGTTAATCTTGCTGCCCGGCTCATGGCTTCCGCCCGTTGGGGAGAAGTGCTGGTCGACGGGGAGATCAGCAAAAACCGCCACTTCATCTTCCAACATCACGGAGACATCCAATACAAAGGAATCGAAGGCAACATTCCAACGTACCGGCTGGAGACCCGCAGCGGAGAACAAGCCCAGGCATATACCGGACCCCTGATCGGCAGGGACGCCGAGTTGAACAAATTGCTGGATTTTGCCTCCCCGTTATCCCTCAAACGGCCTGCCGGGATCGCCTTCGTCTTTGGGGAAGCGGGTATCGGTAAAAGCCGGCTTAGTTACGAAGCCAGAAAGGAAACCACGGAAAAGCAGGATGTCCTGTGGGCCTATTGCCCGGCAGACCAGATCCTGCGCAAACCGTTCAACCCCTTTGTATATTTCCTTAAAAATTATTTTGGCCAATCTTCCGAAGACCAGGCCTCCCGAAATCTGGAACGGTTCGAAAGCCGGTACCAAAACCTGTTCGAACGCTTGGCCAACATCCAGGGCATAGAAGCACAGGGGTTGCGCGACGAACTGGTCCGCACCAAATCCGTATTGGGCGCTTTGGTCGGCATCGTATACCTCGACTCGGTATGGGAACAACTGGATGCCCGGGGACGCTACCAAAATACCATCCAGGCGGTCGTCAACCTGTTCTGTTGCGAAGCCATGCTCCAACCCCTCGTGATCGAACTGGAAGATGCCCATTGGATCGACGAGAACTCCCAGGAACTCGTCGTTGAATTCCTTCGCCAGATCAATAGGTTCCCCATAATGCTATTGGTGACCTCCCGCTTCAATGACGACGGAAGCCACCCGCCCATTTTTGAGATTGCTCAATCCCGGGCTTCCAATATCCCCAAGCTCGAGATCGACCTGAATGCTTTGCAAAGCAATTTCGTCCGGCAGTTTGCCGAAAGCCGGCTCGACGGAAAAATCACCTCCGAATTTCTCGATCTTCTGCTTCGAAGCACCAATAGCAATCCCTTTTACCTCGAGCAGTTGTTGGAGTATTTTGCCGAGCAGCAGCTTCTGGAATACCAAAACCACGTCTGGACCGTCAAAGACCCCAACATACAGCTTTCCAACTCCATTAACGCTATCCTAACTGCACGCATCGACCGCCTCTCCGCACTGGCGAAGGAAACTGTCAAAGCGGCAGCGGTGATCGGAAGAGAGTTCGAACTGCCGGTTCTGGCGGAACTCATGCTCAACCACGAGGAGTACCTCCGCCACAATGGAAACGCCCTGCATCTGCTCCAGGAGCAGGTTCAGGTAGCTGAAAAAGGACAGATTTGGAGAGCGATGACCGACCTTCGGTATATTTTCCGCCATGCCTTGTTGAGAGAAGCAGCTTACAGCATGCAGTTGCGCGCCACACTCCAGCATTTGCACCGGATGATCGCTGAAGCTTTGGAGCGGCTGTACCGCGATCAGCTCGAAGACCGGTATTTCGATCTGGCTTTTCATTTTGAACAAGGCCACGTGCCGGAAAAAACGATCTTCTACCTGGAAAAAGCCGGGGATTTTGCCCGTAGCCGTTTCCTGAACCAACAGGCGTTGGAATACTACGACAAGCTCCTCCGCCTTTCGGAAGTTCAAAACAACCCAAACCAAAAATCCCAGATCCTTCTAAAGAAGGCAAAGATCCTGGAGCTTATCGGCAATTGGGACGCCTGCGCTTCTTCATTGAAAGATGCGGTTTCCAACTCCCGCAAAACCCAGCAAACGGGCCTGCTAGGGCAGGCTTTTAACGCTTTTGGCCGGTTGCTTATGCTTCAGGGCAACTACCCCCAGGCGATGCGCCAGCTTCAGGAATCCATTCAGATTTTCGAACGACTGCACGATAAAGCCGGCATGGCAGAGGCTTTGGGCAATCTGGGCAACCTTTACTTCCGGCAAGGAAAATACCCGGAAGCGGAACAGTATTTTCACCAAAGCATCGAAATGGCCCGTCAACTGGAAGGCTTCGACCTCGACGCCCAAATTGTTGCCAACCTGGGCCTGACCTATATGAACCGGGGGAATTACGAGGAAGGGATCAGTTGCCAGCTTGAGCATCTGGCCCTCTGCGAACAGCAAAACGACAAATCCGGCATGGCCGTCATCGATACCTATCTGGGCATCGTCTACCTGGAAAAGGGCAGCTATCAGGAAGCCCTGGACAGCTTCCAAAAAGGCTTGGCTCTTTGCAATGAACTTGGCAACAAACAACTCATTTCCATCGCTATTGGAAATATCGGCATCGTCTACGAAAGGCAGGGCAACTACAAACAGGCCATGGAGAATTACCTCAAAGATCTGGAACTTTGCGAAGAATTGGGAGATAAACAGGGAACCGCCATCGCTCTGGGACTCATCGGCCAACTCTTGAATATCCAGGGCGAGTTTCACCGGGCCATCGAATACCTTCAAAAGGACCTGATGCTTTGCGAAGAACTGAGTTACCAAAAAGGAATTGCCAAAGCGGTCAATACCCTTGGCGATATTTTCTTCAATCTCCAACAATACGCCCGTTCTCTGCATTTTTACAACCGGGCCATCGAGGTGACCCGCCAGATCAAAAACAAACTGGTGCTTGGGTTCAGCCTTGTGGAAAAAGGAACTGTTCTACTGGAAACCGGAGATTGGCCCGAACTTCATAAAGTGGTCCAGGAAGCGAAAGACGTAGCCCAGGAACTGGGCAATCCCGATCTTAATTTTGAAGCCCGCCTGTTGGCTGCCAAGACCCAGTACGCACTTGGAAAAACCACAGAGGCCAGGGACATGCTCCTGGATTTGCTCCAAACCACCCAAGGTATCGATCACGAAGCCTCCCTGCATTATGAATTGTTCCGGGTCGATCCCGATAACGCCGAAAGCGGGGATAAAGCCCTCACGCTTTACCGGGAGTTGTACCAGGCTACCCCAAGATACCTGTTCAAGTTGCGGCTGGAGATTCTGGAAAAACTAAAGGCCAACGCCTGACACTTGCGGCAATCGATCTCACCCCTGATTGAAAATGCGCTCGAAAGTCCCAGCATAATCCGGAAGAACCTCCCGGAATAGATCCGGAAAATGAAAATAATGGACGATAGCTGCTGGAATGAGTTCCAGGTCCGGGCGGTTGACGTATTTAAACAGCGCATCCTTCTGAAATCCGCTTACCCTGGCAAGCCGCTCCCAGTCGGCATCGGCGCCGGCAGGCCATGGACCTTCGGGATAGCTTAGGATAAAAACCCGCGCCCACTCGTGAAGGCCCACATTGTAATAATGCCGGGGCTCGAAAAACCCTTTGATCAAATGCTGGGCGGAAAAGATCAAGACGCCGTCTTCCTGAAACAACTCGGATGCGTGAAAGTCCATCGGATACTGGGGCGAGGGGAAGGGCCCCGGGTAAATGACCGCGACCTTGAAGGTTGGGAGCAAAAAAGAGTCCTTATGCCGGGTGAGTAGCGCCGCATTGGCCGCCACGATAAACTGAATGTCCTCTGCTATCTTGTCGTCAAAAGCAGGCCCTTTAAATTCGACATTCATTCGGAACATTGCCGTTTTTTGGCGAAATTGGTCTTTCTCCACCCCGGAAAACCGCTGATAGGGCTCAAAGCGCTCTTCCAACATAGCGCGTATAGGCGCCGGAACATCCGGAGGAAAGCGCTTGTACCACCACCAATCAAGTTGCGGGCTGAGCACGTAGATCATTCCCAGCAAAATAACCGGAACGATAACATACTTCGAGTATTGATCATTGTAAGAAAAAGCCCAATACAGCATAAAGGCGGCGAAAAGCGCAAGGGGTATGGCAATAATCCTGGATGGCGTCATAAACAGGAAAGGTGCATTTTTCCAAAAAAACGGGATGATCTGTCCCAAAAATAACGCTTTGTATATTGTAACAGGATTTTTTTTGCACCCCCTTGTTACAAACAAAAAAACCGGTTATATTTGCCGTCGCTTTCCTAGAAAGCAAAGCCTAAAGCTTTGGTACGGTAGCTCAGTCGGTAGAGCACAGGACTGAAAATCCTGGTGTCGGCGGTTCGACCCCGCCCCGTACCACAAAAAAAATGTTATGTATTCTGTAATCCATCACCATCATCATTGGTTCTCTTGCCCGCAAAGCAAGTGGTGATGGCTGTGTGAGCGCACTGAAAGCTCAATAAGAGGTCTACCATTTGCCGGTAGACCTCTTTTTTTTTTCACTTTGCCCAAACAAACCTTTAATCATGCAAACCAACCTCAAAATCGCCGTCCAGAAATCCGGCCGCCTTCTGGAAGATTCCTTGAAAATTCTCAAAGAATGCGGGATCAAAGTGGAAGAAGGCAAGGACTCTCTCAAAGTTCAAGCCAGCAACTTCCCTATGGAGGTGTTCTACCTGCGCAACTCCGACATTCCCCACTATGTACACGATGGAATCGCCGATGCGGCTATTTTGGGGGAGAATACGGTAGTGGAAACCCAACGCGACCTTGATATGATCCTGCCCTTAGGTTTCTCCCGCTGCCGGCTGTCGGTCGCCGTCCCGAAAGGCACACCCTATAGCGGACTGTCATGGCTACAAGGGAAAAAAATCGCCACCTCTTACCCCAACTCGCTTCAGGATTTTTTACGTAAAAACAACCTCGGGGCCGAGATCCATGAAATTTCCGGCTCCGTAGAAATTGCGCCGAATATCGGCCTCGCCGACGCCATTTGCGACTTGGTCAGCTCCGGCAATACCTTGTTCATGAATAACCTGGAGGAAAAGGAAGTCGTGCTGAAATCCGAAGCCTGGCTGGTAGCCGGAAAGAACCGGTCGAAAGAAGCAAACGAACTCCTCAATCAGCTTACTTTTCGCCTCAAATCCGTTCTGGCAGCCCGCAACAACAAATATCTTTTGATGAACGCCCCCACCGAAGCCCTGGAAGACCTCATCCGCATCCTTCCTGGAATGAAAAGCCCTACCGTCATGCCTCTGGCGGAACCGGGCTGGAACTCCGTTCACACCGTCATCAGCGAAGACCGGTTCTGGGAAATAATCGATCAACTCAAAGCCCACGGCGCCCAAGGCATTCTCATCATTCCTATTGAAAAAATGATCCTGTAAATAGACGTTAGACCTTAGACGTTAGACCTTAGATAGTAAACAATCACCTGTCTAACCTCTAACGTCCAACGTCTAACCTCTAACGTCTAACCTCTAATGTTATGAAACTAGTTGAATTTCCTCCAAGACAGCAATGGGCGGAAATCCTCGCCCGGCCTCAGATGGAAACCCGGAATCTGGAGCAAACCGTATCGGAAATCCTGGAAGACGTGCGGATGAACGGCGACGAAGCGGTGAAAGAATATACTGCTCTGTTTGACAAAGCCGAACTCGATCGCCTGGAGGTAACTGCCCAAGAGTTTGAGGAGGCAGCCGCATCCGTTTCTCCCAAACTGAAACAAGCTATCGAGACCGCCCGGCAAAATATATTCCGGTTCCACGAAGCCCAAAAAACGGAAGGGCCTGACGTAGAAACCATGCCCGGTGTCCGGTGCTGGCAACGAAGCGCGCCCATAGAGAAAGTGGGGCTGTACGTACCTGGCGGAACGGCGCCGCTTTTTTCCACGGTACTTATGCTGGGCGTGCCGGCAGTGATTGCCGGATGCCGGGAAATCGTGTTGTGTTCTCCTCCAGGCGCCAATGGTCAGATACACCCTGCCATCCTGTACGCCGCTCAGGCCATTGGCATTTCCAAGGTATATAAAGCGGGAGGGGTTCAAGCAATTGCCGCTATGGCCTATGGCACGGAAACGATTCCCCAGGTATACAAAATCTTTGGCCCTGGCAACCAGTATGTTACCGCTGCCAAGCAACTGGTTAGCCGTCAGGGAACTGCAATCGATATGCCCGCAGGGCCTTCGGAGGTGCTGGTTTGCGCAGACCATTCTGCCGTGCCTGCCTTTGTGGCTTCCGACCTTCTGTCCCAAGCCGAACACGGCGCAGACAGCCAGGTAGTTCTGGTAGCGTTCGAAAAGCAAATGATCCTCAACGTTCAGGCTGAGCTGGAAGCCCAGCTTCAAAACCTCCCCAGGCAGGCTATAGCCCGGCAGGCTTTGTCCAATAGCGCAGCTATTCTGGTTAAGGATAAAAACGAAGCCGTCGACATGATCAATGCGTATGCGCCAGAACATCTCATCCTGGCGCTGGAGGATGCCGCAGAAGTCGCCGGACGAATTGTCAACGCAGGGTCGGTATTCCTCGGTAACTATACCCCTGAATCCGTCGGCGACTACGCTTCCGGGACCAACCACACCCTGCCAACCTATGGCTTTGCCCGCGCTTTCAGCGGGGTAACGCTGGAGTCGTTTCAAAAGAAAATAACCTTCCAGCACCTCACCCAGGAAGGCCTGAAAATCCTGGGGCCTACCGTAGAAATAATGGCCGCCGCCGAAGAACTGGAAGCGCACAAACAGGCTGTGCGAATCCGGCTCCAAGCGATTTCATCATCCCTTCCTCCTAACCCCTAATCCCTCTATGAATATCCGGTCCTTTTTTCTGTTGTTGGGATTGGCGTTTATTTTGCGCCCGCCCGCTCATGCTCAAACCTATTCGCCGGATAGCTTGTATACCGGAGCCAAGGGGTATATCGAATACCTGCCGGGAACCCTGCCGCTTATTTTTGCCGCATCGCATGGAGGAGACCTGGACCCGGCAACGATACCGGACCGGAGCTGTCCTGGCTGCGTGACTACGACCGACCTGAACACCCAGGAACTGGCGCGCCAAATCCGCCAAGCCTTGTTTGAGCGCACCGGATGTTATCCCCACGTCGTAATCAACCGCCTGAAACGCACGAAACTGGACGCCAACCGGGATTTGGCAGAGGCCGCTCTGGGCAACCCGGAGGCAGAACAAGCCTGGCGCGATTTTCACTTTTTTCTGGAAAAAGCCAAAACGCAAATAGAAGAATCCCCCGCCAAACGAGGACTGTTTATCGACCTGCATGGGCATGGGCACACCATTCAGCGTCTGGAGCTTGGATACCTGATCTCCGCTTCGATGTTGCGCCAATCCGATGACGCCCTGAATTTGCCCGAAACGGTCAACCAGTCCAGCATCCGGGAGTTGGTTGCCGGCAACCGGCAACAACTTACCCATGCCGGCCTGATCCGGGGAACGACCGGGTTGGGAACGCTACTGGAACAGGAAGGGTATCCCTCTGTGCCCAGCTTGGGCGACCCTGCGCCCAAAACCGGGGATGCATATTTCTCCGGCGGGTACAACACCGAACGGCATGGCTCCGTAGCCGCTGAAGCGAAAATCGACGCTATCCAGATCGAATGCAACTTCCAGGGCGTGCGGGATACCGAAATCAGCCGGGAGTTTTTTGCCGCCGCCATGGCCAAAACGCTGTTGGCCTACCTGAAAGAACATTTCTACGAGTCGCTCCCGGAATGCCGGACAACTGGAGCTTCAGAACCCGCGCTGCCCGTTGGTTCGTTCTACCCCAACCCCGGTTGCGGGGTAATCCATTTTGATCCGGGGGATCAGTCCCTGCTGCAAGGAATGCAGTTGGAGGTGTTTCGAGCCGATGGCAAGTCTCAGGCGCGGTTTCCGGAAGTTCCGCAGGAGATTCAGTTTTCTCCTGCCCAATTTCCCAATGGCGTCTATTGGCTTGTGTTTTACCAATTCGGGCGTGTGGTTAGCCGTACCGCCTGGGTGCAAAACTGCCAATAACTGCGCTACATGATTGAAAAAAAGAAGCATGGCTGACTCCCTTTTAGAACAAGGCCAGTTCATACATTTTTCACTGACACGCCAAATAGTTATCAACGAACAACCTTTACAAAATGGATATTCAACGCCTCGTTCGGCCTAACATTCTGAAGCTCGTGCCCTACTCCTCTGCCCGGAGCGAGTTCAAAGGCAGCGCCGATATTTTTCTGGATGCGAACGAAAACCCTTTTCAAACCGGACTAAACCGCTACCCCGATCCGTTGCAGCGCAAATTGAAAGCCCGGATCGCCGAGCTCAAGGGCGTTTCTCCAAACCAAATTTTTCTGGGCAACGGCAGTGATGAAGCGATCGATCTGGTGGTACGCATTTTCTGCGAACCCCGTCAAGACCATATTCTCATCTTACCGCCCACCTACGGTATGTACCAGGTAGCCGCCGATATCGCGGATGTGGAGGTACGCCAGGTTTCCCTGACCCCCGATTTTCAGCCCGACGTAGAGGCTATTCTGGAGGCGGCTACTCCGGAATCCAAAATCGTGTTCGTATGCAGCCCCAACAACCCAACGGGAAATCTGGCCGACCCGGAGGCGATCCGCCGTTTAGCCAGCACATTCCAAGGGATCGTGGTCGTAGACGAAGCCTATATCGATTTTTCTACCCACACTGGCGCCTTGGAACTTCTGCCCGAATTTCCCAACCTGATCGTCATGCAAACTTTTTCGAAGGCCTGGGGCATGGCGGGAATTCGTCTGGGTATGGCGTTTGCCAGCAAAGAGATCATTCACCTGTTCAACAAGGTCAAACCGCCGTACAATATCAATCAGCTTACCCAGGAAAAGGCGCTGGAAGCCCTTCAACATCCGGAAGAAAAAGACCGGATGGTTGAAATCCTCCTTCGGGAGCGCGAAATATTGGAAGACAACCTGATTAAACTCCCCTCTGTGCACCGCGTTCACCCCTCCGACGCCAATTTTCTTCTGGTCAAAGTGGAAGACCCCCACGCGATGTACAACTACCTCGTGGAGCACGGAATCATCGTCCGAAACCGGGCAAATGTGCATCTTTGCGAGGGGAGTTTACGCATCAGCATCGGAACTCCTGAGGAAAACACAAACTTGATTGCCGCGCTCAAAAAATATCCTAACAGTTGATCGCCACTATACGAAAATGTATGATGAAAAAAATCCTTTTTTTGGATCGCGACGGAACCCTGGTTCGCGAACCGCACGATTATCAGGTCGACGCGTTCGACAAGATCGAATTTTACCCAAAAGTGTTTCAGTTTCTTTCCCGGATCGCCGCGGAACTGGATTACGAACTGGTGATGGTAACCAACCAGGATGGCCTGGGCACCCCTTCTCTGCCGGAGGAGGCCTTCTGGCCGGTGCATAACGCCATCCTGAAAGCATTTGCCAACGAAGGTATCCAATTCAAGGAAGTGGTCATCGACCGCACCTTCCCGCACGAGAACGCGCCCACCCGAAAACCCCAAACCGGCTTGCTCACACACTATATGGACGGCTCCTGGGATCTCGCGCGTTCCTTTGTCATTGGCGACCGCCTGACGGATATCGAGCTCGCAAAAAATCTGGGCGCCCAAGGGATCTGGATCAATACCGAACCAGAACTAGGCGCCGGCGAAGTATCGGGCCGGCTAACGGAACTTCAGGGCGCCATCGCTCTGATTACCCAGAACTGGTCAGAGATCTATGCGTTCCTCAAAAACCAAACCCGGAGCGCCGCTGTTTCCCGGAGAACGAAAGAAACAGAAGTGGACGTACGCCTCCGCCTCGATGGAAACGGAACCTACAAAAACCGCACCGGGATCGGTTTTTTTGACCACATGCTCGACCAACTCGCTAAACATTCCGGCTGCGACCTCCAGATAGACGTAGCGGGCGACCTGCACGTCGACGAGCACCACACCATCGAAGATACCGGAATTGCGCTGGGGGAAGCGTTCCGTCTGGCGTTGGGGGACAAACGGGGCATTGAACGGTACGGGTTTGCCATTCTGCCCATGGACGACTCCCTCGCACAGGCTGCCATCGACTTCAGCGGGAGGCCCTGGCTCGTATGGGACGCCGCCTTCCACAGGGAAAAAATCGGAGACATGCCCACCGAAATGTTCTTTCATTTTTTCAAATCCTTCAGCGATCACGCGCAGTGCAACATAAACCTCAAAGCGGAAGGCGCAAATGAACACCACAAGATCGAGATCCTGTTTAAAGCGTTTGCCAGGGCCATTCGAATGGCCGTCGAACGCAAGCCTGGAAATACCGACTTACCCACAACCAAAGGCACTTTAGGCTAGACCATCCACCGTCAACCATCCACCGTCAACCGTCAACCGTCCACAATTATGATCGCTATTATCGATTACAACGCAGGCAACGTGCAGTCCGTCTTATTCGCCATGGAACGTTTAGGGGTGCAGGCGGTTCTGACTGCCGATCACGATACCATTCGCCGGGCGGATAAGGTGATTTTTCCAGGGGTAGGAGAAGCCAGTACGACGATGGCCTACCTGCGTGAAACCGGGCTGGATCAGATGATCAAAAGCCTGACGCAGCCTGTCCTGGGGATCTGCCTTGGAATGCAGCTCCTTTGCCTGCATAGCGAAGAGAACGACACCACCTGCCTGGGGGTCATACATCAGGAGGTGCGCCGGTTCCGGCCTGCCAAAGGAGAAAAAGTTCCCCACATGGGCTGGAATAGCCTTCAGGTACGGCATAACGGCCTGTTTACTCCTGACCTTGAAGGGCAATACGTGTATTTCGTGCATAGCTATTACGTGGAGGAGGGCCCGTTTACCTCCGCCCTCAGCGACTACACCGTGCCGTTTAGCGCGGCCATTCAAAAAGACAATTTTTTTGCCACCCAGTTCCATCCTGAAAAGTCCGGGCCGGTTGGCGAAAAGATCCTGCGTCACTTTCTCAATCTGTAATCGTCATGTACATCATTCCAGCCATTGATCTTATTGAAGGGAAATGCGTTCGCCTGACCCAGGGGGATTACGGCCGAAAGACCGTTTATAACGAAGACCCGCTTGAAGTAGCCAAAGCCTTTGAAGACGCTGGACTGGAGCGGTTGCATCTCGTCGATCTCGACGGCGCCAAAGCCGGGCATATCGTCAACTACAAGGTGTTGGAACGGATCGCTTCCAAAACGCAATTGTTCGTGGATTTTGGGGGTGGGCTGAAATCGGACGGCGACTTGCGCATCGCATTCGAATGCGGCGCGCGCCAGGTCACCGGAGGTACTATCGCCGTCAAAGCCCCGGATACGTTTATGGGCTGGCTCATCGCCTATGGCCCTGAGGCGATTATCCTGGGCGCTGATTTCCGGGACGGACGCATCGCCGTCAACGGTTGGCAGGAAGAAAGCCAGCTGGAACTGCTTCCTTTCCTGAAAGAGTATACGAGTAAAGGCATAGTATACGCCATTTCAACCGACGTTTCCAAAGACGGACTGCTGGAAGGAAGCGCCCTCTCCACGTACCGGGATGTCCGCGAAGCGCTCCCCAACCTGAAGCTGATTGCCAGCGGCGGCGTTGCCACCCTGGAAGAACTGGACCAACTCCGCGAGATCGGATGCTATGGTGCGATTGTAGGAAAAGCGATCTACGAAGGGCGCATTGCCCTGAACGATCTGGTAAAGAGATAACCATGCTGGCTAAACGCATTATCCCCTGTCTGGATATAAAAGACGGGAGAACCGTGAAAGGAATCAACTTCGTTAATCTGCGCGACGCCGGCGATCCGGTGGAGCTGGGCGCGCTGTACAGTGCTCAGGGCGCCGACGAACTGGTATTTCTCGACATTACCGCCACCCATGAAAAACGCAAGACGATGGCCGCTCTGGCCCGGGAAATTTCCCGCCGCCTGAGCATTCCCTTCACCATCGGGGGCGGCATCAGTTCGGTGGAAGACGCCGGAGCTATGTTGGATGCCGGCGCCGACAAAGTGAGCGTCAACTCCGCAGCCGTGCGCAACCCCAGCTTGCTGGAGGAACTCGCGCTGGCCTTTGGAAGCCAGTTCGTCGTTCTGGCCGTCGACGCCAAACAGATCGACGGGCAATGGTGGGTCCACCTCAACGGAGGCCGGATTCCCACAGAACGCCAACTCGTGCCTTGGGTGAAAGAAGCCGAGTCGCGCGGCGCGGGAGAGATCCTGTTTACCTCGATGAACCACGACGGCGCCAAGACCGGGTTTGCCCTCGAAGCGACCGCCCAGGTATCGGAAGCGGTCCGCATTCCCGTCATCGCCTCCGGAGGGGCCGGTACCATGGAGCATTTCTACGATGTGTTTACTGCCGGGAAAGCCGATGCCGGGCTGGCTGCCAGCATATTCCATTTCAGAGAAATCGGCATTCCCGACCTCAAAGACTATTTAAAAACCAAAGGAATCGTCATCCGATAAACTCAAGTTATGGCAACGATCGACTTCGAAAAATCTGGGGGCCTCGTTCCCGCTATCATCCAGGACGAAGACACCCATCAGGTGCTCATGCTGGGGTATATGAACCAAGCTGCTTTCGATAAAACACTGGAGGAAAACGTCATCACGTTCTATAGCCGAAGCAAAGACCGGCTCTGGACCAAGGGCGAAACCTCCGGCCATTTTCTCCATCTCGTCAGCTGGAAAGTGGATTGCGACCAGGACACGCTCTTGTTTCGGGTACATCCCCAGGGGCCGGTGTGTCATACCGGCAGCGATACCTGTTTCGACGAGCCCAACGTGCATCTGAACTTTCTGGAGAAACTGGAAACCGTGATCCGCCAGCGCCGGGACGAGCCGGAAGGAACGGCCTCCTATACCGCCTCCCTGTTCCGCAAAGGCATCAATAAAGTGGCCCAGAAAGTGGGAGAAGAAGCCGTCGAACTGGTAATTGAAGCCAAAGACGACAACGAAACCCTGTTTCTCGGCGAAGCTGCCGACCTGCTCTTCCATTACCTGGTTTTGCTGGCGGCGAAGGGATATGCATTGAAGGACGTTGTAACCGTGCTCCAAGCCCGGAATAAATAACCGCTGCCTGGCCTTTCCCGGCATGGATTATTTGCTTATTTTTGAAGGTATCGTTTTTTTAGGGAGCAGAGGGCAAGGAGCAAGGATTGAAAGGTAGCCCATTCGGAATTCTGCGTAGCTTGAAAATGGAGGATTCATATGTACGAAAAAAATCTCCTTTTATTCTATCGCCTGCTCCCTACTCCCTAATGTCTAAAACTCAAGCATGCTGGAAAAAACCTACCTCTCCTCTCCATTTGGCTGCTGGGAAATTCAGGGCAGCGAGTTGGGCATCAGCCGGGTCCAGCTGACGGAAAAAACGTCCTGCCCGGAGGAACCGGTACCCCAGGTGCTCCAGGATGGCGTCCGCCAGTTGGAGGAATACTTTCGGGGCGAGCGCCGTGAGTTTGACCTCAAGCTCGACTTTGGGGGCGCGCCCGACTTTAACGTAGCTGTCTGGAAACAGCTGCTTCAGGTGCCTTATGGACACACCACGTCCTACCTTGCCATCGCGGAAGCATTGAACAACCCCGCCTCTGTACGTGCCGTTGGGCAGGCCAATGCCCACAATCCGATCGCTATCATTGTGCCTTGCCACCGGTGTATTGCCAAAAGCGGCGACCTCCAGGGGTATTTTTACGGACTGGATATGAAACGAGCACTACTCGAACTGGAAAATCCGGCAAGTTTCGCCCGGCAGGGCACGTTGTTTTAGCCCGAATTCAATATGCGGAACCTCTTTCTTACCAATCGCTTTTTCTGGTGTTGTGGCGGACTGGCGCTCGCGTTTGTCCTGGGTTTTGCTTTTCCGGCTGTTTTTCCGCTAGCCCAGGCTGCCGGGCTGTTTTTCCTGGTTTTGTTGGCATTGGACATCTTGTTGCTTTATTCCCGCGACCTGGAGGTCTCCTGTACCCGTACAATCCCCAAAATGTTTGGCTTGGGGGATGATAACCCCGTCCATCTGGAAATCCTCAACTCCGGCCGGATGCCGCTGGCTTGTACCCTTATCGAAGAACTTCCTGTCCAATTCCAGATCCGGGATTTTGAACGAAAACTCGCGCTTCCTCCTGGTCAGCCCCAATCGGTTGACTACACCCTACGCCCAACGACCCGGGGCGGGTATGCGTTTGGAGTCACCCATCTTTACCTTTCCAGCATCCTCGGCCTGGTGGAGCGGCGTCTGAAAGCGAATCGCGAACCGGCCGAAGTACCGGTTTACCCTTCGGTTCTTCAGATGAAGCAGATGGAACTCAAAGCGTTCGACCGGATCAGCACCCATCATGGGATAAAAAAAATTCGCCGCATCGGGCATAGCTATGAGTTTGAACAGATCAAAAACTACGTCCGGGGGGACGATTACCGCAGCGTTAACTGGAAAGCCAGCAGCCGGAAAGGGGAGCTGATGGTCAACCAATACGAAGACGAGCGCGCTCAGCAGTTGTATTGCATCATTGATAAGAGCCGGGTCATGCGACTCCCCTTCAAAGGGCTGAGCCTGATGGATTACGCCATCAACTCCACCCTGGCGATCTCCAATATTGCCCTGCAGAAATACGATAAAGCGGGGTTGATTACGTTTTCTGATAAATTGGGCGCCGTACTCAAAGCCGATAGTAAACCCAACCAGTTAAGCGCCATCCTCAACCAACTGTATAAAGAGGAGGAGCGCCCGCTGGAAGCCAACTACGAACTCTTGTTTTTTGCGGCGCGCAAGCTGATCTCCGGGCGGAGTATGATCCTCCTGTTTACGAACTTTGAAAGCATGTACGCCCTGGAGCGCGTCCTGCCTTCCCTTCGCCGGATCAACCACGTCCACCTGCTGGTCGTCGTCCTGTTCGAAAATACCGAAGTTTGGGAATTTGCCGAACAAGCGCCCCAAACCCTGGAAGGGATCTATCAGCAAACAACGGCACAAAAATTCCTGGCCGAAAAACGCCAGATGGTCCAAAAACTGCGCCAGTTCGGAATCCAGACCATCTACACCAAACCGGAGGAACTGTCCATCCATACGGTGAATAAGTATTTGGAATTGAAATCGAGAGGCATGATTTAAACGATAGACGGCGGACGACGGACGGCGGCACCAGTGATTAGTCGTTGGTTGCAAAAACGCACCAACCACCAACCACCAACCACTTAACCACTTAATCACTTAATCACTTAAATAAATGAAGAACCTTAAATTATCCCTTTTCCTGACCCTTGGATTAGCTGCCTGGACAGCCCAGGGGCAGAACCTCCGCTTCATGCCGGAAAAACCCCTGGCAGGCGAAACCATGACCGTGGAGTATGCGGTGGCGAAGTCGCCCTTTGCCAAAGAAAAAGACGTGTACATCACGGCCTATAGCATCATTGCCGATAAAATCAAGGCGATGGATGTGGACTTGTCCGGGCAGAGCGGTATGCTGAAAGGAACTATTGCCGTCCCGGCAGATGCGAAAGCGATGTATTTCGTCGTTGGCAGCTCGGGGTCGGAAGCCAAAGACAACAACGACGACAAAGGCTGGGGGACGCCGGTCTATCAAAGCGACCGGAAAACGCCGGTAGCCGGGTATGCGCTCACCGAGGCCGCTATTTACAGCAGGCATAGCTATTACCTTCAGACCAAGCGCAACGACAGCGAATCCAGCCGGATATTTAGCGAACATTTCAAGGAGTTGACCGCTAACGAATCTCTTTTGAATATGTTTGGCGTCCAGGCTGTCCGGACAAAAAATGCTTCGGCTATCGCCCAGTTGAAAGCCTATGCTCAGGAGGTTTTGGCGAAACCCAAAGCGACGGAGGACGAGCTGGCTTCGGCGCTGGCTTTGTCCCAAACGATGGAAGATGAAACCCTGGCCAAAGCCCTCACTGAGAAACTCAAAAAGAAATATCCCAAGGGGTTTATCGTATGGGCGGAGAAAAGCAAGCCCTTTTACGAGGGAAGCCCTACCCTGGACGAGCGAAAAGCAATTGTAGACGAACTCGCCAAGCTTCCGCTTCCGAAAAAGGAAAGCGCCGCTCAAACCCTTTCCAGCATGGCCAACCGGGTTGCCAGCCTCTGCCTGCGCGCCAAGGATTACGCCGGATTTGAGAAGTACTCGGCTCTCGTGACCAATCGCATCGACAGAGCCATGATGTACAACAGCCTGGCTTGGCCGGAAACCGGAGAAAGCATCGACGCCCCGGCAGGCAACCTGGAATTGGCTAAAAAATACTCCGGGGAATCGCTTCAACTCCTCAAGCAGGTCATGCAAGGCCCAACCGAACAGGAAAAATACCCCGAGCTAAGTCCCAAGCGGATGAACGAAATGCTGGAGTCCTGGTACGCTATGTTTGGAGACACCTATGCGCTGATCCTCTATAAGGAAGGTCAGGCAGAAGAAGCGCTGAAATACCAGCAGCTGGCCTGCGAACAGCGCCAGTTTAAGGACCCTGAAACGAACGAACGGTACTGTGTTTATCTGGAAAAGGTGAAGGGAGCGGACATGGCCGAGAAAAAACTGGAAGAACTGATCGCCGGAGGGTACGCCTCTCCCGCAATGAAAGACCAGTTCAAACGCCTCTTTATGGCCAACACCCCGGAGGAAATGACCGCCAAGTACCTTGGCATGCTGGAAAAAGAAAGCCGGATGCGCATTAAAGAAGAAACGAAGAAGAAAATGATCGACGAGCCCGCCCCTACCTTTACCCTGCGCAACCTCAAAGGGGAAACCGTCTCCCTGGAGTCGCTGAAGGGTAAAGTGGTCGTGGTCGACTTCTGGGCTACCTGGTGCGGCCCCTGTATCTCCTCCTTCCCGGGCATGCAGCGCGCTCAAAATGCGCACCAGGATCGCGGAGACGTCGTGTTCCTCTTTGTCGACACCTGGGAAAACGGCACGGAAAAAGAAAAAAATGCCCAGGCCTTCATCGACAAAAACAAATACACCTTCAACGTCCTGATGGATAACGACAACGAAGTGGTCGGAAAATACAAAGTAGAAGGGATCCCCACCAAATTCATCATCGGCCGCGACGGCCATATCCGCTTCAAAAGCGTCGGCTACAGCGGAAACGAAGACGCCCTGGTCGACGAGATGTCCTTTATGATCGAACTCGCAGGCGAAGGGGCGGTTGACAGTGGACGGATGGAAGGTGGACGGTAGACGGTGGACGGTAGACGGGAGTAGAAGCAGCGGAGTTTTGGTTGTGTCCATTCGGCGCCAGGGAATCCCCTAAATGAGCAGGATGCTGACGTAGTCAGCATCCTGCTTTAATTTGGATTAGTATGAACGGCGGCTTGCTATGCTTTAGAGGCACTTTTTTTGCCGGCCTTTGCATTTGCTGATCCCGATTTTTCGCACTTCGACGGATCGCACTTCGACATGTCGCATTTCGACATGTCGCATTTGGTAGGATCACACTTCGACGGGTCGCATTTCGTGGGGTCGCACTTGGCGGGATCGCACGATTTGGCGCCTGCTGCCGGATTGCCTACAGTAGAAGCCGGGATAATAAACTGAACCAAACCGGCAGTTTCCAGCACTTGGGTTGCCTGGGTGGTACCGCTGGAAGCCTTTGCCATGCTTTCGCAGGGGGTAGCGGTTGCAGTGGAAGCGGTTTTTTCCGATTTGCCTTTAGCGCAGCAAGATTGCGCCTGGAGTGACTGGGCGCCTGCAAACAGGAGCATGAACGCCATGAGAAGGGTAAAACGCATAGGAATTCAGGGATTTGACTTTCTACCCGGATCCGCCGGGTAAGCGGCATTGCTGATCGTCGGCAACGATACAAAGGTAGTCCATGCGCCAAAAGGAAGGTGTTTTTTGGCTGTTACGCACTTGTTAAACACCTGTTAAAAGCCCGTTCTACTTGTCTTTTTTGCCGTCTTTTGTGGTAGAATTATGATTCAAGCGCATGACAACGAAGCAGATATATTTCGTTATTGCCGCGTCCTGCCTGGCTTTGCTGGGCTTGATCGCCATCCAGGTGCGTTGGATGACCTACTCGCAGGAATTGCTGGAAGAACAATTTGAACACCGGGTAGACATGGCCCTCTGCCAGGCGGTTGAAACCACGACCAACGAACCCTGCTGCGGCCCATCAGGGACCGGTTCCGCGACCCCGATCAAGGGCTGCCGCGCAGAAGACGTTACGGAGAGCATGATCCTCGGCGACTCCCAACTGCGGCGCAACCTGAATAGCTCCCTGGCTTTTTATGACATCCGGCTGCCCTATACGGTGCAGGTGGCCAATCCCTCAGGCGCCGGCGCGGATAACATCCCCGCCTACTCCTGCCAGCTGGACCCTCTGGTCGCAGGCGATACCCGCCGCCTGGAGTTGGTTTTTCCAACCAAAGAGAGCTATATCCTGCGCCGGATGAACGTCATGATCGGTAGTTCCGTCTTGATACTGAGTGTCATCCTCCTGGTGTTTTTTGTCGCCGGGTATTTTTTGATCAAACAAAAAAGATTAGCCGACCAGAACATCGATTTTTTCAACCATATGGCGCACGAATTTAAAACCCCGCTGACGAACATCAAACTTGCGGCTGGTTTGCTGGGCCGGAAAAAGCCCGATCTCAAAGACGATCAGGTGCTGCAAATCATCAGCAAAGAAAGCGGCCAGTTGATTTACCAAGTCGAGCGCTTCCTGCAAATGGCCGGCCTGGAATTCAATAAAAACCCCCTCCAACTCCACCCCCTCGATCTGGAAGCCCTCCTGCGCGAAACCATCGCCGGCCTCAGCCCTCTAATCCAGGAAAAAGGCGCCAGCCTGACGCTGGAAGTCAAAGGCCCCCTGCCACAGATGGAAGGCGACGAACTCCACCTCCGCAACGCGTTCCGGAACCTGATCGACAATGCCCTGAAGTATTGCGAATCCGCGCCCGAGATTCACATCGCGCTGGAGGCGCCCACCCCGCAGCAGATCCTGCTCACCATTCGCGATAACGGTCTGGGCATCGATCAGCAGGAACTTCCCGGTATTTTTCAGGAATTCAAACGCGGACGCCAGGCGTCCTCGATGCCTTTTAGCGGGTTTGGGCTCGGCCTGGCTTATGTCAAAAAGATCGTGGACCTGCACCGGGGAGCAATTTCCGTCATCGCAGAACGCCGGAAAGGATCGAGTTTTTCCCTTAGCTTTCCGGTGAAATGAAAGAACCCAAGGGGCATATTTTATTGATTGAAGACGATCTCAGCATGGGCTTTCTGCTCATGGAACTGCTGGAATCGGAGGGCTATTCGGTCAAACTCGCCCGAAACGGCGAAACAGGAGTGGAGCATTTCAAACGCCAGGGATTTGATCTGTGCATTCTCGACGTCATGCTCGGCGAAAAGGATGGGTTTCAGGTGGCCCGGCAAATCCAGCTCGAAAATAAGCAAACCCCGTTCCTGTTTCTCACCGCCCGCCTGCTGAAGGAAGATGTCCTGAAAGGATACGCCCTGGGGGCGGAGGATTACATCACCAAGCCCTTTGACGAAGACGAACTGCTGTGCAAAATCGCCGTCGTCCTGCGCCGCAGGCAATCGCAGCCTCAGGCGGAAACGCCGGCCCGGTTTCGCATCGGCGATTACTCCTTTGATTATACCCGCCAGGAACTCATCTACTGCGAGCAGGCGGAGCGGCTCACCGAGAAAGAAAACGAAGTCTTGCGCCTCCTGTGCCTGCACCAAAACAGCATCCTTCGCCGCGACGACGCCGTGGAACGGATCTATGGGGAAAAAGACTATTTTCTGGGCCGCAGCTTCGACGTGTTCATCTCCCGCCTGCGCAAGCTCTTGCGGCACGACCCGCGCATCTCCATCGAAAACGTGTTCAAGGTAGGCTTCATCCTGAAAGTAACGGAAGAGGGGGTGGAGTGAAGGGCATGACGGCCCCGGGCTACCCCACCGCCGCGCCCCGTTGGAACATGTTTAATGGATTTTCTCTAATTCCTTTCTCCAGGATTCGGCTTCCTTCTCTGTTTCCGCTAATTCCATCGCTTTTTGCAGCATTTCCCGGGCCCGATCGGTTTGCCCAAGGCGCAAAAGCGCTTTGCCATGAACTCCCAGTGTGTACGAATACTCCGGAAACAGCTCAGCGCTGCGGGCAGCCCACCGGGCGGCTTGCTCCAACTTTTGGCCTTCCGCTCCCAGATTTATTGCGCCGGCGGCATACTCGGCGAGGTCTGAGGCAGCACTGGAGGTTTCCGGGCGGGTATGGGCTTTAGCCTCCAGGAACAGCATCGAATTGGTATCTTGTTTCATCGCGCGCAGATTGGTGAGCATCGCCTGATGCCGGATGGTGTCCAGGGTGGCCAGCTTGGCGGGGTCTTTGGCCATCAGCGCGGTAGCGAGAGGCTCGGCGATTTCCCAGAAACCCTCCAGATTGCCAGTCTCCCGGTAGTAGGTCAGATAGGTTTTTCGGTGGTGGTATTGATACAACAGGCTTCCTTTGGACTCAGAAGCCAGGATCGTGTCCAGTAAAACCGGGTTTTGATTTTTAATTGCTTTTCGAAGCGAATGATTCTGCGCTCTCTGAATACCGGAACGAATAGCCCGGCGGGTGAGGTCAGACGTCTTAAAATAAAAAACCCGGTTTTTTGATGCTTCCAGGAGTAAGGCGTAGGCCTGTCCTTCGCAATCGAATACCACATTGCCGGCCAGGAGCAGCGTGGTGTCGGTAAATCGTTGGTCTTCGCTCAGGGCAGCGAGGTAGGCATTCAGTTCCTGATCCATATTTTTTCCCTCCAGGGCGCCGTTGAGCAGGTACGTTCGGACGAATTCGGGATTCCGGTTTCCGGCCTGGTAAGCCGATTCGTACCAGGAAAAGGGTTTGTGTGCCTCCTTTTGCCGAAGCGCGGTTTGCCCGATCGCCAGGAATTCGGCTGCCTGGGAAAGTCCTACCGACTTGTGAATAAGCTCTCCGTTGCCATTGACGAAGAGGTAGGTAGGGAACGCGCCTACATGGTAGTTATCGCTAATGCCTGGACCTTCGCCTTTTTCCGCGTCCAACTTGTAGTTGATGAACGCAGTGTTGAAGAAAGCCCCCACCGCCTGGTCGGGGAAAACCTTGCGGTCCATTTCTTTACAGGGCCCGCACCAGGTGGTGTAAACATCTACGAACACGAGCTTGTCCTCCGCGCGCGCTTTGGAAAGCATCGTTTTCCAATCGCCTGTTTGGAAAACAAGCCCCTGAGCCGGGAGCATACCAGGGGCCGCCCAGGCCGCTAGCAGAACGAGGATTTTAAGAAAGTTGGAAGGCATGCATGTTGGTGTTTAGTGATCAAAAATGGTTCAGCTATTTTTTACTTCCTCTCCTTTCGTCACAAAAGGACACTCCCTGTTGCCATATCTGGACGAAAAGCAACGCCGTGAACTCAAAACAGCTTTTTCACCCCCGCCACCACGTATCCGGGAAACCTCCGATAGCTGGACGTTTCAAAATAGGTGGGTAAAAAAACAGAGGAGTATATGACCCGGGGCGTCAAGTTGAGTAAATCCTTGCCCGTAATTTTTATCGCCCAAAGGCGCTTTAGCCGGTATTCTACCTTCGCATCGAAGGTGGTAAACGTGTTGTAAAGGTCTAAATGTTTAAATTTTGAAAAACTAACCGCTGATTCAAATCTCAGCCCTTTCCAGGTAAACACGGTGGTAAATTCGTTGGACGCAGTTGAATTATTGGTTATTGCCCCTTCAAAATTCCGTTGGCGGTAGTTCAAGCCGAAGGCATACGTCATTTCCAAATTATCGGTTATCTGATAGCCAATACTTGCCCGATGGTTGGTAGATAAAAAGCCTATCTCTCCAATCTCCTGATCCGATGACGCAGAGGTGCTCAGCGAATTATTCATACTCAAGCGTATCTTGTTCTTTTTCAATTGCAAGGAAAATAAACTTTGTAACCCCCAACTGGTCTGCAAGTCGGCCAAAACGTAATCCTGTACTACCACCCCGTTCTCAATATAGTTGTTTTCTATGGCTAAGTTGCTGGATTCGTTGTAATGGAGTATGGTTGTTATCCGGAGCATTTTTTCCCTTTCCAGCCAAAAATGGGTTGCGGTCAGGTTTTTGAAGCGGGCATAGCTTCCTGGAAACAAAGAAGCGTGCCGGATTATATTTTCGTCCTTGTATTCATAGACGCCAAAAGCCAACTCCGGATTGTTTTCTTGTTGTTTTATTGAAAAATCCATTAAAAGAAAATGAGTGGGACGGAAACTATACCGCGCCATAAACGATGGCGATATCAGCGCATTGCCGGTGTTCTCGTTTCCGAGCCAGCTCCAGATGAATTGATAGGCCAGTTTTGCTTCGAGTATCCAATATTTATCCCTATAGTGGAGGAAGCTCTGTGGGGTTAGGGAAAAATTCCTGTAGCGGACCATTCTGCTAAAATAGGGGTTCTCAGCAGAGACGGTTTCCTGATCGGTCATGTCCCCATTTAAGGTTGCCAAAACGCCAAAACGCAACCCGGTTTCCCATTCGCGCTCAAAACGGAGTTCGCTATTAAGCGACCCGGAAAAATTCTTCTTATTTTGAGTTATCCGTGTGCTTTCCCCTCCAGCCAAGAGGCTGTCTGAAGTCCATTTGATATGATAGCGGTATGCTTCGGCGTGGGCGTTGATTTGGAGGCTTAGATAATTGTTGTTGGGCAAAACGCGGTTGAAAAAAAAGAAAGGTGCGATGCGGAAGGTGTTCTGCTTATTCTCGAATGCTCTTTCTGCGTTTTTTAGGGCTATTTCTCCTGCGTAGTGCTTATTTTGGCTGGACAGGTCTAAATAAATCGGGACTTCGAGGCTAAAGCGTCCTTTTTTCCGGCGGAGCAATCGTTGGTTATCCAGCTTGGCGTAAAAAAAAGGAAAGCCGGTTTCGCGTTCTTGGCTGCCGGTAATCCGTTCGCCCGATTGGTTATACACCCTTTCCATCTGAGAGGAGGAGGAGCGCTGGGCGAAATTTCCCATCATGGCCAGGCGAAGTTTTCCTTGGCTATTGCGCTTTATTTCCAAATTGGTCAAGAAAACATTCTCTAAACTCTTTTGAACGTCCGCGCTGCGGGAGAACCCAGCCGGCAGGAGCTGGGAAAAATCCCCTCTTGTCTTATTCAGCGCCTGCATGAAATTTCCCTGCAGACTGATAAAGTCCCCGACAGTGATGACGGGCTCGCCGATATTGTTGGAGCGGGCAAATGTGGTAATTCCCATTCGGTCATTGACGCGGTATAAGTTGGCCGCTCCAGAATAGGCTTCGCGGTATCCTGCTAAAATTTCGGTGTCCCCATTGATTTGCTTTTTAGCCTCATCGGTAAGTAGGATATTCATCGCCACCTTATTGGAAAATTGCGCCAAGTACTGCTCGTGGAAGGGCCGGTATTGGTCGATAATCTGCACGCCCTTAATATCTTCGGCCTGAAACCCCTCCGTTGTGAATTTGTGCTGGTCGCTTAAGATGTCCAACCCTTCTACTAAGAGCTTATCGACTTTTTTTCCATTATAGTTAATTTCTCCTTCTTTGGTCACCTCAATGCCCGGCATTCTTTTCAGCACGTCGCCCAAGGTCTGGTCTCCTTCGGCCTTAAAAGCGGATGCATCATAGTTAACGGTATCTCCAGAGTAAGCATCCGAGCAAGTACATCTTGCCCACCAGCTCATTCCCCTTGACCTTTGCCCGACAAAAATCAAAGGTATGCAAAGAGGGACAAAACCGCGTCGCGGTCGCGAATTTTGGGAGACCGCGCTCAGAGAACAGGGTCAATGGGGCTGTTCTGTTGCCGATTACTGCCGCGAAAAAGGCCTTGAGCCGGTTACGTTTCATGCCTGGCGCAAGCGTCTGGGCGAAGCAGCCGAGTCATCGCAGGGCATCCATTTCACGCCGATAAGGGTCTGTGCATCTGCTGTATCCGGAACCGAATTGGTGCTTCCCGGGGGATTGGTTTTGCGCACTTCGGGATTGTTTCCGGTTGACTATTTACGTGAATTGAGCGCAGCGTATGTTGTCGTTTAATGCCTCACAGCGATACTACCTGAGTGTGGGTGGGGTAGACATGCGCAAAAGCTACAACGGCTTGAGCGGTGTGGTTCGCCAGGGTCTTGGTCGGGATCCGCTGAGCGGAGAGGTGTTTATCTTCATGAACCGGCGGCGGATGATCATGAAATTACTGGTATGGGATCGGAGCGGGTGGGTGATATGGTCAAAAAGGCTGGAAGTGGGTACGTTCGAGTTACCGCGTCGGCCGGCCGACGGGCAGGGCCTGCAAGTGCGGTGGGAAGAGCTGGTGATGATACTGGAGGGCGTAAAACTGGGCAGTGTTCGCAAGCGCAAGCGTTACACCTTGGAGGAAAAAAGAGCGCCATTGGGACAATAGTGCTAAATTTGCACCTGCTATGCCACCGGATTTAGAAAATAAAACAAGAGAAGAGTTGGCGCTTGAAATTGTGCGCCTTCGACATCAGGTGTCGGATTTGAGCCGCATGCTTTTTGGCCAATCCTCGGAGCGGTTCGAAGGTGCGAAAAAAGAAGAGGTGGTTAGCAAAAGTGGGGAAGGACAAAATCCAAAGCCCCAAACGCGCAAAAAAGAAGCGCCCAAGCCGGTAAACATCCATCCCGGTCGCGCGCCGCTGCCTGCGTCGTTAGAGCGTCGGGAAGTGATCATTGAGCCTACTGAAAATGTAGAGGGCATGAAGTGTATCGGCGAGGAGGTCACCGAAGAGCTGGTGTACGAGCCGGGCTATTTTTGGGTGAGGCGCTATGTTCGGCGCAAATACGTGGATCAAAAGACAGAAAAAATACTGATTGGCGAGCTGCCGGCGCGGCCCATCGATAAGGGTGTGGTATCGGCCGAACTGGCCGCCCAGATCGTGGTGAACAAGTACTGCGACCACCTGCCGCTGTACCGTCAGGGCAAGATGTTTGAGCGTGGGGGTGTGAAAATCGCCGATTCTACCCTTGGCGAATGGCTGCACACGTCGGTGGAACTGCTTGATCCGCTGTACGAGGCACTGAAAAAACAAGTGCTGGAAAGCGGCTATATCCAGGCCGACGAAACCACCATCAAAGTGCTGGACACCGATAAAAAGGGCTCTGCCCACCTCGGTTATTACTGGGTATACCACGCACCTGACCTGCGGGCTGCTGTTTTTGATTACCAGCGCGGGCGCTCGCGCCAGGGGCCGGAAGTCTTCCTTGAAAAGTTCAAAGGGGATCTGCAATGCGACGGCTACGAGGCATACACCATCTTCGAAGGCAAAGACGGCATCAGGGTACACAACTGCTGGGCGCACGCGCGGCGCTATTTTGAAAAAGCGCTGGATGAAGACCAGGCGCGAGCCGCACACATCATAGAACTCATCCAGCGCCTGTACGACGTGGAGCGACGCGCACGTCAGAGTCATTTTACCCATGAGCAACGACTCCAGGCCCGCTGGCAAGAAGCCCTCCCCGTGCTCCAGGAGATCAAAAAATACCTCGAACAGAACAAGGCTTCGGTACTGCCCAAGAGCTTGTTGGGCACGGCCATCAACTATACCCTCTCCAGGTGGGACAAACTTATCTCCTACACAAGCGACGGAAAACTGGAAATCGACAACAACCTGGTTGAAAATGCCATACGCCCCGTCGCACTGGGACGTAAAAACTACCTCTTTGCGGGATCGCATGAATCGGCACAGCGCGCCGCTATGATCTACTCCCTGCTCTCCTGTTGCAAAATCTGTGCAGTCGAGCCGGTGGCCTACTTCACCGATGTGTTCCGAAAACTGCCAAGCTACCCCGTCAATCAGGTGCGAAACCTGTTGCCTTTTAACTGGAAAAACGAAGGGGGGTAGTTGCTCGGACGGTTACTCTCCAGATACTACTATGCTCAAACGCTTGGCTTCCACAGTGACTTCCCTTAGCGGAACGGCGTAGCCTTTTAATTCGATAATGAGGGAATCTTCTTGAAGCAAGAACTCATCCAAGACAACAGTCGTTGGCTCATAGCCCAGGAAAGAAACTTGAAGCACCTTCCCTTTAGGCTTCTTTACCTCTATCGCCCAACGGCCTCCATCCCGGGTTACATCGAAGCCTACCATACTCGTGCTATCGGCCTCGTACAAGATTACGGAAGCACCGGCCAAAAATCCATCCGTTTTGCTTTTCACAACTCCCTTTATCTGCTGACCTTTCCCCACGTGAAAGGCCAATAAGCCAAAGAAAAGAAAAAGCAATCTATTGAATCCCAAGGCAGGCATTCCAATTGGCATAAGCAGTTAATCTTTGGCATGCATGGCTTACCAGGCTCAAAATCACTAGTGATTTCCTTTATTTTTTTCGCGGGCTTCGTTTAACCGCTTCAATGCTTCGGGAGGTAAATTCCTTCGTCGAAGGATTTCTTGGTTGATAGAGTCCGCCTTAATTTTATAGGTTTCATTGTCAACCAGATCCAGGTCCTTTTTGTGGATGAAATTAAATTCTTTTACCTGATAAGGGGCAAAAGAGACGAGTTCGTAAAGCTTGTTGGATTTTTCGACCCGTACTACCAGACCGGGCAAACCTGAGTATTGTTCAGGGCCAAATGGAATTGGTATTTGAGGGGCAAAAAATACCTTGATTTGTTCGTCTGCCACTTTACCCTCTGCTAAATAGGCTTTTAACCCTTTATAAGGGACGGATTCTTTGCTGATCGCCCAGTTTTTCGCTTCTTGAATCGTATAGGTCGTTGCAAGGTATGTGGTGGGGGACGATTTCCTAACCAACATAGTCTCATGCCTGGCCTTATCAGTGTAATACCCATACGTGCCGTAGGGCAATACGATATTCGTCCGGGCAGTGTCAAGGGTAGTGTCGAAATAAATAGAGGAGTCTCCTTTTATTATCAACCACTTATAGGTTTTCATTTGGGCGGCGAGCCCTCTCATTTCCGGCGGCACATTAGATTCGTCTCCAACTAAAGACGATTCGGCATATAAAGCGATGTACTGTTGGGCAGATACGTGGCAAAGACAAAGAAGGAAAATCAGGGATAAAAACGGCTTTTTCATAATTAGTTTATTTGGCTGGAGCGTTTGAATAACTGGCGAGATCTGGAAGCAAGGTTTCTCAGTGTTTCAAATGCTTGGGAAGTTTTGCGCGGTAGTGGGGCAAATCAGCAGGTAGGGGGTGGAGTGAGGGGCGCGACAGCCCCTTTTCGCGTCATGTAAGTAACTTCAAGGCAATAGAAAAATTCAGGATTTCTTAAAAATATCTTTTAAACTATTGGAAAAAAACCTTTGGTATGCATGTTGGTAATTGGACTGATATCCATTAAAGCGGTAAATGGTTTTTCCATTCCTGTCGATCAGCAAAAAATGGGGGAAGCCTCCAGCTAGCTTTTCGCGATATAGATTTCCATCCCGATCCAGGAGGATTTTCATGTCGTCATAGGGAAAGCGCTTGTTGGAGAAAATAATTTGAGGATTATTGGCTTCCTTTTTGTTCCTTTTACCTTGGCTGTACAGATAAACATGCACGAAGCCTTCGTATTCCTGTTCTTTATGCTTAAAAAAAGGATGCAGATCCCTCATAGCGGCAAAACACGCCCCGCAATGTTCATTCCATGTTTCAAAAAGAATAACCTTGTTCTTCAGGGAGTCCAATTGATTTTGCCCGGCTATATTTTCCAACCGGATATTCGAGTCAGCAAAAACGCTTTGGCTATCATTTGACCGTGTTAAGGAAGGGGAAATAAACCCTTTGTAAGGATACCAGAAAAAAGCATAGAAAACGAACAAACCTAAAAATAGAGGCGACCACGCAGGCCAATGCTTGATTCGGAATGCCCAAAATCCCAGAGAATAGGCAATCAAACAAGCCATAGGGCCAGTAAATAAATGATCCCAACTAAATACCAACCCTGAAATTGCATAGAAAATAAACGCTCCTCCAGACAGAAAATACAGCCTCGTTAAATTAATTGCTTTAAAATATCTTCGAAAAAAAATTCCGGTTAGCAAAGACAAAATTAAAGCAATCAAAATAGTTGAACTTCTGGAAATATTGACGTCCAGAGTTAACAAACCGACAGTTGCAATACATGCCAAATAAAACAAGATAAAAAAAAGGACTAGTTTCATTTGAGCTTTTTCGATATTGACACGAATTGACCAAGGGAATTCCTTAGTCAATCCGCGCCAGATATAAATCTAATCAAATCACTCAACTACATTATCACAATAAGCAATAATAGAGATCTTCTGCGGCTTGGTCAATTTGCCGACCATAGCTCAATTCGGCTTCTCTTCTGCATCTTTCTGGCGACCAAGCCTCTTCGCAGTGAATCAAATCTTGATGATATCCAGCATAAATGTCTTCAAATTTAATAGAAAACTCTGTTAGGCAGTCCCTGGTTGCAGATGCCCAACTTGTATAGAATAGCATGATAAGAATAAAAACTGAAATTGTCTTTTTCATTTTTATTGTTTTTTCGAATAATAATTTATTACCTTTTCCTTCAGTGTTTCCCTTCCAGCGTAATTGGTCCGTTCATGGTATAGTTTGCTTATTTGTTTTCGCTGCTCCAGACTGAATTGGCGATAATTGAATTTTTTATTTAACTCGCTCAATATCAGTTCGTTTTCCAGAGCTACATCGTAATACAAATATCCGCCACGTACTTCTTTGAATAGACTTCTGTCAAAATCCGAAATATTTAACTTTTCGGGATGTTGGTTAAATATTCGCCCGATATCCTCCGAGTCATAAGCTTTAATGGTTACAAGGTAAAGCCGATGATCAGATATCTCCATATATTTTCTATAAAGATCGCTTTTCGCTACGGCTTGAAGGCGCTGTTCTGCTCCGATTACATCGGTATAGCTCTCTTTTTGACAAGAAGTTGAAAAATAGGCAAGTAGTAGTATCGAAACAACAATCGCGTTTTTCATGATAGAAATTGATTTAATGTATTAATAGTATTCATTTCTTAGGCAATCTTCATACGCCCTATCGATTTCAAGCACGGCCAATCCGTAAAAAACCACACAAACAGCTCCGGCCTCCAAAGCAAATGGACCGGTCGAGGCTGCACCTAAAAGACATAATCCAAGCTCGCCAGAAGCTCTTACCATTGCTAACTCCCAAGAGTCATAGCATGGCGTTCCATCTATTAAAAAAGAGGCACTCCGGGCTTTTTTTATTCCTTCTTTTTTTTCCAGGTCAGTTTTCAACCATTTCGCCATATCTTCTTTTGTGATTCCATTCTTGACCAACTCGGTATATGTTTGACTAAAGTTAAAGCATGTTTTATTCAAAATTGCGCCATTAATGCCCGTTTTCTTTTTGATTGCATCTAAGGCATCCTCCCTTTGCATAAGCTTTTTTATTTCTTCCCTAGGGAGTTCTTTTAAGGGGGACAGTTCCTCTAATAGTTCCCTTTGTAGTTTTATTAATGTCGATTTTTGGATTTCTAGAGGAGGTTGCTTCATTATTTCCTCTCCGGTTTTTGTACAGGAAAACGAAATTCCCAAAACCAATAGCAGTCCAAATAGTTTTTTCATGAATAGTTATTTTCTGTTAAAATGCTCCCCTCTTGTTCTGGCGGTCCAGGGCTTTCCGCCGCTAAGTATGGAAATTCTCCCGGGAAACAAATTTGCCATACATAACAGGGCAAACATAGCCACTAAGCGTGCCAAATTTTGGCACCCTGCTTTTTAAGCAAAATTATTTGTTCACTTCGGGGGGGGGGGGGGGGGAGAAAAGGCGCTTCCGGCGGGGTGCGGTAATAATACCGTTTCCCTTTTTTACAATACGCGACCTCGGCGCCAAAGGAGCGCAACTCGTCAAAAAGCCGGAAAAGGGTACGGCGGGAAACGCCAAGCCGGGTGGCTACTTCTTGGGCTGTGCCGGGCGTTTTGCGGCGAAGGAGGCCATCCAGGCGCTGGAGGTGCAGGAGTTCGTCAAATAGGGGCATCGTTTAACAGGAGTTTTAGTAGAAACAGGAAACCAACGAATAGGCATATTAGCCGTTTTTGGGAGACAACGCAAGGGGGCGAAGGAAGAAAAAGAGAGGGGAAAATGATCTTAGGGCAGATGGGGATGTCCGGATTGGAAATCCGGAGAACCGTTTCGGATTGAAAATCCGAACTACATAACCACAAACTCGGTGCGGCGATTGCGCTGCCGGTTTTCAGGAGAGGTGTTGGGGGCCAGGGGCTCGCTTTCGCCGAAGCCGCGATAGCTCAGGCGAGAGGGCGCAATGCCTTTTTCGATTAGATAGTCGTACACCGCTTTGGCCCTGCGCGCAGACAAGTCCAGGTTATCCGCTTCGGAACCGACATCGTCTGTATGACCGCGGAGTTCGATACGCATGGCGGGATTGGCTTCAAGCAGCCGGAAGAGGCGATCGAGCTCTGTAGTAGATGCAGGGCGCAATTCGGCGGAGCCGGTGGCGAAAAAGACATTGCGCAACACCACCGGAGGCGAGGAGGAAACCTTCTCTCCCGGAGCAGAAGCCATTGCAGGCGCCGGGTACAGCAGGATTTGCACTTCATAAGGGGCGCCCGCTTCCCGCTGTTCGCGGAGCGCGTAATTCTCGGAGAAGAACAAATACCCCGGCTTTTCTACCGTGAAAGCATAGTTCTCTCCCAAGGGCAGGCACACAAAAAACGAACCATCCTCCCACGTGGAAAGCGAATCCTCCTGCAGGCTTCCTTCCACCGAGGCGATCTGGACGGTAGCCTGTACCGGCCCTTTGGTGATCGCGTCTTTGACCACGCCACGCACGTAAGTGACGGGAGTAGGCCGGGCTTCGGCATACAGATCAAACTCATAGATATCCGTTACGGGCCTGCCCTGGGGCGCGGCCAGCTTTTGGTCTTTGGTAAACAGCGCCTTTTTGCCATCGGCGCTGACGATCAGCGCGCCCTCGTTGTCGAGGGTGTTGATCGGATAGCCCAGATTTTGGGGTTTTTCCCATTCCCCGGCGGCATTCTTACGGGAAAAGAAAAGATCAAACCCGCCCATACCCGGGTGGCCTTTGGACATAAAATAGAGCGTGCGCCCGTCGGGATGCAGGAAAGGCGCCTGATCGTCTTCAGCGGTGTTGATCGCCGGCCCGAGGTTGCGGGGCGTACTCCAGCGCCCATCGGGGAGGCGGTCGCTTTGCCACAGGTCGTTGCCGCCAAACCCGCCTGGCCTGGTGGAGGCAAAAAGAAGGGTGTTCCCGTTTGCGGAGAGCGAAGGCTGGGTTTCGTAACCGGGACTGTTGACCGGCGGACGGAGATTCCGGGGAGGGCTCCATTCCCCTTTGCTCCATGTAGAGATATACAGGTCGCAGCTTCCAAGCCCATCTCGTTGGTTACAGGCGGTAAATACCAGTACGCGGCCGTCGGCCGAGAGGCAATGCGCGCCTTCGTTCACCGGGGTGTTCAGCTCTTCCAGGGGTTGGGGAGGTTGCCAGTCGTTCGTCTCGGGCGAGCGGAACGAAAAATAAAAATCTTCCTGGCCGTTTACGACCCGCGTAAACACCAGAAGTTGGCCGTCGGCGCTCAAAGAGGGAAGGTACTCGGGCAACGGGGTATTGATAAAGGAATGGAGCGGTTGAGGTTGGAAGGGCACGGGGTTTTTCACCGCCTGGGCGGCAAAGCGGGTCTGTTCCAGCAGTTGGACGGCAAATGCTTTTTGGCGTTCGTTTTTTGGATTTTGGGCCAGGTAGGTTTCCAGTTTTGGGAGAGCCTCTTCAAAGCGGCCCAATTCCCTCAGCGCCAGGGCGGTTTGATACCAGATGGCGGGGCGGTAAAAGGAATCCAGGCCAAGCGCTTTTTCATAGCAGGCAACAGTTGCTTCCCACTCCTTTCGTTCCCGGTGCAGGTTTCCCAAGTCGACCCAAGCGTCGTAAAAATCCGGAGCCGCAACCAGAGCGTCTTTCAGGAAACGGATGGCCTGATCGGCATCCTGGGCTTTTAATGCCGCTTCCGCTTTTTCGAATAACTTCACGGCCTTAGGAGACGCAGAAGCGGGGTGCTGGCCGAAGAGGCTGCACCCGCAGAGCAGAAAAAAACCGAAAGAAAAAAGAAATGTAACCCGCATACGCGTTTCTTTACCTGACAACGCGCAAAGGGGCTCAAACATTGCCGGCGGATGCCAGCATGCGGGCGGCTTTCTCCGATCCGTGGCTTGCGGCGACATCCAGGTCTTTGCGGAATTCCTCTTTTCCGGCTTTTTGAAGTGCCAAGCCCCGGTAGAAGAAGCGGTCGGCCAGAGAGAGATTGTCCTTGCCGGTTTCGATCTCTACAGCCTGGTGGAAAGCGTCAGCCGCTTCCTGATACCTTGAAAGTCCCAACAAAGCGCGTCCAAAGTTGTGAAGCGCTTTTCGCCGCCATCCATAATTCGGATCGTCTTTTTTGAAAACACGCTTGGAAAACAGACGGAGTTCCTGCTCGGCCAGTGCGTACTCCTCGCGCTCCAGATGGGATTCCCCTTTGAGGCGGCGAGCTTTCCAGTAGATGGGCTGGTGGGGAATGGACGATTTCAGGGCCATTTCCAAATCCTCCAAAGCAGCGGCAAACTGCCGTTGGGTCATGCGCACGAGCGCCCTTCCCACGAAGGCGTCCGGGTTATTCGGATTGAGGTCTATACTTTTAGAAAAGTCGTAGATCGCGTCCTCGAGATTGTTCAGCAGGAAGTTAACATGTCCTCGCCGTTCATAGGCCAAACCGTGGCGTTCGAATTTCTCAATTGCCTGACTCAGGGCCTCCTTGGCCTCGCCCTGCTTGCCTTCGGTAAGCAATTCCCGGCCCAGGAGGAAGGACTGCACCGCCGATTTGTCGCAACGGGGTTCCAGCACTATGTGCTCCAGCATGAACCCGTTGTCAAGTTTCCATAAACTGACGCTGCCCGCTACGGCGTATTGTACGACCATTTCCAGAATACTAACCGTATTGCGCCAGGTTTTATCCCCGGCCTGCACCGTCAGTCGGGGAATACTCAGCACCGTTGTTCCCGCAGGAAAAATCTCTTCCTGCTTCAGGAACACGTCGTTCTTATAGTAAGTTTCCAGGCGCTGCTGGTATGTTTGGACCATCCGGTCAAAACTCCTGGGATTGCCGAACTCCAAATGGCCGGAAACTATAATCTTGAAATTCATAGCCGTAGCGTTTGTAGGTCTTTATAATAGCCTCTCTGAAATACAAAATCGCAGGCGCGCAAAAGCCCTTGCGAAAAAACCGGAAAGGATTCTCGAAGAAATCCACCCGGAAGTTTCGCGCGAAGGTGTAAATGCACGCTCCGGAGCGCAACTTTGGATACCCGGCGCTTTTGCTCCAGATTCGTAAAAAACGAACTAAATCCTAAAGGTATATTGTCCTGCTTTCCCTCTTCGCGGCCGGGAGGCCGCGATCCTATTGAGCCCAAAAAAGGCTCCCCCAAAATCTGTTAGTGACGTAAATACAAAGATCACTTCTTTTGTTCAATCTGTCAAGGAAAAAAGGTAGAAAACATCCACATATTTTCCACAATTACTAACAAAAGTGGTGTTGAAAAGCTGTTTTTTTGAAAGCATTTTGTTATTTGGGATTTTCAGCCGACAGACAGCAGAAATCCTTTTTTTCTGCATTGCCAGCAAAAAAACGGGATATCTGGAGGCGTTCAAAAAATTTTCAAAAGTGTTGGGGTGCGCTTCAGGCCCAAATTTTGCATCCTTCCGTACAATTGGAGCAAATATCGATCTGGTCCCTGCCCCAAAGCAACGCTTGACGGAAACGCTGGTAATCCGGACCGCGCCAAATTTCAGGGAAATGCTGGTTTTTGAGATTGCCCAACCGGTGCGTGGCGTCTTTGTCAAAACAACAGGGAACGACGAGCCCATCCCAGGTGATGACACAGGCATGCCACATTTTCCAACAATGGTTGAGGAGTTTGTTTTTTATGCGGAACGTACCGTCGGATTGTTTCCGGTACCGGGAGTATTGTTGCTGAAGCGGGATCAGAGGGTTTCCTTTTTGATAATCATAGATCTGGGCGGTTTTGAGGCGCACCTCGTCTACGCCGATCTCACGGGCGAGGCGGTAGATTTCGGGGATTTGGGCTTCGTTGGGGCGGACTACCAAAAACTGAAATACGACATGGGGTTTGTGCGAACCAAGTTTTCGTTTCCAGGAAATTACGTTTCTTGCCCCCTGGAGAACGACTTCCAGCTTACCTCCCTGGCGGTATTGCTCATACACTTCCTGGGTAGTCCCATCCACTGAAATGATCAGCCGGTCGAGGCCTGATTCCACGGTGCGCCGGGCGTTGGCTTCATTTAGAAAATGCCCGTTGGTTGAGGTAATGGTATAAAGGCCTTTTTGTGCGGCATACGACACCATATCCAAAAAGGCGGGATTTATATAGGGTTCTCCCTGAAAGTAAAAGATGAGATAGATCAATTCCCGGTATAAACCATCAATAGCGGCGCGAAAGAAATCCTCCCTAAGGTTGCCGGTTGGTCTGGAAAAAGCGCGCAGGCCGCTGGGGCATTCGGGGCAGCGAAGGTTGCAGGCAGTGGTTGGCTCAAAGGAGATGGATACGGGCAAGCCCCAAATGACCGGGCGATGGAGGGCCCGGCTGAGGTAATAGGACAGCGCGATTTTACCGGCATTCAGAACCCGGCGCAAACGCAGCTTGCGGATAAAGTTAATGGCATCTGCTACGTAAAACCGAGGCATAGCGGTTGGAGGTTAGACGTTAGATGTTAGACATTAGACGTTGGACATTAGACGTTAGTGGTTGGGAGGGTATATTAGTCGGGATGGCGATGGGCCAAGGGATCGTCCAAGGCTTTTAATTACCCCAAAAACAACTGATAATCAATTTTTAAATTATACAGGCACATTGTTTTGTGCCGGTTTCTGAATCAAAGATATCCTATTCGCAATCCCCGCTCCCTGCTCCCTTTTTCCTATTTTTTGAAAGCATCAGATTCATCAATTTTAAGGACTTTCACTTCAGTTCTCCGGTTAAACTGGTATTCGCTTTCGGTGCAGTTAACTCCGTCGACGCAGCCATTTCGGGGCTGGCTCTCCCCATATCCAACTGCCTTGATGCGGTTTGCGGCAATCCCCCGGCTTATGAGAAATGTTTTTGCAGCCTCTGCTCTTTCCCTGGATAAACTCAGGTTATATTCTGCCGACCCCCGGCAGTCGGTATGGGCGCCAAGTTCGATTTCAAGACTTGGGTATAGGTTCATCAAACGGGCTAGCGCCTCGAGATCGCGGGCCTGGCCGGAGCGGATCACCGATTTGTTAAAATCGTAGTATATATTGTCCAGCACAATAACCGCGCCCTCGGTTATCGGCTTGTCGGTATTGACAGGGGCAGCGGTGGTTTCCTTTTCAGCTGGCACGCCAGCCTGGACGCCTTCTTCAAGCTTCAGATTTACGGTAAAAGACCGGCTACCCCGCACATTGACAAGGGAAAGTTGGGTCTGGTAGTCTTTGTATCCTTCTTTTTTTCCAATCAGCGTATAGGCGCATCCCAAATCCAGGCAATATTCGTAGGCGCCGTTGGCATTGGATTGGACCCACTGCTCTTTGTCATCGCAGGAGTTCCTGATCAGAATGCGGGCACTGGGAATCGGTACGCCCGACCTTTCCGAGCTGATCATTCCGCTCACCGAAATGCAGTTGCTGCGCTCCAGGGAAATATTGAGCGGAGCGCCGGGTTCGGCGGATTCGGGAGAAAAGGGCGCCTCCACGGTTTTATACCCGTCTTTGGCTAATAAAATGACATATTCCCGCAGCGGGGGCATCTGGAGGATGGCGTCTCCGGTCCGCCCGGTAAGGGCGTCGGGTTCGCCCAAAGATTCCAGAGGTTTGCGTACCATTTTGAGCTCCAGTCCTTCGTCGCCGGAAGCGAGTTCAACGTTGTAGGCAGAGTCGTTTTTAATACTTCCGTCGGGCGATCGTTCGAATAAAAACACCGCGACGCCCGCAGCGGGAGCATTGCTGCCGGCATCCTGAACGTTGACCCTGAGGGTAAACAGGTCGGGCATGCGAACACCCTGAAGGCCTGCCGGCGCTTCGATAAGATAGATATCATCCCGCCCCAAACCGCCTCTTCTGTTGGAAGAAAAGTACCCCAGCCGGCCTTCGTCGTCGACAATAATTCCGAAATCATCGGAAGGAGAATTTAGCGGCTCTCCCAGGTTGCTTAGTTTTCCCCAAACAGGAGTCCCGATATCGATGGAAAACATATCCAATCCCCCCAATCCCCGGTGCCCATTGGAAGCAAAGAACAACGTTCCGCTCTCGTGCATGAAGGGGAAGGCCTCTTCTTTGATGGTATTGATCTCCGGGCCGAGGTTAATGGGGTCAGACCAGGTTGTTCCAATCCGTTCCACCATGTAAATGTCCATCCCTCCGTAGCCGCCAGGCATATTGGATGCGAAAAAGAGGCGGGTTCCATCGGGACTAAGCGCCGGGTGCATACATGAAAAGGAATCCCGGTTGAAGGGGAGTTCCCTGACATTTTCCCAATCGTAAATGCCCCGGGTAGCTTCATAAACTTTAAGCACAACCTTTCCGCTTTGATCTGCTTTACTTACGCCCTGGGTCTGATTGCTCCGGGTAAAAAAGATGGTATTTTCGTCCCGGTCAAAGCTGACCGGACCTTCGTGAAGGGCCGAATTGATTTCTATGGAAAAAGCCTGAGGCCGTTGCGGAACGCCTTCCCGGTCGAAAGGGGCGTAGAACAGTTCAAAAAACGGCTCTCCTGTACCCGGGTCGATCAGCCCCCCCTTAAACCGGGAACTGACAAAGACCAACCCATCCGCATAGAAGGTCGGGGAGAAATCGAAGGTATTGGAGTTCACCCCTGTTAGGTTTTCGACAACGATCTGATTAGCGCCCAGACTGGACCGGCGCCCTTTGTTCTGCCCGGTAGCGGCTATTACCGCCAAAATAAACAACCCGGTTAAAACGATTCTCGCCTGCCTCATTTCCGTATTTTTTCCTAAAGGTATGCGCAAAATACAGCAGATTGCGATTTTTGCCGCCCAAACCGCTACGCCGGCAGAAAGTTCGCCGGCATACGACGACCCAAGGGACGCAAAGCGCAAAATAAGTTTTCGGGACAGCGCGCTATAGCGCGTCTAAAAGAAGAACCGGGGGCTGTCATAGATCCCTCCCTCCGATTTTCCAGCAAGCATAAACCGCAAAACCCCTTCGATACTGCCGCTGTTATACCGCCTCAAATCGGAAAGCGTCGTGTCGTAGGACATTCCGAAAAGCAGTTTATCGCTTATTTGAACCCCCATTAGAAAGGCAAGAGACTCTCCCAGCCCTTTTTCTTTCGACCCGCCCAAGCGGTAAGATGTCCCCACGGTGAACCGGTTCATGATCAGCAGATTCAGATTGATGTCCGCATCAAAAGGGGCGCCTTTGACATATTTGAACAAAGCCTGGGGCTGAAGGGCGAGGTTGTCTCCCAATGGAGTGATAAAACCGGTCATAAGATACGCATGGGTTACCTCCCTGGCAATGATGCCCTGGTCGTCGTTCAGGTCGATGTTTACATTTAGCAACCTGGGGACGGACAAGCCAAAATAAAAATTGTCTGCCGAGTAATACAACCCTGCTCCAAAGTTGGGCACCAGTTTGCTTTGCAAAGAGCTCGGAATAGCCCCATCCTGGTCGATGGGTTGGGTCCCCCGGAGTTTTCCATAATCGGTGCGTATCAGCCGGGCGGAACCCTGAATCCCAAGGTGTACAAAACCTCTGGGCGCCCGGATGCGGTAGGAGTATGCTGTTTCCAGGGTGTAATTGGACGTAACGCCAATGGTTTGGCGGAGGATATTCGCTCCAATACCCAGATTCTGGTTCCAAACCGGCATGGAAAAAGAAACCAATTGGGTTTCCGGCGCTCCCTCCAGTCCGATCCATTGGCTCCGAACCAATGTAGAAATGGAGATTCCCCCCGAACTACCGGCATAGGCCGGGTTGAGTCCCAGTTTGTATTGCATGAACTGGGTGTATTGTTCCTCCTGCTGGGCGAATAGAGAGGACCCCATCCCCCCTAAAAACGCCATAAAAACAAGAATCCGTCGCATAGATCAGGGTTTTAACCGTTACCTCTGAATAACAATAAATCCGCGCAGGGGAATGCTGCTATCTCCGAAATCCACCAGGTAGAAATAGGTCCCTACCGGCAGTTCTTCGCCGTTGAACGTTCCGCTCCAGTTGTTCTGGTAAGGCCTTTTAGAGCGAAAAACTTCGTCGCCCCACCGGTTGAAGATCAGCACCTGGCTATTGGGATAAGCGTTTTCTTCCAAAAGGCATGGGATGATAAATTCGTCGTTGATACCGTCGTTGTTGGGGGTTATGACGGAGGGCGCCGAGCAGGCTGCTTCTCCCCCTACCCCTAGCAAAACTTCCGCTGTGGCGCAGGCGCAGCCATCGCTGCACAATTCATACACAAGCCGGTCTAACCCGACAAATTTTATCCCAGGGCGGTAAATGATCCCCGTATCTCCCTGAAACTCGAGGGTTCCTTTCGTGGGACCTTCCAGTATCCGTATTTTCACTCTGCCGGTGAAGACGTCGTTTGCCAGAATAGGGAGCCGGGTAGGTTCGCCAAACCCAACAGGGATGTTATCGGGAAAAGCTTCCGGGCTTCGGGTATACCGAATGATAACGGTATCCCGGGAGAGCGGGCCGCAAATCCCTTCGTCGATTTCCCAGACAAACAGGTTCTCCCCGGGCTGTAGATTGCTGACCAGAGGCTGAAGGCTCAATGGGTTATCCATTACCGGTCCGGATTGGATCGCGCGCCATTTTCCGCGGCTTCCTTCGGTGGGTTCGTCGGCATTAAGCCGGGTTTCCGGAAATAAGGTACAAACCGATTGATCCTGTCCTGCATAGGGACTGGGGTCAGAGATTAAAACAAATACCTCATCCTGCACCACGCCGCATCCTCCCAAAATAGTCCAGGTGAATGCATACAGGTTGCCGGGCTGCATGCCCGCCACCGGAGAGCCTGGGTTGTTAGTATCCAAAATCCGAATGCCCAATTGGGCTTGTACCGCGCTTTGCGACCATGCGCCGGTTCCGTTCACCCCCGGCCGGGCAGCCAGGTTTATTTGCGGGGCGAGACAGGTGAGGATATCTTCTCCGGCAAAGGCAGTGTCCTGCCGGTTGACGGTTAGCCGGACGTCATCGGAGGAATAATTTGTACATACGCCGTTGGAAAGCGTCCAGGTAAAGATGTATTCATTAGGCCCTTCGAGCCCGCTCACTGCGGTGACGCCTTTGTTCGGGGTTGACAGGAGAACCTGGGCAGGATTCGGTCCGGATTTTAGCGTCCACCGGCCGGTACCGAGCGTTGGTTCTTCTCCTCTGAGAAATATAGCCTCTGCATCGCATGCAGTAAAATCATTCCCAGCGAAGGCACGATCTTCCGGAATGGTATTCAATTCAACAGGCAAGGTTGGCGACAAAGAAGACGTACAACTTCCAAGTCTTGCCTGAACCTGGAACCCGCTTGTTCCATTCGCAAACCCGGTAAAATTGGTCAGCAAGAGCGTTGGAACCGAGGTGGTGGCGATTTGCCCATTAGGACCAAACCAGGTATAGGAAGCTCCAAAAGTGGTTTTGTCCTCCTGCAGACGCAGGGTTAAAGCCGCATTGGACGCGCTGACACACACAGGCGCTACCGGCGCCAAAACCGGTTGGCGGGGAACAGGTAAAACAGTCACCTGCGTGGTAGCCGGCTCCGAAGCACAGCCATTCACTTCGGCGATAACGGTATACACCCCGGCATGAGTGGCTGAATCAGCGACAGGGATCAGGGGTAAAGCCAGGGAAGACGTGAAGTTCGGCCCGCTCCACCGATACGTGGCGCCGGGCAAAACGGTAGCTTTCAGCTCTAGTGCAAGCCCCGCGCATACCGGGCTGTTGTTCGAGGCGGCTACGACAGGCTTTGCGTTGACCGCGAGGGTGGCATTTCCGGAGGATTTCGACCTGCAACCGTCGACCGTGACAAAAACCGCATAAGCGCCGGCATCATCGACGGAAGCAGATGGAATACTCAGGCAAGGCGTTGTAGTTACGACAATTCCATTGTTTGGGGTTATCCAGTGGTACTGGACGACGGTTCCCTGGTACGCTTCGGTGCAAATCATCACCTGCGAACTTTCGCAAACGGTCGGAGAGAGACCTTCGTTAATTCTGGGCGCCGCAGGCGTACGTGGCGGGTCCTTTACATTGACCACCGTATTGGCCGGGTTGGAAGGACATCCCTGGGTGGTTGTAACAACCAATTGGTAGTTTCCGTTATTCAACTGGGTCGCGTTCGGAATCAACCCTACTTTGCTATTAGACAAAAAGCCGTTTGGACCGGTCCAGCGGTAGGTATAGGTCCCGTCATCCTCTGGGAAAACCGAAGCGGTAAGCCGGATGTCCATGGGGCCGCTGAGGCAGTCAGGGCCATCGTTAGTCACCGCAATGATCCGGACGCCGCGCTTGATTTCCACTTCGGTAAAAGCGCTTCCTGCACAGCCCTCCTGGGTGATCACCGTCACGGTATAACGTCCGGAATTTTGGACCCGGGCGTTTTCCAAACGGGCGTTGACACCCACCGCGCTGAAACTGTTAGGACCCGTCCAACGGTACGTGGCGTTGGAAATTTCAGGTGAAGCGTTAAGCGTAAGCGTAGCGCCCTCGCATATTACAGCAGGAGAAGTAGCAACGGATGGCCGGGGCAAGTCGTTTACTGCCAGAGACGTAGGCAGGGAGATATCCGACCGGCATCCTTGACGGGAAATGAATACCCTCCAGAGCCCTTCGACTTCGTTCGAAGCGTTGGAAATTACAAACCGGTTCTCTGAAGTGGAAAACTCCTGAAGGCCGGGACTAATCCAGGTATAGACCGTCGCTACGGCGTTTGTTTGCAAAGCGACTTCGGCGCCGGCGCAAACTGGTCCAGTGTTTGAAATTTCCGGCCGTCCCGGTTTAGGCAACACGGTTACCGAGACGAAAGCCGGCGCGGAAGGGCAGCCAAAACGGGAAACGACCAGTTTATAAACGCCGGAATTAACCGGGCTGGCATTCGTAATCGCAGACGGGAACTGGCTGGTGGAAATATATCCGTTCGGGCCCGTCCATTCGTATGTTATACCGGTTCCGGAGACCTCTGTCCCCAGCATCACCGACTCCCCTTCGCAAACGGTAATCGACTCTTCCCTGGGGATGGCAACCGGTTTTTTGTTCACGCGGACCACCACGGGTGAAGAAGGCCGGGAAACGCACCCATTGGCTTCAATCACCAGATAATAGGAGTTGGCGCTTTCCCCATGCGGGCCGGGAAGCGTAAGCGATGGCACGATGGTAGACCCAACGAGCACCCCGGAAGGAGGCACGCCCCGGTACCACCGATACGTTACAGACCCGCCGCTTGGCGCTATCGAAGAAGCGAGGATAATATCATCTTCCTCGCAGAAATTATTACGCGTAACCAAATCCGGCGTGAGAGGAAGATCCTCGATGGAAACCTCTACGATTCCGGTCGATTTACAACCGGTGAGGCCGGTTATTTCCACCACGTAAGAGCCCGCATTACGCGAACTAACATTTGGGATTACAGGATTTTCTCTATTGGAAACGAAATTATTCGGCCCCGTCCACTTGTACGTATAAATAATTCCCCCTTGTGCCTGTGGCGGATTCGCCCTCAGAAAGAGCGTATCCGAGCCGCATAGCTCAGAGCTGGCTTCGGGCTGTGGCTCCAGGTTTTCAATCCGGACGATCGTAGTACATTGAGATATATTCCCCGCTTTGTCGGCCACCTTAAGGGTAACGTTTTGTACCATTCCCGCCTGCAAACAATTGAAGGTGTTCGGAGAAAGGATCATGGTGTCGATTCCGCAGTTGTCGGCGCTGCCCGCATCGATCTCCTGGGCGCTGACTACCGGGTTCTCCAGGCCTGCAGGGTTTATAAACAAGGTGGTTGGCTGACAACGGGCAATGGGCGGTTGCTGGTCGGCCACGTTGATTTTAAAGCTGCAGGTGTCCGCGTTGCCGAGAGCGTCGGAAATGACATAAAACACTTCGGTGACCCCCTGATTAAACGTGTGCCGGGGAATGACTTCCGGGAAACGGACCGGCGTCAGCGGTAGCGGCGTTGCTCCCGTTGCATAATAGGATGGGCTGATGGTCGGGAACGTCAGTTCTGCAAAAACATAGCTACTCCCATCGTTCTGACCATTTGACGTCACTGCTCCTGGCTGGCAGGGATTGATTCCTTCGCCTGCCTGGCCTGATGGCGTGGCAATATTAAAGGGGTTAACGGAGATTAGAATCTGCCCGTCGCTTGCCCATGCATTCACCGCAGCGGGCGGGAGGCGGAGAGTTAGCATGCTTTCCTGATTACAGGAAGCCCCACCTACCGGGGTTACTCCCAGGAGCATACCTCCTTCTGCGCGTATTTCAAGGTAAGCGTTTGGGGTAGAAAAATCTCCCTTGTACCGGATTACCAGGGTTGCGCTATCGGTAGCGTTGGCGCCCAACCCGTCGAAAGAAAATACCTTGCCGTTAGCAAGATAGCTATTCAGATTGGGATCGTAATTAAAGGTCAGTAGCGCTGTTGAAGTATCTGCGGGAAGTTTCCGTTGGTAGGACCCCAAAACGGTGCAATTATCCGTGGCCCCCAAGGGCAAAGGGAGTTCCAGATCGATGGTACAGGCCTCCGGAGGAAGCACGACCAGGGTATCCGAAGGGCAGACCAACCGGGGCGCCTCTCTATCTTCAACCACGACCACGAAGGAACAACTATCCGCATTGCCGCCACAATCGGTAAGAATGTACTGGATTTCATTCCTGCCCAGAGGCAGTTCAACGAAGGGGGCCATGGAAGAAGAAAATGCAACAGGCGGCCCCTCGTTGAGCCGGTAGGCCAGGCTTAGGCCGGCCAGGTCTTTGAGTTCAAAGGAAAGCGCTGCTTCTATCTGCCCTCCGCTACAAATCGGATTAACAGCGAAGCGGCCTGCCTGATCTGCCCCCAAATTAGGAATGGCCCAAATTTCGATCACCCCATCGGCGCCCCATTGATCCAGTTGGGCCGCTGAAACCAAAAGCGTGGTATCCGAATCGCCGCATTGAGCCGGAGTGAGGGCGCTGCGGCCAAGGATTTGACCATCTTCACCCTGAATGAGAAAGTATTCGCCTTCTGCCTCCCCATCTACCGAAAACAACCGTATATCCAGGGTTGCAGGCCCGGCCGCATTCCGCCAGGTTCCTGAGGGCAAGTTAAAGGCAAAACGAACAGGAGCTACCTTGGTTTCTCCCGGTTCTTTTGAAGGATCGGACGAAACAAGGAATTGGTTTCTGGTTTGGCCGAATACCGTTGTGGAGAAGTAACATTCGTCCTCCACCTGCGGATAGGGCAGCGGGAAACTAGCAGAACACATCCCCGGGCTGGTGGCGACTGCGGTATCCTGGGGGCAGTTAACCAAGCTGGGCGGCGTCAGGTCTACCACTCTGAACACAGCGGTAGTGGTATCTCTCAAGCCGCAGGCGTCTTCGGCAATAAAATCGACCCTTCTTTCCAAAACGACCTGATCTCCCTGCTGGCACAAGAGAGATGGATATGAAAGCGTATCCTGGGTCCCCGCATTTTGAGCTATCCAACGGATGTTCCCTCCGCAGTTGTCGCTTGCCAGGGCATCGCCAAAACGGTTTGCCCATTCCCAGAAAAGGGTTTCGGGGTCCAGCCCCTGAGTGCATTGAATGGTCAGATCGCGGGCCGGACGGCTAAATACCGGAACCTCGTCGTCGGCCACCTGAACTACCTGAAGCGCAGAGTCAATATTCCCGCAATCGTCAAAAACGTACCAGGTCCGGTGAACGGTATAGGTATTAGGGCAGGGGGAGGAGATAAGGACATCTTCATACCGAACATTGTCTTCATCCAACGTGGCGCAATTGTCCAGAATATTTAAGGGAACACCCGCCACGCTGGGGTCGTCGCCCTCGGTGCAACTCAACACGGTATCCCGGGGCGCCGTGAAGGTTGGCGCCTGAATGTCGCGGATGCGAATGGTCTGAGGGCGGAAGGTGACGTTACCGCAGGTGTCTTCTGCCACCCACGTCCTGCGTATAGTATAATCATTAGCGCAGCCGGGCAGCGTAGGGAACTCCTGGTCGAAGTAAGACACCTCAGGGTCGTTATCACAAAGGTCTGACACTTCCGGCGTTCCCGTATTGTCCGGAGTTGGCTCTGTGGAACAATCGATGGTGATATCCGCTGGAAAATTGGCAAAAACAGGCGCCGTTTCATCGCTAACGGTGATCACCTGGCGGTAGGAAGACGTATTGCCGCAAAAATCAAAAGCTTCCCAAGTCCGGACGATTTTATAAGAAAACGGACAGTTGCCGCTTCCTTCGATCACTTCCTGGTAGATAACCGTATCCAGGAAACAGTTGTCGGTTATCATTACGCTGGTACTGTCGGGTATTAGGTCCAGACACCCGAGCGAGAGGCTATCCGGAACAGAAGATGCGAACTCCGGAGCAACGGTATCGCGCACTATAAACACATAGGTTTCCGTGATATCCGGCCCTGAGGGCGGCGTGATCTGAAAACTGAAGACCAGGGTATCAGCGCAATTGCCAGGGAAGTCGTAGTTCAGCGGCGGCGTTGGAGAAATTGAAATAGCGCTGCCCGGATGGTTGGACATAACCTGCAATTGAAGGGTGCTGATCCAAAACCCATAGGAGGAGTCTGCTTTTTCGCAGGAAACCACCGTCGTATCCTCGATAAGGAGAACGGCCGGTTTGGCAAGCCCGGCATTGGAGGGGTTGGAGAAAGTCCAGGCAGATAATGAAAAGCCGATGGATGTGAACAACAACCACCAGCCCATTTGGCTGCATAGTTTTTTCATAGTAAGAATCCTTAAATTAAGCTTCTTTTTTCGTGCAGCGGCTGATCAACATCCGCCAGGAAAGGGAAAGGAAAATGTCCTGAAAGGCCAGAGCTTAAAATGCCCTTTCGAATGCGTTGTTTTGCCATGGGATTTTTTGGTTTTTGGGAAAAATTTGCATCAAATTAGGCATTTTTTTGATTCCAAACGCGATAGGGACAAAATAAGCCTGAAAAACAGCCAATTGCTATTCTTCCTCCTTGTTCCGGGAGTCTTCTTCCTGATTCAATTTCTTGTCTTTCAAATGCGCGTTTAGAAATTGATTTATTTGATCCAAATGGATACTGGATTGGATCTCTCCCAACTCGTTGATGGTCATTTCCAATCCTTCAAGTTCCTCGTGAATCCTGTCTTTCTTACTGTTTTTTTTTGAAGGCATAAGCGGTTTTTCGTTAAAGGGTTTAAGGAGAAACCACGGCGTCAAACAGGTCAAATGCCCGGTTGAGCCTGCGCCTGAGTTCCTGCGGCCCAAAAAGGGACAGCATTTCCGCAACGCCGGGGCCTTTCATAGTGCCGATCAACGCAATCCGCAGGATAGGGAAAACATCGCCCGGCTTCAGGTTTTTTTCCTGCATATAGGCTTCAAGAGCCTGGTGTACCGTTTCCGGGTTAAACGCATCCAACCTTTCCAGGCGGGTGAGTAACCCTTCAAAGATCGTTTTGCTTCCTGCATCCCACTTTTTAGCGATGGTCTTTTCATCAAAGACGAAGAAATCTTCAAAGAAGTAACGGCCGGCATCCCAAAAATCGGATAATACGGCCACCCGTTCTTTCATCATTCCGCAGAACGCCTGAAGGAAAGACTCCCCAGGGTGGTAACCTTGCGCCTCAATCATTGGGCGGACCAACCCTGCCAGGGTTTCATCAGATGCCGCCATGATATATTGCTGGTTGAACCATTTTGCTTTATCGTAATCAAACCTGGCGCCACTCTTGCCGATCTTTTCAATGGTGAAGGCATCGATCAATTCCCTCATGGTAAATACTTCCTGGTCGGTCCCGGGGTTCCATCCCAGCAAAGCTAAAAAGTTGATGACTGCGTCTGGAAGAAATCCCGCTTCCCTGAATCCTGTAAACGAGTCTTCCGGCGTATCGCCTTTCCAGGACAAGGGGAACACAGGAATTCCCAACTGGACTCCATCCCGTTTGCTGAGTTTTCCCTGCCCGCTTGGCTTCAGTATCAATGGAAGATGCGCAAACAGGGGCATCTCCCAACCAAATGCCCGGTATAACAAGACGTGGTGGGCGGTGCTGGGCAGCCACTCCTCGCCCCGGATCACATGGGTGATCTCCATGAGGTGATCGTCCACGATATTGGCCAGGTGATAGGTAGGCATACCGTCGGATTTCAGAATAACCTTATCGTCGAGCTCATTACTTTGAAAGTGGACCGTTCCGCGGACAAGATCCTCCACTTCAATAACTTCCCCGGCGGGTACTTTTAGCCGGATTGCCCAGGGATCGCCCCGTTCGATCCGGGTTTGAACTTCCGCTTCCGGTAGCGTCAGGCTGTTGGACATCTTCAGGCGCGTCTGGCTATCGTATTTAAATGCCGGTTCGCCCTTTTCCTGGGCTTCATGCCGGCTGGCATCCAGCATTTCCGGCGTATCAAACGCATAATACGCATGTCCGGACCGGATCAGCTCCATTGCGTACTTATGGTAGATGTCCTTGCGCTCTGATTGCCGGTAGGGACCGTAGGCGCCGCCGCCAAAACCCGGACCTTCGTCAGGGAGCAATCCAGCCCATTCCAGCGACTCCAGAATATACGACTCCGCCCCGGGGACGTACCGAAGCTGGTCGGTATCCTCAATACGAAGGATAAAGGTTCCACCTGTTTTGCGCGCGAAAAGATAATTGTACAGAGCAGTTCGCATACCGCCTATATGCAGCGCGCCTGTAGGACTGGGCGCAAACCGGACGCGTACCTTTTTCATTGGCATCTTTTGTTATTGTTGTCGGGTTAAAGAGAACACATGGGCAAAATTCCCCTTTTTTACCTGGAACCGCTCCTTTTCAGTGCAAAAAAACCGCTTGATACTAATTTTTTTTCGAAAAAATAAAAAAAACAAAGGGCTTTGGCAGCAAAACGCATTGCCCAAACGTTAAAACACTAGATTCTAGCCTGAATAACAAAACACCTGTGCGTTTTTCGGTTCGCATATTTCTGAAAGTAATTATGCGTTCAGGTTTACAAAAAGCCGGTTACTTTTTAAACCGGCTGGCCGTCTTACCTATAGAAAAACCAACGCCCTTGATCCCAAATTCCGGATAAAGCCTTTACACAATCGGTCTATTAGCCAAAGACAGGTTGTGCGAATCGCCTTTTTTAGGATGACCGTGACTTTTTATATCCATGAACATTAAAAAAAAACCGTATGTATCTCACCAAGACGCCCCAATTTATCCGGAACCTTTTCCCGAATTTCACCTGGAAGGTTCCCGTTTCTGAAAAAAGGCTTTTTCTCACGTTTGACGACGGGCCCATTCCCGAGGTTACGCCCTGGGTGCTCGGCCAACTGGCAGCATACCGGGCAAAAGCCACCTTTTTCTGTGTTGGCGATAATATCCGGAAGCATCCGGAGGTTTTTCGCAAAGTGAAGGAAGGCGGCCACTCCGTTGGCAACCATACCTACCATCATTTGAACGGGTGGATTACCGAGAACATTCCGTTCTTTCACGATGTCCGCCATTGCGCTTCGCTGACAAACTCCGTCTTGTTCCGCCCTCCTTATGGGAGGTTGAAACCCAAGCAGGCTCAGTTCCTTCAGCGCCATTACCGGATCGTCATGTGGGATGTGCTCAGCGGCGACTTTGACGCCCGGATAACACCGGAGCAATGCCTTCAAAACGTGCTTCAAAACGCCGAGCCAGGATCCATTGTCGTTTTCCACGACAGCCTGAAAGCCCTAGACCGGCTGAAGTATGCCTTGCCGCGCGTGCTGGAGCATTTCTCCGCGTTAGGGTATCAATTTGAAGCGCTTAACGAAAAGGAAATGCAGCAGGCGGAACAGGTTCGTCAGACTGCATAATCTCCATTTCCGGCAACTTTTACGCAATGCTTTATAAAAAGCCTTCCGGTGAATTCGGGAGGCTTTTGTTTTTTGTACTTCCTAGACTTGTTGCGACGGGTCAGCGTGGTGGGAAAAATGAGCTATTTTCTGTCCACGCGAAGGCTTTTTGAGGGAGCATAGCCGGGCTAAGTGACCGAAAAAAGGCGCAGTGTGGGCGGAAAAGAGCTATTTTAAACCCGCGATGATCCCGTCGAAACAAGTCTACTTTTTTAAAGATTAAGCCAATAGGTCATTTTTAGGACCAAGGCCCGGTTTTTGTTGACCAAACCGTCCGGAAAATAGTTATCCGTGTAGACGACAAACAGATCCGAAACGGGGGCAAACCTCCACTGAAAACGGGAATTGACGTTAACATTGTCGATTTGGTTGTTGTACTGAACAAAGGTGGTCCAGAATACTTTACTGGAAAAAGTCAGGTCGATGCGGGGGCCGATGAGCAACAAGTTGGCATCGGAATAAGGTTCAGGCATCCGGATCCGGTTATAGCTCACAGCAAGGGAGATCGATCCATAAGGTTGAATGCGGTAATTCAACTCGCCGACCAGATTGGTGCGTTTGCCGTTATAGTAGTCTCCCAAACGGGTTTCCAGTTCGAAATTGAGCTTTTTTCGCAAATTGGAGGTATAGGAAGCAATAACCAGGTTTTGCAGGTAATCGGAGCCCTCCGGAAGCTCTGCGCCATCGGTGTTGGTGGGATCGAACGAGAACGTGAGGAAAACATATTCCTTTCGGAGCCGCATATTGAAATTGGCCGTGTTCTGGAAGGTAATCCGGTACATCAAATTCAAATCCCAGTCGGTAACGCCATCGTCAGGGTTACCCAGAATGTCGAAATCGATTCCAGGGCCATGGCGGTTAATGATGCCTTTCTGGGGATAAAAGCTGTACCAATCGGAGGAGGCGATTCGCCGGTACCCGGTCCGTCGGGCAAACCCTACTTCCGGGTTGTAGTTCTCTCCTACCCATTCGGCGGTTAGGTACATGTCCCAGCGCAAAGAGCCGTATCCCATCTGTGTCCCTGCGGCAAAAGCGTTGGCCGGCTGATTGGGTTGAAAAGATTGGTGAAAAAAGGTTTTTCCCGTCCACCGGCTATCCCTGGAGGCCAAGTTGTAATCCAACCCCAAAACCCGGTTAAAGTCAAAGGCGCCGAGGGTATCTGGGATCGCCTGGTCTGAAACGGGTTGTTTGTTAATGGCAATCAACCCGATATTGGATCGGTTGAAGACTTTCTGTTGTAGAGCGGCCACCGTATAATTAACGGAAGGGCGGCCAATTGTGGCATCCTTGGCGGTTTGCATACTAAGCAGCCCTATGCGGGTGTTGCCGCCCATTTTACCACTCAGGCGCGCGCCGAAGTAGATGGGGTTCTGGACGTTTTGGCCGGTCTCTTCATCGCGGGCCACACCGATCCGCCGGGAAAAAAAAGGCCTCAGGCGTTGGGTGCCGAAGTTGCCGAACAGATCGGCATTCTCCAGGAAGAACTGCCTTCGTTCAGGAAAAAAGATCTCAAACCGGTCCAGGTTGGTCACCTGCTGGTCGACTTCTACCTGCGAGAAATCGGGGTTAACGGTAAGGTCCAGATTCAGAGAAGGCCCCAGCCCGATTTTAGCGTCTCCGCCGAAGGAGGCGCCCCGTTCGATGCCTTGCCCGTCGAGATGGTCCTCGCTGTAGTTGGCAGAAAGGTAGGGAATCGCAACCATATTCCCGCCCGGTTTGGGCAGGGGCTCCTCCCAAGCCAGCTTGTTCATATAGGCCAGGTTCATGATCGGAAATTGCCGGGGAGTTTGAGGCCATACCGAGCGCTCGCCGTATTCGCTATCGATCCGGTACATTTTCAGATTCCAAAGAGCGCTCCCTTCCTTGTACCGCAAGCTTTTGAGGGGAATGGCGAACTCGCCGATCCAATACCCATCATACATTCTTCCTGAAGAAAACCACCGGTTGTCCCAACTCAGGTCCAGATCCGAACTTTCGCTTCCTCCGTTGGCCACCAAGCCTTCGCGCTGGACGCCAAAGGGGTTTACGCCAAATTGAAAGGCATTGGTATTGTCCTGAAAAGGATCAAATACGATCACGATGGCATCGTTGGCTTCTCCACGGAAGTCCCGGCGCAGGGAAGGCGTGACATAGTTTCGATCGTCGGGAAGGTTATACATGACAGCGCCCACGTAGATGAAATCGCCGTCAAACATCATGCGGACCACGGTTTGCCCGACGGCCAGGCAGGAGTCGAGCGGGAATTGTTCAAAAAAATTGGTCACGCCTTTGGCTTGCCCCCAATCGGGTTCATCCATCAGGCCGTCGATCCGGATGGGTCCATGCGCCCGACGGGCGTAAAGCGTATCCGTTGTTTGTCCGTGCAAACAAATAAAAGCCCCCAGGCCAAATGCCAGGGACAACCACAATGCCTTTGCCATATCCTGTTTTGGTGTTCTTTCATGCAAAGAAAGAAAAGAGTATGGACAAGGAAAAACGAATCTTAATTCCCTCGTATTCCTCCCAGTTCTATCGCTTTTCGTCCGCGGTTTCCAAACCAGCGCACCGCTTCGATCAACGAGGCAAACCGGGGGTCTTCGGTATAGCCGTGTTTGTAACGGTAATAGATCTGTTGAACGATAACGCCGATTTTAAACAGCCCGAACACATAGAAGAAAAGAATGTGCTCAAGCCCCTCGCCGCCTTTTCTGGAGGCATATCGTTCGAGCAGGCCCTCCCGGTTCAGATTGCCTGGCAGCCAGGTTAGATTGCCGATCGACGCGACAAGAGGGTTGACCTCCTCCTGTTCGGTCCAATAGGCCAGGGAGAGGCCCAGGTCCATACGTGGGTCGCCAATAGTACACATTTCCCAATCAAGTACCGCCCGGATACATGTTTGATCTTTCGGGTCAAGCACGAGGTTGTCATATTTATAATCGTTATGGAGCAAAGACGGTTTTTGGTCTGGAACCCTGTTTGCGCGGATCCAATCTGCCAGGAGGTTCATTGCGCCGATTGGTTCGGTTTCCGCCCGGTAGTATCGCTCTACCCATCCGTCCACCTGCCGGGCAATATATCCTTCGGGTTTGCCCAACAGGGCAAGCCCGGCAGCCTCGATATTCAGAAGGTGCAGATCGGCCAGATTGTCGATAAATGCTTCAGATAGGCCCTTCATCACCAGTGGGTTAAGGTCCTGATCTTTTGGGGGACGGTTCCGAAGGATCAGGCCCTCTACCTGCTCCATCAGGTAAAAAGGCGCTCCAAGCACTTCAGGATCATCGCACAACAGAAGGGGTCTGGGGATTTTGTCATAAACCGGCTTCAGACTGGATAATACCCGGAACTCGCGCCCCATATCGTGGGCGGTTTTAACCTGGGTCCCGAAGGGCGGGCGGCGCAAAACCAGTCCGCCGAGGTTGGTTTCAATCAAATAGGTCAGATTTGAAAACCCGCCGGGAAACTGCCGTGCAGCCAAAATAGACTGAAACCCCGGCAGAACAGTCCTCAGGTACCTTTGCAGGGAATCAAGAGGCAATTCTTCGCCCAGCCGGATGTCTTTCGTTTCATCCATAATACAAGGGTTGTTAGATGCCAGGTGTTAGACTTTAGACTTTAGAGAAATCGGTCCAACGTCTAACGTCCAACAGCTGATGTCCAATCAGTAGTTTTTAAGAATCTTCCTGGCCAAAGAAGCCTTATGCGCTTCATCCGGTCCGTCGTAAATCCTGGCGCCCCGTTCTTCCCGGTAGTAGTATGACAGCAGGGTATCGTCCGTGACGCCAAGGGCGCCGTGTACCTGAACGGCGCGGTCGATCACGCGCTGCAGTACATTGGCGGCGAAAAACTTGATCGCAGAAATCTCCGCGGATGCGGCATGCTGCCCCTCTTCCTGGATTTTCAAAGCGGTATGAAGCACCATATACCTGGCAGCGTCGATTTCCGCCCTGCTTTCCGCAATAAAGGACTGGATCATCTGCATTTGACCCAACACTTTCCCGGGAGCAATTTCCCGTTCCGAAGCCCGCCTGCACATCAGGTCAAAGGCGCGCTCGCAGACTCCGATCCATCGCATGCAGTGATGGATACGGCCAGGGCCAAGCCGCTCCTGGGCAAGGACAAAGCCCCCGCCTTCAGGGCCAAGCAGGTTGCTAACCGGTACCCGGACATCTGTATACCGGATCTCTCCATGGCTGTGCCATCCTTCCCCGGCATGCCCCATTACGGGGATATTGCGTACCAGCTCAAAACCAGGCGTATCGGTAGGTACGATGATCATACTGGCTTTGAGATACGGGTTCTCCGCCTTTGGGTTAGTCACTGCCATCACAATGGCAAACGCGGCGCCATCCGCTGAGGTGGTAAACCATTTATGCCCATTGATCACAAAATGATCGCCGTCCCTCACTGCGGTCGTTCCCATCAGCAAAGGATTAGAACCGGCAAATCCCGGTTCGGTCATCGAAAAACAAGAACGCATTTCGCCTTCCAGCAAAGGATGGAGGTATTTTTCGCGGATATCAGGACTTGCATGCTGGAGAAGCAGTTCGATATTTCCGGCATCCGGGGCCTGGCAATTAAAGGTAAAATGGCCAAACGGCGTCCAACCCAGTAATTCGCCGAGTTGAGCCACTTCCATCAAGTTTAATCCCACGCCGCCATGCGCTTCCGAGTGGTAAGGATTCCAGGCCCCGATGGCTTTTACCTTTTCCCTTTTGGAGCGCAAAATGGGCTCTACTTCCTTGAATGGTTTCTTCAACCATTCTTGTTCAAAAGGGAAAATCTCTTCTTGCAGAAAAGCGCGCACTTTTGGATATAAAGACCGGAGCCGGTCTGTTGCAAACAGGTCAACCATGGTGGAAATGCTTTTAAATAAACAACACGGCAAGGAAAGTGAGCACTGTAGCCACAAAACCTACCATAAAAAGATTGTAGGAAATCGTCAGGTAGCGGTATTTTTTATCCAGCACTTTGCCAAGGTGGTAGAGGTCTCGGGTCATATTTCCATATAACAGCTCGGAATTCCGGAACAGCTCGTCCATCCCTTCTTCATAGTCTTCGAGATCCAGGGTGACGAAATTGCCAAAAAAGACGAGGTTCTTTCTGGCTTCTTTAGGGTCTTTCTGTTCCCGGTTCAGGGAAGTCACCTTAGGTCTGGCCGAAAGCACGGCAAAGATCAGGGAAGTTAACCCGGTAACCAGAAAAATGACTACGGGCAGTAGGACTACGGGTTTAACTTCGGCAATATTCCGGTATGACAGGAAAGTGATGAGCACGCTGATCATGATGGAGTTGACGCTGATCATGATGTTGGCCTTGTTGTCGGCAATAGCGCTCAGGTTGATATGGTTGCGGTAGTTGGCGCGAAAAAAGGTCTGGGCGGCGCGAACGGGGCTTTCCGGCTCCAGATAATGGAACCGGCCTTCCGGCTGGGTTACTTCCTTTTCTTTACGACGTTCTTTCTCCACCCCTTGCTGCACAGACAGCACCATTGTCGAAAGCAGGGGCTGGTAATGGCGTTTGGAGTACCTGTAGTACAACTGCGCGTTTAGCAGGCGCTCTAACTGAATCTCCAGCCAGGGGCGTTTTTCAAGAAACTGGCGTTCGAGGAATTCCCATTCCAGTTTTAAAAGGTCCAATCGGTGCGCTCCCTCGCGGAGAAATCCATCGATCAGATACGCATCGCTTACCAGGCGTTCTTCTTCCGAGGCAGGAGTATGCCTGCTTAACAAAGTTTGAACGCACTGGACCAGGCGAACGCGCCGGTCTTCTTCGCATGGATGAACTTGAAAAAAAGAGCGGATCTCCCTAAGGGACGCCTGAAGCGGGTTGCGATAATCCAACGCAAATCCAGCCGGTATAAACCAGGCTGCCAGCTCGGCCAGCTGCGCCGTTTCGGGGTCTATGCCGTCTGCGCCGGCAATTTCCCCAACAGTAGCCGCCATGCGCCCGGCAAGTTCATAGTTATGGAAAACCAACCGGGCATCCGGGGTCCGGTTAAATAATTCCAGCATATACCCGGGCATTTGTTGCAACAATTCCGGCAAATTGAGCTTTCCCGTGCTAGTCTCTCCCATGCCATTTGTTTTCCTGAATCATTCCCGGAAGGTAACGAAAAACGCGTCCTTTCCCAATAAGGATCCCGGGGAATTTCATCCCGTCGTACCTTCCTGTTCTCTTCCTTATTTGTAATGTTCTGCGTGAAGGACCAAGCTAAATATAGAACAATACACGTATTTTTAAAATACTTAACGGTTTGCTGAAACGTTTCCCCTATAGGTGGCTATACCACTTGATTTTTCAACACCCAGATATTTTGCCATGCTGACTCGCCTATCCTTTTTTTTACTGCTCTGTTGGGCGGCCCTATCGTGCGATTCTTTTTCCAACCTGGAAGATATCCAAACGCCATCGTACGAGGCAGAGTTTGCTTTACCCCTGGTTAACTCGAGCATTGCCGTGCAGGATGTTTTGGAAGAACTCGACAATCTTGCTACGGTCATCCTGGTAGATTCCTCCGGGTTGCTGCATTTTATTTACCGGGGCGATTTACTTACCCGAACCAGCGAAGAAATTTTCCGCAATATCAGCAACGCCCTTCCTCCTTTAATCCCGGTATTAGGAAATACGATGCCAATACCCCTTATTCTGCCCAATGGGGTCGACCTCGACCGGGTGGACATGAAAGCGGGGAACTTTATTTTCTACGCGGAGAACCCCAACCCACAGCCGGTCAATGTCGTTTTGACCATTCCGGAACTTCAGCGGGATGGGCAGCCTTTCTCGATACCTTTTAGCATCCCGGCGTATAGCGGCGCCGGCCTCAGACCTTCCGCGACGAACGCTTCCGCACCCGCCTCTCTTCAGGGATATTCCTTTCGGCCAAGCGGAGATACCGTCTATATCCGGGTTACTGCGCTGGCGCCCGGCAACGTGCAGGTGAATTTGCAGAATACCGTCGTTCAGTTCAATCAACTTGCTTTTTCCTATGCAGAAGGCTATCTGGGCCAACTGTTGTACAAAGGGGAAAAAGACACCGTAGGAATTGATTTCTTTGAAACCCAATACATTCAGGGAAACATCCGGTTTGCCGATCCCAAAATCACTTTCTATTTCGAAAATTCCCTGGGCATTCCAACCCGTGCCGTAGTGAACGCCTTTGACGTTTTCACCGTTAAGGGGGGAAAAATCCCGGTGGAAAGTCCGGTAATCCAGACCGGGATTGATTTTCCCTACCCCAAACTGAACGAAGTGGGGCAAACCAAGACGAGCTCCTTCGTTTTTACTAAAGCCAATTCCAATATCGATGACCTGCTAAATTCTGGCCCCACTTCAGTCGCATATGATGTAAACGCCCTCACCCATCCCGATGGCAACACCGGCGTCCGGGGTTTTGTGACAGATAAAAGCCTCTACCGCATCCAAATGGAAATTGACCTGCCTCTGGAAGGCCAGGTCGACCAATTCGAAGCGGAAAGGGAGTTTAATATCGATCTGGAAGACCTCCAGGATGCGCAGAAGGTAGAGTTTAAGATGGTCGCCGACAACTTTATTCCCCTGGATCTCGATCTGCAGGCCTATTTCCTTGACGAAAATCAAGTCGTCCTGGATTCCCTCTTGTCGAAACGCGACCGGCTGATCCAGGGCGCTGCTTTCCCCTCTAACCAGCCCCAAACAACGACGTTTTTCATTCCTTTTGAAGGGGCCCGTTTGCAACAAATCCTGAAAGCTAAAAAGCTCCGGGTTGATGCGTTCTTTTCGACCGATACCAACAAAGGCCGGAATATCCGAATTCAGTCCAGCCAAACCCTTCATTTCAGGCTTGGCGTTAGGGCGACGGTTAAGGTGGAGTGATTGGGTGGTTAGGTGATTAGGTGGTTGAGTGATTGGGTGGTTAGGTGATTTTTATTATACTTTATATTAAAAGTAGATGAGCATATGAACCCGACGCGATTTTTCCTTTTTTTAACAGCCTTGTTCCCTTCGTGGCTAAGCGCCCAGCATGATTTGTCCACGCATTTTATGCGGGGCGTCTATCAGGCCATGTGGAGTAATCCGGCTGCTGTTCCAGACCATCGCGTGGTGATTTCCCTGCCGGGTGTGTATAATCATTTCTGGAACAGCGGATTTTCATGGTCCGACGCTATCCGCGAAGACCCTGGCGGGCAGCGCACCCTCGACGTAGATGGGCTCGTTGACGCGCTGGAAGGCAAAAACTTTATCAAGGAGCGTCTCGATGTCCAAACGTTTGGATTGGCAGTACAGGCGGGCGCCTGGACCTTTAGCGCCGGGCACCAGGCGCGTTTTCACGCATACGGTTATTACCCGAAGGAACTGGTGCAACTCCTGTGGAAAGGCAATGCCCAATTTATCGGGCAAACGGTTTCAATAGGCCCGGAACTCTTTGCCAGGGGGTACCAGGAAATTCATCTGGGAGTTGCGGTTCGGCCCCGGGAATCCTTCAGGTTGGGCGCCCGAGTCAAACTCCTGAGCGGGATCGGCGATGCATCCACGTCCCGCAGCGGCATGGCGCTTTCCACTAGCGACGATATCTATCAACTCACGCTGAACTCTGATTTCCAGTTCAACGCAACGGCTCAGATGCAGTACAATGGCTTTGACGATTTTTCGGTGGATGTGGATGCTGAAGATTTTGCGTTTGACCAGTTGTTTACCGAGAACAACGGAATTGCCCTTGACCTGGGGGCGGAGATCTTTCTCGACCGCCTTACCCTCCGGGCCAGCGTGCTCGATTTGGGAAGGATCACCTGGAAGCAGGATGTCAGCAACCTCTCTCTGACAGGCGATTTTGAATTTAAAGGTTTGGATGTTTTCCGGCAGTTGCTCGATGATACCAGCAACATCGCCGGGGGAGTGATCGACAGCCTCGAAGCGATTTACGACATTCGCCAATCGTATGCCCAATACCGGACTGCCCTTCCGGTGCAAGCCTTTTTGAGCGCCTCCCTGGCGTTGAACGAATCCTGGGATCTGCACGCGCTGGCTTATGGAGAACGGCTGGGAAGCCGTTTTTTCCCCGCGTTTGCCGCCGGGGCGCAAATGCGGGTTGGCCGGTTTATGCAGTGGGGACTTTCTTATGTGGCCCGGTACAACCAATATGACCAGATGGGCGCCAACGTCGCTCTGCGGCTTGGGCCGGTTCAAATGCTGGCTTCTACCGATCATCTTCCCGGTCTCGTTGGCTGGAAAAAAGCACATCAGGCTAATCTCCGCCTCGGATTAAACCTGGTTTTCGGTCCTTCCGAAGAGGCCCAAAACCGGGGCGCCAGGCGTTTGATTATCGATGAGCGAAAGTTTTTCTAAAAGCTATCTCAAAACGTTGAAATGCTGCTAAATCTGCGGTTGGGCCTCCCCCCAACCCCCTCCAAAGGAGGGGGAGCAACACCTTTTTAGACAATGAAATCATAAATCCGGCACTTTCCCCCTGCCCTTGCCCACACGATTCCCCTCCTTCGGAGGGCGATCCGTCCAGACCGCAGCGTCTGGGGTTAGGGGAGGCCGCTCACACCCCAGACCGGGTTTTGAGATAATTTCTAAGTACAAAACCATAAGTTCTGCAGTGTGAAACCTTCTGGAATATCAGCTTTTGCCAGGCTATGCCCGACAAAACTTATGAGTTTGTACTTAGACACAACCGGTTTAAGGCGGCCATACCGGAGGATTTTTTCAGAATGCTTGCGCCAAAAAAGAAAGAAGCCTATATTTGCATCCGCTTTCTGGTAATTGGCGCGGTAGCTCAGCTGGTCAGAGCGTGCGATTCATAATCGCAAGGTCGGGAGTTCAAGCCTCCCCCGCGCTACAAAAGTAAAGGCTCGTCGTAAAGACGGGCTTTTTTTATTCTTGTTTCACCAACTTCAGCGTTTGCGCTCCATCCGGTGTCCGTAGGCGGAGCCAATAGACACCGCCAGGCCAATGAGATTGGCCCAGATCGGCTTCAAACGTTCCGGACGGCAATTGTTCCCGGCGCCATTGCGCGACTAACCGGCCCTGTATAGTAAACACGTCCAGGGCGATCCAGGGCTCGGCTTTGGGAAGAAAAACTTCCAGGCGGGCTTGCTCTTGGAAAGGGTTTGGGTAAATTCTGGCTTGTGTTTGCCATTCAGGGTTTTGGATTCCGTTCACCGGGCTGATCGTGACGCAGTAATCCTCTATTTCTCCGAAAAAATCGCTGGGAAAAGAACAAGCGGATCCCGGTTGTTTAAACCGCATGACGATGCGCATGCGGGTAGGTCCGGACTTGGCGGTTTGCGGAATATTTACCACGCCCAGGACCGAATCCCTGCTTGCCGTACCTGAGTCGAACACCACTTCCTGGCTGCTGAACACCCCATCCTGGTTTAAATCCATCCAAACCAGCCAATACTCCTGGGAGGTAAAACCTGGAAATCCTGGTATCAGGGTTATGGGATAAACATTTCCCGCCGCAAGTGTTGGCCCGGCCAGCCCGGTGAAGTCACCGTAACCGTTTCTGCCGCTGGAATTTGAGAAATCGTGGATTTTCACCCCGGCAATCCATTCCTGGGCGGCATCGGTGGAATCTACCCCAACAGGGTGGCAATAACTAAGTTCCAGGCAGGCGCCGCAACCCCGGGTCCGAAGCGTTGCAAGAGGGCTCCAATCAGACGCTGCTCCCCCTGCGCAATTGGAGCGGACCTGGTATTCGTATACCGTGCAGGCCGCCAGCTTGCGCATGCCCGCAGAATTGGTAAAAGCTTCCTCGGTGGTCCAGTTTTCAGCTCCTCTGGCCCGGTAACGAATAGCGTAAGAAGTGGCGGCTGTGACAAAGTCCCACACAACCAGCACGTCTTTTTCGCTAATGAAAGGCGTTTTGATCCCAGTGGGAGGAATACAGCACCCATCGGTGCGGAAGGTAAAGAGGGTTCCAAAATCGAGGGTATCGGAAAAACACCGGACGCGGAGCTGGTATTCGTAATCGGTACAGGCGCTTAGGTTGCTCAGGATTATAGGGGAAATGACGTTGTTCAGCACATTCCAGGTAGTTGTACCAACTACCCGCCAACGCAGGTCTATTCCAACGATGCTATCGTTGAGAAGCCAGCTGATTTTGGCGCTGGTTTGCTTGATCTCGGTAGCGCTTACCTTGGAGGCTGGAGGGCAGGCGCCGCAGCCCTCCAGCAGCAGACGCAGGCTGTTATACACATTCAGGCTGCCGCCACTTGCGGTGATCCCCTGAAGGCCAGGCCTGGGGGAAACCCCTTTCAAGAGGAGTTCCTTGACCCATTTAGCGGCTTTATCGGGCTCCAGAGCAGCCAACACATTCAAGGTTGGACAATTAGCTGCGTACATCAGGGCGATGGCTCCGGCAACCTGAGGCGCGGCGAAGGAGGTCCCTTGCTCTGTTCCGTAGCTATTCCCCGGCGTGGTGGAGAGCACGCTCTCTCCAAACGCGCCAAGATCAACAGAATTCAGCCCATATCCGCCAGGGGCCTTTGCCCCGTTGTGATCCACGCTGTTGACGGAAATCAGGAAATCGCTTCCGCAGGCAGTAGGCATATCCCCTTCCTTGTCCACATCGATATTCGTGTTGCCGGTGGCGGCGACATTCAGGATGCCAACCTGGCCCAGGCTGTCGTAAAAGGCGCACCAGATAGGATATTCGGCAGGCTTGACGCGGTCCAGACCCCAGGAAGCGTTAGTAGCAACAACAAAAGCGCCTTCTTTCCCGGAAGTTTCGTTGTAGCGTTTGCGTTGCCGGTAGGGATACATGTAAGCCTGGATGATGCGGTCTTCCGATACGGCCCCATAGCCTCCGACCACATGCATAAGCCGGACATTCCAGGCCACGCCGCTGATTCCAATTCCGTTATTCCCACGTGCGCCGGCAATACCCGTCACGGGAGTTCCGTGGGTATTGACCTCGCTGATCTGGGAATTGCCGCGAATGACATTCCACCCATGGACATCGTCAATATATCCGTTGTTGTCGTCGTCGGCGCCGTTGTTGGGGATTTCCCGGACATTGGTCCAAAGGTTGGGCTTGATATCCTGGTGGGCCGTATCCAAACCGTTGTCGATGATGCAGAGAACGATGGTATCCTTACCAGGGGTGGTACCTCCAGTAGAAATGTCCCACGCAAGATCCATTTTAAGGTCAACTCCTGGAGTACCCCCAGACTGGCCAGTGTTGAACAAATACCACTGGGAAGGGAAGCTGGGGTCGTTGGGAAGCCGGGATCTCAGATGAAGCAGGTGGTTGAATTGGGCGGCCTGCACCCGGGGGTCTTGCCGGATCCGGCGCAGTAAGTCCTTTTCGTCTATTTTGGTCCAGTCGAACTGCACTTTCCAAAGGTCCATTTCTTCGGAGAGACAAGGTCCTATCTTTATCCGGGCAGACTGGGTTTTAAGCAGGCCGTTGGTTTCCATCCAGCGATCTGCTGCGACGCCTTTTTTTAGCTGAACCAGCAATTCCCCCTGGACATGGGAAAGTTGCTGCCCGAAAAGAGAAGCAAAGGATAGAAAAGAAAAGAGAAAAATGATGGAAGGACGCCTGCTCATGGGAGAGATTCGATTTGAAGGAAAACGAATGATTTGCAGGCTAAATTACGCTTTCCCCTTGTACGCCGTACGTCCTATTCTCAAAATCGTCTGAAGTTAGACGTTAGGAATTAGACGTTAGACCTTAGACGCTAGACCTTAGACGTTTGAAGTTGAAATCCTCTAACGTCTAACGTCTAACGTCTAGCGTCTAACGTCTAAACCCTTATCCATTCATAGAAGCGAGGAACTCTTCGTTGTTGACGGTCGAGACCATATGCTTGCGCAGGAATTCCATGGCTTCGTCGGGTTTCATGTCGGCGAGGTGGTTGCGCAGGATGAACATGCGTTGCAGGGTGTCTTTGTCCAGCAGCAGGTCTTCGCGGCGGGTACTGGATTTAGTGAGGTCGATCGACGGGAAGAGCCGTTTGTTGGCGAGGTTCCGGTCGAGCTGGAGTTCCATGTTCCCTGTTCCTTTGAATTCCTCGAAGATAACGCCGTCCATTTTGGAGCCGGTATCGATCAGGGCGGTGGCCAGGATGGTTAAGGACCCTCCTCCTTCAATATTCCGGGCGGCGCCGAAGAATTTTTTGGGTTTGTGAAGGGCGTTGGCTTCGACCCCACCGGAGAGCACTTTCCCGCTGGCAGGAGCGACCGTGTTATAGGCCCGGGCAAGGCGGGTAATGGAGTCGAGCATGATAACGACGTCGTGCCCGCTTTCTACCAGGCGTTTGGCTTTTTCCAGGACAATGCCCGCTACGCGGACGTGGTTTTCGGCGGGTTCGTCGAAGGTAGAAGCAACCACTTCAGCATTGACGCTGCGTTTGAAGTCGGTAACTTCCTCAGGACGTTCATCGACGAGCAGGACGATGATGTAACACTCCGGATGGTTTTTGGAGATGGCGTTGGCCAGATCCTTGAGAAGGAATGTTTTACCCGTTTTAGGTTGGGCGACAATAAGCCCCCGCTGGCCTTTCCCGATGGGAGTAAACAAGTCGATCATGCGGTTTCCAAGGTCCCTGCCTGTGGGCGAAGTAGTCAGCTTAAATTTTTCCGTTGGGAAAAGCGGGGTAAGGTAGTCAAAAGGAACCCGGTCGCGGAGATCCTGGGGATCTCTGCCGTTGATCTTGGAGACCCTCAACAGGGCAAAATACTTTTCGCCTTCTTTTGGCGGGCGGATAGCGCCTTTCACGGTATCGCCGGTCCGGATGCCGAACAATTTGATCTGGGAAGGCGAGACGTAGATGTCGTCTGGAGAGGTCAGGTAGTTGTAATCCGCAGAACGAAGAAAGCCATAGCCGTCGGGCATCATTTCGAGGATGCCTTCGCCCTCAATAATTCCATCGAGTTCAATATCGAACTTTTCAGTTTCTTCCACCTGAGCTTCTTCGGTTACGGGAGGGGGCGGCGTATGGCGGCGCGGTTCCCGTTCCTCGCGGAACTCTTTAGGAGCGCGTTCTTCCCGGAACTCCTTTGGAGCGCGTTCTTCCCGGAATTCTTTTGGAGCACGTTCTTCCCGGAATTCTTTTGGAGCGCGTTCCTCACGGGATTCTATTGGCTCTTTGACCTCTTCCTGGAAAGGCTCTTGTTTTGAAGAAATCTGGGCGGGGCGTGGTTCGGGGCGAGTCTTATGCTGGGGCTGAAAAGGCTGATCCCGTTCAGAGGAGGGGTTGACCCGTTTTCGGGCCCGGCGGCGGCGGGAAGAACTTTCTTCCTCATCGTCGTCCTCGTCTTCCTCCTTTTGGAATTGTTCAGGAGCGACAGCCGGAGGCTGATGGAACACGATCATGTCTTCCTCGTCGTCTTCTTCGTCCTCTTCATATCCGGAATACACGTCGGAGCGGAATTGCTCCCGGCTGGCGATACTTTGAGGAATATCCGGATCGTCGTCTTCTTCTTCAGCATAGGAAGGCGTTTTACCTTCGGCAACCAATGCCTGATGATCCAGGATTTTGTAGATGAGTTCTTTTTTGTTAAGGCGTTTGTAGTTCTTCAACCCGAGCTGCTCTGCCAAGTCTCTAAGCTCCGGCATGAGCATGTCATTCAATTGCAAAATATCCAACATAGGTGATCTCTTTAAGAGAAAAAAGGTTAAGCGTGATTCAAAGAATTGAAAATGTGGTGAAAAGGATTTGCGGGGAGACCTTAGGGCAGAGTATAGGCGGATGAACTCGAATACTGACTACTCCGCAGGAATTAACCCGGATTGCTTATTCCTGAAAAAATCTAATGGAAAAAAGCAGGATTTGACAAACACAAGCCGTTATGACACTCTCTGAGAATATAACGAGCCGGCCTGGCAATAGTTGTACTGGCGGCAAAAATACATTATATTTTGATTAGGGCGTACTATCTTTGCAAAAATTTAACCAACCCCGGAGGTTTCTGGCAGGTATTGGCAGCCTTTTTTGCCGGATTTTTCTGTTCCGTCACAAAAAAGGTCCCTGTGCCAGGGGTGCTTCCGGGCGCTAACCCATTCCAAAAAACACCATATGCTGCAGCTCGAAGTCATTCGAAACGAAAAAGACCGCGTTGTTGAAGGGCTTAAAAAACGTAACTGGGGTGCTGAACAATTAGCCCTGGTGGACGAAGTATTCAACCTGGACGTCCGGCGCCGGGCCCAGAAAACGGAAATGGACAAATCCCTGGCCGAACAGAACCGCCTGTCTGCCGAAATCGGCGCCTTGTTCAAACAGGGAAAAAAAGAAGAAGCAGAAGGGTTGCGCGCCAAGGTGGCTGCACTCAAGGAGTCTGGGGCGGATCTTAAAAACAAGTACGAAGAAGCTGAGTCTGCTATTCGCGACCTGCTTTTCCAGATCCCCAACCTCCCTCACCTCTCTGTTCCTTACGGCAAAACCCCCGATGACAACGAGGTTTACCGGGCTTGGCCTCAGCCTTTGCCCGAGCTGCCGGCAGATGCCCTTCCGCATTGGGAACTGGCTACCAAGTACAAGATCTTCGATCTCGAACTTGGCGTAAAGCTGACGGGAAGCGGTTTTCCGGTGTTTCGGGGCAAGGGGGCCAAGCTTGAACGCGCGCTGATCAGCTTCTTCCTAGACCAGGCTACTGCTGCCGGTTACGAAGAGATCATGCCCCCCCTCATGGTCAATGAAGACACTGCAAGGGCGACAGGGCAACTTCCGGATAAGGAAGCCCAGATGTACTATGTGGAGCGGGATAACCTGTACCTGATCCCTACAGCCGAAGTGCCGGTAACCAATATTTACCGGGATGCGATCCTCGATGCATCCGAACTTCCGTTGAAACTCACCGGATACACTCCTTGCTTCCGGCGCGAAGCCGGCTCCTATGGGGCGCATGTGCGCGGGCTCAACCGCGTACACCAGTTCGACAAAGTGGAAATTGTTCAGATCACGCACCCCGGCAAATCCTATGAGGCGCTGGACGGTATGCTGGCCCATGTAAGTAGCCTGCTCGACCAACTGGAACTCCCCTACCGTATCCTTCGCCTCTGCGGCGGCGACATGGGATTTACCGCTGCTTTGACCTTTGATTTTGAGGTGTACTCCGCCGCCCAGAAGCGATGGCTGGAGGTGAGTTCAGTATCTAACTTTGAGACCTTTCAAAGCAACCGGATGAAACTCCGTTTCAGGGAGGGAAAAGACATCCAGCTTGCTCATACGCTGAATGGCAGCGCCCTTGCTTTGGCTCGTATCGTTGCCGCTTTGCTGGAAAACAACCAAACTCCGGAGGGAATTGTTATTCCAAAAGTGTTACAGCCGTATACCCGCTTTGAGCTCATACGTTAACTGCGGTCTCACACTGCTGGACGTTTTCGTTTTCCGGGCATCCAGACCTTCCAGGTTTCGTTCTCCAAAATGTCCAGCAGGGTACTGCGGTCTGTGTTTTTTCAAATGGGGTGCTGAATTATTTTAAAACACATCGCTTTGTTATGACAATGGCATATTATGGCTATATGGCCCTCGCCGGAGCGCTTTCTGTGGTAGGGTTGATCATCAGCCAGCAACTTAAAACCAAGTTTGGCAAGTATAGCCAGTTTCCTACAAGTTCGGGATTAAGCGGGCGGGAAATTGCCCAGACCATGCTGCGCGATCACGGGATCAACGACGTCCAGATCGTTGAAAGCCAGGGCATGCTCAGCGACCACTACAACCCGCTGACCCGCACCGTTGCGCTTAGTCCGGAGGTTTTCCACGGGCGCAGCGTCGCCGCCGCTGCGGTTGCCGCCCACGAGTGCGGGCATGCCGTCCAGCACGCAACAGCTTACCGAATGCTGCAACTCCGGTCCAGGCTCGTTCCGGTCGTTCAGGTTTCCGCCATGGCCCAGCAGTGGTTGTTGCTGATCGCTTTCCTCACCCTGAACACGATGCCACAGATTATGCTGATCACTATTGCCGCTTTTGCCGTAACTACGGCGTTCAGCTTTATCACGCTGCCGGTAGAGTTTGATGCCAGCCGCCGGGCATTGGTTTGGCTCGACCGTTCGAGGATTGCCCGGGGGGCAGAGCATGAAGGCGCTAAGGACGCGCTGAAATGGGCAGCCCTGACGTATGTTTCTGCCGCTTTATCGGCGCTGGTTATGCTGCTTTTCCTTATTTTCCGTTATATTGGATCCAGAGAAGATTAACGAACCGAAAATCATTTGCGCTATGTCACAGGAAGAAGTCGACATGTACATGGAGGATGCGCAGGAACACATGGACCGCGCCATTACCCACCTTCAAAATGAATTAGCTAAAATTTCCACCGGCAAAGCTTCTCCTGCTTTGGTTTCCGGGCTACTGGTTTCTTATTATGGCGCTATGACGCCCATGAACCAGGTCGCCAGCATCAACACCGCAGATGCCCGCACCCTGGTCATCCAGCCATGGGAAAAATCCACTCTTTCCCACATTGAAAAATCCATTTTCGAAGCCAATATTGGCGTAACGCCCATGAACGATGGCGAAGTAGTCCGGCTTTCATTCCCTCCGCTGACGGAAGAACGGCGCCGGGAGCTCGTTAAACGAGCCAAACACCTGGGCGAAGAGGGCAAAGTCAGTCTGCGCAATACCCGCCGGGATGCTATGGAACATATTAAGAAAGCAATTAAAGACGGGTACCCGGAAGATATGGGCAAGCGAAAGGAAGAGGAAATCCAGGAAATGACCACCAAATACTCCGGCAAAATAGACCACCTGCTTGAAGCCAAAGAAAAAGAGATCATGACGGTATAAGGGCGGGGCATATTTTTCTTTTTTTGTTTAGGTAAATCCTTTTGCAGAATTGCAAAATACTCCTACCTTTGCCTGACTTTTTCAAAACTGATTTTCGAAGCGCGACAAAAGTCTAGGGATAATGAAGAGGACGTACCAACCTTCCAGGAGAAAACGTGCCAATAAGCACGGCTTCCGTTCGCGGATGAGCAGTAAGAACGGACGCAAGGTTTTAGCGCGCCGCCGCGCAAGGGGCCGCCATAAATTGACGGTTTCCGACGAAAGACGCCTGAAGTAATCCTGCGGGGCTCATTGAACTTTGTCGCCCCGCAGGATTCTGTATCTTTTTCTTGCCTCTACGGCAAAGGTGCTTCCTGAGTAATCGATAAACAGTTTTTCGTACAAGGCCTTGGCCTTTTCCCGGTCATTTAGGAACTTTTCGCATAGTCCCGCCAGCGCAAAAAGCGAATTATCCGCCCGGATGCCATCGCTGAATTTTTCAGTAATTTTTTCATACTCTTTCGCCGCTTCCTGGTATTTCCGTTGCTTGAGGTAAACTTGGGCGCGCAGGTAAGCTACATCGTCTTCAAGCGCATGTTGGGGGAAGGCTTGGACCAGGGAGTCGAGTTTGGTAAACGCTTCTCCAAACCTGTTTTGGAACACCAGCAAATCCGCCTCGGAGTATAGCTTAAGGGGAGTATCGATCGAATCCAGGCCGAGGTTATCCGTTATGAAGACGGAAAGATCCAGTGCGTCATTGGATATTAGCTTTGAGGTAGAGGCTTTCAGGACGTCAAATTGAGCCTGCGCCCAGGGAAAATCCCCGGAATAGTAGGCCAACCTGGCATTGCGGAAACGGGCGTCATTGCCAAGTTGGTCGTCTTTAAATGCCTTGTCCACCTGGGAATACAGTAAAGTCGCCTCCCAAACCTCCTCCCGTATCAAATACAAATCGCCCAACGTCAGTTTGGCTTCTGCCTGCTTTCGGGGATTAAGGCCAGGGTAATCGATCATTTCCTTAAGCAAGGAAATGGCTTTTTCCTGGTCGTTGAGAAAGTAGGCTTCGAGCTCCGCCAGTTCCATAATCAAGGGTGCCGTATTGCGGTTATACCCTACCTGCGTGAGGAAGGAGATATATTCCTGTTCCAGCAGTTGGAGGTCGCTTTGGGTATAGGAATACCCTTCAACCAACTTGATCCTTCGGTAACGAAGGGAGGACAATTTGGCGTCCAGATAGAAAGGAGATTCTGTTCCCTTTTGGGTAACGATGTAGTCGAAAGCTTCGATAGCAGGGTCGTAGTCTCCATCATTAGCCGCGATTTGCGCCATTTGAAAGATCCGGGCCCCATTTTCTTTCAACCGCCGGTCCAGTGCGCGGAGTTGCCGAAGGGCATTGTTGTAGTCTTTTTGCTGAACGAACAGCCAGGCCAGGAGCTCGGGATACTGAATGGCCTGTTCGTTTTTCTGAGCCCGGGCATACAACTGGCGCTGCAGCTCTTTGTAATCCTCTTCAAGCAGATAGCGCTGGAATATCGTTTGCACGTTTTCGAGGCGTTCCGGGTTTGCCTCCAGGCTATTGAGAAATTGTTCGATCATTTTCGGGCCATCCCCTTTGCGGCGGTACAAATCCCCAAGGCTATAGGCGAATACATATTTGTCGTTGAGCAATTCCCCGCCCTTGACGTAGCTCTCAATAGCCAGATCTACCTTGTTTAATCCGCCAAAGGTATTGGCCAGGCGTATGATAGCGTAACGGTCTTTAGGCAGTTTTTCAATAGCTTTGCGGTATTGCACGACGGCTTCTTCTTCCTTGAACTGTTGTTCCAGGGCGCGGCCCAGGTAGATATAAAGTTTGCCGTCGTCCGGAGTTTTGCGCAGCGCACGGGCAACCGCTTTCTCGATGTCGGTATAGCGCTGGAGTTGCAGCAGGCAATCAACATAGCGATCAAAGACATACTCGTTATTCTCCTGTTGCTGTAGCAATTTTTCATAAAGCACTACCGCCTTTTCGTATTCTCCGTCGTAAAAGTATTGCTGAGCCAATTTGGCTTCCTGTGCGCCGGCTGCGACAGCAATAAACAAAGCAATACCCAGGATCAAAAACCGCATAACCCGAAATTTTAACGTAAAAATACCCTTTGCAGGCAGGTTCAAAGGTAAAAACGAGTAGAATGCCGGAAAAGTTGCTTTTTTATTTCCGGTAGTCGAGAGGTGGCTGGCGGTCGCCCATAAGGGACTGGTACCGGAACCCTTCACCCCGCCGCTTAAGTAGTTCTGCTTTTGCGACGCTGCATATTGACGGGTCATTGAACAGGTCGATCGCGGTTAACGCCAGGGCTTTGGCAGCCACCATCATACCTTTAGATCCGATGCTCGTTCCTCCTGCCGCTACTGCCTGCCAGCTATGGGCGGAAGTGCCCGGCACCCACGTGGCGGCGCCAAGGCCGGCGGTGGGAACCACCCAACTGATATCCCCTACATCGGTGGAGCCCCCGTTGCGTTCTTCCGTCACTTCATAAGGCTGAATTACAGCGGCGGAGGCTAGCAGCGGTTTCTTTCCATTGAAGGATTCCTGGATTTGCTCCGCAAAGCGCTTTTCTTCCTCTGTGTATTCAACACCGCCAACGGTCTGGAGATTATTAAACATGATCCGGGAAAGGGCATCGTTTGGCATTAGGTTGTACACCCCATTGATCAGTTCATACTCCATCCGGGTACCGGTTCCCAGCGCTGCCCCTTCGGCAGTTTTGATGATCCGGTCGAACACGTCTTTTACTTCCGTCATTTCCGGATGCCGGGCATAATAATAAACCTCCGCAAAAGCGGGAACCACATTAGGGGCTTCTCCCCCCCGGGTGATCACGTAGTGGATGCGCGTGTCTTCCTGTACGTGTTCACGCATCATATTGACCATGTGATTCATCGCTTCCACAGCATCCAGCGCCGAACGGCCCCGTTCGGGCGCCGCCGCCGCATGGGAAGCTTGCCCGTAAAAACGGAATTTGCCGGAAATATTGGCCAGGGAAGACGTAGCGCTTGCCCGGTTTTCGCTGGACGGATGCCAATGCAGCACGGCGTCGACATCGTCGAACAAACCTGCCCGCACCATATAGACTTTTCCGCCTCCGCCTTCCTCTGCCGGAGTGCCGTAAAACCGAATGGTACCCTGTTTTCCGCTTTTCTGGAGCCATTCTTTAACTGCGACGGCAGCCGCTGCCGAACCGGAACCAAACAGGTGATGCCCGCAAGCATGACCGGCTTTCACCTCCGGGCGCTCCTGCCTGGAGGGAACTGCCGCCTGAGATACCCCGGGAAGCGCGTCAAACTCGCCTAAAATCCCAATAATGGGTTTTCCCGAGCCATAAGAAGCGATGAAGGCGGTTGGAATACCTGCAACCCCGGATTCCACCCGGAAACCCTCTTTGCGAAGTTGTTCCTGCAGCAGGCCGGCGCTGCGCACCTCCTGGTAACCCACTTCCGCCCACTCCCATATTTTCATGGCCACCCGGGCATATTCCGGAGAAAGCGCGTCCAGCCGGGAAAGCGCGGCTTTTTTCTCCATAGAAAGCGCGCTATTTGCGCTTTGCGCCTGCGCTGGCGCCAGCCCTGTCAGGAAAGCCAGCAAAAAAAAGATAGCATACAGCGGTATGGTCTTGTGATGGATCATGATCCTATTTTTTGAATGATATTCTTTCGGGTTAAAACAGAAGCCGTCAGCATTGCCGAACTCAAAGCCCCGGCAATCCCGCAACTTATTAGATCTTGCCCGGTCAGGTAAAGACCTTTGAACGGGGTGTACGCGCTAATCTCCCGGCTTGAAAAACGCTCCGGCGTATGCGCCAGCCCGTAGATCTCCCCTTGGGGATAATTGACAAAATGCCGGGTAGACAGCGGAGTGGAAAGCTCCTGGTAAGTAATTTTACCGATCAAATGCGGCATAACCTCAAAGAAACGGTCGAGCATTCGCTGGGAATACGCCGCTTTTAGTTGGTCATAAGCTTCTCCCCGCTTTTTCCAGGGCGCCGTTTCCCACGCTTTAAACCGCTCAAATGTTCCCAGGGTGATCAGCTCAATGGTACTCCGGCCCGGGTACCGGCGCTGAAAATCGGGGTCCTTGGCGGCGGGAAAAGAAGCATATAGCAAAGGCAGTTCTGCCTGGTCCGGGTTAGCCAGATACCGCTTGAGGTTTTCGTCGTGGTTGGGATTGTCCGGATAGATCCAGAGGTTGGTTTTGGTCAGACCCAACGCCTCCGGCGTGCCTTCCAGACCCAGGTATAAACAAAGGTGCCCGGCAGAAGGCGCTATCCGGTTGTATTGACTGGCAGAGGGCACGGCCGGTTGCTCGTTGCGGAGCAACTGGTTATACGTCACGTGCACGCCGGCGCTGCTCACCACGAGGGGAGCGCGTATTTCCATTCCATCTGTCATGCGGACGCCAACAACTTTTTTCCCGGCAACCAGGATGCGCTCTACTTCAGCGGAAACAAAAACCGCTCCCCCAGCTGCTTCGATCACAGGCTCCACGGTGTCAAAGATCCGGGCAGAGCCCCCAACAGGGTAGGCGCCGCCATTGAGGTAATGGCGGGCGACCATGGCGTGCATCATGAAACTGCTTTGGGCAGGGGGAAGGCCATAATCTCCATATTGCCCTGTAAGAACTCCGATCAGTTCTTCGTTGGCAGTCAGCCCCTGCATCACTTCCCGGGTGGTTCGGGAATAAAACCGGCGGCTTTGGCGGCTCACCCAGGCGCCGGTAACCCGGCGGATAAGGCCGGGCATCGCCCGCGTCATAAAAAGCCCGCGCCCCGAGCTCGAGGCCTGGCGGATCAGAGAAAGGTATTGATCGATTGCAGCCTGGTCTTTGGCGCCGGGAAAATAGTCTTTCATTTTAGCCCGGAAAGCTTCCGTGCCTTTTACGAGATCGTACGCCCTGGCGCCAAATATAATCCGGTCGTAAACTTCCCCCATATCGGCCCAATCCAGTTGCCCGTCGGTAATATAGTCGAACGTCTTTCTAAGCAGGGAGGTTTTTCTCTGTACATCCCCGATATAGTGAATACCCACATCCCACTCAAAGTCCCTGCGTTTGAACACATGGGTAAACCCGCCCGGGGTATAATGGCGTTCCAGCACAAGGCAGCGTTTACCTTCCTTTGCCAGAATAGCCGCCAAGCCCATTCCGCTCATCCCGGAGCCGATAACGACGACATCGTAAACCCCTTCCGGTTTTTGTCTTTTATATGAATAGGACATAGAGTTCAGGTTATTTTTTCCGGTAATACAAAGGAGGCGCCATATTTCCAACCAGCGATTCGTTTTAAAATCAGCGTAAAAAATAGATTGCGCTTTTGCATTCGAATGATTTTAAAAACTAAAGGCCTGTTTTTTTAGCCAAAATGGCGACACAGGTTTTTATCCCGTCAAAATAATTACCCAGTCTTAGATTTTCATTGGGACTGTGCTGGTTATTGTCGGAATTGACCAGAGGCACGATGACGGCAGGAATATCCAAAGTATTGACAAAAGGAGAGATCGGGATCGATCCGCCATGGGTCCGCACCTTCACTGGAGCCTCTCCCCACGCGGAGGTCAGGCATTGATCAAGCCATTTGCCTACCGGACTATCGAGTTCCGTCCGAAAAGCTGCGTAGGAAACCGAGTAGTTCATCTTCACCAGGCGTGGGTAGGCCATGCGTTCTTCTTCAGTGGGTTCTCTGTCCAATATGCGGTATCCCTGATTTTCGATATGCTTTCGAACCAATCCGATCAGTCTTTCCGGATCGCTTTCTTTCACCAGGCGGATATCCATCTCAGCAGTTGCTGTTGCGGGGATGACGGTCCTGGCTTCTTTTCCGATCCAGGCCGATGCCATACCCCGAATATTAAGCGAGGGGTATTGGAGGGCCTCCTGAAGGTTGGCGCCAACTTTTTCCGGTTCGGCTATTCCGATGAGCTTTTGTATAGCCTGCTCATCATCCGGGGTCTGGGCCAAAACCTTGCGGGTAGCGTCATTCAACTGAATTCCGTCATAGAACCCCGGAATAATTACCCGTCCCTCATCGTCTTCCATCGATGCAAGCAGTTTAGCCAGCCGGATCGCCGGATTCGGGGCGTAATTGCCGTAATGCCCGCTATGCTGGGGTACTCTGGGGCCATAGGTTGTCAGGGTAACATCTGCAATCCCTCTGGCGCCAAACCCCAGCGATGGTTTATTGGAAGGGTGCATTGGGCCATCCAGGATAAGCAGCCAATCAGCTTTTAGGGCGTCTTTGTGAAGCGCTACGGCATCGGGAAGATTGGGAGACCCCAGTTCTTCTTCGCAATCCATGATTACCTTGATATGGTAATCCGGCCTGATCCCAGCTTCCGCGGCAATATCCAAAGCTGCCAGGAACATATTAATAGGCCCTTTAGCATCCGAAGCGGATCGCGCAAAAATGCGCCAGTCCGGGTTCAGGTCTTTCTCCCGGAGGCGTTCCCAGGGAAGGGCCTTCCAGGAACCATCGGGCTGACGTTCCTTTAAAGTGGGCGTATATGGAGTGGGTTGCTCCCATTTGGAAGCATCCACCGGCTGTCCGTCGACCTGTACATAGAACAGGATGGTTTTAGCGGCCCCCGGGGTTTGGCGCTCAGCCAGGATGAGATCCAGCCCCTTTGTAGGCAAGCGCTTGATGTGAAATCCCCGTTTCCGAAAAGCTCCTTCTACCCAAGCCATGTTTGGGCCTAGTTGGGCAGGATAATTGGCGTCATTGGAAAGGCTCAGAAAGTCGGAAAATTCCTGCAAGGAAGCCCGGGCGTGCTTGTCATAAAGCGCTTGCGGGACTTCCGGTTTCCCCTGGCCGTTGGCCAGCGTCGATGACAAATACAGCAGAAGTGCAGAGAGAAAATATTTCATTATTGCCGTTCCCCCTTTAATGTTTTGGCGAAAATAGAAAATGACGGTAAATAGTATATAGAAAGGCCTGAATAAAGCAATTTTATCGAACAAAAAACTTTTCGGTCTTCACTTTTCCATTAAACCAGATGTTCCGCTGCCAGGAGCTTTCATCGTTCATGGGCACCCAGCGCATTTCCTCTTTTCGATAATGCCAGTCTTTGTCCTTTTGGAAGAAAAGCTGTTCGTCCGTCATTTCCACGAACTTCAAAATTTCGTTGTCGTGATAATTTTGCTCGTCCTTATCTGTGTAAGCAAGCTGGGCCATTTCTGAATAATACTCATTGAGGGTGATGAGCAAATCATTCAGAACAATGTCCATCTCCTGAATATTCAGTCCGATTTTTTTCGCTTCCAGAATGGTAATAGGATAGCTATGTGAAGGGTATTCCTCGTTAAGGTGGGCGCTAATCCCGTTTGCTTTTTCGAGATCGGACATATGGTACGAAAGGATTTCCGTAGTCAGTTTAATGGAAAGGGAACTGGCGCGGTCTACTGCCCCAAACACCAGGGGGTGGATATATTGGTAGATGGCGTTATAGGGGTTTTGATCATGGGCTTGCCGTTTGGCCTCCCAAAGGCGCATGACCCGATCCAATTCGTTCTGGCTTACGCTGACGAGGTCGTTGTATTTGTCCACGGGGGACAGGTCGTGGGTAATGGACGTATCGATGGCTGACAGGAAAGCAAGGGGGCCCATTTGGATTTCATTGGCGCCGAGGGCCAGCATAGTAGCGGCAGAAGCGCACTCCAGGGGTACCAGCGCAATGATTTCCTTGTAATAGGCCCTTAAAAGGTGGACAATCCGCAGGGATCCCTTTCCGGATCCTCCATCGCTTTTTATGAAGAGAAAAAGCCGTTGATGCCCCACCCGGTCTTTAAGTATTTTGTAAAAAGCATTGACGTCCTCGAGGGCAATGCGGCTGTTGGTCGATACCCAATACGAAAGAAAATCGCCGTCGAGGCGTTGGCGGATTTTTTGAATGGCCGCTTGGGTTTCTTCAAACCGCATCGGGGGCTTTTTGTGGGGGTTGGGTTTTTGCATGGAATAAAATTTGCGGTAAATTATCAAAAATACCTTTGCAGGGGAAAAACTCTTAAACGCCGATATGGTGTTCTTGCCGTAAATTCGTCCCGGAAAAGAGAGGTATACTCCATGGAGAGGCCGAAAGCGACAGGGCAAAAAAATATCATTTTTCTTGGACTGACGTCAATGTTCACCGACATTGGGAGCCAGATGATCTATCCGCTCATCCCACAGTTGTTAACCAGCCTGGGGGCTAGCGCCACCATATTGGGCCTGATTGAAGGAGTCGCGGAAGCGACAGCGGCTTTGTTTCGCGGTGTTTTTGGACGGTTTTCTGACCGCTTGGGGAAGCGTAAAGGGTTTATCTGGCTTGGGTATGGATTATCCAATATTGTCCGGCCGGTTTTTGCGCTTGCCGGCACTATCCCTCAGGTCCTCGTCCTTCGGTTTGTAGAGCGTATGGGCAAAGCTGCACGCGTACCTGCACGCGATGCGTTGCTTGCACAATCTGCGGGCGCCGGGCGCCGGGGCTGGGCTTTTGGGTTACACCGCAGCATGGACCGGATAGGCTCGCTATTAGGGCCATTACTGGCGGGGTTGATTTTATGGTTTGCCCCCGGCAACTGGAAATTGGTTTTTATCCTGTCGGTCATACCAGGGCTAATCAGCCTGTTTTTTATTCCTTTTATAGTTGAATTAAATGCAGGAAAAACGGACGCCCGGGAGCATAGCCCCCGTTCCCGCGCCTCCTTTCCTCCGGTTTTTTGGTGGCTGCTTGCTGCCAACGCGTTATTTGGGCTTGCCAATACCTCCAACGCATTTTTGATCCTCAAGGCGAATGAAACCGGAGTAGAAATAATATGGGTTCCTTTGCTTTGGGCTGTTTATAACGCCATTTGTGCGGTGTCGTCTCCGATTTTCGGGCATTTGTCCGATCGTTGGAGCCGCAAAAGCATTTTATCCATATCGTTTCTTTATTTTTCCCTGATTTGTTTTGGATTTGCTTTTGCCCATACTTCCTGGCAAATTTGGGTTTTATTTGCCGGTTTTGGGGTCCATTACGGGCTCTCGAAAGGGATTATGCCCGCTTTTTTGGCGGACTTACTGCCGGAGTCTAATTACCTGGGGTCCGCTTACGGACTTTTGGATATGGTCAGTGCCTTATCGTTGTTGCTAGCCTCCCTTCTGACGGGGATTTTATGGGACGCTTTCGGCAGTAAAAGCGCTTTCCTGATGTGCTCAGCTTTTAGCTTGGTCGCTTTGGGAATCTTCGCCTTAAAGGTTAAGCTTCCTCCTTCGCCCGGTCTTTCCTCTGAATAAACCAACTTATGATTCATCCAGAAATTTTTCCCATTATGAAATCGCATGTACTCCCATTTACAATGACCTTGGTTTTGGGCATTCTCCTGGCCTCCTGCGGAGGCAAAAAAGCGGACACTAGCGCCGAGGCTGCAGAGCAGACAACACAAAATCAGGCGCCTGCATCCGAAAACCTGCCTGCAAAATTGGCGATTAATGAAATCCCTCTCGAAGAAGTGGACAAAATGGTCAAAATGATCGAGGCGGATCCCAACTGGCTGCAACAGGTAAAAGACAAAGCCGCGGCTATCAACGTGCCAATGGTTTTTCAACTCAAAGATGACGCCCGTTTCTTCCTCTTTGAACACCAGGCCCAATATGGCATCGTCTCCGTTCCTGAAGAGATCGTGGAGGCAGAAATAAACAAGATTAAAGACAATGCGGAGTGGCTTCGCTCTGTAGAGCAACAGGCAAAGGAAGAGGGTATTTCGCTGGAGGAAGCCCTCCGGAAAAATGCCCTTTTCATGATTGACCAGCGCCTGAAATAAGGCTACCGCTATAGGTTGAGCCAGTACGTAAGTTTGGCGACCAGACTTCGGCTCTTCGGTCCGAAGGAAGGCTCGATGAGGTAGTTGTCCGTATATACCAGGAAAAAATCCGACATAGGAGCAAACCGCCACTGGAACCGGCTGTTGACGTTGAAGTTATTGGACTGGGTGTTGTATTGAATAAAGGTATTCCAGAAAACGCTGGTACTGAAGTTGAACTCCAACCTGGCGCCCAAAAGCGTCAGGTCCGCCCGCCCGTAAGGGTCAGGGAAGCGCAGGAAGTTCTGCTCCAGGTTGAGACTGAAAAGCCCCCAGGGCTGGCGCCGGAAATTCAGCCCGGCACGGTAGGTGAATTTGGAACCTCCATAAAACGACCCATAAACAGCAAACAGGTCGTAGCTGAGCAGCTTCCTCCGGTCGCCATCGTATTGCATATTGAACTCAAAATTATCGTATTTTTTTGCAGGCAGCGGCGTATCTCCGGTAAAGCTGAACGGGAATTGCAGGTTGATGTAGTTGTTGTTAATCCGGAAGCGGAGCATGGTCGTGTTCTTATACACGATGAAATAGCGCAGGCGGGTGTACCAGTCGGTCAAGCCTATGCCTTCGTTAAAAGTGGGAAGGTTCTCCAGACCAAACCAATGCTGATTGATCCGGGGATGGTTTTTGGGCAGGTAATAGTAATCGATCATGTTCAGCGCGGCGGTATACCCAAGGCGGATAAAGGTGTCGCGCGCTGCGTCGTAATTCAACACTTGAGGAACAAAGCCCATATCGGCATAATAATTGGAGCGTACGTGGCTGGCGTCGATGAATGTGCGGAAATTTCTCCCGTTATAGGAGATATTTCCTGTCAATGCGTAATTGTTTCCGCTTACGCCTTCTTTATAGGACTGATGATATCCCCCGACGCCCGACCATTTTCCGTCTGGGCTGATCAAATTCATCGCAAAGCCGGCGTTTCGTCCATATTCATCCACTGACGATTCCCCTGCGTCTGTGGCCTGGCGGTTCAGGAAATACCCTCGGACAACCGAGCGTTTGAAAATCCGCTGGTGAAGGGCGATAGCGGCATAATTTTGACCGGGATTTGCAGTTTCGTTTTTTGTTTGCACGTTCATGACGCCAATACGGGTCTTTTCCCCAATACTCCCGCTCAGGCGGGCGCCAAAAAGAATGGGAACGGGCGCGCCGTCGCTGTTCAGGCCAATCCTTCTGGAGAAAAACGGTTGGGTTTGGTTCATTCCGAAGGAGCCGAAAATATCCCCGTTCTCCAGGAAGAACGTCCGCCGTTCCGGGAAAAAAATGCTAAACCGCGTAAGGTTGGTGACCTGTTGATCGACCTCCACCTGGGAGAAATCGGGGTTGACCGCCAAATCCAGGTTGAGGGAAGAGGTTACCGCCCATTTGGCGTCCAGCCCTGCATCGGCTTGAAATTCAGGATCCTTTCCCTGGGCTTGGTTTTCGTCTATGCGGGCGGTAACAAAGGGGATTAAAGAGCCGTTGGCTTTGACTTTTTTAGGAGGCTGGTCCCAGGAAAGCGTCCCCAGATATCCCAGGTCGTGGTTCTCAAACTGCAGGGGCACCCGGGTCCAGGTGTGTTCTTCGTTCCGTTTTTTGTCCATGCGTCCGAAATTAATGCCCCATTCAGCAAGATTCTCTTCAAAACGCAGGCTACGGAAGGGGATAGCGATTTCTGCTGTCCAATGATCTCCGTTTTGGCGCGTAGCGGAATACCATTTATTATCCCAGTTGAGGTCTACATCGTTGATAGAAATCAACGCCTCGGTTTGAGCGCCGGCGGCGTTCACCAGGAAAGCAAACCCATTGGTTTTTTCGTTTAATGGGTCCAAAACGATAAAAAATGCGTCGCTGTCGTCTATTCTGCTGTCCCGCCGCAGCGTTTGGATGATCTGGGCGCCCGAATCTGCGCAAACGACGGCAAAGAACAAAAACTCCTCGTTATAGGTCAGCCGGACCTCTGTGTCAAACTGGGAACGGGCGTCATCGACAGGAAAATGAACCCAGAAATCCCGGGCTGTTGCGGCAACTTCCCAGGCAGGTTCATCGAGAACGCCGTCGATAGTGACGTCCAATGTGGTCTTTTTGATTTCCAAACGGAAGGCAGGGTCCGTTGCTGGCGGTTGAGCAAGCGCCTGGGGCGTCAAGGAAAGAAAGGCACATACGCTCAAAGCGGTGTAGAGAGCTTTCATAGGGTTGGGTGTTTCAGGTATTTCCGGCGTTATTTTCCTAAAGACGCGATTGGCAACAAAACGTTGCAGGCTATTTTTCGAGGTGTTTGCCTCCTGTCCAGCCGTGACTGCCGAGCCATTGCGCACCGGAATCTACCGCTCCTTCTTCGATGGAAGTTCCCATGGAGTCATTCCAGCGGTTCAGGTATCCAAAGAGAGCGATCACGCCCATGATCTCCACAATTTCCCCATCGTCCCAGTGGGTGCGGACGCGTTTCATGGTGCTTTGGTCAACGGAGTTGGGTACCGTGGAGGCTGCGACGGCGAGGTCGAGGGCGGCGCGTTCGGCGTCCGAGAACGCCGGGTGCGTTGGGTAGTCCCAGATATGCTGAAGCTGCTCTTCCGGAGCGCCATAGCGTTCAGCGGCCCTGATGGTATGCGCCTGGCAATATTGGCAACCGGCTGCCCGGCTGGAAACAAAAGCGATCAGGCGTTTGAGCGCGCTGGTTACGCGGCCCTCGTTGGCCATGACAGCTTTGTTGAGCTCAATAAACGCTTTGGCGATGGCAGGGCGGCGTTGCATGGTCAGCACGCTGTTGGGGGGAAACCCAAGCGTTTCCTGAAAAAACAGCGCCAGCCGGGCTACTTCTTCGTTGTGGTCCGAGGGCAGAGGCGTTACTAATGGCATAAGAGCATTTGGATTTAAATGGCAAAATAGTATTTCTTTCCTTCAATGACTACTTCGTAGTCAATGGCATGCGGCCAGGCGGGCGGAGCCAGAGTTTTCTCCCATTTAGCCAGAGCCTCCAGCATCTGCCCCACTCTTTCCTGCTCTTCCTGCAGGATATCCACGGATTCCTGAGGGTCCTTAATCAGGTTGTAGCAAGCCGTCAGCCCATGAGCTTTGTCCACGATAACCTTAAAGGCACCCTGACGAACAGCGGCAACATAACCGGACCTCCAGAAGAACGTTCGCGAGTCGTTTTGAGAAATGGGTATCTTTTGGGTCATAACGTGAAACCAGTCTCGTCCGTCCGTCAATGGAAGCGAGGCGCCTGCCGCCTCCAAAACCGTAGGCGCTATGTCGAGCAAACTGGCAGGGGCTTCCAAAACTTGCCGGGGGGGGATTTTATCCTTCCACGAAAAAAAGAGGGGTACATCAATTCCTCCTTCAAACAGCGTAAACTTCCCTCCTTTCAAATTTCCGCTGGTTACGTGGCCATTGTAAGTAGCCACTCCATTATCGCTGGTAAACACGATGAGCGTGTTTTCCGATAGGCCGCTGGTTTCCAGGAAGTCCAGCATTTCTCCTACGGCTTTGTCGAGTGCCAGGACCATGGCTGTATAGACCCGTTGATGATGGTCCTTTATCAAACCAAGGGAATCATACCCCTGTTTTGGAGCCTGCCAGGGAGCATGGGGCGCACTGAACGGCACATAGGCAAAAAAGGGTGTCGTGTCGGGTTGCTGCATAAACCGGATAGCTTCTGCGGCAATGGCTTCCGTCAGGTACCGGTCTTCCTGCACAGGCCGGCCATTGCGCTGAATTGCCCGCGGACCCCGGCGCTTTTTCCACTGAACCTTGTCGGCAAAAAGAGGGACCGGCGCACCGACCAGCTCCGGGTTCTTTTTTTCTCCATAAAGCGAATAGGCTTCCAAAAAGCCATAGAAGGTATCAAATCCATGGCGTAAGGGGTGATGCTCCGGACCATACCCCAAATGCCATTTCCCAAAGATTCCTGTGCGGTAACCTTGAGCCTGAAGCGCCTCTCCCAAAGTAAGGGCTTGCATAGGTAATCCGGACGCCCTTGATATCCGGCGCGAAGGACGCCTCCCTTTTGCCGGTCGCCACCCATCCCGTCCCAAAAGCCAGGAGGCGGCCCACCGCTCCAGAAAATTCCGGGGATAGCGTTGGTGGGGCTGGAATTCAAACCCGAGACGTTGGGGATACCGGCCAGTGAGGATACCGACCCGGGAAGGACTGCAGATAGACGCGGTGGCGTACGCTTGGGAAAACCGGGCTCCGCTGTTGGCGAGCCTATCCAGGTTGGGTGTGGTTATTCCGGCGCATCGATAAACCGACATATCGCATTTGCCCAAATCGTCGGCGACGATCAACAAGACGTTCGGCCGTTCGGGAGACATGGCCTGTGCGGATGAAAAAACAACCCACCCTCCGGCCAGGAAACACAACCAGCGCCTCATCCCGCCTGAGGACTAAATGCCAAAACCACCCCACAGAAGTGGCAGATACTTCCTGCCAGCACAAGGATATGCCAAAGCGCATGGTAGTACGGCATTTTCCGGTAAAGATAAATGGCTGCCCCTATGGTGTAGCAAATTCCGCCTGCCAGTATCCAAAGCAAAATAGTGGCGGGTACCCGATCCAGCATAGGGCCTATGATAAACACCGCAGCCCACCCCATGCCCAGATAAATCAGCGTAGACAAAAGGCGAAACTTATGGGCCGCAAAGATTTTGTAAACTAGTCCAACTGCCGTTAGTCCCCACAAGGCGATCAGTACGGTATATCCAGGACGGGTATTCACGAATAGGAGAATGAACGGCGTATACGTCCCAGCTATGAGGAAATAAATGGCGATGTGGTCCAGCACCCGAAACCATTTCCGCAAACCCGGTTTGTTTGCTAAATGGTAAAGGGTAGAAAAAAGATACACCATCAGGAGTCCCGCGCCAAAAGCAAGCCCTCCGGTGAGGAAAACCGGATTTCCTTTTACGAGCGCAAAATGGACGAGTACCGGGAGCCCGATCAGCGCCAGAAGCAGCCCCAATCCGTGGGTAATTACATTAGCCAGTTCTTCCGCCGGACTGGCGATATCGTCCAGCACTGCGTGGTAATAAGTCGAAAAGCGATTCATCAGAGAAATTTCAAGTTTGGAGATAAAGGTAACAGCCGCAGCAATTGATGTTTCCTAATGAACGAAATTTTTATGGAAACAAATTGCGCCGGGAACGATTTTCGCCCCCGGATTCCGCTATATTTAACCCCACTGAAACTTTACGGAATTGAACCTGCTGGACACAGAGGGCGGACTATTCTTGGAATTAGCCGGGTTGATCGGGGCGCTATGGGCTCTGGGGAATATTTTTACCTGGCCACTCCAGCATTGGTTCATTTTCAGGCCCCGAAAACTGGCCCAATCGCACGTTTATGAATTTATGGCCCCTTGCGAAGAGCTTTGGATCCCCGGCCCCCGCGAAGGCAAGCTGAATGCGCTGTTGTTCAAAACGGAAAGCCAGTCTCCCCGCGGGGTAATCGCGTTCTTTCACGGAAACGCCGGCAACCTTTCCCGCTGGGGCCACCTGCACCATTTATTTACCCGGTTAGGGTACGACTTTTTCGTTTACGACTACAGGGGGTATGGCAAGAGTACCGGACCGCGAAGCGAGGCGCTGATGTATGCGGATGCGCTCGAAGTCTATTCCTATTTAGCCAAGCATTACCCATCCGACCAAATTGTACTTTACGGACGGTCTCTGGGCTCCGCCTTTGCCATCCGGGTGGCAGCTGCTTTTCCCGCCCGCATGCTGATCCTGGAAACGCCCTTTTCCAGTATGAAGGATTTATTCTATACCTATTATCCATTTCTTCCGCCCCTCTTTTTTCTTCGGTACCGGTTTCCTTCCCGGCAATACCTGAAACAGGTATCCTGCCCGGTAGCGATTTTTCAGGGCGCCTCCGACAGGATCGTTCCTTTTTCCTGCGCCGCCAGACTGAAAACCAGCCTTAAACCCAGCGACCAGTTCTTTGCTGTGCCCGGAGCAGGACACAACAACCTCATGTTTTACGATATATATAACCGGGAATTGGAGACGCTGTTGGACGGTTGACGATAAAGTTGCGAGGTTGCGAAGTTGCGGAACATCTCTCTGTTGTGCGTAGACTTCCGTCTACGCTTCGGTTCAATCTTCAGATTGCGCGTATTTACTGCCATTGGGGCATTGCTGCGTTGTCTGAACTGTGATTTGCGTGATGAAAGGATGCCCATGATGTAGCTCGGATTTCCAATCCGAAGGCGTTTCCCGGAATTGCATTCCGGGAATGGGGCAATGTCTTGCTGCTGGGGGGAATGTTTGATTTTTTGGGCGTTGCTTGTTGTCTGAACCTGGATTTGGGGGGATTATAGGATGACCGCGATGTAGCTCGGATTTTCAATCCGAAGGCGTTTCCCGGAATTGCATTCCGGGAACGGGAGCAATGTGGTGCCGGTTGGGCGTTTAGGCGGGTCGTCCACCGTCCACCGTTACTTATTGTCTGAACACGATGTACAGGATTAAAGGATGGCCAGGATGTAGCTCGGATTTCCAATCCGAAGGTGTTCCCCGGAATTGAATTCCGGGAAGCGGGGCAATGTCTTGCCGCTGGGGGAATGTTTGATTTTTTGGGCGTTGCTTGTTGTCTGAACCTGGATTTGGGGGGCTAAGTGGCTAGGTGACTAGGTGATTATAAAATCCACACCTCAACGCCCAAACAATCGCCCCATCGCCCCACTCCCAATTCCCCGTACCCGCTCTCCCCATCCTGAAATCCCCCCAAATCCTGGTTCAGACAAAAAGCATGGCGAGACGTTGGACATTAGACGTTAGATGTTAGACGGAGAACCAGAACCCCTTGCGCCTTTGCCCTCCCCAACCTGTCCTTCCTTCCATCCTGAAAATCGTGTTCGGACAAAAGCAACGGGAGGCGGGAAACGCCGGTCAGGGGACCGGCGAATAGTTCCGCACGAAATCTGAGGATTTCGGCGAACAGAGCTTTCGCCAAATAAATTTGGCGGTTATAGCCAACTCCGTTACTTCGTAACTTCGTAACTTCGCAACTTCGTAAAACCAACCGTCGTGAAAATCATTTCCTACAACGTCAACGGCATCCGCTCGGCGCTGAGCAAAGGGCTCGAAACCTGGCTGGAGGCAGAACAACCCGATATTCTTTGCCTTCAGGAGACCAAGGCTAGCCCTGAGCAAGTGGATTTTGGCCCGTTCGAGCGCCTGGGGTATTGGCATTACTGGCATTCGGCTGAAAAAAAAGGGTATAGCGGGGTCGCCACCTTTTGCCGCATGGAACCCACGAGGGTAGAGGCCGGCTGCGGGATCGATGCCTACGACAAAGAGGGGCGCATTTTGCGCACCGATTTTGGCGATTGGACCCTGCTCAATTGCTATTTCCCATCCGGCACGTCAGGCGATGAACGCCAGGCGTTCAAGATGGAGTTTCTGGACGGATTCTTCGCATACGCCCACGAGTTGCGCCGGGAGCGGCCCAACCTGATCGTCGTTGGCGACTACAACATTGCCCATCAGGAAATCGATATTCACGACCCGGTGGGCAATAAAAAATCCACCGGCTTCCTTCCCGAAGAACGGGCCTGGATGACAAAGTGGTTTTCCAGCGGGTTTACCGACGCGTTCCGCCACCTTCATCCGGGAAAAGTGGAATATTCCTGGTGGACCTTTCGCGCCGGAGCCCGGGGCAAAAATAAAGGCTGGCGCATCGACTACCAATCCGTAACCGACACTCTGGCGCCGCGCCTCAGATCTGCAGGACATTTGGCCGATGCGGTGCATTCAGACCATTGTCCGGTTCTGGTGGAAATTGACCTCTGAGGCAAAAAAATTCCCTTCGGACGCTTTTTTAAAGAATTCTGCCGCTGCCTATTGACATTATCGCGGCGTGCGTTTACTTTTGTTCCATATTTACCCATTTAGGTAAAATGAATATGGAGACCAACACCGAAGAAAAGATCCTGATTGCCGCCCGGGAATTATTCAGCCACAGGGGGTACGCCGGTACGCGGATGCAGGAGATTGCCGACCGGGCCGGGATCAACAAAGGGCTTCTGCACTATTATTTCAAGACAAAGGAGACCCTTTTTAAAGCGGTTTTCAAGGAAGCCTTTCAGCAATTCTCCAGGAAGCTCAACGAGGTGTTATCTTCAGACCGTCCGGTGATGGAAAAAGTAGAGGCGATCGTCGACGAATACCTCGACATCCTGCTGGCGAATCCCAACCTGCCTGGTTTTATTGTCAATGAACTGCATACGAACACGGAAGCGTTCATTGCCGAGATTATGTCCATGCCCGAACGGCCCGACCCTTCCCGGCTGATGATGCAGTTGCATCTCGACGGCCAGGCGGGCAAGATCCGGCAGGTCGACCCCTTTCATACGGTGCTGAACATTTTATCCATGTGCGTTTTCCCTTTCATTGCCAGGCCTATGCTCCAATCGATGGTGCATCTCGACGACGCGACCTATTTGCATTTGATGCGTCAGCGCAAAGCAGCTATTAAGGATTTTATCCGCTATGCCATCCAACCGAAAGATCAATCTTCCATATCATGAGAGTAGTCTTAATCCTGTTACCATTCGCTTTTTTAGCAGATCAAGCTATTAGCCAAACAGGTAAACAGCTTGATCTGGGCGCTTGCTACGCTGCCGCCGAAAAACATTCCATTCTAACTGGCCAGCCTTTCCTTTACCGGCAGCAGCATGCCCTCAAACTGGCCCAAATTGATGCCGGCCGGAAACCTGAACTATCGTTGAACTCCAGGGCCAGTATACAGACCGAAAATGTCGACCTCGGCATCGACAATCCCTTGTTCCAGTCGCCCGACCTTCCATTGTTCCAGTTTCGTCTGACAGCCGACGCTGCCTACACCCTGTACGACGGCGGAATGCACCAGGCGCAGCGCGAACAGGAACAGGCGGCGTTGCGGGTTCAGGAACAAGCCGTTGCGGTGGAGCTTAACAAGCTTCACGAGCGTATTAACCAACCCTTTTTCAGCATCCTTCTGTTGCGAAAAAAGATCCAGATCCTGGAGAGTTCCCGCAAAGACCTCCTTGCACGGAGCCAAACGCTGGAAGGCGCGGTGAAAGCAGGCGCTCGCCTCCCAAGCGATGTCGAACGCCTTCATATCCAGATCACCCGCCTGGATGCCGACATCGACAAGGCCCGCTACGATATCCGCGCCATGTTCCGCATACTCGGGGCCCTGACCGGCGAAACCTACGACGAGCAGGCGGAACTTCAGATTCCCGACCTGAGTGCGTTTCAATGGCAGAGCAGCCCGGAACGCCCGGAACTTCAGCTTTTTCAACTCCAACAAGATCAAACCCTGGTAGCGGAACAACTTCTGGTTGCCAGACGAAAGCCCAAAGCCGGCGCTTTTCTACAAACAGGTATCGGGTACCCAAATCCCTTGAACTTCTTCGAAGATCAGCTTAGCCCTTTTGCCGTCGCAGGAATTCAAATCAGTTGGAAAATCCTGGACTGGGACCAAACCCGCCGCGACCGTGACCTGCTCAAGCTCCAGCGGGAACTAATTGAAAACCAGAAAGCCCACTTTATCCAACAACTCAATACCCTCGACGGTAAATACCAGGAAGACGCTGCCGGACTGGAAGCGCTCATTCGCCGCCAAGAGGGCATCGCCCAACGACAGGAACGCATTCTGACCGAAAGCGCCGCACAGCTGGAACTGGGCACGCTGAGCGCTACCGATTATTTGTCGGAACTAAATGCCGCACAGCAAACCCAACTCCAACTTGAAGCATACCGCCTGCAAATTCAACAGCTTAAAATCGATTTCCTCACCTTAAAAGGACTCCTCTGAATATGAAGCCTAAACCGGTTCTCGCGGCCTTGTCCCTGCTGGCCCTGATCTCATCCTGCACTCCTGAAACGCCTCTTGCGGATGCTTATGGCAATTTCGAAGCCCGGGAAGTGGTCGTTTCTTCCGAAGTGACGGGCAAACTGCTTGAATTCCGGGTGGAAGAAGGCGCCACCCTGGATTCAGGGATGCAAATCGGCCTGATCGATACCGTTCCCCTTCACCTGCGCAGGCTACAGCTTTTGGCCAGCATGCAGGCGCTTCCGCAGAAAAAAGTCAACGCGACGCCCCAAATCGAGATCTATGAACAACAGCGCAACAACCTTCTGCGGGAGATCAAGCGCGGAGAGGCCTTAGCCCAAAGCAACGCCATCACACCCAAGCAACTCGACGACCTCCGTGGGCAACTCGACGTGGTCAACCAGCAAATGGCCAGCGCCAAGTCCCAGGAAGCGATCTCCAACCGCGGAATCCTGGCAGAACTCGCGCCGCTGGAAGCCCAACTCAAACAAGTCGATGATCAGATCAGCCGGTGCTACCTGTTCAACCCTATCCAGGGTACCGTTTTGCAGAAAATGACCGAATCCTCAGAAATGGCGGTGGCCGGCAAAGCGCTCTATAAGATCGCCGACCTCAACACCATGACCCTTCGGGCGTACTTCAGCGGTGACCAGTTGCCGCATATAAAAATTGGCCAAACGGTTAAAGTGTTGATCGACGATACCAAAGAAAGCAATCGCGAACTTTCAGGGGTCATCACATGGATTTCCGATCAGGCCGAGTTCACGCCCAAGATCGTGCAAACCAAGGAGGAACGCGTCAATCAGGTGTACGCGGTCAAAATACAGGTCAAAAACGACGGCGCGCTGAAAATCGGAATGCCTGCCGAAGTTAATTTGTAACATCATGAAATCCATCCGCATTGATTCGGTAGGCAAACGCTATGGACAGGTCCGGGCGCTGGATCAGGTTTCGATCGAGGTGGACAAAGGAGAACTGTTCGGCCTCATTGGACCGGACGGGGCTGGAAAGACCAGTCTGATCCGCATTCTCGTCACCCTGCTGCTCCCGGATAGCGGAACAGCGGAGGTCGAAGGTTGGGACGTACACAAAGACTTTCGGCAGATCCGCCGTCATGTGGGCTATATGCCCGGCCGCTTTTCATTGTATCAGGACCTTAGCGTCGAAGAAAATCTGCGCTTCTTTGCCACCCTGTTTGGAACCACAGTCGACGCAAACTACGATACCATCAAGGATATCTACGGTCAGATCGAGCCTTTTCGCAAGCGCAAAGCGGGCAAACTCTCCGGGGGCATGAAGCAAAAGCTGGCCCTGTCCTGCGCGCTGGTTCATCGGCCTGGCGTGTTATTCCTCGACGAGCCCACCACGGGCGTCGACCCGGTTTCCAGAAAAGAGTTTTGGGACATTCTAGGCCGCCTTCGGGAACAAGGTATCACCATCCTGGTTTCCACTCCCTATATGGATGAAGCGAGCCGGTGCGACCGCGTGGCCCTGATACAGAAAGGAAGGATCCTGGGGGTTGACACTCCCGCCGGGATTGTACAGGAATTTCCATACCCCCTGCTTGCCGTCCAAGCACGGGATACCTACCGGTTGCTCCAGGACCTGCGCAGTCAGCCCTGGGCTCATACCGTTTTCCCTTTTGGAGAATACATCCATCTGGCTCTTGCCGGGGCGGTCGGGGAAAGTACCGTGGTTCAATTCCTGAAAAGCCTGAACCACCAGGACATTGAAGTCCACTCCATTGCGCCTGGCATCGAAGACTCCTTTATGGAACGCATGCGCGCCATGGAAGAAGACGGCGTCATTTAGCCCAAAAGCTACTAATTCAGTAAAAAAAACCGCCAATGAATACTGTGATCACCGCCGAGCATTTAACCAAAAAATTCGGAGACTTCACTGCGGTAGACCGGATCAGCTTCGAGGTGCGGCAAGGGGAGATTTTCGGATTCCTGGGGGCAAATGGAGCGGGGAAAACGACAGCGATGAAAATGCTCACCGGGCTTTCACGCCCTACTTCGGGGCAGGCTCAGGTAGCTGGTTTCGACGTCTACCGCCAACCGGAACAGATCAAACAGCACATTGGCTACATGAGCCAGCGCTTTTCGCTGTATGAAGACCTTACCGTGCGCGAAAACATCGAATTCTACGGCGGTATTTACCGGCTGGGGTTTAAGGAGATCCGCAGGAAGATACCGCAACTGCTGCACGAACTCGGGCTTCGCGAGGTCGAGCGCCAGTTGGTAAAATCCCTCCCTCTGGGATGGAAGCAACGCCTGGCGTTTTCCATCGCGCTCATCCACGAGCCCAGCATTGTGTTTCTGGACGAACCAACGGGTGGAGTAGATCCCATCACCAGACGGCAGTTTTGGGAAACGATCTATCAATCGGCCGAAATGGGCGTCACCATCTTTGTGACTACCCATTACATGGATGAAGCAGAATATTGCCACCGGGTTTCTATGATGGCCCAGGGGAAAATAGCTGCGCTTGGGCCGCCCAAACAATTGAAACAAGAGTTTCAGGCTCAATCGATGGACGATATTTTCCTGAGCATTGCCCGTGGGGCGAAATAAACCGATATGAGACAAATCGGCATCATCATCCTCAAAGAGTTTTTCCATATCCTGAGAGACCGGCGCACGCTCCTGATCCTTTTCGGATTGCCGGTCATTCAGATCCTGGTCTTTGGCTTCGCGATCACCAACGAGATCAAGGATGCCCGCATCGCGATCCTGGATCCCTCCCGAGACCAGATCAGCCGGGAAGTGCGGCAGCGGCTGCTTTCCTCCGGCTATTTCCTGCTGGAAGAAATGGCCGGCGATATGGATGCGGTGCTCCGGGCGTTCAGGGAAGACCGCATCAAGATGGCCGTCATTTTCCCTGCATCGATGCAGCAGCGGTTTTATCACGACGAAAAAGTGCAGATCCAGTTCATCGCCGACGCTGCAGAGCCCAATACGGCGGCCACCCTTGTCAACTATGCTACCGCGATCGTCAATGACTACCAAATGGACAAATTGCGCATGGACGATCTCCCGCTTGATATTCATACCGAAGTTAAAATGCTCTACAACCCGCGCATGAAAAGCGTCTTTATGTTTGTGCCGGGGCTGATCGTCGTCATTTTGACGCTGATCTGCGCGATGATGACCTCGATTGCGATCACCCGGGAAAAGGAGCTGGGGACAATGGAAGTGCTCCTGGTGTCCCCGGTCCGGCCTGTTTTTGTGGTTCTGGGCAAGGTTGTTCCGTATTTTGTCCTGGGGATGATCATAACGGTCATGGTGTTGCTGCTGGGCCGTTTTGTGTTCGCGATGCCGGTGCGGGGTAGCCTTGCCCTGCTGATGGCAGAGTGCATTTTGTTCGTACTTAATGCTTTGGCGCTGGGAATTTTCATCTCAACCCGCACCGACAGTCAAATGGTAGCGATGATGTTTTCCCTGATCGGCCTGATGATGCCGGTACTACTGCTCTCCGGGTTTATCTTCCCTATTGAGTCGATGCCCTGGCCTTTGCAGTGGCTGAGCCATATTCTTCCGGGCAAATGGTTTTTGATCATCATCAAAGACATCATGTTGAAAGGAGTCGGTTTATCGTATGTGTGGAAAGAAACCCTGATCCTGACGGTAATGCTGCTGGTTATTCTGGCGGCGGGGGTCCGGAATTTCAAGATCCGCTTAGCATAACCATCATGAGAACCATCTTTTTTATCTTGCGCAAAGAGTTCCGGCAGATCTTCCGGCACCGGGTGATGCTCCCGATGATCTTTCTCATGCCCATCGTTCAGTTGCTGATCCTGTCGAACGCCGCAGATTTCGAAGTCCGGAACATCTACCTGCACGTGGTTGACCGGGATCTTTCTCCGGCTTCCCGGCGACTGACCGGGCAGTTTGCCGCCTCCAGGCATTTTGTGCTGACGCAAACTTCTTTTTCTGCAGAATTGGGATTTCGGGATCTGGAGGCCAACGATGCCGATCTGGTGTTGGAAATTCCGGCAGATTTCGAAAAAAAACTCCTTCGGGAAAACGAAGCGTCGCTCCACCTCAACGTCAATGCCATCAACGCAACCAAAGCGGGGCTTGGGCAGGCATACGCATCGGCTATCATTCGGGACTTCAACAACAACCTGCGCATAGAATGGCTTGATTTACCAGACCGTCAGAACCCGGGGCGGTTTGATATCACCCATTCTTTTTGGTTCAACCCCGACCTCAATTATAAAGCGTTTATGGTACCCGGCATTCTGGTAATGCTCGTCACCCTTGTCGGCTTGTTTCTTGCAGGGATCAATATCGTGAAAGAGAAAGAGATAGGCACCATTGAGCAGATCAATGTCACGCCTATCCACAAATCGCAGTTTATCGTGGGCAAGCTTTTGCCTTTTTGGATCATCGCAAATATCGAACTGGCTATGGGGCTCGCTTTTGGAAAGCTGGTCTTTCACATCCCAATTGCCGGAAGTTTATGGGTGGTTTTCGGCTTCGCCGCCATATACCTGCTGGTGGTATTAGGTATGGGCCTGTTGATTTCCACCGTAACGGAAACGCAGCAGCAATCGATGTTTATCGCCTATTTTGTGCTGGTCGTGTTTATCATGATGAGCGGGTTGTTCACCCCTATCGAAAGCATGCCCGGCTGGGCTCAGAAAGTAACCTGGTTTAATCCAATCGCCTATTTTGTGGAAGTCATGCGCATGGTATTGCTGAAAGGAAGTGGGTGGTTCGAGATTCGCCAGCATGTTTACGCGATGCTGGCCATGGCTTTGGCGATCAATACCCTTGCAGTGTTGAATTACCGAAAGGTAGGAGCGTAAGATAAATAGAGGCTGTCTCAAAAGACTGGTCTTGCTCCTGGCCGCCAAAAAATCATACAGGGGCAAAGATTGGTCTTTTGAGACAGCCTCTATTTTTAAAGAGCGGGCTCCATCAACAGAAACCGTTCGGGGTCGAGCCAATTATTCCCCATTTGGGCAGGTTGAGGGGCGCGCCTGTTCTTGGGAAGTTCTTTTAATTCCCTGGCGTATTTCTGGCGAATACCTTGAAGGTCTTTGTTCCATTCGTTCACCTCGGGTTCCAGGCCTGCCAAGATCCTGTCGATATCCCTTTTGTATTTTTTGCTCAGTTTAGCCAGGTCAGCTTTTTGGTCCTTTTTCTCTCTGCTGTTTTTGGCTTTACCACCGGCGGGGGCGCCATAAAGGCGGCCCGATTTCAGTTGGGTGCGCAGGCTGGCCAGCAGTTCGCGGTCTTTCCGGCTGATCTTCTTTTCCAGTTTAGCCCGTTCCTCCTTCAACACAGGGACTATCCGCTGTTCGTTATAGGCCCGTACTTCCTGCTGCATTTGGGCGAGAGCTTTGGTAGCCTGCCGGTCGGGAAGCGCAGGGCGGTTTTTTGCCTGCTGTTTTTTGCCATTTTGGGCATTGCCAGGAGGCGGATTCTGGCCCGGACGCATGTTGCTTCGAGGCGGATTGGGTCCCTGACGCATGCTGCCTGCCTGCATCCGTTCGCGGCGCAGGGCTTCCCATTTGGCCATTTGCTGATCTGTGAGGATCGCGTCTACCTCTTTGCGCTGCTGATCCATCATTTTCTGTAATTCGCTCCGGCGTTCCTGGGGGTCGAGGGTTTGATCCTCCCGGAGGTTTTGCACCTTCCCACGGTACTTTCCAAGGACGGCGAACAGTTGATCTTCCTGTTCTGCGCTCAGGTTGAGTTCCTGGCGAAGGTGGTCCCTTCCCCCTGAGCCGGAGCCTGGTTGGGCAGCTGCAGACACCCAGGCGAAAAGGCCGAATGCGGCCATGCTCCATGCCATAAATCGTTTCATTTGTTTTCTTTTTTAGTCCTAAAAATTAGATTACGCGGGGCCGGAAATACCGGCTTATGGCATTAGGACTGAGGAAAAAGAAAAAGGTTAAACGGAATTTCTCCGATTAACCTTTTTTAACCTGGTATAAGATCCGTTAACTGGCGAACCGCCTAAAAAAATCAATACGCCTTGGCGAATAACACCCTCCGAGCAGAAGGTTTCCCCGTCAAGATACAAGCTCCTTCCTCTTTCTCTGCATCGATTGGAATACAGCGGATCGTTGCTTTGGTTTGCTCTTTGATCTCCAATTCGGTCTCGGTGGTTCCATCCCAATGTGCGGAAATAAACCCGGGCGTATCGGTGTCGAGGAGGTCTTTGAAATCGTTGAAGGAATCGATACGGGTTGTTTTTTGCTCCCGAAAATCTTTGGCTTTCTGGAACAGGTTGTTCTGGATATCACCGAGCAGGTGCTGGACGTAGTCTGCCACGCCGTCGAGGGGTACGGAGGTTTTTTCTCCTGTATCCCGCCGGGCCACTTCTACCTGGTTGTTATCCAGATCACGTTGGCCTATTGCCAGCCGCACGGGGATGCCGTGCATCTCATGCTCGGCAAATTTAAAGCCCGGCCGGTTTTTCATGTCCATATCGTACTTGCAGGTGATGCCCCGGTCTTTGAGCGCTTTCATGATCTTTGCGGAAGCTTCGTCGATCGGGCCTGCCGGTTTGGGCACCGGAACGATCACTACCTGAGTAGGCGCGAGCTTTGGCGGCAAAACGAGGCCATTGTCGTCGGAGTGGGTCATGATCAGCCCGCCAATGAGGCGGGTAGAGACGCCCCAGGACGTTGCCCAAACCCATTCCTGCTGGTTGTTTTCGTTGAGGAAGGTCACGTCGAAGGCTTTGGCGAAGTTCTGCCCCAGGAAATGGGAGGTTCCGGCCTGCAGCGCTTTCCCGTCCTGCATCAGCGCTTCGATGCAGAAGGTTTCGTCGGCGCCTGCAAAACGTTCGTTAGGCGTTTTGATGCCCTTGATCACGGGCATGGCCATATATTCTTCCGCAAACGTCGCGTAGATGTCCAGGATACGCAGGGTTTCCTCAATGGCTTCCTCCTTGGTAGCATGCGCTGTGTGGCCTTCCTGCCAGAGAAACTCGGCGGTTCGGAGGAACAGACGGGTGCGCATTTCCCAACGCACGACATTGGCCCACTGGTTGATCAGCAGGGGCAGGTCGCGGTAGGAGTTGATCCAGTTGCGATAGGTATCCCAGATAATCGTTTCGGAAGTAGGCCGGACGATCAGTTCTTCTTCCAGCTTCGCTTCGGGGTCAACGACCAGGCCTTTGCCGTTGGGGTCGACCATCAGGCGGTGGTGCGTGATGACCGCACATTCTTTCGCGAACCCCTCCACGTGCTCTGCTTCCCGGCTGAGAAAGCTTTTCGGGATAAACAATGGGAAATAAGCATTTACGTGCCCCGTCTCCTTAAACATGCGGTCGAGTTGATCGCGCATATTTTCCCACAAAGCGAACCCATAGGGCTTGATGACCATGCATCCCCGCACGGCGGAGTTTTCCGCTAGGTTCGCTTTTTTAACGATGTCGAGGTACCATTGGGAATAATCTTCCGTCCGCGATGTAATTTCTTTTGCCATAACTATACCAGATCTTCAAACGTTATTTAAGTAAACACCGGGCCGGGTAAAATCCTTTCGGCCCGGAATCAAATTTTTTAACTAAATTGATCCGCCTAAATTTATTCCTTAACACTTCAAAATGGGGCCTTTGACTTATTTAACAAGGAGTTAGACGGATTTAGGATTGTTTTAACAGCAAAACCGGCACAAAAGTAATAATTTCGGTGTTGTGAATTATGAGGGCCAAAATCTGATCATTAAAAAAAGCTGTGATGAAAAAAGGATTATTACTAGCGATGCTCTTCACCCTGGTTGCAGGGGGCGTTTCGTGGGCGCAGGTAGTGGACGATGTGTACTACAATCCGGAAAAGGACCGGGTACTCATCCAGAAGCAGCGCCCGGCAAAAGAAAGCAACGCGTACTACGAAGAGGGACGCTATGACGACGACAACTACAGCGCCGGCTACGAGGATGAGTACGATTACTATAACGACTACGATTATTACTATACCTCGCGTATCCGGCGTTTCCACCGGCCATATTATGGCTTCGGGTTCTTTGATCCCGTTTATGTGGATGCCTGGCATTACGATCCTTTCCTGACTCCGGGGGTGACGATGCTGATATACGACGATTATTTCAGCTACCGGGACTGGGTTCGCTGGAACCGGTGGAATCGCTTTGACAATTGGAATCGCTGGAATTATTTTGGCTCCGGCTTCGGCTGGAACAACTGGGGGCCCGGTATCAATGTCAATATCGGTTTGGGCTGGAACAGCTTTGGCTGGAACAGTTGGAATTCCTGGAACCGATGGAATTCCTGGGGATGGGATCCCTGGTATGCGTCCAACCGGTTTAACCGCTTTGGCTGGAACAGCTGGGGGTTTGGCGGCCCATATTATTTTGGCAACTCCTTCGTCTGCCCTCCAAGCTGGGGCAACGGATATACGTACAATACGATTGTCAATATTAATGACAACGACAACTCTTACTTCGGCCCGCGCACCGGCGGCGGCGCAACGGGCCCTGGCCCGGGTTCGCGTCCGGGCCGCAGCCCTGGGTTCACCGATCATTCGCCTGAAACGGCGCCCCGCAGGATCAATACCTACGGCGACCGTCAGCAGGAAAGCGATCGGGCGCGCGTACCGGCTACCACCGGCGCCCCGCGCGACTTAACGCCTCCGGCTGAACGCGCAACGCCTCAAAATCGCGACGCCGACCGCTTTTTCGATCGCTATCCGACCCGCGATACGGAATCCGGACGTACGATCAGCCCCGAGCGCGCTTCGCCAAACAACAACACCAATGCTCCCGGCCGCGCTACTCCGGTGAATCCCAATACGGCAGGCGAACGAAAACCGTCCACTCCGCCGACCCGCACCTATGATCCCAACAGCAGCGGGGCTTACGATAGGCCGCGTTCGATCAATCCTGGCAATTCGTCTTCTTCCGGCGCCAATTCGACTGAGCGGAGAAGCCCTTCATCGACCTACGACCGGCCAAGAACGACGACGCCCACGCCCCCAACCCGCACGTACGATCCTAACCGGAACAGCACCTACGAAAGGCCCAGAAGCGCGCCGCCGAGCAATAGCGGCAACAACAGCAGCTTCGACCGGCCCCGTTCGAGTAGCTCCGACTTCAGCCCGTCGAGAAGCAGCGGCTCTTCGAGCGCATCGCCTTCCCGGAGCCCGTCTTCTTCAGGGTCCTCGTCGTCTGCTCCGAGGAGTTCCGGTTCGTCTTCCTCCTCGTCTTCTTCCGGAGGCAGGGTGAAGAATAATTAATCACAACGTGACTTCTCTGCTTGGCAAACATGAGTCATCCTGAAATTTTGAATACTGCTTCTTTGGCCTCCCCCCAACCCCCTCCAAAGGAGGGGGGGTAAGAAGCAAGGGTAAGGAAACCATTATTCCTTACCCTTGCTCACACGGTTCCCCTCCTTCGGAGGGGTTAGGGGAGGCCGCCCACACCCAAGGTTTCGCCCGTATGTAAATTGGGGATGACTCATGTTTATTGACCTCTCAATCCCTTACATAAATGAACACTAGCATGCCTACCCGCCGGATTTTCTTTTCCGCGATGCGGATCCTCTTCCTATTTGCCGCCGGTTCTTCCCTTTCCGCCCAAAACGTCACCGATGCCCTTCGCTATTCCTTTTTTGAATACGGAGGCACGGCCCGGTTTACCGGCGTAGGCGGCGCAATGAGCGCCGTCGGCGCCGACTTGTCTACTGCCAGTACCAACCCTGCTGGAATTGCCTGGATCCAAAATTCTGAATATACCATTACGCCGGGATTGCTGAATACGACCACACAATCCAGGTTGCTGGAAGGCCTGGATGCTCCCCTCCTGGAAGACCAGCGCGGAACCTTCAATATTCAAAACCTGGGGATGGTCTTTGTTTCCAAACCACAGACCGGAAAATGGAGAGGGGCCAATTTCGCGATCACCTTCAACCACCTTGGCAACTTCAACCGGGAGTTCTCTTTCGAGGGGGTAAGTTATGGCTCCCTGACCCAGCGGTACAAGGAGCTCGCCAATAGCGGCCTGGGTCTGAACGACTACGAAACAAGCCTGGCCAACGACGCCAGCGCCATTTACGACTTTGAGGATGACGGCGTTTTCGAAATCGACTACGATATTCCCACCCAAACGCCTTATCTGTTTAAAGAGCAATTCGGGACCACCAAGGGCTCCATGTCGGAACTCGGGTTCACCCTGGGCGCAAATTACGACGACAAGGTCATGTTCGGATTCAGCATTGGGGTACCCTTCTTTTCCTTTACGTCAGACAAAACCTACCAGGAAGAGGACGACGCCAATATCCCCAATGGAGGCGCTATCCCCTATTTCACGGATTTGCAGTTGCGGGAAGAACTCGTCACCACCGGAGGAGGCGTCAATGCCAAGTTCGGGATTATCCTCCGGCCCCACCAGCATTTCCGGATCGGGGCCGCCGTACATACCCCAACGGTCTATACGCTGAACGACGACTACGAAACCACGTTGACCTATAACTATTACGAAGACGCTAAAGAGGAAGGCGCCTTTTTAGGAAAAACCGCCAATTCGCCCGGAAACTTTGAATACCGGCTCAATACTCCCTGGCGTGTTATGGGAGGGGTGGGCATCTTTCTGGGAACTTATGGGTTCCTCTCCGGCGAAGTGGAATTCGTCGATTACAGCAAATCAGGTTTCCGTTATGATGGATTTGAAGATGCCGAACAGGCCGTTAACCGGACCATCCGCGACGAACTGGGCGATGTGCTCAACGTGCGGGTAGGCGGAGAGATCGCGTATGACATCTTCCGCTTCCGGGCCGGACTGAACCGCTTGCCTTCTCCTTATCTCAACGACGACTCGAGCCGTTTTATCCTCAGCGGAGGGATGGGCCTTCGAATGAATAAATTCTATCTTGATTTCGCCTACCGGCACACCAAACAGGAAGAACGCTACTACCCCTACCTTACCGACAAGGCGCCGATTCAGGAGGTGCTGAGCGAATTCAGCACAGGCTCCTTGCTGATGACCATGGGATTTAAGTTTTGACGAGGGGAAAGGGAAAAGGGAGCAGGGAGCAGACCACCCTGCTCCCTTCACCCCTACTTCGCTACTTCGCTACTTCGCTACTTCGTTACCTCGTTACTTACTTCGTAACTTCGCCACCTCGCAACTTCGTAACTTTTTACCGTACCCTACTTCCCGCTTTCCGACCCCGGGTTAAACAGGTAGACAACCAGCATCCGGGCGGATTCCTGGGTGAGGTTATGTGGGACGTGGGGCAGGCGCCCGTCGTACAGGAGGGAGTCGCCTTTCTGGAGGTGGATGATCTCGTCTTCGATGTGGTAGGCTAGTTCTCCTTCCAAAACGTATTTGAATTCGTAGGCGTCGGTGCTTACTTTTTTGCGCTGGGCGCCGGGCGCTACTTCCAGAACTACGGCTTCCAGGATAAAGTGCTGAAATCCTTTTTCCAGAATAAACTGATAATTAAAGCCCTTGGACTTTTCTTCCTTGACGATTGGCACGTAATCTTTTGCTTTGCGGTGGATGTACCGTTCTCCCTGTTCAAATTGCAGTCCTTTGAAGAAATCTTCCGGCAGCAGGTCGAGACATTTGATCAGGGTTAGCAGTACCGGGAGGGAAGGGACGGTACGGCCGTTTTCGATTTTGGATAAAAGGCCTTTGCTGACACCGGCTTTGTTTGCCAGGACGGTAAGCTTGATCTTTCGCTCCATTCGAACGGTCCGCAATTTTTTTCCTATTCCACTGATCAAATAATCGCTCATCGGGTAGTACTTTATGTCTAAACTCTTAATTGTCAGTAAAAATAGCCCATTGTTTACAAGGGATAAACTGTTTGATCGTCAACCGGGTAGGTTTAACTACAACTTAATTCAGAGTTTACACAGATGTGCATCTTGGAAGGTACCTTTGAATCGGAATGCAAAGCCGCGTATCCGGGTCAAGAAAGACCTAATGCATTGCGTTCCCAACAGCCGGATTAGTGAGTGTTTTTTCATACGAATCCATTGAGCGGCCGGTTTTTCCCGGCCGCTTTTTATTTTGCCAAAAAAAAATTCCCGGAGATGGTTCATAAATCCATGCTTGCGCTGCTTATTGGATTGTCGCTTTTTTCCGCAGCGGCAGCCCAGATATCGCCCCTTACCCGGGCGCATGCCCATAACGATTACGAGCACCCACGGCCTCTGCTGGACGCGCTGAGCCATGGGTTTTGTAGTGTGGAAGCGGATGTATTTCTGATCGATGGCGAGCTGATCGTCGCCCACAACCTTCCCGCCAGGCCGGATACGGTCCGCTCCCTGGAAAATCTTTACCTGGCGCCGTTAAAAAGGCATTTGCTTAAGAATAAGGGGGAAATATACACTGGCTTTAAGGGCCCTTTTTACCTGATGATTGATATCAAAGCCAGGGGAAATGCCGTCTTCCAGGCACTGAAGGACCAATTGCGCCCATACCATGATCTGTTTTTACGCGCCGGGATACAGGTCTTCCTTTCCGGCGACCGGCCTATCGAAGCGGTTTTGGCCGATCCGGAGCGGTTGATGGGCCTCGACGGCCGCCCGTCCGACCTGGGCAAGGGATTTGACCCGGAAACCATGCCGGTAGTGAGCGACAACTACCACAACCACCTCAAGTGGCGGGGCGAGGGGGAAATGCCTCCTGCCGAGAAAGCATACCTGATCAGGCTTGTAGAAACTGTTCATGCCGAAGGCAAAAAACTGCGCCTTTGGGCGAGTCCGGATAAACCCGAAGTTTGGGAAGCCCTCTACGGCGCCGGCGTAGACCTTATCAACACCGATGACTTGCCTGGGTTGCAGGCGTTTCTTATCGAAAAGGAGGGAAAGAAATAGAAGTCATCTCCAAACTTCAAGAATTCTGCTCAATCCATCGCTGGGCCTCCCCCCAACCCCCTCCAAAGGAGGGGGAGCAACAAAGGAAGGCATAACAACCTTAATTCCGATGCTTATCCCTACCCTTGCCCACACGGTTCCCCTCCTTCGGAGGGCGATCCGTCCAGACCGCAGCGTCTGGGGTTAGGGGAGGCCGCCCACACCCTGGGATGGGTTTTGAGATACCTTGCAGATTACCCAACCTTTTCCAAAGCCGGAACCTGCTGCATTTCCGTGCGGAGTTTCTGGTAGCTGGCGTCCGACAGCGGGACGAGCGGAATGCGCACCTCACGGGAGCAAAGCCCCTGGATCTCCATTGCCGCTTTGATGCCTACAGGGTTGCCTTCAAGGTAGAGCCAGGGGTGTACGTCCAGCAGAGCGTTATTCAACCTGGCTGCCCGGGAAAAATCTCCCTGGAGGGCGTGCCGCACCATGGAAGAAAAGTGCTCCGGATAGGCGTTGGCAATGACGGAAATGGCGCCATGGCCGCCTGCGGCGATCATGGGAAGCGTGAGCACGTCGTCGCCCGAAAGCACCAGAAAATGCTTGGGCCGGCGCTTTAGGATCTGCATAGCCTGCACCAGGTCGCCGGAAGCCTCTTTTACAGCGATGAACTTGTCGCTGCTTTCAGCCAGACGAAGCACGGTTTCCGGCTTGACATTGCTTCCCGTCCGGCCGGGAACGTTGTAGATGATGACCGGAACCGGCGAAACGTCGGCAATGGCCATGTAGTGCCGGTAAATGCCTTCCTGGGGCGGCTTGGAGTAGGCGGGACTACTCGACATGATGGCGGCAAAGCCCTCCAGGTTGTAGTTTCGGATCTTTTCGGCCAGCATCTCTGTGAAGTTGCCTCCGAATAAGCCCGCCACCACGGGTTTGCGGCCGTTAACCTGCCGGAGCGTGAAGTCGAACACTTCCCGGCACTCTTTACCGCTCAGGGTGATGGCTTCCCCGGTCGTTCCCAACGACACGATATAATCGACCCCGCCTTCGATCACGTATTCGATAATGCGCTCCAAGGCGCCGTAGTCTACTGCTTTTTGTTGAAAGGGCGTCACAAGAGCCACTCCTGTGCCCCTCAAATCAGGCATATGCATATTGATTGGTATTCGTCTTTTGAAGCAAGGTTTCCATTTCCCGAATGAATTCGGGGATGGTGCAGGCAGGATTGTCGATCATCAGGTCGTAGATGTCCAAATCGAGAAAGGGACCGACCTTTAGATGCGCTTTGGCCTGAAGGGCAATAAAATCAAGGACAAGCTTGGGTTTTGGGTTGAGATGGACGAGCAGATCGTATTCGGTTTCCAGGAATTGCTCTACGGCTCTTCCTTTGGGCCGGAGGGCCCAGTCGATCTGTTTGCGGCTGAAGGACGGGAAAGGGAAGCTTCCGTCTTCGTGGTCGGTATCAACGGCGCCCAGCAGGTGCACGCGCTTTCCGCTCAGGCGCAGCGCGTCGGCATAGTCCATCACCTGGGTTTGCGATGTATGATCAGTAGCGTCGAAGAGAATTCCAATAGTTTTGGAGGTGTTAAGGTTCACGCGCTTTCTGGCTGCGGAAACCGGCTTTTGGAGCGCTTCCTTCAGAAAGCGTTGGTGAAAGTATTCGCGGATATTTTGGATCATTCCCATAGCATAAAGGTTATAATGCGCTTCGTTCAGGGGGCGGCGGATGAAGGCGGATGTGCATGGGAGACGGATAAAACGCCCAACTGCTAAGCGTACGGTTTATTTTTCAGCTTTCTTTTTGTCCTTTGCCGGTTCTTCCTTTGCGATTTCATAGGCGCCCATTTGCGCGTATTTTTCGATACGGGCGTCGATACGGGCGTCGGGGTCCATATCCATGATTTCCGACAAGGCCTTTTTGATTTGGCGCTTCAGGAGCTTGGCCATTTCTTCGGGATAGGTATGGGCGCCCCCTACCGGTTCCTTGATAATCCCGTCGATCAATCGGTGGCCTAGCATCTGGTCGGCCGTCAGTTGGAGGGCTTCAGCAGCTTGCTCTTTGTAATCCCAGCTCCGCCAAAGGATGGAAGAGCAGGATTCCGGGGAGATCACGGAGTACCAGGTATTTTCGAGCATATAGACGCGGTCGCCCAGGCCGATGCCGATAGCCCCACCTGAAGCGCCTTCCCCTACGATGACACAGACGATGGGGACGCGCAGTTGCGCCATTTCGAACAAGTTGCGGGCTATGGCTTCTGCCTGTCCGCGCTCTTCAGCTTCGAGGCCAGGGTAGGCGCCGGGAGTATCGATCAGCGTGATGACGGGAATGCCAAAGCGCTCCGCCATTTTCATCAGGCGCAGGGCTTTGCGGTACCCTTCGGGGTTGGCCATGCCGAAATTGCGGTATTGGCGCATCTTGGTATTGATCCCCTTTTGGTGGCCGATGATCATGACGGTTTGTCCATCGAGGGAGGCCAGTCCGCCCACGATGGCTTTGTCGTCGCGCACGCAGCGGTCGCCGTGCAGCTCGATGAACTTTTTGCACATCTGGCTGATATAGAACAAGGTATAAGGCCGTTCCGGGTGCCGGGAAAGCTGCACTTTTTGCCAACCTGTCAGGTTGCTGTAGATCTCCTTGCGCTTGTTCTTGATCTTGTTTTCGAGGTTGCGGATTGTCTCCGTCACATCGATCTCCCCATCACCGCCGATCTCTTTTAGTTTTTCCAACTGTTCGTACAAGACCTCCAGCGGTTTTTCGAATTCAAGGAACACCATGAGCCATGCCTTTTGTGGTTAACGATCCTGTGCTGCGTTACAAAGCAGGGAACAAAATTAGCAATAAAGCGCCGCTTCCCCCCTCCTGCCGATTTTTTTTTAATTTTTTACCGGAATCGCTTGCGCCAAAAAGCCAAAGCCATTACATTTGCACACGCATCTGAACAAAGGTCGTGATGCGGAGTTGATTCGGTAGTTCAGTTGGTTAGATTATCCCGACTTGTCGTCGGGAGGGTCGCCGGCTCGAGTTCCGGATAAAGAATATGGTTCGGTAGTTCAGTTGGTTAGAATACCTGCCTGTCACGCAGGGGGTCGCGGGTTCGAGTCCCGTCCGGACCGCAAAAGCCCAAGCATTATGCTTGGGCTTTTTGCATTTTAAGCTAAACCCCAAACCATCAAACCGCTCGATGCACTCCCTGCGAAAAAATTATTTTTTACCGAACCAGTTCGGAGAAAATGTCGGGGAAAGCGTCGGGGAAAGCGTCGGGGAAAGTTCTCCTCCCGGCATTAAACCTTTCAGGCATTCGCTGTCGTTTATTGAATATCACCCCATTTCATGGTATCTTAACGGTTGAAACCGAAATTTGCATTGGGTATTCAAGAAATAAAGAAAGAAATCCGCAAACTCAATAAAATCGAACAGGTGGAGCTGATGCATTTTATGATCGAACTCCTGGCTTCCGACGACTTTGAACTAACCGACGGATGGAAGGCTGAACTAGACCGCCGGGAAGAGGCCCTGGATAAAGGCGCTTCCGTCGGCAAGCCTGCCAGAGATGTTATCGCTAAATATACCTCGCTATAACACTTATTTCTACCTCGTTTTAGGTTTTAATTCCCCGTCATTTCCCCCTTTCCCGTCCTGACGATCATCCCCTTCGAGCCGCTCCTGGAAGCCGTTGAAGAGTCCCTCATCACGGACGCCACCTGGCTGGAGCTGGACGTACACGAGCGCCTGGACCTAGCCCGGCAGATAGGCTTTGAACCTTCTCCGCAGGACATCCTCGAATGGTGGCTGGTTTCCGAATGGCTGGCCGACAAGCTCCGAGAGTTCGAGCAGCCGGTTCTGAATACCGACTACGGCATCTGGTGGGGGCGCACCTGCACCGGCCAGGCCATCAAGATGGACTATGTGATCCGGAAGATTGTGGAGGCTTCGGATTACGCGAAATACGGAGGATAGCCCTCCTGCGACCGGAAAGGGCATTGGTATAATGTCCTTTCTGACTAATTTCTGTCTTATGGTAGTAGGAATATTTTAGGATCTTAACCCGTAGAGATGTAACCTTCTATCAGAGGGGGGGGCTCATTGGCGACTTTTTAATAGTGAAGGATATAAGGAACAGCAGGCAACAATAAATTTTTTATCTAAAACTATTTGTTTTATAAAATGATTTTGCTATCTTTGTCAAGATTTTCTTGACAAGAAATATTCATCAAGATGAAAGAGTCAATCGGACAGTATATCCGAAAACTTCGGATCGAAAAAAATTTTACCTTAACTCAACTCGGTGCTCTTCTATGTATTGATTCAGGTGCCTTAAGCAAAATTGAGAACGGCAAGAAATCATTGGATCAGAAATGCCTCCCAAAGGTTGCAAAAGTGTTTTCATTGGACCTTGAAGAACTAAAAAATGAATTCTTCAGCGAAAGAATTGCTTATGAAATTATAAACAATTCGTGTAATGAAAAAGTACTGGCGCTAGCTGAAGAAAAAGTCAAGTACTTAAAATTATCTTTAAGCCGTCAAGGAAAATTGGAATTTGATAAAAGGACGAACTAATGAATAGCATTCCGAACTCGAATAAGTTAGGAAAAAGACCTGGCCTCAATCTTGCAGATCATGGACAATCAATGTTTGAACATGTTTTTCATAATGGAGAGCAAGAGTTAAAGAATTGGAAGCCCAATGAGGGGGATTCTGATGGTATGATTGATGTTATCGACTTTTTCTCTGGTTGCGGGGGTATGTCCTTAGGTTTCGCTGCAATTTCTCGAACAACGAAATACTTTAATATCCTTGGAGGGGTTGATATTAGCGAAACAGCCCTAAAAACCTTTTCAAAAAATTTTAATGTTCCAACTCTTCAAAAAGACATAAGAGAAATTTACGATAACAAGGAATATGAGGACGTAAAGAAATATTTTGGAATAGAAGGAAAAAAAAGAAAACCTCTAGTAGTCATTGGATGCGCTCCTTGTCAAGGTTTTACTTCTCATCGTAAGAAAAATTGGCATGAAGATGATGAACGGAATACATTAGTTGGCGCTTTTACGGAAATAGCTTTAAAGCTGGATCCGGACTACATTATTATGGAGAATGTTCCCGAAATTTTAGGCAAAAAGTATTGGGCTCATTATGAAGAAGCTAGGTCATTATTAGATGCTAGCGGATATCACCTAAAACAAACAATTTATAATTCTGCCACATATGGTGTGCCTCAGGAACGATTCAGAGCGATTATAATAGCCGCAAAAAAAGAAATATCTCTTCCACCAGAACTGAGGGAAAGAGATAATTTCGTAACTGTTAGACAGGCAATTAGTGACCTTCCAGAAGTTAAGCCTGGAGAAAGATTATCAAATGATCCATTTCATAGAAGTGCTCGCCACAAAAAGAGTACCCTAGATACCATTTCGAAAGTTCCTAAAGATGGAGGAAGTAGACCAAGAGGAGTCGGTCCACAATGCTTAGATAAAGTAAATGGTTTTTTCGATGTGTACGGAAGACTTTACTGGGATAAACCATCCATAACTATTACCCAATACTCCCGAAACCCTGCAAGTGGAAGATTTACTCATCCTGAACAAAATCGTGGCTTGACTATAAGAGAAGCAGCAAGATTACAAAGTTTTCCCGATGGATTTATTTTCGAAGGTACTCTTGACCAATGTTTTAAGCAAATTGGAGAAGCCGTTCCACCACTTTTGTCTTTAGCAATGGCAACTCAAATTCTTATTGAGCACCTATTCCCTGAGAAATCTAAGACTTTAAATGGGGTTAATGTAATAGAAAGCCCAGTGAGCAGTTCGTTTTCCAGTGTGATCGCATCCCTTAAAACAAAAAAAGCTTGATATGAAATATACTTGCATTGATAGCTTTTCTGGAGCAGGAGGGCTGAGTCTAGGCCTTATGAAGGCAGGATTCGATATTTTGTATAGCTTCGATATTGATGAAAAGTCAATCGAAACGCAAAATATAAACCGAAAATATTTCAAACACCGAGCTGAAAGGAGAGATATAACAACAATAGACCCTTACGAATTATTATCTAGTCTCGGATTAAAAAGAGGACAGTTAACTCTATTTGCTGGAGGCCCCCCTTGCCAAGGTTTTTCCATCCAAAGGATTGGGGAAGATAAGGATGAGAGGAATTCTCTGATTTTTGAATACATTAAAATGGTTTTAGATATTTCACCCCAATTCTTTTTAATGGAGAATGTTCCTGGAATTACAGGAAAAAGGGGGGAAATGATCCTTCAAGAAGCACTGAAATTTGCTTCTGAAAATGGCTACTTCATCCATAAAAAGATTTTGGATGCAAAAGATTTTGGAGTGCCTCAAAGACGAAGAAGACTAATTGTAGTAGGTGAAAAGGTTGAGAATCAATTTCCTTTATTCCAATTCCCTACTCCAGTAAACAATAGAAGAACCGTTAGAGAAACAATTGGCTTTTTGCCTGAACCCCCTGTTGACGGTAAAGATCATCCTGAATTTCCTCACCATAGAAGAGATAAGCTATCAAAGAAAAATTTAGAGCGAATTCAAAATCTTCAACCTGGACAAGGTAGAGAATATTTACCGGATCATTTACTTGCTGATTGCCATAAAATTGATGCAAACAGAATTGGTCATAGAAATGTCTATGGGCGAATGTACTGGGACGATGTAGCTCCTACTATTACAGCAAGATTCGACAGTTTCACAAGAGGCCAATTTGGACATCCGGAGCAGGATAGGAGCATTTCTTTAAGAGAAGGGGCTCTACTTCAAACTTTTCCCGAGGATTTTATTTTCGTAGGAAGCAAAGTCGAAATTGCTAGGCAAATTGGGAATGCCGTTCCTCCGCTCTTGGCTTACGCATTAGGCAAAAGAATTATCGGATCAATTTAGAAGGCAAGATATGTCATTCGAGCAAATAATTGATGAATACTTGACAGAGTTGAAAAGAGAAGTGGAGGTAGGCTCCTCTTCAGGGGAGGCAACTGACGAGCTCTCTTTTCGAACAAGCTTGGACAATCTATTTAAGAAGATTGCTCCTTACTTTGATCCAAATATTGCAACAATACTAGAACCTAAGAATCAAAATAAATTAGGCAGACCTGATTGGCGATTTCATAACATCGAGTCAATGGGAGTTTACGGGTATGTAGAAGCAAAGGGACTAGATGGGGCCAATGAGATTAATACTTGTAACTACCATGAACAAATTGGCAAGTACTTAACCCTAAACAATCCAGTAATATTAACGGACGGTATAGATTTCATTTTGTTTAAACCTGACCAAGAACCGCAAAAATATTCTATTTGTAACAAACCAATAGCTTGGGATACCCTAGAAAAAAATCTTCATATTGAAATACTTTTTGCTTCTTTTTTTGGGACTGTTGGATATAGAACAATAGCCGAAAACCAACTTGTAGTTGAGGTAGCAAAAAGAGCAAAATTATTATCAAATAATCTTGAAGAGCTGTTGGAACTTGAAGAAGATGAAGCAGAAGATGAAAGCGAGAGGACGACCCTGATTTTGTTGAAAGAGTTAAAAGAAACAGCAGCTTACAATCACGATAAATCTCTTATGTCAAATTCAGTATTTGGAAGTTTCATTTCCCAAATTCTGACGTTTGGACTAATGTATGCCCATCGGGTAGTTGACCAATCCTGTGAAACTCCAAAGGAAAAGTATGAAAGAATCCATGATTTTTGGTTTTCCTATTTGGAAGAAGATTATTCCAGTAAAATGATCCCTTTTAGAACTCTTGTAAATGGTCTAAAATCAGAATTAGATTCTGATCTCAGTAGATTAGGTGTATGGTATGACGATTTGAGAAGGTTACTCGCTCACATTAGTCTAACTTCAAAGCAAGTGTCCATTCCTGATTTTCACGAGCTTTATGAAACTTTTCTTACTGTTTATGACCCCGATACAAAATTCGATTTCGGTGCATTCTATACCCCTAGGTTTCTTGCTTTTTATATTGTCAATTTGGTGAAAGCAATAATCAATCATTCTTTTGAAAACCCTAGAATTGAATATTCAAAAATAAAAGTAATTGACCCTTGTTGCGGGACGGGCACTTTTATTGAGGCGATCATTAATAAGTTAGGCATTTCCACTAATTCTCAAATCATTGGTTTTGAGATACTTCCCACTCCTTATGCTTTATCCCATTACCGAATGACAATGCTGAATGATGAGTATCCTGAAAATGTAAAAATAGTTTTGACGAATACACTGAGCGATAACCTTTTTACCAATAATGAGGATGAACAAGGTGATGAAAGTTTAGGAGGGCTTTTGTTAAGAGAACAAAAAATTGCCTATGAACTTGCCCTTCCTCCCTTAACCGTAATTATTGGGAACCCTCCATCTTCAGACTCTAAATTTCAAATGCCAAACGAAGGCCTTAAAATTAAAGAGTTAATTAATGACTTCAGACCAAATGTACAGGCGAGGAAGGCCCGCCAAAATACTCAAAAACAGCTATCTAACGAATTCATTAAGTTCTTAAGATGGACAACCGATAGAGCTTTAAAAAGCAAGCCTTCAATATTTGCTCTAATTCTTCCTTCAAGCTTTGCCAAACATCCTTCTTATAAATTTGCTCGAAAGTTTCTATTTGAAAAATTCCATGAATTATGGATTCTTGAATTTGATAGAGATAATAGAACGGGGGCAGGAGATTCCAATGTCTTTCAAACACTTCAAGGGAGGTTAATTCTCGTAGGTTTATCAAAAAATGATTCTGTCGAAAATGCTGTGGTGAGATATAAGTCGATTATTAACCTCTTAAGGCACGAAAAGGTTTCTTTCTTTGAAAATGGAAATATTGACCTAAAAGAGTTTCAATTATTAGCCAACGACTATGAAAGATATTTTTTAAAGTCATCTGAGGATTTCGACAGAGAGAGTTATGATATGTTTTGGCCGCTCGCGAATGAAAATGGAGAAGGAATATTTCTTCGACATTGTTCAAGTCTCAAACTGGCCCCAACCCACTTATTGGTCCACACATCAAAAGGTCAATTAAAAAGAAGATCAAAATTTATTGCAAAAACAGAAAATGATTATGAGCTAATAAAAGAGAGGTGGTATAAGGGGCAAAAGAAACCGCCGCCACAAGTAAAAATAACAGATAGAGTAAAAGAAAAATTGAATAGCGCGATATCAAGAAATGAAATCTCCAAGTACTCTTATCGCCCTTTCTTAGAGGCATTTGTTGTTCTGAATGATGATTTATTGAGCGAGCTAAAGAACTTGGGAGGGGGTGGTACAAGGGACAGGCCTGAAATTAGAGTAGCCTATCAACAGAATGGAGTATTTGGATTTGCTGTGGCCCCTGCGCCAGAAGATATTGGCAAGAATTTACATAAGTTTTCTTCCTTTTGTTGGAATATACCTGATAATGATCTTTCAGCAAGAGGTAATGCCCATATTTTTTGCAACTATTTTCCCGAATATAAAGGAAGAAAAAACTGGAATTCAACAATAAGATCCAATGTAAACGAAAATTTATTATCAAGGTTGGAGTCTTCTTTCCGGATTCCAGCTGAAACATTAATCAACAATCTCACCTTCTATTCCTATGCGATTCTTAGTTCAAACTTCTATCTAGAAATGTTTCGGGGAGCATTATTCGATGTTGCTGGTGAATGGCCGAAAATTCCAATTACAACAAATGAGACCTTGTTTTTGAATGTTTCAGAATTAGGAAGTAAACTTGCTCGGATTGAATCCAGTGATTACGGACTAGGACAACAAGTTGAAGAAATAAGCGAATTTCTTTTCTTTAAATACAAAATTGAAGATGGAAAAATTCAGTTTTTGAATGAGGAAGGAAATATTGTCTTTGAGTCGCCGGAAATCCAAATTGAAATCTTAAATTTTGAGAATTCAGGCTACAATGTCATAAGGGAGTGGCTAAAAATGTATACATATCCATACTATCGTAAGAGCCTGGGGGCTAAAGAAGTAACCTTGTTTTTAGCTCTAATTTCTAAGCTAGAGGAATATTTAAATACAGTAGATGAGATTGATCTTCTTGTTGAAAGTATTATTAACGGCGATCTTTTAGAGCCTTTTAGTTAAAGAAAAAGGGTATAAAGAATATTTCTATTCTGTATTTTCACCTGAACTTCGTAGTTCTTCTTCCAAATTAGGAAGAAAAATGTTTTGTTTTTCTTTGTTTGAGATCTCGCATTCCCAAATTACAATAATATCCCATCCTAAAGATTTAAGCTTAGAATAATTTTCTTTATCTCTTTCAACATTCCGAAATATTTTACTTTTCCAATATTCCTTTCCTGTCTCGGGTAATTTTGATTTTTTGCAATTTTCATGATGATGCCAAAAACAGCCATTTATAAAGATCGCAGTTCTATATTTAGGAAGTACGATGTCTGGATTGCCAGGTAAGGTTTTTACATTTTTTCTATATCTAAAACCTCTTGCAAATAAATATTTTCTTACAAGAATCTCAGGCTTAGTGTCCTTGCTTGAGACTTTGGACATTATTTCACTTCTTTCTTTTTTTGAAAATTTGTCTGCCAAAATAATTCCTTTATAAGCTAATTTAAACTCCTTGCCTTTGAAAAAACTTGATCTTCTTGATAATCATTAAACTGAAAATAGCCCTAAGTAGTCTTCTCGTTAGTAAATTTAAAAAATGTCCCAATCCCAATCCACCCATATGTCCCTTTCAGCGCATGATCAAACTTCCTATCCGCCTCCTGCCGGTCATACCCCGGATAAAACTGGCTGATCGCATGGAATTAGCCCCGCCTCCCCTTCTCATAGTAAGAAACGCCCAGGTTCTTTTCTGATGTCCTGAATTCACCAGCCCATCTCCAGACGTTTTTAAACATCCTTTTGTGAATGGACTGCACAAATTCAACGGTTAGGACCTCCTCTACCTGGAAAGACCTTCCATAGCACCAACTAATGGCCTCTTCAATGTTCTGTTGCTCAAATTGGTCAAGCTCTTCCATCGTGGAGATGGCCTTGATCTTCAAACCCACTTTTTCATCTTCATCTATAGGCGTTTGCCCTTCGGTATATTCCAGATTTAGTCCCATAGTTTCTTCGGCAATTCGTTTTTAATCTTCTGGGCTCTTTTTTTAACTGCATCCATCAGGGCATCCTTGTCGATACCTTGATCCTCCAAGTTCATGGCCTGAGACGTCCTCCATACAATTTCTTTTGCCAACTTATAGGCTTGATTTTCGATCATTTGCTCCAAAGAATCCTCTTTGGGAACAAAGCCATACACGAATTGCATATTCAACGCCGCAGCCACTTCTTTCAATCGCTGAAGGGTAATAGAGCCTTCCTCTTCCCTTCGCTCAATATCTTTGACTCCCTGCGGCGTTAGATTGAGTTTTTTTCCCAATTGTTTAAGGGACATCCCAAGCGCTGTTCTAATCGAATGGACCCAGCCGCCACCCGGTATGGGAAGTCCCCTCACCGGTAAAAAGGAAGCGATCTTTTTATCCAATTGGGCAATTCGCAAGTGCCTTTGATCTGTATTCATAATGATATATCTTTAGCCAACACGTACAATATTAAAGGTATAAGTTTAAAATGTCAATATTTTTTAAATATATATACTTAATTTAATTGAAAATTTTAATGATTTATCTTTAAAAAAGTGATTTTGATTTGAACGCTCCCCCAAAAACCGGCACAAATAAACGTATATTGTGTACAGATGAAGAAGTCAACATTCCGTGAGACACTAATCGTTGCGATCCTGCCTCAACGCGGGAAAGGGCAGAAAGTAGCAGCCCTGTTCCTGTTCCCTAAGCACCTGGTCTAAAGGCGTTTAAGCTAAATAATGTACCCATCAAGTACCTGATTATCCTTTCTGTTAGTCTTTTTACCTCCCTGAATGTAATCGACCAAACCGTTGACCAGCAGGTGGATAATTTGTTGCGGCTCATGACCCTCGAAGAGAAAGCAGGCCAAATGACGCAAGTAGAAAGAGGCGCTTTGGTAACGCTTGGGCACTTCTCCAGCTATGTATTTCGTAGAGATTAAAGACGGCTTTAAACGGAATTTTCATAAAATTATTAAAGAGTAAGAAGCTTTTTGTGCCCGTTTCCATTTGCCTCCTTATCTTGAATGAACTAAGCCGTCAAATGCCTGGTCATCTCAAGACCGTAAGCCATCCAGGTTTTACAACTAACCCAAGCCTGTTTTTATCCAACCCATGGGGAGTACCTCATTAAAAACTATACGTACTATGCTCAAATTCTTCCGCAACATCCGCCGCCGCCTGCTGGAGTCGGGCAGCTTGAGAAAGTACCTCGTTTATGCCACCGGGGAAATATTATTAGTAATGATCGGTATTTTATTAGCGCTGCAAGTAAATAACTGGAATGAAAAACATAAAACTCATGAGAAGCAAAAAGGTTATTTATTATTAATCAAGAATGAAATGGTGAATAACCTGGATGCGCTGTTGAGGGAAAAACAAACATTGGTGTCCACGATCCAGGGGCAGGAAAAAATTATTAATTTAATGTATAAAGACACCAATGATATTCCTGAAAAAGAGCTTTCCGCATTGATGGGGCGATCATTTTCGCAGGATATCGAATTTCCATACGAAAATGGCGCTTTAACCGAACTGAAATCTTCGGGCAGCTTAAAAGATATTGCCAATGATAGTATAAGGGCTATGCTGGCTTCCTGGGAAGGTAAAATAGCTTGGGGAAGGCTGCAGGAAAAATCGCTTTATGATTATTGGGTCAAATGCAATGATTATTTAGAAATATATGGCGACTTCGGAACCATCGTTTTTGGTCCAGAGGAATCTACCGAAGGTAATAGCAACAAAATATTAAGCAGACCTGGTAATAAATCCATTTTGCAATCAAGAGAATTTGGCAATAAGCTCCTGCTATATAATATGACAGGGCAAGGACTCAGTAATATCCGGTATGCAGCATTAGAAAAAGACATGAGAAAGCTTATTAAAATGATTGACAAGGAATTAGACATAAAAGAAACTGTTACTTTCTATGATGAAAATATTGTTTTTTGGGATGGGCGATTGAATCCAAACTTGTCCTACGGATTGGTTACTTCTGGCGGCGTATCAAATTGGGCATCGGTAGAAGACGCTGAGCTTTGCATGAGCTATCCGGCAGATCAGGAATGGGGCATTTTTTATATAACGATTGGAACGCCAATATCTCCGCCCAGGCCATCTGCTGATTTTTCAAAATATAAAAAATTAGTGCTTGAATTAAAAGGGAAGCAAGGCGGAGAAGAAGTAAAAATAGCGATGAAAGATAAAGATGATCCTGATAATGGAAGTGAAGATAAATTTCCCTTGACTTTAACTAACGAGTGGAAGACCTATGAAATAGACATCGCTAATAATTTTGCGAGTGCAGACGTAAAGAATCTGTATGTGGCTGCCTCCATTGAATTTGGTGGCGCCGCGCCTCAAAATATTTGTGTTCGGAAAATCTATTTTAAATAGCACGAATACAAAATTCATTTACAGCTAATTATAAAATACAAAAGCACTAAAACCCATGCTCAAATTCTTCCGCAATATCCACCGCCGCCTGCTCCAGTCGGGCAGCAGCGTCCCAGCGGGACGCCTTATCTGTAGAAAAATATTTTTTTTCATTTAAACCCGTGCCGTTCAGGTACGGATTATGACATTCCGCAATGGCAAATATCTACACCAAAATTTATATTCCAGACATATAAACCGTACCTGACGGCACGGCCAATGGAAATGATTAATTTTTCTACCGATAATTTGTCCCTAGCGGGACAAGGAAATAATAAAACCTTCAAGCACATGCTCCGTTTCTTCCGCACCATCCGCCGCCGCTTGCTTGGCTCGGGCAGCAGCGTCCCAGCGGGACGCCTTATCGGTAGCAATAGATTTTTTCATTATCCCCGTGCCGTCAGGTACGGATTATGACATTCCGCAATGGCAAATATTTACACCAAAATTTATATTCCAGACATATAAACCGTACCTGACGGCACGGCCGATGGAAATGATTATTTTTTTCTACCGATAATTTGTCCCTAGCGGGACAAGGAAATAATAAAACCTTTAAGCACATGCTCAAATTCTTCCGCAATATCCGCCGCCACCTGCTCCAGTCGGGCAGCAGCGTCCCAGCGGGACGCCTTATCGGTAGCAAAATATTTTTTTCATTTAAACCCGTGCCGTCAGGTACGGATTATGACATTCCGCAATGGCAAATATTTACACCAAAATTTATATTCCAGACATATAAACCGTACCTGACGGCACGGCCGATGGAAATGATTATTTTTTTCTACCGATAATTTGTCCCTAGCGGGACAAGGAATTTTATTAAACCATAGAATCCTATGCTCAAATTCTTCCGCGCCATCCGCCGCCGCTTGCTCAATTCGGGCAGCTTGAGAAAGTACCTCGTTTACGCCATCGGAGAAATCGCGCTGGTCGTCATCGGTATTTTGATTGCTTTGCAGGTAAATAATTGGAATGAAAAACGCAAGCAGGAGCAACGTTTCCGAGTGGCGCTGGAGCAGATATACACCTCTATTAAAGAAGATACGGAAATAGCGCGTTTTATCCTAAATACACAACAACAGCAGATTGAGCTGATCGACCAGGTGTTAACCGATCCAGATCAGTATAATCCCTATAGCCTGTTATACATTCTATTTTACCTGGACACAAAACCACGGGTTTATAGCTCCGAGACACAGCATCTTATTTCGAATTTAGAATTCAATCCAAATAATTCCAGGCAAAATGAATTAGCCAAACAGATTACCAGTTATGTGAATAATGAGATTTGGGATTTTAGTCAAGAGCAATGGGCAGAAAAGAATTTTATCATTCCGCTGCTGGAAGGAGCAGGGATTCCGGTCTATCCCTCCACTTTCGGGTTTTCGGCACTTTGGGAATTTAGAAATGTAGACACGACATTTTTTAGTGAACAACATCTTCTAACGGTTCAAGCTTTATTAAAAACCACAACGTTCAGAAGCGCTTTAAAATCTTTAAAAATAGTGAAGCAAGAACTCAGCGCACCTGCTTTTACCAATAGTATTGCAGATGGACAATCGATCATAAAAGCAATAAAAGTGTATTATCCCGAGGTGCAATTGCGCTTTGACGACATGGGATTACTTGGCACGGCGTTCGATACCGGCTATGATCAATCTATTCCAATGACGCTCACTAACCCCCAGGAAGGTATTTGGGAACTGGATACGTATCTGAAACAAGGAACCGTGAAATTCCGTACCCGAAACAGCTGGAATCAGAATTGGGGTGGCGATACTTTTCCCAAAGGCGCCACCAAGTGGTACGGCGCTAATATTTTTGTAGAGGCAGGGAATTATCACATCGTGCTCAATTTGACGAAAAACACGTACGAATTCATCAAAAAAGAAAAGTAAGGCTATCTTTCAAAAAATTGAAAACCATGAAACACCTGTTTGCCTTTTTCATCGCCTTATGCGCTTTCTCTGCTTTTGCCCAAAAGAGCTTGCCCGAAAATGTGGTCAAAAGCGTCGAAGAGCGCATTGCCAACGGCTACAGCCCGAGTATCGCCATCGGTATCATCGACAGGGATGGACCCCAATATTACCTATTCGGCGCCAAAACGGCCGGGGGGCTGCCGGTGAATGAACATACCATTTACGAAATTGGCTCCATTTCCAAAGTGTTTACCGGCATCCTCCTTGCGCAAGCGGTCCTTGATGGGACAATGAAAACCGACGACCCCGCCCAACAATACCTGCCGGCAAGCGTTGCCTTGCCCACGCGGGATGGTAAGCAGATCACCCTGGGGCATTTGTCCGACCATACTTCTGCGCTGGCCCGCATGCCAACCAATTTTACCCCCAAGGACCCTGCCAACCCGTATGCCGATTATACCGTCGACCAGATGTACGACTTTCTGAAAGGGTATACCTTGCCGCGCGACATTGGCGCGCAGTATGAGTACTCCAACCTGGCCCAGGGCTTGTTGGGGCACATCCTTTCGCTGCATGCCGGCAGTTCCTATGAAGAACTGATGATAAAGAAAATTGCCGCGCCGCTGGGCCTGAAGGAGACAAAAATCACTTTTGACGAAAAAATGAAGCAAAACCTGGCCATGGGATACAGCCAGGGAGTGCAAGTGTCGAATTGGGATATTCCCACATTGGCCGGCGCCGGCGCCATCCGCAGCTCCGTCCATGATATGCTGATTTTCCTGGAAGCCAATTTGGGGCTGAAAAAAACGAAACTGTATCCCGCCATGCAGCTTTCCCATCAGGCGCGCCACGACAAACCGGGCGGCGGAACCCGGGTCGGGCTGGGGTGGCATATCTCCAAAGGCGCCGAGGGCGACGTCATCTGGCATAATGGCGGCACGGGCGGCTACCGCACGTTTGCCGGGTTTGTAAAAGAAACGGGAAAAGGGGTGGTCGTACTTACTAATTCCGATAAAGGCGCCGACGATTTGGGCTTCCATCTGCTCAACTCCGCCGCAAAATTGATACAAGTCAAAAAATCAGCCCTGGCGGAGATCAGAAAAGCCCTTGACTCCCAGGGTCCGGATGCTGCCTGGAAGATCTACGAAGAGTTGAAAAAGGATCTTTCGTACTCCCTGGACGAGGACGCATGCAATACCCTCGGCTATAATTATCTGGAAGGAGGTAATACCAAAGCTGCCCTGGTTTTATTCAAAATTAATGCGGCCGCTTATCCAAAATCTGCTAACGCCTACGACAGCTACGCCGAAGCTTTGATGAAAGATGGTCAGAAAGAAGCCGCTATCGAAAATTACAAAAAATCCCTGGAACTCAATCCCGGCAATACCAATGCGGTGGACATGCTGGCTAAAATGGGAGTGGAAGAAAAGGCCAAGGTGTTCAACGTGGAGGAATCCATTCTGGAGTCGTATGTAGGCGTTTATGAACTGGCGCCCAGCTTTACTATTACCATTTCGCGCAAAGGCGCCCAGCTTATCGGGCAGGCCACCGGCCAGGAGCCGTTCGAGCTGTTCGCCAAATCCAATACGGAATTTTACCTGAAGGTTGTAGAGGCGCAGATTACTTTTACCGTCAAAGAAGGTAAAGTGGAAAGTATGACCTTGTTCCAGGGAGGACAGGCAATTCCCGGAAAGAAGGTCAAATGAGAAAATTAGACTTGTTGCAATGGGTCAGCAAGGTAGATTTTTATGCGTTATAGCGTACCTTAGCTGAATGGATGCGTTGTTTTGGCAAACGATGGAGCTTACCTTCCGCCTGGCAGGGATCACGACGGTATGCCTGCTCCTGATCGGAATTCCCATCGCTTATTTTCTGGCGTTTACCCGCCATCCGCTCAAACCGCTATTGGAAGCCCTGGTCAGCATGCCCCTTTTTTTGCCGCCCACGGTGATCGGGTTTTATTTGCTGCTGGCCTTCAGTCCAAACAGCGCGTTGGGCGCCTGGCTCCTGGAGCAATTCAACATCCGGCTGGTATTCACTTTTGGAGGACTTGTGCTGGGTTCCATTTTGTATAGCCTGCCGTTTATGGTACAGCCGGTCCAGTCGGGTTTCGAGCATTTGCCTCCCAATTTGAAGGAAGCGAGCTATACCCTGGGCAAATCGCGTATGGAAACCCTGTTCCGCGTTCTATTGCCCAACGTCAAAGGAGCGCTCCTGAGCGGTGTGGTGCTGTCGTTCGCCCATACGGTAGGGGAGTTTGGGGTGGTGCTCATGATCGGGGGCAATATTCCCGGAATTACCAGGGTAGCTTCCATCGCGATCTACGACGAAGTGGAAGCGCTGCGCTACGACCAGGCCAAGGAGTATGCGCTCACCCTCGTTGCGTTTACCCTCGCCATTCTCATCGCCGTCTATTCCTTTAACCGGCGTCACCACAACCGATTGCGCGCATGATCCAAGCCGACATTTCCCATCCCCTGCATACGGCCTCCGGGCGCGGCAAACTGGAATTGGCGTTCACTTTGCAACCGGGAGAATTCCTGGCGCTCAGCGGTCCTTCCGGTAGCGGTAAAACCACGTTGTTGCGCATTCTGGCGGGGCTGGTGACCCCACAGCATGGCATCATCCGCTTCAACGATCAGCTTTGGCTGGACACAACTGCCAAAATACGCCTCAAACCCCAGGAGCGTCAGGTGGGCATGGTGTTCCAGGATTATGCCCTCTTCCCCAATATGACCGTGGCCCAAAACCTCCGGTATGCCCTGCCTAAACGCGGACCCCATACTGCCATCGACGAGTTGGTACAAACCGTCGAACTCGGGGAATTACTCCACCGCTATCCGCAGCAACTCTCCGGAGGACAACAACAACGGGCGGCCCTGGCCAGAGCCCTCGTCCGGCGTCCTTCCCTGCTCCTGCTCGACGAACCCCTTTCCGCACTGGACTCCCCCATGCGGGCAAGACTTCAGGACTATATCCTCCACGCGCACCAGACCTACCACCTCACGACCGTTCTCGTTAGTCACGATTACCAGGAAATCCGAAAAATGGCGCATCGGATGATTCGCCTGGAAAACGGACAGATCGCCGAAGAAGGCGCCCCCGAAACCCTGCTCGGAAAACGCTCCCCCCGAACCCCCGCCGAATTTCTGCGCTTCGAACCCCTGAGCAACGGGCGCTGTATCGCATGGCTACGCCTTGAGGGCCAGGATGTCTCTATTCCCATTCTGGATAAGGAAAAACTCAATTGGACGCCAGGGCAGAAGGTATGGGTGCGGATAGATGGTTAGAGGTTAGAGGTTAGAGGTTAGAGGTTAGACGTTAGACCTTAGATGTTAGACGTTGGACGTTGGAGGCGGGGGAGGGAAATTGTGGAGTGCTTTGGCGGGGACATAACCGGAGTTCGTCGTCAAAAATTCGCGGATGGTCTAATTTTGGCCTGGCGCCTTTTGCAATGATAAAATAATGCAGAATATTGATAATCACATACCTAAAATATCAATGATATGAAGAAATTCACCCTGCTTCTCGCAATGGTTTGGCTGTTTTCCTCCCTTTATGGGCAGATCAGCGCCAAGTTGATGCGGCAAATGGATGTTTCCGACACCCAGATCGCCTTTGTTTATGGGGGCGACATTTGGGTCGTAGCAAAAGGAGGGGGAACTGCATTCCAGGTCACTCACTCTCCTGGGGAAGAATCCTGGCCAAGGTTTTCCCCGGATGGAAAATCAATCGCTTTTTCCGCCAGTTATAACGGCAACCTGGACGTTTACGTCATGCCCTCCACCGGCGGTATGCCTACCCGGGTGACGTACCAATCCCATGCGGACCGGCTGGTCGACTGGCATCCAGATGGAGAACGGCTGTTGTTTGCCAGCCGCCGCGAGCTCGGGCAGCGTTCTTCCAACCAATTTTTCCTCGTATCGAAAAAAGGGGGATTCCCGGAAAAATTGCCCATTCCGTATGGCGAACTCGCCAGCTATTCTCCAGACGGGAACCAACTGGCCTATATCACCAAGATCACGGAAAACTACCCGTTCAAGCGGTATCGCGGAGGGATGGCCTCTGATGTGATTCTCTTCGACCTGAAGAATATGAAGGCGGAGAATATAACCAAGAACAACGCCACGGACGGCAAACCGGCCTGGGTCGACGACAAGATCTATTTCCTCTCCGACCAGGCGGCAAATATGCGCCTGAATATCTGGGTATACGACACCAAAGCCAAAAAGGCTTCTCAGGTTACGCGGTTCGACGACTTCGATATCTCCTTTATGTCCGCAGGGCCCAAAGATCTGGTCTTTGAAATGGGGGGCGGCCTCTACCTGATGGACCTCAAAACCCAAAAATATCAGGAAGTGAAGATCAACGTCGTCAGCGATTTGTCGGTAGAGATGCCCCGGTCCAAAAACGTCAGCCGCCAGATCAACAACATGACCGCATCGCCTGAAGGCAAACGGGTAGTCTTCGAAGCCCGGGGCGAACTGTTCAACATACCGGCGACGGAAGGCTATGTGCTCAACATGACCCAATCCAGCGGCGCCTTTGACCGCGACCCGGCCTGGTCGCCCGATGGCAAACAGATCGCCTTTTGGAGCGACCGCTCCGGCGAGTATGAGATCTACCTTCAGGCCAGCGACGGCGCCGCACCGGCCCGCAAACTCAGCAGCCGGGGTAAAGGATACGGGTATACCCTCAACTGGTCGCCCGACAGCAAAAAGATCGCTTTCATCGATCAGAAAAACGACATTTCGGTTATTGATACAGAAACCGGCATCACAACCGTAGCTGGGAACAACCGCTGGGATCTGAGCCACGGCGGCCGCCCGGGCTACCCCATTTCCTGGTCGCCGGATTCCAAATGGATCGCCTTCACCCAAGGGCTCGACAATGCTAATAACGCGATCTTCCTGTTTAACCTCGAAGAGAAAAAAGCCTACCAGGCAACCAATGGGTATTACGACGACGGCTACCCGGTATTCAGCCGGGATGGAAAACACTTGTTCTACCTTACCAACCGCAATATGTCGGCCCTGTATTCAGGACTTGGCGACGGCACCTGGGTATATCCTAATACCACCCAGATCGTCGCGATGAGCCTGACGAAAGAAGCGCCTTCCCCGATGGCCCCGAAAAACGACGAGGTTCCAAGCGGAGACAAAAAGCCGGCCAAAGACAGCTCCAAATTATCTGTGCGGGTAGACTTCAACAACTTGGAGGCCCGGCTCACCGTTCTTCCACTTAAACCGGGCAATATCAACGCCCTGATGCCCCTGGAAGGCAAACTGGTGTACTGGCGCTTCCCTAATTCCGGTTCCGGAGAAACCTCTGCGTCTTTATGGGTGTACGACCTGGAGAAAAGAGAGGAGAAACTCATCATTTCGGACGTGAACAGCGCCGTGCCAACGGCCGATGGAAAATCCATCCTGGTGGCGAGCCAGGGGAGGTATGGCATCATCAAGCCCGAACCCGGGCAAAAGATCGAAAAACCCATCCCCACTGCCGGCTTGGTTATGGAGTGGACGCCAAGGGAGGAATGGAGGCAGATCTTCCAGGATACCTGGCGCCTGCACCGCGACTTCTTTTACGATCCGAACATGCAGCAGGTCGACTGGGAAGCCATGCGCAAACGCTACGGCGCCCTGATCGAGGACGCCCGCACCCGCTGGGATGTCAGTTTCATCCAATCCAACCTCGCCGCCGAACTGAGCGCCGGCCACACCTATACCAACGGGGGAGATGTCGAATCCGTAACCCCCATTATGACCGGCTATCTGGGCATCGACTGGGAATTGGTCAATAGTATGTACCGCATCAAGCGCGTCGTCACTCCTGCAGTTTGGGATACAGAGGTTCGCTCTCCGTTCGACCAGCCTGGCGTAGACGTTCAGGCCGGCGATTATATCCTCTCGGTAAACGGCATCGCCCTGGACCCTGCCAAAGACCCTTATGCTGCTTTTGAAGGCCTGTCGGGCCAAACCGTGGTCCTTTCCGTCAGCCGTACCGGTAAAGCCGAAGACGCCAAACGGGTCGTGATCAAATGCCTCACGCAGGGTGAAGAAAGCAACCTGCGCTACCTGGAGTGGCTGGAAAACAACCGCAAAATGGTGGATAAGCTGTCCGGCGGGCAGCTAGGGTACGTCTATATGTCCAACACCAGCGGGCAGGGCCAATTGGAACTGGTGCGGATGTATTACGGCCAACTGGACAAAAAAGGCTTTATCATTGACGAGCGCTTCAACGGCGGCGGACAACTCGCCGACCGCTTCCTGGAACTCCTTCAGCGCCCCGTCGTGTACAACCTCCACTGGCGCTATGGGAAAGACCATACCCAGCCCATCAAAGCAAATAATGGTCCGAAAGGCATGCTGATCAACGGATGGGCAGGCTCCGGAGGCGACGGACTCCCCTGGGCATTCCAGGAGTTGAAAGCAGGCCCCATCGTGGGTGAACGCACCTTGGGCATTCTGGTTGGGCCGGCCACAGGACATGGGTTGATCGACGGAGGTAGTATAACCGTCCCCGGCGCCCGCCTCTACGACAACGACGGCCACTGGTTCTGGGAAGGCGAAGGCGTTGCCCCCGACTTTGAAGTATGGGACGATCCCAACCTTCTCATCAAAGGCCGCGATCCGCAAATGGAAAAGGTCGTGGAAGAAGTCATGAAACTGGTCAAGATTAAACCCAACCGGATGACGCCTGCCCCGCCGCTCGAAGACCGGACGGCGAAAGGGTTGAATAAGGGGTGAAGGCGTTGAGGCGTAGTCCCAAAGGGCCGGTTTTCGCCCCAAGCGTGAAATTTAATTTTCTTGTTTCAATTCTATTAAAAAGTTGCAAAGCAATTTTTTAATAGAATTGAAACAAGAAAATATTTATTCGCAGCAATGGGCAAAGTCCATCTTTCGAGATTGCCCTATATAAAGGAACTATCCTCCCAAAATGCCCCGGATGGCTTCCAATTCGTGTTCCTGGAATGCGATATGTTGCACTGCCTGATAGCAATCGTCAATTTGGTTTACTTTGCTGGCGCCGATGAGTACCGAGGTAACCCGGGGGTCCTTGAGCAGCCAGGAGATGGCCATTTGCGCCAGCGACTGGCCGCGCCCTTGGGCGATATCGTTGAGCTGGCGGATCTTCCAAAGCTTCTCTTCGGAGATTTGCTCCGGTTTTAAAAATCCATGCGCTTTGGAAGCCCTGGACCCTTCCGGTATACCCTGGAGGTATTTGTCGGTCAGCAGTCCTTGTGCAAGGGGAGAAAAGGCGATACAGCCTACGCCGTAACGGCCCAATACGTCCAGCAACCCATGTTCGACCCAACGTTCGAACATGGAATATTTAGGTTGGTGGATGAGGCAGGGCGTACCAAGGGAATGCAGGATCTGGACTGCTTGTTCCGTTTGTTCCGCGGAATAATTGGAGACCCCCACATAGAGCGCTTTCCCCTGGCGCACGATCAGGTCCAGGGCAGCCATGGTCTCTTCCAGCGGCGTGTTGGGGTCTGGGCGGTGGGAGTAGAATATGTCCACGTAGTCGAGCCCCATGCGCTTCAGGCTTTGATCCAGGCTCGACACCAGGTATTTTTTGGACCCCCATTCCCCATAAGGCCCGGGCCACATGTAATAGCCGGCTTTGGTGGAGATGACCAGCTCGTCGCGGTACGCGGCAAAATCCTGTTTCAGGAGGACCCCAAAGTTTTCCTCCGCCGAACCGGGAGGAGGGCCGTAATTGTTGGCGAGGTCGAAATGGCAAATTCCCAGGTCGAACGCCCGGCGCAACATAGCACGGCCATTTTCGAATACGTCCACTCCGCCGAAATTATGCCAAAGGCCCAGGGAAAGCGCGGGAAGCTGAAGGCCGCTGTTACCGCAGCGGCGGTAGGGCATGGCGGCGTAGCGGTTGCTGTCGGGTGCATAGGTCATGGCTTTCCTTTTTTAATTGAAACAAATTGAAATCAGTCCCTAAAGTAAGGCGCTAGGGGAGAAAAGCCAAAAGACCTTAGAAAAATAGATAAAACAGGTGTGGCTGAGTCAAAAACAGCGGTATTCATGGCTAACTGCGTCCTGGTGGTTGGTGGTTGGCGGTACCTCTTTACTTCGGTGTTATACCAAAACCAATCACCAACCACTTACCACCAATCACCAAAACTACGGATTCATCTTTGCGAACACCAGACCGGCAACCGCTGCCTGTAAAATACCATACACCAGCCAGGAAGCCACAATAGGAAGGGATACTTCCATGGCGCTGAAGGTGACCCACATGGAAGGCAGGGTGGCAACGATGCCATATACCAGCCCAAGTTCAAGGCCCCTAACCAGCCATGAGCCGTTGATTACCCCTTTAAACCGGTTCCAGAACCAAGCCAGTGCAAAGCTCAAAACGAAAGGGTGAATGAAGAACAGCGCATTGCGGCCCGAATCGGTATTGAACACCGGATTGTAATACTGTTCTGCCAATCCGGGCAACAAGTAGATCATGCCATAAAGGGCGCCAAAACTGAGCGCTAAAAGCAGAATACCGGCTACAACAGCAGGTAAGATCAAATTTTTCATAGCGTTTTCGTTGGTTTTAGGTTAATTCCTAAAGATACAAAAGGGCGGGATTTTTTATTCCGTGAACGGCATTTTTTCACTATGAAATGTTTTTTGAACGATTTTTTCGTTATTTAACTAAAATTTAGTTTTCAAAACGAAAAAGCAATTGTATGTTTACGGCATGAAAAAGCTGACTGAAAAGGAGGAGCAGATCATGCAGATCGTTTGGCGGTTGAAGCGGGCTTTCGTCAAAGAGATTCTGGATGAGATGGAAGAGCCGAAGCCTCCGATCACCACGGTATCGTCGATCGTACGGAAGCTGGAAGCAGAGGGTTGGCTTGGCCATGACGCTTTTGGCAAAACGCACCGCTACTTCCCATTAGTGGGGAAAGAAGATTACCGAAGAACGTCTTTCCGGCAACTGATGCAGGATTATTTTGGAGGTTCTCCGGAGCAACTGCTCTCGTTTTTTGTCGAGGACCAGGAATCGGACCCGGAGGAACTGGCCCGTTTACTCCGGGCTATTAAAGAAAAGGACGATCAATAAACGCGCTATGGCCTTTCAAAATCCAACGTTTTCAACCCTTTTGGCTGCGTTTTTATGCCTTACGGTCTTTTACCTCCTTTTCCGCTGGCGGTTTGGCAAGGAGACTTTTTGGCAAGCCAACCGGGTATATTTGTTGTTCGTTCCCCTGTTGGCATGGGTAATTCCTCATTTGCAAGTCCGCCTCTCCCCGGCTTCCGCCCTTTCCGAGGGGATCGACCCCGCTTTGTTGATCCAGTTTCTGCAATTACGGCAGGAAGCGGAAGGGTGGTTAACGGCAGGACAGGCCCCGGGTAGGGTTTTCCACCTGGGAGATTTGATCCTTTGGGTATACGTTAGCGGCGTTCTCTGGAACATCTCCATGACAATAATAAAGACATCGCGTATTCTTTACATGGCCCACCTGGGCGAAAGGCAGGATTTTGGCAGTTTCACCCTGGTGTCCAACCCCCGGGTTTCGGCGCCCGCTTCCTTTTTCAGATTTGTTTTTTCACCGCCTCAGGCGCCGGTATCCGGCATGGTTCTCGAGCACGAACTGGCGCACGTGCGGCAGGGACATAGCCTAGACATCCTGCTTATGGAGCTTTGGATCGCTTTGCACTGGTATAACCCGCTGATATACCGGATGCGCCATCACCTTCGGGCCACCCATGAGTTTATCGCCGATGCGGCGGTCGTTTCCCGCTCGGAAGGGGCGTACGCCTACGCCCGGTTATTAATTTCTCAACCACAAAATCAAGTACCTATGTTGTACAATACCTTCGCCGCGCAAATTTCCTCCAGGCTCCGCATGCTCGCCCGCCGGCCTTCGGCCCGCTGGAGGATCGTTGCCCATGCTATCACCCTCCCTTTGGCCGCTGGCCTGGGGCTGTTCTTTTCCGTGCAAGTTATCGAAGCAACGCCCATACCCGAAGCGCTTAAGCCTGTTGCTTCCGCGCTGAACCGCCTGGAACAGGTCCGCATTGACGCCAGTTCGTTGCTGCCCCCCGCCCCGGCAGAGGGTACAGACCTTTCTTCTGAACCTGCAGCGCCTGCTGGTAGCCCCCGCATTGCCGATGTACACCTGCTTCCGGCAGCCTCTTTTCCCGAGCTCAATTCCCTGCTGGCTGGAAAAGATACGCTTCCCGAGCCTTCCTTAATCAAGATCATGGTCGTCGACGACTCCACCAAAACCAGATCGTCCGGTTTAAAAAACGTCCTGGTGGTTATTGATGGAGACATCCAGACGGGGGTAGAAGGGGAGGAAGTCATCAAAACAATGGATCCCAACGACATCCAGTCGATCAACGTCCTCAAAGGCGAAAGCGCTATCGCTGTTTATGGGGAGAAAGGACGGGAAGGGGTGATCGAGATCACCACAAAAAAGTTGGGGACGACCCAAACTTCCACCGTAACGATCAACAAAAGCAAAGGGGAGGAAAAGCAAACGACCATCACGATACACGATAATGACCTCAAGGGAAAAAATAAGAAAGCAACGATCACGCTGAATGGCGATAAACAAAAGCAAACAACGGTAACCTTTGATGGCGACATCACCTTAGATAAAGCCAGCCAGGAAGCTACAGACTTTACCCTGCTTCGCATCACCTCCGGCGGTGCGCTGATCGGAGAAATTCAGAAACCCAAGCTCAAAGGCGCCGGGGAGGAAAAAGAAAAAATCCTCCTTAATGTAGACGAGATCAAAATGTACATTGGGGAAAAATCGGTTAAGGAATTCGACCCAAACTCCAAGGAAAAAGGGATCATGATCTTTGAGTTTAAGAATAGAACGGAAGCAGAGGAAGCATTCAGAAAGCTGAAGGAATTAAAGAAAAATTAATCCGGTTTCCCGGTGGATCTATCGCAGCACGCGTTCCATTTCGAAACCAGCCAAACCCGGCTTGAGCTCGATGGGCATTCCATCGAGCTCACCGTCATTACCAACCTTGACGCCCTCTTCGATCAGCTCATCGCCAAGGGCCCCGGGCATGAAGACGTGCGCGACGAGCGCATCCCTTACTGGGCCGAACTATGGCCCTCCGCCATTGCCCTGAGCCGGTATTTGCTGGAGACTTACCCTTCCCTGGAAGGCAAAAGCGTGCTGGAACTCGGCTGCGGGCTCGGCCTTCCGGGCATTGTGGCCGGTTTGCTGGGCGCCGAAGTAACTCTTACCGACTATCTCGCCGAACCCCTGGACTTTGCCCGCCGGAATTGGGAACAAAATCTTGTCCACCCCGCCCGGTTTGATCTGCTCGACTGGCGCAATCCGGACCCCGCGCTGGCCGCAGACCTGGTCCTCGCTTCCGACATCGCCTACGAAAAACGCGCCTTCCCCTTCCTACCCCATGCGTTTCAAACCCTTTGCCGCCCAGGTGGGCTGATCCTCGTCAGCGACCCCTCCCGCAGCGCTTCACCCGAACTGTTTCAATCGCTGCTGCCTGCCCGGGGGTTTGCCGTCCAGTCTATTCCTTACCGCGAGGAGCGCAACGGGCATGTATTTCAAATCCAGGTCTATGCCATCCGGCCACCCATGTAAAAAACGGACTTACTGCGCCCCTGATCATTGCTCCTTACCCGGGAAAGTGGTATCTTTTCACTTACTTTTCCTCTAATGCGATCCCTCATGAAGAATCCTCCTCTTTTTCACGAAGTTCAGCATTTCCGGCAGTGGTGGATTTACCTTGCCCTGCTATTAGTCCTTGCCGCCGGCTTATGGCCGGTCTATGACGCGTTGATCTTAAAACACCTGCCGGCCTACGGAGATGGCCAAGAGGTTCCTCTTTGGCTGATAGCCCTCATACCTATTGCCGTGGCTTCATTAATTCTGAATCTCCAACTGGCCACTTCCATTACCCGCGAAGGCATTTTGGTCCGTTTTCCGCCTTTTGTGAATCGATTTATATCCTGGGATGAAGTGGACAAAGCATACGTGCGGACTTATCGTCCTATTTTGGAATATGGCGGGTGGGGCATCCGGTTTGGAGCAGGCGGCAGCAGGGCTTACAACATCAGCGGCAACCAGGGACTGCAGCTCGTGCTGAAAAACGGCAAAAAAATACTCATCGGGACTCAAAAACCCGAATCGTTGGCCCTGGTTTTGAGGAATTTGGGATTCCCCCGTCCCTAAATTGCAAGTTCACTACACCCTCTACATCCCCTACATCCTTTTTTACCCCCCTCCATAAACCTATACCCGCCGGTTGGCGTTTAAAGGATGATCTAACCCACTTTCTTCATACCTTACAAAAACCTTATTTATGGCTCGTTCCTTTATGATGGTTCTTTCTGTTATGCTGATGCTTGCCATGAGCACGACATTGAGCGCCCAAAAATTTCCGGCATTGGACAAAAGCCCGATGGATGCAGCGTATTACCCTGTTCGTGCGGCCTTCCGCGGCATGGCCAAAACCGAAGAGGAGAAAAAAGCCGGCATGCCGGTAGTCCGCGTGTTGTATTCGCGCCCTCAGAAAAACGACAGGGAGGTAGCTGGCAAGTTGATCCCCTACAACGAAGTATGGCGTGCCGGCGCCAATGAATCGACTGAAATCAAATTCTACAAGGATGTAACTTTTGGTTCCACGATGGTCAAGGCAGGAACATACTCCCTGTTTGTCAAAGCCACGGAAAAAGAATGGACGGTCATCCTCAATTCCGATACGGACTCCTGGGGAGGCTATGCCTACAAATCCGCCAACGATGTGGCCTCCGTTACCGTACCCGTTCAAGCGGCTACCGACGTGATCGAGGCGTTCTCGATCATGTTCGAAAAAGCGGACGATGGCGCGCACATGCTCATGGGCTGGGACAAACTCCTGGTGCGGGTGCCGATCAAGTTCTAGTAGCTGGCGCTATCCTGATAAAATATGCGCTGCCGGATTACCGGTAGCGCATATTTTATTTAAATTCGGGTTTCATCAAAACCGTCATCCTTATGAAACCCGGATACCTGCTCCTATTGCCGTTCCTTCTTCTGGCCGCGCCTTCCTGGTCCCAATCCGGGATGACGATGGAGGCGATCAAATCTTATCCTTTCCCAAACGAACTCACCGCTGCCGCTACCGGTTCCCGCATCGCCTGGGCGTTCAATGAACAAGGCCAGCGAAATATCTACGTCGCGGAAGGCCCCGACTTCAAGGCGCGCCGCCTCACCCAATACCTGGCAGACGACGGGCAGGAACTTACGTCGGTTTCCCTTTCTCCCGATGGCAACTGGGTCGTCTATGTGCGGGGCGGAGACCACGGCTCCAATTGGGATGATCACGTTGCGGTTAATCCGGCCTTTAGTCCAACTCCTCCCAAGGTTCAGATATGGAGTGTGCCGTTTACTGGCGGAGAGCCCAAACTATTGGGCGATGGCGAAGAGCCGGTGGTTTCTCCAAAAAGCGATCAGATCGCGTTTGCCAAGGGAGGACAAATCTTTACCGCTGCGATCGATGGCGGCAGCCCCGCCAAGGTTCTGTTCACCGCCCGGGGCTCGAATGGCGAGCCGGTGTGGTCGCCCGACGGCAGCCGGATCGCGTTCCAATCCAACCGGGGAGATCATGCGTTTATTGGCGTCTACTCCGGCGCGGATAGCCCCATCGTTTGGATCGATCCCCAATATAAGCGGGACGCGTCGCCGCGCTGGTCGCCCGACGGAAAAAAACTGACTTTCATCCGCACCAATGGCGGAGGCGGCGAACCCGATTCCATCCTTGTGCGCCGGCATACGCCCTGGATGATCCTAACCGCAGATGCGGCAACGGGAGTTGCCCAAAAAATATGGGAAGCGCCGAAAACCCTGCCAGGGTCGGCGCCCAACACTCATGGGGGGACAAACCTTCACTGGGCGGCAGGAAGAATCGTTTTCCTTTCGTATATGGACGGGTGGCCGCACCTGTATTCCCTGCCCGAACAAGGCGGAACGCCGCTCCTGCTCACCCCGGGGAATTTCATGTGCGAATACGTCAAGTTGAGCCCCGACCGCAAATGGCTGCTCTGCGCCGCCAACGCCGGTACGGACCCTCTGGATATCGACCGGCGGCACGTCATCCGTGTGGCTGTCGACAAAGCCAATATGCAGGTCATGACGCCGGGCGAAGGCCTGGAATGGACACCGGTAGCGACCGGCGACGGGAAATCCATTGCCCTCATCAGCGCCACTGCCCAGCGCCCTCCGCTGCCGGCGGTTATGCCTTTCAACGGGGGCGCCATTAAACTGGTTGGCCAGGACCGCATGCCGGCTACCTACCCGGAGAAAGAACTGGCGCAGCCTAAACAGGTGGTCTTTAAATCTCCGGACGGCGTAACCGTCCATTGCCAGCTTTTTGAAAAGCCTGGAGGGCCCGCAAAAAAACCGGCGGTTATTTTTGTTCATGGCGGCCCGCCCCGCCAAATGCTGCTTGGCTGGCATTATTCCGACTATTATTCCAATGCCTATGCCATGAACCAATACCTGGCCAGCCGGGGCTTTGTGGTGTTAAGCGTCAATTATCGCCTTGGCATCGGGTATGGATATGCGTTCCACAACGCAGAAAACGCGGGCTCCAACGGGGCTTCCGAATATATCGATGTCAAAGCCGCAGGCGAATGGCTGGCCCGGCAACCTCAGGTCGACCCCAAGCGCATCGGGATCTATGGAGGTTCCTATGGAGGCTATCTGACAGCCCTCGCTCTGGGACGCGACTCCAAACTGTTTGCGGCAGGGGTTGATATCCATGGAGTACACGACCGGACCACGGAACGGGTACGCAACCTGGTACTTCCCGACAAATACGAGCGCGCGCCCGATGCGGGACGCGCCCTTCAGGTATCGTGGGAATCGTCGCCTGTTTCGTCGGTAGATACCTGGACGTCCCCGGTGCTGATCATTCACGGCGACGACGACCGCAACGTACGGTTCAGCCAGAGTACCGATCTGGTGGCGCGGCTGGAGAAAAAAGGCGTTCCCATGGAAACCATGGTCGTCGTCGACGATACGCATCACTTTATGATGCACGCCAACTCGGTGAAAGTTAATAAAGCGGTGGCTTCGTTTTTTGAACGAAAACTGTAGCATTCGCCCGGCAAGGAGGGGAGATGCGCTGCAATGGGCTGTATAAAACCAGGTCCGTTTCCCCTCCAGCGCTTACCTTTGTAAAAAATAGGATTTCATGCGCACCCGAATGCTTCTTGGTTTGGCCATTGCCCTTGCTTTTTCAGCCTGTACTCCCGAACCAACAGAACCCGAATCCCCGGAATATCTGGGGCCGAACAACCTGGCGCTGGGCAACCCAAGCAATGCCAAAGCCGATATTACCCAGCCCGATAACTACCTTATTACCAGACCCCAATACGCCCTTGCGTACAGCAAGACCAAAGGCATTGCCAATTGGGTGAGCTGGTACCTCAACAAAGACTGGCTCGGCGCTTCCGACCGCCAGGACGATTTCCGTCCGGACGAAAGCCTGCCGGCAAGCTGGTATAGGGTTCTTGAATCAGACTATAGGGCTACGGGCTTCGATCGCGGCCACCAATGCCCCTCCGGCGACCGCACCATTACTGCAAGCGACAACAGCGCAACCTTTCTAATGACCAATATGATCCCCCAGGCGCCCGGGCACAATCAGGGCCCGTGGGCTCAACTGGAGATCTATTGCCGCAAGCTGGTCAACGAAGGCAACGAACTCTATATCATCATGGGCAATTACGGCTTGGGCGGCGTGGGTACCGGAGGGTATCGCGAAAAGCTGGCTGCGGGCAAACTGACCGTCCCCCGCTATATCTGGAAAGTGATTGTCGTTTTGCCGGAAGGCGACAACGACATTTCCCGGATCAACAAAAACACCCGCGTCATCGCCGTAAACATCATCAACCGGGATGATATGTCCAACAGCCATTGGGGTGATTTCCGTGTAAAGGTCAACGACATTGAGGACGCAACCGGCCTTAATCTGTTTACCGAGCTTTCCACCGCCACGCAAAATTCCCTGGAGGCTAAAATAGACGATGGGCCGGTGAATTGAGGGAGCAGGGAAATAGGGATTAGGGATTAGGGATTAGGGAGCGGGGAGCAGACCGTGATGTTTACTGCTCCCTGCTCCCTAATCCCTAATCCCCTTTCTCAATACTTCCTCAATTTCTGATACAGCGTTTCCTGGTCCATCCACTTCAGGTAAGGTTGGTAATCAATTCCGGACTCCAGGATATATTCCGTCAGGAGTTTACGGACGTACTCCTGTAGTTTTTCCTTATCCCAGGGTTTGGCGATGTACCGGTCAACGGCTGCATTGTTGATGGCGTTGATGGTGTCGGCATGGGTAGCCAATCCTGTGAGGAGCAGTTTTTTGGTATTGCGGAAACGTTCATCCTGATGCAATTCCACCAAAAAATCGATACCGTTCTTATCGGGCATGACGTGATCAGAGATAACAACAGCCAGATGAAGGCCTGCGTCGTAAATATCTTCAATCACCGTGATGGCCTCGGCGACCGATTCGCATTCTTCGATGGGGAAGGCTTCTTCAAAAATGGCCAGGTCTTCGACCACGGCGTTCAGCACTTCGCGCTGATCTTCGATACAGAGCAAAAATATTTTTTCCATAATCAAGCTGGAATTTTCACAATAAAAACGGTCAATCCGGGGCGGCTTTCCAATTCGATCGTTCCGTGATACGTTTCTACAATTTTTTGAACAATAGACAGGCCAAGGCCAAGACCAAAGGTCAATCCTTCCACTTTGGTTGTTACGTTTGGCTGAAATATTCTGGGCTTGAGCTCTTCCGGAATCCCGGGGCCGTTGTCCTGGATTTGAATAACGATCTGACCTTCTTCGTATTTGGACCGAATGATAATTTTCCCTTTAGGCGTTTTAGCTGAAGTCAGGGCTTCAGCGGCGTTTTTAATCAGGTTGATCCATACCTGCACCCAATCGCTGGGGTTGACGGAAAGGAGGGGCAGTGCGCCCAATTGCAAGTCGAGTTGGAGCGACTTGGTCAGGTTTTTCACGATAGCCAAAGCCCCCTGGATGGTTTCATTGAGGTTGATTGGCTGGGGCTTGATCCGGGTTGCGGCGCCCAGTTGTTGAACGGAGGCGACTACTTTGGCGGCATGTTCCGAGGCGTGGAGCATATCGTTGAGTACTCGTCCGGTTTCGAAGTAGTAGGAGATCCGGTCGATGTATTGGGGAAGGTTGCGGCCAAACCGCTCCAGGCTCTCGTTGCTGATGCCGGTTTTCGCCAGATTTTTTGATTGGTTTGGCGACAATTGGAATTGGGCCTCCAACTCGCGGCTTCGCTGGCGCACTTCGGCGCTGGACAGCGTAATTCCCGATTCCAGGCCGATTTCAAAAAAGGGAAACATACCGTTGGAATCTTTTTCCGACAAGTACTCCCGCATGCGATCGGCCAACCACTTGGCATTATTATTGATCACCCCGATGGCGTTGTTCAGCTCGTGGGCCAGGCCGGCAGCCATTTGGCCCAGAGCGGCCAGTTTTTCCATCCGGGCCAGTTGCTCGCGCGCTTCTTCCCGCTCGATGGTCAGTTGGTGCGCCTGCAATTGGCGTTGATAAATTTCATCCACTACCGCGGGCAAGATTTGCTCGGCAAAGTCCTGGTTATCGGGCGTCCCCGTCTTTAAGGCGCTTAGTTCAATATAGGCTACGCGGCTCGGTTCTTCGGCGACCACCGTAGAATAGCTCCGGTGTGCGTCGGAGAAAAAGCTGTACGCTCCCACTATTTTCCCGGGGCCGGAGCGGAATATCTCGTACCGGCGCCCTTCTTCATTCTCGATAGACCCTACGAGCAAGCCTTCTACTACCATGAACAGCCGCTCGTTGTACTGCCCGGGCTGAAGCAGCTTGTCTCCTGTCTTCAGGTCTAAACAGCGGTTGGGATCCGAGAAAAAGCGCTTTCGGAGCCACAGGGTATGGTTGCTTTCTTCGTGCTCCATCATGGCATTTTGTCTTTAAAGATGCTCAAAAAACCCAAATTGGTTCATTCCCAACAGCATCAGGAAGAAGAGTACGAGACCGATCCCCCCTATCAGCACCCCGGCTTTGGTCATATCCGGCACGTTGACCTCCCCTGTAGCATGGGCCAGCGCGTTTGGCGGCGTGCTTATCGGGAGCGACATACCAAGGGAACAGGCGAACGTTGTCATTAAAACAACCGCGCCGCTTCCTCCCCATTCGGCCAGGCGCGGCAAGGAAACTGCCAGCGCCGAAACGATGGGCAGCAGCAGGTTCGCAGTGGCGGTATGCGACATAAAATTCGCCATAACCAAGGCGACCGCGCCGACCAGGAGCACCATGGATGCAGGCGGTAGCCCGGAAAAATCGATCGAGTGTACCAAATGCTCCGCCAGGCCGGTGCGCTCCATAGCCAATCCCAGGGCAATACCGCCGGAAACCAGCCACAATACTTCCCAACTCACCTGTTTGAGGTCTTCTTTGTTGATGATGTTTAATATCAAAAAGACGGCGACCGGAACCAGCGCAATGGTATACGAATTAATCCCATGAAGAATATCTGTCAACCACAACAGAATCGTTGCCCCAAATGTGATATACACCGCACGGGTTTTAAAGTTAGACCGCGGCTTTCCAGGAACCTTCAGCCGGATCTCCTTCATCCCAAATGGAAACAGCCGGCGCAACACCAACCAGGATGCCAAAAGAATGAGCGCGACAAAAGGAACGGCAAACAGCATCCATTTGCCAAAGCTCAGATTGATGTAGTTCAACCCAATCGCGTTGGGCGGACTGCCAATCGGTGTGCCCAATCCGCCAATATTGGCTGCAAAAGGAATGGCCAACACCAAAGCCGCCCTACCCCGGTCCTGCCGGTCTACCTCCCGCAGGATTGGACTCAGAATGGACAACATCATGGCGGTAGCGGCAGTATTGCTCATGAACATCGAGAACAGCGCAGTGATCGACATCAGCCCCAACATCACCGTGCTTGGATTGGTGCCGAATGGCCGGAGAAGCACTGCCGCCAGCTGTACGTCCAGGCCATACTTGGTCGCCGCAATGGCAAGGAAAAATCCGCCCAGAAATAACAGAATGATCGGAGACGCCAAGGTCGCCATGATGTCTTTGTAATGCAAGAGTTCCCCAAAACTTCCCGGCGGCCCCTCCCTAAAGGGCAATAAAGCGGTATCCGAGATCAGCAGCAGTTCCAGAAAAATAACCAGAATACTGGTCGCGTAAATCGGAATGGGTTCCAGAACCCACAACAGAGCGGCAGCAAAAAAAATAGCAATCACCCGCTGTTCGATTACCGTCAGCCCTGCAATGGGAATCCAATGGAGCGGAATAAGCAAAAAAAACAGCGGGACAAGAATGGCTACGGCAGCTTTGAGCTGCTTGGAGGATGGTTGCCGCAGCCTTTTTTTGAGGTCCATAGCACGGCGCAATTAATGAGTTGGAAAGATACGAAAAAATCGCCGCGATTCAGAATATTCTTTGGTTAAATTATTGTCATTTTTACACTATCTAAATATAGCAAAAGCAGTGCTCATTCTCCGATCAACGCCCGGTCCAGGTGTACATATCCGCCATCCACATGGATTAATTGGCCGGTAGTGTGACTGGATTTTTCCGAAAGCAAAAAAACGGCCATATCCGAAATCTCTTCCACCGTGGTCATTCGGTTGCCGAGAGGAATTCTGGCCCGGATTTTCTGCAGCATCGCCTCCGGGTCTGGCAGGGTATTGATCCAGCGGGCATACAAGGGTGTCCAGCACTCAGCGACGATCACTGCGTTGACCCGGATGCCGTACTTCAGCAGTTCGACCGCCCACTCGCGGGTAAGGGCATTGCGGGCGCCATTGGCAGCAGCGTACGCGGAGGTGCCGCCCTGGCCCGTTTCGGCTGTTTTGGAGCCGATATTCACGATGGCGCCGCGCGATTCCTTGAGGTAAGGAAGCGCATGATGGGCCATGAGGTAATAATGCACCACGTTGCGGTGCAGGGAAGCCATGAACTGTTCATAACTCCCATGCTCCAGGCCGACGCCGTCGTTGGCGCCGGCGTTATTGACCAAACCGTCGATGCGGCCAAAGCGGGCTACAGTCGCTTCCACGGCTTTCAGGCATTGAGCCGGATCAGAAAGTTCGGCCTCAATAGCAAACCCTGCGCCGCCAACTTCCTCAATGGCGGCAAGCGCCTTCTGATTGTCTGCCTGATTCCGGCCAACGATAACGGGGGTCGCCCCTTCCCGGGCGAGGGCGCGGCAAATTCCTTCTCCAATGCCTTTTGCCCCGCCGGTGACGATGACCACCTTGTCCGTTAGTTGCAAATCCATCTCCCGTTTATTTTTTAAAAGGCACAACCGTTTGGCGGGCTTCCCCCAAGCCATCGATGCCCAGCTCCACGACATCCCCCGGTTGCAGGAAGACCGGCGGCTTGAGTCCCAAGCCGACCCCCGGCGGGGTGCCTGTGGAAATGACGTCCCCGGGCAGCAGCGTCATGAACTGACTGATATAAGCGATCAAAGCCGGGATCTTGAAAATCAGATTGCGGGTATTGCTTTTTTGCATGGTTTGGCCGTTGACCTTGAGCCACATATCCAGACTGTCCACATCGGCGACAGCGTCGGGGGTCACAAGATAAGGCCCCATGGGAGCGAACGTATCGCATCCCTTGCCTTTGTCCCAGGTTCCGCCGCGTTCGAGTTGGAATTCGCGCTCCGAGAGGTCGTTGTGCAGGCAGTAGCCCGCAACGTAGTCCAGGGCTTCGTTTTCTTCCACATACCGGGCTTTTTGAGAGATTACTACGGCCAGCTCCACCTCCCAGTCCGTTTTTTGGGAATCCCGCGGAAGCATAATGTCGTCATTAGGGCCGGAGAACGCGGTATTGGACTTCAAAAACAGGATAGGCTCTGCCGGTATTTCCGCGCCGGTTTCCCGGGCATGGTCCGCGTAGTTGAGCCCGATGCAGACGATTTTGGAAGGCGTAGCGAATGGAGCTGCCAACTGTTGCCCGCCGGGATGAACGATCGGGGTTAATTCCTTTGCCCCCGAGTTCAAAGCCGCAGCAAGTGTCTGCAAGCCTCCGTTGGCGAAGAAAGCGCTGTCGTAGTCCGGGAACAGCCCGGAAGCTGAATAGGAGATCCCCTTGTGCCGCACGCCGCATTTCAAAACGCTCCCCTCAAAATATCTGAACAAGTCCATGTGAAGTCTAATTATTCAGTTTAACAAATCCGCCGTCAAAGGCATAATCGCAGCCGGTAATGAACCCGGCTTCGTCGCTGCAAAGATAAAGCGCCAGCGCCGCTACTTCGTCCGGCTTGCCCATCCGCCCGATAGGTTGGGTTTTAGACAATTTGTCAAAAATCTCTTCCTCCCGGCCGGGATAATTTTTCGCAATAAACCCATCCACAAAAGGAGTATGTATCCTTGCGGGAGAGATGCAGTTGCACCGGATATGGTCGTGAAGGTAATCCTTGGCCACGGAAAGGGTCATCGCCATCACTGCCCCTTTAGTCAAAGAATAGGCAAACCGGTCGGGGATTCCCACCTGTGCTGCGATAGACGACAGGTTAAGGATTACGCCTCCTCCGCGCTGTTTCATCAGCGGAACCGCCGTGCGCAGGCAATGGTATACGCCCCAGACGTTCACAGCCATTACTTTTTCGAGGTCTTCCGGCGCGGTATGTTCCAGGTTGCCCACATGCGCGATGCCCGCGTTGTTGACAAGAATGTCCATTCCCCCAATAGTATGAAAAACGGCTTGGACCTCTTCCAGGTTGGCGACATTACACCCGTGGGCATGGCCCCGGCCGCCTTGGCTCCGAATTTGGGCGAGGGTATCCAATGCGGCCTGCTCCTGAAGGTCGAGGATATGGACTTCGGCGCCGGCAGAAGCGAAGAGCAGGGAGATCGCCCGGCCGATACCGCTGCCGCCGCCGGTAACCACCGCAATTTTTTGGTCCAATCGAAACATAGAGCAACGCTTTTCGATATTTACCCTAATGGTACAGGCCGCGTCAGGAACCAAATTCGGGCCGGGCGCCTGTATTTACAAATCCAGCAACAACGCCACCGGGTCTTCCAGTAGTTCTTTCACTTTCACAAGGAAGGTTACGGAGGTGCTTCCATCGATCACGCGGTGATCGTAGGATAGGGCCAGATACATCATAGGGCGGATCTCCACCTTATCGCCCACTGCCACCGGCCGGTTTTTGATAGCATGCATGCCAAGGATAGCTGATTGGGGCTCGTTGATGATCGGTGTGCTGAGCAGCGAGCCAAATACGCCGCCATTAGTGATGGTAAAGGTCCCCCCGGTCATTTCCTCCAGGGTAAGCGTGCCGTTTCGGGCTTTGGTGGAGAGGTCTTTCAACTGGAGTTCGATATCGGCGAACCCCAGCGATTCTACGTTCCGGATGGGGGGCACTACCAGCCCGTTCGGGGTGGAGATGGCGAACGAGATATCGACGAAGTTGTGATAAACGAGATCGTCGCCCTCAATCCGGGCATTTACATCCGGCATCTCCAGCAGCACCCGGGAACAGGCTTTGGCAAAAAGCGACATAAAACCCAGTTTGATCCCGTACTTGGCGGTGAACCGTTCCTGGTATTTTTCCCTGAGCGCCATTACTTCTGTGAGGTCCACCTCGTTGAAGGTGGTGAGCATGGCTGTTTCGTTCTTGGCGCTGACGAGGCGCTTGGCGATGGTGCGCCGCATGCGGCTCATCTTTTTACGGTCTTCTTCCCGGGAAAAAGCCGTTACAGGCGCTGCCGGCTTGGACGCCGGTTTGGGTTCCTGAGCGGGAGGCGGAGGAGCAACGGTTTTTGACTCCGCCGCTTTTTGCGCGTCCTCCTTGGTGATGCGCCCGTCCCGGCCCGTGCCCTGAACCTGGGAAGCGGGCACGCCACTTTCTTTGAGCATTTTTGCCGCAGCAGGAGAAGGATGACCGGCGGCATAGCTGCCGGAAGCAGGGGCAGGGGCGGCCGTTTCTGCCGGCTTTTCACTTTGCCCGGAAGCAGCGGCAGGAGCAATCGGGGTTGCTGCTGCGCTAACGCTCGTATCGATACGGGCTACCAGATCGCCAATCTTCAGGTCGTCGCCTTCTTTTGCTACGTGGACCAGCTTGCCCGCAGCCTCCGAAGGAAATTCAAGGGTTGCCTTATCGGACTCGAACTCGCAGATCGGGTCGTCCAGCCGGACGATGGCGCCATCCTCTTTCAACCACCTCGACAGGGTGACTTCGTTGATGGATTCCCCAATCGTTGGAACCCGCATTTCAATCAAACTCATGGTTGTATGCCTTTTCTATGATCTAAAATTCCAATTTTTTAAGATTTTCCGTCCCCCGTCTCCCGTCTCCCGTCTACCGTCTATCGTCTTGTTCTTTGCCTGCCTTTCCCTTGACCCCACAGACCCTGCGATCTGGACTTTGCCCTCCACAGGTTAATCTTGAAGGGGTCCAGCGAGGAAGCAACGCTTTTAATCGGGAGCCCCAGCCTGAGTTTAAGCCGTTGCCTTTTGGCCTCCCCCTAACCCCCTCCAAAGGAGGGGGAACTGTGTGGGCTAGGGTTTTTGATAGGGTCAGTTTTTAAATTAAACCATACAATTTTTATAAATTTTTCCAAAACGTAGGCGTTTTTCCTATTCCCCCTCCTTTGGAGGGGGTTAGGGGGAGGCCAGTCACCGGTATCAAGATTGATTGCCATTTATCTTAACTTCATTTGCACTTATCGCGACATGACCCTCTAAAAGATTAGCTCCAAAGGGCAGCCTTCACCTGTCTATAATCTTGTCACCCCTTCGGGGTTCCTCTAACCTCTAACGTCCAACGTCTAACGTCTAACCTCTACCGTCTACCGTAAACTTGCACGACAGGCGCTCTGTCTTTGCCTTCCGTCGAGATGTACAGGTTTGCTTTTTCATCAAAACAGATCCCTTCGGGTTGCTCGAGCTGTTTGCCTTTCAGTTTGGCCAGATGGATGATTTGCCCGTCTGTTGGCCGGACTACCAGCAAGGTTCTTTCCTTTGCCGAGATGATATACCAATGGCCGGAAAGCGGATGAACGGCGATCCCGGAAGGGGCGAATGCGAAGTCATCGGGACCTGAGCCGAGGTCTTTGAGTAAATCCTCCTGTTTGGGCATCTCCGGGTTGGCGTCCAGAAACGCTTTCAGGGCGTCGTATTCGATGCACAGGGCGGGGATAGAATCCAGGGTCAGGGTATTCAGATTCAGGGCATAAACGGCTTTTTTACCCTTAAAATTGGCCCCCTGCCCGCCCAAGCCTTTACAGGCAAGCAGAAGGCTGTTTTGTACCGGGTCGTAGCCAAGTCCCTCAATGTTGTTTTCAGAGTTCAGGAAGTTCTTGAAGGTTTCTTTTTCCTTAAATGCTCCTTTCTCCATGCGGACCCGGACCACAGCGCCGGAATTGCGCACGGCGAAAAATTCTTCTCCGACCGTTTCTACGCCTTCATAATCGCCTTCTTTGCCGAAAGCAATTTGATTTTCGATGGCGCCGGTTTTAGGATTAAGGAAATACAGGGTGGCGAGTTCGTCCTGAACGCAAACCAGGTGTTTGCCATCCGGCGATACCGACAGCCCGGAATTTTCGGTCAACTCCGGCGCCAGGGTCAGCGTGCGAATAGGCTCGTCCAGGACATAGGGGAAAGAATCCGCAACCCAACGGCTTTGGGAAACCAGAGACTGGTGGCATACGCCCTGCGGATTAACCGGAGCCGCCTGTTGGCCGCAGGCTAAGAACACCGGAGAAAATGCCAGAAAAACGACCCAGCCCGACCAGAATCTATTTACCATCAAGCTTTAGGATTAGTTTGTGGCGTTTTCCGAAAAACGAAATACAGCCCGATCAGAACAAAAGGAATACTGAGCAGCTGTCCTGTACTGAAGGCGTTATTGAAAGCTGTTTCAAAACCGCCCTGGCTTTCTTTAAAATATTCCATGACAAAACGCACGCCCCATACCAGCACCATGAAGGCGCCGAATAGGAACCCCGCTTTAAACCGGAACTTGGTTTTCCAGTACGTCCAGAACAAGACGCCAAAAATCGCCAAATAAGATAACGACTCATAGATTTGGACCGGATGCCTTGGGACGCCATTAGGGCCATCTTCCCGAACGAAGAGAAAGGCCCAGGATACTTCGGCGGGCTTGCCCAGAATTTCGGAATTCATCAGGTTGCCCAGGCGTATAAAGCACCCGGCAAGGGCTGTTGGCACCACCACTTTATCCAGTATCCAAAGAATGGATTTTTTCGATACACGCACCGAAAACAACCACAGCGCCAGGATGATACCTATTGCGCCGCCATGGCTGGCCAAACCTCCATGCCAAATCTTTGGGATTTCGGATAGGTGTTCCCGGTAATATTCCCAATCGTAAAAAAACACATGCCCCAACCGGGCGCCAAGCACCGCTCCGATGACGATGTAGACAAACGCTTTGTCCAGCCATTCCTCCGGCGCTTTTTCCACGAGGAACATTTTCCGCACCATGAACAACCCAATCAGGAAGCCCGAAGCGAAAAGCAAGCCATACCAGCGCAGGGTGATCGGCCCAAGGGATACAATTTCTGGAGAGACGTTCCAGGTGATGTAGTTCAGAAGCATAGGAAGCTTGGTTTGAGAACCAGAGAATGCAATCATAACGCCGGAAACCTGGCTCCTGTTTCCCGGAATTGCGCCTCAATATTAGCGTTTTTTCCCCAAGCCTTGGGAAAGAGGGGGTTAAAAAATTACGCTTTGGGGTGTTCTTCCTCCCCTTCCTTGTGCTGGGCTTCTATTTGCCGCTCCCTCCGTTCGTTAATCCGCTGACGGATCCAGTTGGGAACAATTAGCGCTCCGGCAAAAAGGTAGACATAATAGGACATCAGGCGCCAAAGCGTAGATATCATCGCCGATTGGGTAGGGTTGGAAACATAATCCGTAAGGAAACCGCCGAACAGCAGGTCAATCAAGCCGGCGCCTCCGGGCGTTGGGCTAAATGCAATCACAAAGAACATTACCTCCAGGCGGGCATACAACTGGAATTGGGTGGAAAAATCCAGCGGCAGGTTGGGCAAAAAAGCGATGATCAACGCGCTGATAATCAAAAAACGAAGGGTCCAGGCCGCAATCGTTGCCGCGATGGCTTTTAAATGAAAGACCAAGGGCTCTTTTTTCAACCCCCGGGATGCCGTTTCCAGATCCCTTCCAAACGCCAGCGCCTTTTCGTGATAACGGCGCAACAAGCGGTTGTTGGTCAGCCATCCCATCAAACGTTCCAACTGATGCGGGCTGATAAACACCCCGTAATAAATAAGGGAGCTGTAACTGAGCATAAGGGTGTAAGTCACCAGAAAATAAACGCCCCAAGCCCCGGTCTCTGAAAAGGATTCTGCCCCTGGGCGCATGACCGAACTGCCAAAAATAAAATACAGGATCGGCACGGTAACCAACAAAAACAAGCTATCCAGGATGATCGTGTACATCACGATCGTTGCCGTTCGCGCAGCCGATAATTTCTCCTGGGCAAGAACGAAAAATGCAACGGCCGAGCCGCCCAAACTGGTTGGCGAAACGGCCGAACTGAATTCCCAGATGAAGATCAACTCGATACATTTCCACCAGGAAAATTCTTTCTTGGTCAATGCCCTTAACCGGTAGGCATATGACAGATGCCAGAAAATGGAAAGGGCGGCTGCAATGGCGATCCAAACCAAGGTGTGGCTCGTCCACTGAATCCGGGAAAATTCTTTGGGGTCGAAATGCTTCCAGAATAGGTAGCTTACAGCCGCCAAACCAAGAAGGATCGGAACGATGATCCGCGAAGTCCGGATGGAGTGCAGAACTTCATGGTGTTCTTGGGAAAAATGGTCAAATTTGGCGTTGCTCAAACCGCGATGATTGATAGGGTGAACGAGGAAGCAATCCCTATCCAAGGCAACGGAAATTCTGCTCTTTTGGTTCAGGAAGATCCCAACTCCTCAAAAATCGGAATTTATTTTTATTTTGAAGCCGTTCCCTGAAAAGTGTGCGGGAAATCTTTTTGGTGTCTTTTTCTTTTGACAAAATGCGTGTTCACCCATGGAAATCATCATTCATCTGCTGGTAGGCGCTGCCGCTGGCTGGCTCGGAGGCCAGGTCATGCAAGGCTCCGGTTTCGGAATTATCGGCAATATCGTAGTAGGCCTGATCGGCGGACTGGTTGGCGGTTATCTGTTTGCCTTCCTGGGCATCCAGACCAATGGCGGACTAACCGGATCGATCATCACCGCCGCTGTTGGCGCCGTTGTTTTGTTGTGGATTGCCCGGATGGTAAAAAGCCCGGCCCGTAGCCGCAGGAGATAACGTCTCTGTATGGAAAGCCTTTCGCTGGAACGATGGCGGCTTATCCTTGGCGAAACTGGAGCAGACATGGATGCGCCCGGGCTCAGCGGCGATGCAAAAGGCTGGGACGAGGCCCTTTCTTTGTTGTACGACGAAAACAAAGGCCGGGGGTTAAACGACAGCTCCCCTCTGGCACACCGCTGGCTAGGTGATATCCGCAGGTATTTCCCTTCTCCGGTGGTTCAATTGCTGCAACGCGACGCCCTGGAACGCCTGGGCCTGCGGCGCATGCTCCTGGAACCGGAACTCCTGGAACTGGTAGAACCCAACGCGCACCTCATCGCCATCTTGATCAGCCTGAGCAAAATCATCCCGGACCAAAGCAGGGAAAGCGCAAGGATGCTCGTACGCCGATACGCCGACGAATTGCTTCGCAGTCTTCGCGCGCCCATGCTGCAGAAACTTCGGGGCAGCTTGTACCGCCTACGCCAGACCCGCCAGCCCAAACCCGCTGAGATCGACTGGTCCCGGACGATCCGGGCCAACCTCCGCCACTACCAGGCGGACTGGAAAACGATAATTCCGGAGCATTTGTTCGGACGAAGGCGCAGTTCCACACAGTTAAAGCACCTGATCCTCCTGATAGATCAAAGCGGCTCCATGGCGACGTCCGTCGTTCATGCCGGCATCCTGGGGTCGGTACTAGCATCCATCCCTTCTTTGAACACCCGCCTGGTCGCTTTTGACACGCAAGTCGTTGACCTTAGCGCCCACCTTTCCGACCCGGTGGATTTGCTTTTTGCCACCCAACTGGGGGGAGGCACCCATATAGCCCAAGCCCTGGCTTATGCCAGGTCGTTGATCGGCGCTCCAAGGAACACCGTGCTGGTACTGCTGTCCGACCTTATGGAAGGCGCTCCTCCGGAAAATATGCTCGCGCATCTTTCCGCAATCCAGGGCAGCGGCGTAACCGTCGTAGGGCTGCTCTCCCTCAACGACGACGGCGCTCCTGCCTATGACCGCCAGATAGCAGCCGAATTGGCCGCAATGCATATTCCGGTCTTTGCCTGCACCCCAGACCGGTTTCCCGACCTGATGGCGGCAGCGCTCGAACAGAGAGACCTCTATTCAATAGCCTCCGGTGAAAAAGGACTGACAAAAAAGAATTAGGTTGAAATTTTCTTCGGAAACTTTACTTTTGAATAGACAAATCCGTATTCCCTCTTCATTGAAAGGTTGCTGTAAATAATAGTTTGCGAACTCAGCAGGTAAAGCCCCAAAACATCGCATTAGCCCCGGAAAACCATATTCACCTAAACAAAAAACTCTATTATGCGCCTGTTTTCCTGGTCGTCCTCCAAGCTTTTTCTGGCAGCCGGTCTTTTTTTTCTCCTCTTTGCCCCTCCTGGACACTCCCAAACTATTCGATTGGACTCAGCCCGGGTGGCCAGTTTCATGGATGGCATCATGGCCGCCCAAATGAAAAACAAACACCTGGCCGGCGCATCGGTGGCCATTGTCCAGAACGGCCGCCTGTTGTTTTCCAAAGGATACGGTTACGCCGATCTGGAGCGCAAAACGCCGGTCGATCCCGGAGCTACTCTTTTTCGGATCGGTTCTATTTCCAAAACCTTTATTTGGACTTCGGTTATGCAATTGGTCCAACAAGGCAAGCTGGATCTGAACGCCGATATCAATACCTACTGCAAGGATTTTCAAATTCCTGCCGATTTTCCACAGCCGGTTACCCTGCTCGATTTAATGAATCACAATCCAGGCTTTGAAGACCGGGTGCTGGGTCTTTTCGGCAAAAGCCCCGAATCCCTTAAACCGCTGGGCGCCATTATACGGGAAGAGATGCCTCGCCGGATCTGGGCGCCGGGAACCATCTCCTCCTATTCCAACCATGGCTCGGGTATGGCGGGTTACATTGTGGAGCGAGCCTCCGGACTTTCCTGGGACGACTATGTGGAGAAACACATCCTCCGGCCGTTGAAAATGAACCATACTTCCTTTCGCCAACCCATCCCGGAAGCCATGGCTTCCGGCCTTTCCAAAGGATATAAGTGGCAGGATGGGCGGTTCCAGTCCGGCGATTTTGAATATGTCCCTCTTGCCCCAGTTGGCGCCGCCAGCGCTACGGCTAACGACATGGCCCGATACATGATCGCTCACCTCCAGTTTGGGAAGCTGGATACCGTACGCATACTCGACAGCCTGACGGCCAGAGAAATGCAGCGGCCCAGTTTCCGGCACGCTCCCGACATGAACCCCATGCGCCATGGTTTTATGGACATAAGCCGTTATGGACAGGAAATTTTCGGACATGGCGGGGACACCGAGTTTTTTCACGCCCTGATGGCGCTCTTCCCTGCACACCAAATCGGGATTTTCGTATCGTTCAATAGCGCGGAAGGCAGCGAAGCGTATCAAAATGTAATGGAAGCGTTCCTGGAGTACTTTTTCCCGGAACCTGTCCTTTCCAACCTGAAACCAGATGCCCAACAAGCCGAAGCGTTGAAAAAATTTGAGGGGGCGTACCGGGTCAACCGGTTCACCCGGTCCGATCTCACCAAAATCGCCGCGTTGATGTCGCCACCGGTTGAGGTCGCCGTTACCCCGGAAGGGTATTTGGAGACCCGCGCTCCAGGCAAAACCCAACGCTGGATACAGGAAGGGAAACTGCTCTTCCGGGAAGATTCCAGTCCGGATCGGATTGCGTTCCGAATGGACGACTCTGGCGAAATCACCCATATGTTCCTCGGTGAAATGCCCATCCTTGCGCTGGAGCGAATCCCGGTACTGGACCGCCCCAACGCCAATATAGGACTTTTCGGAATAAGCCTCGGCATCCTGCTCCTGGCCCTTTTCGGCTGGCCTATAGGGGTAATGGTGCGCCGTCGCTATGGAATTCGGGCGGTAAAAGCGAATCTGCTGCCTGCTTCTGCCCGTTGGATTGCCTGGTTGGCCGCTCTGGCCATGGTCATTTACCTTATTGGAGTGGCGATGCAGGTAAAAGGAGCGGAAACGGTTTTGTACGGCCTCTCGCCGCAGTTGAAAAATTGGCTTTTCCTGCCTTGGGGCATTGGCGTGCTGTCGTTGGTGGTTTTATGGCATACCCTGCAGATTTGGGGCAACGGACGGGGAAGAATGGGCGCCCGCCTGGGCTATACGCTGGTTTTTCTGGCACTGGCCGCGATGTTCTGGCTACTGGTACATTGGCAGTTTTTCCCCAGGCTGTAGCCTCTGCTCCCTGCTCCCTGCTCCCTTACCTCAATAACTGCAGAAGGTATTTTCCATACCCGCTCTGCAGGTATTTGTTGCCAAGCCGCTCCAATTGTTCGGCGTCGATAAATCCCATTTCGTAAGCTACTTCTTCGATACAGCCGATTTTCAGTCCCTGCCGTTCTTCGATAACCTGGATGAACTGCCCTGCCTGCATGAGTGATTGGTGGGTGCCGGTATCCAGCCAGGCAATGCCCCGGCCTAAAACGCCCACTTCCAGCCTTTCGTCGGCAAGATAATATTTATTGACATCGGTGATTTCGTATTCTCCCCGCTGACTAGGCCGGAGATTTTTGGCGATTTCCACCACGTCGTTATGGTAAAAGTACAAACCCGGCACCGCGTAATTGGATTTAGGCTGTTTGGGTTTTTCCTCAATCGAGACCGCTTTGAATTGCTCGTCAAACTCCACCACTCCGTAGCGTTCGGGATCAGCTACCCAATACGCAAACACTACGCCTCCCGGAGGATCAACTGCGGAGCGGATCACCTCGCTGAGTCCATTGCCATAAAAGATGTTGTCCCCCAGGATTAGCGCCGCAGGGTCCGATCCGATAAATGATTCCCCAAGAACAAATGCTTGCGCCAATCCATTAGGTACCTCCTGGGCAACATACTCAAACCGGCACCCAATCTGGCTTCCATCGCCGAGCAGTTTGCGAAAGCTGGGCAGGTCGTGTGGGGTGGAAATGATCAAAACTTCCCGGATACCAGCCGACAAAAGCGTGGAAAGAGGGTAGTAGATCATCGGTTTGTCGTAAACCGGCATCAGTTGCTTGCTCACTGCAAGGGTTAGAGGGTACAGGCGCGTACCCAGACCGCCTGCCAGGACAATTCCTTTCATGTTTTTTGGCGTTTAGGTTCAAAAAGCACTCCTCACTTTCCCAGGATGCGGCGAACCCGGAGGATCAGCTCGGCAGGTTTGAACGGCTTGGGCAGAAAATCGTTGATCCCAATACTAAAACCCTCCACGATCTTTTCTTCGTCGTCCGGATCGGCGAGTAAGAGCGTTTTGGCTTTGGCGCCCTGAAGCTGCTGCACCAGGCGAACGATCTCCAGGCCGGATTGTTTGCCCATGTCGAGGTCGATGAGTACCAAGTCCGGATCCTCCTTGAGTACATGCTCCTCTACAGAGGTTTTTTTCTTGCAGAAAGCTACCTCAAAGCCCTGCTTTCGCAACCGGAACTCGATAGCGGCAAGTAACACCTCCTCGCTTTCACAAATTAATACTTTCATATACCGTATGCGTTGTTCGGGTGCAATTAAGCGCTAATCCCTGGGTAAAAAAATAAATTTTGCCCCAAGGTCGCTTAAAACAAACAAGCATACATAATCCCTGGGGTCCTTGAAAACGTTTCGAAAATCGTTCACCCTTTCCTCCTGGATCACCCTTTTGGCGCTCAATTCTTCTAGCGTTGAGGCATGAACCGACCACGAAGAGCCTTCCTCTGTTCGTTTGATCAAAGGAATTCCCAGGTCGATTTCCAATTGGCTGACCACAAAAATCGGATAGTTAGACACGTTTTCGTCGATGATCGTATCTGCCGCCTTCCCGATCGCCGGGATAAAGGGCTGTAAAGCGTCTTTGAGTTGCAGGTATTTTCCTTCGTCGGTCATAGTGCTCGCAATTGTAAAAGGGCGACGTTCTCAATATGATGGGTATGAGGAAACATATCCACAGGCCTGACTTTCAGGACATCGTACTTTTCCTGTAACAGATTTAAATCCCGGGCCTGCGTAGCAGGGTTACAACTCACATAAACCATTCGGGGAGCGGATAGTTCTAAAAGGATTCGAACCACTTCCGGGTGCATACCCGCCCTCGGCGGATCTGTGATCAGCACATCGGGGCGGCCGTGTTCTAAAGCAAACTCTTGAGTAAGTATGTGTTTTACATCTCCGGCATAAAACCGGGCGTTTCCGATGCCGTTCATCCCGGCATTGACCCGGGCGTCCTCCACAGCCGCGCCGATTTCTTCTATCCCAACGACCTGCCGGCACTGGGAAGCGATGAACAAGGCAATACTGCCGATACCGGTATACAGGTCGTATACGTTTTCTTTTCCCTGAAGCCCGGCAAAGTCGCGCGCAACAGAATACAGGGTTTCCGCCTGCCGGGAATTGGTTTGGAAAAAGGACTTCGGGCCAATTCGGAACCGGACCTCTCCGAGTATTTCCTCCACGTATCCCGGGCCGTAGAAGGCATGCATATCCAGGTCGAATACCGTATCGTTGAGTTTGGTGTTGACGCAATAGATCAGTGTGGTGATTTCGGGGGCGTCCTCCATCAGCGCAGACAGAAAGCTGGAAATGTTTTCCGGTTCGTCGTGCCCAAAACTCACCAGCGCCATAGTCTGACCAAGGGTGGTCGTCCGTAGCATCAAGTTGCGGAGGAATCCCTTCTGGGCCTTGGTGTCATAAAAACTTAGTCCCAGCCGGATGCCAATGGACCGGGCGAGGTTGCGGATTTTATTGGAGGGTTCGGGCTGGAGCCAGCAATGCTGGATGTCAATCACTTTGTCGAAACCTCCAGCCGGATGAAACCCAATTACATCCTGGATGTTGGAGATGCCGGCCCCAAGTTCGTGGGGCGCCAGCCAGCGCTTGCCGGAGAAGGCAAATTCCAATTTATTGCGGTATTCGGTAGTTTGAGGAGATCCCAGAATAGGAAGCCATTCCCCGACAGCCACCTTTCCGATCCGTGTCAACGCCTGCCGGACCACTTCCTCTTTTTGCTGCAATTGGGCCGGATAATCGAAATGTTGCCACTTGCACCCGCCGCAAGCGCCGAAATGCGCGCAAAATGGTTCCCGGCGATGCGGAGAAAAGGTATTGATATGCTTCACGGCGCCCAGAAAATACTCCTTCCGCTTTTTGTATACCAGAACATCCGCCACATCCCCCGGAACGGCGCCAGTGGCAAAGACGATTTGTCCGGTCTGGGATTTCCCTACGCATTGGCCTTTATCCGCGATGCCTGTAAACAGGACCTCGGGCAACAGGATGGGTTTCTTTTTTCGCATAAGTAATTAACGCGTCAGAACGATATAGTCCCGAAGCAAGGTTTTAAGAAATTCAACAGCATTTTCGGGCCGCCGTTCTATTTTCAGAAGCGCGCAAAGCCGTTCGGTCAGTTCAACGATTGCCCCAGCATGAGCGGCATTTCGAAACGTCTGATACCTGGCAAGGGTGTTCTTGACGGTGAGCATATCCTGTTCGCTCAGGTTTTTCACCTGTTCGTAGGTGGGCGAATAGTCTTCCAGGGAGTTGATCCGGAGAATATCGTCCAGTGAAAACCGGATCATGTTTCGTTGACGCACGACCACGGTGTGCGCAGCCATATCCCCAAGACGCTGGCCCCGGGCGGTAGAACTGATCAGCAATGCCGCCAGAATGCCCAGCGACGTTACCGTGTCTACCAGATGAAAAAAGGCGCGCAAGAGGTAATCCGGCGGCTGCGGTTCCCGGCCATCCAGGCGGATCACCCGGATACCCATGGATCGTTTTCCCGGAGACTGCCCCCCCCAGAAGGCTTCAAAAAAAAAGTGATAACCTAGAAACAGCGCCAGAGGAATAAATACAAACAATAAATTCATCCACCAGCCCCGATCCAGGAGTTGCTGCCCCGATGGGTTGCCTAACACCGCCCATAGCGTTAACCCGTAGCCTGCCGCAAAGATCAGCGCGTCGATGAGGAAGGCGATGATCCTATCCCGCAAGGCGGCTGGTTCATATTCGATCTGCACGTTCTGGGGTGTTTGAATTTCAATAGGTTGCATATCATGTTGCAGTTACCAGGAGGACGGCAAGGCGGCAAATCGAGAAAATTGAGCCGGCTATTTTGCGCAAGTGCAAATATTTTCATAAAATGGGACTTTTCCAAAACTGTTCGGCGCCCTAATCCGCCCCTTATGCGCGAAACGCAATTCATCCGGCAAAACGCTCCAAAATGGAAGGAGTTTGAACAAGTCCTGGAAGGCGCCCAACGCGACCCTGACCGGCTGAATGAGCTATTCGTTCAGATTACCGACGATCTTTCGTTTTCCCGCACCTTTTTTCCCAACCGCTCGGTGCGGGTTTACCTCAACGACCTTGCTCAGCGAATTTTTCTTTCCATATACCAGGGCCGTAAAAACCGGTCTTTGGCGTTTTCCGGCTTCTGGCTGGAAAAACTACCCCTGGCAATGTATGCTGCCCGTCGCGATATGCTGATCGCATTTCTGGTTTTCGCCGGCGCGTTTCTGACCGGCGTGTTTTCATCGGCGATGGATCCTGAGTTTCCGGAACTCATTTTGGGGGAGCGCTATGTAGAAATGACCAAAGAAAATATCGCTTCCGGAGACCCTATGGCAGTATATAAAAAAATGGGGCCCTTTGACATGACACTTGGAATTACGGCCAATAACCTCTTTGTCGCTTCGCTTTCGTTCATCTTTGGAATTCTGTATGGCATTGGCGCCCTGATGATCCTTGCCAGCAACGGAATTATGGTGGGCGCCTTTCAGTATTTCTTTATCCAGGAGGGCCTATTCTGGGAATCTTTTCTCACCATTTGGATCCACGGCACGCTTGAGATTTCGGCCATTGTCATTGCAGGCGGCGCCGGTTTAACTATGGGCCGCGGGCTGGCCTTTCCCGGGACCTATACCCGGGCCCAGGCTTTCCAGCGATCTGCCCGCCGAGGCTTAAACATTCTTTTCGGGATCACTCCGCTGATCGTCCTGGCCGGAATTTTCGAATCCTTTCTCACCCGCCACACGGACACCCCGGATTTGGTGCGTGGCGGGTTCATCCTGGCTTGCCTGGCTTTTGTGGTCGTTTATTTTGGCTGGTATCCTTACTTCAAAGCTTCCCGGTCAACCGGCGCCTCCTTGGCGGAGCCCGAATTCGCCGCCCACAAACCGGCTCTTCCGGAGCTTTCACTTATCCGCAACGCAGGCCAAATCTTTGGAGACCTTTTCTCGTTCCTTCAAAGGCGTTTTCCAACTGTCATTGGGCTTTCGTTACTGGCTATGACATTGTATTGCGCTCCTGTGTTTTTGTGGGGCCGTTCTATCCCTCCGGCGGAATTTTTCCAGGTCGATTTCAGTTTATTCGCCAGTTTGGAAGCGCTGGGGCAGTTTTATCAGTACCGAAACTCCTTGCCATGGTCGCCCTGGCTGAACGTGCCAATTCTGGCTCTTTTTTCGACCCTGGTTTTCCCCAGGGTCATGGGAAGGCAGCCTGCGTCATGGGCGGTCATTGCGTTTCAGTTTGCCAAGGCGCTGGCGCCGGCAGGGATTATGGTTGGACTATTGCAGGTTCAAACCCAGTATATCACGCTCCTGGTCCTGCTATTTTTTCCCCTGCTGCTGTTGTGGATGGCGGTTTTAGCCCTTGAGCCGGAAGCCCCCGGCTTTGCCCTGCGAAGGACTTTATTTTTGGCGCTGCCTAATTTCAGCCGGATTTTTTCGCTGTTTCTTTTATTGATACTAACCGGCGGTTTGTTTTTCTCCCTGCTGGATACCGGCCTGGCATGGACCTACCTCAATTTGATCAGTTGGGTAGTACGCCTGAACAGCGAGCAGATGGAACAGTTTTCGGCAATAGTCCTCGGCGGATTGACCTACTTTTTTCACTACCTGGCCTATGGAATGATCGCAACCGGTTTTGGATTAATGTATTTTTCACTCGTAGAGATCATGGAAGCGAACCAGCTAAAACAAAGGATCCGGGAGATCGGCCGCAAACGGCAAATCAGGGGGTTAGAACAAGAAACCGCATGACGGCGCCATCCCTCGCCCTGAGCCTTTTATTCATGATAGTTTCCCTTGCTGCGCCCATCGCAGCCAAAGGACAGGAAACCGATTCCCCGCAAAAAGCCTATATGGACGAGCCGGTGCGTACCCGGTCGTTTGGCGAAGCTGAATGGAAAAAAACTACCCGGGGACTGAATTATACCCTCCGCCCCAGGAAGCAGGCGCCGGAGAAGAAACGCCGTGAAGGACCGGGAATCTGGAGCGGCAACGCCGGACCCTTTATGCGGCTGTTCGCAGTGGCGTTCTTCGCGCTTATCGCCGCGTTTATCCTTCGGGCATTGATCCTGTCGCCCCGGGACAAAAAAATCAGGGAGAGCCGCTTGTCTTTCACGGCCAACGACCTGGAAAAGGATATCCCGGAATCCGAGCTGGACCTGTACCTCGCAGAGGCCATCCGGTCGGGAGATTACGCCCTGGCTGTCCGAATCTACTACCTTCAGGCGCTTCAGCGCCTTCAACTTCTTTCCCTGATCCAATGGAAAAAAGACAAAACAAACAGGGAATATCTCCGCGACCTCCGCGCAACCCCTTACGCCGCAGATTTCGATCGCCTGACCCAGATCTTTGAGAAAGTACGCTACGGAGCATACGCGCCGGGGCGCGGGGAATTCGTTTTCCTGGAACGCGAATTCAAATCTTTTCTCCAATCGCTTCGGGCTGCAGAGTTTACTAATCTAAAACCCTCTGCCTCATGAAAACCCGGCGTTTGACATTCTTTTTGATCTTGCTCGCCATTATAATGGTCGCGGCTATGTACGCATTTTACGCTCAGGGAAACCGATACTCCTGGGTGGAAAATTACAAGGAAAAAAACAAAGGCCCTTACGGCACGCAGGTGTTGTATGCGCTGTTGAAGGAATATTTTCCGGGAGAATCCCTGATCAATATCCAAAAGCCGCTTTCCCAGGAATTGCCTGCCAAACCGGCAAAGCCCTCGTCGTATGTCTTTGTCGGCCCCGCGCCGTTCTACGATTCGGCCAGCCGGGCTACGCTGTTGAAATTTGTGTCGAATGGCAATTATGCGTTCATTGCATCCAAAGAAATACCGGAGTCGCTGATAGAGGAACTCAACCCGGAATGGTGCGTTTCCAAAGAAGCAGATGATCCCCTTTTGGATTTTACAAAAGACACGCAGGCTCTGGCCAATCTCCTTCACCCGGATCTCAAGCTTCCGGAGCCTGTACGGCTTCGCTATCTGAAACCTTACCCCAGGAATAGCCCGCCTCCGGCATATTATTGGACCTACTTCCGCCCCGATTATTTTTGCGACCGGGAAGGAGGGTTTGTAGAACTAGGCAAACTCAACCGACGGCACGTGAATTTCGTCCGGATTTCCCATAAGAAAGGATGGATTTATTTGCACACGAATCCGGTCTTCTTCTCCAATCTTTCGTTGCTGGAAAAAGATCGTGTGGCTTATGTGGAAGGCGCGTTGTCGCATCTTCCTCCTGGTACGATATATTGGGACCAGTTCAGCAAAATACCTGGCAGGAATATGGGATCCGATGGCGGTATGGGAAACCGTCAGTTTGCCGATCGGAGCCCGCTGGATTATATCCTGCGTCAGCCGGCTTTAGCGGCCGCTTGGTACTTATTGGTCGCCATTGGCCTTCTGTTTTTAATATTTCGAACCAAACGCCGGCAACAACCTGTTCCGGTTATACCCCCGAACAAGAATACCTCCCTGGAGTTTATCCTGGCTATCGGCCGCCTGAATTTTCTGCAACAAGACCACAAAAAGACGGCGCTTCAAAAAATGAAGCTCTTTTTACAGTTTGCCCGGGAACGTTTTATGCTTCCGACCAGAGAACTGGACGACGAATTCGTTACCTTGCTCAGTGCCAAAGCCCAGATCGACCCACAGGCGGTCCGGCACCTGATCTTGATGTATCAGAACATTCAGCGGGGTTCCATCGTTACGGAAAATACCCTGATCGAGTTCAGCCAACGCCTGGACCACCTGACGCAACATTGCAAACAAACACATAGCCTTCCATCCTTATGACATTGGAAAACCCGCTCCAACCTGAAGAACAACCTGCTCAAACCCCTGAAAGCGGCAACCCCGAAGGGCCTGAATCCCTCCTCCAGCGCACCCACCTCGACCTGAGCAGGGTCAAGCAGGCCGTCGGCAACGTCAAGCGCGAGCTTGGAAAGGTGATTGTCGGCCAGGAACCGTTTGTGGATTTCCTCCTGGCAACCCTTTTTGCAGGAGGGCATGCCCTGGTAGAAGGCGTTCCTGGGATCGCCAAAACCCTAACCGCCAAACTCCTGGCCCAAACCCTTGACATCCACTTTTCCCGCATCCAGTTTACGCCGGATCTGATGCCCAGCGACGTAGTGGGGACTACGGTGTTCAACCTGAAAACCTCTGATTTTTCGTTCAATCCGGGCCCCATCTTTGCCAACGTCGTCCTAATCGACGAGATCAATCGGGCGCCCGCCAAAACCCAGGCCGCGTTGTTTGAGGTTATGGAAGAACTTCAGGTAACCGTCGACGGCAAGACGTACCCCATGGAGCACCCATTCTTCGTCATCGCCACCCAAAATCCCATCGAGCAGGAAGGCACGTATAAATTGCCGGAAGCCCAACTCGACCGCTTTCTTATGAAAATCCCGGTCTCCTATCCCGACCTTGGGGAAGAAAAAGAGATTCTGAGGCGATTTCAGGGCGATTTCAGCCTTAACCTCCGGCACGAAGTGCAAAAGATCTTAGGACCCCAAGACCTTCAATCCTGCCGTAAGCTGATACAGGATATCGTAATTACCGATCCCCTTATCGATTACATCGCAGAGATTGTACACCGAACCCGCAGCCACGGAGATGTCTACCTGGGCGCTTCGCCCCGGGCTTCGCTCGCCATTCTAAAAACTGCCAAAGCGATCGCCGCCATGCAGGGCCGCGACTTCGTCACCCCGGAAGATATTCAATACGTCGCATACCCCGTTCTTAATCACCGCATCATCCTTCAACCCGAAAGAGAGATCGAAGGCCTTGAACCCCAGGACGTCGTCCGGGATATTTTGAAAACCCTGGAAGTGCCCAGGTAGCCGAAAAAGTTGCGAAGTTACGAAGTTGCGAAGTTGCGAAGTTGCGAAGAATGGACCTCGCAACCTCGCAACCTCGTAACCTCGCAACCTCGCAACCTCGCAACCTCGTAACCTCGTAACCTCGTAAAACATGGCTTCCTACCAACCTACGCTTGAATTTGCCCGGCAGATGGACCGGGAAGATCCGCTGCGGGAATACCGCGACCAGTTTTATTTTCCGCAGTTCAATGGGAAAAATACCCTTTATTTCTGCGGGAACTCCCTTGGGCTACAGCCTAAAGGAGCTCGGGAAGCGGCGCTGCGCGAGTTCGAGCGCTGGGAAACCCTGGGGGTAGAGGGTCACTTCAAAGGAGATATTCCCTGGAAGGAATTTCACAAAGCGTTGGCGCCGGCCTCTGCTCATATCGTTGGCGCAAAGGAGGACGAGGTGATCGTCATGAACACCCTTTCCGTTAATCTCCATCTGATGATGGTGAGTTTTTACAGGCCCCAGGGCGGCAGGTTTAAGATCATCATGGAGGCAGGGGCGTTTCCGTCCGACCAGTACGCGGTAGAGAGCCAGGTCAAATGGCATGGGTACGCCCCCGGGGAAGCCATTGTGGAAGTAGCGCCCCGTCCAGGGGAGGAGTTGCTGCATACAGAAGACATCTTGTCGACTATAGAAGCCCACGGGGCGTCCACGGCTTTGGTTTTGTTTGGAGGGGTTAATTATTACACCGGGCAGTTGTACGACATGGAAGCCATCACCCGTGCCGCCCATAAGGCAGGCGCGTTTGCCGGATTTGACCTTGCCCATGCAGCCGGCAACGTTCCGCTTAAGATGCACGAGTGGGGGGCAGATTTTGCCGTTTGGTGTACCTATAAATACCTCAATTCGGGCCCTGGGGCGTTAAGCGGGGCTTTTATTCACGAGCGGCATGCGTTTAATCCGGACATTCCGCGGTTTGCCGGATGGTATGGGTATGACGAAAAACGCCGCTTTTTGATGGAAAAAGGGTTTGTGCCTACACCTGGCGCCTCGGGCTGGCAACTCAGCAACGCGCCTATCCTCGCATTCGCCCCGATGCAGGCCAGTCACGACCAGTTTTTTCGCGCCGGGATGCCGGCCATCCGAAAGAAAAGCGAGCTCCTGACGGGATACCTGGAGTACCTGGTTGGCCGGATGCAGGAAGAAGGGCATGCGCACCGGTTTATCACTCCCCAGGACCCAGCGCAGCGCGGGGCTCAATTGTCCTTCTTAACGGGGCCGGAAGGGAAACGCCTGTTCGACTATTTGATGGCCAACGGGGTTGTGTGCGACTGGAGGGAGCACAACCTGCCGACACAGGATGCCGGCGGCGCCAAAGCCGGCGTCATCCGGATTGCGCCCGCGCCGTTGTACAATAGTTTTGAAGACGTGTACGCCTTAGTGCAGCTTCTGCGCCAATTCCCAGGCTGATCGCCCCGGTCAGGGCGCAAGCCGCCGGGAAGTCCAGCTTCCGTCTGGCTGGAGCAGGAAAAGAAACCGGTCGTGAAGGCGATTTTCCCTGCCTTGCCAGAATTCCATATGGTGGGGAACGACCCGGTACCCGCCCCAAAACGACGGGAGCGGAATTTCCTGGTTGTGGAATTTCTCTTTGATCTCTTCAAATTTCGCCATCAGCATCTGCCGGGAGTTGATAACAGAGCTCTGGTTGGAGCACCATGCGCCGATCTGGCTTCCCCGGGGGCGGGTGAGAAAGTATTTCACGGATTCAGCCGTGCTGACTTTTTCTGCCTTTCCCAGGATCACGACCTGGCGTTCAAGGTGAATCCACGGAAAAAGCAGCGCCACCTGGGGGTTTTCGGAAATCTCTCTGGATTTGCGGCTTTCGTAGTTGGTGTAAAAAACAAACCCCCTGCGGTCAAAAAATTTCAGCAGTACCGTTCGCAACGAAGGTTGCCCGTCCGCGGAAACGGTGCTCAGGGACATAGCGTTGGCCATTTCCATGTCGCCGTCCATCGCTTGCTGAAACCAAAACTCAAACTGATCGATGGGATCCGGACGGAGGCTCTCTTCAGAAAGCCCTTCCCGTACAAACTCCTGCCGCATCAAACTTAAATCCATGGTGTTAGTTTTTATCCCGTTTTGCCAAACTAATATACACAACTCCTCCCGTCACCAGTAGCGTCCCAACCAATTGCCAGAATCCGAATCCTTCGCCAAGGAGCCAATATGCCAGGGCGATGGTTGAAACCGGCCCAATACTCCCAATGATGGAGGCGTTGCCGGCGCCGATCATCCGCACGCCTTCGCTTACCAGAAACGTCGGCAGTACGGTAGACAGAATCGCCATCAGCAAAGATAGCCAGTAAACCGTAGCGTGAAAATGCCAAAGAGCCCAATGGAACTGGATCCCGTGTTGAAGGATAATAGCGATGCACCCGGCTGATATCGCAAGGGAAGTATACCGCAGCGTTCCGAGCCTCGGCAGCAAGGTTGCCGTCCCCAGCAGATAGACCGCATATGCGATAGCGCTCATAAAAATCAAAAAACCGCCGAAAGGGATGTTGCTTCCCTGCATCAGATTTTGCCCGTCGAAAAAAGCCACCGCAATGCCTGCGTAGGTCAGTGCCAGAGCAATGAATTGGGAGCGAAGGACTTTTTTTCGAAAAAGAACTGCCGACAGCAACAGCACGATCGTGGGATACAAGTACAAAATAAGCCGTTCCATGCCCGCCGACACGTACTGCAAACCCATAAAATCAAATAAACTGGCAAAATAATATCCCAACAGCCCGTAAACCACGATCTCCAGCCAGTCCTGGGGTCGAAGGCGGGCCTTTTCATCCCCGGGTTTGGGACGCGACCACCAGGCTATGGCCAGAAAAAAAGGCAAGGCGAAAGCCATGCGCAGCGTAAGAAGCGAAATGCTGTCGACCTCATAGCGGTAGGCCATTTTAATCAGCACTGCCTTAGCGGAAAAACACAATGCGCTGATCAATATCAAAAACGACGCCAATACCTGTTTTCGGTCAAGCCGAAATGCTATGCTTCCTACGGTACTCAATGTGGCCAGTTTTGTGTGGCAAAGAACGGAGAATATTCGGGAATCCGGAATACTCAGTCCAGAAATCCGTCCTGGATAAGCTGGGCAGTTTGATCGAGCAAGGTTTCTCTGACTGGACGGTAGAAGACGTGGAGTTTTTCAACAGAACGGCTATTGTCAAAAACAGGCCGGTAGCCCACGTTGTTCTTTACATACTTCCTGGTCAGTCCGACCATAGGCGCGATCAATTGCACCAAGGGCTTAGGTATCCTTCGTTTGGGCAAAGGGAAACGGTCTCCATACTCCGCCCGGATCACCTGAGCCATTTCCAAAATACTCATCGATTGGTTGCACAGGATGTGCCTGCCCGATGCAGAAGGGGTAAAGCCTGCTAAAATATGGGCTTGCGCTACATCCCGAACATCGACGACGCCGTAATACAAATCGGGGACTCCTCTTTTCAAATCGCCTTTCAATAAGGATAAAATAAACCCCGTACTGGTCGAATCCGTCCGGCGGCTTAACGAAGGCCCAAGTACGAAAGCTGGATTCATCGCCACCAGGTCCCAACGCATCTGCTGTTCTGCCATGTTCCAGGCTTCCCGTTCAGCAACGGTCTTGGAATAGGCGTAGGGCTGGTGATCGATACTGGAACTCAGATTCCAGACCTGCTCAGTAAACATGCGGTTGGGTTGGTCTTCTATTTCACGGGCATCCCCATAAATGGCGGCGACACTGGATGTCAGCACGACCCTCAGGACGGAAGACGTTTCCTCCACCGTGAGCAAAACATTCCGAACGCCCTCCAACGCCGGGTCGATCAGCTCTTTCTGAGGGTCCTTAACGCCCTGGAATTTAAAAGGAGATGCCGTATGAAAGACCAGCTCGCATCCGTCCATTGCTTTGGTGAACGAACCATGCTTGAGGAGGTCCGCTTCAAACAACTCCAGCCGCCCATCGTGGTTTTTGACCATAGCCTCCAGGTGGTCAAGGCGGTTATTTTCCGAAAGACTGCGCACCGTTCCCCGAACCCGGTACCCTTTTTCCAACAGGAACTCAATGATCCAGGAGGCAATATATCCGCCTGCACCGGTAACCAGTATAGGTTTTGCGCTGTCAATTACTTGCATGTTTGGAATTTTTGTAGTTTGGGTAAGAAAATCGGAACCTTTTTTTTTCACCCGCTGCCAACCTTCAAACCATGAAAAACCGCTCCTTGTTTTGCTTTTTCCTCTTTTTTTGGACTGTAATCCCGGTTTTTAGCCAATCCGGGAAACAAGCGTATTTCGCCGATTATCCGGCCCTGAGCCCTGATGGCGCTACCCTTTACTTCACCTATGCTGGCGACATCTGGAAAGTCGCTTCCATGGGCGGACAAGCCTCCCGGATAACCGCCATGGAGGGCGACGAGCGCTTCCCCAGGGTCTCGCCGGATGGGAAATGGCTCGCGTTCAGCAGCGCCCAGTATGGCAATACCGACGTATTTGTTCTCCCGCTGGAAGGCGGGGATATCCGCCAATTGACCTTTAACGACGCCACCGATCTGGTGTGTTCCTGGACTTGGGATAGCAAATCGATCTATTTTACCTCCAACCGGTACAACCGGGTAAGCGCCTACAAAGTAGCTCTTTCCGGAGGGACGCCCGTGCGGTTGTTCCCCGATTACCATCACACTACCCACGACATTGCCGAGCACCCGCGTACCGGGGAATTGTTTTTCAACGAATCCTGGGAAAGCTACAATGCGGTTCAGCGCAAAGGCTACAAAGGCGACCACAACCCGGATATCCAGTCCTTCAACCCCAAAAACAACCAATACAAACAATACACCACCTGGGAAGGGAAAGATTTCGGCGCTATCCTCGACCGCCAGGGCAACCTGTTCTTCCTTTCCGACGAATTCAACGGAGAATACAACCTGTACACCTTCTCCCGCGAACGCAAACAACGGCTCACCGATTTCAAAACCGCCGTCTGGAATCCCAGCGTTTCTGCCAATGGGGATAAAGTGGCCTTCCGCAGAGACTACCAACTTTATCTTTTTGATGTGAAAAGCGGCCGAACAACCAAACCGGAGATCCTTATTCCTCAAAACGCTACCCTTGCTCAAAAACAGGATTTCAAGACCAAGGACAACATTTCGATGTTCGATGTATCGGAAGATGGCAAAAAGCTGGCGTTCGTGTCCAGAGGGGAACTTTTTGTATCCGACGTCAAAGGGAAGTTTGTTCAGCTCATCCCGACCCGGACCGACGGCCGAGTCATGGAAGTCTATTGGCTTAAAGACAACAAAACCCTCCTGTTTAACCAAACGGTAGGCGGGTACCAAAACTGGTTTACCATCGCCGCCGACGGTGGCAGCCCGGAAAAGCAAATCACCAGCGACCGGCATAACAACCGGTTCATCTCGTTCAACAGCGACAAAACCAAAGCCGTTTACCTGGGCGGCCGCCATGAACTGCGCCTTCTGGATGTAAGCACTATGACGAGCACGACCTTGCTCAAAGACGAGTTTTGGGATCTCAACAGCGACGCGCCCCAGTTTGGCCCCGACGACCGCCACATCGTGTTTGCCGCCATGCGCAACTTCGAGCGCGACCTCCTGGTATACGACCTGGAAACCAAAAAAACGACCAACCTCACCAACACCGGCGTCACGGAAGCCGGTCCGGTTTGGTCGCCCGATGGCAAATACATCTACTTTTACAGCAACCGCACCAAACCTTCTTATCCCTTCGGCGTTCAGGACGCCGATCTCTTCCGCATGGCGCTGAAGGCTGCCGACACGCCCTTCCGGTCCGACAAATTCCAGGCGCTTTTTGCGCAGGAAGAAAAACCAGCTGCTAATGGAAAGGATTCGGTGAAACAAAAAACGCCCATCCAGATCGATTTGGAGTACCTCAGCGACCGCATCGAACCCATCGGGCCTACCTTTGGGTACCAGGACGATCCGTACGTCGTTCAGAACGGGGAAAAAATAACGGTAATTTTCGCTTCCAACCACGACGAAGGCCGAAGCAACCTTTGGAAAGTCGTCTTTGAACCCTTCGAACGCCCCAAAACAGAGATGATCCAGGGCGCAGCCACGGGAGGCGCTTTTATCCGCCAGGCTAAATCGCAATTTTTCGCCCTGATCAATGGAAATATTGCTACCCTCAACCTGGATGGGAATAAAGCCGAGCCGATTTCCATCGACTATACCTTCCGCAGGGACTTGAGCGCGGAGTTTAGTCAGATGTTTTTCGAAACCTGGGCGAACCTGGAACAGAATTTTTACGACGAAAATTTTCACGGCAAAGACTGGCCTGCCCTTCGCGACCGCTATGCCGCCTTCCTTCCCCACCTCAACACCCGGTCCGACCTGCGGCTCCTGCTCAACGACCTGTTGGGGGAACTGAACTCCTCCCACCTTGGATTTAACTCCAATGGCGCCGAAGAGGAAATATTCTATAAAACCCGCAGCGCAGCGACCGGGATCCTCTTTGCCAACAACGATCCTTATCGGGTGGAGCGGGTGGTAAGCAAAAGCCCGGCCGGGCTTCCCGACAAGGACATTAAGCCCGGGGATCGCTTGGTCAAAGTAAACGGAGCAGCAGTCGATCCTACGCTAAACCGCGAGAAATACTTCGTCCAGCCTTCCCTCGACGAAGAGATTGCGCTTACCTTCCAGCGGGGAACAGAGGAAAAAACAGTCAAATTACACCCTGTCAGCACAGGCGCCATCAGCCAACTCATGTACGATGAATGGGAGGCCGAATGCCAGAAACGGGTAGATGCGCAAAGTAAAAATCGCATCGCCTACTTCCACATGAAAGACATGGGCATTGGGGAACTCAACCGCTTCCTGCGCGACATGGTGAGCGATGGGTGGCAAAAACAAGCGCTTATCCTCGACCTTCGATATAACACCGGGGGCAACGTCCACAACGAAGTCCTTCAATTCCTCTCCCAAAAACCCTACCTCAACTGGAAATACAGGGAAGGCGGGTTGTCTCCCCAACCCAACTTCGCCCCTGCCGCCAAACCCATCGTGCTCCTGGTGAACGAACCCAGCCTGAGCGATGCTGAAATGACCGCACAGGGATTCAAACAGCTTAAACTCGGTACCATCGTCGGCACCGAAACCTACCGCTGGATCATATTCACCAGCGGCAAGGGTTTGGTCGATGGTAGCTTCTACCGCCTCCCGTCATGGGGCTGCTTTACCCTGGACGGCAAAGACCTGGAAGCAACCGGAGTCGCCCCTGACGTATACGTCAAAAATACGTTCATCGACCGCCTGGAGGGTAAGGATCCCCAATTGGACAAAGCCATCCAGCTGATCCTTCAGCAGTTAAAGTAGCGGAGTAACGGAGTAGCGATGTAACGGGGTAGCGAAGTAGCGAAGTAGCGAAGTAACGAGGTAACGAAGGATCGAGAGGAGAAAAGGCGCCCTTATTTGAACAGGCTCATTTTTACGCATATTGAAATAGTTACTTGCATTCGCTACCCCGTTACCTCGCTACCCCGCTACCTCGTTACCTCGTTACCCCGCTACCTCGCCACTGACATAAGTCATAACATACTGATGAATAACATCAACGCGTTAAATGAGGAGATGCGCGAAATTGGTAATAGCAAAACTCAATAAATCACATATTTATGAACGTCCTCGCACCGATCAAAACGATTATGAGCAGCGATCTGATCACGGTCAATCCGGCAGATAAGCTCACGCTCGTCAAAGAGATCTTTGACGAACACAACATCCACCATATCCCGGTGGTGCGTTTCAAAGAGTTGGTCGGGATCATCAGTAAGACCGATTTTCTGCATTTTCTTCGCGGGTTCAGCCCCAACGACGAAGACCGCTTCGTCAATTACGCCCGCCTGAGGGCTTATACCGCCGAAGAGATCATGACCAAAGGCCTTGCAAAACTCGATCCCGACGACCGGATTAACGTGGCCCTGGAGATTTTCCTGGTGAACCGCTTTCACGCCATCCCGGTGGTAAAGAACGACGAACTGGTAGGTATTTTAACGACCTACGATATCATCAAAACGCTTGCGAAAGAAAATGTGACGCCGGATCAAATTATCGAATCCCGAAAAGCTGATTGGGATAACCAGAACCTTATGGCAGGATAACTACACGCTTTT
>WBZM01000036.1_pt1 | contig 239321 bp, 196 predicted proteins | sample 5204271 | NCBI WGS metagenome assembly WBZM01 (sample SAMN12344346, study PRJNA552823) | activated sludge metagenome | biome: Activated sludge suspended growth; feature: Nitrification reactor; material: Wastewater; isolation source: activated sludge from nitrification reactor of wastewater... | reverse complement strand
CCTTCGGGACATACTCACTCCGCTTCGGAGAAGGCGCCCCCCGTCCCCACCCTCGCTTGCGCGAACCAATGGCGCGGCCTGGCACGGCCGCCGAGAGCCAAGCCCGGAGGGTATGGAGCTGCCTTCGGGACATACTCACGGTGGAGTTCCCCCGGTTTCGTTGACACCGGGTTAGGCCGCGAGGGCTAGGGCAAATTCCTGTTCAGCACGAGCGGGAGACTTGTAGCCGAGCGCGGAGTGCAAGCGCCGGCGATTGTAGAAGACTTCGACGTACTCGAAGACAGCTGCCCGCAGCTGGAGCCTGTTGTCCCAGCCCTGGCGATGAATGAGCTCGTTCTTGAGCGTGGCGAAGAAGCTCTCGGCGACGGCGTTGTCCCAGCAGTTGCCTTTTCGGCTCATGCTGACGGTGATGCCGTTCGCTTCGAGAACGCGACGGTAGTCGTCGCTCGTGTATTGGCAACCGCGATCCGAGTGGTGCAACAGCCCCCGCTCGGGCCGCCGTCGGCGCAGAGCCATGTCGAGTGCGGTCAAGGGCAGGCTTGTCGAGAGCGTTGCATCCAGCGCCCAGCCCACGACCGACCGAGAGAACAGGTCGAGAATGACAGCAATGTAAGCCCATCCCTCGGAAGTCCAGATGTATGAGATGTCCGTAACCCACCGCTCGTCGGGGCGCGACGCGGTGAAGTCCCGGCTCAACGAGTTCTGCGCGACAGGGTGTTTCGGGTTTGCCTTGGTTGTCGCGCGCCATCGCCGGGGCTCCACCGCCCGGATGCCAAGGCCTCGCAGCGCCCGCTCGACACGGCGTTTGCCGACCCGAAAGCCCTCCTCGCGAAGAGCCGCGAGCATCCTCGGGCTGCCGTAGGTCCCACGGCTCTCCTCGTGAAGCTTCCGAAGCCGAGCTTGAAGGTCGACGTCGTCGCGGAAACGACGGCTGGCGGGGCGCTTCACGAAGGCGTAGTAGCCCTGCCGCGAAACGCCAAGAAGACGACACAGTGCCGCAATCGGGTACTGCGCCTTCTCCGCGTGGATGAACGAGAGTCTTACTCGCTTTCCTTCGCGAAGAAGGCTGCAGCTTTTTTTAGGATCTCCCGATCCATCCGCAGCGAGTCGTTCTCTCTGCGAAGGCTCTCGTTCTCCCGTCTGAGCCTCGCGAGCTCCTGCTCCTCGGTCTCACCTGCGACCGCTGGAGACACTCGGCTCACGGGCTTCGCCTTCGTCTTCTTCGCCATCAGGTCCTTCTTTGACCACTCTCGAAGCGTCCAGTAGCTCACCCCGAGATCCGTAGAGAGCTGGCGCATGCTCCGGTCGCCAGCGCGGATGAGTTTCAGAGCGTCGGAACGGAAGTCCTCAGAATACAGGGTTCGGAAGCGGTTCTGGTTGGCACGCATGGGATCCTCCGAGATGCGTGTCAACGGAACCGAGGGAGGCTCACTCCGCTTCGGAGAAGGCGCCCCCCGTCCCCACCCTCGCTTGCGCGAACCAATGGCGCGGCCTGGCACGGCCGCCGAGAGCCAAGCCCGGAGGGTATGGAGCTGCCTTCGGGACATACTCACTCCGCTTCGGAGAAGGCGCCCCCCGTCCCCACCCTCGCTTGCGCGAACCAATGGTGCGGCCTGCCAACCGGTAGGGCCGGCCACGCTTGCTCGAACGGGAAGCCGCGGTAGGGCACTTGTGTTTTCGTTATCGCGAACCATATTGGCCCCAATCAAGTGGCTCGTGTGCGGACCTTCGAGCAGCTCCCCTTGCCGTGCACCTCGGGGTGGGGTGGGCGTCGGGTGGGAGCGGGGCGCAAACCATCGATTGGTCGGCGGAGCACCCCGCATCGACCTCGTACAATGCACGTGTCGCGGCATCCGGTGCACGTGACGATGCGTGCGGTGTCGGGGCTGGCTCGGTTGCGAAGCGATCTGGCGTTCGGGGTCGTCATCCGGGGAATTCGCGCGGCTCAGCGCGCAGACTTTCGCGTTGTTCACTACTCGGTTCAGCGCGATCACGTGCACCTCCTGGTGGAGGCGGTGAGCCCGGGGGCGCTTTCGTCGGGCATGCGAGGCCTCGCCATTCGCATCGCCCGCAGGCTGAATGTCGCGCTCCGGCGGCGAGGGAAGGTCTGGGGCGACCGCTGGCACGGGCGCGCGCTCCGCTCGCCGAGGGAGGTGCGCAACGCCCTGGTCTACGTGCTGATGAACGCGCGCAAACACGGCGAGCTGCCGTTTGGCCTCGACGGCTGCGCTTCCATCTACTGGGCTGCGGACTGCTTCGGCGAGCCCCTCTATCGTGATGGTCTCGCCGATCTCGGCCGCACGCGCGCGCCGCCGGTCGCCCCGCCGCATACGTGGCTGCTTGCCAAGGGCTGGCGGCGGCTCGGGTTGCTCCGGGCGACGGACGCGCCGCGGACCTCCGGGCTACCGGTGCACCGCTCGAGCAAGGCTCAGCAGCGCAGCCGCACCCCTTGAGGCGGTCTCCAGCCGGGTCGACCCCTCGTCGAGCGCATGAAGAGCGATTGGAAGGCGTTGTCGCCGGCGTCCGCCCCATCCTGGTAGTCGGCGGCGAGCTAGAGCGCCGATCCGCACAAACAAACGGCGGCGATCCGCATCGCATCTCGGTCGGCCTCGTCGCTGCGGTGCTCGGATTACCGCCCAGTAGTCCCTCGGAGCCGGACAGAGCGTTCTCGCGTATGCCGCGAGATTGCGTGCACGACCTCTGAGCTGGCAGCACAAGAGGCAACGAGCTGCCTCAGCGCGCCTGCAGGACGCAGGCGCGCCACCCACCGCCGACCACCTGTAGTTGATCAACCCTATAAGCTACGGGTGCCGAAGCTGATCGAACTCGCTTCTGTCGGGCTCCCCGTTGCCTCCAACGTCCGCGAACGTCTATCCTGCCCACGAGTCGACCATGAACGTGGTTGCAGCGCTCTCCCGGCTCCTGATTCTCGGCATCAAGGCGGAGAAGAACGACAAGCAGGCCGAGATCGGCTGCCAGGACGGCCACCCGAACGAACCCGGGATTCCGCCGAGGAACTCGTGCGCCGGGAGCTCGTACAACTACATCGCTCCGGAGTTGGTTCCGGGCTCGGACCTGCCAGGGGACAGCCCGGCGTGCCGTTGCGACCACGTCGTTTCGGCGGCCGGCAACGACTGCAGCTACAACTATTACAAGGAGTTCAACGTAACCCAGAACGGGTACGTCGAGTCTCCCCCCTACCAGGTGGACTGCCGCAACGCCGTCCGCTGGCGCGACAACAAGTGCTTCAAGGCGCCCCGCGGTACCGAGTACGACTGGATGCAGTTCTTCTGGAACGTCAACACCGTGGGGGCGAACAAGAGCTCCCTGGACGACATCAAGGACATCCACCTCGAGGCGTGCGACGGATTGTGCTGGGGCAAGCAGGTCTCGTGGTCGCTGTTGCGCGGGGGGGCGCTGGACCACTTTGGGAGCATCCAGGACCCACGGTTTGCTCAGTTTGAGCAAACCGGTGACCTTTTCGGCGTAGACGAGGACCAGTGTTGAGCGGGTTGGGATCGGTCAAGCCGGCCCGGGTGGTTGGTAGTGTACCCATCGCCGTTCTGGTCACAGCCTTGCTCGGTTCGTGCTCCTCCGATCCGGCACCGACGGGTGCCACGAGTAGCACATCAGGCACGTCCGCCGGCGGCGAAGCCGCGCTCGATTGGCAAGCAGCGTGCGACGGCAACTGGTGTCTGATCCCTGCCGGCGTATTCGTAATTGGGTCGCCCGAGGACGAGTGGGCCCGCGGAGCATTCGGCGAAGAGCAGGTGGAGGTCACGCTGACCCGCTCGTTCCTTTTGCAGCAGCACGAGGTCACGATTGCGGAGTGGCTTGCGTTCGGATGGCCGAATCCGAGCACGGAGCCGAAGGAGTGGGGCAGCTGGTGCCAGGAAGCCGGCTGCCCCATCGGGGAGCTGAACTGGTTCGACGTGGTGAGCTACGCAAACGAGCTGTCGAAGCGGGAAGGGCGATCGGCGTGTTACGAGCTCTCGGACTGCATGGGGTCGCCCGGCAACAACCTTCGCTGCAACGGTGTTGCCCTGCTCGCATCCACAGTCTACGAGTGCGCTGGTTACCGCTTGCCGACGGAGGCAGAGTGGGAGTACGCGGCGCGTGCCGGGACGACCACCGCCTTCTACTCGGGCGACGTAACACCCCAGCCTGACATCGGCACGTGTTACCCGGATCCGAACCTGGAGGCCGTAGGTTGGTATTGCCACAACTCGGGCAAGACCTCTCACCCCGTGGGCCAGAAGCAGCCGAACCCCGCGGGCCTATTCGACATGCTGGGCAATGGGATGGAGTGGGTGCACAATGACCCACAAGGCACGTACGGTAGGGATCCTCTCGTCGATCCCTTCGGCACAATGAATGTTGCCGATACCGCGCGCGTCACGAAGGGCGGTGGCTTCACGACCAACAGCGGGCTACTGCGTTCGGCCGCTCACCTCAGTGCCCCGTGGTATGGGACCGGCGGCGTAATCCGCCTCGCCCGAACGCTCCCTCCTGGCGAGACCTGGCCGCCGTGAGACAATTCGGCGCCGTGGTGGCAGTCCTCTCGGCGCTCTGCGGCGCTTGCATGTCCGAACCGGTCGAAGGCGATACGTCGGGCTCCAGCAGCTCGGGCAGTGAAGGCGGCGGCGGCGCGCCCGCGTGGCAGGCACGCTGCCAAGACGGCTGGTGCCTCATTCCGGCCGGCAAGTTCGTCATCGGCTCACCGGAGACTGAATGGGGACGAGGAGCATTCGGCGAAGAGCAGGTGGAGGTCACGCTGACCCGCCCCTTCCTCCTGCAGCAGTACGAGGTCACGATTGCGGAGTGGGTCGCGTTCGGCTGGCCGAACCCGAGCACGGAGCCGAAGGAGTGGGGCAGCTGGTGCCAGGAGCCCAGCTGCCCCATGGGCCATCTGAACTGGTTCGACGTGGTGAGCTACGCAAACGAGCTGTCGAAGCGAGAAGGGCGACCCGCGTGTTACGAGCTCTCGGACTGCACCGGGTCGCCCGGTAACGACCTGCGCTGCAACGGTGTCGCCCTGCTCGCATCCACGGTGTACGAGTGCGCTGGCTACCGCTTGCCAACGGAGGCTGAGTGGGAGTACGCGGCGCGTGCGGGCACAACGACGGCCTTCTACTCCGGTGACGTCAAGCCGCAGCCTGACTCTGGCTCCTGTTATGCCGAGCCGAATCTGGAAGCCATCGCGTGGTACTGCAACAATGCGGAAAAGAGTTCCCATCCTGTGGGGCAGAATGCGCCCAATCCGGCCGGGCTCTTCGACGTGCTTGGGAACGGCATGGAGTGGGTTCACAACGACCCGCAGGGGACGTACGGGAGCGACCCGCTTGTTGATCCGTTCGGCACGATGAACCTGGGCGATACCGCGAGAGTGCTTCGGGGTGGAGGTTGGACCGCCACCAGCGGTGTGCTGCGCGCGGCCTCTCATATCGACGCCACTTGGCATGTCGTCGGCGGATCGATCCGCCTCGCCCGAACGCTCCCTCCTGGCGAGACCTGGCCGCCGTGAGGCGGGGCGGTGCCGAGGAGCGGGAACCTCGGGCTCCACCGGCTCAGTCGACGAGGCAGGTGGTAGGCTTGGTCGCTTCTCTGGTTTGGACCCATTGTTGGCTTACGGAGCCGCAGCGCACCTTACCCGCGCCGGGCCAGGAATCTCCTGACGCGCGGATTGGTGGTCAGCCCGATCGCTCGTTGGAGCGCGCGCTTCGCTTCGCCATCGCTGCCGGCCATCTTGTGCAGGTGAGCGAGGGCGACCCACCAGGGCTGGTAATTCGCGACGCGTCTCGCGTCGATGGTGAGCAAGATCTCGAGGCCTCGGCTCGGGGAGCCGTCGGCGTGTGCGCTGGCGACGGCCAGGCCGACCGCCGCGCCGATCGTGGGGTGGGACTCGATCAGCTTGATGTAGAGCCCCACGATGTCCGACCAGGGGACGACGCCGGAGCGTGCCCGATAGCAGTGGGCCGCTTGGATCGCGGCCTCGATCTGGAAGGGGCCTTCGGGACCGAGCTGGGCCGCGCGGCCCAGCGTCTCGTACGCCTCTCGGAGGACCGACGGATCCCATTGCCTGGTGTCTTGCTCGAGCAGTGGGACGAACTCCCCGTCCGGGGTCGATTGAGCGGCGCGGCGCGCCTCGCAGAAGAGGACGAGGGCGAGGAGCCCCAGGACCTCCGAATGGTTCGGCAGGCTCGCTGCGATCAGGCGGAGGACGCCGATCGCCTCGTCGCGGAGCTCGTCCCGCTCGTCGCCTTCGGCGAGCGTCCCTTCTCGTCCGATGAAGTAGGCAGCGTAGAGCGCCTCGAGCAGCGCCTCGATTCGCTCGCCGAGATCGGCAGGCTCGGGGTCTTCGAAGGGGATGCCTGCCTGTCGAATCTTCGCCTTGGCTCGGACGAGACGCTTATTGAGGGTGTCGGCCGGGAGGAGGAACGCGGGCGCTATCGTCTTCACGTCCAGCCCGAGGACGGTTTGAAGAAGCAGCGCAGGACGGACCGCCACATCGATCGCCGGGTGCGCGCAGACGAGCATGAGCCGGAGCCGGTCGTCGGGAAATGGCGAACGCTCCTCGGCGTGCTCGAGGCGCGACAGGGTGGCGAGCACCTCCGGTTGTGCTCGAAAGCGTGCATGCCGAGCGTTGTCGAGGAGCTTGCGGTGTGCGACGGTGGCGAGCCAGCGCTCCGGGGAAGCGGGAATGCCGTCCTCCGGCCAGCGCTCGAGCGCAGACGCGAACGCTTCGGCGAGCGCGTCCTCCGCCAGCGTGACGTCACGCCAGCGGGTTGCCAGAAACGCGAGGATCTTGCCGTAGGAGTCCCGAGCGGCGCGCTCGGCGGCCGCTCGGGCTCGATCGGTGTCGACAGGCTGGTCCGCCATGCCCCGTCAGCGCTTCAGGTCTAGAATGGGCCGCACTTCCGTGCTGCCGCTTTCGCTCGAGGGAGAGCGGGCGGCCCAGACGAGCGCCTCGTCGAGCGAGGGGACATCGATGACCAGGTACCCACCGAGGATCTCCTTCGTGTCGGCGAAGGGGCCGTCCTGGACGAGGCGCTTGCCGTCGCGAATGCGGACGGTGGTCGCCGTGTGCCCGGGACGGAGGGCGTTGCCGCTCTTCACGACACCGGCGGCGTAGATGGCCGTCATGTACGCCCGCCAAGACTCCCAATACGGGGCTGATTCCGGGTCCTCGGGCAGGCGGTCGAGATCTTCGGGCGAGGAGTTGAAGAGGAGCAGGTATTGCATTGGATGGACCTTCTGATCACGACCACGGTTTGAGGACCAATTTGCCAGCGACGGATCGGCTCGCGAGCAAGTCGTGAGCGCGCTGCGCTTCGGAGAGGGGAAGGGGACGGATAGCCGGCGGTCGGATGCGCTCGCGCAGCACGTCCTCGACGAGGCTGGCGAGCGCGGCTCCCGCTGCCGCGGGTCGGAGCTGGAACCAGGCGCCCAGGTTGAACGCCGCGATGGACTGGCATGGCGCGGGCGCGTACAGCCACCGGTCCAAGGTCTCGGGCGCGAGACGGGCAGATTCGCCGGTGGACGCGCCGATGACGACGAGGCGACCAAAGGGCGCGAGGCACCGCAGGGTCGCACCAAGCGAGTCGCCTCCCGTGGACTCGACGGCAACGTCCACCCCCTTCCCATCCGTGAGGCGCCGCGCCTCCTCGGGCCAGTTCGGCTTGGAGGTGTCGAGGACCTCGTGCGCGCCGAGCGCCTTCGCCTGCTCGCGCTTGGAGGCGGAGCCCACCGCAGCGATGACCTTTCGCGCGCCTGCGAGACGCGCGAGCTGCACCGCGAAGCTGCCGACGCCGCCGGTCGCCGACGGGATCAGCACGGTCTCGCCTTCGGCGAGCCGGGCGGTCTCCTTCAGCATCAGCTTCGAGGTGGCGCCGGCGACCAACAGCACGCTCGCGACATCGGCGGACAGGCCCGGGGGCAGGGGCACCACCGTCGGAGCGTAGCTCGTGGCGAACTGGGCGTAGCCGCCTTCGCCGCCCGCGCCCGCGAGCGCAAAGACCTTGGAGCCGATTGGTGGACCGGCGACACCTTGGCCTAGCGCGGCGACTTCGCCCGCGATCTCCGCACCCGGGACGAAGGGGAACTGCGTCTCGAAGGGGTAGAGGTCGCCGCGGCGTCGCTTCAAGTCCGAGAAGTTCACCCCGGCGGACTCCACCCGGATCAGGATCTCCCCGGGCCCCGGCGTCGGGACCGGGGCCTCCTCCACGAGGAGCTCTTGGCCGCGGGCGCTCACGCGCGCGCGGCGCATCGTCTTGGGAATCATGGTCGTCCTTTCCGCGCAGCGCCTCCGCTGCACGCAAGAGAGACGATCGAAGCGGGGCTCAAAGGACCGAGGCGTGTTTCGCGGTCACTCGTGTCACCTCGGGGCTAGCGATGCTGATCGAACAGCCTCAGACCGGCCCAGCTACCATCGGGGAGCGGGAATCCGACGCACGTCATCCACTCGCCCGTCTTCGGATGTCTGCCTTGCCTGGCGAACGAGGTCTCCCCCAGGAGCGCGCCGACCTGCTCGAGGAAGGCTTCCAGAACTGGCGCCTTGGGCTTGGGCCCGAGCCACGCCACGAGCTGGAGCCGGACCTTCCCGGGTAGATCGATGTCCTTCCAGGCGAAGTCGGACGTGGACTTCTTCACCACCTGCACCAGCTCCTCGCGGGTCGAGGCAAAGCTCCACGCGAGCAGTGGCAAGCGAGTCTGTCGTAGGGTCGGCCTGACACGTGCGAGCGCCTCTTCCAGCGCCGTTCGTGGGGCCGCGGCGTAGGCGGCGGGAAAGCTCTTGGCGCGCGCTCTCACCTCGAGCGTCGCCTTGGAGGGGAGGGCTGCTTCGACGAGCTCGCGTTGATCTTCCAGATACGCGTCGAACGCTGCGCGCTCGCTCGGGGGCTTGGCGAGCGGACCGGCGCCGATGATGAGCCCTTCGACGAGCTCGGCGAGCGCCCAACCCAGCGGCGAGCCACATTGGTTGCAGCGAGTTGCGACGAGCAACTTCCCGGTTCGTGCCGCGCTCTTTTTCGTGGCGGCGAAAGGAACGATGCGCCCCGGCTCGGGCGCGTACGGAACGTCGTACCCGGGTGTCCACCCGAGCGTGTAGCCACACGACTTGCACCGCGCCTTGCACGACGGGCCCTTGGCCGTGCGATACGCCCCGGCGCGGAGGCGGTCGACGAGCAGGTAGCGCGTCTTCTTGGGATGGTCGTCGACGTCCGCGTAGCCGCTCGGCATGGGTGGGGCCTTTCCCGGAGCCATCGCGGGGCCATACCGGAAGACGCCGTGGTAGTCGGCGACCTCCGCCACCACCTCGCAGAAGACGGTGACCCCGAGCCGCTCGGCGAGATCCGAGGCGAGCGTCGCGTCCGCGAGGTAGCCCGTGCTGTCGACGAGGGCGATCCAGCCCTTGTCCACCGGCAGGAGCGCCAGCCCAAGCTTGCCGCGCTTGGGGGGCTCGGCGCTTGGCTCGAGCTCGGGCTCGTGGGCAGTTGCAGCCACCACGCACTTCCGCGCCTCGTAGGAAGCCGCGACCGCTGCCTCGAGAGCCGCGAGCCTCGAGGGCGAGATGTTCACCGCGAGCCAGGACGCATTCGTACCCATTGCGACCGGGGAGGTTACCTCGATGCAGCCTCGCCGGGGTGCTCAGCAGCACCGCGAGCCGTGCCTTGGCGCAGGCGCGAAGGACGTGTACCTCAGTGAGGATGCTGACCGCTCGCGCGCTCGTTCTCGTGGCCGCCTTCGTCTCCGTCGTGCCTGTCGCCTCCGAGGCGCTCGCCGATTCGCCGGCGCAATCGAAGCCGAAGGCGAGCAAGGAAGGGGTTATGGCCAGGCGGGCGAAGCTCGCGAAGGCGTCCGTCGCCATTCGCAAGCTCGCCAAGGAGCCCGTCCCCGAAGGGCTAACCAAGGAGCAAAGGAAAGCGTTCGACGCGGAGGTCGCGAAGCTGGTCCCGCTCGCAGAGGACAACGACAAGGTGGTCGCGTCGATCGACAGCGGTCTCTCGGATCCGAAGTCGGACCTCGACTCGCTCTCCGAGCTCGGCGAGGAGCAGCAGCTCAAGCTGCAACGGGCCATGGAGGCCGTTGCCAAGGCCCTGGCTGCCACGAGCAACTTGCTGAAGAAGCACGCCGATACGGCTCAGTCGATATCGCAGAACCTGAAGTAGCGTCTTCGTGCTTGCCGCACGAGCCATGCGCATCCCGAAGGCAGCTCCATACCCTCCGGGCTCGGCTCTCCGCGGCCGTGGCAGGCCGCACCATTGGTTCGCGCAAGCGAGGGCGGGGACGGGGGGCGCCTTCTCCGAAGCGGAGTGAGTATGTCCCGAAGGCAGCTCCATACCCTCCGGGCTTGGCTCTCGGCGGCCGTGGCAGGCCGCTCCATTGGTTCGCGAAAGCGAGGGCGGGAAGGGGGCTCTGTCCCTTCTCGGAGTGGAGTGAGTATGTCCGCAGGCCGCTCCATTCGGTTCTGGTCGGCTCTCGGCGGCCGTGGCAGGCCGCCGAGCCCGGGAGACAAGGAGCGAGAGCAGGGATGGGGGTTGCTCTTCTCCGAAGCGGAGTGAGTATGTCCCGAAGGCAGCTCCATACCCTCCGGGCTTGGCTCTCGGCGGCCGTGGCAGGCCGCACCATTGGTTCGCGCAAGCGAGGGCGGGGACGGGGGGCGCCTTCTCCGAAGCGGAGTGAGTATGTCCCGAAGGCAGCTCCATACCCTCCGGGCTCGGCTCTCGGCGGCCGTGGCAGGCCGCCGAGCCTTATGCGCCGTAGGGACCGGCGAGACGGAGCGCAGGAGAAGGCGCCCCCCCTCCCCACCCGAGCGGCTAGCGCTCGAGCAACACGTACCCCCTCAGCCGCACCGCCTGCAGTCTGTCTCCCGCGGGGCCGAGCTTCTTGCGGAGGCGCTTGATGAGCGACTCGAGCGCGTTGTCGGTCACGTCCGCCCCGTCCCCCCAGCAGCCCGCGGTGAGCTCGGCGCGCGAGAGCACCTTGCCGCACGCCGCCGCCAAGAGGGCGAGCACCCGCAGCTCGCTCGGCGCGAGATCGAGAGGCTCGCCTCCCACGATCGCCGCCTTCGCCCCCTCGTCGACAAGGATGTCCCCCGCCACGATCCGCCGCGGGGGCGGTGGGTAGAGCGCCCGGCGAACGAGGGCCTCGGCCCGAGCAAGCAGGACGTCCGGCCGAGCGCTCTGCTTGGGGAGGAAGTCGTCCGCTCCGGCGTCGAGGGCGCGGACCAGATCGTCCTGCTCGGTGCGGGCGGTGAGCATCAGCACCGGCACCATCCGACCCGAAGCGCGGAGCTTCTCGACGACCTCCACGCCCTCCTGATCGGGCAGGTTCCAGTCGAGCACGAGGAGATCGAAGGAGCGCCGCTCGAGCGCGCGGAGCGCATCCTTCGCGGTTGCTGCGGTCGCGACGGCGTGCCCGCGGCGCTCGAACACGCGCCGAACCCCTTCGAGGATCTGCGGGTCGTCGTCGGTTAGCAGGACGTCCATCGTGTCGGTTGCCGAGGCGAGCAGGAGATTGTAGGTCGACTTTCGTGGCAGAGGCACCCACCATCGTCGTGGTCGGCTCGGAGGGGGCGGCGGCGCCCGTCTGGCTAGGGGGAGCGGGCAATCTCCGCGAGGTCGCCAGCGCGTGCGCGACGGAACGGGAGGTTCTCGCGGGGACCCTCGACCTGAGCCGGCTCGCGCTCGCGGTGATCGACGGTGCGGCGCTTCGTCCCCGGGAGATCAGGGAGGCCATCCTGAAGGCGGCCCCGCTCGCGGTCGTCGTGTCGACGGCGGGGAGCCCTGCCGAGCCGACCGTTCCCACGGTGGACGAGGCTTCGCTTCGCTTGCTCCTCGCCGTGGCCAGGAGCGCGGGGGTGCGCTCGGCAGCGGCCGACGTCGCGCTCGCGGCGCTCGGTGCCGGGTATGTCGTGCTCGAGGGCGATCGCTCTCTCGCGTGGGGTGGCACGAGCGGCATCGGGCTCGCGCGGTCGGGCGCGCCTGTAGACGCGCTCGACGACGACGTGTTCGAGGAGCCCGCCGCGCCGCCGCGGCGGTTCCGCGTGGCGGGCGAGGGCGGCGAGCGCGTGATCGAGCGGAAGCTCGCCCCGCTCGGCGATAAGCATGACAAGGCGGTCATTGTTCACACCGACGTCACGAGCCGCGCCGGCCTCGAGGCTCGGCTCCTGGCCGGGGGCCGCGCCGAGGCGACGAGCCAGCTCGCGCGCGGCGTCGTCCACGACCTGAACAACGCGTTTTGCGTCATCGCGAGCTTCACCGACCTCCTGCAGGAAAGCTTCGAGGGCGACGACCCGCGCCTGGAGGACGTCCGCGAGATCTCCCGCGCGGGCGCGAAGGCCACGGCCCTCACCGGCAAGCTCGTCGGCTTCTCGCGCGGAGGTCCCGCGCGAACGGAGAACGTCAACCTGGCTGACGCCGCCCGGCGCGCGGAGCCGCTCTTCCGGCGCGTCCTCGGGGAGGGGGCGGAGCTCGCGCTCGCGCTCACGTCGACGGAGGCGACCGCGCACTGCGATCCGCTCGAGCTCGAGGCCGTCCTCACGGGCCTCGCCGCTCAGGCAGGGCGTCGGCTCGACGGGGTGGATGGCGTGGTGACGGTCGGCGTCTCCGAGGATCCGCCGTGGGTGGTCGTTCAGGTGAGCGCGACCGCGACGGCCGACGGAGCCGATCTCACGCCGCAACCGACGAGCTCGGCGGAGACGGATGCGGCCGCCGCGTTCGCGGCCAAGTACGGCGGTCGCTTCGAGGGAGGGACGATACGGATGCCCAAGGCGCCGAAGCGTGCGCCGGCGCAGCGCATCCCGCGGGCCAAGATCACCGACCGAGGGCCCGAGACCGTGCTCGTCCTGGAGGACGAAGCGAGCGTGCGGCTCGCGGTGAAGCGTGTCCTCTCCTCGCTCGGCTACGAGGTGCTCGAGGCTCGTCGCGGGGAAGACGCGCGCGCCCTTGTGGATTCTTGCGACCTGGTCATCGCGGACCTCGTTCTGCCCGGCGAGGGGGGGCTCGAAGCGCTGCGGGCGTTCCGCGCACGACGGCCGGCGCTGCCCGCTCTCGTCCTCACCGGCTACGCCGGCGAGACCGCCTCCAGCGTCGGGGGCTACCCGTTGATCCACAAGCCCTTCGACGCGGCGGAGCTCGCGCGGCGAGTGCGACAAGCGCTCGACGGAGGCTGACTCAGGCCGAGGGCGCCGGGCCGACGAGCGTCACGTAGGTCGAGATGGACTTGCGTGCCTCTTCGGGCAGCTCGTCGAACTCGACGCCGAGCGCGCACCTGCCGCGGTTGTCGCGCACCCATCGCACGGTCGCCATGACGGTCGCCACGAGGCCGCTCGTCGGCAGGGCGAAGCGGACGCGGACCTTCTCGTTGCCGCTCTTGTCCTTGTCCTGTCCGGCCCGGGTCTCCTCTCGTTGTGACAAGACGATGAGGAGGCCGCCTTCGCTCACGTCCTCGGATCGGCCGTCGATCGTGGCGCCGTCGGGACGCACGACGCGGCACGGGGTGATGTAAGGGGCGCGCGCGAAGCGCCGCCGCGAGACACCTTGCGGCTGCTCGGGTGCCGGCGCCACGACCGGGACGGTCGGGCGCGTGTCCACGCGCGGGCGCGCGGGCGAGAGGATGGCGGTCGGTCGCGCGCTCGCGGCGCCGCAAGCGTCGAGGAAGGCCTCCACGCTCGGGAAGCGATCGGCAGGGGAGGGGGCCATGGCGCGCGCGATCGCCTCGGAGGTGCTCTGCGGGAGCTCGGGAACGAGCTCCCGCAGCGCCCCGAGCCCGCCCGAGAGATCGTCGTTGTCCGGGATCGCGGGGACGTTGCCCGCGAGGCATTCGAGCAGGACCGCGGCAAGCGCGTATTGGTCGCTGCGAGGGTCTTTTTTCGTCGGGCGCGAGAGCTGCTCCGAAGGGACGTATTCGAGCGCCCCGAGCGGGTCGAAGCCGCGCATGGGCTCGTTCGGGGACGGATCGTCGCCGATGGGCACCGCGAGCCCGAAGTCGATGAGCTTGATCCCCTCCGGGACGTGGGGCGACCGGGTCAGGAAGATGTTGGCCGGCCGGATGTCACGGTGAACGAAGCCACGTTTGTGGATGTAGGCGAGCGCCTCGCCCGCTGAGCGGACGACGAAGAGGGAGTCCTCGATCGAGAGGCGGCGGCGGGCAGCGAGGATGCCCTCGAGCGTCCGACCGTCGAGCATCTCCAGGGCGAGGAAGGGGCCCAGCTCCGCCGAATCCCCCGCGTCGAACGCTTCGACGATGCCGGGGTGGCGGAGGAAGCCCAGGGCGGCGGTGGCGCGGCGGAGCCGGCTCTCGGCGATGGCCGGTTGAGGGCAGTCGCGCTGGACGAACTTGAGGGCCACCATCCGACCGAGCGCCGCATGGCGTGCCTCGAAGACCGTCGCCATCGCCCCCCGCGCGATCTCTCGCGAGAGCTCATAGCGCCCGGCGACGGCATCGCCGCGCTTGGGTTGGCTCGAGCGAGAACGACCGCTCAGGGACGAGGGCGGTGCGAGATCGGGCAGATAGGCGTGTCCGGCCATGCCAATCAGACGGAACGAAAGGCAAGGCCCTTAAGGCCCGACGTGCGAACGCTGCTCAGAGCAGGCGCAGGTTCCGCTTCGCGCGCTGCTCGGCCGCGGCGATGAGCTCCTTCGACTCGGCCTCGGGGATCCCGACGTACCGCGCGAGCTCGACCACGAACGTCCTCTCTTTGTCGTCCTGGGTGCCGTCGATGAACGTGAGCAAGACGGCGTGTTGGATGAGGACGCGAAGGTCGTCGGCCGAGAGCTCCTCGATCGGAACGTCCTCCAGTGTGCGCTTGGTCTCGGCGTAGGAGCGGATGTCCTTGGCCTGCTCCTCCGTCGCGTCGAAGGCGACGAGGAGGGCGTCGACCATCTCCCGCTCCTGAGCTCCGTAGTCGCCGTCAGCCCAGGCGACGCTCACAAGCGACTTGAGAATTGCAGCGTTCTCGCTGTGCATGGCGCCATGAGGTCACTGGGAGGGCGCCCGTGTCAAGGCGCGGTCCGGGACCTCGGCCGAGGCGAGGAGGCGGGGTAGGTAGTGACCCAAGAGACCGGCCGCCAGAAGGGCGATCAAGGCGACGGCGATGGTCCCGGCACGGAACGCTTGGCGCGGCGGAGGCGCCGGCACCACGATGGGCTCCGGGGCTTCCGCGCGCTTCGCGCGCGCCGAGCTCTCCAGCGCGGCGGTCAGGCGGCGGATCTCTTCGACGGCGGGCGGAGGCGGCGTCGGATCCAGGCCGGCCAGGCGCTTCAGGCTCGCGCGAGCCTGACGCATCGACTCGGGCGAGGAGAGCGTCGAGACCACGAAGCGGTCGAGGAGGTCTTCTACCTCGCTCTTCTGGGTGGCCCCGAGCGCGGCCGTGCTCTCGGGCGAGCGGCGCTTCCGCGGCTGTGGCGCGGCCTCCGGCTCTTCGGAGATGGGCGCGACCGCGGCGTCGATGACGGTGGGCGGCTCCTCGGGGATGGGCGTGGGCTCGGCCTCGGGGGCGTCGAAGGCGACCGGCGCGACGGCGACCGGCGCGGGCGGTGCCTGCTCGACGGGCGCGGCTTCCACCGCGAAGCTCGTTGGAGCTGCAACCGGCTCGCTCGGTGCCTGCGGGGCCGGCGTGAACTCGACCTCGACCGAGGGCTCTTCGACGGGGCTCGTGCGCGCCGCCTCCGGTTGAGCGGGCGGCGCGACGGGGGCCGGCGCGACGGGGGCCGGCGCGGCAGGCGCTGTGGGCTGCTGCTGCGCGGCGGCCGGAGCCGGCCGGCGGCGACGGCGGAGCCGGCCGAGATCCTTGGCGCGCGCCGTCTCGCGGGCGAGCCTCGCGAGCGCGCGGCGCGCAGCGGCGCGGTTGACGGGGACCAACGCCGCCTCGAGCTCGCGAATGAAGCTCTCCACGCCGTCGGCGCTCTCGGTCCGCGGGCGCGCCGTGGCCGCGAGCGCGGGCATCGACCCCGCGGAGCACTCGAGCAGCCGCGAGAGCATGTCTCGCATGCGGCGCGCGGACTCCTCGGGAGCGAGCACCTGCGTCCCTCGCGCGACCTTGACGGTACCTTCGCTGGTGAGCAGGACCATCGGGTCCTCGATCGAGAAGGGCAGCCGGGCGCTCGCGTCCGCTACAGCGAGCGCGAGATAGCCCGACGTTTCGGGGACGAGCGACGCCGCGCGACCGTGAGCCGCTGCGAAGACCTCGTCGAGGGTTACCGACGTGAGCTCCATGCCTCTGGGGGGCCTTACCGAGGCCCGGAGGTCCGGGCCAACTTTCGGAGGTTCGGAGCACGTCGCCTCGGCGGACGGCGGGGGCCGGTCTTTCTTCGGATCGACCCAGCTGAACGCAGGGTCTAAGATGGGCCGGAATGGCAGAGCGCCCCGCTCATTGCCCGACCTGTGGGCTCGCGGTGGCCGACGGTCAGGCATCCTGCCCGCGTTGCGGAGCGAGCCTCGCCCTCGACCCCGCCCAGCGACCCCCGCAGCGAACGATGCTGGGCGGCGCCGGGAGCGCCGCGGCCGGCGTGCCCGGGTCGGTCAAAAAGACGCTGATGGGGATCTCAGCGCCCTTCGCCGACCCGGCCGCGACGCAACCGGACGCGTCGGGGATGACGCGCACCCAGGTCGCCGGAACGCCGGCCTCCAAGGCTGCGGTGGGCCTCGGTTTCGACCCGCTCACCGACCCGGAGCGTGCGACGGCGACCGTGGTCGACATGCCCGTCTTCGCGGGCCTGCCCGAGCCACCGCTCACCGGGTTGAAGAGCGCTCAGCGGACGCTCGTCGGCGTCGCCCGCCCCGGCATCGCCCCCCTCCAGCCGGGCGTCGCCAAGACCCCCGTCGACGACGACGAGCCACCTCCGCCCAGCTACAGGCCGCTCGAAGAGCTCGGCGCCACGATGCGCATCGCGCCGGAGGTTCGGCGGAACCTCCCAGCCGGGCCGGTTGACCCGCGCCGGCCCGCCCCCGCGCCGGAGCCATCGAGCCCGGGCGCTCGCCATCCGCTCGGCCAGCGCAGGCTCGACCGCGTGCCGATGAAGAAGATCGCGCGCGAGGCGGCCAAGCAGCGCGCGCGCTCGCGCCGCGGCCTCTACATGCTCGCCGCGGCCTTGCTGATCGCCGCCGCCGCCGTGACCGTCGCCCTGCTCTGGCCGAGCGCGCCGCCGCTCAAGGCCCAGGTCCGCGCCGGCGAGGGCGGCTCGGAGGTGCTCGACCTGACCTGCGAGAGTTGTCCTGACGGAACTGTCCTCAAGCTGCGGGACGCGGAGGGGTCGGTCCGGGCCGGCCGCGCCACGATCCAGCTGCCGGCGCCGCTCGCCATCGGGGACACCACGCTGCGGGTCGCGGTCGACAGACCGGGCTCGGGGCGCGACGAATCGGTGTCGCTCGCGGTGCGTGTCGCCTACCGCGTGAGGCCCGAGCTCGGGACGCTCGACGGCGACAAGCCGAGCATCCAGATCGTGGTCGACGCCATGGCCGGGTCGCGCGTGACGCTCGACGGCGAGGAGGTCCCCCTCCGCGACGGTCGCGCGGCGAGGAGCATCGACGTCTCCAAGGAGCTCACCGGTCAGAGCGGGGACGCAGCGGCGCAGCTGTCGCGCAAGGTGAGCTTTGTCGTGACACCGCCCGACGGAGAGCAGGAGAAGGGCGCGGTCGCGGTGACCATCCCGATCTTGCCGCTCACGCTCGAGGCACCGGGTCGCGCCGTCGTCACCGACAAGTCCACGTTCGTCCTCGCGGGCCGCACGCTCCCGGGCGCCGAGATCGTCGTCGCAGGACGCTCGATCGGGGTCGCCAAGGATGGGACATTCATGCAGACCATGAACGTCTCATCCGTGGGGACGACCCAGGTGGAGGTCCGGTCGCGGATGGCCGGCCGCGCTCCACGGCTCACTCGATTCGGCGTCAAGCGCGTCACCAGCCTCGAGGTCGCCGCCGAGGAGTTCCTCAAAGAGGGGACGCTCGGCTACCCGGACGTCGCCGAGAACCCGGGCTCCGCCTCGCTCACCGGGAAAAACGTCGCGGTCGCCGGCGCCGTGGTGGACTCGCGGGTCCAGGGCTCGACGACGATCATGGTGCTCGACGTGGCGCCACCTGCCTGCAAGGGCAGGGGTGAGAAGAAGTGCCTCGTCCGCCTCGTCCAGGGGCGATCGGACCTGGGCGTCGCGAGCGGCGCGAAGCTCCGCGCCTTCGGGACGCTGCTCGGCGCCGTCTCGCACGAGGGGACGACGTTGCCCGACGTCGACGTCTCGTTCTCCATCGTCGAAGGCGGCGCCCCGACGCCCGGTGCCCCGGCCCCGCTGGAGGGGCGGCGGTGAGCTCGAAGCAGATCTCGGAGCTCGGCTCGACCGAAGACGAGCACGGGCGCGACGACGAGCCGATCCCCGCGACGGTCCGCGGTGGGAGCTGCCCGCGATGTGGTCCCGGGGTCGAGGTCGACTCGAACGGCACCTGCACGCGCTGCCGCTCGTCGCTCGTCGCGGCCCGCACGTTGCCGGCCACCGTCGCGGCCACGACACTCGGCGCGACGGGGCTCGGCGCGAGCCTCGATCGCATCAAGCTCTCCCAAGCCGGGTTCGCCCTCGACGACGGCAGCGACGTCTCTCACCGCGCCGATCCCCTGATCGGGATGATCATCGCCGATCGCTACCGGATCGTGGAGCTCCTCGGTCGCGGCGGCATGGGCATCGTCTACAAGGTGGAGCACGTCCGGATCGGCAAGCTCCTCGCGATGAAGCTGCTCGCGGGAGAGCTCTCCCGCAACCAGGAGGTCGTTCGCCGGTTCAAGACCGAGGCGCTGACCGCGTCCAAGCTCTCCTCTCCGAACACCGTCCAGGTCTTCGACTTCGGCGTCGCAGAGAGTCAGGGCCTGACGTACCTCGTCATGGAGCTCGTGACGGGAGACGACCTCGGTCGCGTCCTCAAGCTGAACAACGCCCTGCCGGCGACGCGCATCGGCCGCATCGTCCTGCAGGTGGCGAACTCGCTCGCCGAGGCCCATCAGCTCGGGATCGTCCACCGCGACATCAAGCCCGAGAACGTGATGATCCTGCCGGCGCGGGACGGCTCGGACCTCGCGAAGGTGCTCGACTTCGGGCTCGCCAAGCTGCGCGAGGGGTCGGAGCTCTCGGAGCTGACGAGCCAGGGCGCGATCGTGGGGACGCCCTACTTCATGTCGCCGGAGCAGGTCCGAGGGGACCCGGTCGATCCACGCAGCGACATCTACTCCTTGGGCGCGCTCATGTACCGCGCGCTCACCGGCGTGCACCCGTTCTCCGGGCCGTCGCCCATGAGCGTGTTCGCGAAACACCTGACCGAAGATCCGCGGCCGCCACACGAGGTGAGCCCCACGGTTCCTCGGGGCATGAGCGAGATCGTCCTGCGCGCGCTCCGCAAGGATCCGAAGGAGCGCTTCCAGCGCGTCGAGGACCTCCAGGCCGCGGTCGTCGGGGAGCTCTCGGATCTGGGCACCTCGGGGGTGGAGGCGCTGCTCGACTCGAAGGCGATCCGCCGCCTCGAGCGGGCCGAGGTCGCCGCGCAGGACGCCGAGGGGCCCGCGCTCGCCACGCGCAACGAGGTCGAGTCGTACGAGCGCAAGCTGAGGCGAACCCGCTTCGGCCTCACGGCGTTCCTCACGCTGGTGCCGCTCGCCGCCGTCGGCGCCGGCGCGCACTACGTGCTGAAGGAGCGCCCCATCCAGTTCGGAGGCGACGAGACCGAGCCTAACAATGCTGTCGGCGAAGCAAACGCCGTCCCCTTCGGTCGCTCGGTCTCGGCCATGCTCGGCAAGCGGATCTCGGACAGCCAGAGCGACCTGGATTTCTTCTCGTTCGAGGTCCCGTCCGGCGACGCGCCGGTCTCCCTCTCGCTCGGCGCTCTCCCCAACATCCCCATCTGCGCGCAGCTCTTCGGCAAGGGCGAGAAGAGCCCGCGAGCCCAATATTGCTCGGGGCTTCCCGGGCTCGACCTCGAGATTCCCGCGCTGCGCCTCGCGCCGGGGCCGTATTACGTGGCTGTCATGCAAGACCTCGACGCGCGCGGTCGTGCCTCGCCGTTCGTCCACGAGAACGTGTCGGACTCCTACACGCTCACGATGGGGCCGGCGAGCACCGACTCGGCGTTCGAGGTCGAGCCCAACGACGGCGTCCCGAGCGCACACCCGATCGGTGTCGATCAGACGGTCAGCGGCATGCTCGCCTGGGTCGGCGACGTCGACCTCTACTGCCCGAACCTCGACTCCACGGCGCTCTATCGCTTCCGGGTGGACGACGACCCGCGCGAGGGCGGCGCCGTGCTCTCCGTGTCGCTCTTGAGCCAAGGCGTGGAGGGCGCCTCCGTGCGTGTCCACGCGCGGAGGGCCAAGCCGCCCACCGAGTCCGACGTCCTCGCGCCGTTCACCGGCTTCTCCTTCCGCGGCACCAGCCCGCCGTGCCTGGTCGTGCGTGTGGCGTTGGACCCCGGCGCTCCGTCCACGGCGGAGATCGTGCCGCGTGGTAGCCAAGCGAAGTACCGGGTCGCGCTGGAGGCCGTGCCGTGAGCCGGCGGCGCGCGTGGCTGCTCGGCCTCGTGGCGCTCGCGGCGCCGGCCGCACCGGCGCGCGGCGAGCGCGTCGACGCTGCGCTGCCGAGCGTCGTGGCGGTCGGCCCGCCTCGCGCGCCGGCCCCGGTCGAACGAGTCGATCTCGCGCGGACCGGCCGCTCGAAGTCGCCGCTCCCCGACAGCCCGGTCGAGCTGGTGCGCCGACCGGTCGGCGCGGGCGCGCAGCCACCGGTCGTCCTCGCGGACGGGACGATCGCGGTGGCGCTCTCCACGCCGGAGGTGGTGCGCTTCGCGCAGGACGGAACCGAGGCGAGCCGCACGCGGATCGGCCCGGCGCCGGCGGCCAGGCAGCCCATCGTCCTGCCGAACGGCGGCTTGGCCGTCCTCACGACGGCGCCGAGCGTCGTCTTCCTGAGGCCATCGGGAAAGGTGGCGGCGACCGTGCCTCTCTCTCGGACGACGTTCCCGCTCTCCCTCGGGGGAGACGGCAGCTTCGTCTCGTTCGTGCCCACGCTCGACGGAGGGGTCGCCGTCGCGTCGGGACGGAGCTTCGTCCAAATCGACGCAGGCGGGCAGCTCGGGCACGAGGCCACGTTGCCCGAGCGCGAGCGGTTCGCCGCCGATCTCGTGCGCGCGCGCGACGCCTGGCTCGCCACGACGCAGTCCGGCGCGGTCTATCGCCTGAAGGCGCCCGGCGAGCCCAAGCGCTTGGGCTCGTTCGGCGCGGGCGTGATCGGCACGCCCGCGCTCCTCGATTCACGCAGCTTGGTGGTGCAGTCGGGCTCCAGCCGGATCGTGTCGCTCGATCTGAAGACCGGCTCCGTGGTCACGCGCGTCGCCGACCCTGGGTTCTTCGCCTTCGACGGCGCGTTCGTGGCGGACGCGAAGGGCGGCCTCTGGACGACGACGACCGAAGGCCTGCTCCTCGGCTTCGGCCCCTCGGGCGACGAGATCGCGCGGGCGCCGATCGATCGCGCCGCAGCCGCGCCCCCACCCACGCCGATGTTCGGCGGCGGTCGGGTCGTGCCGGCGGCCGCGTCCTCCACGAGGTCCGTCCTCCTTTCGGACGTGGAGGGCCGCGTCGCGTTCGCCCGGAGCGGCGGGAAGGTGGGCGTCCGGAGCCGCGACGGGAGGCTCTCCATCGCGACGGAACGCGGGTGCTCGAGCCCCGTCGCGCTCCTGCCCCTGGCGAAGGGCAAGATGGTGCTCGCCTGCAAAGAGGGCGCGATCATCGTCTACGGCGAGCCGCAATGAGCCGACATCAGAGCGGGCAGCCGACCTGCTCCCAGATCCAAGCGCCGCCTTCGCATTTCGTCGACACGCCCGAGACACACGGATCGCCGTAGACACACTGGAGCCCCGGCGCGCTGCACGCCACGCCCGCGTTCGGCGCGGTCGTGGGGCACCCCGCCGCCGGCGTGCCGCAGACCCAATAGGGCGGCGGGGGACCACACGGGCCGGGGCACGACGTGCAGCCGCACTGCGTCCCGTCGGGGTACGCGCAGCGCGCGCCCTCGACCTGGCAGACGGCTTGATGCATCGGCGTCTGCGGGCAGCTCGGGTCGGGGAAGTCGCAGTCGGGCGGAGGTACGCTCACCGACCAACCGGCGCTCGTGCATTGCGCCTGGGACCTGCATTGAACGAACGGCGAATCGCCGTACGTGCAGACCAGTTCGAGCTTCGGGCACGCGGCTCCCTCGTCCGGGACGGTGGGCGCGCACCCCACGGGCGAGCCGCCGGCTCCGGTAGAAGATGACGAACCTGTCGTGGTCGTCGAGGTGGAGGCCCCACCGCCGCCCGCGCCGCCCGTCGGCTCCTCCGTGACGGTCGATCCGCAAGCGAGGAGCAGCGCGCCGAGGCCGAAGGGGAGAAGCAAAGAAGCCGGTCGCATGCGTGAGGAGTAGACCTCGCGCGGGTCTCTCGCAAGCTCACGAACCGGCAGGGGCGACGGCCTTCTCCCGGACTTGATGAACATCAAGGCAGCGGGGCCCGCGACGGAGAAACCTCTGGCCCGGTCGTCGAGAGCCTGGTGAAGTTCCACCTCTCCTATTTCGGGCTCCTCGTCTTCTCGCTGGGGCTGCCGCGAGGGACTCGGCTCGAGCGGCTCCTCGCAGACCTCGGCATCTTCCCGGGATACGCAGCGCGGCGAGCACGAAGAGCGTCGAGTAGAGGACGAGGAACAGGTTGTCGAGGCCCAGCGTCGCTCCGAGGAGAGGGGAGCCCGCTCGCGGAGCGCTCTCGTGAACCACTCCGTGGTGTTCATCGTTCGACGGTACCCGAGCCTGCGCCGCGCGCGAGCCCACCAGCTGCTACGCTCACCGATCGGCCTCGTGCGCGTCCATTTCAACGACCTGCCGCATCCGGTGCGCGAACGGCTGCAACGCGTCGTCACGGCGCCGCGGCATCCGCTCCTGGCTGCCCGCGGCCTCGGCCAGACGGGGCGGAGCGTGCCCTTCGTCGTCGCGGGCGTCGGGACGCTGGCGTTTGCTTACCTCGTCCGCGCCGCGATCGAGGCCGAGCGCGCGTACCCCGATCTGTTCGCCATGGCGGCTGCGGCGGGCATCATCGGGCTGGGGATGGCGTCGCACCTGGCGCTCGGGCGCGCCTGGCCGAGCAGCCCGTTCGACGGCCACGACCAGTGGCTCGTGGGCGTGCACGCCGTCTCGTCGGTCGACGGCACCCTCGAAATCCTCCCGGCGGCGGAGGCGGACCGGATCGAGATCCACACCTCTCACACACGTCGGGGGCGCCTCGACTACCTGCGTGTGTCGTGTGGCGCGGAGTCGATCGCCGTGCCGCTGGGCAGCCAGGCCGAAGCCGAGCGTTCTCGTGCCCACGCCCTCGAGCTGGTCCAGCGCTACCGGTACGCACGCGCATCGGGCGACACGCAGCGAATGGCCGAGCTCGACGTCTTCGAGGAGCTCGGGCGAGGGCTCCGCGACGCGCCAGCAGATCGGGCCCGGGCGCCTCGTGTCACACAACGCCCCGGCTGGGCGTACCTGCTCTCCTTCCTCATCGCCGCCGTCGCGACGGCCGTCGTGCTCGTCCCGGTCTGGCACCTCGCCGCGCAGCGCGCCTCGTCCTCCCCCTCCCACGATTCGAAATGACAGATCCGCTCGTCTCTCCGGTCCTGGTGCTCGCGGATCTCGCCCCGCCCGGCGTCTCGATCGACCACCCGGCCGGTGAGCCGCTCGTCGTGTCGCGAGGCGGGATCAGGAGAGCGCTCCGGCACCCCAGGTGGACCCCCGGCCCTCCCGACCCGGACGATCTCGACACGTTTGTGCCCTCGGCGATCCTCGAGCTCGAGCTCGAGCTCGATCGGGTCGGCCCGCTCGCCGCGAGCACCCCTTGCCGCGTCGCGAGCGTCGCCGTCCGAGGGTCGGCCGAGCTTGGCCCGGAGCAGCTCGTTCGCCTCTTGCCGCGTGGGGCGCAGCTCCTCTCGGTGCGGCACGGGCTCAACGCGATCAAATACGCGCTCGCGTGTGAGCGCCAGGTGCGGCTGGACCTGGCCGAGGAGCTCGATGATCCGGCGCGTCACCGGGAGCTCCGTGCCTGCATCGCCGACCACGATCTGCGCGGGCTGGACACCCTCCTCCGTCCCGAGTCCGCCGGCATGGCGGTCCTTCGCGAGCTCCTGGCGCGCGCCGTGGATCGACGGGGCCGGCGCCTCGAGGACGGGCTCGTCTCACGCCTCGAGGAGCTCGGCGAGATGGAGGAGCGCGACGCGCTGCGGCTGACGGTCCCGGTGCTCGTCGTCGAAGCGCTCCGACCCCGCGCCGCCGACGAGGAGCTGAGCCGCAAGCTGATCGACAGGATCTTGCCGGCGCTCGACGAGGTGATCGCGGGGCTCGTCGACGAGCTGCTCCACGCGGAGCCGGTCCGCGCGCTCGAGCCGCTCCTCCGCGATCTCGAGCGCCTCGCGTCTCGTACCTCGTTTGTCCTCGTGCCTTGTCCGCGCGCGCTCCTCGAGCATCCGACCGACGCGCTCGTCGCGCACGTGCTCGCCGCGCGCCCGCGTGTGGTCGTCACGCCCCACGAGCTCGACCCGCGGGTCCACGACGCGACGATCGCTCGATGGGCCGACATCGCCCAGCGCGCCGGGGCGATCTTCGTTGCCGACGCGCCCGAGGCCCTGGCCTCCACGAGTCCGCCGGAGGCCCGGTGGCGAAAGCTCGCCGAGAGGCAGGGCCGCACGTTCCTCCTCTTCCCCCAACGCTGGTTGACGCGGGGCGCGTTCGGGCCGGATGGCGAGCGTTCGACGTTGCCGCTGCCGTCCCCCAGGCCGCTCGCCCCCGAGGATCGCCCCTGGGGCTCGGTCGCGTTGGCCCTCGCGCCCGTTCTCGCGAGCCGCCCGTGCGAGCGGCCCGCGGTCCTCGGCTGGCAAGTCGTCGCTTCGAATGGAGACGCCGCGTGTGCGGACCCGGCCGCGGCGCAACGAGACGACGACGCCGGCGCCGAGCGCCCGCTCCGGTCGCGTGTGGATCCGCCGGCGCCCTCGGGTGACCCGCGCGAGCGCTGGTCGCTCGGGCTCTGCGATATCCACGCTCGCCGCGAGGGCGGGCACATCGTCCTCTACGCGCCGCGCGCCGCGCTCGAGCTCTTACCGGACGGCACCCTGCCCGACGGACCTCCGCTCCCGCCGCTCGACCCGGAGCGCGCCGGCGACGACTCCATCCGTCGCGCCTTCTGGCGCGCGGGCGCGACACACTGTCTGCGATGCGGTGAGCCCGTCGAGGAGCGCCGCGAGGTCGAAGGTTGCCGGCCGAGCGGTGACGCGTGGGGGACCATGGAGCTGGTCTGCTCGTGCGGCTGGTCGACCTGGCTCCGGTTCGACGACGCGGTCGGCGAGCACGGCTCGTATTACTTCGAGACCGCGTACTGGCGATAACAGGCCGACGGCTCCCGACCCGCGGCGCCGGGCTCAGAAGGCGAGACGCAGCCCGCCTGGCCCGGCGCTCCACGAGGGACCTGCGGGCGGAGGGGCCTGCCCGTTGTAGTACCCGCGGTCATCGCCGTTCGCGACGTTGACGATCCCTACGATGCTCAGCGGGAGGCCGACGAGCATCGCCGTCCCGCCGGTCGCGGTGAGGACGACGCCGAGCGGTACGACCGTGTCCTCACGGATGAGGGTGATCCCGATGGCCAGGCTCGTGGTCCCCAGCCCGAGGGTGACGAGGCCCCCGATGAGCATGCCGAGACCACCCGACTTCTTCCGGCGCGCGGGGCGCTTCGGGCGGCTGAAATCCACGTTCGGGACGCCGAAACCCGACACGTCGACGCCGCCCACGCCGCAGGCGCAGAAGGTGAAGAGCCCGGACGGGTCGCAGGACTGTGTGCTCCACGAGCCGTTGGGACACTGACAGCTCTGTCGGCTTCCCGGTGCGCAGCCCGCGGCGATCTCCACCGAGGCGGAGGCTTGCCCGGCATCCTCGGTCGGGTGGTCCTCGGCGAGCGCGGTCGAGCCGTGCAAGGAGAGCGCGAGCGTGGCGGCGACGAACACGGACCGGGCCATGATCGACGGAGAATACGCGAACACGTCCCTCCTCAGCGACGCAGCGGCTCGACCCGCGTGACCTCGTGCTCGCCGGTGACCGACACGTCCCGACCTTCGACCTCGAGGTGCACGCGGGACGCAAAGACGTCGCAATGGGCCTGGTAGGCGGGCCGCGTCGAGAACTGAACCGTGAGCTCGGTGGTCCCCGGGGCGAGCGCCTTCGGCTGATAGCCCGTGATCGCCGGCTTGGGGCTCGACTCCTGCGGGGTACCGCAGCCGTGGTCCGTGAGCCAGTCCACCGCCGTCGCCCGCACGAGGAGGGTGCGCTTCGACGGGTTGAAGACGCGCACCCGCATCGAGCCGATCTGCGCGGCGTCTCCGCCGTGCTCGTGCATGTGACGCTGCGTCAGTCCCTCGAAGACGACGCGGTCGGGGCCGACGAGGAGCTCGGCGCTGCTCGAACGGCTCACGTCCGCCCGCTGGGAGGAGACGAGGTCGCGGTCCAGCCAGGCCGTGATCTCCTTCGGCGCATCGCCGCGCGGAGGACGGCGCACGCGCAGGAGGTTCTCGTGGAGGGTCATCGCGCACGTCCGCGGCGGGGCGTCGTCGTCGGGCAACGGCAGCGAGCCGCAGGCCGCTCGCGTCGGGTCGCAGCCGGCGAGCGCCGAGTCCGCTACCCCGGCCTCCTTGGCCGCGGCGAGGACCAGGCGCGCGGCGCGCTGGGCGCGCGCGGGTGTGCAGCCCGGCGTCGCGTCGTGCGCCTCCATCTTCAGCCGCACCGGCTCGGTGAGCGGCAAGGTGATCTCACCGCCTGCGTAGAGGTCGGCGCCATATCCGCTGTCGATGTGGACGAGGTAGCGGCCGGGCGGCAGGGCGCGCCCCGGCGCGCACCGTGCCTCGTCGAAGGCGTGTGTGGGCGGCGCCAGATCGTACGTCCCGTCATTGGGCAAGAGCCGCTCCTTGGGCTCGTGAGCGGGACAATCGCTCGGGTGAGGCCAGAGCGCCATCGTGCCGAGCTTTCCTTCTTCGTCCACGAGGTAGCCCGCGTAGAGGCTGATGTCCGCCTTGCTGTGGTTCTCGATCACGATCCGCGGCGGGCCGGGAACGGGACCGCCGCCCGCGCCCCCGGGTTTCGACGCCGGCATCGTGGCGGTCGTGGCGGTCGTGGCGGTCGCGGCGGTCGCGGCGGTGGTCGGCTGGGGCGGCGAGGTCGGCGCTGCGCCGCCGGGGTCCCGCGCCGCGGCACACCCGACCAGGGTCAGGATGACGAACATCGACTCGCGGACACCCATCGCTGCCAGAAGAGCGTAGCACCTCGACACGTACCCCATGCACGCCCGGAGAGACGGCATTGCCTGCGGCGCAGGGCGGCCCCAAATTCGTCTCGCCTCCTCCCCGAGGCTACACTTCCACCATCGTCCTCTCCGGAGCTCAGCGACGCGCGTTCGACGAAGGCGGCTTCTTCACGCTGCGGGGCCTCTTTCGCGCCGATGAGGTCGCCGCCGCGCGGGCTGCTTTCGACCGGCTGTACGAGACGGCCCAGGGCCTACGTGAGACGGGCGACCATGGCGGGGCGTTCTTCGTGCTCGACGCGAGCCAGCCGGGGCCTGTCATCGTCCAGCGTGTCGTCTGGGCGGGAGGAAAGGAGCCTGTGCTGTTGCGCATGAGCGAGGACGAGAGGCTCCTCGGTCCCGCGCTGCAGCTGCTCGGCACCGCCCGATGTGAGCAGCTCATCTGTCAGGCCCACTTCAAGATGCCGAACGACGGCGTGGCCTTCGACTGGCACCAGGACATCCAGCACCGCGACAAGGGGGGCGGGACCTGGCGCGACACGAACGGGCGCGGATCGTACGTGCAGACGATCCTGCTCGTGGACGACATGACAGACGAGAACGGCCCGCTCGAGTTCGTCCCTCGAGACGCCGCGCGCTTCGACGCGACGGGTCGGTTGATTCCGGGCTCGGTCGATCAGGCGCGGACGATTCCCGTCACCGGCTGCGCGGGAGACGTCCTCTTCTTCGGCCCCTGGGCCGTGCACGGCAGCCTGCCGAACGTCTCGAGCAAGCCCCGGCGGGTGCTGATCGATGGGTACGCGGCGCCAGGGGCCAACGGACGGTTCTATCCAGGCGTCGGGTCGTGCCGCGTTCTGCCACGTGCGGAGGCAGCCTGATCCGGGTGCGATGACCGCGCCCGCTCCAGCGACCCTCCTGGAGGCGATCGCCAACCTTCCACGCTTCGGTGGACTTTCAAGGGGGACTCCTCGAAGCGCACAGCGTAAGGGACGCCAGCGCTCGACATCGAGCGACAGTGAGGATTCCGACAATGAAGATCTCGTCCACCTGCGCCCTCGTCGTCACCCTTTGTCTCGCCGCCTGCGGGGGAGACCCCGCGAGCTCCGCGAGCTCCGCCAGCGCCAAGCCCGCGGGCAGCGCCAAGCCCGCCGACACGGCCAAGCCCGCGGAGAGCGCCAAGCCCACGGAAAGCGCCAAGCCCGCCGACGCGCCCGCCGACGTCATCCCCGAGATGGCAGAGTTCATGAAGATGCTCGACGGCTCGGACGACGGTGCGTCGAAGGCGGTCAAGAAGTTCGGAAAGGCCGGAATCGACTCGAAGGAGCTGAGCGATTACACCCTCCGTGAGCCGAAGATCCTCAAGACCGAGAAGAAGTCGGACAAGGTCACCTGCTACGATTTCGAAGCGAAGGCCGGCATGATGGTCGACACGTTCGAAGGCGTCTGCTGGGAGGGTGGGAAGATCATCTCGGTGGCCAAGCACGATCGGAAGTGACGCGCGCTCCTCGCCGCCCGCTCCGATAGCCCTGCTCGGCTTGGCTCAAGTCCACCACCGCGAGCTCGATGGCGACACACTGCCCCGCGAGGATGTGGGCCGAGAGCCCGGAGCGGTGGGGCGATTGACCTGAGCCTTGCCGGAGCTGATGATTGCCCGATGGTCAAGGGGATGGACGAGGCGGCGGCGCCGTCGGACGGTCAAAGCTCTGGGGCTGGCACACGTGTCATTCTCCAGAACGAGTTCGCGACGCTCGTTTACCACCCACGATCTCGCATCGTGCACCACACCTTCCACCAGCCCGTGCCGACCGACATCTTCCGCGCGGTCCTCACGCGTGGAGTCGAGCTGCTGGAGCAGCGCGGGGCCACCAAGTGGCTCTCCGACGACCGCGGGAACACCGCGCTGCATCCCGATGACGCGAAATGGTCGATGGGGGAATGGACGGAGCGCGCGTCCGCCGCCGGCTGGAGGTTCTGGGCCGTCGTCCTCCCGGACATGGCGCTCGGTCGCGCGAGCATGCGCCGCTTCTTGAAGCACCACATCGAGCGGGGCCTCCGCGTTCGCGTGTTCGAGCAACCGGAGGACGCGCTTCGATGGCTCGAGGCGCCGGAGGCCACGTCTTCGGACGAGGACTGAGAGCCGCGGCACGAGCGCCGCGTCTGTTCACCTCGTCACGGCTCCGTGACGCGATTCGCAAGGGCACCGCCGCGCGCGCCGGCGAGGTGCTGCGCGATGTTGTCGAGCGTGGTGGACGCGATGTTGTCGAGCGCGTCTTTGGTGAGGAAGCCCTGGTGGCTCGTGATGAGCACATTGGGGAACGTCATGAGGCGTGCGAGCACGTCGTCGTCGATCGCGCGGTCGGAGCGATCCCGGAAGAAATAAGCGCTCTCCTCCTCGTAGACATCGAGCCCTGCCGCGCCGATGTGGCCGGACTTGAGGGCCGCGAGGAGCGCGGTGGTGTCGACCAGCCCACCACGGCTGGTGTTGACCAGCACCGCCCCGGGCTTCATTCGGCCGATCCTCGCGCTGTCCAGTAGATGGTGCGTCTCGGGCGTCAAGGGCACGTGGAGCGACACGACGTCCGACCTCGAGAGCAGCTCATCGAAAGCGACGAGCGTCGCGCCACAAGCGGCGGCAGCAGCGTCGCCGACGCCGGTGTCATACGCGAGGACGTCCATCCCGAAGCCGTGAAGGATCGATGCGAAGCATCGACCGATCTTCCCGAGACCGATGACCCCGGCCGTGCGGCCGTGCAGGTCGAAGCCCACGAGGCCCGCCAGGCTGAAGTTTCCTTCGCGCACGCGATTGTACGCCCTGTGTGTCTTGCGGTTGAGCGTGAGCACGAGCGCCATCGCGTGCTCGGCCACCGCATGGGGCGAGTAGGCGGGGACCCGCACGACATCGACGCCGTGCGCGCTCGCGGCTCGGAGATCCACGTTGTTGTAGCCGGCGCAACGCATGGCGACGAGCCGCGTGCCGAACCGGGCGAGCTCCTGGATCACCTGGGCGTCGAGCACGTCGTTCACGAACGCGCAGACGACCGGGTAGCCGCGCGCGAGCGCGACCGTCGAAGGGCCGAGCCTCGCGTCGAGGTAACGAATGCGGAGGCTCTCCGGCAAGCGAGCGTCGAAGGCTTCGCGCTCGTAGGGTTTGGCGTCGAAGAACGCGACCAGCTCGCGCGCATCGCGGCCGCTCCGCGCGAGGAGCGTCGCGACTTGTTGCGTCTTCTCTCGGACCTTCTGTCCGAGATGTGCGAGGAGCGAGCGCGCGAGCTTGGGGTCGGTCGCGAGCCGCTCGGTCATCACCGCGTGGGAGACGGCTACCACCGAGCTCTCGCCCCTGGCGACGAGCGTCGCCGAGCGCGGTCTCGGAGCGAGCAGGCTCGTCAGCCCGCCGAGATCGCCGGGCCCGAGCTCGCGAAGCACGACCTCGGGACCGTCCTCGCTCCGCTTGCGAACGAGGAGCGCCCCCGAGTCGACGAAGAAGACGAAGTCTGCCTCGTCTCCCTCACGAAACAGGCAAGCACCGTCAGGGAGCGCAATCTGACGCCCCGCCGCGCGCAAGAGAGCCAAGAGGTCATCGTCGCTCATGGCGAGAGAGAGTAGCCCGGAGCGTTCTCCCAAGGCGCTCGTGTCGTCGACGAGCGCACCATTGGCAGGCTAGGTGTCGCGCCAAGCCCAGCTCCCCGCGGGTTGGCGGCGCCGTGCCCCTCCCTATCCACCACCGTGCCGTGATCGATCGTGTGTGTGCCCTGTCGTATCCAGCGAGTGCCCCGCGACGGCTGCCCTCACCACGCATTTCCCCGCGAAACTCCCGGGCCGGGGCCGCCGCGTCCACGACCCGACGTCTGGCACGTCACTCGCTACGCGCGATCGCATGCGAGCTGCGATGGTTGCTGCGATGCCGCTCTTGATTTCGTCGCTCGGGGCCGCCCGAGCCGAGGCGCAATACGCTTCGACATCCGGCGCGCCTCCGGTTCCGGTCGTGTTTCCCCCGAGCGAGGTCGCGACAGAGATGCGAAGCCCGGCGATGGTGGGGATTGGTTCGACCTTGCTCGTGGCGGGTGCCGGTGCAGGCCTGGGCCTCGCGATCGCCAGCAGCCAGGTGAGCACGAGCGGCGCGTTCGGTGGGCTCGGTCGCCTGCCGTACGTTCTGGGCAGCTTCTTCAGCTTCGAGGCCGGGTTGGGCGCCGGGCTTCCGCTCGTCATCGTCGGCGCTCGTCAAGTGCCCGCCAATCTCGACGAGCCTGCCCAGCGCATCGGGCTCGCGCCGTCACGCGTCCAGATCGGCCTCGGGACCGCCTCCGCCGCGTGGGAGTTTTGATCACCTGGGTTCTCGACCCCGTAGCACCCGACCTCCTTCGGACTCAGGACGCTAGCCCGTTTCCGCCAGGATCTTCTTTGCCTCTTCCAGCAGCGCTTCGCGCTCGTTCCTGGTCGGATCCTCGGTCACGATCTCGAGCAGCCTGTCGAGCACCTTGCCGATGACCGGTCCCGGGGCGATCTTCAGCTCGCCCATCAGATCGCCGCCGCGGATGGCCAGGTCGCGGACGCTGAGCGCCGCGCCGTCCTCCAGGGCACGGCGCACGCGCTCCTCGAGCTCGTCGATCGAACGGAGATCGGTGTCGGCCGGCCGGCCCTTCCCGATCGCGTCCGCCCGGCCCAGGTCGTAGAGCATGGGGGCGATGGCCGTGCCCACGCGGCGGAGCCAGCGGCGCACCGCGGTGTCGCTCCATTCGGCCGAATAACAGAGCAAATGGTGACGGACGAGCGAGACGATCGTCTCGCGCTCCTCGTTCGAGAATCGGAGCCGCGTGAGGATGGGGGCGCTCATCTGCGCGCCGATGTGCTCGTGATCGTAGAAGGTGTAGTCGCTCGTCTTCTCCGAGAACGCGCGCGAGCGCGGTTTGCCCACGTCGTGCAGCAGCGCCGCGACGCGAAGCACCGTGTTCTTGGGGCAAGCGTCGAGTGTGCGCATCGTGTGGGTCCACACGTCGAACGCGTGGTGTTTGTTCTGCGCGCAGCCGACCGACTCGCAGAGCTCGGGGCAGGTGATGGCGAGCAGGCCCGTGCGCTGCATCGCCTCGAACGCCACGCTCGGCTCCGCCGCGGACATGCTCTTCACCCACTCGTCGCGGACGCGCTCTGCGCTCACCTTGCGGAAGGTGTCGTGTGAGCGCGGATCACCCATCGCGCGCTCGGTGTCGTCGTCGATCGTGAAGCCGAGCGTGGCGGAGAACCGCGCGGCCCGCAGCACGCGCAGCCCGTCTTCGGCGAAGCGCTCGCGTGGATCGCCGACGGCGCGGATGACCTTCCTGCCGAGATCGCCGCGGCCCCCGAACGGATCGATGACGTGACCGTCGAGCGGATCGAGCGCGATGGCGTTGACGGTGAAATCGCGGCGCGCGAGGTCCGCCTGGATGTCGTCGACGAACTCGACGCTGTCCGGCCTGCGGCCGTCGCTGTAGGCGCCCTCGCCGCGCAACGTCGTCACCTCGTAGGGCACCTTGCGCATGAGGACGGTGACCGTGCCGTGCGCGATGCCGGTGTCGATCACCTTGGGGAAAAATCGTTTGACCTCCTCCGGTCGGGCGTCCGTCGCGACGTCCCAGTCCTTGGGCGGCTCGCCGCGGAGGAGATCGCGCACGCAGCCGCCCACGATCCAGCCGCGTTTGCCGTTCTGGCGGAGGGTGCTGCAAATCGACAGGACGTCCTTGGGGACGCGCTCGAGGAGCGACTGCACGGGAGTGCCCTACTTTTTCTTGTTGTTCAGGTCTTTGTAGATGTCGATCGGCCCTTCCGTCTTGGCCGGCGCGGATTCCTTCGGCTTGGGAATCGGCGCGGCCTGCGTCGTGGGCCCAGGTGGGATCGGCACCGCCGTCTTCTGGGAGGCAGTGCTCGAGCCGAACGTGACCTCGAGCTTCGTGGTCGAGCCGTCGACGTCCACCACCGACGGCTGCTGCCCGGCTGCCTTGACGACGAGCGAGCGCTTCTTCCCTTTTTGCACGCGCACGGTCGCGGGCAGCGCCTTCTCGTCGTCGCCGTCGACCACGACGGCTCCGGTCGTCTTGCTGGTGAGCACGACCTCGATCGTCTCCTCTGTGGGCGCAGACGTGCTCACGCTCGGCGCGGGCTCGCCCGTCGGCGCGGCCGGCGGCGGCTCGTCTGCCGCGGCCGCCGTGGTGGGCGGCGGAGCAGGCGGCGCGCTCAGGCGGTCTTTGTAGACGAAGAGGCCGAGCCCGCCCGCAGCCAGGACCAGCAGGCCCGTCCCGATCAAGAGGCCGGTGCTCCCTTTGCTCTTCGACGGGGTGGCCGGGACGATGGGGGCAGCGCCGGGCGTCCGGAAGTAGTCGTAGGGGACGTTGACCGCTTGCGCCGAGCCGCTCAACCGCTCGCGGACCGCGACGGGGACCTCGCCCGCGAGGAAGCGGTGGAGGTCGTCGGCGAGCTCGGCGCAGCTCTGGTAGCGCTGCGCGGGCGGCTTCTGCAGGCACTTCTGGATGATCGCCTCGAGGCCCGGCGGGCACTCGGCGTTGTTGACCAGCGCGCGGATGGGGATCGGCACCTGGTACATGTGCTTCGTCAGGATCCCCATGTAGTTGTCGCTGTCGAACGGCAGCTGCCCGGCCGCGAGCTCGTAGAGGATGACGCCGAGCGCGTAGATGTCCGCGCGGTGATCGATCGCCGTACCGGCGGCCTGCTCGGGGGACATGTAGTGGGGCGTCCCGAAGACCGCGCCGGCCTTGGTGAGCTTCGGCCCGGTCGTCTGGCCGCCCACCTTCGCGATGCCGAAGTCGAGGATCTTCACGAAGTCGTCGCCGCCGCGCCGGATGATGAAGACGTTGTCCGGCTTCAGGTCGCGGTGAATGATGCCGCGCTCGTGTGCGGCGCCGAGCCCGTCACACACCTGCACGGCGATCTTCGCGATGCGGGTCGGGCTGGGCCGGGAGGTCACGAGCGACGTCAGGCTCGTGCCGTCGAGGTACTCCATCGCGAAGTAGGTCGAGCCGTCGGGCAACGTGCCGAAGTCGAGGATGTCGACGATGTGCGGGTTGCCGATCGAGGTCGCGGTCTTCGCCTCCTGGACGAAGCGGCCCACGATCTCCTTGTCCGTCGCGAACTCCTTCTTGAGGACCTTGAGCGCGACGCGCCGCTCGATCATGCGGTGGCGGCCCGCGTAGACGACGCCCATGCCGCCTTCGCCCAGCGTGCCCTCGATGGCGTAGCGGCCATCGACCACGGTCCCGACGAGGGGGTCGTCCGCCGCGAGCGAGTTCGGCACGGGCGTCAGCGCCGGCGCGCTATGGCCGTTGGGCGGAGGGGTGACGAGGGTCCCGTTCGCGCCCGGGGCGGGGGTCCTGCCCGGCTCGCTCATCGAGACAAGAGGGTAGCGGAAACCGCCGGCCGGGGCGACTCCCGCGCCACGCCCCCAAAATCTCGCGAAGCGCCGCGGCCTGGCGTGCTACGAGACCACCCGACAATGGGCTACCCGCTCACGCTCGCCGTCCGCTACCTGGGCTCTCGCAAGCGCGCGAGCATCTCGGTCGGCACGGCCATCGCCGTGCTCGGGGTCATGCTCGGGGTTGCGGCGCTCCTGACGGTCATGAGCGTGACCGGCGGCTTCCAGGCGGAGTTCCGGGACAAGGTCCTCGGCGTCAACGCCCACGTGCTGGTGCTCAAACACTCGACGGAGTTTCGCAACTACCGCGACGTGATGGCCCAGGTGCGGGACGTCCCCGGCGTGCTGAACGTGGGGCCCTTCAGCATCAACCCGATGATGCTCGCCCACGGCGAGAAGACCGCCACCGGCGTCCTCTTGAAGGGCGTCGATCCGAAGTCGAGCCTCGGCGTCGGTCTCGACCCCTCCATTCCGCCGGTCCTCGACCTGCCGCGACACGTCTACAAAGGTCTGAGCGGCGAGTGCGCCCAGCCCATCCAGATGAGCTGCGGCATCGGGCTCCTCGCGGGGCTGAGGCGGGAGGGCGCCACGCCGCCCCCGCGCCGCGGCGAGCTCGAGCCCACGCCCCTCCGCGAGCCGGACGACGACGAGGAGGCGGCGGACGCCGGGGTCGCCGACCCGGACGCCGGCGCGCCGGATTGGCTGCGTCAGGAGATGAAGAACCGGGAGAAGGCGGCCCCGAAGGGCTCTCCGCCACCGCTCCCGGACGACGAAGAAGGCCTCGGCGAAGGTGGCGCCCCGCAAGACAAACCTGCTCCGAAGGGCGCAAAAGAAGGCGGCGTGAAGGGCGACGCCGACACCAAACCCGACGAGGACACGAAGGGCGACGAGGACAAGAAGGGCGACGACGACGCGAAGGGCGACGACGCAGACGCCGGCAAAGAGGCCACGCCCGACGGCGGCTACAAAAGCGTCCTGCCGGACGACGACGAGCTGCCGACCGGCATCGAGACCGACGAATGCGAGGACCCCGAGCTCGTCAAGAAGCTCCCCGGCATCGTCATCGGTAAGTCCCTCGCGGAGACGCTGAAGCTCGAGCTCGGAGACTGCGTCACGGTCACCTCGCCCACGATCGGCTTTCAGTTCTCGGGCGGCGCCGTCAAGCCCGCGGTCGCCAAGAACTTCCGGGTCATGGCCCTCTTCGAGGCCGGCTTCGATCAATACGACTCGAAGCTCGTCTACACGGACCTGTACGAGGCGCAGGTCTTCTACGACGAAGGCGACACGGTCACCGGCGTCGAGATGAAGATCGACGACATCGAGAAGTCCGACGAGGTCGTCGAGGCCGTGCAGAAGGTCGTGCCCCCTTCGGCCTACCGCACGATGGATTGGAAGGAGCTGAACCGCGGGCTCTTCACGGCCCTCCTGATCCAGAAGGTCATGATGAGCGGCGTCCTCGCGCTCATCATCCTCGTCGCCGCCTTCACGGTCGTCGCCACGCTCATCATGGTCGTGCTCGACAAGAAGCGCGAGGTCAGCGTCCTCAAGGCCATGGGCGCGACCGACACGGCCGTGCTCCGCATCTTCCTCTACCAGGGCCTCTTCATCGGCGGCGCAGGGACGACGCTCGGCCTGCTCGTGGGCTACGGCGTCTGCAAGGGCCTCATCGTGTGGGCGTTCCCGCTCGACCCGAAGGTCTACTTCATCGACCATCTTCCGGTCCTGCTCCGCACGGACGAGTTCCTCATCACCGGAGCGGTGGCGATCGTCCTCTGCCTCCTGGGGACGGCGCTGCCGAGCCTGTACGCCGCGAGCTTGGTCCCCGCGGATGGCCTGCGTGACATGCAAGGAGGCTCGAGCGGGCTCGAAGCGGGCGAGGTCCTTCGTTCGGGGTGGGAGCTGCTCAAGAAGCGCTGGGCGACGTTGCTCATCGTGCCCGCCGCGGGCTACGCGATCGTCGCCTGGAGCGGCACGCTCGGCGTGGGCCACGCGACGAGCCTCGCCGGGCTCACGTGGTACCCCATCTTGCCCGTGATCCTCTCCGTCGTCGTGCGGTCGATCGTTGTCGGCGTGTACGCGCGAGCGGCGCGTCAGCCCGACGTGCCTCTCTCCGAGGTCCTCACGCGCAGCCTGGTCCGCGCGCCGGGTGTTTACGTCGTGGAGCTCGTGCGCGGGCTCGGCGTATGCGCCATCCTCCTCGTCGCCGTCGCGCCGGGCGCGCTGGTGCAGTGGCTGACCGACAGCTTCGCCGTCGCGCTGCTCCTCGGCATGGCCGGCATCGCGGCCGGCATCATCCCACTCATCGTCTTCGTCCAGGCGACGCGCCTGGGGGTCTACTTCGCCGCCGACCAGGGCTTCGGACCCATCCGCGCGCTCCGCGCCAGCTGGCGCGCCACCGAGGGACGCCGGACCGATCTCTTCGTCTACGACGTCGCTGGCGTGGTGGTCATTCTCCTCTCGTCGTTCACGCTCTGCATCGGCGGGCTCGGCGCGCTCGCGGTCTTCGCGGCCGGGGAGGCGGTCATCTACGCGCGCCTCGCGAAGGTGCTCGAGCCGCCGCGCCGTCAGGCGTCCATCCCAGACGGCGCCGTCGTCGCCTGATCGTCGAAGTCGGCGGTGCCGACTGGGCTCTTCACGACCTGCGGAGTCCACTCCTCACGCGGGCCGATCGCGCCTCCGATCCAGCGCGATCTCGAGGTTCTCGGGGCGGCACGTTTCCTGCTCGAGGGCCGGCGCCACCATGACGTTGAAACCCCCCTCGACCCTGGCGCTCCTCGCGACGTTGCTCCTCGTCCCAGGCTGCGTGGGCGACATCGGTGATGGGCCGGGAGACGGCGCGCTCGGCGAAGATGGGGGCCCGCTCTGCGCCAACGGCGCGCTCCCGACCCGGCTCGACGCGAGGCGCCTGACGCCGACCGAATACAACAACGTGATCCGGGACGTGTTCGGATCGACCGTCGTACCCAGCGACAAATATCCGGGCAGCTACGGCAAGTCGTCGACCGGATTCTCCACCGAGCCCACGCTCTACACGGTCGGCGAGCAGTCGGTCGAGTCGCTCATGATCGCGGCCGAAGACGTGGCCGAGTCGGTGGCCGGCTCGCTCCCCACGCTGCTGCCCTGCGCGGCCGAAGCGGATCCCGGCGACGTTTGCCTCGAGACGTACCTCTCCACCTACGTGGAGCGCGCCTACCGGCGGCCCATCACCGAGGAGGAGCGCGCGACGCTCGTCGCGACGTACGACGACGGGCGCGCGACCGGCGCGAGCTTCACCGAGGCGATCGCCATGGTGACCGCGCACGCGCTCCAGACGCCGCAGTTCGTCTACCTGACGGAGGCTGCCGGCGGCGAAGGCCGCGAGCTCGACGGCTACGAGCTCGCGACCCGTCTCTCGTTCTACTTGTGGCAGACAATCCCCGACGAGCAGCTTCTCGCGAAGGCGGCGAGCGGCGAGCTCGCAGACCGCGAGGCTCGCGCCGCCGAGGCGCGCCGGCTCCTCGCCGACCCGCGCGCCGACGCGACGTTGATCCGGTTCTTCCGCGAGTGGACCGTGACCGAAGACGTCACGCCGGGCGACAAGGACCCAAACGCGGTGGCTGGCTTCGACGACGCGCAAGCCGCCTCGATGGCCGAGTCCTTCGATCGGTTCGTGCTCGACCAGGCGAGGAACGGGACGATCGAGAGCTTGCTCACCTCGCGCGCGGCCTGGGTCGACGCGAACATGGCGCGTTTCTTCGGTCAGACGAGCCAGCCGAGCGAGTGGACCCAGACCCAGCTCGACGAGCGCTACAGCGGGCTCGTGACGCAGCCCCTCTTCCTCGCCTCACACGCGCACTACGGCGACGCCAACTACGTCGCGCGCGGCAAGTTCGTCCGCGTGCGCCTGCTCTGTGCGGAGCTCGGATCCCCGCCGGCCGACGCGCAGGCGCAGTTCGCTGCGATCCCGAAGCCCGCGGACCCGACGGGCAAGGACGTGTCGGCGAGCGTCACCGCGAACCCCTCGTGCGCGGGTTGCCACCACCAGATCGACCCGGGCGGGCTCGCTCTCGAGAACTTCGGCGCCCTCGGCGAGTACAGGACGACGTACACGAGCGGCAAGGCGATCGACCCCTCGGGCACGTTGCTCGCGGTGGGCGACGGCGACCTGACCTTCGCCTCCTACTCCGACATGTTCGCCGCGCTCGCGAACGACCCTGCGGTCGCCGCGTGTTTCGGCACACAGATCGTCCGCTTCGCGCTCTCGCGCCCCGAGACGGAAGAGGACGTCTGCGCCGCGAAGGAGATCGGTGAGGTGGTCGCCTCGCCGGAGGGCAAGCTCGCCGACGCCCTGGTGGCCATGGCCGTGAGCGACGCCTTCGCGATCCGACGTGACTGAGAGCCGCCCGAGAAAGAGAAGAGCACCATGAGCCAACGATTGGATCGACGACGGTTCTTGCGCGGTCTCGGCGGGGCGGCGCTCGCGCTCCCGATGCTGGAGGCCTTCGCGCCTCGGAAGGGCTTCGCGGGCGTCGAGGCCCCCCCCAAGCGAGTCGTGTTCGTGATGCACCGGCACGGCCGGCCGCTCAGCCGCGAGAGCGGCCCCGATCCGTGGACGCCCGGCGCCGCCGGGGCGCTCTCCGCCACCATCTCGCCGGCGCTCGCCGAGCTCGCGCCTATCCGCGACAAGATCGTGACAATCGACGGGATCGACAACGTCGTCCGCCACACCACGGGAGACGACGGCGGGCACGGCTCGGTGGAGACGAGCTGCCTGACCTGCGCCGTGCCCAACTGGGATGGAGTCGCCGACACCGAGACCGCCTCGGCCGCGTCGATCGACTACGTGCTCGGCGAGCGGCTGCGCGCGAACACGTCGATGAAGCCGTCCATCGTGTTCCCCGCGCAGTGCGCCGGCGGCTTCTACTGGGGCGGCAGCGCCTACGGCCCCGACGGCAGCCCGCCCTGGCTCGCGAGCACCCGACCGGAGGAGGTCGTGACGGACCTCTTCGGCTCGGTCCAGGTCGATCCCGACCCGCCTGCCCCCACGCTGCACGATCGGCTCGTCGCGCAACGAAAGAGCATCCTCGACGGCGTCGCGAAGGATTTTCTGTCGCTGCGGAGCAAGCTCAACGCCGCGGATCGCGATCGGCTCGATCAACACGCGGCGTTCATCGAGAAGCTCAAGTCGGCCGGCGGGGGCGGCGTCACCCCGACCGAGAGCTGCACCGTCCCCGACGTGGGCGCGTTCCCGGACTATTCGGGCGAGAACGGCCGCGGCCAGAAGGACGCGATCACGACGCCTCTCCAGATCGAGAACGTGGTCCAGGCCCTCGCCTGCGACATCACCCGCGTGGCCGTGCTCGATTTCTACGCCGGGTACGATCCGCTCTTCCCGTCGGAGTTTCCGAGCGGGAACGACATGCTCTTGAACAGCAACTGGCACGCGCTCATCCACGAGAACTGGAACCCGTCCGACCCCGCGGGCCCGGTGCTGATGACCGCGTTCAACTACTTCACCAAGAGCTTCCGGACCCTCGTGGAGCGCCTGAACCAGATGGTCGACCTCGACGGCAACCCCATGCTCGATAGCACCCTCGTCGTCTGGGTGAGCGAGATGGGCTTCGGCTCAGGGCACCTGAGCTATGACGTTCCTGTCATCATGGCCGGCATGCCCTCGGCCTTCCCGGGCGGGCAGGGCCGGCACGTGGTCGCGCCGAGGCACACGATGGGCGACCTCTGGGCTCAGGTGCTCCGCATGACCGGCGGGACCGACGAGACCTTCGGGATCACCGGCACGCTCGGCGATCACAAGTCCGGCTACCTCGTCGAGTGGTCGGGAATGGACATCGGGCCGAGCACCCCCCTGCACCGCGGCCCGCTGCCTCTCTGAGACGTCCGCGCGAACCTCAGCGGTTCGTGAGCTCTTCGCGCGCGGCGTTGGCGAGGTGCTCGTAGGGCGAGCTCGCCAGCTGAAGCAGGAGCTTCTTACCCTGCGGGTGCTCGCGGTGATGCCGGAGGCCATTCAGGACCGCCCACATCGTGTCCTCGCTCTGGTCGGCGGCGAGCACCTGACCGTAGAAGGCAGCCGCTTGCTCGGGCTTCATCATGCTCGCGACGCCCCCCATGGCCTCGCGGCGAACGCTCGGCGAGGGGTCGTTCTGGATCGTGTGCTGGGCGAGCGGCAGGAGCTGGGGCAGCTCCGACAGGTTGAAGAACTGGAACGCCATTGCCGAGCGCACGTCCTCCTCGGGGTCCGAGAGGAGGCGCTGGACGAGCCCGAAGATGCGCTGCACCTCCCGCTTGGGCAGCCAGTTGATGCTCGAGGCGATCTCCTTGCGCACCTCGACCGCCGGGTTCGCGAGGTGCTTCTCGTAGACCGCGAAGGTGAGATCGCCCATCCCGTGGTGGTGCGCGAGGGCGAGCGTCGAGATTCCGGCCGCCTGGACCGCGGGGCTGGGATCGCGATCGATCTGGTTCGCGACGCCGTACATGATCTGCTGGTCGTCGCGGAAGCAGGAGAACGTGCCGACGGCGGCGGTGCGCACGGTCGGGTCTTGATCCTGCGCGAGCTGGATCACGAGCTCGCGCTTGCCCGCGAACTTCTCGGCCGCGTTGAAGCGCAGGTTGCTCGCGACCTCGCGGCGGACGTGTGGGTCGCTGTGCTGGGCGAGCTGCTGGACGAGGTGGAAGGCGCCCTCCTCCGCGAACTTGCAGGCCGCGATGATCACCTGGTCGAACGTGGCCTGATCGAGGCCAGGCGTGTTGGCGACGGCGTAGAGCGTCTGCAGGTGCTGGGGCGTGACGCGGTTGTCGACGAGGTTGGCCCACGCCTCGAGCGCGCCTCGGCGCACCTCCACCGTGCCGCGACGCATGACGTCCGCCAGGTACGGCTCGATCTCCATGAACTGGCCGCCCTCCGAGTAACAGGCCAGGAAGAGATCGCGGAGCGCGTCGACGAGCTCGCCCTCGTTCGAGCTGCGCAGCCCCGGGAAGCGGTTGAATACCTCCTCCAGGGGGAGGAGCCGGTGCTGGTCCTCGTCGGCGTCGACCACGCGGAGCTCCGCGTCTGCGCCGGGGTCCTTCACGCTCGGGATGTCCGCAGACGCGAGCACCTTGTACGAGACGTTGTGGGCGGTCGTCTCGGTGCCGTGTGGCAGCGTGAAGCGGAACGCGAACTGCTTCTGTGCACCCGGCGGCAGGTCCTCGCCGGCCGCGACGGTCTGCGTGAGCAAGACGCGGGTGTCGATGTTCGGCATCGGCGAGTCGTCACGTGACGTGACGCAGACGTAGAGCAGCTTGACCGTGAGCTCGGTCAGCTTGAGCGGCTTCTTTCCGCCGACGAGCGTGATCTTCCCGCCGACGACGCCACCGGCCGAGGCCTGCGGCGTATCCAGCGAGAGGGTGAGACTGGTTCCGCCTCCGAACATCGAATCCAACAAGCCCATGGCGCCTCCTCCGGTCGGGTAGGGTGCGCATCCTACGCGACGGGCCAGGCGCAGCTACCCTGTGAACGAGATGGGCCAGGCGGGCGGGCTCTTGAGGAGGCGCTGGGTGCGGCGGGTCCACTCGAGCTTGAGCTCGCGGGTCGAGATCCGGTTCTGCGGGAGCTTGCGGAGCGCTGCGAAGAGGAGCTCCCCGAGCTCGGCGAAGCGCGGGTCCCGCGCCAGCCCCCGGAGGCGCGGGGGCAAGCCGTCGTGGGACACGTGCGCGCTGACGAGCGCGATCTCGGTGTCGCCCTCCATGAGCAGCTCGCCCGACAGCACCTCGTAGGCGAGGCACGCAAACGCGTAGACGTCGGCGGCCATCGGGGTCGGCTCTGCTTCGCTCGGCGCCACGCCCCAGACCTCGGGCGGTGAGTACGGAGCCGACCCGCACCCAGGGCGGAGGTTGCGGCCGGCCAGACCGAAGTCCACGAGGACCGCCGTCTGCCCGCCGCGCAGGAGGACGTTCGCGGGCTTGAGATCGAGGTGGCCGACACCCGCCTCGTGCATGGCCACGAGCCCGTCGAGGACCTCGCCGAGCGCGTGCACCGCGCGCGGCACGTCGAGCCCCTGCGTCTCGATCAGTCGTTCGAGGTTGGGTCCCTCGACGAGCTCCATGACGAGGATCGGCTTGGGCCGCGCCGCGAGATCGAACGAGACGAACTTGGCGAGGCAGGGATGTGACGGCAGCGACATCAGCGCCGACGCCTCCGCCCGGAAGTGCGCGAGGAACTGCGCCTCCGACAGGTGCCGCGCGGCGTTCTCGTTGTAGTCGGGGACCTTGAGCGCGAAGCGCTCGGCCGAAGGGTCGTGGCGATCCTCGACGCGGGTCACCACGAACACCGAGCTCACGCCGCCCGCGCCGAGCGCGCGCTCCACGTAGAACGCGCCGAGCACGCGGCGCGGCGGGAGCCACGCCGGCAGCTCGGCGGCGGGCGATGCGTCCGGGCGCCGGTTCTCCGCCGCGCCCGCCTGTTTGGTCGGCAGGTTGCCGACCGCGCGGGCGACCGCGGTGACGATGTCGCCGAGGGGGCCGGGGATCCCGATCGCGAGCGTGTGCGCCGCGTCCGCGTGCGCCGCCTCACCGGCCTTCTCCCCCGAGGCGCTCTCCCTCGCGACGAGGCTGGAGAGGGTGCGGCTCGCCGCGGGTGGGACGCCTTCGTCGGAGAGCGCGTCGAGCGCGCGGGCTCGCGCGCCGGCGTGGATCTGCGCCAGCGCGTGCGCGGCGTTCTCGAGCGTGAGCACGGTGTCCGAGTCCGCGCCCTGCGGCGCGAGATCCCCGAGCGTCTCCGCGGCCCCGACCGCCCCGGCCGCGTGATGCAACCGGATGAGGACCGACCGCAGCGCGTCGGCGCGCGCGGTCCCGACCTCTGCGAGGCCGTCGGTCAAGGCCAGGAGGGCCGCGAGCGCGCCCGGCGGGACGCGATCGGTCCGCTCGGGGGCGGGCGGGAAGAGCGAGTCCGACGGCTCCGCCGGCGCCCGCGCCGGCGCCTCGAGCGCGCGGACGAGGTCCGCGAAGCGCGAGACGAGGCCGCGGAAGTCGGGGTCCATCGAGGCCTCCCCGAGCGTCGCGAGGTCCCGGGCAGCCTCGAACACCCCGGTGGCGACGAGCACCGTGTCCGAGACGTCACACGCGCCGGCGCGCGTGAGCGCGTCGAGGGAGCGCGCGAAGGTCGCCATCAGCGCTCGGCGGAGCGGCGGCGGCGCGCCCCGCTCGAAGCAGGCTTCGAGCTCGCGCAAGGCCGTGCGCCACCGGCCGAGCGGCGCCTCGGCGACGCCGTCTTCGCCACGGCTCAGGGTGTCGCTGTCGAGCAAGTGGAGCAGCGCGCGGAGGCGCGCCAGGTGCAAGATGACATGTTTGTCATTCGGATCTGCCCCGGAGACGACCTCGCGATCCAGGACGAACGAGAAGACCCGGTCACGCAGGAGATCGAGGGTCTCTTCGCTCGCCCGCACGCGCTCCGGCCGGTTGTCGAGGTGGAGCAGCGAGGGCAGGGTGCTGGTCTCGAGGAGCGCCATGTCGAGGTCGCGGATGACGCCGAACGAGGTCCGGCGGCCCAGCGCTCCGGGGTCGGAGTCGTACGCCTGGCCTTCGACCGCGAAGAGCGCCTCGACCGTCCCCTTCGCCGACTCGAAGAGGGCGAGGCCTCGCTCGTGGGCGGCCCGGGCACCCTCGGTCGCAAACGCCGCGAGCGCCTGATCGAGCTGAGCGAGCAACGTGTGTGTCTCGGCGTGATCGGGGGCGAGGGCGCGCGAGAGCTCCGCACGCAGGGCGACCGCGCCGTCGTCGAACGCGGGCTTCGCCGCTCGCTGCAACCGATCCAGCAAGGTCGGCGCGTGCCGCTCGAAGAGCGTCGAGTCGCCGACGTCGCGCCGGAGCGCGATCAAGCCCTCCGCGAGGTCCTCCGCCGACCCGCCAGCCGCGAGCTCGAAGAGCTCGGTCGCTGCCTCGGGCTCGCTCTCGACCGCCCGCGCGAGGCCGAGCACGAACGGGAGGACGGCGCCGGGGTCGCGGCTGGTGAGGCCCTCTCGGAAGGCTCGGCTCGCGAGCTTGATGGCGAGGTCCGGCTTGGACACCGCGACGCCGCCGAGGGCGCCGGCCGCTCGTCTCCACTCGGTCGGTGAGTGCTCGGGCCGCAGCTCCTCTTCGAGGCTCGCGCAGCCGGCTTCGTAAAATGGCAGGAGCAGGCCGCGCGCGATCGCCACGTGCCTCCACACGAGCGGCTCTCGATCTCCGAGCAGGCGCGTCCACACGCTCTCGAGCATGCCGTCGGGGCCGACGAGGCGGAGCGCGGAGCGATCCCCCAGCGTCGCGCGCCGAACCGCCTCGCGCGCCGCGCGCTCCAGGAGCCGCGCAGCGAGGCGGCGCTCCGAGAGCGAGCGGGTCGAGCGCTGGACGATGTACTCGCGCGCGAGCTGCCGGCGCGAGGCGATGCCGAGGGCGAGCGCGCCGTCGTTCACGCCGTGGGCCAGCGGCAGCTCCACCAGGAGCGAGACGCGGGCGACGATCGGCTGGCTGGTGAGGCCCTTGCCACCCGCGCGGGCCATGAGCGCGCTCATCGCGGCGAACGTCTCCGCGCTGCCGGCGAGCAAGCGCGACAGGACCCGGCGGCCGAGATCGCGCTGCTCGGCGGACGCGGGCAGGGCCGCGGCGAGCTGGTACAGCGCGCAGCCGGCAGGCCCCGGGTCGAGCCAGTCGAGATCGTCGAACAGGCCAGCCTCCATGGCCACGGCCACGGCTCGCTGGAGCGCCTCGGGGCGCAGGCCCTCGAGCGGGCCGGGCCCTTCCTCGGAGGCCGTTCGCGCGAGCGCGGCCATCGCTTGCCTGAAGATGACTCTTCTGTCAGCAGGCTTCAGCGTGTCGAGCCCGATGAGGCTGGCGCCGAACGACGCCTGCGAGCGAGTCCTGGGGACGAGGCTCGGGGGGCGCCGCGGAGCAGGCTCGGCCTCGGCTTCGGCGCTGGGCGGGGATTGGTCGTCGACTGTCACCTTCGGCGGTCCGGGGCGAAACGTCTCGATCCTACACGAGGAGCTGCCAGCGAATCACCGGGGCGTGCTCCGTTACGTAACAACATGTATCCTAGGGAGAGACTAGTTATCCATGCGAGGCTTTCCGACACTCTGGCTGGTCTTCGGCGCGATCGTTCTCTCGCTCCTTCCGGCCGCCGCCTCGGCGGGGGAGGCCGAGTCGCGGACCCTGTTCGCGGAAGGACGGCAACTTCGCGAACAGGGTAAGTGCCGCGAGGCGATCCTCGCGTTCAAGAAGTCGCTCGAGACCTACCCGGAGGGGCTCGGGGCCATGCGGAACATCGCCGAGTGCGAGGAGGAGCTCGGGCGCTTCGCCTCCGCCCGCCGCACCTGGCGCGACCTCGGCCTGGCCGTCGTCCGCTCTGGCGAGGCTCGTTACGAGGGCTGGGAGCGCCACGCCGACGAGGCCCGCGCTCGCCTCGAGCCGCGTGTTCCGAAGCTCACGGTGACGCTTCGAGGCGAGGGGCGCGTGCTGATCAACGGCCTGCCGTTCGACCCGCGGCTGCTCGGCACCGAGCTCGAGCAGGACGTCGGCCGCGTGGAGCTCGTGCTCGAGGACACGGGGGCCGTCCCGCAGTCTCGTTCTCTGGCTCTCGAAGAAGGGCAGCGCTACCGGGTCGAGCTGCAGGCGCGGCCGGCCGCGGCGAAGGGCGCCGCCGCCCCGACGAAGCCTCCGCCCGCACGCGGTCCGACGCGCTCGGAGCAGGGGCCTTCCGGCCTGATGATCGGCGGCATCGTCTCGATGGCTGTGGGAGGCGCGGCGCTCGCCGGGATGGGCGTGGCGCTCGGGTTCTACGAGAGCGCCCTCTCGGACGTGGAGTCCGCGTGTCCCGACTACGAGAACACGCCCTGTCGGGTGGACGTGACGGACTCGGTGGATTCGGGCCAGGCGGCCTCGGCCGCGGTGAACGTGCTCGCGGTCGCCGGTGGCGTCGGGCTCGCGACGGGCGTCGTCCTCCTGGTGGTCGACGCGACCTCCGCCCCCTCGGACGGGGAGAAGGCGGCCGCCTTGCCCTTCGTCGCCCCGCTCCCGGGCGGGGCCTTCGCCGGCCTGGTGGGCTCCTTTTGACCCGACCTTCTGCTGCGGCGTACCCTTCGACCCATGTCGGACAGGCCGACCTTCCCCGAGATCTACATGACGCTGGCGCGCGCGCTGGCCGCGCGCTCCACGTGTGTCGTCGAGCGCGTCGGAACGGTGATCACGAGCGTGGACTTCAGGAAGGTCCTGGCCATCGGCTACACGGGCAACGCGAGCGGGCTGCCGAACCGCTGCGACAGCGACGGTCCCGACTGCGGGTGCCTGCACGCGGAGGAGAACGCGATCATCCACTGCGACGCCCCCCGGAGCGAGCCCAAGATCGTCTTCTCCACGCGCCTGCCTTGTCGAGCCTGCGCCAAGCGTCTCATCAACCTCGGCGGTGTGCAGGACCTCTACGTCCCGCCCTCCGAGCAGACGGACGCTTCGATCGTCGAGCTCTGCGGGTCGGTGGGGATCCGCGTCCACACCAGCGGCTGAGGCGATCAGCCTCGAAAGCCTTTGCGGGCGAGGGTCTTCTTGACGAGGCTCTCGGCCAGCGGGTTCAGCGGTCCGTAGCGATCGTCCGGCGGGTTGCTCGGACGGCCTGTCTCCAGGTCGTCCTCGATGTCGCCCCGCGCGAGGAGCCTCAACGTCATCGAGACCTCGCGCATGCTCGCCGGACGATCCTCCGGCTTCTTCCGCAACATGCGCAGGACGAGCGCCTCGAGCGCCGGCGCGATCTCCTCGCGGAGCCAGGAGGGTGGCGGCGGCGGCGAGAGGAGCTGGTGGCCGAGCGTCACCACCTGGTCGTCGCTCGCGAACGGATGGTGGCCAGTGAGCGCCAGGAACATGACGAGCCCGAGCGCGTAGATGTCCGCGCGCGCGTCGATGGCGTCGCCGGTGATCTGCTCCGGCGCCACGTAGGAAGGCGTCCCGACGAGGAGGCCCGAGCCGGTGATCTGGCTCTTTTCGACGCGGGCGAGGCCGAAGTCGAGGAGCTTCGCCACCGGTCGAGGTCCCTCGCACAAGAACACGTTCTCCGGCTTCACGTCGCGGTGAACGATGCCGGCCTTGTGCACGGCGCCGAGCCCGTCCGCGAGCTGGCCCATGATCTCGTAGAACGTGGTGAGCTCGAGCGTCTTGCCGTTCCCGAGCGCGCTGTCGAGCGTCTCGCCGGTCAGGAGCTCCATCGCGAAGTAGGCCGGTCCTTTCCCCTCGTGAGGCCAGTCCAGGAGGGTGACCACGTTCGGATGACAGACGTCGCGGAGCACGCGCCACTCGCGCTCGAAGCGCGCCATGAGCGCGGGGTTCTGGGCGCGCTCCTCCCCGAGCACCTTCAGCGCGACGCGCTGGCCCGTGCGCGTATCGAGCGCTCGAAACACCTCGGCCATGCCTCCCTTGCCGAGCTTCTCCTCGACCAGGTAGACGCCGAGACGCTGCCCCGAGAGCCCCGCGACGGTCGAGACCACGGCTTCACTATAGCCGACACCCAAGCCGCGATCGGATCGATCGCACGACGGGAGGTCGCGCGGGCGTTTCGCCTGGGTGGACCTCGGGACCTATACTCATGACGGTGCCCGCTCCTGAACGGTCCCTCGAGCTCGCGGCCGGCGTCGTCGTGGCGAAGCGGTACACGCTGCAGCACGAGCTGGGGCGCGGCGCCGCGGGCGCCGTCTGGGAGGCGGAGCACAACCTCCTTCTCTCGCGCGTGGCGATCAAGTTTCTCCACGCCACGTCCCTCGCGACCGAGGCGCAGATCGATACGCTGCTCGAGCGATTTCGGTTTGAGGCGCAAATTTCTGCGCGCCTCGCCGCCGTGACCGATCGCATCGTCGCGGTCCACGACGCCGGGCTCTTCCGAGGCGTGCCCTTCATCGTGATGGAGCTCGCGCCAGGAGAGACGCTCGACGACGCGATTCAGCGGGCGCCGCTGCCGCCGAAGGAGGTCGCGCGTGTCCTCGATCAGCTCGCGGAGGCGGTGGACGCGGCCCATCGAGCGGGGCTCGCGCACCGGGACATCAAGCCCGCGAACGTGCTCTGTCAGAGCGGCGATCGCGGCGGCTACAAGCTGGCGGACTTCGGCGTGGCCAAGCTCTTTCGTGACACCTCGTTGAAGCTCGACTCGCCCAAGCAGACGACGGCCAACGTGCTCGTCGGATCACCGGCGTACATGTGCCCCGAGTACGTCTCCGGGACACCGACGACGAACGGCGCCGGAGACCTCTGGGCGATGGCCGTGCTCGCTTACGAGGCGCTCACCCAGATGCTGCCGTTCGACGGGGAGGCGTTCATGCAGGTCGCCATGGCGATCGTGGCCGGACGATTCGTCCCGCCGTCCCATCGGGTCGGGGGGCTCGGACCCGAGATCGACGCGTTCTTCGTGCGCGCGCTTTCGCTCGACCCCGCGGCGAGGTTCTCGACCGCCGGCGATCTCGCGCGGGCGTTCCGTGCGGCGCTCGAGGCAAACGCGACGCCTGCCGCAGTGCGGGCGCCCGCGACGAGCTCCGTCGAGCCGATCCTCGACGAAGTCGTGCCGCCGCGCCGCTCGCCGGGCCGCGCGCTGTTGCTGGCGGGCCTCGGCCTGGCGGTCGCGCTCGGCGTCGCGGGTGTGTGGCGGGTCTTTCTCTCGGGCGCCGAGAGCGCAGCGGCCCCCGCGGCCCCGGCGCCCGAGGCGCCGGCCTCGTCGACGGCGGTCGCGCCGTCCCCGTCACCTCCGCGGACGGTCGATCCGCAGCCGACCAGCGACGCCATCGATCTCGCCGACATCCCTTCCGCCGCTCCGTCACACGCCCCGGCCCCCGAGCCCTCCACGCGGCCGAAGCCGAGCACCCCCCAGCCGATCGACGAGCCGAGCGCGCCGCGCCGCCCCACTCGAAAGCCCGATCCGAGCGACGTATTGTGAGTCCGGCAGGACGTCGTCGAGCAGCGGACGGCTTCCGTGCCCTCGACGACGAGAGCACGGTCGACGCCGACGCCTGGCCGGTTCGCCGCAGCCCCGCCATCGCCGTCGGCGTGACGCTCGCCGGGCGGTACGAGCTCCGATCCGCGATGTCGCGCGGCCACATGGGGCAGGTGTGGCGAGCGCTGGATATCGAGACGGGCGGGGAGGTCGCGGCGAAGCTCCTTCCTCGGGCTGCGGCGGAGTCGACCGGCCGCTTCGCGCGCGAGGCGGCGATCATGCGTGAGCTCCCGAGCGAGCGCTTCGTCACCGTGCTCGACTCGGGGACCACCGAGAGCCTCGCCTACTTCGTCATGGAGCTGCTCGAAGGAGAGGACCTCGCGAGCTGCCTCGATCGCGAAGGGCGCCTCGGCCCCGACGCGTTGCTCCCGCTCGTCGATGCCGTCTCGGCCGGGTTGGCGGAGGCGCACGCGGCCGGCGTGGTCCACCGTGACATCACGCCCAAGAACATCTTCCTCGAGACCACCGCGAGCGGAAGGCGCGTCCGCGTGCTCGACTTCGGTCTCGCCAAACACGCCTCGATCCACGCGCGCGTGACGAAGAGCGGCATGTTGCTGGGCACGCCGCACTACATGAGCCCGGAGCAGGTCGAAGACCCGCATCGCGTCGACTACCGGACGGACATCTGGTCGCTCGCGGCGGTGGCGTACCGCGCGCTCTGCGGTCGTCGGCCCTTCGAGGCCGACTCGCTGCCCGAGCTCCTCGGCTACATCGCAAACGCGCAGCCTGTCCCGCCGAGCCTGCTCGGTCTCGGGCTCGGCCCCGAGGTGGACGCCGTCTTCGAGCGGGCGCTGGCGAAGGACAGGCGCGCGCGTCCGTCGGACGCACCGACGTTTGCGTCGGCGCTCGGGCGCGCGCTCCTCGCCTGATCACGCGCGGCCGATCGCGCGCCGCTCAGCCGTCGCCGGCGCTCTTGCGCGCCTTGATGATCTGGAAGTAGCGCCGCGCGATGCCCGCGCTGTGCGCCGCTCGCGAGACGTTCCCGCCGTGGCGGGCCAGGACACGTTCGACGTACCGCCTCTGGAACTCGCGCAGGGCCCGCTGGCGCGCCTGCGAAAATGGCAGATCGAGCGCGAGCACCTCCTCGATCGACTCGCTGCGGTCGCCACCTTCTCGTCGGCCGACCAGGCGTGCGATCTCGAAGCGCAGCTCGCGCACGTTGCCGGCCAGGGGGCTGTCCTCGAGCGACGCGAGCTCCTGTTCGGTGAGCGAGGAGGTGCCGTCGTGGAGCTCCGCGAAGAACCGCTCGGCCAGGAGGCGCACGTCGCCGGCGCGCTCCCGCAGCGGGGGCAAGACGATGCGGTTGCCCGCGAGGATCTCGACGAGACCGGCCGAGAAGCGGTCACGCTGGGCGGCTCGGTCGAGGTCGCGGGACGAGCTCGCGAGCACGCGCACGTCGAGGGCGGTGCCGAGCCGGGCCGCCGGGGAGGCGGCTCGCTGCTCCTCGAGCCAGGCTCGCAGCCGCTCCTGCGACGCGGGCGGGAGCTCCGAGATCTCGCGAAAGAAGATCGTCCCTCCGATGGCTGCGGCCATCGGGGGCGGCTCGCTGGTCGCCGAGGCGAAGGGCCCAGGGCCGCCCGCCTGCGTGGTGCAATCGAACACGACGAATGGCCCCTGGCGCCGCGGGCCCGACTCGTGGAGCGACTCCGCGCAGAGCTCCTTCCCTGTGCCCTGCTCCCCCTCGATCAAGACGGGCGACAGCGTCCCCGCGAGCCGCTCGCAGTGACCATGGAGTCGACGCATGGACGCGGAGGCGCCGAGGAGCCTGCCGAACCGGTCGGAGGGCGACGGGCGCGCGAGCGTTCGCGCGCCTCGCTCGACCCGGAGCGACGTCGCGCCCACGCGGATCACCTCGCCGCCGACGAGCCACGCGCGCTCGACGAGCAGCCCGCCCACGAGCGTTCCGTTTGTCGACCCCGCATCGACGAGGAGCAGCCGCCCGCCCCTCGGATCGAGCGAGGCGTGTCTTCGCGAGACCTGCCGGTCGGCGAGACGCACGGCACAAGCGGGCGCCTGACCGATGAGCACGGGTCCGGGCGAGTCGGGCTGGATCGTGAAGCGCGCGCCGAGGTCGGGGCCATCGATCACCTCGAGGACGAAGACGGCGCCCTCGGCCGAGGACGCGGGCATCTCCTGCTCGACGGTGGCGAGCTCGGCCTCGCTGCGCGTCCCCACTCAGTGGCACTCCTGCTGGAGCGAATACGGTGTGCCCGACTTGCTGCAGGAGCCGAGGATGCCCGTGCAGCCCTGGGCCTGCCCCGTTTGCCCGCAAGGCGTCGACGACGCGTAGGCCTTGCCCTCTCCGCAGCTGAGCACGCCTTGTTGGGGACACGTGGTCGTGTAGCGAGGCTCCTCGAACGACGAACAGTCGTAGTCGTAGTCGTCTGCCCCGTCCCAGGCCTCGGTGAAGTAGGCCGGTTGCCCCGGCCTCACGCGATCGTCTCCGTCGTAGCAGTCACACGGGCCGGAGGGGCAGCAGTCGCCGGAGTCCACGGGCACGTCGTCGCCGTCGTCGTCGCAGTCCGTCCCGCCGCAGAGCACGCTGTCCTCGCCGTCCTCGTCGAGATCGACGCAGCCTCCGCCCGCGCCGCCGCCACCGGACGACGCGGAGGACGCCGTCGAAGAGGACGAGGTCGACGAGGTCGTCGCGGCCGTGGTGCCCCCGCTCGTGGAGACGGTGCCCGTGCCGCCGGTGCCGCCCCCACCGTCCTCCAGGATCACGGTGATCTCGGGGAACGTGCAGGCGCCGGCGACGAGGAGGAGAGAGGCCAAGCGACCGAGAGCCATCGCTCGAAGCTTCGAGCACCAACGACCTCGACGCAAGGTGATCGCGCCGATCGCACCTGGATCACCGCGCCAGGAACGCGAGCACGACCAGCACGATCGGGAAGACCGCGGCGGCGGCGTAGATCTGCCATCGCCCCGGCTCGCGCCGCCCGTCGCCGAGCGCGAGGATGCGCGTCGGGGCATCGGAGGGGATGCGCGGCGCCTGCAGGGACGGCGCCGCCATTCCTACGGCCAGCGCTTCGAACGCGATGACCAGTTCGTCGAGGGTCGGGAAACGACCGTCCGGATCTTTGCAGAGCGCGCGGCGGAAGAACGCGTCCACCGCCGGGCTGACACCCGGGAGGACGACGCTGGGCGGCGGCGGGTCCTCGCGCAGGATGGCGGCAAGCGGAACGAGGCCGTCCCCCTCGAAGGGGCGTCGGCCGAGCACCGAGCGGTAGAGGATCACCGCGAGCGCCCACATGTCGGTTCGCGCGTCGACCGGCTCGCGTTGGAGCTGCTCGGGCGCGAGGTAGTGGATCGAGCCGATGACCTTGCCCGGCTCCGTCAGGGCGGTCTTGTTGGCGAACGCCGGCGAGACGGCGATCCCGAAGTCGAGGATCTTGAGCACCTCGCGGTCGCCCTGCCTGGCGAAGAACACGTTGCGCGGCGAAAGGTCGCGGTGGATGACGCCGCGCTTGTGCGCGTCGGCGAGCCCGCTCGCGAGCTGCACCAGCCACGGCATGCACTCGCCCGGGCTCATGCGCCCATAACGCTTCAGCCGATCGGCCAGCGTCTCCCCATACAGGAGCTCCTGCGCGAGGAAGCCGAGGCCGTGGTGCACGCCGTGGGTGATCGTCCGCGCGAAATGCGGGCCCTCCAGCGTGTAGCCGATCTCCGCTTCGCGGCGGATTCGCTCGAGCGCGATCGGGTCGCCCGCGGATTTGGCGCTCATGATCTTGAGCGCGACGTTGGAGAAGAACCCGTCTCGGTCGGTCGCAGCCCACACCGTGCTCGTGCCCCCGCTCGCGATGAGGCCGCGCAACGTGAACCGCCCGGCGATCGTGGCGCCGGGGTAGAGCGGCTCGGGGGCGAGAGCGACGGCGGCGCCCATCACGCCACCGATTTGCGGCTCGCCGGGAGCGCGGGGTTCGAGCCCCCGACGGTCCTGGCCGGGCAGAGCGCCGCGGAAGGCGGCCCGATGTGGTAGCCCTGCACGAACCGACACCCGAGCCGGCGCAGGGTGGAGAGCTCGCGCTCGTTTTCGACCCCCTCTGCGATGAGGCGGATGTCGAGCCGCTCGGCGAGCCGATCCATGCTCCGCACGACCTCTTGCCGGCTGCGGGATTCGTCGATGTTGCGGACGATGCCCATCGCCACCTTGGCCATGTCGGGCTCGATCTCGACCAGACCGTCGAGGCCCGGAAAACCAGAGCCCAGGTTTCCGAGCGCGACCTGGTAGCCGTAGAGCCGCAGCACGCTCACGCGCTTGCGGAGCTCGTCGATCGTCCCGATCGCGCTGCAGTCGCCGATCTCGAGCACGATCCGCCCAGCGAGCGGCGCGAGGACACCCGTGTCGCTGTAGAGGCTCCGGTCCTCGAGGTCGGTCGCGTTCACGTTCAGGAACAGGAGGGCGCGTTTGTCGGGCAGCCCGGCGAACGCGTGCGCGGCGAGCGCTCGGGCTCGCACGCCGACCTCGGCGACGCGACCGAGGGTCTCGGCCGCCGCGAAGAGCTCGGCAGGGGTCGAGAGGCCGGGCTCGCGAGAGCGAACGAAGGCCTCGTAGCCGAGCACGGTGCGGTCCTTCATGTCCGCGATCGGCTGGAACGCGATCCACATCTCGTGCATGGCGGCGTCGAACCGCTCCGCGAGGTGCTCTTCGAGGCGAACGGCCTTCTGGATCGAGCTGGGCGAGGAGATGGCGCCCTGGACTGCGGCCATGACCCCGGAGTTCGAGAGAGGCTTCTTCAGGTATTTGACCGCGCCGAGCTCCATCGCTTCGAGCGCGGTCTCCACCGACGGGTTGCCCGTCATCAGGATGACCGGCACGTCCACGTCGTAGGCGCGGATCATGCGGAGGAGGTCGACGCCGTTGATCTCCGGGAGACAGATGTCCGAAAGGACGGCGTCGAACGACTCGCGCATCAAGAGCTCGGCGGCTTCGACGCCCGAGCAGACGTGCTGGACGGTGAATCCAGCCTGGGACAGCGATCGGGACAGGCTTCGCCCGAGCTCGCTGTTGTCCTCCACGATGAGGACGCGACGCCCCCCGCTCGGGGAGCGTCCGCCGGTCGGTCGGATGGTCGAGGCAGCTGACATCTCGCCCGTGGCAACGGCACACGGACCGGCGGGCTCAAGGCGCCCTTACCGCGAGGTGGGAGCCAGTCCTACACAATCAGTCGGGGAGGAAGTTCTTTGTCGCCCAGTCCAAGCTCGCCTGAGCCTTGTCGACCAGGTCCTTCTTTCCGCCCGTCTCGAGGAGGTAGACCCAATCATCCGTCACGAAAATGGTGACGGTATAGAGGTGAGGGCCACCCGATTCGTCGTGGCCGAAGTGGAGCGTCATCCCCTTCGTTCCATCGCGAGCGGTCGCGTCTTTTTTGTCGAGCAGGGCGTACCCCTGGCCGAGCCGCACGCGGTTCTCGAGCGCGCGCACGGCGAGGGCGAGATCGACCTCGGGGTCGTTTTCGTACGCGCGGATGCCGATGACGACACCGTCTGCCGTGCTCGCACGGTACTCGTGTGCGGCCTTGTCGTAGCGATCCTCGTCGAGCTCCACGAAGCCGTCGGGCGTGGCCGCCGAATACGGGCGGCCGCACGCGGCCAGGGCCAGTGCGAGGAGCGGAGCAAATCGAGCCGTGCGCGGGATCATCTCGCGAGTCCTCATTGGAGGTTCATCAAGCGGTTGAGGCCGAGGTTGCCGAGCCAGGGGAGGGGGAGGACGAACGGGCCCTGCTGCACGCTCTGGGAGACGCGGGCCTGGAAGCTGACCGTGATCGTGGAGAACTGCGCGAGATCGGTGAGCAGCTTCAAGCGGCCCTTGATGCGCTCGATCTCGCCGGTGATGCGACCGAGCTCCTTCTCGATCTGGAGCGCCTCTTCGACCTTGTTCGCCTTCTCCAGGAGCTTCTCGAAGCGCAGGCGGAGCGCGAGCTGGTTCTGGAGCTGGATCTCGAGATCGCGGTATTCGGCCGTCACGTCCTCCGAGACGACGTTCCGGTGAGTGACGTCGCCGACCTTCTCCACGTCCGCGATGACCTGCTGGAACTTCTCGGCGGGCACGCGGACCGTGATCGTCGTGTCGTCGCGGCGCGCCAGGTAGCCGCCCGCCGCCTTCGCGACGCCCTCGACGGCGTCGAGGCTCTTCTGCACCTCGAAGACGCTCATCGTGTAGTCGGCCGTGTAGATGAGGATGGGCGAGCGCTTGCTGTCCGCGCCGGCGCCCTGCTGGCCGGGCTTCGGCTTCTCGCCAGGCGGGGCGGGAGCCATGGGCGGAGGGGGAGGCGCTTGCTTCGCGTAGTCCATCGCGTCGTCGCTCAGCGCGACCTCTTCGGCCTCGCGCATCGGAGCGGGCTCCGCAGGCATCGCCATGCCCCCCGCCATCTCGGGGTACCCGGCCGGGCCATAAGCGGGCGTGGCCGCTGTGTCTTGCGCCGCGCCGCCGCAGGCCGCGAGCGCCCACACCAGCAACGTCAACAACAACGCCTGAGTCGTTCGCCAGAGCGCCATCGAGGTCTTTCTCCGTGGATCCGTCGCCCGGTCAACGAGCGCCGCGGACCGGACCTTACACGAGATCCAAGGAGAGGGGCGGGCCTGCTCCCGAGTGGCCCAACCGCGAGCGCTCCGTTACGCTGCGGGGCGGGAGATGACTTCCTCGGAAGACCTCGTCGCCACGCGCACGCGCCCCTTCGCCACGACGGTGGCCGCCGGCGTCGCGGACGACGCTCGCAACGAGGTCGAGGCGGGCGACCTGCCGGGGCCCGGCTCGATCGTCGGCCACCACTATCGGCTGATGCGGCTCCTCGGGGAGGGCAACTTCGGCAAGGTCTACGTCGCCGAGCGCATCGATGTCCCGGAGCACCGCGTCGCGCTGAAGGTGCTCCCGCGCTCCTTCTACGTGGGCCGCAACGTCGAGCGCGAGCTCGTCATGCTCGCCAAGATCGGCCACCCACACGTCGTCCAGTTGATGGACCACGGCATGACCAGCGACTACGTCTGGCTGACGATGCCCGTCTACGAGGGCGAGACGCTCGGCGAGCGCCTCGCACGCGGGCCGCTCGATCTCCGCGAGGCGCACGACATCTTCCTCCCCATAGCGCGCGCGCTCCAGGCCCTGCACGCGGCGGGCCTGCGTCATCAGGACGTGAAGCCGGAGAACATCTTCCTCGCGCGCTTCGCGGGCCGCATGCACCCCATCGTGCTCGACCTCGGCGTCGCCGCCGAAAAAGACGGCTCCTTCGTCGCGGGCACCGCCCTCTACGCTGCGCCCGAGCAGCTCGCCGCGATCCTCGACACCGAGAACGCGGAGGTGCCCCTCTCCGAGAAGATGGACGTGTATTGCTTCGGCGCGACCGTCCTCCGGTCCCTCGTCGGGGAGAAGCGGTTCCCGGGTGCGAAGGCGCTGACCAGGCGCCAGGTGATCGACAGCCACCAGGTGCGCGCGACGACCCCGCTCGACGACGACGCGCTGCCCGAGCTCACCGACGAGCCGCGCCAGAAGCTCGTCCGCTACCTGTCCCGCTGGATGGCGATCCCCCCCGAGGAGCGCCCCGACATGAACGAGGTCGCGGAGGAGCTCGACGTCTTGCTCGAGCCCGAGCGCGAGCGCGAGCGCGCCGAAGAGATCGCGCGCTTCGCGCAGCGGCGGGCGCTCGCCCGCGCGCGTGTCGCGGCGGCGGTCGTGCTCGTGGCCGTCGCGGCGCTCGGCGGCGTGGCGCTGTGGAAGCGAGAGACGCTCCGGCTCGCGGGGGAGCTCGAAGAGGCGCGGACCCGCGGCGCGGAGTCGTTCGACAAGCTCGACACCTGCGTCGCCTCCCACGCGGTCGCCAAGCGCGAGGCGCAGGTCTGCACGGGCGAGCTCGAGCACGAGCGCGAGGAGCACGAAAAGACGCTCACCAGCCTCGCGGCCGCCAGCAAGGAGGGCGGCTGCGACGACGTGGTCGAGCAGATGCGCGATCTGCGCGGTCAGCTCAACCTCGAGCGCAAGAAACACGAGGAGGAGCTGAAGACCGAGCGCGAGGCGCACAAGGCCGAGATCGACAAGCTCACGCGCGACCTCCAGGCCGAGCGCGCTGCCCTCGAGGAGGAGCGCGCGGCCTGCGAGACCAGCAAGAAGGACCTCATGAGCGCGAACGAGAGCCTCAAGGCCGAGCGTGACGCGTGCGCCCTCGAGAAGCCCGCCGGCGGCGGGGGCGGGGGCTCGCTGCCGCCGGCAGGCAGCGGCTCCCCGGTGGCTCCGCCGTCGAGCGATCCCCCGGACGTTCCCTACGATCCGGAGCCACCCAAGGCGCCGCTCGGCCCGCCCCAGCCTCCTCCGACGGCCGCCCCGACCACGCTCGCGAGCCCTCCGGACGACGCGGCGCCCGCCGAAGCGCAGTAGGGCGGCGCCTTGCCCGAGCGCTTCCACCCCGTCGCCCTCGTCTCCGGCGCAGCCGAGGGGCTCGGCGCCGCCTTCGCGCGGAGCCTGGCCCGGCGTGGCTGCGATCTCGTCCTCCTCGACCGCAAACGGCCCGAGCTCGAAACCGTGAGCGCCGAGCTCGAGGAGACGTTTGCGGTGAACGTGCGTCCGCTCGTCGAGGATCTCGCGGACCCTTCTTCGGCGCAACGCGTCGAGGAGGCGTGCCGATCCCTCGACGTGGGGCTCCTGGTGCTGAACGCGGCCGAGGCCCGCGTGGGCGACGTGGTGGCGACGCCGTTCGCCGAGGCGTGCCGGGTGATCGACACGAACATCAAGGGCAGCCTCGGGCTCGTTTGCGCCGTCGTCCCGGGGATGAAGGCGCGCCGGCGCGGCGCGGTCCTCATCGTCGGCTCCAACGCGGGGCTCATCGGACACACACGGACCGCCGTCTACGGCGCCACCAAGGCCTTCGGCGTCCGCCTCGGCGAGTCACTCTTCGCCGAGCTCGCGCCGTTCGGCGTGCACGTTCGCGTCGCGTGCCCGGGCGCCGTCTCCACGCCGGCCTTCGCGCGCTCCGGGGCGCGCGTCTGGGCGCCGCTCGTTGCGCCTCCAACCGTCGTGGCCGAGCAGGCGCTCGCGTCCTTCGACGCGCCCGGGCCGGTGGTCGTCCTCGGCCGGTCCAACCGAGCCCTCATGGCGGGGCTCCGCGCCTTGCCACGCCGCCTGGCGGTGCGCCTCCTCGACCGTGTGATGCGCGCGACCTACCCGGAGGGCTGAGCCGGGGAGCCGGTTCGGGCGTTCCCCCGGGCTCGCCTTCCGTATGGGCATCATTCGCGCTAGGGTCAGAGCCGGATGTCGCTAACCCGGCGCGAAGCACTGCGGCGGCTCGGAGCCGCCGGCCTCGTCCTCGGCGGCTCGGCCGCCGCGGCGAAGCTCCTCCACGACCCCGGAGGGCTCGATCTCGCGCGCTCGCAGATCAAGCCGCAGACACGCGACTACCGCCTCCCCGTCGGCGGCGAGCTGCCCGCGATGGCGATCGCCCGGAACGAGACGGACCCGGCGCGGCTCGTGCAGAAGGCGGTCGAGGCCCTGGGCGGGATGCGACGGTTCGTCTCGCGCGGCGACGTGGTGGTGGTCAAGCCCAACATCGGCTGGGATCGCACGCCGGCGCACGCGGCCAACACGAACCCACACGTCGTGGCCGAGGTCGTGCGGCTCGCGTACGACGCGGGCGCCAAACACGTCGTCGTGACGGACGCGTCCTGCAACGAGCCGAACCGGTGCTTCCAGCGCTCCGGCATCTGGAAGGCCGCGTACGACGTCGGCGCGGAGGTCGTGCTCCCCGGCGAGCACCGCTTCCGGCGCATGCGCCTCAAGGGGGAGGTGCTCGACGAGTGGCCGGTCTTCACGCCGCTCGTGAACGCCGACAAGGTCATCAACGTCCCGGTCGCCAAACACCACAACCTCGCCGGCTTCACCGCAGCGATGAAAAATTGGTACGGCCTGCTCGGCGGGCGTCGCAACCGTCTCCACCAGAACATCGACGTCTCCATCGCGGACCTGGCCACCTTCCTGCAGCCGACGCTCACCGTGGTGGACGCCGTGCGGGTGCTCCTGCGCAACGGTCCGCAGGGCGGCAACATCGCCGACGCGAAGGACTTCTTCACGGTCATCGCCTCGACCGATCAGGTCGCGGCGGACGCGCTCGCCTGCACCTTCATCGGCAAGACGCCCGAGGAGATCCCGTACATCAAGATGGGGCACGAGCGTGGGCTCGGCACCATGAGCTGGCGAGACCTCTCGGTGGTCGAGGTCTGACGTGATCGGCGCAGCGCGCAGGAAGATCGCGAAGATCATGGCCGGGGCGAAGCGGCCCGGCTCCGGCATCCCCGCGCGCAAGATCATCCGCGTGCTCGTGTGGGCGCGCCGCTTCGCCCAGACGGGGTTCCTCGCGCTCTTTCTGTACCTCCTCTTCGAGACGGGCTTCCGCGGCTCGTTTGCTGCGGAGGGGGAGCGCATCCGCGTCGGGCTGCCGGTCGAGGGCTTCCTGCTGGCAGACCCGTTCGTCGGTGCGATGACGGTTCTGTCGACACACACGGTGTACCGCGGGCTCGCGTGGAGCGTCGGCATCGTCGCGCTCACGCTCCTGTTCGGGCGCGTGTTCTGCGGGTGGATTTGCCCCTTCGGCACGCTCCACCACTTCTTCGGGTGGATCTTCCCCTCGCGGTACCTGAAGGGCGGCCGGCGGGTCGAGCAGAACAAGACCCACCCGGTGCGCCAGCGCGTGAAGTACTACCTGATGATCGCGTTCCTCGCGGCGTCGGCGACCGGCAGCGCGATCGGCGGGCTCTTCGACCCCATCTGCGTCGCCGTCCGCGCCATCGGCCTCGGGGTCATCCCCGCGGCGCAATACATCGCCGGTCGCGCCAACGACGGCGCCGCCGCGACGGGCGTCCAGGCCGTCCAGCAGACGGGCGATCGCGCGCAGGACTTCCTCGCGCAGTCCGTCTGGCAGAACAAGCAGTTCTATTTCCACCAGACGTGGTTCATCGTCACGCTGTTCGTCGCCATCCTCTTCATGAACCGCTTCATCCCGCGGTTCTGGTGCCGCGTGCTCTGCCCGCTCGGCGCGTTCCTGGGCGTCATCGCCAAACACGCGCTCTTCGGCATGGAGAAGGACCACGCGAAGTGCACGGACTGCAACCTGTGCCTCGTGCACTGCCAAGGCGCCGACAGCCCGCAGGGCGGCGTGAAGTGGCGGCAGGACGAGTGCCACATGTGCATGAACTGCGAGTCGGCCTGCCCGGAGGACGTGATCAAGTTCCGGTTCCTCCCGGGCCGAACGAGCACCATCGGCGAGCCCGATCTCGCGCGCCGCACGGCCATGGCGACGGCCGCCGCGGGCGCGGTGGCCATCCCCGCGACCCGCATCGCCGACGTCATCGACGCGAACTATGACCATCGTGTCATTCGTCCGCCGGGCTCGGTGGAAGAGCGCGAGTTCCTCGAGCGGTGCATCCGCTGCGCGGAGTGCATGAAGGTCTGCCCGAACAACGCGCTGCACCCGGCCTGGTTCGAGGCGGGCGTCGAGGGCGTGTGGACGCCCATCCTCATCCCCCGCATCGGCTACTGCGAGCACTCCTGCGTGCTCTGCGGTCAGGTGTGCCCGACGGGCGCCATCCAGAAGATCACCGAAGAGCAGAAGCTCGGCATCGACCAGAAGCCGATCAGCATCGGCACCGCCTTCTTCGACCAGGGTCGCTGCCTGCCGTGGTCCATGGGCACGCCGTGTATCGTGTGTGAGGAGTTCTGCCCGACCTCACCGAAGGCCATCTGGGCGGAGGAGCTCGACGTCCCCAAGCGCTCCGCCGTCCCCGGCGAAAACGGGGCCGAGCCGCCGATGGAGACCGTGCGCGTGAAGCGCCCCCACGTGGACCCGTCGCTCTGCATCGGCTGCGGTGCGTGTGAGAAGGTCTGCCCCATCCAGGACAAGCCCGCCGTCTACGTGACAAGCGTGGGCGAGACGCGCTCGAAGACCAACGTCATCCTGCTCGAGAACACGAGCTACACGCAGGGCTGACGCGTCACTCTGTGGCGCAGGGCTCGGACGTGCGGCTCTCCCCCGAGATGACGAAGCCGCCCATGTCGCCCACGCCGCGCTCGACGTAAGCCACGTAGCCGTCGTCCTCCAAGCGGTCGTCGTGGACGATCTGCGGGCGGCCCGCGGCTCCGCCGTCGTCTTCGAAGGTCTGGGGCAGGTCCGGCGGGATCTCGAGCGCAGGCAAGGCTTGTTTCTCCGAGCTGGTAGGTGCCGGCAGGTGAAACCTGCGACCGGCCGCGCGGACGGTGACGGCATCGCCCACGTCCACCATGCCGCGCTCCGGGCGCGCCTCCCCGATGCGGTAGCTCGAGCCCGTCTCGTCGAGGAGAGGGATTCGCAGCCGGACCGGGTTCCAGGTGGTCGTCGCGCTCTGCGTGGCCGTGGAGAAGGTACACACGTCCATGTCGACCAGGCGCAGCTCGGCGGCGACCGTGCCGATCGGCAGCGTCGGCAGCTCCACCGGGATCGTGAGCGGGGCCGGGACCAGCTCGATGGGCAGCCCGGGCACGTTTGCGTTGTGTCCCCGCCAGCCACGGTGAGACCAGACCGTGCTTCCCTCGAGGTAATGGACGCTCGGATACGAGGGCGCTGCCACGGTGATATCGATGGCGCGAGAGCCGACCGACGTGGTGGGGAAGGTGATCGCGGCCGAGCCGTCCGTCACGTGGGACACCTCCGCGTAGTCGAACGCCTGCAGGCGATCGGCGCCATACCCCATCCCGTAGACGAATGAGGTCGGTGACGAGGGGCAGCCGACGTACGCGTCGTTCTCGAGCGTGACCGGCAGGTTCTCGGAGCTGACCGCCGGGAGGCACTCCGCGAGCACCGAATAGCGAGTGAGCGCCGACGCCGAGGCTTGTGTCACCGTCAGTCGGATCGGCGGGTTGTCGCTCGTGCTCGGCGGCGCGTGGAGGATGAACCGAGCGCGCTCCATCTCCTCGGTCACGCGGATCGCGTCGAGGCGCCATGGGCCATCGATCGTCACGTGTCTCCAGATCACGCTCACCATGTCCCCTGGCGCTGCTGCCACCGCGAGGCCATCCAGGCTCGAGACGTGACGCGATCGCAAGCTGCCAGACTCGTCATGCACGAGGATGTCGAGCTCGCCCAATGGCTCGCCGGTTATCCTCACCACCTCGACGGTCAACGTGGGCGCGCTCGGAGCCTCCCCACCCTCGCCGTCCCCCGGGGATCGGATGACGTCGCTGCCGCACCCCCAACAGAGCAAGACGATGCCGGCCAGGAGCCGACGACGAACCCCGATAAGCATACCTGAGGTTATGCAGGTGACGCGGCTCGACTGACCTCAAAGACGATCAAGCCGCCGCGTCTGCGACGCCAATCGCGGAGGGAGCCGGAGCGGAGGCGACCGGGAACGCCTCGCCCTTTGCTGCCGTCACCACCGCGCGCGGAAGAGCGTCAGACCGGAGACCTCGTCGTCGCTCCGGCCGACCTCGAGCTCGATCCCGAGGTGCACGTAGCGCACGGTGCCGAGGTCTTTGCCTCGGAGCACCTCGGAGGGCGCCCCGAGGCGTGCGATGGCCTCGGTCCGCAACATCCCGATTCGGACGCCCTCCGGGGTCCACAGCCCCGTCTGATAGACGCCCACCTTGATGGCCTTCACCAGTCCGAACTCGATCTCGAAGGTCGCGGGCCGGGCTGCTTGCGCCGGGCGATCGGGCGCGTAGCCATCTTCGTCTTCGTAGTCGTAGTCGACCTGGAAGATCTCGCCGCTCTCGTCGTATCGAGAGACCTTCGCGTCCCTCCCGACGTGGGCGAGGACGTCTTCGGCGGAGGCTCGACCGATCATCACGGGGCCCCAACCCCAACCGGGGTAGACGACGCGAGGATCGGGGGCCGGCGGTGAGCCGGTGGCCATTCGGTACATGCGGCCGAGGATCGGTGCGCGAAGCGCGACCCGCCGTCAACTCGCCGTCGCAGACACGACTCGGCGATCAGGGTCGACGAGCCCTCGCGCTCGCTCGCAGCGAGCTTGGCCCAGCGGCACGAGGCGTGCATTACATGCCGGTATCGTAGGCACCACGAAAAGGCCGCGGGTCGCGGCGCCCTCCCGGGTTGTGGTGGTATAGGCCCGGTTCGACTCCGGGGCCTACGACCAAGTCTTCCAAAGGACAAAACAAAACCCCGCAGGACGCGGAAAACGGAGGGGGCGGAGAGCGAGACTGTCGCCGTCTCCCGCGGTCCTGCGGGGTCTCTGTTCAAGACTGCGTCTCGATCTGGGTTTTCTTAACGACGGCCGTGGCGGATTTGGGCAGCGCGCTCTCGGGCTCAGAAGCTCGCGCGGCCGGCGACGATGTCGGCGAACGCCGGGCGCATGCGGAACCAGCCGGCGTAGGCGGTCTTCGGTGCGACTCCGCGCATGTCGGATACCCGGTGCTCGAGCTCGTGCGAGAGCCGGAAGAGGACCGCGTCGCCGAGGCCCAGGTTGGGCACGGACGCGAGGAGGGAGCCGGTGCGCACACTGCGGATCGCGAGCTCGCCGCCCTCGTAGCGCTCGCCGCTCAGGTTCACGCTCATCGCGACCATCCGGCCCATCACCATGTCGGTGTGCCAGGCGTCGCGGTGGTCGGTGCCGGGGACCAGGCGATAGATGCGCCCTTCGAAGCAACCGATCGTGCCACAGCCGGTGATCCGGTCGACCACGTCGAAGAGCCGCGGATCGTTCATCAGGTGCATGAGCCGCTCGGTGAGCGCACCGGGCGTCAAGCAGAGCTCGGAGCCGAGCTCCCCGTGAGACTTGGGAGCGAAGCCCGAGCCGGGCATTTCTCGCTCGACCAGGTCGAGCAGGGCGGGGGAGAAGAAGCCCTTCAGCTTGACCCAGTCGTGGCGCGTGAAGCTCTCTCTCGCAGCGACGATGACGGAGTCGTCGACATTTTTGGGGAGCCCGTCCGGCGCGAGGACGACGGGCGAGCCGCGTCTGGCGACGACGCCGGCCAAGACCGCCAGAGCTCCGCGCGAAGCCTCGGTGTCGGAGACCCCGAGGGTGGCCGCGATCTCCTCGGCGGGGATCCCCAGGGCGAGCAGCGAGGTGAGATCGCTCTCGAGGGGGACGTAACCTTCCCGTTCGACTCGGCGCGCGAGGGCCGAGAGCAGGGCGTGCGTGGGGATGCAGGTGCCCATGGCGCGGCGCTCGGCTCAATCCAGGCAGAGGTGAATGGTCGAGCCGTAAAGACCCATCGCGCCGTCGACCATCACGCGGTGCACCTGATCGACCGTGCCCGCCGGACAGGTACAGTCCCCCGTCAACGGGTTCGGCACGCGGCAGTTCGGGGCGAAGTCGTCGTATTGGTACGCGCCTCCGAAGGAGGCCACGGGCGCGCCCTGCTTGCCGCAGAGCACGATCGTGCTGCCCGCTTCGGCGTCGTCGCAGGGCAAGCGGAAGATGGAGCGGAGGCCGATTGTCGTCGCGAACCCGTCCGGACAGGCGCACGCGCCTCCTGCGAGCGGGTTGCCGACCCGGCACTGCGCCGTCGCGCCGCACCAGCCGGCGACGTCGTCGAGCTGGTAAGCGCCGCCGAAGTCGCTCTCGGCCGCGACGGCGTTGGCGACGCAGAGGTTGAGGTTGGTCTTGGCGCGCATCGGAACGCCGGGGCAATCGCTCTGCACCGCGAGCGGCAGATCCACCGTGCCGGGGGGACAGCTGCACGCCTGCGTCACGGCGTTTGCGGTCGCGCAGCCCGCGCAGTCGGTCGGGTAGGGCTCGTGCGCTCCTCGGAGGTTCGTGCAGCCGCCGTCCTCGTCGGCGACGAACCCGCCCGCGCACGAGAAGGTGCACATGCCGTCGACACACGCGCCGGCTTCGCTCTGGCCGGCAGCGCACGGGTTGTCACACATCCCACAGTGCGCCGGGTTCGTGGTGATGTCGACGCAGGTGCCTGCGCAGAGCGTCTCGGTCGCGAAGCAGCCGTGTCCACCCGTGCCCTCCGCCGTGCTGACGACCGCGGTCGAGCTCGTCGTTCCTCCTCCGCCTCCGCTCGCTGCGTTCACGTCGTCGCCGCTGGCGCACGCGACCGCGAGGGCAGAGATCGACAAGGTCCCCAGGACGCGAAGGCGCACGCCCGGAGTCTACCATCCTCCGACGGTGGGGCGGAGGCAGCAGTCCAGCGCTTTCGACGCCAGGAGGGGCACACGGCCCGTTCGTCATTGAGGCGGGGCGACTCGTTGGGTAGAGACTCTCCATGCATCGGAGGCTTTGGGCGGCCGCGCTCGCGCTGGGAGTGCTCGTGGGCGCCCCCTCGCTCGCGCGCGCACACGGAGGCGGCTCGGCGGGCGGCGCGCAGCTCCCTTCGGATCCGCCCGCGGTGACGCCGGACGGCGAGAAGGCCAAGGCGGAGATCGCCGCGCTCGCCGCCCAGAAGGACGCTCGCCTCAAGGCGGCCGTCGGTGCGGCGCTCGACAAAGCCAAGAAGGCGCTCGGGCGGGCGCACGGGGCGAGCCTCGCGGGTGACGCCGAAGGGGCGAAGGTCTTGTCTCGTGTCTCGCTCGCTTGGGCGAAGGCGGCCCGTGGCGTCGCACGCGCGACCGAGATGGAGGCCCGCGCGGACGCCGCGCAGGCGAAGGTCAAGGACCTGAAGGAGAAGGTGGCGCGCGCCAAGGCCCTCGTCACCGAGACCGAGAGCCGGAAACGGCAGCTCTCGACCGAGATCGCGCGCGCCGAGTCCGACCAGAAGAAGCAGGGCGCGGCCGCCGCGGAGTCGGAGAAACGACGCGTCGACAAGGCCGCGCCGAGCAAGCCCAACGACAAGAAGAAGGCGAAGAAGCCGTGAGCCGCGCGCTGATCATGACAGGGTTGTTGGCGCTCGGGGCGTGCGCCCCCATCCCCACGCCACGCGCGGTCGAGCAAGCGGACGAGGCGTCGCGCTCTCCCGCTGCGCTCGAAGCGAAGACTCACGCGGCGCAGACGTGGGCGCTCGCCGAGAAGCGCCGCCTGGAGGCGCACGCGGCGCTCGACTCGGGGCCGCCTGCTCTCGCGCAGCTCCTCGCCGAGGAGGCCATGGCCACCTACGACGAGGGCGCGGCCCTGGCCCGCGTGGCCAAGGCGATCCGTCGCGCCGAGGCGGCCGAGGCAGAAGCGGCGACCTTGGAGAAAGAGCTCGCGTCGGTCGACGGCGCGCTCAAGACCGTCGCGGCCGACGTGGAGGGGCTCGAGCTGAGGCTGCGGGTCGCGCAGGGCGCGGAGCCACCGGGCTCCTCGAAGTCCGCGAGCCCGGAGCGCGAGGCCGCGCGCCGCGACGCGGCGCGGGGGATGCTCGTGCAAGGGCAGCTCCTCTGCGGCTCGGCGCGGCTGCTCGGCGCGGGCTCCGCTTCCCCCGCGTCCCCCCCGTCCGACAAGATCCCGGAGGACCCGTCGAGCCCGGCGGTCGTCTCGCGCGATCTCCTGGACGCGGAGGCGAAGCTGAAGGAGCTCGCCTCTGCGCTCGAGCCGGCGACCGGCGCCCCGAAGGCGACGCCGATCGATCTGGCGACCCGGGCACGCGCGGCGTGCCTGTCGGTGCTCACCCGCACGCGGCGCCAGACGTCGCCCGGCGCAGCCGCCGATCAGGCCTCGTCCGCGGACGCTCTTCTGGCGGAGCTCGCGGCCATGCGCGAAAAAGCCGTGGTCCCGTCGCGCGACGAGCGAGGTGTCGTCGTCTCTCTCCGCGACGTCTTCGAAGGGGAGGAGGTCGGGGCGCGTGGTCGCGCGCTCCTGGAGAAGCTCGACCGCGTCGCCGCGGCCCACCCTCGCTTCGGCGTCGCGGTCGTGGTCCACTCCGACAAAGCGGTCCCCGCGAAAGAGCGGGCGAAGTGGGAGGCCAGGGCCGGAAAGGTCATCGCCAAGCTCTCCTCCGTGGCGGAAGCCCGAAAGCTCCCGCTCTTCGCGGCCGACGCGCTCCCCGTCTCCGCGAAGAATTCCGGGAACGCACGGGTCGAGATCATTTTCGTAGCTCCGGAGGCACTCTGATGCGCCGTCGTTCTTTCGTCTGCTCGCTTGCAGGTTTCTCCCTCGCGTCTGCCGTCGGCGCGCTCGGTTGCGACGACTCGGGCAAGAAGTCCGAGGCGGTCGCCGTCGAGTGCCTCGACATCCTCGTGCCGCTGGTCGACCGCGACGCCGGCCAGGTCCGGAAGGGCGTGCCCGAGGGCGTGAAGCTGATGCAGAAGAAGCTGCCCGCGGACCCCGCCGGGAGCGTGCAGGAGCTGCAGAAGGCCATCAAGGACACGCGCGGCGCCGTCGACGACCTCTCCTTCGCGAAGGTCACCTTCTTCGCGTTCGCCTCGCCCGAGGGCGTGGTCATCCGGAACGAGACCGATCCCGATCGTTTGGTCGAGCAGAACGTGTTCAAGGCGTTCCCTGGGCTCGACAAGGCGAAGGACCCCAAGGCGGGCGTCGTCGAGGCCTACGGCAAGATGGAGGCGGTGCGCGGCGTGAAGAAGGGCGAAGACATCGCCTGGATCGTGGCGCAGGGCATCGAGGTGGACGGTCAGACCAAAGGCGTCCTCGTGACCGGCTGGTCCATGCGCCTCTACATCCGGGTGCTCGAGCAACAGCTCGTCGCCAAGCTGACCGAGAAGGTCAAAGAGAAGGGCCAGAACAACGTCCCGGTGGCTTACGTGTTCATCGTCAAGGGCACCGAGGCCTTCGGTGATCCGGACCGCGCGGACGAGCTGACGGCGACAATCACGAAGCTCGATGTCCTGGCCAAGACCGGGGGTGGAGACTTCAAGGCGGCCCAGGAGATCGAAAAACGACAGTTCGGTATCGCCGCGCGCCGCGTCCCCGCGTTGGGGGATGATGCCGCGATCGTGGTCGCAGCGAGCGTTTTCTAGTACACCTGGCGGCAGCGTGACGGCGGCCTCGATCGATCAGCTTCTCAAGGTGCTCACCGAAATCGTGGCGCCGCTCGTCCGCGCGGACGGTGGCGAGATCTACATCGTCGCGGTCGAGCCGAACCACTTGTCGCTCCACCTGGCGGGGAAATACGCCGGATGCCCCGGCGCCCCCCTCGTGGTGCGTGGCATCATCGAGCCGGCGATCCGCTCGGTCGCGCCCACCGCACGCCTGGACGTGACGTCCGGCGTGCGGATCCCCGAGGGCGCGTCCCTCGTCACCTGATCCCCCCCGCGAACCCTACTTCTTCGGGTTCTTCTTGGGGTCCTTCGGCGGGGGCGGCGGCTCGGGCTCCTTGCGTCCCGCGTCCTTCACCTTGTCGTCGACTCGCGTCGCGTCCTGCTTCTTGTTCTTCCGGAGGTTCGGCAGGTTCGCCACCGTCGCCGACTCCTGGAACGCGATGACGAACTGGTCGTCGGCCCAGTCGACCGCCCGCACCTGAACGACCGCGTCTTTCCAGTCGACCTCCTTGAAGGGCCGCCCGTTCGCCGCGTCGGCGTCGCGGACGCGACCGTCCACCCCGTAGGCCTTGTTCACCTTGGCGACGGCCTCGTCGAACGTCTTGCCCCAGCGGGACTTCTCCCCGAGCTTCTCGACGTCGATGATCTTCCAGAGCTTGTCGCCGATGAAGAAGAAGTACCGGGTCTTGCCGCCCCGGCTGAAGACCATCAGCGCCTCTTTGTTCCCGTAGGAGTACTCCGTCAGGAGCGGCGTCGAGTCGTAGCCGGTCGTGGTCTGGTTGAACTCGGTCCGGGTGCGCCGGAACTCGGCCTTCTTCTCCGCGACCTCGGCGTCGAGCCGGTCCATCTCCGGGCCGGGCTGAACCTTCTTGTATTTGGCCTTGTAGTCCTCGTCGATCACCTTGTCGTAGATCTCGGCCAGCTTCTTCCAGCCGATGCCCCAGGCGAGCTCGGCGGGCTTGAGCGAAACCGGCTTCGCGGTGCTCGGCGCCTCCGCGGCGGGAGCCTCCTTTTTGTCCTTCTCCTTGGGCTTTCCTTTGCCCTGCGCGAACGCATCCGTGGAAACGAGCGGGAGCGCGAGCCCAAGGCTCAACGCGACGAAGGACGCCAGGGCCGAGCGGCCCCACCTCATGGTGTTCATCCGATCCTCCAGAAACTACGAGAAGCGCTGGCCCGTTCGACGATTGGACCCGGGCGTTGTTCTGTGAAGCAGCCCGCGCGCGCACAAATCATCCCGGAGGCGGGCCCGCCTGACAATAGATGACCTGTGTGGTAGCAACTAACCCAGCGTCCAGCTGGGTTGAACCAGGAACAAACGGGCATCCGAGCTCACGGGCTCAACACCCTCGAAAAATGACCACGCTCCTTCGCCGTGGCGCCGTGCCTCGGGCCGCCGCCCTCTCCGTCGTCCTCCTCCTGGGCTCGCTCGCAGCTGGGGGTTCACTGGCCGCAGTCGGGGGCTGCGCCGGAGCCGACAGCCCCGAGCCCCAGTCCGCGAAGACCCTGGGCCTTCCGAACTGGGTCGGGACCGACAAGGAGCTCTTCGACGACCAGATCGACCCGTCGGCGCTCGGCCTCATGCCGTCCCAGCTGGGTCGCCGGGACGAGACGCTCTGGGCCCGCGCTCAGCAGGCGGAGATCATCGGCCGTGTGCGCGTCCAGACCGTCACGGTGGACTCGCGCGGCGGCGACTCGACCTACCACCTCGGCCTTCGCTTCGCGAACGAGCTCCTTGGCCCGACCGACCTCGAGGATCGTGACTTCGAGGTGACGATCGAGCCCCGCGACCCGGCCTACGGAATCGCCAAGGCGCTCGATACAGGCCTCCACGGGCGTACTTTTGTCGGCTTCTTGAAGCGTTTTGCTGGCGCCGACGACCAGGTCGAGGTTCACTTCTTCCTGGCCCCGGACTCGGCGGAGATCGCCAAGGCGGTGCAAGAGGCCGTGGCCATCAAGGAGGTCCGGAAGCGGTGACGAACGTCAGCATCAAGACCGTCAAGGATGTCGCGGGCATCCGCGCAGCCTCGCAGATGGCGGCCGACACGCTCCTCAAGGTCGGCGAGATGCTGCGGCCTGGGATCACGACCGAAGACATCGACAGGTTCGTCCACGAGGACACCGTGAGGCGAGGGGCCATCCCCGCGCCGCTCAACTACCACGGCTTCCCCAAGTCGGTTTGCACCTCGGTGAACGAGGTGGTCTGTCACGGCATCCCGGGGCCTCGTGTCCTCGTCGACGGCGACATCATCAACGTCGACGTCACGACGATCTTCGAGGGCTTCTACGGCGACACGTCCGCCACGTTCTTCATCGGCAAGCCGTCGGACGAGGCGCGGCACGTGACGGAGGTCTCCCGCAAGTCGCTCGACCTCGCGATCGGCGTCGTTCGCGAAGGAGCTCGCCTCTACGATATCGGCGCCGCCATCCAGGACTACGCGGAGGCGGAGGGTTGCTCCGTCGTCCGCGCGTTCGTGGGCCACGGTATCGGGCGCGTCTTCCACGAGGCCCCGCAGGTCTACCACTACCGATCGAGCGAGCCGCGATCGCGCATGCGCCTCAAGGCGGGCATGGTGTTCACGATCGAGCCGATGATCAACCTCGGCACCTACGAGGTGGAGGTGCTCGCGGACAAATGGACGGCCATCACCGCGGACGGGAAGCTCTCGGCTCAGTTCGAGCACACGATCGTCGTGACGAAGACCGGCTGCGAGGTGCTCACGCGCCGCCCGCGCCCGCTCATGAATAGCGAGACCTTCCCGCTTGCGTCCGTCGTTTCGGGCGCGTCGGCTGCCGTGTAGCCGCGGCGGACGAGTCGATCATTTCCTTCGCGGCCGCGAGCGATGCGCTCGTGACCTTGGCGCCCGACAACATACGCGCCACCTCCCGCACCCTCGCATCTCCGCGAAGGCAGAGGACGTGGCTCTTCGAGATCTCGCCGTCGGCGCTCTTCTCGACCGCGAAGTGCGCGCTGGCGAACGCGGCGATCGGCGCGAGGTGGGTGATGCAGAGCACCTGGTGGTGCCCGGCGACGTCCGCGATCGCGGCGCCGATGCGCTCCGCGACGGCGCCGCCGACGCCGGTGTCGACCTCGTCGAAGACGTAGAGCCGCGAGGGTGCGCTCTCCGCGAGGACCCGCTTGAGCGCGAGGAGCGCGCGCGACAGCTCGCCGCCCGAGGCGATCTTGCGCAGCGGCCGCGGCTCGATGCCCTTGTTCGGTGCGATCAGGAACTCCACCCGGTCGATGCCGGAGGCCGTGAGGCGCGCACCCCCGGCCGAGAGGGACGCCGCCTCTTCCTTCGCGGGGAGCGGCTCCACCTCCACCAGGACGCGCGCGCCGCCCATCCCCAGCGCGCCGAGCTCCCCGCCTATCGCGCGACCGAGCTCGTCGGCGGCCTCGTGCCTCCTGCGCGAGAGGGCGAGGGCGCGCTCGCGCGCGGGCGGAAGCCGCTCGGAGAGCGCCTTCTCCTCCTCCTCGATCTTGCTCTCGGCGCCCGCCAGCTCGTCGAGCTCCGCCGCGAGGCGCGCGCGTGCGTCGAGCACGTCGTCCTCCGTCGGCCCGTGTTGCCGGAGCAAGGTCTCGATGCGGTAGAGGCGCTCCTCGATCGTCTCGAGACGGTTCGGCTCGGCCGCCTCGGAGTCGAGGTAACGGGCAGCGGACGCGGCGGCGTCTCGCAGCTCCGCGAAGCAGGCGGCGACGCTCGCGGCCGTGGGCGAGAGCCCCGGATCGAGCTCCGCCGCGGCGCGCAGGTCCGCGACCACGCGGCCGAGCTGGTCGCAGAGGCCCTCCTCCGCGTCGAGCCGGGTCGCGGCGCGCTCCACCAGGTCGCGCAGCTTGCCCGCGTGACGCAGGCGGCTGCGCTCCGCGCGCAGCGCCTCGATCTCGCCCGGCTTGGGGCCCACGTCGTCGATGGCCTGCAGCTGGAACCGCAGGAACGCCTCGCGCTCCGCGCGCGTCTTCTCCTTCGCGCGCAGCGCGCGAATGCTCTCCTGAAGCGCCTCGAGCTCGCGGACCTGGGCAGCCAGCGCCGCGCGCTCCTCCTGGAGGTTCGCGAAGCGATCGAGGTGGTCGAGGTGTGTCGACGGATCCGTCAGGGCGACGCTCTCGTGTTGCGACGCGACGTCGACCAGGCCGGGCGCGATGGCCGCGAGCTCCGCCGCGGTGCAGAGCTTGCCGTTCAGGTAGGCGCGCGACCGGCCGGTGCTCGAGACGACCCGGCGGATCGAGATCTCGGACGGGGCCGCCTCGCCCGAAGCGCGAAGCGGCTCGAGCGCGGGCGCCTGTGGATCGACGTCGAAGAGCGCCTCCACCTCCGCCTCGTCCGCGCCCGTGCGCACGTGATCGGCGCTGGCGCGACCGCCGAGGACGAGCGAGAGGGCGCCCACGACGATCGACTTGCCCGCGCCGGTCTCGCCCGTCAGCACGTTGAGGCCCGGCTCGAGCGCGAGCTCGAGCTCGTCCATCAGGATGAAGTTCTTCGCGCGGAGGACCGAAAGCACGGCCGAACCCTACCAGGAGCGGAAGAGCGATGCCGCGCGCGAGCGAGGCGGGTGGGTCTTTTTTCGTCAGGTCGGCGTGCAGAGGTGCGCACCTCTGCACGCCCCTTCTCTCGACGCAGTCAGGGAATCGCCACCGTCTTGCTGACCGTCACGGGGTCGCCGGTGAACGGCGGGACCTTCGCGCTGCGGAACGCCATCGCGATGCACCCGCCGGTCTTCGTGCCGGCGAACGGCGGCCCCACGATGTTCGCGACCGTGACCTTGCCCGAGGGAGCGAACGTGACCTGCACCTTCGCCTGGCCGCTCGGATCTCCCTCTTGTTTGCACGCGCTCGCGCTCGCCACCGCGCCGGCGAGCGCGGCGTTTGCGGCGCCCTTGTCGAACTCTCCGACCGCAGGCGTGGGGGCGGTCGTGGTCGCGGGCGCCGTGGTCGCGGCGGGCGTCGCCGCGGTCGCCGTCGTCGTGCTCGCGGGGATGGAACCCGCCGCCGTCTCCGGCGCTCGCGTCGTCGGCGCGGCCGCGCTCGCGCTTGGTGCCGGCTCGGGATCGGCGGCCATCGCCGTGTCGATCTGTTCTGCGGGAGGGGGCTCGGCGGGGACTTGTTGGGTGACGACGACCGTCACCGGCGGGGCGGGGGTCGGCGGTGGCGCCTGGTTGCGTGTGCCGAGCCAGTAGCCGACGCCGAGGAAGGCAGCCGCGGCGCCGAGGTAGAGGAGCGCTCGCCCTCCGCCGCCTTCCTTCTTCTCTGTCGCCTTGGCGACCGGCGCGGCGCTCTTCGGACGTGTGGAGCCGGTCGTGCTCGGACGACCCGAGGCGCGCGGCTTCACGCTCCGAGCAGGCGCGGCGCTCGCGATGGGGGCCGGCGGCGGCTCGATGCTCGTCTCGACGGGAGCGGGCGCTTCGGCGCGTTTCTCCTTGAGCGGTGGCCGCGGGCGAGGTTTTGTCGCGCCCTCTGGCTTCTTGGGCTTGTCGTTCGCCTTCTCCTTCTCGACCAGCGCGGCCAGATCGGGCGGTACGAGCGGCGGCGGCGGCGCGTCGCCCATCACGCTCCCGGGCGCGACGCCACCCATGTGCAGCACCTCGTCGAGCTCGTGGTCGCGATGGCCCGGCATCTTCGACGCGCGAGCGAGCGCGCGCAGATCGTTGATGGCCGAGTCGGGGGCGTCCTCGTCTTCCTCCGGTTGCACCGTGGTCGCCAGGCCCTCGCGCGGCTCGGGCTTCGTGGGCTCGGGCTTCGTGGGCTCGGGTTCCTTCGCCGCGAGCTTCGGCGGGGCGCGACCCGGGGCGAGGATCCGCTCGATGTCGTGCAAGCTGACCGGCTCGAGCTCGACGTCCCGAAGGCTCACCGGATCGGCGTCCTCCGAGCTCGGAGGCGCATCGTCGGCTGATTCTCGGCTCATTTGACCCCCAATGACATGGCGGCGCTGTCGGCTTCGAGCGCCGGCTGGACCCAGTGTTCCTCGAGCCAGGCAACCGCGTCCGGTGCCTCGCGGAGGGCGCGATCGACCGAAGCGGCCGCGCTCTCGTCTTTCGCCGCGCCGGCCGTCGCGCGCTCCAGCTTGGAGCGGACGACCCAGTTCGACAGCTCGTAGTGGTGCACGATCGAGCCGAACCGGTGCTCCTTCGCGCGGGCGAGCGCGGCGGCTGCTTCGTCGATGGAGCCCGCTTCCGCCAGCGCGAGGCTCGTGTCGAAGAGCAGCTCTCGAAGATCCTCGAACGCGCGCTCGGGCTCCGCCGCGGCCTCGCCCAGGAGCGCCTCGAGCTCGGCCGGGTCGGCCCCCGCGTCCTCGGCGGCCGCGGCCATTCGTGGGACCTGCGTCTCCAGGAAGGCGGAGTCCGGACGTTGTCCGAGCAGGCGGCCGACGAGGTAGAAGTCGAACGCGCTCGCCACGCTCTCGCCGAGGAGGTTCGCCTTCATGCCGGGTGGAAGCGACCGCGCGCAAAGGTGGTGCCACACGACGTGCGCCACGACGTCCGCCGGGATTCGCGGCCCCGCGAGGACGTCGGCGACGCCCGGGGTCCAGTAGGTGAGGTTCAGGAGCGCCACATCGTCCCAGGGCAGCTCGCCTCTCTCGGGGACGAGAAAGGAGAGGCGGTGGTCGCTCGCGACGCGCTTCAGGTCGTCGTACAGACCGACATGCGAAAACGAGCCTTCGTCCTCGATTTCGAGATCGCCGAGATGGACAGGTCGGAACCGCATGGACAGATCATTCTGCCATACGACGCGAGCGGAGCGCGACCCTGCCGCATGGGCGGGTGAACGGGCGAGGCTCAGATCCCCGACGGATCGAACTTCGGCGTCGCCGCGGGCTGCGGGGTCGAGGTCGGCTTCGGAGGCGCGTACCCTCCCGGCCGGGGTGGGACCGGAGTGGGCGGAGGCGGCGACTTCAACGTTCCGCCCGCCTGGGTCGCGCTCGGCTCCGGTGCCGAGGTGCCGGGATCCTGTGCGGTGGTCTCCGTCGGGGCCGGCGACGCTGCGGTCGTGGTCGCGGTCGCGCCCACCTGCGTGGGCGCGTTTTTCGGTGCCTCCTTCTTGAGGAAGAAGAAGGCCGCGCCGGCGCCGACGGCGACGACGACGAGCGCTAGCACCACGACGAGGCTTCGACCGGAGCCGGAAGCGGGCGACCGCACCGGAGCGGCGGTCACGATCGAGGGAGGGGGCGTCGGCTGGAAGGGGAGCGGCTCGGGCGCAAACGACGCTTGCCCAGCCTCGCGCATCCACGGGCTCAGCTCGGTCTGGTGCGGGCCGGTCATCGGCCTCGGGCCCGGTGTCGCGGACGGGGCGGGCGCGACCGCAGCCGGCGGCTCCTCCGCCGCGACCGGGGCCTCCGAGATGATTGGGCCACCAACCATCGGGGGCGGCTCGGCTTCCTTCACAAAAGGTGCGGGCGCGGGGATGGGATCGACGCCCATTGGGGGCGTGTGTTTGGCGGTCCCGTTCCGGTCGACCTGGAGCTCGGCCACGATCCCGGGAGGCGGCGTGAGCACCCGGGGCGGAGGCGCCGGCGCTGCACCTTCGACGGCGGCGGGAGGCGTCACCGGTGCGGGCTCGATCGGGGCGGGCGGCTGAACGACCCGCGGCGGAGGCGTGACCCCACCCAGGCCGCCGAACGGCAGCCCGTTGATCAACCCCTGCACGTCGATGCCCGCCTGGTTGGCCGGGACCGTCTCGCGCACGAGCTTCGAGACGGGGCGCGCTGCCGGCTCGGGGCTCGCCGTTCCGGCGCGCCCAGGCAACGCCCCGGGCAGTCGCCCGAGCACGGCCGGAATCAGCCGTCCCGGATTGTCCGGCGACAGCTGGGGAGCGTCCGGGAAACGACGAGCCGGCACGTAACCCTGGGTCATCGAGACGCCCCTGATTGTAGCCGAGGGAAGAAGAAATGGCGCACAAAGGTTAGCGCCTCGTCCCCGAGCGCCAGTCCTTGCGCGCGAGGCCCTACCGTGTGATTGGGGTGGCGCCCCTCAACCAGAAGCGGGGCTCACTGTCTTCAGGAGACCATCATGTCGTTCTTCTCGCGATCGTTGGGACTGCTCTCGAGCGCCGGTGGCGCCTGTGCCGTCGTCCTCGCGCTCGGCGCCGTAGCTTGCGGAGACAACCCGGCGGGCCCCGAGCCCGGCGCATCGGGATCGGCTCAGCCGGGCGCAGCCGCGCAGGTCAAGAAGCCGGATCCGCTCGTGACGAAGACCTTCAAGGCGGAGAGCTGCTACTACGGCGCTCTCTCGCTCCAGCTCGCCAAGGTGGCCTACACGGAGAGCCTGGGTGGAGCCGAGCCGAGCGCTGACAAGCTCCCCGACTTCGGGGCCGAGCCGCTCGAGAACCCCCCCGTCAAGCAGCCCAACCCCGCGGCCTCCGGTAGCGCCGCGGCCTCGGGCTCGGCGGCGCCCGCGACCAGCGCGAAGACGGCGCCGACCACGAAGCCGACCGCGTCCGCTGCGGCGAAGCCCCCGACGGCGCCTTCGGCCACGGCCAAGGCCACCGCGACGCCCACCGCCAGCGCGAAGGCTCCCGCCGCCACGACGGGCAGCGCGAAGGCCTCGGCTGCGACCTCGGCCGGCGCCCCGCCGCCCGCGCGTGACCCGGCCGCGATGGCCCGTGTCCGCTCGGTTCCTTACGAACGCTTCGTCCGGGCCTGCCACGTCGCGGCCGGCAACACCAAGGACCTGCCCAACCCCGAGCTCGACAACGCCCTGAAGGAGTTCGCGGACTTTGCGCTCCCGCTGTCGAAGACGATCGCGGAAGCGAACGCCTATTACCAGAAGGAAGACTTCAAGACGGACGAGTTCGCGAAGGGCAAGGAGTACCACAAGAAGCTGACCGAGGGCTTCGGCAAGCTCGACGAGGCGCTCAAGAAGGTCGAAGAGAGCGTCAAGAAGTTCAAGCAGGCGAACCCGATCGACACGTCGGCTTACACCGAGTCGCAGAAGCTCTCGGAGGCCGTGGTCGCCGCGTCGACCGAGGCGCTCCTCGCTTCGATGGCGCGCCCCTGGGATCAGGGCAAGGTGAAGGAAGCGGTCACGAAGCTCGACGCCGCCATCGCGCCCCTCCGCAAGTACGCCGAGTCGCACAAAGAGGAGCGTGACCCCTGGGTCATGCTCGTCGCTGCCCCCGCCGACAGCTACCTGAACCATCTCAAGACGCTGTCCGAGACCGATCCGGCCGAGGTCCGTATCGGCAAGATCGTCAACGCGGTCACGCTCTTCAACCGCGTGCACGAAGGCAACAACCGCGCTCTCTCCCGCAAGCTCGCCGAGGGCGCCGGGAAGGGCACGTTCAACAACCGGAACCTCCGGCCGAAGCTCCCGGTCCGCGGCGCGCCGTCGGTCCAAGCTCCGCAGTAGTCTCTGCGAGCCCTTTCGAGCGGGGCCCCAACCCCGCTCGAAGAAACTGGGTTCCGAAGACTACAGTCGTGAACGACGCCGCCCGGCGGCGAGGCGATAGAGCGCCTCGTACTGTCGGGCGGCGTAGCTCCATCCCATGTGTTTCTGCATCGACGTGATCTGCATGGCGTGGAAGCGGCCCGGATCGTTGCGGTACACGTCGAGCGCCCAACCGACCGTGGCGAGGAGGGCGTCGGGGCTGGCGTCGTCGAACTTGAAGCCGGTCACGCCGCTCTCGACCGTGTCGTCGAGGCCGCCCACGGATCGGACGATCGGCAGCGTGCCATAACGCTGGCTGTACATCTGGTTGAGGCCGCAGGGCTCGTAGCGCGACGGCATCAGGAAGAGATCCGCGCCCGCCTCGATCCGATGGGCGAGGCCTTCGTTCATGCCCACCCAGATGCGGAAGCGATCGGTGCTGCGAGCGACGCTCGAGAAGAGGTCCTCCGCCCAGCTCTCACCCGAGCCGAGGACCGCGATCTGGAGGTCTTGCTGCAGCAGTCCGCCGAGCGCCTCCGCCACGAGATCGATCCCCTTCTGTCCGACGAGCCGCGAGACCATGCCGATGAGCGGCACGTCCGGTCTTTCGGGCAGCCCGAGCTCTCGCTGGAGCGCGGCCTTGCACGCGCGCTTCCCCTCGAGACGTTGCCAGGAGAACGGGGCGGCGAGGAACGGGTCGGTCTCCGGGTTCCACGCGGCGTCGTCGATGCCGTTGAGGATCCCGACGACGTCGCTGCCCCGCGCGCGGACGAGCGCCTCGAGCCCCTCGCCGCCGTCTCTCGTCTGGATCTCGTTTGCGTACCGAGGCGACACGGTCGACACGATCGTCGAGTGGACGAGCGCGCCCTTCAAGAGGTTGAGCTGGCCGTGCATCTCGAGCGAGGAGAGCGCGCCGCTGTCCCAGCCGAGGCCGGTCTTCGGCAAGTCGGCCCGCGGGAACCAGCCCTGGTAGCCCATGTTGTGGATGGTCAGCACCGTCGCGGCGCGACCCATGGGCGTGTAGCGGTCGATCGTGTCCAGGTAGACGGGGATGAGCGACGTCGGCCAGTCGTGCACGTGGATCACGTCAGGCTGGAACCCGAGGTACCGGCAGAGCTCGATCGCGCCGCGCGAGAAAAACGAGAACCGCTCCAGGTCGTCGCCGAAGGAGCCGTGCTCGTCGTTGTAGATGCCGCCGCGATCGAAGTAGTTGTCGTGCTCGAGCAGGTAGAGCGGGACCGCAGGCTGGCCTTGCCGCGTGCTCATCAGGTCCGCGCGGCGCACGCCGGCCCAGACCGTGTGCGCGGTGCCGAAGGGGATGCCGAGCGCGCCCGAGAGCGCCTGGGATTCGATCTTCCTCGTCGAGCGGTACCGCGGCAGGACGATGCGCACGTCGTGTCCGCGAGCGGCGAGCGCCAGCGGCAGCGCGCCCGCCACGTCGCCGAGCCCGCCCGCCTTCGCGAACGGAAAGCACTCGGGCGTCGCGAAGAGGATCTTGAGGCGCGGCATCCGGTGTTTTCCTTATCAGATGTGGCCGCGACGCTGGTTACGAATCACCTGGCTCGCGATGGTCACGACGCGCACAGTGGCGCGCTCCAGACCGAGGCGGGTGGTGTCCACGGTGTGCTCGGCCCGCTCGTAGAGCGGGCGCCGCGCGCGGAGCAGCCCGCGTAGCTCCTGCATCGCGTTCTTGCGGTTCGCCATGGGGCGGGTGTCGCCTTGTGCCACGACGCGGCCATAATGATCTTCTGCGCTGGCCCGCAGCCAGATCGTGGTCGTGTTGGCGAGCAGGCGCTCGAACGTCGTGTGGTCGCCGACGATGTTGCCGGCGGTCGCGACCACCGCAGGACCACCTTCCGCGAAGAGCCGCTCGAGCTCGTCCCGCTCGAGCCGCCGGTAGTACGACGCCCCGTGCAGATCGAGCATCTCGCCGATGCTCATGCCGGCGCGGCTCGCGATGCGCTCGTCGAGCTCGACGAAGGGGATCTCGAGCGAGGCAGCCGTGCGCGCGCCGATCGTCGACTTGCCGGCGCCGCGGAGGCCGAGGAGGGCGACGAGCCCGCGGCCTTCTTTTGTCTCCTCGCGTTGCTCGGACCCGCGCTCGGCGATCGCCAGGAGCGCGGACGTGGTGGTCCCGGTCGCGCGCGCGACCTCGGCCAAGCGAAGCACCGAGACGTTTGCCTTGCCGGCTTCGAGGTCAGAGAGGAACCGCTCGGAGAGCGAGCTCGCGCTCGCGAGCTGCTTGAGGGTGAGGCCGCTCTCGGTGCGGGCGACGCGGACCGCGCGGCCCAGGGCTGACAGGAGGCTCTCCGACACGCATGCACTATACTGCATGTTGTTCCGCAAGACTTGCACTATAGTGCTTGACGGTCCGGAGGCCCCATGCTGAAAAAAGGCATGGCGGAACCTTCGACGGCCCAGGAGCCGGTGCGCTTCGAGACGCACCCGAGTCGCTACACCCACCTCAAGCTCAAGACGGAAGGCCCCATCGCTCGTCTCGCGCTCGACGTCGTCGAGGAGAAGCCGATGCGGCCCGGGTACACGCTGAAGCAGAACAGCTACGACCTCGGCGTCGACATCGAGCTGGCGGACGCGGTGCAGCGGCTCCGCTTCGAGCACCCGGAGGTTCGCGCCGTCGTCGTGACCTCGAACCAACCGCGAATCTTCTGCGCCGGCGCCAACATCTACATGCTCGGGAGCTCCTCCCACGCGTTCAAGGTGAACTTCTGCAAGTTCACCAACGAGACGCGCCTCTCCCTGGAAGAGGCGTGCGCGCACAGCGGCCAGCACTACGTCGCCGCGCTGAACGGCGTCGCGGCGGGCGGCGGCTACGAGCTCGCGCTCGCGTGTGAGCACATCGTCCTCTGCGACGACGGCTCGAGCGCCGTCTCGTTTCCCGAGACGCCGCTGCTCGCGGTGCTCCCCGGCACCGGCGGGCTCACGCGCCTCGTCGACAAACGCAAGGTCCGCCGCGATCTCGCCGACGTGTTCTCCACGCTCGCCGAGGGCGTACGTGGCAAGCGCGCCAAGGACTGGGGCCTCGTCGACGAGGTCGCGCCGAAGAGCAAGTTCGACGAGGTGGTCGTCGCCCGCGCGAACGCGTTCGTCTCGCAGACGCCCGAGAAGAAGGGGCCCGGCGTCACGCTCGACGCCCTCGACCCGAAGCGCGCGGAGGACGGCCGGAAGATCACGTCGAGCTACAAGTTCGTCACGCTCTCGGTCGACACGGAGGGTCGCGTCGCCGATCTCACGATGCGCGGTCCCGACTCGGCCGCCCCGGGCACGGCGGAAGACCTCCGCAAGCTCGGCGCGCAGGGCTGGCACCTTCGCGCCTTCCGCGAGCTCGACGACGCGCTGCTCGATCTGCGCTTCAACCACCCGGGCGTCGGGCTCGTCTGCCTCCGAACCGAAGGCGACGCCAAGGCCGTCCGTGCGTGGGACGAGAGCCTGGCCAAGCTCTCCGGCGAGGACTGGTTCGCGAAGGAGGTCCTCCTCTTCGTGAAGCGCACCCTCAAGCGCCTCGATCTCACGGCGAAGAGCTTCTTCGCGATCGCCGAGCCTTCGTCGTGTTTCACCGGCACGCTCCTCGAGCTCGCGCTCGCGTCGGATCGAACCTACGCCAAGGCCGGGGACGAGCCGGCGAGGCTCGGCCTCTCGAGCTTGAACTTCGACGGCCTGCCGATGTCGAGCGGTATCACGCGGCTCGAGGCGCGCTTCCTCGCCGATCCGTCGAGGGTCATGGCGCTCGCGCAGCGCCTCGCAGGAGGAGAGCCCGACGTCGACGCCGAAGGCGCGCTCGAGCTCGGCCTCGCGACGTTTGCGCCCGACGAGATCGACTGGGACGACGAGGTGCGCCTCGCGATCGAGGAGCGCGTCAGCCTCTCGCCGGACGCCTTGACCGGCATGGAGGCGAACCTACGGTTCTGCGGCCCCGAGACGCTGGAGACGAAGATCTTCGCGCGCCTCAGCGCCTGGCAAAACTGGATCTTCCAGCGCCCGAACGCCGTCGGCGAGCGCGGCGCCCTCACCATGTATGGCCGCCCCGAGCGGCCGGAGTTCGATTGGAGGAGAACTTGAAACCGGAAGGCGAGACCCGAGCTTACGAGGGTCGAGACGAGGTAGGGTCGAACCGACCGCAGGGAGGAAGAGCATGAGCACGGTTGTCAGCTCGGAAAAGATCCCGAACAACGTCGACCTCGGGTCGGACAAGAAGCTCCAGCGCGCGCTCGAAGCGTGGCAGCCGAAGTTCATCGACTGGTGGAAGGAGATGGGACCCGAAGGCTTCCAGGCCGACGACGTCTATCTCCGCACCGCCGTGAGCGTCGACTCGGATGGTTGGGCCCAATACGATTTCGTGAAGATGCCCGACTACCGGTGGGGCATCTTCCTGGCCGACCCGATCGCCGACAAGAAGATCGGCTTCGGCGACTTCTACGGGCAGGACGCGTGGCAGAGCGTGCCCGGGGAGTTCCGCAACGTGCTCCGCCGGCTCGTCGTCACCCAGGGCGACACCGAGCCTGCGAGCGTGGAGCAGCAGCGCCTCCTCGGCCAGACGTGCCCGAGCCTCTACGACCTCCGCAACCTGTTCCAGGTGAACGTGGAGGAGGGCCGTCACCTCTGGGCGATGGTCTACTTGCTCCAGAGCTACTTCGGCCGCGACGGCCGCGAGGAGGCGGAGGGCTTGCTCGAGCGGCGCAGCGGTAACCCCGACAAGCCGCGTATCCTCGGTGCGTTCAACGAGCCGTGCAAACACTGGCTCAGCTTCTTCTGCTTCACCTACTTCACCGATCGCGACGGCAAGTATCAGCTCCTCGCCCTGGCGGAGAGCGGGTTCGATCCGCTCGCGCGCACGACGCGCTTCATGCTCACGGAGGAGGCGCACCACATGTTCGTCGGCGAGACCGGGCTCGGCCGCGTCATCGAGCGGACGTGTCAGCTGATGAAGCAGAACAAAAACGAGGACGCCCGCGCGGAGGGCGGCATAGATCTCGTTACGATCCAGAAGTTCATCAACTTCTGGTTCTCGGTCTCGCTCGACCTCTTCGGCGGCGAGATCTCGTCGAACGCGGCGAGCTACTTCGCCTCCGGCCTCAAGGGTCGCGCCAAAGAGGAGAAATACGAAGACCACGTCGCGCTCGACGGGACCTTCTCGATGGAGGTCCCCATCGTCGAAGGTGGCATCCTCAAGGGGCTCAAGAAGGACGACGTGCCCCTGCGCAACGCGATGAACGAGGTGCTCCGCGAGGAGTACGTGCAGGACTCGCAGCGCGGCCTCGACAAGTGGAACCGCACCCTCGAGTCGAACGGGATCGCCTTCCGTTTCCGCCTGCCCAGCCGCCGGTTCCACCGCGCGTCCGGGATCTTCGCCGGGCTCACCTTCGATCCCGACGGCCGCCCGATCTCGAGGGAAGAGTTCGAGGCCAAGAAGGGCGAGTGGCTCCCGACCGAGGCGGACGACGCGTACGTCGCGAGCCTCATGCAGAAGCCGATCTACGACCCGAAGCAGATGGCGAACTGGATCGCCGCCCCTGCCCGCGGCATCAAGGGCAACCCGGTCGACTTCGAATACGTCCGGCACACCGCGTAACGCGCCTCCGTCGCCGACCGCGCACGCCCTCGAGCGCGCTTGCCCCTTCACGACGGCGAGGCGCGGCGAGGGCGTGCTGGTGTCCGGGCACGCGGGATGCAGCACCACCGCATGAAGTCGGCGGAGCGCGCATCGATTCGCTCTTGCCGGGAAGGCAGACGCCATGCCCGAAGCGAGCATCGGAGCGCTGTTGGCCTTCGTGCTCGGGCTGGCCGCGGGCGCGGGCGTCTTCGTCGGGGCGGTCCTGGCGCTCGTCGCGCGCTTCGGGCACCGGACGGTCGGAGCCCTGATGTCGATCGGTGCGGGCCTGCTCATCTCGCTCGCCTCGAGCCACGTCGCGCTCGAGGCGCGGGTCGAGCTCGGCGCGCCCCTCACGGTCGCTGCGGTCCTCGCCGGTGCGATGTCGTTCAGCCTCGGGAACGCGGCCTTTCAGAAGGCGAGGCACCGCAAGCGCTGCGGTGAGTGCCATCCCCAGCCGTCCGAGGCCGCCGCGCCAGGGAGCGGCACGTCCATCCTGTTCGGCACCGCCCTCGACGCGGTGCCGGAGGCTCTGATCCTCGGGGTCACGCTGCGGGCGTCAGGTCCCGATCCGGTGCTGATCGCAGCGCTCGCCTTGTCGAACGTTCCGGAGGCCCTCGCTGCCACGTCGGGGATGCGCCTCGCTTCTCGGTCGAACGCGTACGTGCTCCGGGTGTGGACCGCGGTCGCGCTCGGCACCGCGGCGACGACGGCGCTCGGCTTCTTCTTCGCCGGCGACCTCGGGGCCGACACGACGATCCTCCTCAAAGCGTTCGGGGCGGGGGCGCTCATCGCGATGGCGGCTGAGACCATGATCCCCGAGGCCTTCCACGACGGTCCTCGCTACTCCGGCCTCCTCGCGGCCGGTGGCTTTTCGACCTTCACCCTGCTGGGCGAGATCGTCAGGTGAGCGCCGCCATGTGGCGGTCGGCGGCCGCGGCCGCGTCCTCGGGGCTCTCGCCGCTCTGACGGGCGCTCAGGTAGGGCGCGTACCAATCCCACCAGTCGTGCCTCGCGTGTGTCTTCTCGTAGCGGTCGTGATGCTCCGCGGTCTCGCGCAGCAGATCGGCGAGCGTCTCCACGTCGAGGGCGCGCGCCGCCGGGGCCTCCCATTCGCGGCCGGGGAGGCGAGCCCCGATCTCCTGGAGCAGCCAGCAGTTGTCGTCCGGATCCTTGAACGAGGCGAACGACAGATAGGAGCGGTCCTGCGGGTCGCGCCCTTCGACCCGAGGGCTCTCGACGGTGTCGTTGAAAGGGCCGGCGGCGAAGTGGAAGACTTCGCTCACCTCCACGCCGCGGGCGATGAGGTCTCGGCGAGCCGCTTCGAGATCGTCGACCGCGAGCACGAGGCCGGCTCCGGTCCCGGGCTCGGCGGAGGTGAGCCCCTTGCCGAAGATGATCGATGCGTTCGAATGGTGCGGGGTCACCTGGACGCCGCGGAAGTCGCCTGCCGCGACGTCGATGTCCAGCCGCCACCCGAGGCCTCGATAGAACTCCTTCGCGCGGTCGACGTCGGACACGCCGAGGAGCACGACCTCGAGCTTCATGTCGACGGGCTGCCCTCCCGCGACGACCATCGTCTCTCTCTCCCTCTCCGCGCTGACACTCGTCATGTCGATCTCCTTCCGTCGCGACGGGAGCTCCGTGACCTCTCGCCTCGCGCTGCCAGCGCGCCCCGCCGCGCCGACCAGGGTCGAAGCGGGCGAGCTCGAGATCATCTCCGTGCTTCTCGTCTCTCGCTCTCCTGCATGCACGTCGCACACCGCGACCCGAGCCGCGGCGCCTGGGTCTTCTCTCCTTCGGGGACGCCAAGGCGCTGCCGCGCCGAGGCTCACCTACCAGCCCCGCGCCCACGCCTCGCGGATGTCGAAGTGGCCTTCGTCGCTGACGAGATCGGCGAGCTCCCTGTCCGCGAGGACGTCGAGCAGGTCGGCCTCCCGGCCGTTCACCTCCATCGAGCGCAGGACCAAGCGGACGCCGTGTGCGTAGTCGAGGTACCGGTCGTCGTGGACGAGGCTCAGCCCCTGGATGGCTCGTCCGTCGTCGGCGAACCACCCGTAGATGGGGGTTCGCCCGGGCTCGCTCTGCGAGCGGCGCGAGATCACGAGATCTTTCTTGGGGCCGGAGACGAGCTGTCCGAGCGCCCCGCCCGCGCGGTGGCGGCGCTCCTCGATCGCCGCGTGGTGGGCGGCGAAGTACTCGACCGAGGCCATGTCGCGACCCGGCGCCATGTACGGCGAGGATATCCGCACCGACGCGGCGGCGTGGATCGTGTCGACGAGCTTCTTCGTGGGCAGCAGAGAGGCGGCGGTCCGCGCGATCGCCTTCGCTGACCGAATCGTCATCGGAACGCGCACCCAGTCTTCGTCCGTGCCGACGGCGAGGTAGTCGGCCGTGACCCAGACCTTGCCGCTCAGCGATCCCGACGAGAGGCGCACCTCGACGAGGCGGCGCTCGAACGGCGGCAGGTTCCCCGAGTCGATCTCGTCGACGATCAACCTCTCCCGCTCCGCCGGGCGCAAGGAGAGCGCGGCCTCGACTAGCGCCGAGCCCGAGAGCGCCCCGTGCGACCGCGCGGGCAACGGGAGCGCTCGACCCGCTGCGCGCGGCGCCTCCGGCCGCGGCGGCACGGCAGGGCTCGGGCGGGCACTCGGGTGGCAGGCTCCGGCGCCGAGGGCTACGCAGCCGGCGGACCCGAGCAAGAAGGCTCGCCGCGTCGACAGACGTGGATCCAAGACCCGAAGAAGGTAGCACTGCTAACCTCGAGCCAGGCGTGAACTCCACCTACTTCTTCCTCGGGCTCGGCAAGGTGACGTTCGGGATGCTGGTCGCAGTCCTCGGCGTCTTCCTCGCGACGCGTATCCTCGGACGGGCGCTCGGTATCCGCGATCTCGACAAGGAGCTCGCGGGCGGCAACACGGCCGCAGGCGTCCTCTCCGCGAGCGCGATCGTCTCGCTCGGCATCCTCGCCCAACACGCCGTGGTGGCCACCTTCAGCGCGATGGATCTCGCCTACCGGGATCGCGCGTTCGAGCCCCAGATGCTCGCGGCGTTCTTCATCTACGGCCTCGCGCACGTGCTCACGTCGTTCCTGATCGGGATCGGCGTGCTCCTCCTGGGCAAACGTGTCTTCGCGCGGCTCACGAAGGGGATCGACGAGATCGCCGAGATCAAGCGCGGCAACGTCGCGCCCGCGCTCGTCCTCGGAGGCGTCGTCGTCGTCCTCGCGCTCATGACGGCGCCGGGCCTCGAGATGGCGCTGACCGGCCTCTTGCCGCTGCCGACGCTCGGTCGCGACGAGCTCCTCGCTCCGCATTGAGGGTCATGCGACGAGTCCGTGCGCTCGCGCTCGCAGCTCGCCTCGCCTCCGCCGGCGTCGTGGCGTCGTGTCTGTCGGGGTGTTTCTCGCTCGACATCATCGAGTGGCTCGACGAGCAGGCGGAGAAGGACCAGAAGAAGAAGAAAAAGAAGAAGAAGAGGGCCACCGAGGACAAGGAGGACGACGACGCCGTCTCGCTCGGACGCGCGGAGTTTCCTCCGGGAACCGAGCGGCCCGTGGCGAAACACGTGTGGTCGACCAAGGCCCTCGACCCGGCGGACTATGCGCTCGAGTACGCGATGAGCCGCGGTGCGCAGGAGGAGGTGCTCCAGGCGCACGCCGCGTTCGCAAAGAAGGTCGCTTACACGCCGCTCGACGAGGGCAGATATCGCTGGATGATCCCGCCCGGCTGCGAGCCCGACATGGGCTGCGCCTTCGGCGCGATGTCGGACTCGAGCCGCGAGGCGCTCGAGCCCATCACGCAGCTCTTCGCGTCCCGACAGGGGAAGATGAAGCTGGACGCCGGCGAGACGGCCGCGCTCGTCGTCGCGTTCGTCCAGGGCATTCGCTACGAGCGCCCCAAGGACCAGCCCTTCGAGATCCTCCCTCCGGCGTCCGTCGTGGCGGAGAAACGCGGCGACTGCGACTCGAAGTCGCTCCTCGCGCATCTGCTCCTCCGCGAGCTAGGCATCGACAGCGTCATGCTCTCGTCGAGGGCTCACGCCCACGCGATGCTGGGGATCGCCGTGCCTGCGCCGGGCAAGAAGTTCAACTTCGGCGGTCGAACCTACGCCTTCACCGAGCTGACGGCGGTCGGCTCGCCGATCGGCCACGTGAACCCGGAGCTCTTGAGCCCGGACGACTGGAAGATCGTCGTGACGAGGTGGCCCGAGTCGGGGTGGACGGGGCGCTGACCGCCGCTCGTCCCCTGGAACCAACATTTCTTGAAGAATTCGGGCCGCCCCTGACGGGGCGAAGGCGGCCCGAATTCTCGGGCGAGGTGTTGGTTTGTCCTGGAGGGGCTCGTTCTCCTTTGCGTGGAAACTCCGTTTCCACGGGACTAGAGGCAAGCGCCGGGGGGGTCGTCGAGCGCTCGCACGCAATACCCGGCGTCTGCGAGGCGGCGCGTGTTCTGCGAGGAGAGGCCGTAGAACAGGTAGACGTCGCGACCGCGCACGCGGTGTACGTTCTCGGGCTCCTGGACGCCTCTCGGGTCGAGCCGGATGCAGAGCTCGTCCGGCGACGCTCGCTCGAGCGCCGGGTTCTCGTGGGTGAGGACCGGGCCGAGCTTGGTCAGGAGCACGGTGTGATCCCGGTGGGCCGCGCCCCCGATCGTCGCGCGCAGCTCCAGCATCGCGGCGCGCTTGTGGTAGTCCGCCGCGACGAGCCCCCGCTCGAGGCCGTGGCGCGGATCGAGCACGAAGAGCGCCGGCGAGACCACGCCGGCGAGGACCAGCGGCAGTCGTCGCGGCGAGAGCCACCTGCCGATCTGGAGGAGCAGAAACGGAACGACGGGCAAGAGGTAGTCGCGTTCGTCCGAGTGGAGGACGAAGAGGCCGGAGTAGACCGCGACGGCGCCGGCTTCGGCGGCGAACGCAGGGCTCCGCCAGAGCCGCGGACGCCGGACGATGGCGGCGAGCCGCCGCCGATCGATCGCGGTGAGACAGGCGAGCGCGCCGAGCGCCGGCAGCCCGAGGAGGGCGACGAACCGCCCGGCTGTGGTCACCGCGTACGATCCGAGCGGCGCCTCGCTCCCGGGCACACGAAAGAGCCTCGGCCCGGCTTGCTCGAAGATGGGGCCGTAAAACGCCGCGCCGACCGCGACCGCGACCGCGCCATGCCGCAGCGCGCGCCCGAAGGAGACGCCGCGCCCGAGCGCGTAGGCCGCGAGCGGGATCCCGAAGAGCAGGTTCGTGACCCGACACCCCGCCGACAGGCCGAGGAGGACCGCGCCGGCGGCGAGGTGACCTTCGGCCACGAGCGCGTAGCTCCACAGGAGGAGGGCGAGCCCCGGCATGTAGTCCATCGTCGTCGCCGCGTTGACGATGACGACGGGCGTGAGTGCAAACAGAACCGTCAGCATTCCGGCGCCTGGGAGTGGCCGCGCGAGGCGCCGGAACGCGAGCACGGCGAGCACGTAGCTCGCGGCGACGAACGAGTTGGACGCCACGGGGCCGCCCCACGGCACGAGCGCGGCGAGCGTGTATTCGAAGAGCGGATTGCCGGGCAGGCGCGACGGCTCGTAGCTCCCGGTCGACGCGAGGTGCTGCGCCGCTGCCGCGCTGCGCCTCGCGTCCCCATCGGCGCCGTAGTCGACCGCGATCCGCGGGATGATCTGCAGGCCCGCGAAGGCTGCGGCGGCGCAATAGAGGAGCCTCTGACCCCACGCACGCTCCACCATGTCGCGTGGATCCATGCACGGGCTGAGCCGCGGCGGTGGGGCGCGACGGAGGCGCGCAGCGGGGCGGCGCGCCTCGGTGCCCTTCAGCCGCCGCCGCGCTCCCGCGTCGCGAGCAGCATCTCCTCGCGAACGCGCGAAGGCGAGGGGAGCGACGCGTCACGGAAGGCGCGCGCCATCGCTTCCGCGCTGCCGTAGCCGGCGATGCGAGCGACATCCGCGATCGGGAGGCTCTCCGCCGACAAACCGAGGATGGCGGCTTTGATGCGGTACCGGCGCAGCGACTCCCGCCAGCCGAAGAAGGGAGCCCGCATGGAAGACGAGAACCCCTCGATCTCCCGCGCGACCTGCCGGAGCGAGATGCCGGCTCCGAGCGCGAGGCTGTCGAGCGATCCGAGCAGGTCGAACGCGCTCGCCATCGGCCGAACCGCGCGCCAGACCCGGGAGAGGTGGTCGTCCTCCGTGGTGATCGCCTTCGCGAGGTCCGGCGCGACGAAGCCCGCGCCGGCCAGCCGCTCGAAGAGGTCGCGCACGGTCTGCGCCCCGGCGTCTCCGTCGGCTCGCGCGAGCACGCGGGCGACCTGATCCCAGATCTCGGCCGGGACGGAGAAGGTGGCGGGCGTGGGGCCCGGGTCGAAGCGCAGGTGCTCGCGCGAGAGCCGGATCTCGACCGCCTCGAAGGGCGTGCCGTAGCTGCGAAACGGCATCGCGGAGCGCGTGGGGCTCCCCTCGAACTGCTCCTCGTCGAGGAGGAGGGCCGCGGGCCCGCGGTGCTGCGCGCGAGGCTCGAGCACGTCGAGGCACCCCGCGTGGATCAGGTAGAGGAGCACGCCCGTGCTCGGCTTCGACAGCCTGGGGACGAAGCGCGAGTCGTGTGTCAGGCCGCTCCGCGAGACGACGTTCACGAACACCTGGCGGTCGATCAGGAACGTCGCCCGGAAGGCCCCGTCTCCGAAGCGCCTCTCTGTGCTGGCAACGAGCATCGCGAACGGCGGAACATACACCGGTTCGTCCGTGGTTCCGCGGGGGGCTCGGCAGGCCCGCCCGGTGGCTCGCGAACTTGGCCCGGCCCTGGAGGCGGGCCTAAGAAGGCCTCATGCGGCGGTTTCTCCAGATCGTCCTCATCGGCTTCGCGCTCCTCATGGTGGGTTTTGCGCTGACGCGCGCGCCCGACGCAAACGCGAGCGTGGCCTACGTGTCGCCGTACACGTTCGAGCAGACCTACGGGGCCGGGCTCCGGCTGCTCCGCGTCGACCTCGGCTACAAGCTGCTCGAGAAGGACAAGGACAACGGCTACATCCTCTTCGAGTACTCGAGCCCCGAGAGCGGGAACAAGGTCTACCGAGGCTCGATGGAGCTCGTGGAGACGAAGGAGGGCATCCACGTCGCGGTTCAGATCCCGCAGATGCCCCAGTACCACGAGAGGATGATCGTCGATCAGCTCGCCAAGAAGCTCTCCGACGAATACGGCGAGCCTCCGAAGAAGGCCAAGGACAAGGACAAGCCGAAAGACGGCGAGAAGGACAAGCCGAAGGACGGCGAGAAGGACAAGCCGAAAGACGGCGAGGACAAGCCGAGAGACGGCGAGGACAAGCCGAACGGCTGAGCGCAGCCCGCCGGCGCTCCGAACGCGCCCGCCCCGGCGCCCCCCAGCGGCGCGGGCGGGCGCCCGTGTTTCAGAGCGACCAATACGAGACGTCGGCCCGCAGCTTGGCGGGGTCGAGCTGGCTCTTCACGTCCACCAGGGCCCCGCGCGGCTTGAGCATGGCGCAGAGCTTGTCGGGGCCGAGCTCGTGATACTGCCGGTGCGAGACGGCGAACACGAGGCCGTCGAGGTCGCGGAACCGATCGATCGAGGTGAGGTCGAGGCCGTATTCGTGTTTCGCCTCCGCCGCGCTCGCCATCGGGTCGTGAACGAGCACGTCGGCCCCCCATTGGGAGAGCTCCCGGACGATGTCGGGAACCTTGCTGTTCCGGACGTCGCTCACGTCCTCCTTGAAGGTGAGCCCCAGGACCCCGATCTTGGCGCCCTTCACCGGGAGATCGGCCTGCACGAGCATCTTGATGAGCCGCTGGGCGACGAAGACGGAGACGTGGTTGTTGATGCGGCGGCCGGCGAGGATGACCTCGGGCTGATACCCCAGCTGCTGCGCCTTCATCGTCAGGTAATACGGATCCACCCCGATGCAGTGGCCGCCCACGAGTCCCGGCGTGAAGCGGAGGAAGTTCCACTTCGTCCCCGCCGCGGCCAGCACGTCCTTCGTGCGGATGCCCATGCGCTCGAAGATGATGGCGAGCTCGTTCATGAGCGCGATGTTGAGATCACGCTGCGTGTTCTCGATGACCTTCGCGGCCTCGGCCACCTTGATGCTCGGCGCCCGGTGCACGCCCGCCGTGATGACCGCGCCGTAGGCGCGAGCGACGCGGTCGAGCGTCGGCTCGTCCTCCCCCGAGACGACCTTCACGATGCGCTCGAGCGTGTGCTCGGTGTCGCCCGGGTTGATGCGCTCGGGCGAGTAGCCGAGCTTGAAGTCCTGGCGGGTCAGGCCGCTCACGCGTTCGAGGACCTCCGCGCAGACCTCCTCGGTCACGCCGGGGTAGACTGTGGACTCGTAGACCACCACCGCCCCCTTGGTGAGCACTTTTCCGACGGTCTCGCTCGCCCGGATCACGGGGGTCAGATCGGGGACGTTGTTGTGGTCGACGGGGGTCGGAACCGCGACGACGAAGAAGGTCGCGCCCTTCAGCGCGGCGGGGTCGGAGGTGACCTTCAACCCGGCCCCGAGCAGCTCTTCCTTCGAGATTTCGCCGTTCCTGTCGTGCCCGGCGGCGAGCTCCCGCACCTTCTCTTCGTGAATGTCGAAGCCGACGGTGCCGGGAAAGTTACGGGCAAAGCCGAGGGCGACAGGCAGCCCGACATAGCCGAGCCCGATGACTGCAATCCGTTCGCTCATGTTTCGTTCCGATTGCCGAACTTTTGTTGTTTCCCCACGACCTGAGGTTCACTAGGGATGCACTCGCCGTACATCGCGGGTGCCGAGCTTGGCCCGGCCCGCTCGGGAAATCGACTGAAACGAAAGTTTCCTGCTTTTTGAAGAGGAAACTGCCTTGACGACGGGAACGCTTCTCTGTTTGCTGCCGTACACTGCGCGCCCTCTAGGGGGAGCTCGAGTTGAGCGGCGGCCAGCTCGGAAGCATCCGTTTTCAAACGGTGAGGAGATTCGAAGATGACGATTCGCTCTTGCATGGTTCTCGCGCTCGCCGCGCTTGCCGCGATGGGTGTCGGCTGTTCGGACCCCTGCGGCGACCTGAGGGCCCAGTGCGAGGACTGCGGCGACGGCAAGTCGCTCTGTGAAAACACGGTCGATCTCATGTCGGAGATCGCTGGTGACGACGCCTGCCAAGAGGCCCTCGACGAGGGCGGAATCGGTTGCTCCGGCGAGGGCGGCGGCTCGTGATTTGAGTTAGGGGAAACTGTTCCTTTTTTGGAGATCACTATGAAGACGGTTCTTTTCGGTTTGGCATCCATCGCTCTCGTCTCGCTCGTCGGCTGCTCGGATCCGTGCGCTGACGTGAAGGACTGCTGTGTCGCGCTCTACGAAGAGGCCGGCACGGACACCTCGGTTTGCAACGTCTATGACGACGCGGACTCGGACGCGTGCGACGCGGCCAAGGACACGTTCTCGGCTGCTGCCGATGCCGCTGGCGTCGACCTCCCGGCCGAGTGCGAGTTCTGATCGAGTAGCCGGGTGAGCTCTCACCGAGAGGTGAGGCTCACCCGGTGATCTTGCCCTCGAGAATCTGTCGAGGACCTTCGGTGAGGAGGAAGCTAGCTTCCTCCTCGCCGAATCGTTTTTGTAGCGCCTCGATCCCCTTGGCCACCTCGTCCACGTCTTTGGCCTTGTGGGCGTCGCTGCACGCGGCCTGGTAGTAGCCGGCCTCGAGCAGCGCTTCGGCGGCCTTCCGCGCGCTCCGGCCGTATTTGCCGACGAGCGCGGCCACGTCGAGCAACATGACGGCCCCCACGTCCAGGAGCGGGTCGAGCGCCTCGATGTCTTCCCAGACCGGCTCGTAGCGCTCCGGGTGCGCGAGGACCGGGCGCAGCCCTCGTCGCACCAGATCGTGCAGGCGGTGCTGCAAGCGGGCGGGGAAGGCGCGGTAGCCCAGCTCGACGAGGACGGCCTTGCCGCCCTGGTACGGGAGCGCCTCGTCGCTCATCAGCCGGCTGAACACGACGTCGTCGAAGAAGTGCTCCGAGGAGAGCGAGACACCCGGGAGCTCCGGGTCTGCTCCGGCGCCGATCGCGTCGACCGTGCGCGCGAAGGCCGAGCGCAGCGCGGGCGCGGTGTTGTCGAACATCCCCGGGCGCATGTGGGGCGTCGCGACGACGTGGTCGAACCCCGCCGCCTTGAGCGCTCGCAACATCGCGCGTCCGTCCTCCACCGTGCGCGCTCCGTCGTCGACGCCCGCGACCCAGTGGCTGTGCAGATCGATGAAGCCTCGCACCGAGGCGAACCCTACCACGTGGTTCTTGGCCCCTCGAGGTACGGCTTGTCACGATTGTGTTCGTCGTTGGAGGACAGCCTTTGGAATCCGCAAACCAAGCCTGCGAGATCTCGCGTGGCGGCGCCGAGCGCCGCCGCAAGCGAAGCGAGGACCCCGTCACTGCCCTTCACTACCAGCTCGCCGCCGTGCGGCGGGACGCGGAGCTCGACGCCGTCGTGCTCGCGGACGCGGCCGGGTGCCTCGTGGCCGGTGCCGGGGCCTGGCCCGCGTGTGAGGAGCTCGCGGCGTACGCGCCCCTGCTCGCGACGCCGCGCGCCTCCGTGCGCCGGACCGTGAGCGCGAGGCTGTCCGCCCTCGAGCCGGAGGTCGAGAGCCTCTCGTTCGAGGTGCTCGGCTCGGAGGTCCTGCTCTCCTGCCGAGGTGGGAGCGGCGCGCGCCGCGAGGCGCTGACGCGCGCGGCTGCCGGCATCAAGCGCATCCTCGACGCTGCCTGATCGCCGCGCCGACTTGGCGTCGGCCCCCAAGAGGGGCGGGATTCGTGATATGGCCGGCATCGTGCAACCGTCGCGTCGGCTCTCCCCGCTCCTCGACGAACGGCGCGTCGTCCTGTGCGTCGGCTCCGGCGGCGTCGGCAAGACCACGACGACGGCCGCCCTCGGGCTCGCCGCGGCTCGGCGAGGCAAACGTGTGCTCTGCCTCACCATCGATCCCGCCAGGCGGCTCGCCCAGAGCCTGGGCCTGGAGTGGAGCGCAAACGAGGCTCGCGAGGTGGAGCCCGAGATGCTCGCGGCCGTCGGCGTCCCGCCGCGCGGCTCGCTCACGGTCATGCGCGTCGACACGAAGCTCACGTTCGACTCGCTCGTGAAGGAGCTCGCGCCGGACGCGGAGCGTCGCGACCGCATCCTCAACAACGTCCTCTACCGGTACATCTCCACGTCGCTCGCGGGCACGCAGGAGTACATGGCCATGGAGAAGCTCCACTCCTTGCGCGACGACCCGCGGTGGGACCTCGTGTTGCTCGACACCCCCCCCACCGCTCACGCGCTCGACTTCCTCGACGCGCCGGAGCGGCTCGTGGGCGCGATCGACAGCCCCGCCATTCGCTGGTTCGTGCAGGCGTTCCAGTCCTCCGGCAAGCTCTCCTTCAACCTGCTGGCCAAATCCACCGCCACGCTCCTGAAGGGGCTCGGCAAGCTCACCGGCGGCGGCTTCCTGGAGCAGGTCGCTGCCTTCATCGCCGAGATGAACGCGCTCTTCGGCGGCTGGAAGAAGCGCGCCGACGCCGTGGCTGCGGCGCTCCGCGGGCCCGACGTGGCCTACGTCCTCGTCACCACGCCCGATCCGCTCGCCATCCGGGAGGTGCGTTATTTCGCGGAGCGGCTCCTCGGCGAGAAGATGCGCGTGGACGCGTTCGTGGTGAACCGAAAGAACCCTTCGTTCCCCAACGAACCGACCCACGCCGCCGAGGTGCTCGAGGCGCTCGGGCTCGTCACGTCGGCCGACATGGTGCAGAAGTGCGCCGAGGCGCAGAAAGACGCCGCGAGGCTCGCGAAGCTCGACCGGCTCCACCTGCTCTCGCTCGACAGCATCGTCGAAGAGACGGGCGCGCCGCTCGTCAGCGTCCCCACCTTCGCGAGTGACGTCTACGACCTCGAAGCGCTCCGGCAGATCGGCGACATCCTCGCGCCCTGAGCGAGGCCGGCGAAGGAGGCGGCCGACGCCGCCTCCTCGCTCAGCGCTCGTTTCGCTCGGTCTTGGAGCGGCCGCGCCCGCGGTAGTGGACCACGATGGGCACGCCCTCGAACGCGAACGTCTTGCGGATCTGGTTCTGCACGTAGCGCCGGTAGCTGAAGTGGATCTTGTCGGGCGCGCTCGTCGAGACGACGAACGTCGGCGGGCGGATGCTGGCCTGCGTGATGAAATAGAGCCGCGGCGCCTTGCCGCCGTGGGTCGGCGGGGGATGGGTCTCGAGCACGGCTCCGAAGAAGCGGTTCAGCTCGCCGGTCGGGATGCGCCGGGAGAAGCTCTCGCCCACGCGGTCGATCGTCTCGAGCAGCGTGTCGGTTCCGCGCCCCGTCTTCGCGCTCAGCTTGCAGATTGGCGCCCACGGGGCAAACGAGAGCTTGTCGCGTGCGTCCTCTTCGGCCTTGGCGAGCGTGGACTTGTCCACCAGATCGGCCTTGTTGAGCGCGATCACGAGGCCGCGTCCGCGCTCCTCGGCCAAGCCCAGGATCTTCGCGTCTTGCTCCGCCACGCCCTCGGCCGCGTCCGCCATCAGCACGATGACGTCGGCTCGCTCCATCGCGCGGATGGCCTGCACGACGCTCGCGCCCTCGACGAAGCTGCCTTCTTTTTTCACCTTCGCCTTGCGGCGGATGCCTGCGGTGTCGACGAAGGTGTAACGCTTGCCCTTGCGCTCCACGATGGTGTCGACCGCGTCGCGTGTCGTCCCGGGGCGCGAGTCGACGAGGACACGCTCCTCCCCGGAGAGGCGGTTCACCAGGCTCGATTTGCCCGCGTTCGGCTTGCCGATGAGAGCGACCGCGAGGCCCTCGTGCGGCTGCGGCTCGTCCTCGTCCTCCGTGCGCGGCGGGAGCGCGTCGGCGATCGCCTCCGCGAGATCGTCGAAGCCACGACCGTGGGCCGCGCTCACGAGGATCAGCTCCTTCATGCCGAGCCGGTAGAGGTCGGCCGCCTCCTGGTCCTGCTTCGGCGAGTCGGCCTTGTTCGCCACGTAGAGGGTGGGCTTCTCGGCCGCGCGGAGCAGCTTCATCTCGGCGTGGTCCACGCTGGTGGCCGGCTCCGTCGCGTCGAGCACGCAGACGATCACGTCCGCCTCCGCGAGCGCGAGCTCGATCTGCCGCTTGATGCCCTGCTTCATCGGGTCTTCGCTCAGCGGGTCGAAGCCCCCCGTGTCGATGAGGATGTAGCTCCGACCGTGTGAGGAGACGTCACCGTAGTGACGATCGCGGGTAACGCCGGGCTCGTCGTGCACGATCGCCGCCTTCGATCGCGTGAGGCGGTTGTAGATGGTGCTCTTGCCCACGTTGGGCCGGCCGACCAAAGCGACGATCGGTTTCATTCCGTCTCTTCCTCTTCGCTCTCGGCCGCGGAGCGGTTCATGACCTCGTCGCTCATCATCTCCGCGATCTTCTCCGGCGCGTCGCGCCATTTGGGCGTGACGCGGACGAAGAGCTCGAGGTGGACCTTGTGGCCCGTGAGGCCCTCGATGCGCTGGCGCGCGGCGGTTCCGATCTTCTTCAGCATCTCGCCGCCCTTGCCGATGACGATCTTCTTGTGGCCGGGGCGCTCGACGTGAACCGTCGCCGCGATGCGGAACGCGTTCGGCATCTCCTCGAAGCTGTCGATCGTCACCGCGGTGGCGTGCGGCACCTCTTCACGCGTGGACAGCAGGACCTGCTCGCGCACGTATTCGCGAGCGAAGAACCGCGTCGGGCGGTCGGTCAGATCGTCCTCCGAGAACGCGGGCGGCGCCTCGGGGAGCAGGCGACCGACCTCGGTGAGCACGCGCTCGACGCCGTTTTCCTTCAGCGCGCTGATGGGGACCACGGCCTCGAAGCTCCGCAGCTCGGAGAGCGCCTGGAGCAAGGGGAACAGGCGCGTCTTGTCTCGGACCAGGTCGACCTTGTTCACGACGAGGACGGTCTTCGCCGTCGCGCCGATGTCGCGCAAGAGGACGAGGTCCCCCGGATGGGGACGCAGCGGCCCGTCTTTTTTGGGCAGATCCGTGAAGAAGACGACGACGTCCGCGCCGGCCGCGGCGCCGCGAGCCTCGCGGTTCATGAACCTGTCGATCGCGCGCTCGCCCTTGTGGAGACCGGGCGTGTCGAGCAGCTTGATCTCGGCGAGCTCGCCGTCCTCCAGCTCGTGGCGGACGACACCGAGCAACGTCTCCCGCGTCGTCTGCGGCGTACGGGTCACGATGGCCAGCGGCACGCCGAGCGCGGCGTTCAAGAAGGTCGACTTCCCGACGTTGGGCCGCCCGACGATGGCCACGGTCCCGGAGCGGGTCCGGGGGGTCTTCTTCGGGGAGGGGGCCTGACGCTTCTTCACGCGGCGCCGTTTAGCACGTCTGTCCCCGAGCCTCCGACCTTTGCTGGCGACCGCCCCCCTCACGAGGCGAGGGGGGTGGGGGGTGAAGGAGCGGCCAGAAGCCTCCAGAATGGGATGACACCACTTTTTCTCCATCCTGCTAGAGAGAGCGTCCGGTGAGATCGCGCGCGCTCCCCTTCGCTCTGGCGTTTGTGGTCGCTGCCCTCTGGGTCGCGTTGCCGCTCGCCCGAGGGGGCGCCTGGGATCCGTACGAGCTCGACGCCGCCGACCTGGCCCGGCGCGTCTCGGTCCACGTCTTCGGCGCCGCCGACCTGGCCCGACCGGAGGACCCACCCTCCATCCCGACGCTCTCCGACCTCCAGATGGGAGAGCTGCCCTTCACGTCCATGGCGCTCGCGTTCCGGTTCTTCGGGGTGAGCGAGACGGTCGGCCGCGGAACGATGGCCGCCTGGGCCGTCGCCGGCGCGCTCGCCCTCTTCTGGCTGCTGCGCCGCGCGGGCGACACGAAGGCCGCGTTTTTCGCGGTCGTCGTGCTCGTGACCATGCCCCTCTACGCGCTCCAGGGCCGGACCATGCTGGGCGACGCGGTGAGCCTGGCCGCGTTCATGATGGCGACCGCCGGGCTCGCGATCGCGGCGATCGGATCGGGCCGCACACGAGTCGCGGGCGGCGCGCTCGCTGCGCTCGGGCTGATCTCGGGCTTTCTTTCCCGGGGTCTGTTGCTCGGCGTCTCGGCGCCTTGTCTGTCGGTCGGCCTCGCCCTCCTCCTCGGAGGCAGCCTCCTGCCGCAGCCGACCAAGGCGAGGCCCGCGTTCCTCTTCGGCGCGTCGCTGACGATCGTTGGCGCGCTCGCCGCGGCGCGCTTCTGCTTCGTCGCCTGGCCGCTCGTCGACACCGACGCGCCGCTCGATCGGGAGGTCGGGATGGTCCTCTGGGATCCTTCGCCGAATGACTCGACCTTCGATCGGCTGCTCCGGCAGATCGGCCACGCCTCGTTTCCTTGGAGCGCGCTCCTCCCCTGGGCGTTTGCCCGCGCGCTCGCGCCGCGGGCGCCGGTGGGCTCGGGATCGGCGGAGCCGTTCGTTCGGGTGGCGCTCGCCGTCTCCACGGTCGTGGCCTTCGCGTGCGGCACGCTTGTCGTGCCCTGGGCCGGCCCCTTGCCGTTCCTCGGCGTCGCGCCGCTGGCCGGCCTCGTCGCGCTTGCGCTGCGCGATCTGGATCGCGTGCCCGCTCGGTCGTGGATCGGCGTGCTCGCCGCCGGGGTCGCGTTCGCGCTCCTCACGATCGACTTCTCGAGGGAGCCCGCTCGAACGCTCTCACCCTTCGTGGTGCCTTCGGCCGTCCTGCCCGCCGGCTTCGAGCCGACCACGAAACACACATTCGCCCTGGTCGCGGCGCTCGCGACCCCCGTCGGCCTGCTCGCCGTCTTCGGCTCCTCCGGCGCTCCCCCGCGCAGGGCGTCGGAGCTCGTCCCGTTCGCACGAGCGCGCGTCGCGTCCGCTCGCTCGTGGGCCCGCGAGATCGGCCGCGCGGCGCTCGCTGCGTTCCAGGGCAACCTGGTCTTTTTCCTCGTCGTCTTCGAGGCTGCGCTGGTCGGGCTCGCGGCGATGTTGTTCATCGGGAGGCGAGCAGGTTGGGAGGCGATCGTCGAGCTGCCCCACGCGGTGGTCGAGATCGGCACCATGCTCTGGTGGGCGCTGCCGATCGGGCTCGCCGTCGTCGCCGTCACGCTCCTGCTGGTGCAAGCGGCGTGGGAGTCGCTCGTCGGCCTCTCGCGGCTCGGCGCCGGCGGCGCGCTCGGGTTGCTCGTGGCGACCGCGAGCTCGATCCTCGGCTTCTCGCATTACCCGGCGCTCGCCACGGAGCTCTCGCCGAAGGAGGTGTTCGAGACCTACCGGAGCATGCGCACCGAGGGGGATGAGCTGGGGCTCCTCGGCGCGAGCCCTCGAGCGGGCTCGTTCTACGCCGGGCGCGCGGTGCCGAGCTTCGCCGACGAGGACGAGGCGTTCGCCTGGCTCGACGACGCCGGCGACGGTCGCCGGTTCCTGGTGCTCAAGTCGCGCGATCTGCCCAAGCTCAACGCGCGCTGGCGCAGCGCGCACAAGACGAACCTGCCCATCGTGGACGCGCGCCGGAGCGAGATCCTCCTCGCGACGAGCCGCCTCGACGGGGACACGAACAGAAATCCGCTCGGCTCCATCCTCCTCGAGTCCGAGCCCGCGCCCGCCCACGTGCTCTCGACTCGGTTCCTCGATCACCTCGACGTGCTCGGGTGGCAGGCGGAGTCGCTGAGCGGTCAGGTCGTCGACTCCGTCGTTCCCGGCGAGCCGTTCCGCCTCGTGTTCTTCTACCGGGTCGCCGGCGAGCTCGGCGACTGGCAGGCGTTCGTGCACCTCGACGGGCGAACCCGGCACAACGCCGATCACGCGCCGCTCGCGGGGCGCTACCCGATGCCGCTGTGGCGGGCGGGCGACCTGGTGCGTGACGAGGTCGAGGTGACGTTGCCTCCCAACTTCGGCCCAGGAGAAATCTGGGTGTTCTTCGGGTTCTTCCAGGGAAAGACCCGCCTTCGGGTGACCGAAGGGGAGCATCGGGAAGACCGCGCCGTGGCCGGCAAGCTACGTGTCCGATGACGCTCTGCGCCGCGGGTGCGCTCTCGACACGGCGCTACGGCGGGGTTAGTCGCAACCCATGTCGGGCGACGAGAACGAGCGCGAGCGCGAGGAGGAGCTGCCTCCCTCCTTGGACGTCGATCGTCGCAGCGCGGATCGGTTCGACGTCGTCTGGTGCGTCGACTGCGAGACGGAGGACACCTTCCTCTACGCCGCGATCACGAACATCAGCGCGCTCGGCATCTTCGTGCGAACCGAGGAGCCGCTCCGGATCGGCACGCGGCTGCGCCTGCGGTTCGCGCCGTCCGCGTCCCGGGCGCTGCCGCCGCTCGTCGTGGAAGGGCGGGTGCAGTGGATCAACCCCGCGCGCCCGGGTTGCCCCAACCCCGGCATGGGCATCCGGTTCGTGGGGCTCACGCTCGACATCCGCGAGCGCCTCGTCGAGATCATTCGCACCATCGCCTATCTACCGAACGAGATAGACGAGGCGAGCTGAGACCCGCTCACTGCGGCAGCGGGAAGCGGCGCACGTACATGCCCGGCGCGGCCGCGCTCATGTCTTCCCACCCGAAGACCAGGTAGGACCCGACGGCGACGGCCGGCTTCTTCGGGGCGACCGTCGATCGAGTAATGACAAAATCGTCATTCTGGCCGGTGATGGCGTTGAAGAGGAACCCGCCGTCTGCGCCGAGGAGGCGCCCGCGGAGCGAGGCGCCGTCCTCCCAGGCGAGCGCGTAGAGAGCGCCGCCCCCGGCCACCGCCGGGGCGCCCTTCGTGCCGTCGACCACCGCGTGGGCTGCTGCGTCCTGATCGCCGGCGATGGCGCTGCCGTCCAGGGCGTAGCGCTGGAAGAAGACGTTCCCGTCGCTCCGCCAGACGATGGCGAACCGGCCGTCGGAGAGGACCGCGACGTCCGGCTGATCTTGCACGCCGCTGGTCTGCACGTTCGCGGTCTTGGCCGGGTCCACCGTCATGCTGGAGGTGACCTTCGAGTAGAGGACGTCGTCGCCGCTCTCGTACGCGACGATCCAGCCGCCCGCGTAGCCGCCGACCCGAGGCGCCCTGCCGGAGCCGGCGATTGTGGTGATCGTCCCCAGGGTGGCGGGGCTCGGGTCGTTCGAGGTGATCGTACGCCCGAGGATCTGACCGGCTTGCTCCCAGACCACGAGGGCGGTCCCGAGGGTGCCGGTCGCGACGTCGACGCTGACGGCAGCGTCATTGCCCATGGGGTTGCTGACGTTCAGCGGCGTCGCGTTGGACGTGCAGCCGGTCGCGGGGATCTCCATCGCCTGGACGTCGTCCCTGAGGGGCGCCGTGTAGTTGGAGATGAAGGCGATGACGACGCCGTTGCCGAGCGGCGCGACCGCAGGCAGCCGCTGACCGTTCGGCAGGGGGGTGTCGCTCCCGTCACAGTCCACGTTCAGGCGGTGGGGCTCGCCGAACTGTGGTGGCGTCGTGATGGGCGAGAGGTCCGAGGCGAAGTACCGGACGCCGACGTCGCTGGTGGCCGCCGTGTTCGTCTGCCACGTCGCGCGGAGCGCGTCCTTCAGCTGCTCGGCCCCGCCCGCGAAGGCGAGCGAGAGGTGCGTCTGGCCGTTGTTGCCGTTCGGCGTGTCCACGAAGTCCACCGGCAGCTCCTTCGTGGAGCAGTCGGCCTCGCACACGGCGTCCGCCGTGATGCTGCTGCACGTTCCGCCGAGCGGGCCCGTGTCGCACAGCTCGCCGGCCTGGAGCGTGCCGTCCCCGCAGCAGCTCGGCGGAACGTAGCGGACGATCTTGATGTCGACGGCGAGCGGGTCGCGATCGACCTTGGCCTTCGCGCAGCCGCGCGCCGTGAGGCTGCCGCTGCCGACGACCTCGACGTAGAACACCTGGGTGGAGGAGTCTCTGTCGAGCTTGAGCTCGCCACACCAGGTCGCGCCGTCGTCACAACCCGATTTCGAGAGCGGGTACTCCTTTGCGTCCGCGGGCTTCTCGATGCTCCCGTCCGCGGCGCACTCGGCGTCCGACTCGAAGACGTAGAGCGTGACCCCGGAGGCGTCGTCGAGGATGCCCTGCGGCGCGGTCATCGCGAGCGCGACGGAGGCCGTGTCCTCCGGCTCGCACGCGACGACGACGACCGGCAAGACGAGGGCGATGGAAGGAAAGAGCGAGCGGCGCCGCATCGAGCCCCACCTTATCAGGTCAGGGATTCGGCGGGGCGGCCGTCGCACCGCTCTTGGTCCCGGCTTTGCGGCAATCCGACAGCTGGCGTTTGGCCTCGGGCGCGTCTTTGCCGTCGGAGTCGGCGATCTGCTGCAGCTTCGCCTCGGCCGCGCTGCAGCCGTCGCGCTCCTTCGTGGCGAGCGCGTCCTCGAGTGAGGGGATCCCGGCGCCCTTCGCGGCCGCCGAGGCCTCTGGGGCGGCCGGCGCCATCGCCCCGGGCGAGTCTTCCTTCGGCTGGCCCTCCTCGCCGGAGAGCGATTTGGGCTCCGCCTGGGCGGTCGCCGCAGCGCCGGCCTCGGCTTTGTCTTGCTCTGCCGCCGCGGCGGGAGCGCGGTACTTGGCGGCGGCTTGAGGCGCCGCGGTCGCCGCCGGTGCGGCGGCCCGCGCGCCCTCCTCGTCCGCCGCCGGCGCGCCCTTCTCGCTCACCGAGACGGGTGCGAACGTGCCGGGCTTCGCGCGGAGCAGCAGCAGGCTCGACCCGATGACGAACATGAACAGCGCAGCCATCGCGAGCTGCGGCCGCATGGCGTGAGACCCCGCCCACGCCGCCGCGCGCACGACCTTCTTGTACCAGGGGGCGCTGTGTTGGACGGCGCGCTCCGCCGCGAGGACACGCTCCTCGAAGTCGTCCGGCGGCTCTTCCAGCGGCAGCACCGCCCCCTCGCGAGCGGACTTCAGGTTCGCGTAGATGGGCGCGCACCTCGAGCAGCTCTCGACGTGGCGACGGAGCGCGGCCGCGGTGAGCTCGTCCAGCTCGCCGTAGAGCGCGTCCATCACGTGTTCGTCGAACTTCTCGCAGTCCATGGTGTCGTTCTGGGTCTAGTGGATGGCCTTCGCGTAGTCCTCGTATTCGGAGAGCGCCTTCTGGAGCCTCTCCAAAGCGTAGCGCATGCGACTCTTCACGGTATTTTCGGGCACCCCGATCATCTCGGCGATGTCCTTGAAGGGGACGTTGCCCACCTCGCGCAGAAGAAAGACCTCACGCTGATCGTCGGGCAGCTCCTCCACGGCGATCTGGATGCGGCGCCCGAGCTCGCCGCCGATCGCGGCGCGATCGACCGTCCGGGCCGGGTGTGTGTCCGCGGTTCGTTCGCCCAGGGTGGGGCCGTCCTCCTCGCCGCTCGAGCCTGGCTGATCGAGCGAGGGGTGTCGCCGGAGCTGCTGCTTGCGCAGCTGGTCGATGCAGAGGTTCCTCGCGATCGTGTAGATCCACGTGGAAAACCGCGCCGAATGCCGGAACTCCGCCGCGGCCTGGACGACGCGAACGAAGACGTCCTGGGCGATGTCCTCCGCGAGAGCGGGTGAGCGGATCTGCCGGAGGACGAAGTTGTAGATCGCTGTCTTGTGGCGCTTGACCAGGAGCGTGAACGCCGCCCGATCACCGCCCTGGTAACGCAGCATCAACGCTTCGTCCGTGACCTCCTCTCGAGCCAAGCTCAGCGCCTCCTGCTTGTGTCGAGGAGGGTCCGAGCTCGATTGTTCCTACGCGCCAGATTCATGGAAGTTCTGGGCCGGGCGAGCGAGGTGGCGAGGTCGTGGGGGCGAGAGGGGAGGGTCTGGTGCGCGGATGGCGCAGCGCGAGGCCAGCGAGCCTACCCGAACGCCGCTGGCCCGTCATGGAATCGCGGCCACCCTGAGCGGTGGTCCCGTGCTCGCCGCCCCGCGGCCGTTGCAAGCGGGGAGGCCCCCTCCTAGACTGCCTTTCGCACTGGAGCTCCCGCTCCATCCTTGTTCACCGCCACCGTAGGGGTTGGTCGTGCCGAAACTCTTTCGTGCTTTGGGTCTTCCCGGGATTTCTGCAGTCCTCGTCATGGCCGGTCTGGTGACCGCCGCCGTGGCCCAACCTGCACCGAAGGGCAGCGGTGCGCCAGCGGCTTCCTCGGCGCCCAAGGCGAGCGCCTCGGCGGCTGCCAGCGCCGCCCCCGCAGCGTCCGGTTCGGCCAAGGCTCCCGACGCAAAAGGCTCCGCGGCTCCGGCCGGCAGCGCTGCCGCGCCCGTCGCCTCCGGCACCGGACCCACGACGACTGGGCCCGCGACCGCCGCGCCCGCCGGGAGCGCAGCCCCCACGGCCCCGCCCGTGATGGACGGCCAGACGTACGCCGTCCGCCTCCGCGACCTCGAGCAGAAGATCGACGAGCTCAAGGAGCAGATCCGTCGGAGCCACACGCGCCTCTCTCTCCTCAGCGACACCATCCTCTCGGGTGGCGGCTCCGGCTCCCGCGCGGTCGTTCGGTTCAAGAACGATCTCTCGGACGCGTTCCGCGTGACGCGCGCGCTCTTCGTCCTCGACGGCGCGGTCCAGTACAACAAGACCGATCAGTCCGGCGCCCTCAGCGAGCAGGACGAGATCCCGATCTTCAACGGCTCCATCCCGCCGGGCGACCACACGCTCCAGGTCCTGCTGAACCTGCAGGGCAACGGCTACGGCGTCTTCTCCTACCTGCGCGGCTACCGGTTCGAGGTGCGCGGCAGCCACTCGTTCTCCGCCGTCGAGGGCAAGACCATGCAGGTCGACGCCATCGCGTACGAGAAGGGCAGCGTCACCACGCCCCTCGAGGAGCGTCCGGCCATTCGGTACACGGAGAAGGTCACGAGCGGCCTCGCCGACCAGGGCGCCTCCGGGCAAGCAGCTCCCGCGGCAGCCCAACCGGCCCCCTGAACGAATCCGGAGCCCAGCATGCGCTCTCGACTTCTCGTGAGGTTGACCGGCGCCGCGGCCCTCGCCGTGGTGCTCGGTCTCGCTTCGCCCTCGTTCGCGATCGACTCGAACGAGGCCCTGACGACCGCCCAGCAGCAGGTCACCAGCATCTCGTCCACGGTCGGCAGCATCCGGCAGGCCGTCCAGAAGTCCCAGACCGAGCGGACGCCCGCGCAACGCATCGCGGACGCCATGCTCCTCATGGGCTCGAAGGACTACGACCGCGCGGCGAACGTCCTGAACCAGGTCGTCGAGAAGTACCCCGATCACCCGACCGCTTACCCCGACGGCCTGAGCCTGCTCGGCGAGGTCTATTTCCGCTCCGGCCAGCTGTGGTCGGCCAAGCGTGTCTTCCAGAAGATCACCTCTTCTTCCGGTGACGCTCGGTTCACGCCGTATCTCTCCAAGTCGCTCGCGAGGCTCGTCGACATCGCGATGCGCAAGCGCGACGAGAAGCTCCTGGAGGAGGTCATCACCTCGATCGACAACGCGCCGTCCTCGGCGACGAGCCTCTTGTCGTACGCGCGCGGAAAGGCCCTCGTGGCCAAGAAGGACTACGCGCAGGCGAAGACGGTGCTCGGCGCCATCGACGACAAGAGCGAATACGCGCACCAGGCGAAGTACCTGCTCGCGCTCGTCTCCGTGAAGGAGTCCACGCCGCCCCCGGTGAAGATCGAAGACGGCGAAGATCCGCCGCCGGTCCCGAAGGAGCGCTACGCGCAAGCGGTCGATCAGTTCACCGCCGTCACGCGCCTCCCCGCCGACACGGAGGCACACAAGCTCGTCATCGATCAGGCCTGGCTCGCGATCGGGCGCCTCTTCTACGAGACCGGTCAGCTTCAGCAGGCGGTCAACGCTTACAACCGCATCGACCGTTCCTCGCCCGAGTTCGGCACGATGCTCTACGAGCTCGCGTGGGTCTACGTGAAGCTCGGTGACGCCGATCGCGCGCTCCGCTCGCTCGAGGTCCTCGCCGTCGCCGACCCGAAGGGCCAGAACATCGCGGACAGCACGCTCCTCCGCGGCGACCTCATGTTGCGCGCCGGCAAGTTCGACAAGGCGCTCGCCACGTACGAGGGCTTCAAGACCACGTACGACCCGATGCGTGAGAAGGTCGAGCAGTTCCTCTCATCGACCAGCGATCCGGGCGCTTATTACGATCGCCTCACCAAGAAAGAGTTCGAGACGATCGACGCCTCCGGGCTGCCCGCCGTCGCGATGGAGTGGGCGCGTGAGGCGGAGGACGGCGACGCGGCCTTCGGCATCGTCGACGACATCAACGAGTGCCGCGATCTGCTCGCCCAGTCGAACGACATGGTGGAGCGGCTCAACGCGGTCCTCAACTCACCGGCCCGGGTTCGCGCGTTCCCCGACCTGAAGAACGGCCTCGAGCGCGCGCTCGGCATGTTGAACCGCAGCGCGCTGGCCCGCTTCACGCTCGCCGGCGGCATGGAAGACGTCGACGACGGCTCCCTCTCCGGCGAGATCGCCGACGTGCGTCGCGAGCGCCGCGCCCTCGAGGCGCGACTCAAGAAGCTGCCGACGACGGACAGCGATTTCGCCACGCGCGAGGTCGAGGCCGAGCGCCAGTGGAACCGCGTGTCGCAGGCGGTCCAGCGGCTCGAGCTCCAGGTGAACCAGAACCAGGCGATCGTGAACGGCCTCAAGCGCGTGATCGACGAGGGCGGGTCGCTGGGCGTCGTCCGAGACCCGGCCGCGGTCCAGTCCTGGCAGGCGCAGATCGACCAGGAGGAGCGCGAGCTCGGCGTCTTCCGCCAGCAGCTCGAGGCGGTCCGAAAAATGATCCGTTCCGGTCGTGTGACCGCCGGCTTCGGAGATCAGCGCTTCGTGGAGGACGACAAGGTCCGCGATCGGTACCGCGAGGTCCTCCGGAAGGAGCTCGAGCTCGCGGCGGGCGGCGCGGCGGGCGGCGACCTCCGAGCCTACGCGGCCAAGGCCCTGCCCATCGTGAAGCAGGCGGACGAGGCGGACGCGCAGATCGCCGCCGTCAAAGGTGAGCTGGATGCCGAGGTCGAACGTCGAACCCAGGGCGTGGTCCAGGAGATCGACACCGAGACGAAGAACCTCGTGACCTACCAGGTCCGGCTCGAGGAGCTCGACGGCGAGGCCCGCGTCCTCGTCGGCGAGGTCCTGATGAGAAACTTCGGCTTCGTCCGAGATCGACTCAAATCCATGATCTTGCGCGCGGATGTCGGCATCACCCAACAAGCGTGGGAGGTCCGCGAGGACCAGATCACCCGCGTCCGAACCCTGCAGCGCGAGCGCGCGCGTGAAGAGCGTGTCCTGCGCGAAGAGCTGAACGAGGTGCTGGACGACGCCGGCGCAGCACCCGAGGCGGCCCCTGCCGAGCAGCCGAAATGAAGCAGCACAGCAAATACCTCGCGTTGTTCCTCGGGGCCCTGGGACTGGCCGTCGTGCCGGGGCTCTCCATCGCCCAGCCCGCCCCCAAGCAGCCCGCGCCCGTGCCGTCGGCCTCGGCTGCCCCGTCGGCCTCGGCTGCCCCGTCGGCCTCGGCTGCCCCGTCGGCTTCGGCTGCCCCGTCGGCGTCGGCTGCCCCGTCGGCGTCCGCGCCGCCTCCTGCCGCGCCCGCGCCCGTCGCGCCCCCGCCCACCGTCAAGACCGTGCCAGGGCCGCCCGAGCCCACGGCCGATCAGATCGCGGCGCTGGCCGAGCTCCAGAAAGAGGCGGACGCCTACGAGGCCGCCGCGAAGGACTACCGCTCGGCGCTGACGCGAATCGTCAAGCACCACTACGAGGACCGGAAGCGCCGCGTGCTCTCGGCCCTCGATCGCGAGATCCAGATCGAGAAAAAGGGCCTGCTCGACGCCCGAGAAGAGGCCATCCGCCGCTACGAGGAGTTCATCGCGAAATACAGCGGCCCGAACGCGCACCCCGAGAACACGCCCGACGCGATGTTCCGTCTGGCCGCGCTGTACGAGGAGCGCGCGAGAGAGAACGAGACCGAGGTCTCCGAGCAGGAGATCGCCGCGCGCCTGAAGCCGGCGATCGCGCTCTACAAACGCATCATCAACGAGTTCCCGAAGTACCGTGAGCTCGCCGGCGTCTACTACTACCTCGGCCACGCCCTGAACGACTCGCAGCGGACCGAAGAGGCGCAGCAGGTCTGGCGCTCGCTCGTCTGCCACGATCGCTACGCGTACCCGGTCGAGACCGATCCGAAAGATCCCGAGAAGGACGTGGTCATCCCCCTCGTCCAGGACCACGACTCCGCCTACTGGCGCGAGTGGGAGCGGCGCCACCCCGAGCCGCTCAAGAAGGGCGGAGGCGGCAAGGGCCCGAAGGCTGCGCCGCGACCCGCGCCGAAGCCGAACGGAAAGCCCAACGCCGCGGACGACCTTCGCGACGAGACGGAGTTTCTGAACCCGTACCCGTCCGAGTGCAAGATGCTGCCGCAGAAGGTCCGCGCCGGTCAGGACCCGCGGTACGTGGCCGAGGTGTGGTGGCTCATCGGCGACTACCACTTCAACGAGATCAGCGAGGCCGGCGGCGCGTTCAACTGGAACCGCGCGCAGGCCGCGTACTCGAACTCGCTCCAGTACAAGAAGCCGCCCGTCTACGGCGTCGCCATGTACAAGCTGGCTTGGACCTACTTCCGCCAGCAACGGTACAAGGCGAGCGTCCTGCAGTTCGTCGAGCTCCTCCGTTACGCGGACGAGCAGGAGAAGCTGAGCGGCGATCCCGGGACGGACTTCCGCGGCGAGGCCTTCACGTACATCGCGGGCTCGCTCACCTACCTGGACTTCGAAGGCCCCGGGCCGGAGGAGCCGTTCATCCCGCGGAACGACGTGCTCGACACCGAGCAGGACGCCCGCAAGGCCGAGCAGAAGATGCGAATCGCCATCGATCGCGTCCAGGACCCTGCGCTCATCCCGCAGGATCAGAAGTGGACGGTCGAGATCTACAAGGCGCTCGCGCAGGAGTTCAAGGAGCTGAACCAGTACCGGAACACCATCGAGATGAGCGAGCTCATCTTGAAGAAGTGGCCCGGTGACTGCGGCGCGCCCGTCGTCCAGAACCAGATCGCCGAGATCTACGACACGATGATGCGGCAGAGCCGCGAGGGCACGGCGGAGTTCCAGGACTACTCGGCCAAGGCGCTCGAGGCCCGGACGAAGCTCGCGCAATACGTCGGCGCGGACAAGCCCTGGGTCCGCGGCTGCATCAACGATCCGGAGGCCATCCAGACGGCCGAGCGGCTGGTGCGCGGCGGTCTGCGTCGCGCGGCGGCCGATCACACGAACGCCGGTCGCGCCCTCGCCGAGCGCGCCCTCTCGACCGACGACAAGGCGGAGCGCGATCCCATCCTCGAGAACGCGCTGAAGGAGTACCAGCTCGCCTCGCAGGGCTGGGAGGGCTACCTCCTACAAGACGAGAACTCGAGCGACTCCTACGAGAGCCGCTTCTGGCTCGCCGACGCGAACCACATGGTCGTCGTGCTCACGGTCGCGCTCGACCGCACCCCGACGCAGCAGCAGGTCGAGGTCGCGAAGCGGACGGCGGTCGCGGTGCGCGACTCGAACGAGGACAACAAGTACCTCCAGCCGTCCGCGTTCTTCGTGGTCGACGTCGCGTACCAGCAGCTCCAGGACCAGTACAAGCGCTTCAAGGCGACGAACGGCGCCGAAGGCATCGAGAAGCTCGACGGCGTCCAGATCGAGAACGAGGGCACGAAGGAGGCGAAGGTCAAGAAGTCGCCGGTGCCGCCCGCCGTGCTCGGCACCATCGCCGCGCGCGAGGAGTACGCGCAGCGAGTGCCCGAGCAGTCGGACGTGATGGTCGACTTCGACGGCGCGAGCGTCCCGCAGCGCAAGGTCTACGCCTTCGACGCGGCGAACTACTACTTCACCTACGGCCAGTTCGACGAAGCGAAGAAGCGCTTCTACCCGATCTACGACGCGGAATGCGGCAAGACCACGCTCGGCTACAAGGCCTGGGATCGCCTGCAGTCGATGGCGAACTTCGAGAACAACGTCGAGGAGAGCCGCAAGCTCGCGACGGCCGCGGAGCAGCGCCCCTGCGGCATCACGGAGGAGCAGAAGGCGAGCGAGAGCACCTTCGCGTCCACGACGCGCTCGCGCGGCTTCTACATCGACGCCGCCAAGGCCTACGAGGAAGCGGAGAAGCTCGAGAAGGCCGGCAAGAAGGGCCCCGAGCGCGACGAGGCCTGGCGCAAGGCGGCCGCGCTCTACAAGGTCGCGCTCGAGAAGGCGCCCGCCCGCAACGAGGCCCCCGAGGCCGCGATGCTCGGCGCCAACGCCTACAAGCAGGTCGGTGAGTACGACAGCGCCATCGCGATGTACCAGCTCTTCATCAAGGAGTACGGCAGCGAGGAGAAGCTGACCGCGCTCGAGAAGGGCGACCCGAAGGCGGAGCCGCCGGCCAAGCCCGACCCGGCCGAATACGAGAAGCGAAAGACCGCCCTGAAGGACGCGTACGGCGAGCTCGCGAAGGCGAACGTGTTGTTCTTCACCTACCGCGGCGCCGCGGAGGTCTACGACACCGTCAGCCGGAACAAGCGCTTCCCGGAAGAGGAGCGGCGCAAGGCGGCGAAAAACGCGGTCGATCTGTACGCGAACCTCGGCGACGACCAGAAGATGCTGGAAGCGCGGCAGACGCTCTACAGCCTGAACCCGCCGGTCTCCCAGAAGATGGAGATCGACTACCTCGTCGCGCAGGCCGATCTGAAGCGCTGGGACGAGACCGCGCCGGACGAGGGAGCCAACCGCAACGCGCGCGTGAAGGCCATCCAGTCCCTCGAGGCCTATTACCAGAAGAACCGCAACGCCAAGGAGGCCGCGCGCTTCAACGTCCAGGCCGCTTACAACGCGTCGAAGATGCACCGCATCGGCAAGGACGGGAAGCTGAAGGACTGGTGCTCGAACACCATGAAGGCCTTCGACTCCTACAAGGCCTCCGCCCCCACGAAGGACGGCAAGAGCGAAGCCCTCGGCTCCATCGAGGCGGACATGGCCGCCGAGTGCGCCTACCGCGCGCTCGACGAGGACCTGAAGGCGAAGTTCGACTACGAGACGAACCACCACCGCTACACGGGCACCATCGACAAGGTGAAGCTCGCGTTCGAGAAGGACCTCAAGGAGGCGCTCGACGTGTGGCACCCGAAGCTCGAGTCGGTGATCACCACCTACGCCTCGCCCAAGTGGAGCGTCGCGGCGCGCGCGCGCCAGGGCACGCTCTACGACAGCGTCCGCACGGGGCTCTTCAACGCGACCCCGCCCGCCGTGAAGCTCTACACCGACAAAGAAGAGCGTCTCTTCAAGCTGGCGGAGGAGAGCGGTCGCGACGACTTGGCCGAGCAGGTGGACGCGATCCGGCAGTCGCGCCGCGAGCAGTGGCGCACGGCTCGCGAGCAGTCGCTCGAGTCCGCCGACCGCCCGATGATCAAGTTCTACACCGAGGCCATCGTCTGGGGCCGCGCGTACAAGGTGCGCGCGCCCAACACGGACGTCGCGCTCCGTCGCCTCGCGTTTTTCACCGACATCCTCGGGAACGCCAAGATGAAGGACTACTCGCAGGGCGTTCTCGACCCGGCGACGAAGTCGGCGTTCACCTACACCGACAACATGTTCCTGCGGACTCGCCCGGGCCAGACGAGCGAGCTCTCTCCGGACGGGCTCCCGGCCCCGCTCCCTGCTAGCCCTTAGAGGTCACGATGACGAATCGAGTCGCTTCTCTCCTCGTCGCCCTTGTCGTCGGGTGCAGCAGCACAGACGAGAACACGCAGGTCAACGTCCCCGGCGGCGGCATCGTCGGCGCGGGTGATCTCACGGGGACGCCCCAACCCGGCCAGCAGTGGTCGGTGAGCGACGCCGGCAGCTCGTCCGAGATCGGCAAGAACCGCCCGAAGATGAGCGACGCCGCCGCCGCGCCCTACCAGAAGGGCATGCAAGCGTTCGTCGCCGGCGATCTGGCGCGCGCGAAGCAGTTCTTCAACGAGGCGATCCAGGCCGACCCCAAGGCGTACCAGGCGCACTACTCGCTCGGTGTCGTCCAGGAGCGGCTGCGAGAAGAGGCTGCGCTGAACAGCTACAAGCAGGCCTACGCGATCATCCCCGACTACGAGCCGGCGATCGTGTCCTACGCGCTGCTCAAGGCGCGGAAGGGCCAGACGAGCGACGCGGACACGTTCCTCGCGCAGAAGCGTGGCCAGTTGCCCAAGTCGGCCGCGCTCCTCGCCGCACACGCGGAGGTGAAGTCGCTCGCGAAGGACACGGGCAACGCGCAGAAGCTCGCGTCCGAGGCGCTGAAGATCAACCCCGACTTCAAGCCCGCGATGGTCGTGATCGCGCGCGACCACTACCGCGCGCGCCGCATCGATCTCGCGCTCTACGCCTTGCAGGCGATCCTCGACGGCTTCGAGCCGGTGAACGAGAACCCGCCGCGCGACAAGGAGAACGCGGAGGCGCTCTTGCTCCGCGCGCTCATCTACCGCGAGCAAGGCAACCGGGCGGGCGCGATGGACCAGTTCCAGAAGGCGATCGCGCGGCGGCCCGATCTGGTCGAGGCCCGCGTGCAGCTCGCGACGATGTTGCTCGAGGCGGGCAACGCCGATCAGGCTTTCCCGCTTGTCGAGGGCGCGCTCCGGTTCGACAACACGAACCTTCCGGCGCACCTCGTGCTCGGGGACGTCTACCGGCTGCAGAGCAAATACGCCGAGGCCAAGCAGCGCTTCGACTACGTCGTCTCGAAGGACGCGAGCCTGCCGCAGGTCCACTACAACTACGGCCTGCTCTACCTCTTCGCGCCGAGCATCCAGGGCATGACGCCGCTCCAACAGGTGGACGCGGCGACCGCCTCGCTCAAGAAGTACCAAGAGCTGCGCCCGAAGGACGCCTCGGACGACTCGGACGAGCTCCTGAACCGCGCGAAGCTCAAGCGTGGTGAGCTCGAAGCGGCGCAGACCGCGGCCCAGCCCGCGCCTGCAACGCCTCCTCCGCCCGCGCCTGGCAAGCAGCCGGCGGGCGGCGCGCAACCCGCGGGCGGCGGCGGAGCCGCTCAACCTCCCGCCGGCGGCGCGCAACCGGCGCCCGCTCCGGCACCGGCTCCTGCTCCTGCACCCGCACCGAAGAAGTAACGCGAGGGTTTGATCATGAAAAAGCCTCTCATCGTCGCGCTCGTTTCGTTGGGAGTCCTCGCGTCGGCGGAGGCCTTCGCGCAGGACAAAGGCGGCGGCCGCGGCGTCATCACGCTCGCCGAGGTCACGATCACGGGCCGCATCCAGAAGCCGATCGCCGCGGTGGACGTGAGCCGGCTGCAGCCGAAGCTCACGCTCGCCGAGCTCCGGCAGCCATTCCTCGAGCGAATCGAGAAGGCGATCTACAAGGACCCGTTCTGACGACTGCGCTCGTTGGTCTTGCGGTCGTCGTCGCCGTCTTCGGGGTCTTGCTCGCCCTTCGCGCGCTGCGCGATGTCGCTCGCTGGCCGTCGCCCGCTTGTCGCGAGCTGCCATCCAAGCTCCGGCGGTTGCCAGTCGAGGCGAGGCTCGCCCAGGCGGAGGGCCTCGTGGCGGCCGGGAGCTGGGAGGCGAGGCTGGTGAGCGAGCTCGCCGCCGCGACCACCGAGGTCGAGCGAGCCGACTCGGCGAGCGAGGCCGTCGGCGATCTGGCGAGCCTCTACGCCTCGCGATCGCGCTGGGCGCCGGCCGCGCTCCGGATCCAGCTCGGGGTGGGGCTCCTCTCGGCGGCGCTCCTGTTTGCACGCGGCGCCCGGCTCGAGGCGGCCCTGGCCCTGGTGGTCGGCGTGATCGGCGGGCTGGTGTCGCACCTCATCGGAGACCGGGCCGCGGAGCGGGAGCGCGCCCAGCGGTCGCTGGCCGACGAAATCGTGCTCCTGCTGGTCCCGGACCTCACAGCTGGCCGCCGCCGCGCCCGGAGCCGGAGCTTTTGAGCCCGCCCGTCAGCTGGGTGGACCGTTTCGGAGGCGGCGTGTACCCTTCTTTGGAACCTTTCCCGCGAGCGAGCGTCCTAGGGAGTGGTCCCGTGCCCACCCTTCGGTCGTCCACTTCCGACAGAGGCCTGACTTCCCGATGACCCAGCAGCCCCCCCTCGGTACCCAGCCCCAGCGCCCCGGCCAGATGACCGCAGTGATGCGGGCCATGCCTCAGGCAACTGGCCCCAAGGTCTTGCGCATCGGCCTCGTTCAGGGCGGCAAGGTCATCGAAGAGCGGGTCATCAAACAACGCACCCACGTGACCGTCGGCCCCAGCGAGAAGAGCACCTTCGTCCTGCCGACGAAGAGTCTCCCGCCGACCTTCAAGCTCTTCGAGCTCGTGGGGTCGGACTACGTCCTGAACTTCCTCGACGGCATGACGGGCCGCGTCGCGCTGAAGACGGGCATCAGCGATCTCGGCGCGCTGCGCGCACAAGCGAAGCGGGTGCAGCAGGGCCCGGTGACGAGCTACCAGATCCAGCTCAACGAGGACGCGCGCGGCAAGGTCGTCGTCGGGGAGACCACGTTCCTCTTCCAGTTCGTCGCGCCGCCGCCGGTCCAGCCGCGGCCGCAGCTGCCCGTCTCGGTGAAGAGCGGCGTCGAGATCGACTGGACGACCACGATCATCGCGGCCTTCTCGTTCCTCTTCCACTTCGGCCTGATCGGCTCGATCTACTCGGACTGGATGGACCCGCCGGTCGACGACGACCTGAGCGTGGCGCAGCTCATCGAATCCGTGAAGCAGCTGCCTCCGCCGCCGCCGATCGAGCAGAAGGAAGAGACGCCTGTCCTGGCCGAGGCGACCGCGACGGCGGCCGCTGCCGAGAAGGAAGCTCCCAAGGCCGCGGGCGCGACAGGCCAGAAGGGCGCGGGCTCGCCGGGCAAGGGCGCCGGCAACATGAGCGATGCGCGCGCGTCGCAGCTTTCGAACGAGCTCGCCCAGCTGGACGTCGCCATGCTCGCCAGCCTCAACTCGGGTGGCGTCGCGACCGATCGCGTCCTCTCCAACAGCGAGGTCCCCTTCGCCCTGCTCGATCAGGCGGCTGCCTCGGGCGCCGCTGCGGGGCGCGGCAAGGTCGGCGGTCTGGACATGGGCGGCGGCTCGGGCGGCGCGTACGTTCCGGGCGCCGGCGGTGGTGGTGGCCTCTCGGGCCTCGGGAACAAGGGCCAGGGCGAGGGCGCCGCTGGCGCAGGCTCGGCCAAGGCGGTCAAGGGCCCGACGGGCAGCGCGTCGGTCGGCGGGGCTTCGGTGTCCGGCGGCAACGTCGCAAACGCGGCGTCGGTCGTGGCCGGCATGGCCGCCGGCTTCCGCCGTTGTTACAACCGCGGCCTGCAGGAGGACCCGTCGATGAAGGGCTCCGTCCGCATCACGGCCAAGATCGGCCCGAACGGGGAAGTCCTCGGCGCCACGCCGTCCGGCGGTGGTGGGCTCTCCGGCACGGTCATCTCCTGCGTCGTGTCGCGTGTCGCGAGCGCCCAGTTCGCGGCGCCCGAGGGCGGCGGCGCCACCATCGTCATCCCGATCTCGTTCGCGTCGCAGTAGTTTTGCTCGACCCTTTCGAGCGGGGCCCCTAGTTTTTCTCGACCCTTTCGAGCGGGGCCCCAACCCCGCTCGAGGCATCGCTCCTCGACCCTTTCGAGCGGGGCCCCAACCCCGCTCGAGGCATCGCTCCACCGGGGCACTTTTCTCGGGCCGGGACTGAACCGTAGAGGACACGAGGCACCGAACGATTGTAGGGGCCTTGCGTTGACCCGCAGGGCCCGAGTCGGTAGGCTCAAACCCGTCCCGCCGAGGGGTGGGAACTCTGGAGGTCCTTCATGGATCGTGCGCGTGTCCTTCGGTACTTGGCAGCAGCGGTGGTCACTCTGGCCATCGGACAAGGAGTTGCGATCGCGCAGTCGCCTCCTGCGACGCCGCCTGCGGGCGACCCAGGTACGGACGTGAACGCCGGGCTCCAGCGGCAGGCCAACCTCTCCCCGAAGGAGCAGCTGACCCAGGCGGACTCGGACCTCGCCCGGATGGAACAGAGCCGGTCGACCGTCCGGCGACAGCTGATGGAAGCCCGCGAGAAGCGCGACGTCGTCAAGACGCTCTGCCTGAACGACAAGCTCACCCAGCTCAACGTGGCCGTGACGTCGGCCCAGGAGCGGCGCGACGCGCTCGCCGCCGCAGCCAAGCGCGGCGAGGCGGACCTCGCCACACACGAGTTCACGATCCTCTCCGTCCTTCGCCAGCGCGCGGACCAGCTCTCGACCGAGGCCAACCAGTGCATCGGGGAAGAGGTGGGCGTCGTCGGCCAGTCGTCGGTCACGGTGGACATCACCGACCTCCCCGAAGAGGACCCGTCGGAGTACCCGAACTTCGGGGTCGTGGTCGAGCCGCCGACCTGCTCGAGCTGTTACAACTGACCGCCTGACACACGCCGCCGAGCGCTCGCGCTCGGGCGTCGCCGGAGCGGCCACGCCAGCCGAGACGTCGGCGCAAGGCCCGTGATGGTGCGGGACACGGTGGGTGTTGGGGGTTGCGACCCGAACGGGACCTGGATAGAAAGCATGTGCGTTGCTTTACTTCGTGGCGCGCTCGGTGTTGTCGACGGGCTCTCCCGAACCTCTGGTTGGCATACCGAGTGGGCATGAGTCGATCCTCGATCACCCGTTACTTCCTCGCCGCTGCGGCCTTCGTGGCTCTCTGGTTCCTGGCTCTGCCGGCGGAAGCGCAGGTGCAGCCCTGGCTGGCGGATCGGCGCTACACGGAAGGCCGCGGTATCGAAGTCGGGGACTTTGAGCTGCACCCCGGCATCGCAGCTGAGTTCGGCTACGACTCGAACTTCTTCCAGCGCGCGGACGACGAGGACCCCATCGGTTCGCTGCGCCTGCGCATCACGCCCTCGTTTTCGGTGAGCACGCTCTCGGCGCGGCGCCGCGGGGACGACGCGCCCCCGCCCATCGTCGCGTTCCGCGCTGGAATCTATGCGACGTACGAGGAGTACTTCCCGGTCTCCGGCAGCGAGGGCGGGCAAGACCAGCTGCGGGACAACCGCAACATCGGCGGTCGCGTCGACTTCAGCCTCGACATCGCGCCGGGCCGCGTCGTGTTCGGCAACGTGCACGGTGGTTTCACGCGCAACCTGCAGTCGAACGACATCGGCCTCAGCGACGGCGCGAACTTCCACCGCCTCTTGCCCGACGGCGGCGCCGAGATCGGCTTCGCGCCGGGCGGCGGCATGTTCGACTGGCGCTTCGGCTACAACTTCTACGGGACGTTCTTCGAGTCGAGCGACTTCTCCAACCTCAACAACTTCAACCACGAGGTCACGACGCGCGGTCGCTGGCGTTTCCTGCCGCGCTCGGCGCTCACGTTCGACGGTCGGTTCTCCTTCATCGACTACCCCGACGACACCCTCAAGACCGACTCCCACCCGATGCGCGCGCGCGTCGGGTACAACGGCCTCATCACGAACTCCTTCGCCCTGCTGGTCATGGGCGGCTGGGGCGCCAGCTTCTACACGCCCACCCCGCAGGAGGACTTCGACAGCTTCATCGGCCAGGCCGAGGTGAAGTGGCTCATCACGCCGTCGCCCAGCACCGACCCGGCCGCCGCCTCGCTGTCGCTCAGCTCGCTCGCCGCGGGCTTCGTCCGCGACTTCGCGGACTCGTACATCGGCACGTACGAGGAGCAGAACCGCGGGTACGTGAAGTTCTCGTACCTCTTCGCCGGGCGCTTCCTCCTCGTCATCGACGGCGGTGTGGCGGCGGTCCTCTACCCGCGAATCGAACGGTTCAACGAGGACCCGTTCACCGCTATCCGGGTGGACGCGTCGGCCTTCGGCGAATACCGCTTCACGGACTACTTCGGCGTGAACGCCACGGTGCGCTACAACACCAACATCACGGACGCGGTGCTCGAAAGCGCCGGCCAAGCCGAGAACCTGCAGTGGCAAAAGTTTCAGGCGTATCTCGGCGCTCGTTTCCTCTGGTAAGAGCGCCGCTCGTCCTCGTCCTGCTGCTGTGGTGCGCGCTCGGGCTTCTCGGGTGCTCGGGAGCCGGGCGCGGGGTGGATCTGCCGCCGCCCGAGTTCTCCACGACGCTCGGTCCGGGGGATGAGTTCGAGCTTCGCATCGTCCCGGTGCGCGACGGGATCCCCAAGTCGTTCCAGGTTCAGCCTGACGGAATGGTCAGCATTCCGTACCTGAGCCGGATCAAGGTGGAGGGCCTCGAGCCACACGAGGTCGAGAAGCTCGTCCACGACGAGCTCATCAAGCAGGAGATCTTCACGAACCCGAGCATCTCGGTCGTCGTGGCCGCGTACCGCTCGAAGAAGGTCGAGATCCTCGGTCAGGTGAACAAGCCCGATGCGTACCCGTTCACGCAGGGCATGACGCTCCTGCGCCTCGTCTCGCTCGCGGGCGGCACGAAGGAGCTGGCGGACGACGACTCGGTGACCATCCGCCGCAAGCTCAAGAACGGCAGCGTGAAGGTGGTCGAGGTCTCGCTCGACGACATCATCGCAAACCGGATCTCCGACATCCCGCTCCAGGCGGGGGACTCGGTGAACGTCCCCAAGACCGCGCTCTAGCAGCCGCGCCGGCTCTCGTGCAGCCGGTCAGTTCTTGCGCTGCAGCTCCCAGTGGCGCTTGCCGTCGACGACGGTGGGCTCCTCCATGCGGAGCATGCTGAGGGCGACCTCGCGGACACGCCCGTCGCGCTCCTGCTGGAGGCGGATCCGCTCGCCGTCGCTCATGACGACCAGACACCGACCGAACGCGAAGTGCGTGACGATGTCGCCCTCCTCCGGGTAGACCTCGGGGCCGAGCTCGCGCTGCGGGCGTTTGGGCAAGAGCGGGGAAGGGGCCGTCCCTGTGGGGGCAGCGCTGGGCGAGCTCATGGTCCCCGAGCTCACGGTCCCCGGGTTCGAGGGCGGCTGGGGCGGTCGCGCCGGCGTGGGCTCGCGGTCGGGCAGAACCGCCGCGGGCTGCGAGCTCCTCGAAGCGGGCAGGGCGGGCCCCTGGGCGACCGAGGCCCGGACGCGCGCCCTCACCACGCGGCCGGCCGCGAGCACGCCACCCACGTGTTGCGGGCCGGCGGCCGACTCCCGCGCGAGGTGGACGTAGAGCGTGCACTCACCCGCCGCCGTCACGTGACCCTGGGCCGAGAGCATGTCCCAGTGGCCGCCGAGGCGACGCTCGGTCCGGCTGCCGTCCTCCGACAGGACGAGCACGCTCGGATCACGGATCTCGCCGCTCGCCTCGACCACCGTCCCCTGCTCCAGGGACGCGCCCAGCGCGCGCAGCGCGGTCACGAGGTCCTCCCCGGAATCGGGGGTCATCATCACCCACCTGCTCAGCTCGGTCGTGTCCACGTCTTCGTTCCTTTGTCAGGGTGGCGGCGGTGTCGTCACGCTCATCTCGATCTGATCTTCGGGGTGCTTCCGAGGCGACTCGAGATCACCCGCGACCGCGTTCACGCGATCCGATGGGAGGCCGGCCTTCAGCAGCGCCGAACGAACCGCGTCGGCTCGCGCGGAGGCGAGGCGCTCGGCGCGGGCCGACTTGTCGCCGGCCTTGTCGGGGAAGGCCTCCACGACGAGCAGGGCGCGCTCGCGCGTCGCGAGCAGCTTGGCCAGGACCGAGAGAGCGCGCGCCATCTCGGGCGGCACGGCCGAGCTCCCCGGCGCGAAGCGCGGGGCGGCCGAGAAGCCCACGTGGCCGTCGCGGCCGATGCTCACGAGGCTCTTCGAGCCGGCTTCGGGGCAGCCGTCCTCGTCGGCTTGCCCGTCGAGCGTCTCGGCTGCGTCGGGGCACTTGTCCCTCGCGTCGAGGACGCCATCGGCGTCGTTGTCGGGGTCCGGGCAGCCGTCCGCGTCCTCGAAGCCGTCTTTGTCTTCGCGCTCGTTCGGGCACTTGTCCGCGGTGTCGGGGATGCCGTCGGCGTCGTTGTCCGGGTCGGGGCAGCCATCCTCGTCGCGGAAGCCGTCTTTGTCTTCGGCGCCGGCCGGACAGGTGTCGCGTTCGTCGAGGATGCCGTCGCCGTCGTTGTCGGGGTCGGGGCAGCCGTCGTCGTCGCGGAAGCCGTCTTGGTCCTCGGCCTCGTTGCGGCACTTGTCGCTCTCGTCCGGGACGCCGTCCCGATCGTCGTCCACGTCGGGGCAACCGTCCGCGTCGTCGAAGCCGTCCATCGTCTCGGCCTCGTCGCGGCACCGATCGGACGTGTCGGGGATGCGGTCGCCGTCGTTGTCGGGATCGGGACAGCCGTCCGCGTCCTCGAAGGCGTCTTTGTCCTCGGCGACCGAGACGCACGCGTCGTCACGATCGAGCACGCCGTCCGAGTCGGTGTCGAGGCCACGCGGCGCGTACGACACACCGAAAGAGAAACGGAAGCGCGGCGCGGTCGCGCCTGCATCCGTGAACGGGATGGGGCCGCCGCCCGCGATGAACCCGCCCAGGTCGCCGCCGAGGCCCGGCGCCATGCGCGCCGAGACGATCCATTCGCCCGGAACGAGCAGGGGCTGGTCCTCCCCCTGGCCCGCCGCGGTGACGAGCGCAAACGCCTCGGCGCCGGCCGCGAGGCCGAGCGGCTCCCAGATGTCGACGTAGCCGCCGAGCGAGGTGTTGACCTGCGTGCCCCACGTGGCCTGGCCGAGCTCCTCCTCCGGGCGGATGCGCGCGCCGACCTCGGCCGCGACGGTCAGGCGGTCGTACCGAAAGTCCGCCGTGAGCGCAGGGATGGCCGTGCCGGCACGAGCCCCGCCGAACGCGTCGCCCTCACCGAACGGCGCGGTGAACTCGAAGCGCCCGACGAGCGACAGGCCGTCCGCGTCGGCGCGCCTCGGCCGCGGCAAGATGGCGAGGGCGAGCCCGAAGCGCGCGTCGCGCATGACGCTGCGCGGGAAGTCCTCTTCGCCCCCGAGCAGCGCCTCATAGCCGTCGCCGTCCTGGTAGAGCGTGACGGGCGCGGCGGCGGTCAGCTCGAGCCTGTCCGTCACGCCGAGCGCGAAGAGGAACGTCGCGTTGAAGAGGTTGTCGACGACGTACACGTCGCGCCCCTCCGGATCGGGGCCCTGCGCTTCGAACCGGAGCGGCCGCGACGAGTAGCTCCCAGCCAGGCCGAAGGCGACCTGTCCGGGCGGGGTCGTCAGCGCCGAGCCGATGGAGAGGAACGGTCCGCTGCCCGGCCGGAGCCAGAGGTTGTCGACATCGATGCAGGTCGAGAAGCGGAGGTCGCCCGAGCGCGGTCGTGGGGCGCAGTCGTCACCGCGCGCCTCGCTGGCGCTCGATCCGAGCGCCACGAACGCGAGGCCGGACACGACCCAGGTCAGGGCTCGCATGCGGTTCCGTGTCTACCAAAGGGAGCGCCGGTGAGCTACAGCGCAATGCACTCCGTGCCTCGACACAGCCTCCCCGAGCTGCCCTTGCTCCTCGCGTCCGCGTCCCCTCGCCGGCGCGAGCTCCTGGAGCGCGTGGGCCTCCCGCTCGTCGTCCTCGCGGTCGACGTCGACGAAACACCGCTCCCCGCCGAGCCTGCCGGGGCTTACGTGGAGCGCGTCACCCTCGCCAAGCTGGCGGCCGCGGGGCAGGCCGCCTCGGCCCGAGGAATCGGTCACGCTGCCTGCCTCGTCGCGGACACGACGGTCGTGGTCGACGGCGCCATCCTGGGCAAGCCCGGCGACGCGTCGGAGGGGGCGGCGATGATTCGTGCGATCGCGGGGCGCGCCCACGAGGTGTCGACGCGGTTCGCGATCGCGCTCGCCGGGCAGGCCGGGGTCGCCCACGCCCAGACCGTGACCACACGGGTTCACGTCCGCGCGCTCGACGACGACTTCATCGCGCGGTACGTCGCCACCGGAGAGGGGCGCGACAAAGCCGGCGGCTACGCGATCCAAGGGCTCTTCTCGTCGGCCATCCCTCGGATCGAGGGCTCGTACACGAACGTCGTCGGCTTGCCCGTGTCGGAGGTCGTCGAGGCGCTCGAGGCGCTTGGCGTCCTCGCGCGCTTCCCGCTCGCCGAGGCGGCTCGGTGACAGGCGGCCCGCCCGGGGCGCCTCCGGCCCAGGCGCCGCGTCGCTTCGAGGACACCGCCGTCGTCGCGGCGGTCGCGCTCGTCGCGCGCCTCGCCTTCGTCGTGTGGGCCTGGAACCGGATCGGGCCCGTTGCCGACGGGACCTACTACGACACGATCGCTCGGCGCCTCGCGTCCGGCTTCGGCTACACGTGGCAATGGCCTGACGGTACTGTCACGCCCGCGGCTCACTATCCGGTCGGCTATCCGGCGCTCGTCGCCCTCGCGTACCGGATCGGCGGCGCGCACCCGGGTGTCGCCATGGTGCCCGGGGCGCTCCTCGGTGCGCTCGGCGCCGCGGCCCTCCACCGCGCCGTCGCCGGTCGGACCACGCGCCGGACGGCGCTCGCGGCGGGCCTCGCCTTCGCCCTGCACCCCGCGCTCCTCTCTTACGCGCCGGCGCTGATGACCGAAGGCATCACCGCCTCCCTCCTCGCGATCGCGCTCTACCTCGGCGCGCGCGCGTTCGAGCGGGGGCTCGGGCACGCCGCGCTCTTCGGCGTCGTCATCGGTCTGGTCACCTATGTCCGGCCGCAGAACATCGTGTTCGCCCCCGTCTTCCCGCTCGCCGGGTTCCTCACGGCCAGCTGGAGCAAGGCGCGGCTCGGTCGCGCGCTCGTCGCCGCCGGGGTCGCGACCGTCGTCGCCTTCGCCGTCCTCGCCCCTTGGACGGCGCGAAACTGCAGCTCGATGGGCCGATGTGCGCTCGTCAGCGTGAACGGCGGTTGGAACCTCCTCATCGGGACCGATCCCGACGCGGGCGGGTCCTGGGCGCCGATCAAGGTCCCCGAGCCTTGCCGCGAGGTGTGGGACGAGGCCGCGAAGGACACGTGTTTCGGGGACGCCGCGCGCCGGACCATCCGCGAGCACCCGCTCGCCTGGGCCGCGCTCGCACCGCAGAAGCTCGCCGTCACCTTCGAGTACTTCGGCGCCGGGCCCTGGTACCTCCACGCGGCCAACCCCGCTGCGTTCGGCGACGGCGCCAAGACGGTCTGGGGAGCGCTCGAGATCCTGGTCCAGCGGCTCCTCCTGGCCGCCGGCCTGGTGAAGATGATCCGCTTGCTCGAGCCGACGATCCGCCGCGTGCCGGGGCGCCGGGGGCGTCTCTGGGCGCCGCTCGCCGCGGTCGCCCTAACTCTCTCGGGGACGCTGGCCGTGCTGGCCCTCGCCGCGCTCGCCCTCGTCGCGTCGGTCCATCCGCAGACGCGCCGGCTCGTCGCCGCCGAGGTGCCCGCCGCGGCGGCGCTCATCCTCCTGACGGCCGGCATCCACGCCGCGTTCTTCGGCGCGGGGCGCTACGGGCTGGTCGTCATCCCTGCGGTGATCGCGCTCTTTTGCCCCCGGGCTCGGGACGACGCACCCGGCTTTTGACATCCAGGCCCGAACCCGGGCATCCTTCTTTCATGCCGCTGATCGAGACCGAAGAAGCCGCGCGCCGGCTTGCCCGCGCCATCGCGAGCGATCTGTCCCTCTACAACGAGGAGAAGATCGTGAAGGGCATCCAGGAGGACGACCTCTTCACCAGCCTCGCCGAGGAGATCGAAGAGGGCAGGGCCCTCTACAAGAGCCGCGTCTCCGCGGACCTCTACCACAAGAATTTCTACGACCGCGCCCTCGTCGACATCCTCGTGAAGTCGAAGGGGCACGTCAAATCGAAGGTCTGGTAGCTCCCCGCAGCCGCGCGAGCGCCGCCTGCATGTCGGCTGGCATCGCGCTCTCCCATCGATAGGCCTTGCCCGTGCGCGGGTGTCGAAACCCCAAGAGGCGCGCGTGCAGGGCCTGTCGCCCGAGACCCTCGGCGAGCTCGGCCAGGAGGGCGTCTTTCGGGCGCTTGCCGTAGAGCGGATCGCCCAGGATCGGCGCGCCCCGCTGCTCCGCGAGGTGCACGCGGATCTGGTGCGTCCGTCCGGTCTCGAGCCGGCAAGCGACCAACGTCGCCGCGCCGAGCGGCTCGAGCTCCGTCACGTGGGTGATCGCGCGCTTGCCTCCCGCGACACGACCCTTCGACGTGAAACGCAGCCGATCTCGCGGGTGCCGCCCGTAGGGCGTGTCGATCGTGCCGCTGCCGGGAGAGCCGACCGTGATGGCCACGTACTCGCGCTCGATCGTCCGGGTGGAGAAGAGCTCTTTGAGCGCCTCCCGTGTCTCGGCGTTCTTCGCGACGACCAAGAGACCGCTCGTGCCTTTGTCGAGCCTGTGCACGATGCCGGGTCGCACGTGGCCGGGCCCGTCGTCGTCCGACAGCTCCTCGGCGCGGAAGCCCTCCCGCGCCAGGAGGCCGTGCACGAGCGTTCCCGACCAGTTGCCACGCGCGGGGTGAACGACCATGTCCCCCGGCTTGTCGATGACAATCATGTCATCGTCTTCATGGACGACGACGAGCTCGATCGAAGCGTCCGGCTCCACGTCGGTGCGGGGAGCAGGCGCCGGGCGGACCTCCACCTGCGCCCCCTGGCGCACGGCGCTCGACGCGGCGGCGGGCGCGCCGTCGACCGTGACGAGCCCCGCCGCGATCCAGCGCTGGACCTCCGCCCGCGAGACGGCATGGCCCTCCTGCCGGAGCGCCCAGACCACGAGCTTGTCCAGCCGGTCGCCCGAGGAAGCGAGGGCGGCGGCCGCCGCGGTGAAGACGATCGGTCCGATCAATAGTCGGAGTCGCCGTCGTCGCCGTCGTCCCCGCTCGAGAGCTCGGGGTTGAGCGCGACATGCGACTCGAGGTCTTCGAGGCGCTGCGCCTCGGTCAGATCGATGACCCCGGCCTGCTCCGCGAGGTAGAGATCGAAGGCGGTGTAACGCGGCCAGAAGCGAACCAGCGTGTCCTCGTGGTCGATGCCGAGGATGAGAAGCTCCCCATCTCGCCGGGCCTCGCCGAGGTAGAGGGCGTTCCACGGGTGGCGGGGGCGGTTCGGCAGCCGAAGGAGCTTCGTGCGGATGCGCGAGTCCGTCCAGCCGAGCTCCGTCTTGGCCTCCGCGAGCTTGCGCACGCTGGTGAGGCGCGGCCGAGGGGACTGGGCGCTATTGCCGAAGCGACCGCGGCCGTGCCACCCCTTGCCGAGCGACGTGAACGTGAAGTCGAAGCCGAGGAACGCCCGCAGCGTCGGCGGCAGCTCGACCATGAGCTTCGACTCGAGGCTATCGAGGGCTCCGCGGCCAGCGCCGGTCGGGCGCTCGCCTCCCCGCTTGGCCACGCGGGCCTTCAGGACGGAGATGACGTGCTCCACGAGCGGTAGACCGCGTTCGATGGTCGGCATGGGCCAGGAGGGGATGAAAGAGTCGGCGAGGCGCCCGGTCCACGCCCGCCAGGGGCGGAAGCAAACCGAAGGACTAGCTGCGGGCTAGCACGCTTTTCGCGGCGCAATCAAGGGTTAATTGATTTGACGCCCGGAGGGCTCGGTTTGCCGAGGTGCGGATGCCGCGCCCGCAAGGCCCCGTAGGCCACGAAACCCACGAGGACGGCGAACCACAAGGTCGCGAGGCGGCTGAGGAGCATGGCGGCCGTGGCGACCGGGCCGGGGACACCGCCGAGCCCGACCATCGATTCCTCGAGCACCTTCTCGGTCGCGCCCAGCCCGCCGGGTAGGGGAGTCAGCGCGCCCGCGAGCGTCGCCGTGGCGTAGAAGAAGACCGCCCTCGGGATGTCCAGGCGCGCGCCGAAGCCGCCGAGGATGACCCAGGTCCCGAGGCCCTCGAGGGCCCAGCCCACCACCGAGAGGATGGAGGGGATGACCAGCGTTCGCGGCGAGGTGATGAACCGGAGCTCGGCGAGGGCGAGCTCGATCTTCGGCACGACACGCTTGCCGATCGCGCCCGCGCGCCCGGGCAGCCGCGGCAGCGGTGCGAGCGCGAAGCGACTCAGCGCGGGGACGCTGACGAACCCCAGCAGGAACACGACGAAGAGGGTGCCGAGCCCGGCCCACAGGAGCCCGCCCGGAAAGACGGAAGCCCCGAAGGTTATGAGCACGATCACGCCGACGAGGTCGGTGAGCCGCTCGGCCGCGACGATGGGGGCCGTCCGCACGACGTCGATCCCGCGGAGGTCCCGCAGCACCACGGATTTGAAGACCTCGCCGACCTTCAGGGGCGTGACGGTGAGGACGAAGCCCGAGAGGAACACGAGGAGGCTCTCTCCCCAGGGGATCGCGCGCGGCAGCGATCGCCTCGGCTGGATGCCGAGAACCGCCAAGTAGTACTCCCATTTCAGGAAGCGCAGGAGGTAGTTCACGAACGAGAGCCCGCACGCGATCGCGAAGGTCGTCCACGCGAAATGCGTGAGCTCCTGCTCGATCTTCTTCGTCCCGCGGATCGCCACGAGCACGCCGTAGAGCACGACGCTCACGAGCATCACCAGGATGACGCGCGCCCCGAGCTTGCTCGGGGCCGCGTTCTGGGGCGAGGCGCTGGGCGCTCGATCGTTCAAGGGCGTCGGGGTGGGCGGGAAGAGGGCGGGCCGGCTCTGCCGTCGCCGCGCGAGGAGATCGAGCCCAAGTCGTCTCGGTTTCTTCGAAGCCTGCGGCGAACCAAGACGTAGACGAAGGCGGCGGTGAAGACGACGGCGAAGGCCGCGAGGCCGCCCACGATCCAAGGTGAGCTCGTGAACTTGCCTCGACCCAGCTGGCTCTCCGGCCGCTCGTAGACAACCGTCTGCTGGGTCACGCGCGGACCCTAGCCAGAGCCGGCGCATGGGACAAGCGTGAGGATCTTTGAGCCGAGACGACCCGAAAGGGCGGCCCGCCGTTCGCCCCGACCGTGTAGATTGGCTCGGTTCAACCTCCGAAGGGCGACGATGAGACGGTTCTCGCAACTCGCTTTCCTTGCGCTCGTGGGCGTCGCTTGTGGGCGCGCCGGGCTCGATCCGTTCCCCTCCGAGGGCGGCAGCGGCCAAGGAGGCGACGGCGCCTCGGGGCCGACGACGACCACGAGCACGAGCACGACGACCACCACCACGACCGGGCCCAGCTCGGGTGGAGGCGGCGAAGGCGGAGGCCAGACGTGCACCGTCGCCCAGCAATGTGAAGACGGCGACCCCTGCACGACGAACCTCTGCGCCGGCGGCGTCTGCACCTTCTTCCTCCGCGACGACGACCAGGACGGCGCCGTCGCGGTCGCGTGCGGCGGCTTCGACTGCAACGATCAGAACCCGGAGGTCTTCCCCGGTCACCCGGAGGACTGCTTCGACGGCTCCGACAACGACTGCAACGGCGTCGAGGACTGCTTCGACCCCGCCTGCGACGACGTCCCCAACTGCGGCTGCCAGCCCACGACGGAGCAGTGCGGGAACGGCGAGGACGACGACTGCGACGAGCTCGCGGATTGTTTCGACACCGACTGTATCGGCACGCCCGCCTGCGGCTGCCTGCCCACCGAGGCCGGGCTCTGCCAGAACGGCTTCGACGACGACTGCGACGACGACTTCGACTGCGACGACGCGGACTGCGCGAGCACGCCTGCGTGCCAGTGCCAGGCCCAGCAGGAGAGCTGCGACAACGGGCAGGACGAGGACTGCGATCTCCTCGTCGATTGCGGCGACCCCGATTGCCAGGGGCAGTTTCCTTGCGCCTGCCAGCCTCCCGGCACCCCCGAGATCTGCAACGACGGCTTCGACAACGACTGCGACACGCTCCCGGACTGCGCCGACGCGGACTGCCTCGCGACCCCGGCTTGTCAGGTTTGCACGGCGGAGGTCTGCAACGACGGCGTCGACAACGACTGTGACCTCAAGATCGACTGCGCCGACGAGGCCTGTTTCCTCACGCCGAGCTGCCCGGTCGGCCCCGAGATCTGCAACAACGGCCTCGACGACGACATCGACGGCTTCGCCGACTGCCAGGACCCCGACTGCGCGCAGACCCCGGTCTGCCAGCAGCAGCAGGCCAACTGCCTCTCGCCCAAGCTCATCCCGGGCAGCGGCACGTACGTGGGCGACACGACCGGGAACGTGAGCGAGACGAAGGGCTCCTGCGGCGGCGACGCTGGCGAGGCCGTCTTCTATTTCGTCCTCGACGATCCGGCCTTCGTCCACCTCGACTCGTCCGGCACGAGCTTCGACTCCACCCTCTACGTCCGCACCGGCGCCTGCAACTCGGGCCTCGAGATCGGTTGCGACGACGACAGCGCCGGTATGCTAGCGGCGGAGCTCGAGTTCACCATCCTGTACCCGGGCACGTACTACGTCTTCCTCGACGGCTTCGCGGTCGACCCGTTCGGCGGCGCAAACGAAGGGCCCTTCCAGCTCAACGTGGAGATCCTGGAGAACCCGCCGGAGATCTGTGCGGACGGGATCGACAATGACGGAGACGTCTTCGTCGACTGCGCCGACCCCGAGTGCACGAACGTCGGGGCCTGCTTCAACTGCAACGGCGGGGCGCCGCCCACGGCCGAGTTCGAGCCGTCGCGCTGCACCGACGGGCAGGACAACGACTGCGACGGCGTCACCGACGGCGCCGACGACGACTGCCACGCGAGCCCGGTCTACGTGACCGAGTTCTGCAACGCGATCGACGAGACGCAGAACAACATCATCGACGACTTCAGCTGCCGCTGCGCGAGCGACGCGGACTGCGACGAGATCGGCCAGCTCTGTTACACGAGCACGGTCAAGGCGTGTGGCGTGCCTTGCCAGAACATCTTCGGGATGGGCATCTGCGCGTTCATCGCTCCGGGGTCGGTCTGCAACATGGCGACGTCGCAGTGCGAGTTCCCGTGATCAGCGCTCTTATCGACCTCGGGCCAGGGCCGTAAGATCCGGGGAGCCACCGGCTCGCTCATGGGTCTCGCTCGATTTCCTCTCCTGTCCCGGTACCTCGACGGTTTGCCCGCTGGGCTGGCCTCGTACCCGGAGGCACAGGCGAAGGGCTCGGTCATCCGCGTGCTCGTCACGACGGCGCCGGTTCGGGTCGACCCGGACGAGCTGCCCTCCGAGCTCGCCGTGTACCTCGAGCGACCGCCGCTGCCGACGGCCTGGGTGAGCGAGGTTCAGCTCAACGCGCTGGGCCTCGTCTACGAGGACGCGATGCCACCCCACGCCTACGAAGCCTGGGTCTGGGAGCGAAACCGGGCGATCCTCACGAACCCGCTCTACAAGATCCTCTTCTGGATGATCTCGCCCGAGCGCCTCTTCGTCGGGCTTCCCCACCGGTGGTCGGCCTTCCGTCGCGGAACCGAGCTGGCCCTCGTCGACCAGTCGGCCGGCCGGGCTCGCCTCCGGCTGACCTTCCCGAAGAACCTCCACGACAAGGCCACGCTCGCCAACGTCTGTGTGGCCGGCCGTGTCGTCGCCGAGGCGGCCGGCGCGAAGGCCTCGGACATGGTGGTCGAGTCGTATGCGCCCACGTCAGCCGTGTTCGCCATCTCGTGGGCCTGACGACGCCGCGGCTCGCGGGACCTCCGGCGGAGGCCTGCTCGGCCTGAGCTCGCGCGCCGCTGCTTCGACGGCCCTCGCATAAGCGGCGCTCGCGAGCCTCGCTTTCAGGTTCTCGCCCGTCGCGAGCACCATCCGGCTCGGCTTCCACGAGACCGCGACGCCCTTGTCGTCGACGACCTCGCCCGCGGCGAGCGCCTTCGATGCTTCGAACAGCGTTCGCCCGTGTGTCGCGCGGCTCAACGCGAGAAAGAAGGCCTCGTCCGCCGGATCGAGGAACGCGAAGAGGCGCCTCGCTTGCGCGGCCACGTGGTAGTGCGACGGCACGACGGTGAGGCCCTCGTAGCCGAGGCGCTCGGCTGCCATCACGAGCATGCCGATGACGATGGCGAGACACCCGAGCCCAGGGTGCTTCTGCCCCGGCAGGAGCGGCTCGCCGGGCGGCGGCTTGCGCCACGCGTCTTGCAGGAGCAGCCACTCGATGGAGAGCATCCGAGCGCCGTCGACGAGCACCTCGTCGACCAAGAGCTCGATCAGGATGTCGTGTTTGGTCGCGTTTGCGTACACGCGCAGCCCCTGGCCGCCGCCGCGTCGCGGCGGCTCGGGCGAGATCTCGAAGTCGTGGTAGCCGCGCGACCGAAGGTGCTCGGCGAGCCCGTATCGTTCGAACGCGACCTCGAGCCCGTAGCCGCTGTAGAAGCTCAAGAAGCGCGGGTCGGCGTCTTTGCCCATCAGATCGGCGTAGATATCCGCGTCGGTCAACGCGAGCTCGTCTCCTCCTTGGCCCTCCATGGCGTTGGACAGCGAGCTCGACGAGAGGGAGGTCCGGATGCGCCGGAACGACGCGAGGGCCTTCTCGTCGCTCGAGAGGATGGGCCGGTCCTCGCCGGAGAGGAGCCACACGAGCGTCCTGGCGGTGTAGCGCCACGTGTCGGGACCGTACCCGCCCGCCAGGAGCACGACCGTCGGGGTGCCCTTGGCGCGCTCGAGGACCATCTGATCGCGCGTGGCGATCGCCTGCGCGGAGAGCCGGAAGCCGCCGAGCGGATCGCCGATCGCGACGTCCGTTCCGGCGAGGAAGAAGACGAGCGCCGGGTCGGCTCGCACGAAGGCCTCGTCGAGGTGGGCCTCCAGCGTGCGCAGGTAGGTCTCGTCTCCCACCGCGGGCCCGAGCGCGACGTCGATCGCGCGCGCGACCGGCGTACGGTCCCACGCTTCCCCGTGGATGGAGAAGGTCGTGACACGCTCGTCGTCGGCGAACATCGACCGGGTGCCGTCGCCCTGGTGCGCGTCGAGATCGACGATCAGGACCTTCCCCGAGAAGCCATCCGCGCGCGCCCTATCGACTGCGACCGCGACGTCGTTGAACGCGCAGAAACCGGTCCCCTGATCGCGGCGCGCGTGGTGGTAACCGCCGCCGAGGTTGTAGACCGGGCTGCGGATCCAGGGGTATCGCAGGGCGATCGACGTGGCGAGCACGGTGCCTGACGTCGCCCAGCGTTGCGCCTCGAGCAGCCGAGTCGCGACCTCGGTCGTGTGGGGGCGCCCGCCGAAGACGCGCTCGAGCTCCTTCGGATCGTCGAGGCGGCTCAGGTAGTCGGCCCCGTGGACTCGGAGGAGATCGCCGACGCGCAGGCGCTCCGGTCTCAGCACGGTCCCCAGGTCGATCCATCGCCGGAGGGCGAGGTACTCGAGGATGCGCTCGCCGCGACGGTTGTCGACGAGCGGATCCTCCGGCAAGCGGTAGGCAGGGTGGTACACGAGACGAACCCGCGGCAGGCCCCACTTCGCCTGCATCCGGCTCATCTCCCGCCGCGCAGCGCGAGCCGCGGCCGAGGCCAATCGCATCAAGGATCGCGAAACCGCAAAATGCTCCGACATCGGGGCGCTCCTTGGGCGACGCAAGAGAGGCGCTCGAGCTGGACGTCTCGGCACCCCATCGCGACGAATACGGCCTGCATCGTGTGGGTTGTGATCTCGCAGAGCCAGGGGTGGTGCCCCGGCCAGTCCTCGATCGTCGAATCGGCGATGCCCTCGTCGAGCATGATCACCCTTTTACCGGTCGAGTGGAGGAGGTTCCAGGCCCGCTGGATGTGCTTCGCGTAGAGCTCCGGGCTCCCGACCATGCGGAACAAGAACTGGTAGACCCCGCGCGTGAGGCTCCGCACCGCGAAGTGGTTCGCCTCCGCCGTGATCGACCGGAGCTCGTCCTCGTCGTGTCGGGCCGCGATCGAGTCGAGGATCGCGTGGACGATAGGAGACGGGTACCAGACGTTCGTGAGCAGACCCAGGCCCGGCCGGGCGACGTCGAGCTGCCGAGAGAGGTGGGGCGGCAGCCGCCGACCGAGGTCCACGGCATAGGTGGAGCCGTAGTGCCGCTCATACCAGAGCAAGAGCTCGCGGATCGCGCCCCCTTTGATGAGCGCCGCCTCGACCTCCCCCTGGCTGATCATGACCCGGACCGCCCGGGGGAGGCGCGTCCGAGGACGCGTCGCCGGACCGCCTCCGGCGCGAGCGCAAAGACACGCGTCGCGGCGCCGAGCGCGCGCGGATACACGACCTGCCTGGGTTTCTCGAGCAGCCGGTGGACCACGTGCCGCGCGACGTCTTCGGGCTCGGCGAGCTGCGGCATCGGGTGGGTGGACCGCGCGACCATCGCCGTCTTCACGAAGCCGAGACGAACGTCCGTCACCGCGACGCCCTTGTCCTCGAGATCCATGGCGAGGCAGGCGAGCAACATGGAGAGCCCGGCCTTTGGCGAGCAATAGGCCGCCGCCTCGGGCAACGGGCCATACGACGCGAGCGAGCCGATCCCGACGAGGTGTCCCCGGCCGCGCGCGATCATCGCGGGCAACGCGCCCGTGAGCGTCGCGGCAGCCCCGCAGAAGTTCACGTGCAGAGGGCCGCGGAGCGTCTCCCACGCGAGCGGGTTCGCGCCGGAGGGCGCGCCCTGTCCAGCGTTCGCCACGACGAGATCCAGCCCGCCCATTGCGTCGTCGAGCTCCCGCATCCGCGCTGCGCAACGGTCGGCGTCCGCGACGTCCAGCACCTCCACCGCGGCCTCGCCTCCAAGCTCGGAGACCTCGGCGGCGACGCGCGCGAGCTCCTCGGCCCGGCGTGCGACGAGCACGAGGCGCCTGGTCCCACCCCGGGCGAGCTCGAGCGCGAGCGCGCGCCCGATCCCGCTCGACGCACCGGTGATCAGGGCGCTCCGCCAGCGGTCAGCCATGAGCGGACGGATCGCGGGGTGGGTCGACGCGCCGGCACACGAGGACCGTCCGCGGACGCTGCGCCGAGATCGGCACCTTCTCGAAGCCCCCATACGCAGCCTCGATCGTGAACCCGATCGATTGAAGCACCAAGCGGATTTCGGTGAAGGCCCAGAGGCGGACCGAAAACATCACCTCGCGCTGCTTGCCGTCCCGCACGTAGGTGCGGCGGTCCACGAAGCGGCCGGTCTCCAGATCGAACTGCTGCCTGTCGATCATCATGTCGCCGTTGCCTTTGTCGAGCACGGCGACGCCCGGCAGCCGGGTCATGAACTCACGGGTGCGGAGGTCGAGCAAGAACCTGCCATCGGGGACCAGCGCGCGGTGGACGCAGCGGAGCGTCTCGACCTGATGGTAGTCGTCGAAGAACCCGAAGGCGTCGTAGAGGCAGACGACACGGTCGAACGCGCTCTCGATCTCGAAGGAGCCCATGTCGCCGCGCACGTACTCGACCTTCAGGCCCTCGGCCTCCGCGTCCCGTCGCGCGACGTCGAGGAAGCCGTCGACCAGGTCCATGCCGAGGACGTCGTAGCCGCGCCGCGCGAGCTCGTTTGCGTGCCGGCCGTGGCCGCAGCCGAGATCCAGGACCTTCATCGGCGGTCTGGCCTCGAGCACCTCTTCCAGGAAGGTCACCTGCGCCGAGGTGTCTTCGGCGCGCAGGCTCTCTTCCATGAAGTAGAGGTACTCCTCGGCGTCGAAGAGCTGCGTGAAATCGAAGAACATCGGCTCGGGCATCGCGCCCGAGCGTAGCGGATCATCCCGGAACGATCTTCAGGAGCGTCACGGTGGTGCGCGCGGCCTCCTCTTCGGTCCACGCTATCGGAAGGCCTCCGTTCTCCCAGGGAACGCGGTGGTCTTCGAAATGCGGCGAAAAGGGGTTGCCCGATTGCCCGGCGAGGAGCGCATAGCGGCTGTTCGCCCAGCCGCCGACGTCGATCACGACGCGGAGGTTGGGCACGCCGATCGGGCCAGCCAGGGGATCGGCGAGGTCGAGCGAGCCCTGCACGATGGTCGTGGCGTCGCCAGCGAACGGCCTCGGCCCGAGACCGAGCGCGAAATCGAGCGCGCGAGCGGTCTTGCCGAACGGGTGATGGAGCCGCAGGGGGCGGACGTCGCCCCAGCGCCACGTCGAGGTGTCGACGCCTCGCTCCTCCTTCAGTCTCGCGACCGCGCGACCCAGGGCGCGGGCGATCGCGGCCGGCCAACCCTCGTCGAACCAGCCCTCGGGTTGCTCGCGGATCAACCGGGACAGGTGGGACATCCGCCGGGTGATGAGCGTCGTGTGGGGGAGGGCCGGGTGGAAGCCGGCGCCCATCGCGCGCCCCGCGGTGCGCGGCGCCTTCACCGAGAGGACACGCGTCACGAGCGAGCTCACGAAGAGGGCCCACACGCTCGCGCCGACCGAGCTCGCCGCCATCCGGCCGTCCCACGTCGCGAGCAGCTCGCGCGCCAGCGCGGCGCCGTCGTCGGATGGTGGCGAGGCGAGCACGCGCTCTCGAACCTCGTTCCAGACCGGCGTCAGCGTGTCCTTCTGCAGATCCTGCGTGGATGCGATTGTCCAATCGCGTCGGCTCGACAGCACCTCGACGAGGCGCTGCTGGCGGTAGCCATCGAGCCAGTCCACCCCGAAGAACGGCTTGCCGTCCTCATGGGGGCAGGGCGCGTTGTTCGCGCTCGCCACGAACCCCTCCGGCGGGTCGTTCGTGAAGGGCATCGACTCGAAGGCGACGGGCTCGTCATCCCAACCCGAGTCCGGCAGCCAGCCCGGGCGCGGCATCGTCCCGTGCCCGCTCCTGCGCACCGGTACCTCGACGCCGAGCCGCCACGCGAGACCTCCCTTCACGTCGGCGTACACTACGTTCACGCTGGAAGCGGAGCCGTCGCGGAACAGATCGTGGAACGCCTCCCGGCTCTCCGCGAGGTGGGCACGGTAGAGCCCGGTGTACGGGCGCCGCGCGAGCCAGGTGGCGGCCATCGAGAGCCCTTGCCCGCGCCCCAGCACCGGCCCGACCATCGGCCCGCGCTTCGTGACGAGCACGTCCTCGATCACGCTGGGTCGGCCCTTCACGTCGATGCGCTCGGCGCGGTGCTCACACGGGGCGAAGCCGTCTCCTTCGCGCACGCTCCGGCCGTCGGGCCCGACCTCTTCGATGAAGAAGTCGGTGTTGTCCGCGTGGGCTGCGGTCACCGCCCAGGCGCAGTGCTCGTTGTGGCCTATCGCGAAGCCGGGCGTCCCGACGAAGCTCGCCCCCGTGACGCGCCAGCGCGGCGTGCGCACGTGCGACAGGTACCAATGGACGGGCACGTCCGGCGGCAGGTGCGGGTCGGCCGCGAGGATGGGGCGGCCCGTCGCGGAGCGCTCGACGCCGACGGCCCACGCGTTCGACGCGCCGCCGAGGGGCGCGAGCGCCCGCAGCGCTTCGAGATCTTGCAGGAGCCGCTCGGCGGCGTGCCCCGCGCGGGCGAAGGGCTCGCGCGACGACGGCATGTCACCGGGATAGGGCGCGTCGATCGCGAGGAGCGCCTCCTCGCCGTCTTCTTGCCAGCACTCGAGACGGAGCAGCTCGACGTCCCAGTTCGACGCGAGCGCGAAACACAAGAGCACGCTCACGGCCTGCGGATCCGCCGCGTCCCACGCGGTGGGCTCGCAGCCGAGGAGCGCGAGCTCGTGCGCTCGGCGCTTGGCGCCGAGGCGGACGCCCGCGGTGATCCCACGCGCGTAGGCGTCGAGCTGCGCGCGAACCTCGGGCCGCGCGACCTCCAGCTGAGCGATCGCGGCGCGCTTGAACCCGATCCGACGCGCGAGCCTGTCGACGGGCAAGCCTTCTTCCCCCGCGACCTCGGCCAACGTCCCGCGGACCGTACGGACGAGCAGCTCGAGCTGCGCGGCTCGATCCTGGCCGTGGCAGAACCCGAGGCCGAAGAAGGCGTCGTCGTCGTTCTGGGCCAAGACGCTCGGGATCCCGTGGGCGTCGCGCCTTATCTCGATCGCTGCGTGGAGACCGGTCGCGTGGATCGTGCCTTCGTGACGGGGGAGCCGATCCCCGAGCGCGGCGCGGAGCGCGAGCTTGGCGAGCTGGCGGAGCCTTCCCTCCGCGCGAGGCGTCATGCCGGCGCTCATAGCGGGAGCGGAAGGATGAGCAAACCCACAAAGCGCCCTCTCGCGGAGGTCACAGGGCGCGGCGCGCGATCTCCACCCCCGGCTTGATCTTCTCGCTCGGATGCACGAGGACTTCGGCGCCTTCTTCGAGACCTTCGCGGACCTCGACGCTCGCCGCATCCCGCTCGCCGATCTTGATCGTGCGGAGCTCCGCGCGACCGCCGACGACCACGTAAGCGGCCCAGTCGGCGCCCGACTTGAAGGCCGCGCCGAGGGGGATCGTCAGCGCGTCGAGCTTCTCGGAGACAAGGACCTTGGACTCGACGCGGAAGCCATCTCCGAGCCGGCCGTAGGCGCTCGCGGGGTTCTGGATGTCGAGCACGACGTGCACGCGCTGCTCCTCCACGCCCAGCGCGGAGAGCCGCGTGAACGCGCTCGGCTCGATGACCCGCACCCGTGCGTCGAGGACCGCGCCGCCCCACCTGTCGATCGTGGCTCGCGCGCCGGGCTCGATCTTCACCGCGTCGCTGGTGAGGACGTCGACGGCAACCTCGAGCTCCTCCGGATCTCCGATCTCGATGAGCGGGGTCCCGGGCGCCACTGGGCCTGCGCTCTCCGAAAGGACGCGAAGCACGCGGCCGCGGGCCGGCGCGGTCACCTCGAACTTGTCGGATACGGACTTCTTGTCGCCGATTCGGCTGAGGGCGCTCCGGGCCATCGCGAGATCGTGCGCCGCGATCCGCACCGCGAGCTCCGCGGATGCGAGCTGCGCCTTCTTGACGCGCTGATCGTAGTCGGCGCGCTCGACGACCTCGCGGGAGACCGCGCCGTCCTTCCCGAGCGTCTCCGCCTTCGCCGCGTCCTCGCGCGACTGCTTCTCGGCGAGCCGGGCTGCGTCGAGCAGGCTCTCCGACTGCTTGCGCTGGGCGTCGGCGGCGAGCACACGCGCCTCGGCGCCGGATTTCGTCCGCTCGTCGAGGAGCGGCGGCTCGGAGGGCACGATGGTGGCGAGCACGTGGCCGGCCTCGATCGGATCGCCGGCGCGCAGCCCGATCCGGGCCAGGTTGCCCGCGAGCGGCGCGGACACCACGTATCGGTCCTTGACCCGCGCCTTGCCCGTCGCGTCGACCGTGACGCGGAGCGGCCCGCGCGCGACACGTGTCGTCTCGGCGGGGACGGGCTTGGGTAGGTACGCATACACGATGAGCGCGATGGTGGTCGCCGCGGCGGCGACGACGATCGTGCGACGAATCCACCGTCCAATGTTCCGCGCGAGCTTCTTGTTCGCCACGTCTCATTCCCTCGTCTTGAGAACACCGATGAGATCCAACGCGTCGATGCGGCGCTTGATCAGGACCGCGCTCACGAGCGCCGTCGCGACGGTGACCGCGACCGCGAAGGCGTACGTTCGATCGCTCACGTCGACGCGCATCCGGTAGAGCTCGGGATCGGTCGCGCCCGCGACCGCGTCGGTCAGGAGGCGACCCAGCCAGAGCCCGAGCGGCAGCGCGGCCACGACATACACCGCGATCTCGCTCAGGAGGAGCGTCGCGATCTCGCGCCGGGTGAAGCCGAGCACGCGCAGGCTCGCCAGATCGCGCGCTCGCATGGAGAGCGCGACTCGCGCGCTGTTGTAGACGATGCCGACGGCGATCGTCGCAGCGAACAAGGTGAGGACGAGCGTCGTCGTCCACAGGTAGGACGTCTGCCGCTTGAACAACGCGAGCACCACGTCCCGGCGGAGGACCGAGCCGACGCCGGGCATCTCCTTCAGCCGTGCCTCGACCTCCTCGATGCGGCCGTGCTCGACCGAGAGCGCTGCGCCGGTCGCGACGTTCACCTCCCCCAGGAGCTCGTGGACCTCCTCCAGACGGGCGTGCGCTTGCATGCCGAAGAGCTCGTTCGAGATGCCGGAGACCACGACCTCGACCTTGCGTCGGTCTCCGGAGAGCACCTCGATCGTCACCCGGTCGCCGGGCTCGACCTCCAGCCTCTCGGCGAGCACTTCGGTCAGGACGAGCCCGCCCGGCGGCATCTCGTGGACCCGCATCGGGTGCTCGACCAGGCGCCGGAGCACGGCGCGATCCGCGTGCCCGACGAGACCTACGTCCCGGTACCGCTGGGCCGAGCGCACGCGGACGGGGACCGCTCGTTGCTGCTCGGCGCTCACCACGCCAGGCAGGTGACGCAGCTCGTCGACCGCGGCCCCGTCGAGCGGCTCGCGGAACGACACCAGGAGGTCGTCGCGCGACGCCGTCTGGAACTCCAGATCGAAGAGGAGATCCATCGCGTCGTAACCGAAGCGCGCGGACACCAGCGTGGCGACCGCGGTCGCGATGCCGAGCGTGTAGAGCACCGTGCGGATCGGTCTCCGCGTGAGCTCGCGCACGACCATCATGCCCGAGGCGCCCGCGAGCGCGGCGAGGCCGAGGCGCTCCACGAGCGAGCGCTTGTAGCGCGCCGGAGGCTCGGCCTGCATGGCCTGCGCCGGCGGGAGGCGCACCGCGCTCCAGACGGCGGTCAACGCGCCACCGAACGCGGCGATCGCGCTGGCGACCACGGCCTTGATGGCGACCTCGGCGTCGACCCGGAACCCATACGACGGGAACCGGAAGAAGTCCGCGTAGAGCGAGGTCAAGCCGCTGCCGAGGTAAGCCCCGAGCCCCAGCCCGATCCCGGTGCCGACGAGCACCATGATCGAGACGAGCTCGATGTAGTGCGACGCGATCACCAGGTTCGAGTAGCCGAGCGCCTTGAGCGTCGCGATCTGCGGGCGCTCGAGGTTCACGATCCGCGACAGGACGACGTACACGAGGAACACCGCGACCCCGAGGAAGATCGCGGGTGCGACCAGGGCGAACGTCGAGAGCTGCCGCAGCTCCGCGCTCAGCATCAGGTGCGAGGGCTGCCTGTCGCGAGCGTAGGCCCCGAGCCCGCCGTACGGCTCGAGCACCCGATCGACGTTGCCGAGGACCGCGCGCTCGCTCGCGTCGTGGTTCAGGGCGAGCAGCGCGTCGTTGAAGGCGCCCTCCAGCTGGAACGCGGGAGCGAGCACGTCCTCGCGCATCCAGAACACGCCGACGCGCGCCTCGTCGGCCATCGGCTCGCCGGCGCTGACCGCAAAGACGTATTCGGGCGACATGGCCGTCCCGCTGACGCGGAGCTCGCGGAGCACCCCGTTGAGCACGGCAGGGACGGTGTCGCCGGGCTCGATCCCGTGGATGCGCGCGAACGAGTCGAGCACCAGCACCTCCTCGCCGTGGCCCGGCTCCGGCATGCTGCCGCGCCGGACCTGCACGTCGCAGAGTCGGGAGCGGCCCGTCGCCGGGAGCGACACGATCTGCGCGAGCACGGGCTCGGTCATGTCGGGCAGCGGCACCATGGCGGCGACGACGAGGCGCACCTCGGCGGCCTCGACGCCGGGGATCGCCTCGAGGTCGGCCTGCAGCGCGCGCGGAGCGCGCTCGGCGTGTACGAAGACGTCGGCGAACCGGTGCGACAGGTAGAAGGCGTCTCGCGCAAACACGAGCGAGCCCTGCGCGCTCGCGAAGGACACGTAGCTCGCGATGCCGCTCGCCACGACGAGCGCGATGGTGAGCGCCTGGCCGCCGAGGCGCCACACGTCGCGCCAGAGCTTCCGCGTGAGCGCGCTCACCATTGGATTTCGCTCGCCGTGACCCGGTGAGCGTTCCGCTCCACGCCGGTGATCTTTCCGTCTCCCATGGTGATGACGCGGTCGGCCAGCTTGGCGATGGGCGCGTTGTGCGTGATGACCGCCGTCGTCGTGCCGAGCTCGCGGTTCACGCGCTCGATCACGGAGAGCACGAGCTGTCCGGTGCGGAAATCGAGGGCGCCGGTCGGCTCGTCGCAGAGCAGGACCTCCGGACGCTTCGCCACGGCCCTCGCGATGGCGACGCGCTGCTGCTCCCCGCCCGAGAGCTGGGCGGGGAAGTGGTCGAGCCGTTCGCCGAGGCCCACCAGCGCCAAGGCGTCCTCCGCCTCGATCGGGTCCGCCGCGATGTCCGTGACCAGCGCGACGTTTTCGCGCGCGGTGAGGCTCGGGATGAGGTTGTAGAACTGGAAGACGAAGCCCACGTGCTCGCGCCGATAACGGGTGAGCTCGGCCTCGTCGGCCGCGGTGAGGTCGTGGTCGCGGTAGATGACGGTGCCGCTCGTCGGGACGTCGAGGCCGCCGAGGATGTTGAGCAGGGTCGACTTGCCGCTCCCCGACGCGCCGAGCAAGACCGCGAGCTCACCCGGAAAGAGCTCGAGATCCACACCACGCAAGGCGTGCACGTCCACCTCGCCCATTCGGTAGATCTTGGTCAGTTGTCGCGCGGAGAACACCGCCTCGTCGGCCACGGCGCGCCACCCGCAAGATGAATGCCGTGCGCCAGACAAGCCCCGTCGTCGAAGCGCGGCCGCAGGCCCTGCGTTTTCGCGCACCGGCTGCAGGATAGTGCTCTCGGATCCGCGCCGTTCGGATACCATCTCGCGAGGAGCTTCGGCCCTGCGTACTGGCGACGTCATCGGCGATTGGTTCGAAATCGAGCAGCTCGCTGCGTCGGGCGGAATGGGCGCCGTGTTTCGCGCCATCGATCGGCGAACCGGCGAGCGCGTGGCCGTCAAGGTGCTCGCGGAGAAGCGCCAGAGCCACACGCCCCGATTCCTGAGGGAGGCGCGCCTCCTCTCGGAGCTCGACCATCCGACCATCGTCGGTCACCGGGCCCATGGGGTCGACGCCGACGGCAGGCCGTGGCTGGCCATGCGTTGGCTCGAGGGCGAGGACCTGGCCGAGCGTTTGACGCGTTCGCGGCTCGATCCGGAGTCCACCGTCGCGCTCGGCGTCCGGATCTGCGAGGCCCTCACGTTGCTCCACGCGAGGTCCGTCGTGCATCGGGACATCAAGCCCGAGAACGTCTTTCTGGAGGAGGGGAGGACCGACCGCGCGGTCCTGCTCGACCTCGGCGTCGCGCGACAGCTCGAGCGACGAACCCGGCTCACCTCGACGAACGAGGTCGTCGGTACGGTCGGGTACCTCGCGCCGGAGCAGATCGAAGACGTCGACCCGATCTCGCCCGCGTCCGATCTGTTTGCGCTCGGTTGTGTGCTCTACGAATGCCTGACCGGCGAGCCGGCGTTTGCGGGGCCCCATCCGCTCGTGGTGCTCGCCAAGGTGCTGCTGGTCGAGCCCCCGCCCATCCGTGAGAAACACCCGGAGGTCCCGCCGGCGCTCGCCGATCTCGTCCACTCGCTCCTGTCCAAGGCCATCAAGAACCGACCGCTCAGCGCGAAGGAGGTCCGCCGCGCCTTGCTCGACGTCGCGCTCGCGGACATCGGCGCGCCGGCCCCATTGGCGGTGACCGAGCGGCCGCCCCCGCCCGCGCGGATCGGCGCGATCGAGCTCCGGGTCGTGACCTTCCTGATCGTCGAGCCGCGCCCGGTGCCGCCGGACACCCGCACGCGGCCCATGGATGAGCACCTGGAGGAACAAGCGGTCGCCGATCGCATCGCGGCCGCCGCGGGCGCGCGCCTGCGCTGGTCCGCCGACGGGATAGCCTTCGCGATGATCGAGGCCGGCGAGACACCGGGCGACCGAGCCGCGCGCGGCGCGCGGCTCGCCCTCGAGCTCGCGCAGCTGCCCTGGGTGCTCCGCGTCGTCGTCTCGACCGGCCGCGTCGAGTGCCTCGACGTGTTGCCCGCGCACCCGCTCCTCGATCGCTTCGCGCAGAAGATCCGAGACAAGGAGGGACCGGAGGGGGCGTTCCTCGACGCGGCCACCGAGGCGCTCCTCAGCGGCGAGGTCGTCGTCGTCGGTCCGGCGAATCGTCGCCGCATCGTCGCGCGCGGCGCGTCTCGGCTGCCCCGCACCATCCTCGGTCGCACGCTGCCGTGCCTCGGCCGCACGCGCGAGCTCGCGGTGCTCGACGGCGCCTGGTCCGCCACCCTGGAGGAAGGGCGAGCGCGCGCGGTGGTCGTGACGGGGCCAGCCGGCGTGGGCAAGACCCGGCTGGTGACGGAGTGGCTGGCCACGCGCGCCCACGGCACCTCGTCGGTGGAGGTCCTCCGCGCCGCCGCCGACCCGATGCAGGCCGGCACGCTCGGCGTGGTCGGCGATCTCATCCGCTCCGCGGTCCTCCGCGCGGACGACGAAGAGACGAGCCCGAGGGGGGCGCTCGCGCGACACGCGGCCCAGCTCGGCCTCGAAGACCCGCGCATCGTCGCCTTCCTCGGCGAGCTCGCCCGCATCGACGGTGACGAGGCGATCGTCCACGCCGCCGTCCGGGCGGCGCGCGGCGACCCGCGCGTGCGGGCCGACTGGCTGGAGCGCGCCTTCTTCGCCTGGATCGAGCGCATCGCCGAGAGGCCGGTCATCTTTGCGATAGAAGACATCGGCTGGGCCGACGAGGCCTCGGTGAGCTGGCTCGGGCGTGTCTTGCGCCGGCACGCCGATCGACAGCTCATGGTCCTCGGAACGAGCCGGCCCAAGCTCGAGGATCGCCTCTCGTCGCTCGGCGAAGACGCGCCTCAGCATTGGATCTCGCTCGGCCGGCTCTCGCAGTCGGCCTCGAGCGAGCTCGTCGCCATCGCCGCCGGCGAGGAGCTCGACGCCGAGTCGCGCGAGGCGGTCGTCTCGCGCGCGAACGGGCACCCCTTTTTGCTCGAGGAGCTCGTGCGGCACGCGGTCGACAGCGGGACGCGATCGCTGCCGGACAGCGTGCTCGCGATGGTGCAGCTCCGCCTCGACAAGCTGGGCTTGCTGGAGCGACGCCTCTTGCGCCTCGCCAGCATCTTCGGCGAGCGGTTCACCGAGGTCGATCTCGCCTCGCTCGCCGAGGCAGAGGTGCGCAGCGCGCTCGTCTCGCTCGAGCGCGCCGAGGTCATCGGCCCCGAGGCGGAGCCCGGGCGCTGGTCGTTCCGCCACGCGCTCGTGCGCGAGGCGGCGTACGAGTCCATGTCTGCCGACGATCGCTCGCGCGCGCACGAGACGGTCGCGGCGATGCTCGACAAACGCGGCGAGCCGCCCGAGGTCGTCGCGCGTCATTTCGAGGCCGCCGGCCTCAACGAGGAGGCGGCCGCGGCGCTCGTGTTCGCGGCCCGTCGCGCCCTCGAGCGCGGCGTCCCCGCGGAGGCGCTCCGTCTCGCGGATCGCGCCGCCCCGCTCACGGAGGTCCCCGACGTGAAGGCCCGCGCCTGGGCTTACGCCTCCGGCGCATCGTCGATGATCGGCGACGTCGGTCGCGCGGCGAAGCTGGGCGGCGACGCGATGGAGGCCCTCTCACCGGAGCGAGAGGAGTGGTTCATGGCCGCTTATGGTCCGTGCCTCGCCTCCTATCAGCTCGACACGTCGCGGGTACCCGCGGTCACGCGCGCGCTGCTCTCGACCCCGCCCGCGTCTGTCCCGCCGACCATCCTCAGCGCGTACGCCTTCTCGGCCTGCATCCTCGTCCTCTATGGCGTCGCCGCGACGCGCCCGCTCGCGCAGAAGGTCGTGGCGGTGGGGCGCGAGGTGGTCGCGGCTCACGGCATCGAGGCGGAGCCCTTCCTGCGGCCGCTCCAGACCGTGCTCGCCGTCGTCTCGCTGCGCGAAGGGGACGTCGCAGAAGGATGGCGTCACGCCGTCTCCGCGCTCGGCTGGTGCGAGGCGATCGGCGCGCAAGGCTTGGTGGACACGGCGGAGGTCTTCACGTCGCTCGCGGCCATCGAGGTCGGGCGCGGGCAAGAGCGGCTCGATTCGCTCGCGCGGGCGCGGCACGCGCTCTTCGTCGGGGAGAACCTGCAGCAGGCCCATTTCGGGCTCGCCGTCGAGCTTCGCGCGCTCGCGGCCTCAGGCGGACGCGGCAACCGCGCGTCGCTCGAGGTCGAGATGGACGCGCCGACCGCGTACCACGCGGGCTGGTACGCGAGCCAACGAGCCACGTTCGTCGCCGAGACGGGCGATCTCGAGGCGGCGGCGCGGATGGCCGCGCCGCTCGTCGCGGGGCAGTTCCCCCTCTTCGACGGCTTCGCGCGCAGCTTGTCCGCCCGCGCCGACGTGGAGGCGGGCCGCTTCGAGCAGGCCCTCGCACACGTGGCGGCCTTCGATCTGCTGTCGCAGGAAGGGCAGACCTACCCGCTCGAGCGCTCGTGGATCGATCTCGTCCGCATCCGCGCGCTGCGCGGCCTGGGCCGCAAAGACGAGGCCGAGGCCGCGCTCGACGCGGCCCTGACGCGCATCGCGCTCGTGTCGTCGCGCCTCGATCCGGGTGATCGATCCTCGTACGAGTCCGGCCTCAGGCCCAATCGCGAGATCCTCGAGCTCGCCGGCGACTGACGCCGCCGTCGGCGGATGCCGTGGCGGACGCTCGAGAGTCGGGGGTTTACGACCGCGCTCCAATCTGCGATCCGTAACGGAACATGCGCCGTGTCGTTCCCTGGCTCCTCGCCCTGTCCCCCCTGCTCTCGCACGGTTGCGGGGACGATGGTCAGACCGGAGGTGGGGGCGCTGGTGGCTCGAGCACCTCGAGCCAGGGTGGGGGACAGATCCCGTGCACGACCGCGGACGAGTGCCCCGCCTCCACGAGCGAGTGTGCGCTCCGGGTCTGCGAGAACGGCGTCTGCGGCACGTCGCCGGTCGCCGCGGGCACGCCGGCCAAGACGCAGGTGCTCGAGGACTGCAAGCGCATCGAGTGCGACGGCGCGGGCACCAGCCAGACGGTCCCCGAAGACGACGACTTCAAGAACGACAACAACCCCTGCACCACGGACTCGTGCAGCATGGGCATGCGCGTGAACGAGCCGCTCCCGGTGGGCACCGCGTGCAGCGAGACGGAGGTCTGCGACGAGCGCGGCAACTGTGTCGAGTGCCTGGGCGCGACCGAGTGTGGCATGGCGACCGAGTGCTCGACGCCGACCTGTGAAGGCGGCGCGTGCGGGACCGATTTCGCGCCGAGCGGCCAGCCCGTGGCCGTGCAGACGGCCGGCGACTGCCAGGCGGTCGTCTGCGACGGAATGGGCTCGACCACAACCGCCGACGATCCGAAAGACGTCTTCGACGACTCGAATCCTTGCACGCTCGACGAGTGTCAGGCGGGCACGCCCGTCCACACCGCGCAGCCCGGCCTCTCTTGCGGAGCAAACGGTACATGCAATGCGCAGGGCCAATGCGTCGGCTGTGTTCAGCCCTCGGATTGCCCCGGCACGGACGACTTCTGCAAGACGCGAACGTGTGACGCCGGCGGCGTGTGCGGCTTCTCGTTCACGGCGGCGGGGACCGACCTCCCGGCCGCACAGCAGACAGCGGGTGACTGCGTCACGCTCGAGTGCAACGGCAGCGGCCTCGTGCAGCCGCTCGTCACGTCGGGCGATCTCCCGATCGACGGCAACGAGTGCACGCTCGATCAATGCATTGGCGGCAGCCCGATGAACCCGCCCACCTCGCAGGGTGCTCCTTGCACGATGGGCGGCGCCGTCTGCAACGGGATGGGCACGTGCGTCGATTGCAACACGCCGGCCGACTGCTCCGACCCGCCTGGCGCCTGTGTCGTCGCGGCCTGCAATGCCGGAAGCTGTGGCCAAGAGGACGCCCCGAACGGCACCGTGTGCGCGGCGCCGAGCTGCAGCGGCGGCGTTCAGCAGCTCGCCGACACCTGTCAGGCCGGCGCTTGCGCGGACGGCGGCTCGAGCGCGTGTGCTCCCTTCGTCTGCGGGCCGTCGGCTTGTACGACGAGCTGCGTCGACAACGGCGGGTGCGCGAGCGGGGCCACGTGTGACACCGGCCTGGCGGAGTGCACCACCGGTCCGACTTGCACCGCGTATTGCGCCACGATCGAGGCCAACTGCACGGGCAGCAACGACCAATACGTCTCGAACGCGGCGTGCCTCGCCTCGTGCGCCGGCCTCCCGGACGGAACCGCGGCCGACGTCTCGGGCAACACCGTCGGCTGCCGCACCTACCACGCGGGCGCGGCGATGGGCTCCCCGGCGGTGCATTGCCCTCACGCAGGGCCGGGCGGCGCCGGCGCCTGCGGCAACGACTGCGACGGCTTCTGCGCGATCGCGCTCGCCGTGTGCACGGGGCCGAACCAGGTCTACGCCAGCCTGAGCCAGTGCATGACCGAGTGCGCGGGGTTCCCGACGTCGCCGCCCTACAGCACCGCGGTCACGTCGGGTGACAGCTTCGCGTGCCGCCTGTACCACCTCACGGCCGCATCGGTCGATCCGGCCGGTCACTGCTCCCACATTCCCGAAGGCTCACCCGTCTGCAACTGACGCCGGTCCCGAGGCACACGCGTTGCAAACCTCGGCCGCATGGAAGCATGTGCGGTCTGCGGTAACGCCTACGACAAGTCCTTTCGCGTCACCTCCGGGGCTCAGACGCTCACGTTCGACTGCTTCGAGTGCGCGATCCACAAGCTCGCGCCCCAGTGCGCGCACTGCGCCTGCCGGATCGTCGGACACGGCGTGGAGGCCGGCGGTCGCATGTTCTGTTGCGCGCACTGCGCGAGGGAGATGGGCGAAAAGCGCGTCGCCGACCGCGCGTGAGCCTCGCTCGAGCTGGACGGTCGAGCCCTCGTGAGCCAGGCTCCCGTCGTGCTTGCCTCGGAGTTGGTCGAGCTCGATCAGGATCACCCCGGCTTCCGTGACCCCGTCTACCGGGCGCGGCGGAACGCCATCGCCGCGCTCGCGCTCGCCTACGAGCCCGGGCAGCCGGTGCCCAGCGTCGACTACACCGAGGAAGAGCACGGCGTCTGGCGGACGGTGTGGGATCACCTCGAGCCGCTCCACGAGCGCTACGCGTGCGCCGCTTACCAGTCGGGCGCGAGGGCCCTCGCCCTCGACCGAGGCCGTATCGTCGAGCTCTCGGAGGTCAACGCGGCGCTCGCCCCCGTGACCGGCTTCGCCATGCGCCCGGTCGCCGGTCTGGTCACGCCCAAGGCGTTCATGGACCACCTGGCTGACCGAGTTTTCCTCGCCACCCAATACATGCGACACCACTCGCGGCCCCTCTACACGCCGGAGCCCGATGTCGTGCACGAGATCATCGGCCACGGCCCGTCGCTCGTGGAGGCGGGGTTCGTGCGGCTCAGCCTGGCCTTCGGCGAGGCGAGCAAACGCGCCCCGGCGGAGAAGGTCGATCCGCTCATCCGGCTCTACTGGTACACGCTGGAGTTTGGCGTCGTGGAAGAGCGCGGCGCGCTCAAGGTCTGCGGCGCGGGGCTCCTCTCGTCATTTGGGGAGCTGGGCCGCTTCGAGCGAGAGGCCCGGCTCGTGCCGTTCGAGATCGGGCGTGTGATCGAGACGCCCTTCGACCCGACGAGCTACCAGGACACGCTCTTCGTCGCGCGGAGCTTCGAAGATCTCGTGAGCGACCTGGTCGGCTGGCTCGAATCAGAGGTTCGCTGAGCCGCCGCCGCACGGCGGTGTCCGTTCGTGGCGCTCGACGCATGCGCCGAGATGTGGGAGCGGTGAGCCGTGAAGAGCGTCCTCGAGATCGGCGAAGGGTTCTACAACCTGCGCGGCGCGCTGACGGTCCGCGGCGTCCTGCCCATCGGCACGCAGGCGTCGCTCGTGCGCCGAAAGAGCGGGGGCTTCATCCTCCTCGACGCGATCGATCTCGACCCTGATGCCCGGCGCTTCGTCGACGAGCTGACGAAGCGCGGAGAGGCGGTAGAGGCCGTCCTCCATCTGCACCCCTTCCACACGCTCTTCGTGCAGCGGGCGCACGCGCTCTACCCCGAGGCCAAGCTGTACGGGACGGCGCGGCACAAACGCCTCGCCCCCGAGCTGCCCTGGGAGGCTCTCTCGACGGACCAGGCCGAGCTCCACGCGCTCTTCTCCGACGAGCTCGAGTTCTCGGTGCCGAAGGGGGTGGATTTCATCCCGAGCAACGAGAACCTGCATTTCTCCTCGGTGCTCGCGTTCCACCGTGCGTCGCGGACGCTCCACGTGGACGACACGCTCAACTACGTGCGCCTCCCGCGTCCGCTCTCCATCTTCAAGAAGGACATGCTCGGCTTCCATCCGACGCTCGGCCGCGTGCTCGAGCGCCGCGCCGGTGCCGCGAAGGACTTCCGCGCGTGGACGCGCGAGCTCGCCGAACGCGTCCGCACGATCGACAACGTCTGCGCGGCGCACACGAGCGCGCTCCTCGGCCGGAAGAACACGGGGCCCTCGGTCGCGGAGCGAGTCGAGAGCGCCATTCAGAAGGTCGAGTCGAAGCTCGCCGCGCACGAGGCTCGTTTCGGCTGAGCTCGGATCAGCCCTGATCGCCCGGCTTGGAGCCGTAGAGCCGGGCCAGCGTCTCGAGCTCGCCTTCGTCCAGCCAGACGCCGCGGCAGTCGATGCAGACGTCGACGCGCACCATCGTCCCGATGCTCCACTCGCGCTCGAACATCGTGCCGTCACACTTCGGGCAATCGAGCGGTACACGCTCGGCCTCGGCGGTGCCGTCCTCGGGGCGCCTCGCCTGGGCGAAGGCGCGGGTCACGAGGCCCGCGCGCTCCGACTCCGCCCAGCGCCCGCGGCGCTCGCCGGCGGACTCCAGCCTCTCGAGCTCGCCTGCGTCCAGGAAGGTCCCCCGACAGACAGGGCAGCGCTCGAGCTCGAAGCCGACCGGGTGGCGCTCCGTCACCAGGTCCGGTCGGTCCTCACGCCGGTCTGCCGCCTCTCGGTAGACGCTCGTCTTCTGTGCGGTTCGCACGCATCGAGGGCAGCGCATCCAGCTCGTTTCCCATCGCGCGGCGGCGGACACAAGCGCCACGCCGGGAGGTAGGCTCGGCTTTCGATGATCCGTCCTTCCGACCTGAAGAGCGTGACGTCGTTCCTTCGCCGCCAGAAGCTGGCTCACCTCCGCGCGACCTGCGAGGACGGGGTGACGATCGTCGTGGCGTCTGACGTGCGCGAGCACGTCCGCCTCTCGCGGGTCGCGCCGGGGCGGTGGGGCGGCGCGATCTTCAGCATCGACGAGTGGTTTCCCATCGGTCGGAGAGATGTCTACCGGACCCTGACGGCCCTGCTCCGGCAGCTGCCGATCTCGTACGGCCACGTGCTCGAGCCGGCGAGCGCTCGCCGAGCCCCACGATCGCGCGCCCCGGGCGTCCCTCGTCTGCGGGGCTTCGGCCGGCGACTCGAGGCGCTCCTCTCTTCCGGTACGGCCGCGGGCGACCAATGGATCGTTCTCCTGGCCTGGGAGGGCTGGGACGAGGACGACTACCCGTCGAAGGAGGCGTTCCGCGTCGCTCGAGGCCGGTTCGACGCGCGCTTCGCCGAAGCCAGGGAGAAGGTGGAGGCGCGGCTCGGTCCGCCGGCGTCGGTGTCGAAGGAGAAGGGGACCGGCTACGCCAGGGCCGCCTGGCCCGTCCGGGGCGGCGTTCTCGCCCTCGAGCAATCCGAGCGCGACATCTCCGAGGGCCTCATGATCGAGCTCCACCTCTCGCCAGCGCGGAGCATTCGCGGGCGCGCGCGCGGAGGAGCGCCTGCTCGCGCGCGTTCTCCGTCATCGAAGCCGCGCGCTCGAGCTCGACCTGCGCCTCGGCGAAGCGCCCGAGCTTGAAGAGCAGATCCCCGCGCACGCTGGGGACCAGGTGATACCGCGCGAGGGATGGCTCATCCGCGAGGGCGTCGACGAGCTCGAGCCCTTCGGCTGGGCCGAAGGCCATCGCGACGGCCATCGCGCGGTTGAGCTCCACCACCGGCGACTGCGTCAGCTCGGCCAGGGCGTCGTAGAGCGCGACGATACGGCTCCAGTCCGTCTGGTCGGCTGTCCTTGCGCGCGCGTGGCACGCAGCGATCGCAGCCTGCAACGTGTAAGGCCCCAGCGGTCGCGCGAGGGACTCGGCGCGGGCGAGTGCCGCGAGGCCTCGCTGGATGAGGAGCTGGTCCCACCGCGATCGATCCTGCTCCAGGAGGAGGATCGGCTCGCCGGTCGGCGTCACGCGCGCGCGGCTCCGCGATGCTTGGAGCTCCATCAAGGCGACGAGCCCGTGGACCTCGGCCTCGTCCGGTACGAGCTCCGCGAGGATCCGACCCAGCCTCAGCGCGTCGTCGCAGAGGTCCGCGCGCATCCAGCTGTCCCCGCGTGTCGCCGCGTACCCCTCGTTGAACACGAGGTAGACAACCTCGAGCACCGACGGCAGCCGCGCGGAGAGCTCCGCGCCGCGCGGGACCTCAAACGGCACCTTCGCCTCGGCGAGCGTCCGCTTCGCGCGGACGATCCGCTGCGCGATCGTGGGCTCCGGCAGGAGGAACGCCCGCGCGATCTCGTCCGTCGTCAGGCCCCCGAGCAACCGCAGCGTCAGCGCCACGCGGGCATCGGTCGAGAGCACGGGATGGCAGGCGACGAGCACGAGGCGGAGCAGGTCGTCTCCCACCTCCGCGTCGAGCGCCGACTCGAGATCGGGCGCGGCGCCCGGGGCAGACTCGGCCTCGTCCCGCGCGAGCGCCTCGTGTTTGCGCTCCACCATCTTTCGGCGGCGGAGCGCGTCGAGCGCACGGTTCTTGGCGGTCGTCATGAGCCACGCGCCGGGGTTCGCGGGGATCCCGTCGGCTGGCCAGCGCTCGAGCGCCATGATCAACGCCTCCTGTGCGAGGTCCTCGGCCATCCCGACGTCGCGCACCATCCGCACGAGGCCGCCGAGCAGCCGCGCGGACTCGATCCGCCAGACTGCCTCGATGGCCTCGCGCGTCGCTCCAGCGGTCGTCACGGGACCCTCAGGTCTGGGCGAAGTCTTCCATTTCGTAGAGCGGCCGGACCTCGAGCTCCGACTCCTCGCCGGGCATCGGATCGGGGCAGCGCCTTGCCCACTCCAGCGCCTCGTCCAGCGATTTCACCTGCCAGATCCAGTAGCCGGCCACGAGCTCCTTGGTCTCGGCGAACGGTCCGTCGACCACGGTCTTCTTCCCGGCCGCGAACCGCACGCGTTTGCCCTGGCTGCTCGGCTTGAGCCCGTCGCCAGCGAGCATGACCCCCGCCTTGATCAGCTCCTCGTTGAACTTCCCCATGTCGGTGAGGAGCTTCTCCGAGGGCATCACGCCTTTTTCCGAGTTCGCCGTCGCCTTCACGATCACCATGACGCGCATTGTTCTGTTCCTTTCTCTCTCGAGCGCGGCCGCTCCGAATCGGCCGGCTCGCTCTCTCATCGGGGCGACGAACATGCCCGGTCCGGATCGACGAGGCGACGAACTTTTTTTTCGAAGGCCGCCAGTTGGCCCCTCCGGCGCCCGACCTTTGCAGCGCCGGCACGGGTGTTTGGTTCGGCGGGACGTGATACGCGGTCGACATGTGGCTCGCGCTCGGCCTCCTCACGTGGCTGATTGCCACGATCGTGGCAGCACCGGCCTGGGCGGACGAGCCGGTCATCGAGGAGGGCCGAGAACGAGACGTGCTCGGCCTCTTCGCACCCTACGAGCTAGGAGGCGAGGTTCTGCCCGGCTGGATCCTCTCCGAGGTCCAGATCGAGCCCACCCGGGTGATCGTCGCGGCGCTCGGGCCGCGCGCGGAGCGTTCCGAGATCGTGCTCGTCCACGAGGACGCTGCGGAGAGCGAGGAGGTCACCGCGAGCTTCGCCGTGCTCCGCTCGCCCACCGACAACGAGGTCGCGCGCCACGTCCAGACCCGGCTCATCGAGGCCGTCCGACGGAACGACGGCGGCCGATTCTGGCGCGCGATTCGGCCGCTGCCGATCGATCGACCGATCTCGCGCGGCCCACCCCGGCTCGGCGTCTGGCTCGCGTTCGACGGTCTCGTCCTGCTCGTCGGGCTCGTCCTCGTCGTCGTGGCGCTCACCGTGCGCGCGCTCCGGTCGGCGCCCGGCTGGGTGAAGCTCGCGGTCCCCTCGGCGTTCCTCGCCGGGCTCGCGCTTCGACTCGCGCTCGCTCCGCCCGCGCTGCTCGGCGCGTGGCCGTGGTCTCGTATGGCGCCCCACGCACGCAGCGTCTTCGAGAGCGCCCTCGCGGCCGCGTTCGTCGAGCGCTTCGGGCTGTCGGTGCCCTACACCGATCTCTCCTTCTCGATCGGCCTCGTCTACGCGGGGCTGATGCCGCTCGTGCTCTTCGCTCACGCGACGCAGGTGCTCCGCGACCCGCGAGCCGGCGCCTTCGCCTCCATCGCCGTCGCGCTGTCGCCGCATCACATTCGCTTCTCGCGCTGCGAAGACGCGTTCGTCCCGTCCCTCGTGCTGACCTCGACCGCGTTTGCGCTGCTCCACACCTTTCTCCGAGATCGCGTGCGACCCATGCGGATCGCCGCGGCCGCGATCCTGCCGCTGGTCCTGTGGCCGGCCTACCTGCTCCGGCCTCTCAACATCCTCTTCGTCGGCATCTTCGTCTGGGCCGCCGTGGCGCTCCACCCGGCCGAAGCGCCACGATCGCGGCGCGCGATCGGCGCGGCGATCGTGGCGCTCGTCGGGGGCGGGGCCTTGCTCGAGCTCCGACGTGCCCACAGCGAGCAGCTCGCCGACGCGGGCGGCGCGCCCTGGGTCTGGCTCTCGCGGGTGCCGGGCACGTTGCTCGATCCCGAGCTGAACGTTTTGCTCCAGCCGGGGCTGACGCCGCCGGTGTTGCTCGTCCTCGCGGGGATCGGGGTCTGGTCGCTCGTTCGTCGGGGCGAGCGACGTCTCGCGCGTTTCCTCGCGGCCTGGCTCGCGGTCTTCTTCGTCGCTCACTGCTACGTGGTCGACGCACCCATGATGCCTCGTTACCACCTGCACCTCCTCGTGCCGCTGCTGCTCACCGCGGCCGTGGGCGCGATCGAGGCCGCCAGGCGCTCGCGCCCGGCCATCATGCTCGCGGTCGGAGGCTTGTTCGTCACGCCGCTCCTGGCCCGGCACGTCGTCGGAGATCTCTCGTACGCCGACCAGCGGGAGCACACCTTCGTGTCGCGCGCGCGTGATCTCGTGCCGGGGGGGTGCACCGTCGTCGAATACGTCGGCGACGAGGGAAGCGCAGACGCGCGCTTCGCGCGCATCGGTCTTCGCCTGGGTGGTCCGTCGCCGCAGCGCTTCGTCTCGCGCGCCGTGGGGCGAAGCGAAGGTCCGGCGGCGCTCGCCGAGGCCGTGCTCTCGGCGCCAGGGGAGTGTGTCTTCGTCTACGAAGGGCTGCCCTGCTGGGGCGGCAAGGAGCGGAGCGAGCCCTACGCGCCGGCGTGCGCCGCGCTGGGCTCCATCGAAGGGCTCGACCTTGCCGCCGAAGAGACGTTTGCGCCGAAGACCTACGAGCGCCGAGTCCTCCGCGGACTCGATCCGGCCGCTGGAGCCGTCACGCTCCGCCTGCGAAAGCGCTCGGGCCCGCCTCGCTGACGCGCGCCGTCGGATCGTTGGTACGCTGGCGCATCTCGATGAGTCGGCTCTTCCCGCTCGGTGCGCTCCTCCTCTCGATACCGACTGCTTGCGCGCCGACCGCGCGGCAGGACGCGAGGCCGGAGCCCTCCAGCTCACCTCCGCCGCCCGCTGTCAGCGTGACACCACCCGAGCCCACCGTCGCTCCGCAGCCGAGCGCTTCCGCGGTCCCCCCGGCCGCGAGCGTCGCCCCTCCCGAGGTTGCACCGGAAGGCTTCGAGCCGATCCCGGCGAAGCGAAAGGGCGGCTTCCCGGGGGTGGCGTTCAAGAAGGCCCGCGCGTTCGCCTTCGATCTCTCGGTGAGCGGCAAGCCCGTCTGTCGCGCGCCGCTCGATCCAGATGGCACGCTATGCAGCACGGTCGAGCGCGACGGGGTCGAGCTCTCCGCCGCCCAGGTCGAACGGCTGCTCGCCTTGCTCGGCCAACCCTCCACGTTCGGCGGCGGGGCCAAGTGTTTCCTCCCGCACCACGGAGTCGTCTTCTACGACGAGCGCGAGACGCCGGTCGCGGAGCTGTCGTTCTGCCTGCTCTGCGACATGGTGCTCGCGCATCCGGCGATCCCGCGGACGCGGCCGAGCGACACGGGGGAGGGCCTTACCGGTCTCTCCGAGAAGGGCAACGCGGCGCTACGCGGGCTCTGCAACGAGCTCGGGCTGCCGAAGTGCAACGCGCGCTCGCCGCAGGAGTTCGGCGCACCCGAGTGAGCCGGCCACGAGGCGTGGTACGCCCGGCTCGCGGGGCGGAACAAGCTGGCACGGCTGGGCGTACGATGCGCACCGTGAAGCTCGTCTTCGGGTCACTCGTGGCCTTCGGCGCCCTGCTCGGGGCGTGCAGCTCTTCCGAATCCAGCTCCGCGCCGCTCGCAGGGTCGGCGACGCCGAGCGCGCTCGCGTCGGCAGCGCCGGCTCCCTCCTCCGCGCCAGCCGCACCCGCGCGCCGAGTCGTCCCCGCTCGTCGTGAGGGTCAGGCGTTGGTCCGCAGCGAGGCCGAGGCGGCGCTCTACCTCGCCGACGAGGACAGCGGCCTGCTCCGCCGAATCAGCCTCACGCGTGAGCTCACCGACCCGCCGCCGTTCGCCGATCCGCCCGCGGCGGCGGTGGACGTCGCCGCGTCCGAGACTTCGGTGAAGCTGCCCGGTCGACCGGCCCAGGTTCTGTCCCTCGGTGACGTGGTGCTTGTCACCGTGCGTGATCCGGGGCTCTTGCTCGTCTTGCGCGCCGGTGAGCTCTCCGAGCTCGCCCGGGTCGACCTCCCGCCCGACGCATGGGGGCTCGCGGTCTCGCCCGACGGCGCGTCGGCCTACGTCTCGAGCGCGTGGACACACAAGGTCTCGAAGATCGATCTGGCGGCGAAGAAGGTCGTCTGGTCCGTCGACGTCGCGCGGGAGCCCCGCGGGGTCGCCGTCTCGGCCGACGGGCGGACGGTCTGGGTGTCCCACCTGGTCGGTGCTGACATAACTGTCATTCAGGACGGAGCGGAGCCGTCGGTCGCTCGCGCCCCGCTGCCGCCCGACCCCGCGGAGACCCTGGCGGGTGAGACCATCTCGGCTTCCCTCGGCTACGCCGCCACGCTCGCCCCGGACGGTCGGCGCCTCTTCGTCGCGCGGCACGCGCTCGGGGCCTTCTGGGGTTGGCAAGGAAACCCGACGGTCGACGTCCTGGTCACGGCGACGAGCCGCCCGCTGGCGCCCGCGCGCAAGGGCAGGCCGATGGGCACCTTCACGACCGACGACATGAGCCGGATGCCCTGGCTCGCCGACGCCAGCGGGATGCGAGCCGAGAGCGACGCGGCCCGGTGGCAGCAGCCGCGCGCCATGATCTACCGCAAGAAGACGCACCACCTCCTCGTCGCCTCGGAGGGGCAGGCGCTGCTCGCCGAGCTCGACGCGCTCTCCGTCAGCCCGGGGCTCGTCACGAACCGTTATTACCGGCTCGGCGGGCTCTTCCCGACGGACCCCACGAAGATCCAGATGCCGCCGCGCTGCGGGGCGCCCACCGGCGTCGCGCTCTCCGAGGACGAGGACGTGGCCTGGGTGTATTGCCGCACGACGGACAACCTCGTCGCCGTCCGTCTCACGCCCGACGGCGAGCGAGCCTTGCGCAAAGAGGTCACGTACGTCGCCGAAGGCGCCTTTCACGAGAAGCTGTCGCCCTGGGGGCCGTTTGCTCATGTCGCGCTCGCCGTCGAGCCCAGGCCCGAGGCGCTGGCCCTCGGACGCCGCCTCTACTTCGACGCGACCGAGCCTGTCGTCAGCGAAGCGATGGCGTGCGCGGGGTGTCACCCCGAGGGACGCGACGACGGGCACGTCTGGCGGGAGCAGCCGAACAGAAATGGCGGACCGAACGACGCCAACTTCCTCGCGGGGCCGTCCCTCTCGCTCCCGCGCTTCGGCGGCAGCGCCGACGAGGCCCAGCTCTTCGGTTATGCGCGGCAGACGCCCATGCTCGCCGGACGCGTCGACGCCCCGGGCCCTTATGGTTGGCACGGCGAGAGCCCCTCGCTCGTCGAGCGCATTCGAGCCGGCTTCGGCCTGCACAGGAGCGAGCTGCTCCGAACCGACGGACAGACCCTCGCCGCGCGCGCCAATCCGATCGCGCAGTTCGTCCGCGAGGGGCTCGTCCCGCCGCCGCGGGCGAAGCGCGCCCTCACGGAGCAAGAGGAACGCGGCAAGGTCATCTTCTCGTCCCAGAAGACCCAATGTGCGACGTGCCATCCTGCCGATCGCGGGTACACCGATCGCTCGGTCGTCCCTCTGCCCAAGAAGACCCCCAAGCTCTTCACGGAGGACCCGAACCCGGCGTTCAAGGTCCCGTCGCTCCTCTTCGTCGGCGGGACCGCGCCGTATTACCACGACGGCTCGGCCGCCACGCTCGCCGACCTCGTCGAGCACAACGGCGACCACATGGGAAAGACGTCGCACCTCGACGCGGCCGACAAGGCGGCGCTCGTCGCCTACCTGGAGACTTTGTGAGGAAGATCGATCGCCGCGCCGCCCTCCTCGCCTTGCTCGCGCTGGCGTCGTCCGCTTGCCCCGACGCACGCGCGGACCGCGGCTCGCCCGCCCCTTATGGCTCGTCCGCCTCGCCTTCCGCCAGCGTGAGCGCCCTCCCGCCCGAGTCGCAGCCGAAGGAGGAGGCCGGACGCAAACCCTGGGTGTGGGTCGGTCCGACCGATCCGATCCCCGAGACGAAGTCGGACCCACCGACGAACAAAGAATGGGAGTCGGCGCCGGCAGCCCCCGAGGTGCGGCGAACCCAGGACGCGTGCACCGCCAAGCGCATCCGTGAATGGTACCGGTTGAGCTGCGGCGGCGTCGGTATCAACCTGGTCGCGGGCAATCGCGACGGCGTCGATATCGGGATCCGGCGAATCGCCGACAGCAACATGGCCGAGGAGACGTCCATCGTGTTCCCGGCGCGCCGGGGCGACTCGCGCATCTTCCAGATCTTCAGCTGGTCACGCTGGGCCCCCGGCGATCCGGACGCGATCCTGACCGAGCAATGGATCGAAGGTGACCCTTACCCGGTCATCACGCTGCAGGGGCTGCGCTGGGGGTTCTGAGGCCGCGTTACATCGCCGAGGGCGTGTTCACGAAGGCCGCGTAAGGCCGGCATTGCTGGCCGCGAAGCGACGGGCAGGCCGGGAGCGGCGTCTGCGACGCGAGGCCCCCGACGACGGGCAGGAGCACGCTCGACGGGTGCGCGGCGTCGTGTCCGATGTCGTAGCTCACGTCACCGTTGAAGGTCTTGAGCACGAACGTCCACCGAGCGCGGCTGTCCCCTGGCGTATCGACGAGCAGGCGGACGCGCGAGCCGGCGCGGAAGGTGTGGCTGAACGCGGCGATTCCGACGCGGGCTTCCGTCCACTCACCGGGCACGAGGAGCGCTTCGTCCTCCTGGCGGTAGGTGTGCTCGGGCCACAGCGCGGTGGCGGAGGCCGCGAGGGCGCGGTGGCTCGCGCGCAGCCAACCGCTCTGCACGAACATCTCCTGTCCGTCGGGGCGCACCTCGGTCAGGTTCACCTCGAGGTCTGCGTCGTCGACCGGCGAGCGGATCCAGAGGTCGGCGCTGGCGCTGCCGACCATGACGAGATCGCTCGCGAGCGGCGCGGTCTCGAAGACCACCGCCATCGCGTCGTCGGGTTGTGGCCAGACGTAGTCGGGGAGCTTGTCCCAGACGTCGCCGCCCGGGGCGATGATGCCGCGGTCGCCCGCGTCCGGGTCGAGCTGGAAGCTCGAAGCGGCCGACGCCTCGATCGGTGCGCTCGCGGTCATCGAGCCGTCGGACTGGAAGTAGAAACGCGTCGGCGTCTGCTCGGGCGGCGGCCAGGCGTCGAACCAGATCTCGTGTGTCCCTTCGGGCGCCCCGGGGTCCGTCCCGCCGCCGTTCTCGAAGATGACCCGGAGGGGCTGTTCGGCCTCGTAGGCGGCCTTGGCCTCGTCGAACGTCGCGTAGCTCGCGAACCGATCGGGCGGCAGCTCGAGCGAGGCGTCGAACACGTTCTGGAAGAGGTTCGGGGCGAGCGTGCGGACGATCGGATCGATGACCGGGATCTCTTCGGCGACGTAGATGTCGAGGAAGGCCTTCCACTCCACGAGGATCTGCGGCGCAAAGCCGTCGGGGTGGATGCCGTTGTAGATGGTGAAGCGCGTGATCGGCGCGCTCGTGAACCGATCGAGGAGCGTGAAGTAAAACGGCCCGGTCTGCTCGTCTTGCTGCGAGCTGACCAAGAACACGGGCACCTCGATCTCGTGCGCGAACGCCGTGGGGTCGAGCGGCTTGACGACGTCATCCGTGTAATAGGGGTTCTCCTCGGACTTCTTCACCACGTCCGCCTTCTGGCCGTGGAGGAGCTGGTTCTCCTCGCAGGTGGTGTCACCCGCGTCGACGCGAGCCTGCTCCCAGCCCTGTCCGTAAGGGTCGGCCTTGTCGAGCACGTTCGTGATCCACTCGAGCGCGAAGCCGTCGTTGTAGATGCCGCCCGGGCGCATGGTGGAGTGTGTCCCGCCGACCACCGAGAGCGGCGTGATCGCGGCGAGGCTCGGCGGGTGTGTGCGCGCGACGAACAGCTGCGTGATGCCGGGATACGACAGCCCCGTCATGCCCACGCGGTTGTTCTTCACCCAGCTCTGCGCCGCGACCGTCTCGATGATGTCGTAGCCGTCGAGGAGCTGCAGCTCCTCGAAGTAGTCGTAGGCGCCGCCCGAGCAGCCGGTGCCGCGCATGTTCACGCCCACGGTGGCGTAGCCGTTCAGCGCCGCGATGAGCGCGCTCTCATCTTTCGGCGCGTCACACAGGACGGGGAGGGTGTCGCAGAGCGTTCCGAATTCTCCGATGGGCTCACCCGGCTGCGACGGCGTGTAGCCGGAGTAGGTGACGATCGTGGGGTAGGGGCCGTCTTCGATCGGGCCGGGGAGCGTGACGTACGCCGAGAGCTTCGTTCCGTCGCGCGTCGTGATGTAGCCGAACCCGGGCTGGAGGGTCTGGCTCGAGTAGAAGTCTTGCGGAGGCAGGCTGTCCTCCGCGCTCATCACACGGACCGGCGCGTGCACCTCCGGCGGCGTCAGGCTCGCGCCGACGACGCGGTAGTCGTCGCGAGGCGGGACCTCTCGCAGCACCAGGCTGCCGAGATCGTCCGTGGTTCCTGTCGCCACTACGGTCCCGTCCGGAGTCTGCACCTCGATCGTCGTCGCGGGCGGCGCCTTCCACACGTGCACCTGCTCGACGCTCCCCCGCACGCTGAACTCGGACGCTTGGCCGCCTCCGCCCCCCGCGCCCGCGCCGGTGGTGGAGCCTGCGCCCGCGCCGGTCGTGGACGTCGTGCCGAGGTCGTCGTCCCCACACGCGCCCAAGAGGAGCACGAGCAGGGGGGCCGCGAACGGAAGCCGCTTGAGCATGACGGCAAATTCGCAGAGCTACGGCGGCGCCACAATGGGCATGTGACGCACCGGAACGCTCGGGCTCGCCACCTCGCTCGCCCGGCGTCAGGAGCCGAACTTCCGCACGACCTTGACGAGCGCGTCCACGACGTGGGGCTTGCTCTCCAGATCCGGCGCGGCAGGCATGGATGGGCTCTTGCCCACCGCCGCGCCGCCGAGCAGGATCGTCTTTCGGATCTGTTCGTCCGTGACGGTCTTCTGCCACTCCTTGTCCGTGTAGTCGCGCGGCTTCGGCGTGAGCGCGGCAGCGCCGGGCCCGTCGCCCTTGCCGGTGTTGCCGTGGCAGGAGCCGCAGCGTTGCTCGAACGTCTTCCGCGCGGCCTCCTCGCTCAGCTCGGCGGGCGCGGCGGGGGCCGGAGGCGATGCGCCGGTCGCCTTCCCGGCGGCCTGCGACGACGACGCCCCGCCTTTGTCGCCGCTCCCGCACGCTGCCAGGAGGAGCGCCGCGCCGACCAAGAACCTCGACCATCTCGAATTTGTCATTGTCCTACCTCTTCATCCCTGCGCTCGTCCGCACGAAGGCGGCGAGCGCTCGTCATCCCACCAAGTCGCTCCGCGCGAGCCGTCGCGACGCGAGCGCGATGGCGACGCTGCCGAGGAGCGCCGGCCATCCGATCCCGATGATCAGCGACCACCGCGGTCCGAGCGTGTTCGCCAGCCAGAACCCAACGGGCCCGAGCACGGAGAGCTCCGGGTCGATGCCGCTGAGGATGGCGATGCGCGACGCTTCGACCGGGTTGACGGCCGCGAGGCCGAACACGATCTCGGGCCTCAGCTTCCAGCGCAGGAGCGCGCCGATGAGGCCGAAGTCGTGCAGCACCGCGGCCGTGAGCCAGGCGACGAGCGCCAGCACGGTCGCGCGCTCCGCGCTCTTCGCCCCCGACGAGATCCACAGGCCGACGCCGACGAAGGCCCAGGCGAGGCTGAGCACCACCGCGAGCGCGCGAACCACCATCGGCGCGAGCGCCCCGTCTTTGCCTTCGCCGAGCCCGTAGGCGAGCGTGAGCAAGAGGAGGACGCCGAGCGGCGCCACGACCACCGCGAGGCGCGCGATGAGGGTCGCACGAAGCCACTCCACGCGCCGCACCGGCTGGGCGAGGAACAGCTCGAAAAAGCCGCTCGTCCGCGCCCTGACGATGCTCTGGCTTGTCGCGACGAGCGCGACCAGCGGAATGGTGAGCACCATTGCGTTGGAGAGGTTGAGGACGACGCGGCTCATCCCCGTGAAGCCGAGCACGCTCGACTCGCGCAGGCCCAGCCACACGAACATCCCGAAGACCGCGGAATAGGTCGCGGCGGTCAAGATCATCCACCTCGAACGCAGCGCCTCCGCGAGCTCCAATCGATAAAGTATCGTCGTCCTCTCCGCGAGAACCTTCATTGGCGTCCCCTCGTGCGCACCGACGCGCGCACCGCATCCCAGCCGAGATCCCCCCGGGCCATGTCGATGACGTAGCCGAAGCTCATGGGGGTGTGCTCACCCGCGCGAAACCGCGCGGAGCCCGCGTCGATCCAGCGCTGCTCGGCGCCGTCTCGGACCCACGCGCGAGCCGGGCGTTTGTCCTCGGACCAGAGAGCAAGGCAGCCAACGTCGTCGAAGTAGGTGCGGGTCCCATCGTCTTCAAGGGCCTGCGCCGCGAAACGCTGCTCGCTCACGAGCATGGCGCAATGGGCGCAGGGTTGCTTGCCCCAGATGGGGTCGACCGGGCCGTCGTCCGCGGTGCAGCTCGCCACAAGCGAGAGCGCCGCCGCAAGTCCCAGGAGAGCTCGGCGCCTCACGAGACCGCCCTCAGCTGGGGGGGGCGCTGGGGTCGAGCCTGCAAGGCCGCGGCCACGTCGTCCACCGGGGCGATGATGATGTCTGCCAGCGCGCGCTCGTGCTCTCGCAGGATGCGTGCGACGACCGAGACCTTCTCTTCCTGCGAGAGTCGCGCCTCGAAGCGACCGTCCTGCCGCCGCGTGAAGCCCCGCGCCTCGAGGAACCGAACGGCCGGCTCGGCGTCTCCCTTGAGGGCGACCTCCACCCGAAACGCCCGGAGCGCGTCGAGGAGCGTCTCGAGCGGGACGTCGCGGTGCACCCGGCCGTCCGATAGCTCCACGACTCGATCCACCAGCTGCGTGACCTCCTCGATCCGATGGGAGCAAAGGACGACGACGCTCCCTCCGGGCCTCGCGTCGAGCTGACGAAAGAGCTCCGCCCGCGCCTCGCCGTCGAGGTTCGCAGTGGGCTCGTCGCACACGAGGACCGGCGCCTCGGTCGCCATGGCCATGGCGGCGAGGAGCTTTTGCTTCATCCCGCCGGAGAGGTCGCGAAAGCGCTTGCTGCGGCTGGCTGCCGGGTCGAGGCCGAAGGCGCGGGCGCGATCCTCGATCGCGCCCACCGAAAGCCCTCGCAGACCGGCGAAGGCCCGCACGACCTCGGATAGCGGCGCCTCGATCGGAGGCGCGATCTGGGGGATGTAGGCCACACCCCGCAGCGCCAGCTCCGGCTCGCGGGCGACGTCCACACCACCGATGGTGATTCGACCGTCGAATCGGATCAGCCCGAGGAGGCAACGCAGGAGCGTCGTCTTGCCGGAGCCATTCGAGCCAACGAACGCGACGCGCTCGCCGCGCCCGATTCTCAGCGCGACGCCGTCGAGCGCAGTGATGGGACCAAAGCTCTTTTTGACATGGGTGACTTCGATCATGGTTGCTCCATCGCGCGCGCGACGCGCGGAGAGGGGTCGGTCAGGATGACCTTCGCCGAGAGCACCGGAACCGCGTGGGCCACGGCGTCGAGCAGGCTCATGGCGGCCGTCGCATGGAAGAACCGCAAGGAGGGGTGCGTGTTGGTGAGCTCGCTCGAGAGCAGCTTCTCCTGGTAGGCGACGTCACCGAACCCGTCGCGATCGAGGTCGTACCCCTCGTAATCGCTGAAGTGGTTCCGGCGGAACTCCACCCCGAGCGCGTCACCGGCCCCGTCGAGCTCCACCATCGACGCGTTCTCGTGGAAGTCGTTGCCGTGGAAGCGCGCCCCCTTCTCGGAGCCGTGCAGTCGCAGGCCCACGTCGTTCAAGGCGAGGACGTTGTCGTCGAAGATCAGCTTGCTCCCGGGCTTGCGGGGCGTCTGGTCGAGGTAGGCGCCGACGGTGTTGGCGACCAGGTAGTTGCGCCTCAGCTCGACGTCATCGGCCTCCTTGAAGCCGAACCCGATGCCCGCGGCCCCGCGGGCCCCGGCCACCACGTTGTCTTCGGCGACGACGCGGCTGCTGTACATCACGAAGACACCGACGACGTTCCCGACGATCCGGCTGCGGCGGACGATCGAGTCGTGTGCGTACATGAAGTGGCTGCCGTAGCGGCTGCGCGTCACCAGGTTGTCCTCCAGCGTGACGTGGCGCGCGTACCAGACGACGATGTCGCGCGAGTCCTCCACGAAGCAGCCGCTGACGCGGGCGTTGTCGCTTTCCCAGATCTTGATCGCGTCTCCTCGCAGCTCCGGATCCTCCGCTCGCCCGATCACGTGGCTCTTCTCGACCACGCAGGCAGGGCAGAGCTGAAGCGCGATCCCGAACAGAGCGTCCTCGACCCGCACGTGCGAGAGCACGACGCGCTCTCCCTTGGCCTTTACCCCCGCGTCCTCCGCGGTGTGCCTCTTGCCCGAGCGACGCACCACCACGTTCTCGAGGTGGACGTCCTTTGCATCGATCGTGACGACGGTGCGCGTCCCGGAGCCCTGGATGATCGCGCCCGCCTCTCCGACGAGCGTGAGCGGCCGCTTGATCTCGAGGTCGATCTCGTAGACGTGGGCGTCGAGCCCGATCACGGCGGGCCCTGCCGGGTCCTTCACGAGCCGCGTGAGGGCCGACTCGTCGTCGGCGACGACTGCGCCATCCGGGAGGGGGCGGTCGATCGGTCCGATCCCGTCGGGCTTCACCACTGTCGACTGCGCGGCGGCCTCTCGCCCGGCCCCGCGCTTGGCGAAGCCGAGCCCGAACGAGGTCATGGTCGCGAGCAAGAGGAGGGCCGCGCCGAGCCGTCCGCCACGCTTCACGAGCGTTTTCCTTCAGGCAGGACGAGCAGCCGCGGGCAAGTCGCCGAGCAGGTCTCCGCGCGACTGCAGCTCGCACACACCTTGCGACGGAGGAGCACGCCCAGTCCGACAGCCGCGAAGCCCGCGACCGCGAGCCAGAAGCCGAGCGCCGGCGTCGCGAAGGTCCCGAACTGACCGATCTGGCCGTTGCCGAAGAGCTGCGGCGTGAACACGCCAATCTTCAGCGGAGCGCGCGGGTCCAGCTCGTGGCCGAACTTGTACAGCCAATAGGAGGAGTCCGCGACGAAGACGATCGGGAAGAGCGCGGCCGGCACCGCGATGAGCTTGTTGAGCTTCCGGCCGGCGGCGACCGAGCCGACCACGACGAGAGCGGCGATCGCCGCCACGCCGTAGCTCGCGAGCCGCCGCTCCGTCTGCGCTGCATCGGCGAGCGACTTCATGCCGATGTAGTGGTTGAGGATGTTGATCTCGCTCACGTCGCCTGAGACGCCCGTGAGGGAGATGACGAGCTTGAGCCCGCCGGGGTACTGGGGCGCGTAGAGCCAGAAGCGCCACCAGGGCTCGAAGAAGGAGGCGGCGATGAGCGCCGCCGCCGCGAGGGCGCACGCGAGAACCGCGAGGCGCGAGAGCGCCGACGCGGCGCGGCGCGGCGCGGCGGTGTCCTGCTTGGCCACGTGGAGGTGCACGTGGCCGTCGCCGCCACGCGCCGCCGGGGCGAGATGGCCCGCCGCTCCTGGAGAGGCTGGGTGATCCGAGGTCGACATGGCTCAGCCGCCCGTCTTCTTGTCCGCCTCGGGAGCGCCCGCGCTCTTCTCCTTGGGCTTGACCAGGAGCCACCCCTGCATCTCGAGGTGGAGCGCGGAGCAGAACTCCGTGCAGTAGAACGGGTAGACGCCGGGGGCGTCGGCCACGAACGTGATGTTCTCGTGTTTGCCCGGCTCGAGGCTGACGTTCACGTTGTACATGTCGATCGTGAAGCCGTGTGTCTGGTCCTCGCCCGACTCCACGCTCGTGATGTGGAGGACGACCTTCTCGCCTTGCTCCACCTCGATGATGTCGGGCGTGAAGTGGCTTCGGATCGCGGTCATCCACACGTGGACCTCTCCGTCCTTGCGCTCGATGCGCTCCTTCCCGCCCTCGGCGCGGTTCTCGTCGATCTGTCCTTCTGCATTGGTCCCTGCCGGATAGGTCTTGAGGGGCTTGAGCTTGTCGACCTTGATCATCTGCGAGTAGTGCGGCTCCGCGTTGCCGATCGGCGCGTCCGAGAGGATGCGCATCTGCTCGCCCGTGATGTCCACCAGCTGGAAGTTCTGGGGATAGAGCGGACCGACTCCGGTGAATCGATCCATCGACATCTTGTTCATCGCGACGACGTACCGTCCGTCGGGCGAGACGGTGTCTCCCTCGGCCGACAGGATGTGGCCGATGTTGTAATGAACCTTGACCTTCTCGACTGTCTTCAGGTCCTTGAGGGACCATTTCGCCACCACGCTCTCGAGGAAAACCGAGGTGTAGGCGTAGCCCTTGTCATCGAAGACCGTGTGCAGCGGGCCGAGGCCGATCTCGGCCTGCCCGCGGATGGCTTCTTTGAAGGAGAGAATCGGGAGGCCGAAGTCGTCCTTGCCCTCGAACTTCTTCTCCTCGATGAGCTTCTTGATCTTCTCGAAGCTGAAGACGGTCGTGTGGGTGTCGAGCTTTCCGCCGACGACGATGTCCTTGCCGTCCGGCGTCACGTCGCAGCCGTGTGGGCTCTTGGGCTCGCCGACGAGCGTCAGCACGCCCTCCGCGCCGCTGACGCTGAGCGGGAGCACCTTCATCCCCTTGATCTCGGTTCCCTTGCCAGCCTTGATCAGCTCCTCGGCCTTCCTCCAGTTGATGATGTGGAGGTAGTCCATGTCGTTCTGCGAGGCGCCCGACTCGATCGGGGGCTTCTTGTCGAGAGTGCCGCCGGTCGCCATCTCCGAGTTGAAGGAGTTGATGAACGCCCAGCCGTCGCTGTCGAGCTTGCCGGCGTCCGCGAGGTCCTGCGTGTACGGAGGCAGCTCGATCGCCCAGGACTGGGACTTGTCGATGCGGCCCTTCTGGCGATCGAACTTCCAGAACACGGCGACGCCGCGGTACTTCTCCTTGAACTCGGAGAGCGGCGCGTAGTCTCGCCCGAGCGGCGCCGGGTACTGGCTGGTCTCGATGACGTAGTCGGTGTTCGGGGTGACGAACGCGCCGCCGTGATCGCTCGCCGCCAGAGGGTTCGCGACGATCTGCTTGGTGGCAAAGTCCTTCAGGTCGACGACCGCCACGCGAGCGTTCGCCTTGTCGTTCACGAACAGGAACTCGCCGTCGTAGTCGCCCTTCGTCTCGGAGAGGTTGGGGTGGTGCACGTCGGCCCAGGAGATCTCGTGACCAGCCTGGTGCCCGTCGGCGAGGATCTTGTTGCTGTCGCCGCCGAAGCCCCAACCCTGCCAGGACTCCGGCGTGAAGACGCCGATGACCTTCAGGAGGCGCATGGACGGGACGCCGATCACGTTGACGTTTCCCGACTGCCCGCCCGAGGCGAAGATCATGTACTCGTCATGTTTCCCGGGAGGCACGTAGGTCTTCAGCGCCGCTTCGACGTCGGCGTCGGTCAGCCCTCGCGCGGCCATCAGGTCCTTGACCGACTGGGAGGCGCCGAGGTCGACCTTCTGCTGTTGCTCATGCTGGTTGACGCAGCCGGCGTAGCTGACGCCGCCGAGACAAGCGAGGAGAAGACCCGAGCCAACCAGTGTGTGAAGTCGCATGTCGCGTTCGCCTCCGGGTGCGTCAGGACGACGCATCTGCGCGGCGCATCGCAAGCCACGGACCACGGCGACTGCCTCTCAAGTTCGAGAGCCCCACGAGTCGGGCGTGTCACCTCTCCGGAACCGCCGGAGGTCACTCTCGAAAGTGAGAGTCTGCAGCTCTCGCATGCGAGAGTTGCGCATCCTGCAGCCGTTGCAGCCGATCGCAGCCGGTGCGTCGAAACGAGCGCCCAATCGGCCCGGTGGCCGAGAAATGGGCGAAAGTGCGATTGGGCCGATCGTTGCGTAGGCTTGCCGCCCGATGCAGGAGGCGAGGCGGATCGCTGCAGGCGGCGAAGGCGCCGGGTTCTGGGCGGAGCTGTGGCTCCGTACGGCTCTGCGCGGCGCGCTCCTCGTCGCCGTGCTCTTCGGGGTCTACGAGATCCTCGAGCGTACGTGGCTCGCGGACGCCGACCTCGAGGTCTTGCACAAGCTGCACCTCGCCCGCGGCCTGACGAGCTCGTTCGTCCTGGCGACCTGGGCGTTCCTCAACGTGCGGCGTGCCCGCCTGGAGCGGGACCGCGAGCTCGAGATGAGCCTCGCGCTGCTCGAAGAGCGTGTCCAGGAGCGCACCCGAGAGCTCGAGGAGGCGCGGGCGTTCACCGAGCTGTTGTTCGACACGATGCGCGAGCGCATCGTCGTGCGCGACGAGTCGGGCCGCGTCGTGAAGCAAAACAAGGCCGCGCGCGAATCGCAAATCCAGGGGCGAGCATGGGAGCTCGAGACGGTCGAGGTCCCGGCGTCCGCGTCCGGGGGCGGGCTCGTGATCGAGGTCCAGCGAGACGTGACGGAGACCCGAGAGCTCGAAGCCCAGGTGCGGCACCAGGAGAAGATGGCGAGCCTGGGGCTCCTCGCGGCCGGCATCGCCCACGATCTCGGCAACCCGCTCGCGTCGCTCTCGACGGAGCTGGAGCTGCTCGAAGACGAGCGAGATCCGGCGGTCATGCGTGACTCGCTCGGCGTCCTCGCTCGGCACGTGGGCAGGATGACGCGTACGCTACGGGGCGTCGTCGACTTCGCGCGCCGGCGCGGCGACGATGTGACAGACGTGGTGATCGCTGACGCAGTGGAGGACTCGGTCCGGCTCGTCTGTCACGACCCGCGGTGGACGCACGTCCAGCTCGACACCCGGCTCGCGGCCGACCTCCCGCCGGTCACGATGGTCGAAGACCAGCTCGTCCTGGTCCTCGTCAACGTGCTCCTGAACGCCGTCGACGCGATGTCCGGAAAAGGCTCGATACACATCGAAGCCCGGCACGGGGAGGGGGAAGTTACGCTGACAATCGAGGACGACGGGATCGGCATGCCGCCCGAGGTGCTCGCGCAGGCGACGAAACCGCTTTTCACGACCAAAGGTGACCGTCGCGGGACCGGCCTCGGCCTGGCGGTCTGCGAGCGCGTCGTCCGCGCCGCCGGCGGAGCGCTCACGCTCCAGAGCGCTTCGGGCCGCGGTACGATCGTGTCCATCGTGCTGCCGGCTTCGCGAGGCAAACGTCATGGCTGAGCGCATCCTCGTCGTGGAGGACGAAGCGACGCTGCGCCAGAACGTGGTGCGATACCTCGAGCGCGCCGGGCACCAGGCCGTCGGAGTCGAGACCCTGGCGCAAGGCACCAAGGCGCTCGAGTCGTCGACGTTCGACGTGCTCGTCACCGATCTTCGCCTGCCCGACGGCAGCGGCATGGATCTCTTGCCGGCCGTCGAGCGCACCTCGCCCGGCTGCGTCACGCTCGTCATGACCGCGTACGCCTCCATCGAGGCGGCCGTCGACGCGCTCCGGCAGGGCGCCCACGATTTCATGCTCAAGCCGCTCAGCCTGAGCGACCTGCGGCGCCGTATCGAGCACATCGCGGCGCACCGCAGGCTTGCTCGGGAGAACACCGAGCTGCGCAGGATGCTGCACGGGACGGACAGCCCCTACGAGCGCCTGCGCTGCGGCGGCCCGACGATGCGCTCGCTCTGCGCCATGCTCGACAAGGCCGCCGCGAGCGAGAGCAACGTGCTCGTGGAAGGCGAGAGCGGGACGGGGAAGGAGCTCGTCGCCCGCGCGCTCCACGAGCGCTCGGCGCGCGCGACCGGCCCCTTCGTGACGGTCGACATCCGCGCCGCCCCGCAGAACGCGGCCGAGAGCTACCTCTTCGGCGCGGCTCGAACCGCGACGGGTGAGCACCGAGACGGGCCTTTCCGCGCCGCCTCCGGCGGCACGCTTTTCCTCGACGAGGTGGGCGAGCTGGACCTCGGGCTCCAAGCCAAGCTGCTGCGCGCCGCGGAGACGAAGGAGATCCTGCCCTGCGGGGCGGAGACCGGCGTCCGGGTGGACGTGCGAATCGTCGCCGCGACGCAGCACGATCTCGAACGTCGCGTCCGCGAAGGCGCGTTCCGAGCCGACCTCTTCTATCGGCTGGGGATCGTTCGGCTGCGCGTGCCGCCTCTCCGCGAACGACTGGAGGACGTCGTGCTCCTCGCGGAGCGCTTGCTCGAACGCCACGCGGCCGCGCAGTCGAAGTCGGTCCGGTACGTCTCGCCCGAGGCGCAGGCGGTGCTCTCGCGTTACGGGTGGCCCGGCAACGTGCGGGAGCTCTCGAACGTGATCGAGCGGGCCGTCATCCTGTCGGACGGCGACACGATCACCGCCTTGGATCTCCCGACCGAGATCGGCGTCGCGGCCGGGGATGCCGGCGCGTCCCCGGCGGAAGTGGCGCCCGCCGGGGACGGGCCGCTCTCCGAGGACGCCTGCAACTTCGAACGCGCGGTGCTCGGGTTTCAACGGCGCCACCTCGCCCGCGTGCTCCGGCAGGTGAACGGAAACCGGGAGGCCGCCGCCAGGCTCCTCGGCCTCTCGAGCGCGACGCTCTACCGGTACCTCGCGCGCGCAGGCCTCAAGGGATACCAGCCGGAGAAGCCGTAGCACGGTGACGGCGCGTCTATCGGGCCGGCTCTCGGCTATCCTGCTCGTCCGTGTCCGGCTCCAGCTCCAGACCCTCCCCGCTCTCCCCGACGCTCTCGGCAACGGCCGAAGCCGCCGCCGGCGCCCGCTTCACGCCGGGCGATCTCGTCGCGGGTCGTTACGAGGTCCAGTCCGCGCTCGGCCGGGGCGGCATGGGCGAGGTCTACCGCGTGCGCGATCGAGAGCTCGACGAGGTGGTCGCGCTCAAGATGCTTCACCGCGATCTCATCGGCTCGGCGGAGATGCTGAGCCGCTTCCGTTCGGAGGTGAAGCTCGCGCGGCGCGTGACGCACAAGAACGTCGCGCGCACCTTCGACATCGGCGAGCACGAAGGCGAGCGCTTCTTGACCATGGAGCTCGTCGAGGGCGAGACGCTCGGGGAGGTGCTGGTCCGCGAGGGGAAGCTCGCGGTGCCGCGCGCGCTGGAGCTCGCGCGGGGCATCGCGGCGGGCCTCGCCGCGGCGCATGACGCAGCTGTCATTCATCGAGACCTCAAGCCCGAGAACGTGGTCGTGGGCTCCGGCGGCCGTGTGGTCGTGATGGACTTCGGCATCGCGAGGGCGAGCGCCTTCGAGGGACCGGGGCTGACCGGAGGCGGCGCCATGGGGACGCCCGCGTACATGGCCCCGGAACAGGTCGAGGGCGTGGAGGTCCTCGACGCCCGCGTGGACGTCTACGCGTTCGGCACGGTCCTCTACGAGATGTTGACCGGGAAGCTCGCCTGGAGCGGCACGTCCCCCTACCTCGTGGCCACGGCGCGGCTGACCTCGCCGCCGCCCGATCCGCGCGCCGTTCGGGCGGAGCTCGCGCCGGCGCTCGCGACGTTTGTCCTGCGGTGTATGGCGCGGGACCGCTCGGAGCGGTTCGCGGACGGGCGCGCCCTGCTCGCCGCCATCGACGAGCTCGCATCGGCGCGTGCCGACGTCGACGCCTTCGAGCGCCGGTCCGGAGCGGATGGGCTCGCCGACGACATCGCGCGGCAGCTCGTCTTGATGGACGGCAGGTCCGCCGTGCACCACCGCGTCCTGGAGGAGGTGCTCGACCTGCTCCGGTCGGCCCACGGTGGGGAGGTCGCGGCCCTGTTCGAGCGCGCCTGGCAGAAGCGCTCGTTCGAGGGACCCTACGAGCGGCCTCTCCTCGTGCTCGGCGCGCTCCGGGCGGACGCGCGCGCCGAAGGGCCCACCCACCCGCTCTTCGCCGCGGTCGCCGCCGACCGTCCCGACCCGGCCGCGGTCACCCCGGAGGCGGTGCGCGCCTCCCTGGCGCGGGAGCGGCTCGGGTACTGGATCACCGTTCGCACGAGGCGAGTCCAGACGAACGAGACGACGCGCGCGATCGCGTGGCTGTGGCCCGCGACGCTCGCCCAGTCCGGAGATCGCAGGCGTCCCCTTGCGCTCTTCGACATCGGCGCGAGCGCGGGCCTCAACCTCACGGCCGAGCGCTTGCCCCGCGCGTGGACGCGCTCGACAGGCGAGCCCATTCCCATCGCGCACGATCTCGATATCCGAAGCCGCGTCGGGTTCGACCCTCGCCCGCTGGACGTGAAGAACACCGACGACCGAGCATGGCTCGAGGCCTGCATCTGGCCGGAGCAACGCGACCGCCTCGCGCGCCTCGAGGCTGCGATCGCTGCGTTCCGTTCGGCGTCGCCCACGCCGGAGCTCGTGTTGCTCCGCGCGTCGTCCGTACCTGGGCGCCTGGAGGCGGCCTCGACCGTCGCCTCCGGCTCCCTGGCCATCGCGTACCAGACGCTCGTTCGTGGCTACATCCCCGAGGAGGAGCGATTGGTCTACGAGTCGGGCATGCGCGGCTGGCTGGAAGCCGGGGCGAGCGGCGAGCGCATCTGGGCCACGCTCGAGCTCGAGGAGATCGGCCGCCCCGACGTCTCGTGTGCGATCGATGTGCACGTCGGTGTCGGCGGCTCGGTCGAGGTCGTCCGCCTCGGACGCACGAGCTACCACCCGAGCTCCGTCGAGGTCGAGCTCGGCGCCGAGGCACGCCTTGCGGAGCTGCTCGGATGAGCGTGACAGTGGGCTTCGCCCCGAACGTCGGCTCCTACGTGGCCGCGAGCACCGTGGAGGGGGGCGCGCTCCTCGCGGTGACCTTGGCTCAGGGCGCGCGCGGGGATCATCGGGTCAGCGTCTACGACACGGCCACCTGGCGCTTGCTCGATTCGTTCCCGGCCCCCAGCTTCGCGCGTTCGGGCGTCTCGCGGCTCGTCTCCGACGGCGCCACCCTCATCGCGGGGGACGACCACACCCTGACGGCGTTCGCCGCGCGGACGGGCGCTCGACTCTGGGAGCGCAAGTTCCCGAAGCCCGACCGTCTGTCGATCCTCGACGCCGCTGGCGGACGCATCCTCGTCCAGGTCGATCAGCCAGACTACCGCGCACACATGCTCGTCTTGCGCGCGAGCGACGGCGCGGACGAGCGCAGGCTCACGGAGTCCGTTTCATCCGGCCTGACGGTGGCCGCCCTCGCAAAGGACGGAACCGTCATCGTCGCCTACCAGGAGTCGATCGACGTGCTCCGTCCTGGAGCCCCCGACGTGTCGGTCCCAACCCGGATGAAGACCCGGGGCGCCCTCGACGCGATCGCGGTGGACGAGACCGGGACCGGCGTGCTCCTCGGCAACAGATCGGGAGAGGTGTTCCTGGTCGACCTCGCATCCAAGAAGGGAAAGACGATCCTGGAGATGCCGGCGCTCGTCCGCTCGGTCGGCTTCCATCGGGGTACGCCCTGGGCGCTCGACGGTGACGGACGCTTCCGCCTCGTCGGAAAGGGCAAGAGCGCAGTGAGCGCCGAGCTCGACGCGAAGACGTACGGAGGGTTCCTCCTCGAAGACGGCTCCTGTTTCCTCCTCGGTGACTACGAGAAGCAGGTCTTCCTCGGCCGCTCGCTCCCGAAGAACGAAGTGGTCTTCTCGACCGTGCCGGGCTTCGCGTGTGAGGCTGTCGGTGTGCAGGAGGACGGCGCCTTGCTCTTCGCCGGCGGGGACGAGATCTTCCGCATCAACCCGGCTGGCGGCGCGCCGAAGAAGCTGGGCTCGGACGTCGACGACATCCAGCGGCTGGCGGACGGGACGACGCTCCTCGTGGGGGCATCGGCGCGGCACCTGCCTCGAGCGACGAGCAAGCCCAAGGTGCTCGCCAAGAAGTTCGACGACGCGGCCGTCTGCGGGGAGTACCTCGCGACGCGCACGAACACGGTCGGTGAGCTCTGGCACATCTCGACGGCAAAGCGGGCCTGGCGCGTCGACGTCGAGAAGACGTGGATCGGAGAGACAAACGACGGCCTCCGCCTGGTTCACACCGATCCCAGCGGCCGCCCGATCATCCACCTGAGCAACGGCCAGGTCTGGTGGGGTGACGCCCTCGCCACCGAAGAGGGCTACATCACCAAGCTGCCGAAGGAGGGCGCCCTCTGGATCCACCCCGATGGCCGGCGTCTCTATCTGGTCGAGGATCGAAAGATCACGCCGATCCGCGTCGACGGCTTCCGGAAGGGAAAGACGTTTGCTCCCGCCGTCGAGGCGGCCGTGGGAAAGCTCGTCTTTTCCCCGTCCGGCGAGAGGCTCGTCGTCTTTCACCGCAATGGGCGGTTCTCCACGGTCGACCTCGCGAAGGAGAAGTCGGTCGCCATCGCCACCGCAGCGACGTCGGCGGCCGAACGCAGGTCGAACGAGCTCTACGCCGTCGACTTCCGCACACCCCACGGCTGCGCTTTCAGCTGCGACGAATCGACGGTGGCCGTCACCGAGAGCGGGGGAATCACCTTCGCGCGATTCCACACGGGCGAGATCCTCGGTCGCCTCGTCATCGCGACGAACGGAAGCGACTACCTCGTCACCGACGGGACCCACTTCGACTGGCCCGGGGCGAGCAGCAAGAAGCCGATCTCGAGCGAGCTCGTCGCCCTCGAGGGCGGCCGAGCTCTCGACCTCGCCGCATTGCTCGCGCGGCGGGCGCCCGGATTGCTTGCGCGCTTCACCGCCTGAGGGCCGCCGGTGCCTGCGTTCAGCTCGGCCCGAGGTCGAGCGTCGGCGCCTCCAGAGCGGCGCTCACGGGGGTGCACCCGCCGGACGCCTCGGGGCACCCGCAGGCGTTGTCGCCGAGATCGACGAACTCCCCGGAGAAGCCGTTGAAGGTCTCCTGATCGAGGTCGAACGCAGCGCACTCGACCTCGACCGCACCGAGCGAGACCGGGACACCAAAGGCGGACACGCCCGCTCGTGCGATGTCGCCGACCACCGTGCTCGTGACGGTGAGCGAGCCTTCCCCTGTGGGGCTCGGCGTCACGATGACGCCGTCGCCCGCGGTTCCGTCCTGGCTCGCCGTGACCCCGCGGATCGTGCTCTGGTCGATGGTCCCGAACGACCCGCTGAGGAGCACGCCGACGTCGTAATGGTCCTCGACGGCAGAGCCGAGCAGGCTGAACGTCGACGGCGCCCCCGCCGGGCCATATTGCACATGCACGCCGCGACCATACCGGCCTTCTCCCGTCGGGCGGGTCGCGCGAATGGCCGACCGTTCGACGGCCACGGTCGAGCCGGCGACGAAGATGCCGGTCTCGCGGTTGTCCTCGATCAGGCAGCTTCGAATGGTCGCCGAGGACGCCGCGCCGCTCGTCGGGCTCTCTTGCACGCCGACGCCGCGGCCGAGGCGATCGCTCTCGGTCGCCCGGACGACCGTTCCCTCCAGGGTGAGCTCGGAGCCCGAGACGTTCACGCCGTTGTCGGCTGCTCGGTCCACCACGGAGTGGAGGATGAGCGCGGTCGAGGGGGCTCCGGCGTCCGCGTCTTGCTCCAGCTGGATGCCCTTGTGCGCGAAGTCGGGCGTGACCGCCACGTCACGCACCAGCGAAGCCTCGATCGAGGCGTCCGAGCTGCTCACGAAGACCGCGACGTCGTAGCTGTCCTCCACCACGGAGCCGCGAAGCACGAAGACTGAAGGCTCGCTCGTGCTCGCGTTGCGCTGCACGTTCACGCCGCGACCCTGATCGAGCGCGGCTTGTTTGGTCCGCCGGACGACGGTGGACTCGACGGTCGCCTGCGAGCCGCCCACGAAGAGCCCGGTGTTGAAGCTGTCATCCACCACGGAGCCCGTGATCGTCGCCGTCGCGCCGTCGCCGGTCGTCTGGCTGTTCTGGATGGCGATGCCGCGGCCGATGTCCTGCGACTGCAGCTCCGTCGCGCGCACGACGGTCGACTCGATTGTCGCACCCGAGCCGGTGACGCTGACGCCGACGCCCTTGCTGCCCTCGACGACCGACTGCCGAATCGTGAAGTCCGAGGGGAGATCGAAGTCGACATCGCGGCCGACCGCGATGCCTTCGCCCCCGATCCCGGCCGTGTCGGTCTCGGTGTCGCGCACGACCGTCGCCTCGATGAGGGCCGAGGAGCCGTAGATGAAGACACCGATGTCGTGGTTCTGCTCGATGAGCGAACGCCGGAGGGTGAGCGAGCCCGGCGAGCCCTGCATGGTCGTCGCGATCTGGACTCCACGCCCCGCGGTGCCGTCGGGGCGCTCCTGCGTGCGCCGCACGGCGGTCTCCTCGACCTCTGCCTCGGCGCCGACGGCGACGACGCCGTAGCCGATGTTCGAGTCGATCAAGGACCGCTCGATGCGGGCAGCCGTGGCCCCGGTCTCGCCGGTCACGAAGACGGCGGTGTTTCCGCCGTCGTGGATCCAGAGCTCGGACAGGAGCACGTCGGTCGCGTCCTCGACCTGAACGCCTCGGCCCGCGCCGCGGACGGCGAGCCCCCGCAGCGTCGTTCCCGTGGCTCCCGTCGAAATGGTGACCGCGGCGGCGGCGGCCGCGCCGGAGATCTCCACCTGCTCCGCGCACACGCCCTGGAGGACCACGGCCTTGCCGGCGATTGTGATGTCTTCGGCGTAGGTGCCGGCCGCGACGGCGATGAGCCCGCCCTCCGGGGCTGCGGCCATGGCGTCGGTGATCGTCGTGAATGGCGCAGCGGCCGACCCGTCGCTCGCGCCGACGAAGCTCGCGTCGACGTAGACGGTGTCCTGGTCCACCGGGATGTTGCCCCATTGCCCGGCTCCGCAATCGCCCACGGGGTGACAGCTGGTCTCGCCGGGAACGGCGAAGCTGCCGTCGCCGCACGGCGTTGCGGGCAGGATCGCCTCGCAGGTGCCGGCGACGCCATCCGCACCGTCGAGCTGGGACTCGAACGGCACGTGCGCGAAGCCTTCGGCGCATGCTCCCGCGAGGATGCCTGCAGGCCGGCACGTTCCGTCCTGTTGCCCCAGCGTACCCGCGGGACAGCCGTCGTCCGCGACGCCCGGCGGGAGGCACACATCGCCGACGACCCGCCCCGGCGCAGGGCAAGGATCGGGGTCTGGATCAGGCTCGGGCTGCGGTTGCGGATCGGGCTCGGGATCCGGTCGCGGCTCGTCGTCGCCGCACGCGACCGCGACCGCGAGGAGGAGGAACGGCAGCGCTCTCGGGTTCCTCATGGCGTCGGCGCCTCCGGCCCGATGGGCACGTCGGAGATCTTCTGCGCGGTCTGGGTCAACGCGACGCCCATCGTGGCAGGTGCGTCCGCCGGGGTCATGACCTGCTGCTGGACGACCCCTTCGGTGTCGTCGCCCGGCCCGAGCACGACGTTGGCCAGGCTGCTCTGCGCGCCCACCGGTCCGTCGATGAGGATGCCGTTCGTCGCGTTGTCCGCGACCTCGATGCCGTTCACCTGGACGGCAGCCCCGGCACGCCAGGCGAGGCCGAGGCCGATCTGGGCGGCGGCCGGAGGTTGGTTCGGCTCGACCGCGACGGGCACCGACTCGAGCAGGGTGCCCTTGATCTTCGTGTCGATGATGATGATGCCCTTCGCGTCGAGATCGATCCCGAGGCCCGTACCGCGGCACGCCTGGATGTCGATCGAGTCGAGCACGACCGGCGTGGTGTCGTCGGTGCCTTTGATCCAAAGGCCCGGCTTCGTGTCGATGATGATGATGCCGTGCTCCGCCATACCCGAGCTCGGCGCCGCGGCGGCGTGGTCGACGAGCATGCCGTAGGAGCCGGCCTTCTCGATCGACACATCGCGGTAATCGAGCGTGGAGCACGCGGTCACGCTCAAGCCGCCGCCCGGCTTCTGGATGGACGTGCCGGAGGGCAAGACGTCCGTGATTGTCACGTCGTTCATGCTCGCCTTGGTCCCCGCGAAATGGACGGCGGCGTAGGTCGGTTGCTGGATGACGACGTGCTCGAGGACGACGGTCGGCTGCACGGCGCAACCGCACGCGTCCGCGAGCGACGGGTCGCAGACGCTCCACATGCCGGGGCCGGCGGTCTGCGCCACGATCGATTGGCTGACGGTCACGCTGGATGCGCCTTCGATCAAGACGCCGACCTCGATTGCGGCGCGAACCTCGGAGCGCGTGACCACGACGTCCGCCCCGGCGCCCGCCTTGAGGCCGATCTGGCCCCCGGAGACGAGCACCGAGTCGATGGCTGTTTCGGTGGCGCTCCCCGCGTCGATGCCGCCCGTGACCGTGAGCCCGCGGAGCGTGGCGCCTCGGCCCGCGCCGAGCCGCACCGACTCCACCTTCACGAACGCGGCGCCGCGACCGAGCAGGCTGACCCCGGCAGGCAGCTCGACGGCGCCGTATTCGCCTGGCCCGAGCGCGATGCAGGCGCCGCTGCTCGCGTCACCGAGCGCGCCCGCGAGCTCGCTGGTGGAGCCCACCTCGATGATCTCCGCGCAGGTGACGCCGTCCGTGCAGAACGTGTCGTCACACAGCGCTCCCTCCGGGACGCCGATGCAGGCATCGCTCTCGGACGGCTCGCAGGTCACCGGAGGCGAGGTCCCCTCCTCGCAGCTCGTGACGGCGAGCGCGGCCGCGAGCGCCGAAGATGCGCGGAGGAGAGCGATCCTCCGCAGACGTGAAACCATGAAAGCGACTCCAGTAGCGAAAGCGGTCAAGCGCCCCGAGGCTCCGCGAGCGTAGCATCGAAGCCGCTCGTTTTCAGCACGTCGCGACACCTCGTGTCGTCGGGGGGCGCGATAGGCCGGGCGTCGAGCGACGCGAGCACGCGCCGCGCGAGATCTTCCGCGCGCGATCGGAGCGCGTCGCTCGAGAGCGCCGCGGCGCTGGTGTCCGCGGCGGTCAGGAGCACGCCGGCGCGGTAGGCCTGGCTCGCGTCCGCGTCGGCGATGCGCAGCGCCTCGTCGGCGTGGCGGAGGGCGGCGTCGAAGGCGCCGAGCCCGCCGTGAGCCCGTGCGAGGTTGCGGTTGATCTCGGCGAGGTCGATGCTCGCGCGGAGCTCCGTGCTGAGCTTCAGCGCGGCGCCGAGGTAGTCGAGCGCGGTCTCGTTTCTCCCGAGCGCGAGCTCCACCTCGCCGACGTTCGCGAGGAGCGTCGTCTTCACCCACGAGTCGCCGCTCCGCTCGGCGAGCTTCAAGGCCTCGCGGAAACACGTGCGCGCCTCGTGCAGGTCGCCCTGGGCGTACCGGACCGCGCCCACGTTGTTGAGCGCGCGGCTCGCCTGGTCGGGGTTGCGCCGCTCGTTCGTGACCCGGACGGCTTGCGTGTAACAACGGTGCGCGGACACGAGGTGCCCTTGCGCTTGGAGCATGCCCCCGAGCGCGTTCAAGAGCTTGGAGACCGCCTGCCGCCATCGGCTTCCGTGTTGCGGCATGCGGCGGCACTTTCGCAGGCCTCGCAGGCACGCGTCACGGCAGGCGTCGTAGCGGCGCTCTCGCCGGTGCAGTGACGCGGCGAGCGCCCACATCTCGGCTTCCTCCTCGCCGACGTCGCCGAACTGCGCCTCGGCGAGCGCGTCGTCGATCTCCGCGAGCGCGACGTCCGTCCGGCCCTGGAGCTTGCGGAGGACCGCGATTCGGTAGAACAGGCGCGCGCGCCACCGCGGGACCTCCTCGATGTCGCCCGTCTTGGGGCGATCGGTCTCCGGCACGAGCGACTCGGCGCGCCGGTAGCTCTGCTCGGCGAGGTCGAAATGTCCCATCCGGCGGAGCACGTCGCCCAGCTCGGCGCGCAACCCGACGCGATCGGGCCACGATGGTCGCTCCGCGTCGGACCTCCCCCAGGCCTGGTAGAGCTCGGCGGTGCCGGCGGTCGGCTCGCCGTCCCCCGCCATCCACTCGTCGATGCGACACGCGCGCTCCAAGCTGTCGCGCGCCTCGGCGTTTTGACCAAGCGACGCGGCGCTGGTCCCGGCGCGTCGATAGGCGGCGAGGGCGCGGCCGAGATCGGCGGCGTTTTCGTAATGGTGGCCGATCAGCGCGGCGCCGGCGTCGGGCGAGAGGCGGGGCTCGAGCCAACGCGCGACCAGCGCATGCAGGCGCCGGCGGTCCTTCCTGCCCAGCATCTCGTAGGCGACCCGGTGGGTCGCGGACTCGGCGAACACGTATTCGCGCTGATCGGGGAACGTGGACGACGCGCGCGCCCGGACGAGACCGCGATCACGCAGGATGCCGAGCAGCGGCTGGAGATCGGCCTGGAGATCGGAGCCCGGGTCGAGCACCGCGAGCAAACCGTCCCAGAACGCGGGGCCGACGACGGCCGCGCGCGCGAGCAAGAGCCGCGCGGGCGACGCGAGCCTGTCGAGCCGCGCCTGAACCACACCCATCACGGTCGTGGGGAGCTCCACGAGGCTCGCGCGCTCGGCGTGGAAGATCCACTCGTCCGTCTGCGTGTCGATGCTCCCCGTGTCGATGAGCAAGTGCAGCGTCTCGACGAGAGCGAGGGGGTTGCCCTCCGCGTGCTCGGCCAATCGACGTACGCTCTCTGCCGACAGCGCCGCCACACGCTGCAGCCGATCCCGCACCATCTCCTCCAGGTGTCGGCGCCCGAGCGGCTGAATCGACAGCCGCTGGTGGTGCGGCGCCCCTTCACCCCAGCCCGGAAACCGCTCGAGGAGCTCGGGCTGGGCGCCCAGGAGGATGAAGACCGGCGAGCCCGAGAGGCGCACGCAGAGATCGTCGAGGAGGAGCAGCGAGGACTCGTCGGCCCAATGCACGTCGTCGCAGACGATCGCCACGGGGGCGCGGCTTCGCGACAGCAGCGTGGCGAGCGACGCGGCGAGCTGGTTCTTCACCGCGGAGGCCTCGTCCTCCGAGCTCGTCGCCTCGGAGCGATCCGCCCCGCGACCGAGCAGCTTCAACATCTGCTCCACGATCTCGTCGTCGTCGACCTCGTCGAGCAGGCGATTGGTCGCGACGACGGGCGGGGGGAGGTCGGAGTCGCTCTTCGTCCGCTCCTGGATCTCGCGCAGGCCGCGGCGCAGCTTCGAGCTCACCACGTCCGCGCCGTCGTCGTCGTGGATGTGGAAGGCCGACCGAAGGACCGTCGCGACGAGCGCGTTGCCGGCCTGCTCCTTGAGGACCGAGCCGGTCGCCGAGAGGACGAGCCACTGTCGCCGGCTGAGCTCGTCGGCGACCTCGACCAACAGGCGGCTCGTGCCGACCCCGGGCGGACCGACGGCGGTCACGAGCTGGGGCCGCCGGTCTTCGGCGGCGGTCTCCGCCGCGCCGAGCAGCGCATCCATCTCCGCGACGCGTCCGACCAGCCGCGTGAAGCGCCCACAAAACTCGCGCGTGCCCCCCATGTCGAGCGCGTGTTTGCTCTCGCTCGGCCCCGTGATCCGGTAGGCGCCCTGCGAGGCCGTCTGACCGACCGGCGGGGGGAGCTGCTCGGCGACGAAGCGCCCGGACACCTGCCGATACGTGTCGCGATCGACGAGGAGCTCGCCTTCTGCGGCCGTCTGCTGCAACCGGCCGGCGAGCTTCACCGGCGCGCCGATGGCGTGGAGCTTGTAACCGCCGGTGACCTGCTCGGGGCTCACGAAGAGCTTCCCCGTCGAGATCCCCGCGCGCACCGTCGGCGCGAGGTCCGAAGCGAGCCCCATCTTCGTCGCGAGCTCGCCGAGCTCACGCTGGCAGCGGAGGGCGGCGTGGACCGCACGCTCCGCCGCGGTCGCGCTGTCCTCGTAGAGCCCGAAGTAGGCCATCATGCCGTCCACGAGGACGCGCTCCACGGCGCCGCCGAGCGCCGTCACGGCGCCGCTGAGGATACGGAGGCTCTGATCGAGGAGCTCCGCCACCTGCTCGGCGTCGAGCTGCTCGGCCGCGTGCGCGCAGGAGATCTCGGCGAAGAAGACGGTGCACAGGCGGTTCAGGCCGGTCTTTGGCGGAATGGTCTCGAAGCGCACCGTGTCCGCGGACTCCGTGCGTGGGTTGCGAGGCGTGGGGCCCATCGAGACACGCGGCGCCGATCGCGGTGTCCAAGGCAGATCCACGGCTGCCTTCAGGGCCTCCCACATGGCTTGCACGTGTGGGTATCGGCGCCGCGAGTCGACCTGGACGGCGCGGTGGAGCACGTCCTCGATCTGCCGGCTCGCCGTGACGCCGCGGGCCGCGAGGCTGGGCCGGACCTGCTCGTTCGCCGACGCGACGTAGAACTGCACCGGGTTCTTGCCGTCGAGCCCGAGCTTGCCCGAGCACACCTCGATGTAGAGGAGCGCGAGCGCGAAGACGTCGGTCCACGGCCCCACCGCCCCGTGCCTCGGGTTGAACTGCTCCGGCGCACCATAAGCGGGCGTGAACGGTGGGAGAGTCCCCGCGCGAGTGATGGCGCGCGCCATCGTCCCGCTCGAGTGCATCACCTTGGCGATCCCGAAGTCGAGGAGCTTTGCTCCTCCGCCGTCGAGCAGGAAGATGTTGGAGGGCTTGAGATCGGTGTGAACGATCTTCTCGGCGTGTGCGATCGCCAAGGACTCCGCGACCGGGGCGAGGAGGTTGAGCGCGTCACGTGGCGCGAGCGTCGGAGCACCGCGCGCGGCGAGCTCCTTCAGCTTGTCGTCGAGGGTCAGGCCCTCGAGCCATTCCATCACCATGTAGGGCATCCAGACGCCGGCGGGCGAGACCGCCGCGCCCACGTCGAGCGCCTGCACGATGCCGGTCGTCTTCCGCGAGAGCTTGTGCAGGAGCCTCGCCTCGTCGCGTACCTCCCGCAGGAACGTCGCCCGCTCCTCTTCTCCAAGCGCGGCGGGCAGCTTCAAGAACTTCACCGCGACCGGCTCCTCGAACCCGAGGTGCGTCGCGCGGTACACGATCCCGAAGCCACCCTCTCCGACGGCCGCCTCGATGAGGTAGCGCTCGTCGACGGTGGTGCCGAACCAGCCGAGGGGATCCGACGACGTCATGCGCCCGGGCAGCTTACACCTGCGGCGCCACCCAGGCTTCGCGATCGTCCCGCTCGAGCGACGCGCGCTCCGGCTCGAATGACCTCGTCCGGTGGCGTCATCGAGCTGGCGCTGCGCCTGAAGTTTCCTGGCACGTTGCCAGGACGGCTCCTGGGCGGTTCTCGTGGGGCATCGGGGTGCCGTAGCCTGCCGGCATGAGCAGGGTCTCGAGCTGGCTCGTGATGGGGGTGTTGCTCGCTACGTCGTGTAGCTCGGTGCTGGTCGTCGAAGACGAGACACGGAGCGGTCGGGAGGACCCGCCCTCCGAGGAGAGCGCTTTACCCAGCGGCGCGGGCGGGGCCGGTGCTGGCGGCACTGACGCTGGCGGGAGCGGGCATGGCGGGAGCCCGGAGGTATGCGGCCAAAGCTGCCTCGGGGCGTGCAATGGTGCTCCGGAATGGACGACGATCCGTGATTTCGGGCCCAACGTATTCCTCGACATGGCCGAGCTTCGGGGCATGGCGGTCGACGCCGACGGCAACGCGGCCATCGCGGCCTGGGTTTCCGGTCCGATCGATCTTGGCAGCGGGGTGCTCGACCCGCTTGGAGCACCGGGCGCGCAGGGCATGCGGGACATCGTGATCGCCAAGATCTCCCCCGAGGGCCAGACGTTGTGGAGCCGGAGGACGGGCAGCGACTGGGACGACGGCGTCGGCGACGTCGCGATGGATGCCGCGGGCAACATCCTCCTGGTCGGGAGCGCGTGGGACAGCTCCCTTCTGGGGACGCAATGGGGTATGGGCCCCGCCTTCGTCGCGAAGCTGGATCCAAACGGCGACTTGCTCTGGGCGCACGGGATTCCGAGCTCCGACTTGTGGGAGACGGAGTCCTGGACCGTCCGCGTGGCACCGAACGGAAATGTCATTCTCGCGGGCGCTCTCTCGGATCCGCTCGACCTTGGAGGCGGCGCCCTCGAGCCGGCGCAGTCGATGTTCCTCGCCGCGTTCGATGCCGACGGGAATCACCTGTGGAGCCGCGCCGGGCTCGGCCCGGTCGGCGTCGAGCGACCTCGGATCGACGTCGGTCCGGACAGCTCGATCACGATGGCGAGCTGGTTCGACGCCCCGCTCGACCTGGGCGGCGGAGAGATCTCCCAGCCCGGTCAGTGGAGCTCCTACGTGGCTCGCTTCGACTCCGCCGGGGGGCTCGTCTGGCAGCAGACCTTCCTCTCCGAAGGCCGACTCGTCATCACCGGGCTCGACGTCGGGCCCGATGGCCAGGTCTTCCTCGGCGGGAGCACGTGGGGTGAGGTCGACTTCGGGACTCCATTCGCCGACTCCACGAAGGAGCGGCTCTTCCTGGCAGCGCTGGACGCAAACGGGGAGCGTGTGTGGGCGGAGCGCTTCGAAGGGGCGAGCCCGGGTGGCGGACAGTTCCTTCGCAGCGTCGCGGTGGACCCAGCGGGGCAGCTGGTCGTGTTGGCTTCGGTCACTGACCAGATCGATTTCGGTGGTGGACCGCTAACGCCTGGCGATGACATCGCCTACGGCTACCTGGTCACCGCGAAGCTCGACGCCTGCGGCGGCCACCTCTGGAGCCGTCTGATAGGACAGAGCAGCTACATGGTCGATGGCGTGGTCACAGCCCTCCCATCCGGCGACCTGATCCTCGGGGGGACCTTCGGGATGTTCCCACCCTTCGAAGTCCCGCTCGACTTCGGCGACTCCCCGCACGTGCCGTCGGGTGACAGTGCGCTGTACTTCGCGCGGCTCCATCCCTGAGCCGGACGGAGGCACAACTCCCCGACGCGACCGTGGCGCCGCGATGTAAGATGCCTTCATGTCGGTCCGTGTCGCCGCTTTCTGGCTAGCCCTCGCGGGCTGCTACACGACCGACTCCATCGGCCCGCCCGACCCGCGCAGCGAGCCCGACCAGCCGAGCGGAGGCTCCTCGGGCTCGACGACGAAGAGCGCGAGCGCCTCGTCCGGCTCGACCACGTCGAGCAGCTCGACGGGCGCCGGGACAGGCGGAGGCCCCTCCTGCGGGGATGGGACGGTGGACCCGGGCGAGGAGTGTGATGACCAGAACGTCATCGACGCGGACGGCTGCACGGGCTGCGAGATCGACTGTGAGGCGACCGAGCTGAAGGATCCGACCACCGGCAACTGCTACGCGGTGTTCCCCTCCGCGGTGGATCGCGCCACGGCCGAGTCGAGCTGCCAGGCCTGGGGAGGGGGGGCCGACCTCGGCCACCTCGCGTCGATCGCCGACCAGGCCGAGAACGATCTCGTCGCCCCGCTCAGCGTGACCAACACCTGGATCGGCGCCGACGATCTCGGGGGAGACTGGGCCTGGGTCGACGGCACGCCGTACGTCTTCGAGAACTTCCAGGCAGGCGAGCCGAACTACCCCGGGATCGAGCACTGCATGTTCATGGACGCCGAAGCCAAGTGGCACGATCACGATTGCGCGGACGTTCGCCCGGCGTACCTCTGCGAGCGACGCGGCGCCGGCACGTTCTGACGTCGGGCGTGATCAATCGGCCGCTCGGCGTCCGTGGCTGACGAGGGCGCTCGCCTGTGGCCCGTGCCGTGCACGCCCTCGGGAGCAGGGGAGGGAAGGAGCGGAACGTGAACACGATCGCGACCAGCGGTGGCGTCGAGATCTACTACCGGGACTGGGGACCGAAGGACGGGTCCCGTCAGCCGATCGTCTTTCATCACGGCTGGCCACTCAGCGGAGACGACTGGGACGCGCAGATGCTCTTCTTCTGGAAAGCGGGGTATCGCGTCATCGCACACGACCGACGGGGCCACGGTCGTTCGACCGACACGAGCTCCGGCAACGACATGGACACGTACGCCGCGGATGTGGCGAGATTGGTGACGCACCTCGACCTCCGCGACGCGATTCATGTCGGCCACTCGACCGGCGGAGGGGAGGCGACGCGATACGTCGCGCGGCACGGGAAGCAACGGGTCGCCAAGCTCGTCCTCATCGGCGCCGTGCCGCCGCTGCTGGTCAAGACGCCGCGCAGCCCGGACGGCATTCCGAAGGAGGTCTTCGACAACCTCCGCGGGGCGTACGCCGCCAATCGAGCGGCCTTTTATTGGGACTTCACCGTCCCGTTTTATGGGTACAACCGGGAGGGGGCCACTCCGAACGAGGCCGTGCGACGGAACTGGTGGCGCCAGGCCATGATGGGCGGCGCGCTCGCCCAGTACGAATGTGTGAAGGCCTTCTCGGAGACCGACTTCACGGAGGACCTGCAGATGATCGAGGCGCCCGTCGTCATCCTGCACGGCGAGGACGACCAGATCGTTCCCATCGCCGCCTCGGCCAGGGTCACGGCGAAGATCGTCAAGAACTGCGTGCTCAAGACCTATCCCGGTCTGCCCCACGGGATGGCCACCACACACGCCGACCGCATCAACCAAGACCTCCTGCAGCTCATCCGACGCTGACGCCGGATCGGAGAGAACCCATGAAGATCGTCGTCATCGGAGGCTCCGGCCTCATCGGCTCCAAGCTCGTCGCGCTCTTGAGAGAGCGCGGCCACGAAGTGGTCGCGGCCTCCCTTGATTCTGGGGTGAACACGATCACCCGCGAAGGGCTGGCAGAGGCGCTCGAAGGCGCCGACGTCGTGGTCGACGTGTCCAACTCACCCTCCTTCGAGGATGAGGCAGTGATGCGCTTCTTCCTGACCTCGACGAGCAACCTCCTCGCGGCGGAGAAGGCGGCGGGCGTGAAGCACCACGTTGCGCTCTCGATCATCGGGGCGCACCGCGTTACCGACAGCGGCTATCTCAGGGCGAAGGCGGCGCAGGAGGATCTCATCCGAGCCTCCACAGTCCCGTTCACGATCGTCGAATCGGCGCAGTTCTTCGAGTTCATCGAACGAATCGCCAACGACGCGACCCAGGACGGCGTCGTGCACCTGCCGCACGCGCGCCTCCAGCCGATCGCGGCGGACGAGGTAGTCGCCCAGCTCGCGGAGGTCGCCCTCGGGCCTCCGCTCCACGCCGTGATGGAGATCGCCGGCCCCGAGGCCATTCCCCTCGACGATCTCGCTCGCGAGGTCCTCCGCGCGCGCGCCGACGACCGAGAGGTCGTGGCCGACGACCAGGCGCGCTACTTCGACGCGCGGCTCGACGACCAGTCGCTGACCCCGGGACCAGACGCGCACCTCGGGAAGCTCAAGCTCGGAGAGTGGCTCGAGCGCCGCTAGATTGGTCGGCGCTCGGCATGCGCGACGTGTCAGAATCGGCGCACGCTCGCCGTCACGGCCGTCATGACCAGCCCGCTGCGCACCGTCCGCGTCACCCGGTACCTCCAGCCCCTCAAGCAGGGCGGCTCGGTTCCGGCGCTCGTCGAGGCCGACGACGACGGCACCTACGTGGTCAAGCTGCGCGGGGCAGGGCAGGGTGAGAAGGTGCTCATCGCGGAGCTCGTGGCCGGAGAGATCGGGCGCGCGCTCGGTCTGGCCGTACCCGAGCTGGTCTTCGTCGATCTCGACCGCGCCGTCGCCGACGCCGAGCCCGACCCGGAGCTGTGCCTGCCTCTCGAGCGGAGCGCCGGGCTGAACCTCGGCCTCGACTTCCTGCCCGGCAGCATCACCTACGACCCGCTGGTCGGGCCGCATCCCGACGCAGAGACGGCCGCGCGCATCGTCCTCTTCGACGCGTTCGTGGCCAACGTGGATCGAACGGCACGCAACGCGAACCTGCTCACGTGGCAGCGGCGCACGTGGCTCATTGATCAGGGCGCGGCCCTGTACTTCCACCACGGCTGGGGCCCGGAGGACGTGCGCGCCGGCAGCGCAGACCCGTTCGAGGAGGTGCGCGATCACGTCTTGCTCGCGCGCGCCGGCGACGTGTCTACCGCGGGGGCTCACCTCGCGCGCACGCTCGAGGAGGGGACGCTGGACCGCGTCGTCGATCTCATCCCCGAGGCCTGGCTCGCCGTCGACCGCGCGTTCGCCGACGTGGCCTCCCACCGCGACGCCTACCGCACGTGGCTGCGCGCCAGGCGCGAAGCGATCGACCTCCTGGTCGAGACGACGGAGCGGGCTCGTGGCTGATCCGTACGAATACGCCATCATCCGCGTCGTGCCGGACATCGTCCGGGAGGAGTTCCTCAACGTCGGCGCGGTCGTCTTCTGCGCGTCGCGAGGCTACCTCGAGGGTGCGGCCGAGCTCGACGAAGCCCGCATCCACGCCCTCGCCCCCCGGGCCGACCTCGAGCTCCTCCGCGCACATGTCGAGGCGATCGTCCGGGTATGCCGCGGGGAGGGCCCATTGGGATTGCTCCCGGCTCGCGAGCGCTTTCAATGGGTCGTCGCCCCTCGTAACGCGGTCGTACAGACGTCATGCGCTCACGGCGGCCTCACCGACGACCCTGCAGCGGCGCTCGCTCGCATCTTCCGGAATATGGTCGGTTAGCTCGTGCCCCAGGGCACGACGAGCGCCCGGATGAACACGCCGAGGAGCGACCCGAGGAACACGAGCGCGCTTCCGATCACGACCAGCGCCGAGCCCGACCCCATACCGGCCAGGCCTGCGAGGACGGAGACCCCGAGGAGCCAGATGAGCAGCCTCCCTTTGCCCGCGCAGGCAGCGGCGCCGATCGCCGCGAACAAGGTGCACACGATGATGAGGGGAACGACGAGGAAAAATACCTCGGCCATGCGGACGCCCAGACTCAGCGCCACCCAGACGACCAAGATGCAGCCGAGCAGGCATCCAACCCATGCGCCTCGCGCGGGCAGATTCACCTCGCGCCTCGCCTTCATCGGTCTGGGCACGACGACTCGTTTGGCAGGCTCGGCCGCAGGGCGCCGGTAGAACCAGGTCGCGATGCCGGCTGCCGCGGCGGGGCAGCAGAGCAGCCGCCACCGCAGGGGGTCGTGGTCCGCCGGCCAGACTACGAAGACAGACACCACGCAGAGGAGCGCGAACACCATCGCCGCGCGGAGCTGCGGCGCGTTCACGGCGGGCTCGAGCGCCTCGTGGACGGCGCCCCAGGCCTCCCGGAAGGGGCCCGTCGGCTTGGCGGTGCTCGGCTCCGGGCGGTCGGGAAGGGCGGCGAGCACCGCCACCACCACGTAATGGAGGCCCGGCACCAGCACGAGGAACCCGAGGTACTCGCGCCTTCCGGCTGCGGCCGCGCGCCGAACGCTCATCGAGACCGCCACCCAGACGAACGGCAACGCCGAGAGCGTCAAGGCCAGGCCTGCCGGGCCCATCACCGCCTCGGGCCGGGCGAAAAACGGGGTCAGGAACGTCAGCGGGTCCAGGACCCGGCCCGCGAGCCGCGCCACGAGCGCGGCCTCGACCGCGTACCGAAGCAGGAAGAGGACCGCCCCCCAGCGGAGGTAGGCGCGTCGCGTCACCTCCTCCGTGAAGCCGAAGGGGACCTTCAGGGTCGACGCGTGGGCAAGCTCCATCCGCATATCCGTAGGGTCGCGGCGAGCTCGCTGCCGGTGCCACCAGAGGAAGAAAAAGAACAAGAAAGAAGACGTGATCCGCGCGAGGAGCCCGCCCTTGCGGGGCCGACCCCATCAGGGGCATCCTGCTCTCCATGCGTTCTCTCCTCCTCGCGCTCACCCTCGCGCTCGGTGCCCCCGTCGTCCTCGGCGGCTGCGACAAGATCAAGGACCTCTCCGGTGACAAGAAGGCCTCAGCCGAGAAGGACGACGACGAGGACGACGACCGCGACAAGAAGAAGAAGAAGAAGGAAGAGAAAGCCGACGCCAAGTCGGGCGCGCCGGCGTCTTCGGGCGCCCCGTCCAGCGCCCCGGCCACGCCAGTCGCTGCCGGCGCCGCGGCCTCGCTCAAGCACATGCCCGCCGGCTGTCAGGTCGTCCTCACCCTCAACGCGAGCAAGGTGCTCGCCCACCCGATCGTGGCGAAGGAGATCGTCCCGCTCATCGAGCAGAAGCTGAGCGCGCCGCCCGGCAGCGACGAGGACGTCAAGAAGCTGCAGGAGTTCCTCAAGGTGACGGGGCTGTCATTGAAAGGCCTGCACGACGGCGCGTTCTGCGGGATCGGCTTCACGAAGGGCAAGGGCGGCGACACCTGGGGGCTCGCCATCGGCGCCGACCTCAAGCCCGACTCGATCGTGCCCGCCTTCGAGAAGGAGGGCGGGGCCACCGTCCTCGACGTCGACGGTCGCAAGGCGCTCCAGGCCAAGAACGGCATGGTAGGCGGTCAGTTCGCCGACGGCGTCGCGGGCCTCGCCACCAACACCGACGTCTTCAAGAAGATGAACGCCGCGTCCGCGCCTACCTACAAGGTCGATGCGAGCCGCGACTTCTCGTTCGTCGTGAGCGAGGAGCTGATCAAGACCGCGATCAAGGACGACAAGAAGACGCCCGAGCCCATGAAGGCGATGAACGGCGCGAGCGGCTTCATCGATCTCGGCGCGGGCAAGGCGGAGGTTCGCCTCGTCACCGGCTCCCCGGAGGACGCGAAGAAGCTCGACGGCCTCGTCGCGCTCCTCACCGGCGAGTTCGCCAAGGACCAGAAGCCAGGCTCGCTCGAAGAGACGCTCTTCAAGACCATCAAGACCCGCATCGACGGGAGCGACGTGGTGCTCGAGCTTCCCATCCCCGAGGCGATGCTCTCGCAGGCGGCTGCTTACGTGGTCGCCGAGCTGAAGAAGGTGAAGTGAGCGCGTAGCGACGCGCGCTCGTCGAGCAACAGCCTGCTCAGTGCAATCGGTTGCGCGCCTGCGGATGCCTCCGCAGGCGTGACGGCTCGGCGGAGGCGCCAATCCCGCAGATTCGGCGCTTCGACGCGTTGGGCCCGGACATTGCGAAGCGCGCCCGCATGACCACCTCGACTTGCGCCTCCCTTCTTGGTCTCGCCGGCTCTGTCCTGCTCGCGTTGGCGGTGGGCTGCGGCGACAGCGACAGTGACAGCTCGACCGGCGGAGGGGGTGGCGGCACGACCGCGACGACGTCGGCGACGACCGGCACGACGACCGCGTCCACGACGACGAGCACGACCGGAGGGATGGGCGGTTCGGGCGGGACGGGCGGTGGCCCCGAGCTTCCAATGCTGGACGCGCAGAAGGTCGGCAATCCGCTCTGGGAGCCCGTCGACTACCACCAGTTCTCGGCGGAGCTCGGCAGCGGCTTCAGCAACTTCGGCACCATCACCGCTGCGCTGCTGCCCCCGCCGAACCATGTCGATCACCCGGATCTCGGGGTCGGTCCGGGCGCCGCACATGCGGGCCCCTACGATGGTGAGCTCGCCGCTGGCGTCCTCGCCGAAGGTTACGTCGACAAGAAGAGCTACCCCCAAGCCGAGGGCCTCCTGCCGTTCGGAGTCATGTCGGTCTTCATGGTAGTCCCGAGCGCGGGCGCGCCGACGGGCTCTTCCCCCGACTCGGCCTCCGGCCCCATCATCCCCAACACCGTCTTCCCGATCGTGGTCACCGTCGGTGCCTATCAGGACGACATGGAGCTCGATGGCTACGGCTTCGGCTTCGAGGTCCCGCCGCTCGACGACGCGCTCGATCCCCCGTTCACCGTGGACGGCCACAGCCACTTCCCGATGTTCAACGCGGTGGTGTTCGACGGCATGTCGGCCATCCCCGGCACCATCGAGACGCGAATCCAGATGACCGACGCGAATGGCGACGGCTGGAACCTGACGTATTCGTCGAACGCCTTGTGACGGCGCGTGCCAGCCGGACTGGTCGCGGCGCAGTCAACCTGCGCCGCGCGCAAAATCGCTCGGCGAGCACCCGGCGAGCCTGGAGAATGCGGTGCTGAAAGCGCTCGCGGATTGGTAGCCGATCCTGTCGGCGACCTCCGCGAGCGGAGGTCGCTCTCGCCGGAGCGTTCGGGCGTGGAGAGTCGAAATAGAAGCCGAAGGCCTGCGCGCTCGGATCTTACGGCTCGTCCAGCTTCGTCAGCTCCGCCTCGAGCACCGCGAGCTGCTCGCGGACGTCGCGCAGCTTCTGGAACGCATCCGTCACGAGCTCGCTCACGCCGCGCTTCTGCTCACGCGGGAGCACTTCGATCGTGTGGAGCGCCGCCTCGAGCTCTCGCTCTGCGGTCTCCACTTCGGTTTTGGCGCGGACGATGCGCCCGGTGATGGCGTTTTTCTCGCCGCCGCTCACAGGGCACGCACGTCGCCGAGGAGCTTCTCGACGATCGCCCAGTCGAACAGGTCGAGCCCCCGCGGGCGAGCGGCCTCCTGCCACTCGCGGCTGGCGGCCCGGAGCGCGTCCACGCGCGTAGCCCCCGATTCCACCATCGTGAGCGTCTCGCCGCCCACGCGCTTGCCGCGGATCTCCACGCGCCAGCCCACCTCACCCGCGTCGAGCGCCTGAACGTTGACGGTCAAACGGCCGTCCCCACACGCGAGATCGTACTCACGGGCCCGTGGGGTCCGGAGCTGGTCGACGATGCGGAGGTTTTCCGCGCTGGAGCCCTTGGCGCTCATGATTCAGCTTGGTCGAGCCCGCGGTGAAGCGCTGCTTCGCCGCGGGCTCTTCCGATCACCAACCGCGGTGCCCGCCGCGCGAGCCGCCGCCGAAGTCGCCGCCGCCACCACCGCCACGAGCGGGGCGCTCCTGCGCTTCGTTCACGCGGATGGGGCGGCCGTCCACCATCAGGCCGTTCAGCTTCGAGATGGCCTCGCTGGCCGCAGCCTCGTTGCCCATCGTGACGAACGCGAAGCCGCGGAAACGACCGGTCTCCCGGTCGGTCGGCAGAGCGACCTCGCGGACTTCGCCGCAAGCGGCGAACGTGTCCTGGATGGTCGCCTGGGTGGTGTTGAACGAGAGATTGCCGACGTAGAGACGATTGCCCATGGCTGAGAGTGCTTTCGAGGCTTCGTGCGCCGCACTTGCCGTGCGGCCTAGCCCAGTCGCCCATGCCTCGGAGAACGACCAGGCTGCGTCACCCGACCCCTAGATGGGTCGTTGGCGGCGCGTACGCTGCGTCAACAAGTCTTCCGAGCGAGCCGTATCTTCAGAAGTGCTTCGGAAGAGAGAACGACGGGCCAAGCAGCCAGGGACGTATCGGACGCTTCATACGTAGCTCGGGAAGGAGAGCCTGGCAAGGCGGACGCGTCGGAGCTCCATCCTGACCATGCGCCGCTCAAGGAATCGCCTGGCCGTCGTACACGAAATCGTACCCGTACGCCTCGATCAGCTCGGTGCGTCGTTCCCGCTTCGGGCCGGCCCAGCGACGGTAGCGCAGGACCTGGCCGTAGGTGAGCAGCTGGTAGAGTGCGGGCAAGAGGTCGTCCGGCTCCGCGAAGACGTCGCGAGCGTCGCGGGAGAAGAGGTAACGAAGGGCGCGGGCCGCCGTCCGGGGCTCGCAGAACGCGCTGCGGATGAGCGCGAGCGCGATCGTCCTCCGCGCGCCGGCCGCGACGACGTGTGGTCTCCCCGACGGGGATCGCGTCAGAGCGTCGACGAAGACGTCGTCCGGCATGAGACAGACGCCGTTGCAGGCTCGCGGGTTGGACTCGAGCAAGTGGAGCGAGCCGTCGGGAGCGCGGCGGAAGTCACACGAGATCTGCCCGTGATAGCCCACCGCGAGGACGATCCGCCGGACCGGCTCGAGCGTGTCGGGGGCGTCCACGGCCTCGATGACGATGCCGCTGCCGTGCTCGAGCTCCACCGGGTGGACGTAGCTCACGTGGGCGGTCAACGTGCCGTGCTGCGCGACGCTGAACGTGCAGATGTCGTGGCCGTCGATCCACTCCTGCACGATCCACGGAAGGTCTTCGGTGGGGACGCAGCTGCCGACGTAGACCACGCCGGCCAGCGGACCTTCGTTGGTGAGCAGGCGGGTGGCGCCTCGTGAGTAGACCGGCCTCGCCACGTAACGTGGGAACTGAGGGAGCGCCTCATGCAGCGTCCGGCGGCTCGTGACGACGATCGACCGTGGAGCCGAGAGCCCCAGGGAGCGCACGAGCGCGTTGAACGAGCCCTTGTGGTGCAGCGTGAGCAGGGTGTCGAAGGTCGAGGTGAACACCTCGCAGCGAGGCCCGAGCTCGCCCATGTGCCGCGCCAGGTAGAACGCTTCCTCGAAGGTCGGCAGCACGAGATCGATGGCCTCGCGCCTGACCACGTCGCGCACGTCGGCGAGAAAACGCGCCGGATCGAGGCGCGGCCCCGCGGTGGTGATCCGACGGCTCACGTATCTCGAGTGACTTCCCGGCGAGCTGGCGAAGCTGTCGAGCGCGACGACTCGATGCCCGGCCCGGCCGAGCTTGCGTATCTCGTCGAGCGCAAACGGCTGTCGCGTCGCCGAGACGAGGACGTTCACGGTGCCCCCCTCACCGGGGCGCGGCCCGGCGCGCCCCCGCGCCTCAGCGCCCAGGCGCCTGCTCCGCCCAGCAGCGCGAGCGCGAGGTTGAAGAGCCCGAAGAGCACCGCGATGACCGCCGCGCTCTCCGCGCTGAGCCCGGCGAGCCCCAGCACCGAGACCATGCCCAGCTCGCGTACGCCCCAGCCTCCCATCCCGAGCGGCAACGTCGCCGCGGCGAGCACCACGGGAACCAGGACAAACGCGTCATGAAGCCCGAGCGGCACGTGCAGGCCACGCGCCAAGGTGTACACCGCGGCGACCTGCGTCGACTGGAACAGGAGCGACAGGCCGAGCGTCGGCGCCGCGTTTCGAGGATCGAAGAGGAGCGCCCGGCCGTCGTTCGCCACGGTCTCGAGCGCGCGCAGCGGCCGAGCCGTCGCGCCGCGTACGAACCTGCCGGCGGCGCACAATGCCGCGACGACGGCCACGCCGAGCAGGGCCACCGCGAGGACCGTCCCTGCGACCTCGCGCGGGGCCAGCCCTCGGTAGAGCGAGGGCGTGGCCGCCAGCATCATCAAGCAGAGCGACGCGAACCCGGCGAGCAGATCGATGGCGACGCTCCGCGCCGCGACCCGCAGGTCGATGCCCTCCTCACGCGCCAGCCAGACCCGGGCCGCGTCGCCGCCGACAGAAGCGGGGAGCGCCTGCCCGACGGCGTTGCCGAGGAGGAACACGGCCACCCCGCGCCTCCACGGCAGCCGCTCGCCGAGCGCCGAGAGGATGAAGAGCCACCGCGTCGCGCCCGACGCGAGCTTCGCCGCGAGCGCGAGGACGGTCAGCGCGGCGGCCGCTCCGCCGAGACGCCCCGCGACCGACCAGGCGGCGCGCAGATCGATCTTCGAGAGCACGTACGCCACCAGCCCCACCGAGACGCCCCAGCGTGCGCCGTGCCACGCACGACGACGCCAGATCCGCCCGGGGCTGGAGCGCATTTCGCCCATGTCTGGGCGTGGGCACGAACCACGCCACGGTGTGAACGTGACGCAGGGCCCCGGGAGCCGCGAGACACTCGTGAATGGCGAATCCGGAGTTGGTCACGTCGTCGATCCGCTTCGCCTCCCCATTGCCCGGTCGAAGGCTGCGCGCAGGTCGGCGAACGTTCCATCCTAGCCAGTCGACCGTGACCAGCGTCACCGAGGACGACCGCCCAGGCTACCTCCTCTCCCACACCTTCGATTCGTATGGCACGCGCTGGTTCTCTTGCCCGCCCCGAGAGCAAGTGACGCTTTTGATCCCCCCCTTTGCGTGCACGTTGCGTACCACCGAGCGGTGCCCCAAAAAGTCTGGATGGTGGACACATCAGAGGACGTTTCGGCCGTGGACGATGTCCTCTCTTGAGGACATCGATTCACGCTTCCGGAGCGAGTGCTGTATCGTCGCCGGCATGGACGAAGCCAGCGCGGGTCAATCCGCGCGTTTTGTCATCGAAGACGAGCTCGGAGAGGGGGCGTTGGGCCGCGTCTTTCGGGCACGCGACAGCGCCAGTGAGATGCGCGTGGCGGTCAAGCGGCTCCGGCGAAAATCCGCCGATGACGCCGTCTGGCTGAAGCGCGAGTTCCGCTTCGTCGCAGAGCTGGCGCATCCGAACCTGGTGGAGCTCTACGATCTGGTGGTCGAAGAGGACGACGTCCTGGTCTCCATGGAGTTGGTGGACGGCGTGCCTTTCCCCGAGCATGTGCGGAAGGGCGGCAGCACGGCGGACGACGGCTTGGTCGCGCGCCTCCTCGGAGCAGCCGCACAGCTCGCGGCCGGCTTGAACGCGCTACACGTCGAGCGCCGTCTCCATCGGGACATCAAGCCGGGGAATGTCCTGGTCGACGATTCGGGGCGCGTCGTGCTCCTGGACTTCGACATGGGGTTGTGGGACCTGCGGAACGAGGGCGAGTGGAGCCACGGAACGAGCGGCGGCACACCGGCCTACATGGCGCCCGAGGCGCTGTTTGGAAAGGCGACCCCAGCCTCCGATTGGTACGGAGTCGGCGTCCTGCTCTTCGAGACGTTGACCGGCCGCTTGCCTCTTCCCTCTGCTCCTGCCGTCCGAAGACGTCCGACCAACGTCTCGCCCGACCTCGTCATCCCGGCAGAGCTGGACCAGCTCGTGGTGGACTTGCTCGATCCGGACCCCGCACGTCGGGCCGGGTTCGAGCGAACCGCCTCGACGATGCGGCGGCTCGCAGGCGGCGGCATGCCAGCGTGGTCTCCGCCGGCTGGCGCAGGGTGGCAACCGCCGTTCGTCGGAAGGCACCAGGAGCTACAGCTCCTCGACGAAGAGTGGCGTCGCGCACGGAGCGATCGCGCGCTGCCCGTGACCGTGACCGGGCCGTCGGGTATCGGAAAGTCCGCTCTCGTGCGTACCTGGCTGGCCCGCGCTGCTCCGCCACCGACGGCCGTCCTGTACGGTCGGTGCAATCCGCATGAGTCCGTGCCCTATCGGGGGGTCGACGGGGTGGTCGACGCGCTGAAGGGCCTCCTCGAGCGTCTCCCGGTCGCCGCGCTGCCCGAGCATCTCGAGGAGCTCGCCGTGATGTTCCCGGCTCTCGGGGGAATCGCCGGCAGCCGAGGCCCGGGCGGCTCGGCGACGTACGTGCGCGCGCACGCGGTCGACTCTCTCCGTCGGGCGATTCGCGCGGTGAGCGGGGAGGGGATCGTCATCTGGATCGATGACCTTCAGTGGAGTGGTCGAGACACCGTCGAGCTGCTCGAGGAGCTGCTGCGCGACGATTCCTTGGGGCGCGTGCTGTGGTTGTTCACATCGCGGAGCACCGAGCCATTCCCCGCGTCGATCGAGAGAACGGAGCTGCAGCTCGGTCCACTCGACCGGACCGAGACCGCCGCCCTCCTCGACACCGTGCAAGCGGCGGCCGAGCTGCCGCTCGCGCGGCGCCGTCAGCTGCTGGAGGAATCGGCGGGGTCGCCATTCGTCGCGAGTGAGCTCGCCCGTTGGCTCGCGAGCTCTCCAGGAGCGAGCGCGGACGTCGACGGCGCTCAGGTGATCGGGCAGCGGGTCGCCGCGCTGCCGCGCGCGGCGAGAGAGGTGCTCGAGCTCGTCAGTGTCGGCGCGCTGCCGCTTCCGCGCCGGATCGTCCTCGAGGTAACTGGCGTCTCTCCGAGCGAGCCGTGGCTCGCGCACCTGCGTGCCGAGCGCTTGCTCCGCCGCAGCGCCGATTCGACGCAGCTCGCGTTCGAGGCGATCCACGACCGGATCCGCGAAGCCGTCGTGAGCCAGCTCCCGGCCGAGCGACGCCGCTCGCTCCACCGGAGGCTCGCGGAGGCGAGCGAGGCGCAGCCGCGCCACGAGCCCGACTTCATGCTGTACCACTGGTGCGAAGCCGGCGAGCGAGATCGCGCCATCCCTTATGCGGTTGCGGCGGCGCGACGAGCCGAGGCCGCCCTCGCCTTCAACCGGGCAGCCGAGCTCTATGGTCGTGCGCTGGAGCTCGGCGCGGCTGAGCCGAACGAGATGCGCACTCACATGGCGCGGGCGCTCGCGCGGGCGGGGAGGACCAATGAAGCCGCCGCCGTCTACGAAGAGACGCTCGCGGCGTTGCCCCGGAGCTCGCCGCAACGGCACGAGCTCCTACGCGAGCGAGCCGAGCAGTACTTGCGCGGGGGCGATCGAGCAAAGGGGCTCGCGGCGCTGAAGGAGTCGCTGGCTCACCAGGGCTTGGGCTACCCGGCCACCGCGTCTTCCGCCCTGTTCACGGTGCTGAAGAACCGCGCGCGCATCTGGTGGCTGGGTGGAGGCCTCAAGGAGCGCCTCCGTCGTCCCGACGCCGACGAGCTCTGTCAGCGCTCGGACGCGAGCTGGTCGGCCGGGCTCGGGCTGAACATGTTCGACATGATGCGCTCGTTCGCGTTCCAAACGGACCACGTCCGGCTCGCCCTCGAGTCGGGGGACGACCTGCGACTGCTCTATGCGCTCTCCAGCGAGGTGGTGTATCGCGCCTGCGAAGGTGGGCCGAAGAACAGGGCCTATCGGGAGCGGCTGACACATCGCGCGCTCGATCTGAGCCGCCGAGTCGGATCGGCGGACGCGACGGCCATGATGGAGCTCAGCTTCGGCGTCGGTGAGTATTTCAGCGCGGCCTTCGACGAATCGATTGTTCTGCTCGACCGCGCGCACCGAGCGTTCGCCGCCCGCCAGGAAGGGATCACGTGGGAGGTGCTGAACTGCCTGATGTATCGCGCCTGGTCGCTCCGGTGGCGTGGCGATCTCGCGCAGATGCGGGCGGAGTCCGAGGAGGCCGTGCGGTCCGCGCGGCACCAGGGCAACAAGCTCGCCGAGATGGCCCTCAGCAATGCGCACGGAAACCTGGCCGTCCTCGCCTATGAGGGCAGCGAGCGTGCGGCCCAGATCGCTGACGAGAGCGTGCGGCCGTTCGAGGGCGGAGACTTCCAAAGCCCGCAGTACATGCATTTGCTCGCCAGAGCCCACTGCGATCTCGCAGCCGGAAACGGTGAGGCTGCCTGGCGGAGGGCTGCTGCCGCCTGGCCGCACCTGCGCTCGCTCGGCTTCTTTCGCATGCAGCTCTTCCGGACGGAGCTCTCGTACCTGCGTGCTTGCGCGGCGATCGCCGCAGCGCGGGCGATGCACGCGGAGCGTCGGAAGTTGCTCCGCGAAGCGGAGGCCACCGCGCGTGCGCTGTCGGCTGACGATTCTCCGGTCGCCCAGGCGCTGGGGTGCATCCTCGCTGCGGGGCTCGGTGGGGGGCCGATTGCCGGCAGCCGGGTGACCGCAGCGGCGGATGCGGCCGCGCGAGCAGGGCTTCGAATGCACGAGGGTCTGCTGAGGTGGCGGCAAGGCCGCGACTCGAGCTGGCTCGAGGCGCAGCGAGTGCCGGACCCGGCGCGGCTCGCACGGGCGCTCTTGCCTGCCGCCCTGCTATCCGAATAGGCGTCAGCGCGGTGATCGCTGCGCGACGAACTTGCGCGCCGTCTCCGCGGCCTCACCCGCAGCGAGGATGATCGCCTCCGCGCGCTCCAGGAGCCGCTCCGGGGCGAGCGGAGGCGGGGCGCCGCGCACGGGCTCCTGCCCGAGGAACTGGCGGGCGATGTTCGTCATGTTCGTGAAGGCGCCCGTCGAGAGGACAGCGACCAGGTCAGGAAGGTCCATGAAGTGACCTTGCCCCATTCGATAGAGAATGCGGTCGAAGGCCTGCGCCGCGAGGGCCCAGGCGGGCTCGGACTGGCGATACAGCTTCGGGAACGACTCCTCGTCCTTCGGCTCCGGGTCGCGCCAGAGGATGGCGAGCACCGCGCGCTTGGCCGCCTCGTTCGCTGCCTCCATGGTCGCGAGATCGGTGTCGGTGCGGACGTAGTCTGCGGCGAGGAGAAGATTCGGGATGCGCAGCTGCGCCTCGGGCCTGAGCGAATAGGAGCCCCGAGGGTGAATGAAGAGGGGCGTACGTGGCTCCTTCGCCAAGGTGGTGGGCGACGACAGCGCGTTGTCGTCGACGTGAACACTGACGGCCAGAAGGCGATCGAGCTCCCTGACGTGCGGGTCCGTGTGCTCGCCTTCCACCGCCTGAAGCGTGTCCCTCATTGGGAAGCCGAACAGCATGGACTCGGAAAGACGCGGCGTTCTGCCCGGCTCGTTCAGCGCGTCCTTGAGCTGGAACCAGACCTCTCGTTTGAACTCCGCGAGGCTCGGGCCATCCGCGGGGACCACCGAGGGCAGCGCCGGCTCCACGCGCTCGAGCTTGCCGTCGTATTCGATGTGAGTCCGAGCCGGACCCCTGGCCTTCCAGTTCGAGACGATGACCGACAAGATCCCCTCGATCTTGCCCCCGGAGCTTTCGTTGAACTTTTTGATCTTCGCCAGGTCGCCTGCCGTCTTCCAGAACGGTAGCTGGGATACCGACGTCAGGGACCAGGCAGAGCCCGGATAGAACATGTGGCCGAAGAGCGGCGCCATCTCCTCGCGGAGATAGAACTGGAGCCCGACCATGGGGGCCGTGGGCTCGGCCCGGATCGAGAGGAGGCGCTGCAAGCCGCCGTCGAACGCCCGCATCTTCGTGGCGGAGTCGTCGAGCTTCTTGGGGCGCTTCGAGTCCCCTTCGGGCGGGTTCTTCTGCAGGAGCGATTGCACGGCCTCGATCGGCAGGGCCAGGATGATGGCATCGAAGAAGGGCGCGTCTTCCCCCCGCTTGGTGCGCTTCAGCCCGGGAAGCTCGCCGTCCTCCTCGTCGAAGAGCGCCGCCGCCGTGTCGTTGCAGCCAGGAAGCTGTTTGAAATAGACGCGGTCGATCGTGCCGGTCCGCTCGTCGAAGGAGAAGCCCTCGAGTTTATGGAGGAGATGGAACCTCACGCCGGCCTTGCTCAGGTGCTCGCGCCAGGGCTCGAGCCAGGCGACCTGCGTGGGGCCGGCCAACACCTGCTCCATGTGGAGGCCGCGCTCGCCGGAGAAGTCGAACGCGAACCGGAGCATCATGTTGCCGAAGCTCCTCGCGCTGCACACGTCCGGCTTCATCGCGTTGAGGCCGCGGGGGATCGCCTTGAGCAGCGGCTCGAAGCCAGGGGAGTAGCCCCCCTTGTCGAGCCCGACGTACTCGAGCCACGAGAGGTCGTCGTACTCGCCGTCACGGCGCTCCGGGCAGCTGGTGATGTACTTGAGCAGATACCAGCCGAAGAGCGCGTAGTCCGACTCGTTCCCCATGGGGGAGTTGCCGAACGACTCTCTCAGCGCACGCAAGAGCGCCGTGCCACCGTGAGGGAAGGGACGAACGACCCGGCGCAGCGCGCCGTCGAAGGAGAAGCCGGCCTCGGTCGAGCCGACCAGCCGGTCCGCCACGTGGGCCGCACGGAAGCCGGTCGGCTTCTCCTTCCGCTCCTTCTCCCTTTCATCCGGCGAGACGGGGATCTCTTTCATCGTCTCGATGACGTGGCGGTACGTGTGCGGGAAGAGTCGAAAGCCGTGCTCGCCGATCCAGAACTCCTTTGGAGGCCTCGTGCCTGCAGCGGTGAAATGGTCGTGGACGTTCTGGCTGCATGCCTTGCCGCCGACCTTGTCTCCAGCTTCGAAGACATGAATGCCGTCGTAGAACTTGGCGAGCTCGTGCGCCGCGCTCAGCCCGGCGATGCCGCCCCCAATGATGGCGATGTTCTTTCGTGCTCGGGTATGTGCCACGTCAGCCTCCTCAGCGAGTCGACCGGCGAAAGCCGGCTAGCTCGGTCATCGCCCATGAAGCCGCGCCGTCGTGGGCTTCGACCTCGCAAGCACCCTCCCAGAACTCGGGGAAGAAGGCCGGCGAGATGGCACCGTCCAGGAACTGGTCGTCGAACAGGGGCTTGATGCGGAACCAACGCGGGGTGGCGGGGCCTGCTTTCGTCGCGGCCGGGTCGTCGAACTTGACGGTCGTGCTCAGCGGATAGCCCCGGTGGAATGCCCCATCGGTCGTCGTGAGCTCGACGTTCTCGAGCGGGACGGCCTCCCCGGAGGCGTCGAGGCGGTAGCCCTTGATCTGCGCGTGCCTGATGTCGTTCTCCTTGGGTACAGGAGATCCCGAGCCGACCTGGAAGAAGGAATAGCGGTTCTCTCCGTGCATCAGGGCGATGAACTTCCAATGGTAGTTGCCGACTCGAACGTCGCCCCATTGGTGCTCCATCCAGGCCTTCCCGGTGACTGGGTGCTTCGCGAGGCCGGTGTTGATGGTTCCGCGGACGTCCAGGCGTGGCCAGACGCAGTACCCGAGCTCTTCGTCGCCGGCGTAGCGCTCCCGGCCGTCGTCGCCGAGCAAGACGGCGGGGGAGCGCTGCGTGAGCCGGAGCGAGAGCTGGCGCTGCGTGTCGATGTCCAGCGCGTAGGCGCCCATACCCCCCGCGACGCGCCAGCCATTCGGCGGTCCAGGGCGCGCCGCGCCCGCGCCGAACTGGAAGAAGAAGTGTCGACCGTCGTTCGGATCGAACGTCGCGCTGCCCGCAGCCAGGGCCCGTGAGCTCACGACGCGCGACTTGTCCTCTTCGTCGACGAGGACGACGATGCCTCCTATCTGGTCGAGGCCGAGCACCCGGCCTTTGAGCACCGAGACGATGAAGCTGTAAGGACGGCCTTGCTCTCCTTCGGTCTCATGCACCATCAGGCGGCCGATGAAGTGCCACCACTCGACGAGGCGGTCGTGCGGTCGCTCGTCCTGAGGGAGGACCACCGGGTCGAGCGGTCGTTGGCGCTCCTCCGGGGGCATCCAGGGTAGACCAGCGGCACGGCCGAGGTTCTTGAGTCGGTCGAAGATGGACATAGGTGCGTTCCGGGAGCTGCTTCAGTCGCGCTCGAGCGCGAGCGATCGGATCAATCGATTCAGATAGGAACGGGCCACGTCGAGCCGACGCGCCGCCTCGGTCACGTTCCAGTCGGTCTCGGCGAGCGTGCGGGTCACCAGCTGGCGTCGGAAGCGTTGGAGGTGTTGCTGGTAGCTGAGCTCGTGAGGTGGCGTGGCGGTCGGGGCCTCGGGCATGACGTGCCTCGCCTCGACGCTGTCGAGTCCCTCCGCTGCTGCGCGAAGCACCCCTGCTTCCACGACGTTCGCCAGCTGGCGGATGTTGCCGGGCCACTCGGCCGTTTCGAGCGCCGCGATGGCGCCGGGTGACAAGCGCACGGTCTCGAGGTCGTTCTGTGCAACGGACTGTGCGCAGAAATGGCGGGCGAGCGGGAGGACGTCCTCGACGCGCTCCGAGAGCGCGGGGAGGCGGACCGGGAGGACATTGAGCCGGTAGAAGAGATCTTCCCGGAAGGTTCGGTCCGCGATGGCTGCGCGGAGGTCTCGGTTGGTCGCGGCGATGATGCGAACGTCGGCCTTTCGCGGTGTGGAGCTCCCGAGCGGGTAATAGGTGCCCGACTGGAGCAGCTGCAGGAGCTTCGACTGGCTGGCTAGGCTGAGCTCCGCGATCTCGTCGAGGAAGAGCGTGCCGCCATGCGCCGCCGTCACCTTGCCTTCGCGGGCGACGGAAGCGGTCGAGTGGGCGCCGGGGACCGAGCCGAAGAGCTCGTTCTCCAGGAGCGTCTCGGGGAGGGCCGCGCAGTTCAGCTCAACGAAGCGCTGGTCGGCGCGGGGGCTGTTCTCGTGGATGATCCACGCGAGCTGGGTCTTCCCCGTCCCCGTCGGTCCGTCCAGCAAGACGCTGGTCCGATGCGGCGCGACGACGGCTACCTGCTCGAGGACGCGAGCGAGCGCTTTGCTCCTGCCGACGACGGCGCCGACCCGGAGCTTGGTTCGGAGCGCAACGGTCGCGTCGGTGGCGGATAGCAGCCGCTGCCGGGCCGTGAGGCGGTCGATGAAGGGCTCAATGTGCCGGGCAAAGGTCTCGAGCCGCTCTTGATCGGCTGCCGTGAAGGGCCCCTCCAGCTCCCGACCTTGAAGGTAGACCACCCCGAGCGGCCTCGTCCTCCCGATGGGGACGCAGAGGACTGCCTGGATATGGTTCTCTCGTACGCTGGCCCGATCCCGGAAACGAGGATCGGTCGCTGCCGACGCCGTGTTGACCGTCGTCCCGGTCGCGATCGCCTCCGCCATCACGCCGCTCGAGAGGAGCTTCCGGAAGGTCTCGGGGTCGTGCGGTGGCGTCGCGTGCGCGATCGAGTAGTCCCTTCCTTCCCGACCGGTCTGCACTTCCAGGTAGCCGTGGCGTGCACCCGCCGCCTCTACGGCCAGGGCGAGCGCCTTGGACACGAAGGGGTCGAAGTCGTCGTGCGCGCCGAGCTCCAACAGCTGCCGGAAGAGATCACGCTCGGCCAATGCGCTCTTCAACGGGTCCCCGACACCCTCGGCAAGCATACGCGTCGAGAGGTACTCGATCGTGACCCGATCGGGAAGGGCGATGCGGACGCCCGGCGCGGGAACGACTCGCCCTGCCACAACCCGGGCTCCGTGCAGACATCATGCCGGCGTCGCTCACGAGCGGCTCTGGCTTGTTGCTCTCGCACCGTCCTCTCGCGTGGTCGAGCATGCCAACGGAAGTGTCCTCAATTGGGGACGATCGCGGCGGAAAGTCGGCGTGCTCGCACGCTGCGCCAGGCGACCATTCCACCGCCGGCTCAGTGCGCGTCGCTCATCTGCGAGAGGATCTGACCCGCTTCGAAGAGGCGAACCGGCGCGCCGCCATCCGGCCGAAGGACCATCTCCTTGCCGATGCCGAGGTCGACGTCCATCGTCGTGCCGTGGAGCGGGAGCATCTCGACCCCTTCGATGGAGTCGACGCACAAGCCCACGCACTGGCGGTTCTCTTCGATGACGACGACGAGCTCACGCTGCGTCTCGCATCCGAGCGCGAGGAGGTCGTTCAGGTTCTGGACCTGATCGGCGAGCGGCGCGCGTCGCGCGGCCTCCACCTCGCGGAGGGCGTCGTCGATGCGGCCGGCCGCCGCGAGCGGAAGGGCCACTCCCGCGGTGGCGTGGATGGCCTTGTGCGGCGCGTTCAGCCGGCTGAGCGCGGTGCGCATCACGAGGTTCTCGGTCTCGTAGGTGTCGTACCACTTGCCGAAGGCGCACTGGTGTGGGTCGGTGGCCTTCTGGAAGGGCTCCCCGGTTCTCACCGAGTGCTCGAGCGCATCGAGCCAGATCTCGTGGTCCTTCTGACGGTCCAGCAGGAGACTTCGCAGCTGCTCCACCTCCTCCGCGACCGAGCCCATCCCGAGGAGGATGCGCAGGTCGAGCAGCACGAGGATCGTCCCGCGGAGGTTGATGACGCCGCGGATGAACTCCTTCGTCCCAGGCAGTCGCGCGACTGGCTGGCTCCGGACCATCTCGCGGACGACTGCCACCGGGAGGGCGCAGAGCTCGCCGCAGAGCTTGAAGAGCACAAAACGGTCTTGTTCCCCCATTCCCGTTGCCACGTGGCGTTGAACGGCTCCGTTCGGTAGGAACTTGAGCAAACGTACGTTTCGGCATCTCGAGGGCTGCGCGTCTGCGCCGGTGCCCTCCCGGGCGGAGGAAGCGCCTCCCTCGACTGCGCGAGTCGGCCGAGCTACCCGCTCGGCATGGGCCGCCCCGGATGGACCACGAGCTCGGGCGGATGGCTCGCGATGGTGCTCGGGGTGGCGGTCGAAGGCGCCGCGATCTGGCTCTTCGATCGGCTCCCGATCTGGGCCCAGGTCGCAGTCCTGGCTCCGCCGGTCGCGTTGTTCGTCGCCGGCCTGGTCATCCTCCTTCGCGACCGCGCCAAGCGCCGGGCGATGAAGCAGCCTCGTCGGCCTGACTGATCGCGCGGGGCTACTTCTTCGCCGCCGGCTTCGCCGGCGCGTCGGTGCACGCCACGCGGTTGGTCTCCATCCGCCCTTCGCTGTCGCCCGGGTGGTAACAGGCCATGATCAGCTCGTGGCCGCAGCCCTTGGCTTCGAAGACGTCGAGCCGGTCGAGGGTGGCGTTGTCGTCTTTGTGGTCCTCGTGCCACTTCGCGAGTCGGCCCGGGTCCTTCTTCACCTCGTCCGGAGGCCCCTCCTGCGGTCTGTCGCCGAAGACGACCTTGCTCCACTTGAGGTCGGGTCGGGCGCGGACCTCGACGCGATCCTCGGGGCAGCTGAACTTCTCACCGAAGTGCTCCTTCGCGCCGGTCTCCAGCCCCTTGCACCCGACGGTCGAGAAGATCAGCACGCAGAGCGCCCACGGCGCACACGACCCTTTCATGGCGGCGATGTTAGCATCCCGCCATGAGCTCGTCGGCGCCGTCGCGCACGCCCTACCGCGAGCCCTGGCGGCCACCGCCTCCGCCGTTGCCTCCGCTCCTCGGCCTGGCGCTCGGCGTGTTGCTCGCAGGCGGGCTCGCGGTGTTCACGTCGAACAAGCTCATCGTCATGGCGCAGCTGCGCGGCGACATCGAGGGCATCCCCCAGCGCGAGCTGGCGTTCTCCCGGGAGCTCCAGCGGTACAGCGGCAAGAGCGCGGTGTACCAGCTGGTGGATCCGAATGAGCCCGACGCGGCTCCCTATCGGATTCAGGTCGAGCAGCGGCACCTCGGCGACGTTCGGTTCGGGCAGACCCTGAAGGTGCGCTGCTTGGAGAGCGACCGTCACTGTTATGGACCGACCTCCGTCTACATCGACGACGGCAACCGCGCCTTCGACATCGCGCTCCTCACGATGGAGCTCGGCGCGCTCGCGACCTGCACCTGGGCCGGCGTGCGGAGATGGCGCACGTGGCGTCGCCTGGCGAGCGCGGGGAGCGGCAAGAAGACGCCAGCGACCTGAGCGGCGCGCCGCTTGGGCTCGCTGTGCCCGCTACTGGACCGACGGGCACGAGACGCCGCCGATGCCGGCCGCGTTGTTGTCCTCCAGGCATTCGTTGAACGCGGAGGTGCCCATGTCATCCTCGTCGACCGTCACGAAAAACGTCATCGTCGCGTCGCCGCTCGCCATGAGCGTGTACGGCATGAGGACCTTCTCGTATTGGCCGGGGAGGAGCGCGGTGGTGGTCGCCGCTTCGCCGATGAAGGTGCCCGCCTCCGAGGTGCCGCGGTAGAAGCGGACCACGACGCCAGCCGGCACGCCCAGGTTGCCCTGGTTGATGACCCGCGCGCCGAGCTCGACCACGTTGGGGCAGTCATCGAGGCCGACCGAGAGGTCGACCTGCAGATCGGGCGCGTTGAACACGGCGGCGCCCTGGCTGGACTGGCGGTAGTTGTTGAGGCCGGGCGGGACGATCCAGCTCGGCGCCTCGGGCCCGGCGACCGCGCCCGTGCCGCTGACATTGGCGATGTGGTAGGCGTGCTGGTTCCACACGCGCCGCGTCCGCACCCATTTGTCCTCGGCGTCGCCGTAGACGTAGATGCCGTGGCGCTCGAGGGCCGAGCTGTAGGGGCAGCTGACGCCCCCGGGGATGTGGTTGGCGTCGTTGGCGGTGAGGACGATCTCCGTGTTGTTGTCCCCGTCGACGTCCACCATGATCGGATACTCGTGGATCGTGGCGGAGGCGTTGGGCTCCTCGAAGAGGACAGCACCGTCATCGCCGGCGTAGATCCGGAAGTAACACTCGTCGTTGTAAGCGACCTCCGCCGAGCCGTCGCCCTGGAAGTCGAACACGCTGGAGCCCGTGCGGTTCGAGGAGACGTCTTGCGTGACCTGGCTCCACTTGACGGAGAGCGCCGCCGGCGGGCCGGGGGTGTATTCGAACACCGAATACGCGGTGCCGTTGGCCGCGGAGATCTCGGGGACGCCGTCGGCGTCGAAGTCCGCGATCGTCGGCGGGCCGCCCTGGCCGTCGCCGGGCATGTCGAGCTGCGCGAGGAGCGCGCCGGTGGTCGGCGCCTGGACGCGCACGGAGCCGCTCGAGATGACGACGATCTCGGGCAGGCCGTCGAGGTCGAGATCGGCGATGGCCGGGTAGCCGTCGCTCAGGCCGTTGTCCCAGTAGAGCGTGCCGTCGGCGTGGTAGGCGCGCCTGCCGCTCACGACCTCCTGCTGGCCGCCGCCGTCCAGGTCCGCCACGATGCTGACAGCACCGTAGCTGCCGCTGCTGGAGCCCACGAAGACGCCCGCGTTCCATTTCAGCTCGCCGCCCGCGTCGAAGACGGCGCCCCCGAGGATGATCTCGACGGTGCCGTCCCCTTCGAGATCGGCGAGCGCCACCGCGCCCGAGTTGATGTCGGTCGTGAAGTAGGTGCCGCCGCCCGCGTTCGTCGACCGCCACTTGAAGGCGCCGGTGTGCTCGAACGCGATCAGGCCGCCGCCTGCGCGGCCGGTGACGAACTCGGGGAAGCCGTCGCCGTCGATGTCGCCCCCGGCCGGCGTGACGCGCGGCTGCACGCGGTTCGAGAGCGAGTAGACGCCCGCCGCCGCGCCCCACTTCTCGTCTCCCGTGGCGCCGTCGAGCGCGCGCAGGTAGGCGAAGCCGGTCTCGTCGTAGAAGGTCGACGTGACGAAGACGACGTCGGGGGTGCCGTAGCCGGCGAGGCCCGGATCGCCCGCCTCGAGATCCAGCACGACAGGCGTGTTGACGACCTGGTTGTAGCTCGGCTGGATGGGGCTGTCGGTCCACGACCACTCGATCTCGGGTGTGAGCGGTCCGACGGCCGGCACGTACTCACAAGCCACGTCGTCGGGTTGGGGAAGGCACGCGCCCAGCGTCGGCTCGCAGAACTCGTCCTCCTCGCAGTCGGCGAAGTCGCTGCAAGGGCCGCCCGGCATCGTGCAGGCGTCGTTGATGCAGACCTCCCCGGTCGCGCAACACGTCGCCAGGTCGGGGCCACAACGAACCGCCGACGCGCACGCAGGCAGGCACACGTCTTCCACGCACTCTTCCGTGCCGCTGTCGCAGCACAGCCCGTCGCCGCAGGCCGTGCCCTGGCAGCCCATGAACCCGCTCGTAGTCGAGCCGGTCGGCCCCGCGCTCGACGTGCTCGACACGCTGCCCCCGGCGCCCGAGCCGCCCGGGCCGTCGTCGTCCGTCGCCTCGTTGCCGGGGCTGCAGGCCACCGCGCCCGCGAGCAGAGGCGCCACCGAGAGGAAGAGAAGCCGAGAATAAGAGCCCATGGTTTCACGCAAAGCTTCGCGACCGGCGGCCGTTCGTCAAGGGGGGCCTCGTGGGGGGTGAGCACGCCGCGCGCGAAAAACGTGCTCCGGCGGGGCGCCCAACCGGTTGGCTCCGGGAAGAGCCGGCTCGCGAGGCCTGTTGTCACCGAGGCCGAGCTCGTCGCGACAAGCTCTCCAAGAGCCCATGAAGCACCACCCTGCCGCGACCGCCTTCGGCGCGATGTTGATCGCCCTCCCAGGATTTGCCGTCTCCGGGCTCGCGCTGTGGGTTCTCGGAACCCTGGGTCGATGGGAGTGGAGCGGGGCGCTCCTGGCGATCGTGATCCTCTTCATTCCAGCGATCGTCATGACGGCCGGCGCGCTCGTCTTCGTCTACGGCCGTCATCCGGGGTTGGTGTGGCGAGACAGGCCCCTGCGCGTCACCTTCGTCGCGGTGCTGTTCGGCGTGATCGTCGGTTGTGTCGGGCGCTGCTCGGCCATGTCCCTCGATTCGAAAGCGATCAGCAAGGACGAGATCGTCGCCGTCGTCGTCGCCTTCGTCTGCATCGCGGCGGCGAAGGCGCTGCTCGACCATCTGGCTGAGTGGGCGCGGACCAGCTGGCTTCCCACTGCGACGAGCTTCGGCATCCTCGGCGCGGGCGTGGCGCTCTACCCCAGTGCGAACGTGTTCCTGGAGAGTCGCTTCCTCGACAGGTTGGACCCCGAAGGCCTTTCGCGCGCGTCGAACGTGCCCCCCGCTACGCTCCTGAGCGCCGCGTCCGAATCGGTCTTCCTCGGCGTCCTCGTCGGCTTCGCGTTCGCCGCGCTCGTGCATGCCCTTCCACGAGGCACGGTCATCCTCCGCGGGCTGAGCCGGACCATCGGCGGGCTCACGCTCTTCGTGCTCGTTCCGCTCCTCGTGCGCGCCCTCTGCGACCGCTCGCCGCAGGTCTTCCTCGGTAGCCACCTCGGCCCCGTGCGCGTCCCGCAAGCGTGGATCGCGCTCGGCATCACCGCGCTCATCCTCGCAGCCGCGCTCCTGATCGCATCGTTCGTCGTCGACATCATGCGCCTGCGGCGCGCGCGTCGCCGCGAGAACAAGCTCGCGCCCACCTACCGCACCCCCGCGCCAGTCGATGACCAGCCCCGCGTCCGCTGGCGATCCGTCCTCCTGCAGAAGCGCTCGCTTCCACTCGAGTCCTTCGCCGTGGCCCTCCTCGTGTTTGGTCTCATGCCGCTCGTCGCGGCCGCCCAAGCCGGCGTGCTCACCGAGTCCGACGCGGTGAGCACCGCGAGGGCGAGATGGCCGAACCTCTCCGAGAGCGGCTCGCCCGGGCCGCGGCGCCTGAAGCCGTGGCTGACGAAGGGTGCCGCGGAGCCGTGAAGAGGTGGGTGAGGGGCGAGGCGGACTGCCAGCGCTCGGCATCGGCTACCATCGCGCGGTGTCTGCTCGCGGTCGAAGCCGGGGCGACCCCTGGCTGTCAGGAGAAAGCCAAGCCGCGAGGCGAGCGACCCTCGCGCGATCACGACCCGGGAGATTGATTTTATCCGCCCGATCCTGATCGCGATTTCGAGCTGCCGCCGAGCTTCGATGGCGAGGAATCAGGCACTTACGCGTGGTGCGGGCGGCGTCGAGCCTGACCGAGCCGTCAGAGACCCCGATTCAGCGATCAGGATGCGGCGGATTGGATCAATCTCCCCGATCCTGATCGCGCGGGGCCGCTCCGCCCACACCCCGAGCCCGTGTGTCGACTCGCGTCGCGGTTCCCAGGCTAGACTGTCCGCGCGGGCCCGGAGGCTGCTTGATGCGACGTCAGGAGAGAGCATCGGTGAGGCGTGTGCGGGAGCTCCGCACGCAGGGTTGGAGCGGAGCGCTGGCTGTGCTGCTGGCCACGGCGGCATGCGCGGGCGACGCAGCGACGCCTGCAGCGGCGCCCGAGAAGACCGGCAAGCCGGTGGCCAGCGCATCCGCCTCCGCGAGCACGGAGGCTGCTCGAGCTCCGCAGGCTCCGTCCGCGCAGCCTGCCGCGGGGGCGGTGCGGGTCGTGATCGTGGGGCTGGAGCAGCTGGCGGAAGCGGACGCGCGCAAGGACCTTTGCGTCGGGACGGCGCGGTGCCCGGCCGACGATGAGGAGGCGCTCGCGCGCGACGGTCTCGTGATCCAGGCGAACCTGTTCGACAACGGCTTCGTCGAGTCGCACGTCGCCGGGCCCGATGTGAAGCAGACGGGCGGCGTCACGGAGGTTGTCTACCGCGTCACCGAGGGGCGGCGTTTTCGCGTGAAGAAGCTCTCGGCGAGCGAGCCCGACGCAGCGGCGCGCAAGAACAAGCCCATCCGCATTCCCGCGATGACCTTGAAGGCCGGCGATTGGTTCTCGCGCCGCGTGATGGTCGATGACCGCGTCCGCATCGAGCGCATCTACCGAGACGCCGGCTACGCCAACGTCAACGTGGACGTCGGGACCAAGATCGAGGCGGGCTCGCCGTCGCCCGAGATCTCGCTCGACGTCATCATCGTGCGTGGGCCGCCCGTGACCATCAAGGCCGTCGAGACGGACCCACCCGAGCTCGCCAAGGACGTTCTGGTCCTGACCACCGAGCGAGGCCTGCTTCCCGGCTCGCTCTTCAACGAGACGAAGATCCTCGAGATCAAGTCGCTGCTCGCGAAAAATGGAGCAACGGTGGCAGTCTCGACCAACCCAGTCGACGGCCGCGACGACCAGGTCGTCCTTCGCTTCGAGGTCTCGCGCTGAGCCCGTGCGCCCTGGCACGGACGCTGCTTCGATCCCGGGCGCCATGGCCAGAGCCCCTCACATCTTCCTCAGGCCCGGGAGCCGATCCATCCAGGAGACCGCGCGAGAGATCACCGAGCGGGCCCTCGAGATCAGGAATCAGCAACGCGTCCAGGAGGGGCTGCCGCCCAGCTCGGACGGCAAACAAGCCGCCGAGCCGAGCACGTTCGAGCCGGACGCGCCCTATCCCCGACCCGACCGCGCGACGCCCTCCCGTTACGCAAAGCATGGAGCGCCGGAGGAGGAAATCGCCGTGCGCGAGTACATCCTCCCGGATCGGAGGCCCTGCCGCGTCGAGGCCTGGTGGCAGGACGGAGCCGTCGTCGTGACCCTCTTCTTCTCGACCCGCGGCCTCTACGAAGCCGCGCCCGAGGACCTCGTGAGCCTCGCCACTCCCGTGCTCGACGCCGAGCGCGTCCCCGCCGAGATGCGGCGCCTCACCGCCGACGACGTGTACATCATCCAGGACGCGAGCCATCACCTCATGTTCTCGCTGACCTTCACGGTCGGCGTGCCGCACTGAGGGTGGCAAACGCTGCGGAGGACCGGCAACGCGTGCGCGCGGGGCGAGCTGCGCGCCATAACTGGCCGGGGTTTGGCAAACCCTGGGCACTTCCGGCGCGGACGAAGGCGCGTCTCGACGGTTGACCACCAGAGATCGCACACTTACGCAGCACCACTCCGGCCGAAGGCGCTTCAGGCCTGTGGGCCGCGCCATAAGTCTGTGGGGTTCGCCAAACCCCGGCCACTTGTGGCGCGCGCCGCGGCGCGCTCCACAGCTGGAGCGCTGCCGGGTGACCAACACCGGGCGCGCCCGTGGTGCGCCCGCGACCGATCCACCTCAGCGAAGCACTTCCGGCTCGAGCGCGATGCTCCCGTCTTCCCGGAGGCCGTAGAGCCACCAGTCGATGTTGCAGCCGGGCTCCAGCCTCTGGAGCGCGCGGCGCGTCGTCAGGTCGGCCTCGCCCGTGATGAGCAGCCCTCGGGGGGCCTTCGCGTCGCGCGCGGAGCCGTCACGGAGAACGCGGACGCAGCGCTGCAGCTGCTCCACGGCGCGGCGCTCGCCGTCGCCCCGCTCGAGCTCGACCATGACGAGTCTGTCTACGGTGTCGTGACAGAGGAAGTCGAAGCGGTCCTCCGTGCCCGGCGGGCAGTACCCCTTCTCGATCACGCGGAGGCCGAGCTTCGGTGCGATCTCGCGCGCGAAGCGAGCCGTCAGCTCCGCCTCGTGCTCCACCAGCCGCCCGATGCGCCGGATGGAGTGGCGCGACACGCTGATCACGTCGTCGAGGCTCGTCGCGTAGTCCAGGCCGTTCAGGTGCAGGCCGTTCGTGCGGCTCCACGAGCGCATCCGATCCAGGATGTCCGAGCCGCGGCGCTCCGCCCCGAATGCCTCCAGGAGGACGCGCGCCTTCAGCCGCTTGATGCCGCTCCGGGCGATCTCATCGTTCCAGCTCTCGACGGTCTTCGGCGACGGCTCGTGCGGCATCTCTCCCCCCGACGCAGGATGGTCCGAACAGCTGCCGAAGTATCGCGTGAGGCCGGGGCGGCTCGCAACGCCGGATGGCTGTCCTACACGTAGCTGATCGATCTGTAAGCTTCGGGCGGGGGGTGACCGGGCGCTGTGCTCTACCCCTGCGACGTCCCTCAAGGTGGTGAACCCCTCGCTCTCGGGCTGAGCGTCTCGGCTCTTCACGGTTGCGGCTCACCTCGCCCCAACCTCCACCACACGGCCTTCTCACCAATCTCGGTGCGGCCGATCCCGCGGGAGGATCATCTCCAGGATCCTCAGCAGGAGCCGCTTGCCGTCTTCTCTCCGCTCGAGGCGGTTGATCTCCTTCTCTGCTTCGAACGCCCGCTCGGCTTCGAGGTCGAGGAAAGCGGTGAGCTCGCCGGTGTCGAAGAACGTTCCGTGCTCGCACACGTCGAGGGTGACTCGGGGCTCGGAGACGGCGCGCTGCTCGAGCGGCCCGCGACAGATGGGGCACGGACGCTCGTGTGGCTGGCTCCGCTGGCGATAAGGCATGCCGCGAGGCAGCTCGGAAGCGGTGCCCACGTGGTGCCGAATGAACGCCCGCGAGCCTATCGAGAGCGAGCCGTTCAGGAGGCGCTGGCAAGCCGCGGCGTCGAGCCAGAGCCCGCCGCAGCTCGAACAACCGCCGATGAAGACATCGGCCGAAACGAGCTGTCCGAGCAACGTGTCGCAGGCGGGGCATCGCGCTGTCGAGGGAGCGAGCGCAAACTCGACAGACATCATGCCACCATCGCGCTGGCGGTCGCGAGCCCGCGGCCCGGCAAGAGGAGGGCGGTCGTCGTCCGAGAGAGGCCGACGCGGGCGTGGCCTCCGCGCGTCATCTCCGGGCTGCGATAGGTCATCCCGCCGTAGGGTACCCTGAGCGCGTGCAGGAGCAACGGTCGCTGCCTCGTCATCATGGGCCCACGTTCGGCGTGTGCCATCTCACCTGATTGAGCGAGGCGAGCCGCTGGCTCGCGGCCTAAGCGGTTCCCGGGGACAGGAGAGGGTCGAGATCCTCGGAGATGCGCGCACGCTCGGCCTTCCGGGCCTCGTCGAGCGCGGGCTTGTGCTCTTGCCAGCTCAGCGCTCGACTGGCTTGCGCACGTCATCGCAGCTCGAACGCCATGTCATGGGTCGTCGCGGATCTCCTGGAGAATCTTGGTGTTCAGATCGCTCATGGCTGCCTCCTCGAAGTAGCACGCCTACCCCTGAGTCGACACGAGCGGCCGGAGTTGCGAAAAAAGCGCGCCTGTCGCAGGTGCGACTGCGATACCCTCTCTTCGTGGCGCTCTCGGCAAACCATGGCGCTCGGCTGGCGATGCTCGCGCTCGGCGCGCTCGTGGCCTGCACCGGGGAGATCGGGGACGGTGTCCTCACGCCGCCGCCGATGGGGGAGCAGTGCACGTCGACGGCGAGCCCGGGCGCGCCCGTGCCGATGCGGAGGCTCACCGCGGTGCAGGTCGAGCGAAGCGCGACGGCGGTGCTCGGCTCGAGCGCGCCGGTCACCGTGGACGACGAGACGCTCTTCGCCTTCAAGAGCAACATCTCGAGCTCGGTCGACTTCGTCGGCGCGCGTGGCTACCTGGACTTTGCAGAGGCGACGGTCGCGGGTGCGGATCTCTCGGTGTGCGCGAGCGCGACGGCGGAGTGTAGCGCGTGGCTCTTCGATGACGTGGGGCGGCGGCTCTTCCGTCGCACGCTCGGTGAGGAGGAGCGCGCACGGTACGAGGCGCTGTTCGACGCCGGCGTGGTCGAGGCAGGCGCGCCGGAGGGCGCGCGCTGGGTGCTCGAGGCCATGCTCCAGAGCCCGACGTTCCTCTACCTCGACGAGGTCGTCGATGCGGACGGCTACCTCGACGGCGTGAGCATCGCGAGCCGGCTCGCGTTCACGATCTGGGGCTCGGCGCCCGACGCGGAGCTGCTCGCGAAGGCGGAGGCGGGCGAGCTCGCGAGCCCCGAGCAGATCCGTGCCGAGGCGGAGCGCATGCTCGCCGATCCGCGCAGCGCGGGAGGCCTCACCGACTTCGTGGATCAATGGCTGAAGCTCTCGCGGCTGAACGATCCGGACGCGCGACCCGACCTCGAGGCGCTCGGCCAGGACACGCTCGCCGCGATGCGGTCGGAGCCGGTGCAGCTCTTTCAGATGCTCGTGAACGAAGGCGGCGACGCGGCGGCTCTCCTCACCACGAACGTGACGCCCGCGGTGCCCGAGCTCGCCTCGCTCTACGGAGCGGACATTCTCGAGACGTCGGACGGGCGCTACTCGCTCGACCCGGCACGTCGCGCAGGGATCCTCTCGCTCCCTGGCGTCATGGCTGCGCTCGCCCACGCGGAGGCGACATCGCCGACGCTTCGCGGCTTCTCGGTGCTCTCGAACGTGCTCTGCTCGCCGCCCCCGCCGCCGCCCGCAGGCATCAGCGTCACCTTGCCGGACATCGGCCCCGACGCGACCACGCGCGAGCGGCTCCAGGCCCACTTCAGCGAGCCGGCTTGCTCGAGCTGCCACCAGGCGATGGACAACGTGGGCTTCGCGTTCGAGGGGATCGATTGGCTGGGTCGCAGTCGCGATCAAGAGCTTGGCAAGCCGATCGACGACTCGGCGACCTTCCCCCTCGACGACGGCGAGGTGACGGTGGACGGGCCCTCGGGCATCGGCGCAGCCCTGGGCGACAGCGAGAGCGCCGCCCGGTGTATGGCGCGGCAATGGGTGAGCTACGCCGGCGGCGTCCCGGACAAGACCGAGGCCAAATGTCTGGTCGAGCAGCTGTCCCTCGACATCCAGGAGCCGGGCGGTCTGCGCGCGATGATCCTCGGGTTCGTCACCTCGGATTGGTATCGAAAGGGTCCAGGAGGCACGCCGTGAGGTCGCGAATCATGAGACGTCGCGCCCTGCTCGGGGCATCGCTCGGTGGCGGCGTCGCCCTCGCGGGCGGCGCGCTCGGCCTCTTTCCCTGGCTCAAGGCAGCCGCAGCGCCGACGCCGCCGCGCCTGCTGCTCCTCTTCACGCCGCACGGCACCGTGTGGGACCAATGGCGACCGACCGGCGGGGAGACCAACTACACGTTCTCGTACATCCTCGATCCGCTCTCGGCGTTCCGCGATCGAATGGTGATCGTGGACGGGGTGGAGCTGAAGACCGGCACCGCTTATTACATCCCGCATACGTACACGATGCCGCTCCTCTGGACCGGCTCGCCAATCGACACGAACGCGAGCCTCTTCTGCCGCGACGACCACATGCAGTGCTTCGGCTGGAACACCGGCGTCTCGGTGGACCAGTTCATCGCGTCGCAGCTCTCGGGGCCGCCGACGCCTTACTCAACCATCGAGCTCGGCGTCGGCTGCGGCGGGCTGCACCCGGCCACGCGCATGATCTACAGCGCCCCCGGTATGCCGCGCAGCCCCATCGACTCCCCCGAGGAGGCGTTCAGCACCCTCTTCGGCACCATCAGCCCCGACCAGGAGCAGGCCCAGAAGGACGCGAAGCGGCGCGCCAGCGTCCTCGACACCGTGCTCGGCGACTTCAACTCGCGCCGCGCCACGCTCTCGGCGGAGGACCAGGCACGCCTCGACGCGCACGCGAACAGCATCCGCGAGCTCGAGACCTCCCTCACGGCGGTCTGCGACCCGCCCGAGGCGCCGACCGGCGTGAGCAGCGAGACCGCAATGGATCGCCAGTCGGATCTCCTCGCCGCCGCGTTTGGCTGCGGCCTCACGCGCGTCGCGAGCTTCCAGCTCCGCATCGCCGACAACGACAACACCCTCTACCCGTGGGTCGGCCTCGACACCGGCGGTCACCACACCCTCTCGCACGACTCGGGCGCGCCCGCGCAACAGACCCTCACGGAGGTCTACCGCTGGTACTCGCAGCGCGTCGCTTACTTGCTGGACAAGCTCGCCAACACGCCGGACAGCGACGGCCGCAGCGTCCTCGATAACACGCTCGTCATCTGGGGAAGCGAGCTCGGCCGCGCGTGGGATCACGACATCAGCAACGTCCCGTTCGTCTTCGCCGGCGCGACGGACCTCCTCCGTGGCGGGCGATACCTCTCCGGCTCCGTCATCTCCCACGGGCGGGTTCTCGTCAGCGCCTGCCACGCGATGGGCCTCACCAACGTGGAGCAGTACGGCTCGCTCGACACGGGCTCGGGGCCGCTGCCGGGGTTGTTCGTCTGAGGGGGGCCAGCCGAGGGTGGGGGGCGGGGAGCGGGCCCGCGAGCGACGATTCGCGCGCTATGACCGGATGGGTCTGGAGGCGCTTCACGCGACGAGCACGATCTTCCCGTCGACCCCGCCGCGCTCGAGGCGCTCGTTGGCTTCGCGGGCCTGGTCGAGGCGGAGCTTGGCCGCGACGCGGGGGACGATCTTGCGGTCGGCGAGCAGGGAGAAGAGCTTGGGCAGGTCCTCGTGCAAGGGGCGCGGGTCCTTTCGATAGAGCGCGGTGATGCCGTAGAAGGTGCCGCGGCGGCCGCGCATGCGCGCGCCGGCGTAGAGGTCGAAGTAGCTGCGCGCGACGTCGAGCACGCCCTTGGCGCCCATGAATCCGTACCAGACGATCTGGCCGCCGCGGCGGGTCGCTCTGCTCCAAGCGGACTCCCCCGCGCAGAGCGAGGAGGGGTGAACGTGCAGTACCTCCATCATCCAGCACAACGACGCCGCCTTCTTCGGCAAACTGCTGGGGTACGCTGGGCGTGTGGAGGAGCAACGGTCGCTCGTGCTCGGTTCGGTGCCGAGACGCAACATGGAGTCGGCGCGTGGGCTCGTCCTGCTCCATACGGCGCTGCTCGTGCTGACGACGCTCGCCTCGCTCTTCGTGATCGCCGGCCCAGCCGCCTCGGCCCTCGGCGTCGCGCACCCGAGCATCGTGCTCCTGTTCTACGGCGCGACGCTGGCCGAGCTCTCGCTGCGCTGGGCCTTCCTCAGCGTCGCGTGCAAGCTGGCCAATCGCATCGGGAGCGGCTCCCGATCACGAGAGAAGGACATCATCGCCGCGCTCCTGGTGCCGGTCCTCAACCTCTATTTGCCATTTGCGATCGTGCGGGACCTCGTCCGCGCTTCGGCCCCCGATGACCTCCCGCCGGTGAGGCGGTTGGTGGTCGCACACGGCGGGTTTCGCGAGTCGGCGTTTCGCGGGGAGCTCGTCGCGCCGCGGCGGGTCGCGGCGCCCCTGGTCATCGTCTGGCAGGTCTCCGTCGCGCTCGGGCTCGCCGGCATGTACATCGACACGCGGCTCTGGGCCGCGCTCCTCGTCGTGGGCTACGCGGCACAAGCTTGGGTGTTCTCGCGCCTCGCGCAGCGGTTCCGAGCGCGGCTCGCGCACGTGGAGCTGCTCGCGGCGAGCTGATTCACGAGGCTCGTCCCGCGTGGGGAGGCCTCGACCTGTCGCGCTCGCTGCCTCTACCATCGGCGCGATGTCGGCTCTCGGTGTCTATCTGGTCTCGACCCCGGCGCCACCGGAACAGGTGACGCACGCCCGGTGGCGTGGCGTATTCGTGGGCGACGACGAAGCCCCCGAGACCATCGTCGCCTGGCTGGCCGATCGCGTCCGCGAGAGCGGGGGGGACGTGCACGAGGTGATTCGGCGGCTCATCCCGGAGTCGTTCGTCGGATGGGCCGAGCTGCTCGCGAACGAGCCGCTCGAGGAGCCTGTTGCGGTCAGCCCGGACGCGCTCGAGGCTACGACGTTCGTCTACGTCTTCGACGTCGGTGCTCGCAGGCTCGATGTGTTCGCCACACACGCCGACGCGCGCGGCGAGCGCGTGGGGTCTCTCTCCTTCGACGAGCAAGGCCGCGTGGGCCCGTGGAAGCTCGTGGTGCCGGTACCTCCGCGCCTGCTGTCTCCCGTCGTTGCCGATTGGACCGGCTCGAAGCCCTTCGCGGACGCGGAGAGCCGGAGCAAGAACCGCGCGGCGTTCGAGGGTGCGCTCCGGGAGCGTGGGCTTCAACCGGGCAGCGCCATCGCGGAGCTCTCGCACGCCATCGCCAACCGTTGGCGGTCTGCCTGCCGCGGAGCGACGAAGGTGCTGCTTCCGCCGGATGACGTCTCTGCGTTCTGGGACGTTCGCGTGGGGGAGCTCGAGGTCTGGTTCCCCATTCCCGGGCAACGAAACAGCGTGTTCGTGTCTCCGACCGAGCTCAGGCTGTTCGCCGCGGGGGAGGGGGAGCCAGTTGTCGTTCCGTACGCGTTCGACTTGCTGCCGGAGGCGCTTGGGGTCGACGCGCGCGTGATTGACGCGCTCCGCGAGGTCGTTCACGAAACCGGCTGGGTGTTTCTCGTGCTCGAGCTCCTCCGCGGCGACCAGCGCCCGGAGTAGGCGCGCCGGGCTGCTTCGCGCCACAAGTGTCGTGGGCAACGCACGAGGAGGCGTACACTGCCCGCCATGCGCATCTCGGCCCCGACCAGCGTCCTCGCCCTGCTCAGCTCGTTCGTGCTCGCTTGCGCGAGCGGCGAGGCCGCGCCGCAGACTCCGCAGACGACCGCGACCGTGGATCTCGACGGCAAGAAGCCCGAGGCGGAGCTCTCCGCCGTGGAAGCCGCGCGCGAAGAGGCGAAGAACGCGGGCATCTTGAGCCTGTTGAAGCCTGAAGAGGGGGGTGGCGCGGGCGTCTTCGGCTCCGGTGGCTTCGAACGTCCGGACAACGCCGACGTCTGGGGAGGCCTGACCGGCACCGAGGTGGGCGAGGCCTACGGCGTCGGCGGTCTCGGACTCGTGGGGACGGGGCGTGGCGGTGGCGGCACGGGCGAGGGCACCATCGGGCTCGGATCCATCGGCACCATCGGGAGAGGTGGCGGGGGCGGCTCCGGCCAGGGCTATGGCACCGGGAGCGGTCGCCTCGGTGGGTCAAAGCGCACGACATCCAAGGTCACCGCGGCCGGCACCGTGGTGACCGGCGCGCTGCCCAAGGAGCTGATTGTGCGCGTCGTGCGCCTAAGCCACAACAGGCTGCGCCATTGCTACGAACAAGGCCTGCAGAAGGACCCGACGCTCGCGGGCAAGGTGACCACGAAGTTCACGATCAGCCCGAAGGGCGCCGTGTCCGCGGCCAAGTCCGAGGGGAGCCTGAGCGATGCGTCGGTCGTCAGCTGCGTCGAGAAGACCTTCCTTTCGATGGTCTTCCCCGAGCCCGACAAGGGGGGCGTCGTGGTCGTCAGCTACCCCGTGGTGTTCGCGCCGGGCGAGGACGCCTCCTCTGCCAGCGGAGCAGCGGCTTCCGCTCCTGCCGCCACGGAGCCGCGGATCGCTGGCAAGCCACTCGCGGAGGTCGGCATCGCCGATCTCGAGAAGGCAATGAAGGACCTTGGCATGACAAACATCACGCGCGCCGAGCACCCGAGCATCAAGGGCGCGAGCGTGCTCTCCGCCAGCAAGGGCAAGCAACAATACACAATCACCTTCGTGCCCTCGAGCGCGGGCATCAAGTCCTTGCCGAGTGAGGAGAAGCGCCGCATGGACAGCGGCGCGGGCATCGAGAAGGACGGCTCAGCGCTGGTCATCGCCGGCCCCGATCAGGCCTCGTCCAAGGCGTTGCTCGACGACTTGACCACGAGAAAGTAGCGCGCGAGCGTCGGCTGCTCGAAGGGCCGCACGATCTGTCAGGAGACAGCCGAGGCTTCGTGCATGTCCTCGAGCGGGATCTCCTCCCACGCCCATTGCTCCACGTACGCAAATGACTCGCGGTAGTCGTGAGCGCGCGCGCGCGCGGCCACGCTCGTGGGGTCGGCGAGGGCATGCTCGTACGCCTCGCGACCCAATCCGATGAGGTGATTGATGAGGTCGCGGAACGAGTCATCCCCGGCCTCGATGCGCTCCCCGGTCTCGGCCTCCCAGCTCAGCAGGCGCTCTTCGAGGGTCGCGGCGAGCAGGAGGCGCCGCGACGAGAACGCGACGACCCCGGTCGGGCCGAGCGAGGCCAGCACCACACCGGTCATCGCTTCATTCTCCTCATCGGCCCAGTCGAGCGCCGCGACGACCTCCCAGAACTGCGCCTCGTCGAGCGTGCCGGAGCGCTCGGCGAACGCGCGCCACGCCGCCTCGCGCGCCTCCCTCTCCGCCTTTGCGTCGTCCCCAAGGACCTGCTCGAGCGCCTGCTCGTCGACATCATCGAGGGCGCGGCGGAACAGGTCGTCCAGTCCGAGGAGCGCCGCGCAGTGGGCGAGGAAGCCGGGCTCCGAGGCGAGCGCCGACGCCGCCGCGGCCGACGCTAGGACGCGTGCGAACGTCTCTTCCCCGCGCACAATCGCGTAGGTCCCGACCTGCAGCGGGTAGGTGCCCGGTGGAACCGCGATGGGCGTGCCTTCTGCGGACCACGCCAGGCGCGCCGCTCGGAACCGCTGGGTGAGCACACGGTACGCGTCCCAGATCGCGATCACCCGCTCCAGCTCGCGCCCCGTCCACAAGAGCGCGGCCCCTGCCTCCACCCGCTCCATCAGACCGTCGATCTCCGGCGAAGGGTCCGGCCACGCGAGCTCGCGAAGGAACGCCCACAGCCCCGGCTCGTCCGGCGTCGTCAGCGGCGGCTCTGCATCGTCCTTGAGGCGTTCGAGGGTGGGGCTCACGACAGGAGACTAGCGCATCGACGGGGCGCGCCGGCTGCCGGCGGGGCTGGTCTCATCTGCCGAGAGTCCGCCTCTCCGCGGCCTGGGCAGCGTGCAGAGGTGCACACCTCTGCACGCTGGCGCCGGCGAAGGACGCGTCCGCGCCGGGGGACGTTGGCCGCGTCCGCGAGCTGCGCCGCCGCGCGAGCCCTGGTCACGGTACCGCCAACCGCGGCGTTGCCCCGTTGACGGTCGCGAGGGCTGACCCGTAACGTGATCGGATCCCTCGGAGGCCTCGTGAGACGAACAACGTTTTCTGCGTGCAGGGTGTTGGCTGCTCTCGGGTGTGTGGCGTTCGCTTGCACGCCGGGCGAGCGCGACGAAGAAGAGCGAACCGGCGCGGCGGAAGCCGCGCTCGGCCAGCCGTTTGGCGGCGAGACGGAGCCCAACGGCGCAGCGGCGCAGGCCACTCCGATCGGCAACGACGTCGTCGTGCGCGCGAACATCTTCGCCAACGGGGATCAGGACTACTACTCCTTCCAGGCCAACCCAGGCGACCGCGTCTACGCGGCGGTCATGGGCGCGTTCTCTGCGAACGGCTCGAACGACGCCGACCTCGACATCCTCGCGCCGGACGGTACGACGGTGCTCGAGACCGACGACCAGAACGGGAGCATCGGCAGCGCCTCGCCGAGCATCGCGGGCACGACCATCACGCAGGCGGGGACACATTACGTTCGCGTTCGCCACTTCTCGGCGAGCAGTCAGATCCGGCCTTACGACTTGCACTTTCGCACCCAGAGCGGTGCGCCGGCCGTCGAGGTCGAGCCAAACGACATGGCGCCGAACCCGCTGCCTGCTTCGGGATGGGTCTCGGGTACCCTATCAGCGGCAGCAGACATCGATATCTACTCGGTGACCGTGCAGGCAGGCGACACGATCTTCGCCAGCCTGGATCTCGATCCGACCCGCGACGGCAGCGAGATCAACGGCGCGGTCACGATCGGGCCGTTCGGCGGTACGGCGCTCCAGATCAACGACGCGGGCACCACAGGCCCCGACTCCGAGGCTCACTTCGTCACCGTGAAGGACGCGGGGACCTATGGGGTCGCGGTCTCCGGGAACGCAGCCGGCGACTACGTGCTCAGCGTCAGTGTTCACCCTGCCGCGCCCAGCGTCGGCTGTACCACGTACACCAGCACCGACGTGCCGAAGACGATCCCGGCAGCTGGGGGACAGGTCACCTCGACAATCACCGTGCCGAGCAACGTGCGCGCCGGTGATGTCGACGTGAGCGTCCAGATGAACCACGCGGCGCCTCCCGACCTGGACGTCCACTTGACGTCACCGGCTGGCAACACCATCGGCCTCTTCACCGATGTCGGCAATGCGTCCTCTCCCAACATCGACACGCGGATCGATGACGAGGCCGCCTACCCCATCAACACGTTCCCGGTCATCAACGGCGTCTCGGTCGAGCCCGAGAACGTCTATCGCCTCCATTGGCTCGACGGCGTGAGCCCAAACGGGACGTGGACGCTCGCCGTCGACGACGACACGAACAACGCGAGCGGCGGGACGCTCACCGGCTGGAGCGTGACGATCTGTGACGCCCCGGTGCCCACGCTCGCGTGCGCGGGCGGCAGCCCGGCCAGCACCGCTTTCTCGACGGACTTCGAGGGTGGCGCGGCCGGCTTCACCCACTCCGGCACGCAGGACGAATGGGCCGTCGGGACGCCTACGGCCGCGCCCATCACCACGTGTCTCAGTGGAACGCAGTGCTTCAAGACCGATCTCGCCGGCACCTACAACGCGTCGTCGAGTCAGGATCTGGTCTCGCCACCGATCGATCTGACCCAGGTCCAGGCTCCCGCGCAGCTGCGGTGGGCGATGAAGTACCAGATGGAGAGCGCCAGCTTCGATCACGCCTGGGTCGAGATCCGGCAGGTCGGCGGCGCGAATCCGCGGCGCGTCTGGGAGTTCCTGGACGGGACCATGACGTCGACGGCTGGATTGGCCGCCGCGACCATTCAGGAGTCCGCCGGCTGGGGCACGCATTTCGCCGACGTGAGCAGCTACGTCGGACAGCAGGTCGAGCTCGTCTTCCATGTGGACTCCGACACGACGGTGAACCTCGGGGGCCTCGCGATCGACGACGTCTCGGTCCTCGGTTGTCCGCTCGCCGCGTGCGGCAACGGCGTCCCCGAAGCGGGCGAGGTCTGCGACGACGGCAACGCGACCGAGGGCGACGGCTGCGACTCGAACTGCACCCCGTCGGCGTGCGGCAACGCCATCGTCGCCCCGAACGAGGCGTGCGACGACGGCAACCTGATCAACAACGACGGCTGCGACGCGAACTGCACGCTCACGGCGTGCGGCAACGGCATCATCACCCCGCCCGAGGTCTGCGATGACGGCAACGCCATCCTCGGCGACGGCTGCGACGACGGCCCGGCCGGCAACTGCACAGCGTCGGCATGCGGCAACACCATCGTCGCGGGCGGCGAGGGGTGTGATGACGGCAACGTCATCGATGACGACGGCTGCGACTCGAACTGCACCGTCACCGGCTGCGGCAACGGCGTCATGACGGCCGGCGAGGTCTGCGACGACGGCAACGCGGTGAGCGGCGACGGCTGCGACAACAACTGCACCGTGACGGCGTGTGGCAACGGCGTGCAGACTACGGGCGAGGACTGCGACGACGGCAACGCCATCGACGACGACGGGTGCGACTCGAACTGCACCAGCACCGGCTGCGGCAACGGCATCGCCACGTCCGGCGAGGACTGCGATGACGGCAACGCTGTCGACGGCGACGGCTGCGACACGAACTGCACGGACACCGCGTGCGGCAACCAGATCGTCACCACGGGCGAGGAGTGCGACGACGGCAACACGACCGACGGCGACGGCTGCTCGAGCACGTGTGTCATCGAAGGCGGCCAGGGCGGCGGCGGCGGTGGCGGCGGTGGTCAGGGTGGCGGCGGCGGGAGCACCACCGGCTCCACGACGAGCAGCTCGTCGTCGTCGACCGGCTCCTCCGGCAGCACCGGCTCCGGCGCCACGTCCGGCTCCGGCGGCGAGGGTGGCGCAGGCGGCGGCGGGGGTGACGGCGCCACCGAGGACGACGGCTGCGGCTGCGCGGTCCCCGCGCCCGAGTCGACTGGCAACCGCTGGGCGCTGCTGCTCGGCCTCGCGAGCACGTTTGGTCTGCGACGATCGCGGCGACGCGAAGGCCGCGCCTGATCGAGGGCTGAAGCCCGGCGCGCGACCGTCTCGGGGGGGGCGGTCGCGTGCGCACGGGCGGGGGGCCGCGCGTGGTCAGCGACGCGAACGCGTGCGGCGCAGCGTCGGGATGCTCCACGCCACAAGTGCATGGGGTTCGCCAAGCCCGCGGGACTTGTGGCGTGGGTAGCCGGCTTGCCGGCGGCTCGTACCAGATCGCGTGACGCGATTCCGCATACTTACGTAGCCGTCATCGTCGTCGAAGCCCGGCCGGCCGCACCACCTGCGTCATAAGTCCGGCGGGTTCGTCAAACCCGGCTGGTTTGTGGCGCGCCGCCGCCGTGTCACGCCAGAGCGGCCAACATCGCCTCGCGACCGAGGCTGTGATAGCTCCCGCGGCATGAGGCTCGTGAGGAGCGCACGGTCCTGCCGTCCTTCCGCTCGGGTGACCAACCTGGCCCTTGTCTCACCGCATCTGCGCGCGTCCATCGGGCTGCTCGGGGTAGCGCTCCTGGGCTTCGGCGCTCCGGGTTGCGGCGGGAGGCACCAGCCGGATGTCGCGGCCCAAGTGGCGCCGATGGGCGCTGTTCCCGCGGCCTCCGCCGCGGCGTCTGCTGACGAGCAGCCGAGCGCACCACAGGGATCGTCCGAGTCGACCTGCTGGAAGATCACCGCAGCCCCAGACTCCGACGAGGCGAAGGTGGCGCAACGCTTCGCGCGATACGCCTCGGAGACCTTGGCCGCGCTCGAGACGCCGCGCGTCGGGACGCACGAAGCCAGTGTCTCCGCGGAGCTTCGCAGGTTCGGTCTGAACAAGGTTGGCGAGGTCTGCCCAGAGCTCACGGTCTCGCTGACGAGGGACATCGGAGAGAACGCTTCGTCGGCGCGCTTCTTGGTCAGAGGGGGGCTCGACGTGACGATCGACGCGAAGATCCCCTCGTTGCGTTCTGCGGCGCTCGCCAGCGTCGAGGAGTGGGAGCTCGGCGAGCCCCTTGTCGATTCGTTGGCTCGGCGGCTGCTCCTTCTGCGGGTCGCGAAGATCCTCGACGACTCGACCGCAGTGAAGAACGGAGCCGTGCTCAAGGTCGACAAGGACCTCCTCTGGGGCTGGGCGCGAACAGAAGACCATCTCTCCCAATGTTTCTTCTACGCGGACAGCTCGACTCGCTGGTGCTGGCGCACCGGGCAGCCGGGTTCGGCGTTCATCCTGACGGAATGGTCTCATCACGGGGACGAGGTCCGTGGGTTTGTCCAGCCCAAGGACGGCGTCATCTGGGCGACCAGGTTCCCCGCCGGGGAGTTCGCGCAGGTCACGAGCGCTCGGCAGTGGCCCACGACTGGATTTGCCCCTCTTCCGAACGACGACCCCGCGTCGGAGGTGATGCTCTTGCCCGTCGTGCACGACCGCCGGAGCGACAGTGCCTACGTCGTCACGGATCTCGGATCGATCCAATGCCGAAAGCGGCCCAAGGGCTTTCTTTGCACAGCGACGTGAGCTCGCTGGCGCGGCTGGGGGCGTCGGCGCCCCGCGCCGCGCGCGCCTCACCCTCCGCTCTCGAGGAGCCCGCGGATCTCCGCCGCGGAGAGCTTGGCGGCGCGGCGTTGGGCGCGGTCGGATGCCTGCGATTCGACGGCGGGGTTCCACCAGGGGTCGAGGTGGATCACGTCCCCCCCGCCGAAGTCGCGTGCTGCGCCGATGTGTCGCACTTGCCCTGAGTCCTCTCGTTTCCCGGCGCGACTCGAGCCCATCCGCCGAGCGGGTGGCCAAGGCCGAGCCAGCGTGCAGAGGTGTGCACCTCTGCACGCGAGCTCCGATCGAGGGAAGGCGGCAGTCGGTCGCGGTCTCGCGCGCAGTAGCTCCAGGCGGTACACCCGCGGTGACATCCGCTCGCGGTCGCCCGCCGGTCACGAAGTCCGCGTGGTGAGCCGCACAACCACATCAATACTTCCCGGGTCGTATGTTCGTGGGACCCTCAGCCTCATCTTCGAGCGACTGATAGCCCTTGTGGTCGTAGCGCGGCGGCAGACCCCACTCGGTGCGAAGCGAGTTCTCGGTGGGGAAGTCGTCCGCATGGCTACCCGTGCCGATGGTGGCTGCTTCCTCCTCTTCGATGTCCTTCTCGGTGATGGGAGGCGTGGGGTCCTTCGTGCCCGGTGGAATGCGTGTGCCTTCAGCGAAATGTACTGCGTGGATCAGCTCGTGGGCGAGGGTGATCTGAGGCGGGCAGTTGATCGGTGTGCCATCGGGCGCGATGTGCTTCGAACAATCATCAGGGTCGTATTCGATGACCGTGCCCTGTTTGTCCTCGGGCCACTCCCACGCTGGAGCCGCGCACTCTGCCTCGGAGCCTTCGCGAATGGTCACGTGCTTGCCGCTCCGGATGAGCCGGTCGAAGATCTCCTTCCCGGTCGCTGAGCGGCTGAGCGCGTAGAGGTCGCGGAGGGCCTTGTTCTGGAACTCGGGGGTGCCTTCGATGCTGATGCAGGAAGGAACGCTGAAGGACGGCCCACCAATGAGGACGTCGGGGGATGCGGCGCCGAGCAATTGGCCGCCGTGGATCGTGCCGTGGAGGAGGCCGGCGGCTGGTAGCTGCTCGATCAGGACGAGCGCGGCGCCTTCGGCGACGATATCCGAGGGGCCGCCCGCGCACCCGGCAAAGTCGGCGAGGTGTGCGGCGGGTTGCCCGTTGATGAGCACGGAGGGTCCACCGGGCGAGGTGATCGGCCCACCGCCTGGGTGACTCGGACACTGGTGCCCGTCGAGAAGGCGAAAAGCGTTGCGCGTCATTCCAGCACCAGGACCTGGTCCGCCGACACCGCGCGCAGCAGGGCCGGCGACGTGGTGGAGACAATGAGCTGGCCGGCGCTCGTCCAGCTTCGCCACGCCTCGAGCGCCCGGATCTGATCCTCGGGGGGCAAGTGAAGCTCGAGGCCATCGATCAGCACGAGCGCACGTTCGAGGCCCATGGCCTCGAAGGTCGCCGCGTACAGCACGAGCATACGCTCCGAGTCGGTCAGCTGCGCCAGCTCGACGTCGCGATGACCCCGTGCCGCCCGCCGCGAGAACAGGCAACGAAGCTCGCCGTTGCCCTCACGAACACCGAGAAAGAGGAGCCGGTCCGTCAGTTGTCCGAGCCGGGCACCGAACCGCGACGCGGGCGAAGGAGTGCCGTCGGCGAGCATCAAGCCCGACTCCTGCAGGTCCCGAACGAGGCCGGTCGCATGCCCGAACGCGGATGAGACGATGAACGCTCTGACGAAGTTGTACTTGGCGGCTCCCGTCCCGATTCGCTCGGCGCCCAGGGGCGGAGGCAGAGGAGAGAGCTCGTCGGTCGGGCGGCCGGGGTCGAGTCGTCGGTCTGCGTGGAAGTACTCGACCTTCCACGCGGAGCTCTCGCGCGAATAGGCGCGCAGCGTGGCACGTAGCCTATCGGGTGTGAGTGTGGCCGCCCGAGGATCCGCCGGTGCCCAGATGCAGGCTTGGTCTTGCGCGGACGTTCCCTCCGTATGCCACCGAAGCTCGATTCGCCCCGAAGAAGGGTCGTCGAACCAGTCGGCGGCGCGGGGCGGGGGCCCATAGGCGGCGCATGCCTCCTTTGCAGCCAGTATCGCTTCGAGCAGCGTCGTCTTGCCGCTGACCGCGCGGCCGGTGATGACGAAGGGGCCTGGTCGGAGGGCCGATCCGGTCAACTTGGCTTCCACGGGCTGGACGCCTCGGACGCCGTTATGGAGGACACGGGTGAGGAGCGGATACATATCAGCAGTTCAACTTGATGGGGTGGCCTTTGACATCGACGACGCCGCCTTCAATCGTGATCTTCCCCGGAGTGAGGACGATCTTCGAGCCGCCGCAGACGAGCTCGATCTGGTCAGCAGCCTGAACCAGTACCTTCGGGGCCTTTACCTTGAAGAGCGAGGCTGCGTGATGCTGCTCGCTCCCGGCCGTGACATAGAAGTCGCCTTCGACCATGTCTTCGCGGCGGCCAGCGGAGAGCACCGTGTGCGCTCCGTTCAGCTGGAGCTCGGTCCGACCCGTGATCGTGACCGTCTCTGCCGTGATGTCGGCGTCCTCCTTGAAGCCGATGTTCCCGGACCCCGAGACCCAGGTCTTCTGGTTGCCCCCGACTTCCAGCTTCGCATCCTGCCCGATGGACACATCCGCGTGTCGCTCGACGCGGGTCGACAGGTCTCGCTGCGCGTGAATGTCGAGGCGCTCGGCCCCGGCGAGATCGTCCATCCGGATCTCGTTGAAGCCGTCCCCACCTGGTGAGCTGCGCGACCGCCAGACGGAGACGGTCTTCTCTTTCGGCAGATCCAGAGGCGAACGGTTCAGTCCGTTGTGCACGCGTCCGACCACCATCGGCTGGGCGGGGTCCCCGTCGAGGTAAGCCACCAGAACCTCGTGGCCGACTCGAGGGATCGTCACCAACCCCAACCCCGGGCCCGCCCAGCCTTGTGAGACACGCACGCGAATGGACACGGCGGAGGTGTCCCACGGAAAGCGGAGCAGCACGCGGCCGTGTTCGTCGACGTCGATCTCGCCCTCGCCAACGACGTGGGCCACCTGGACTCCGCCGACCCGGGGCTTCGGGAGGCGCTCGGGCTTGAAGGGTACCGAAGCCGGGACACAGAGGAGGCGATGTTCGACCCGCCTGCCCCCAGTGCGTCCGGGTGTGCCGGGCTGCGTCGTGAGAAGGCTCGATGTCCGCACGACCAGGAGCTCGCGAGAAGGCTCCGCCCCCAGACCCCCCTCAACGACCAGCCGCTGACCTGGCCAGATGAAGGAATTGGTCCGAACGACGATCGTGGCCTCCTCGACCGAGTCGGCCTCGAAGAGGTCGCGCGCTCGCAATCGCAGCTCACCCTCCGTGGCTCCGGCGCCCGGTACGTATTCGTAGTCTTCGAGGTCGGTCGCGGCGTCGGCAGCGGGGAGCCGAGACGCAGCGGCAACCGGGTCGAAGAGCGGCTGCTCGAACCAGTAATCGCGAACGCGGGTAGACTGGAAGACGCGCGTGCCATCCGCGACCACGTCGTAGACGAGTGGTGTCTCCTGAGCGAGCTCGCTGGGGGCGGCGAAGGGGAGCACCCGCTTCTGCTGCGTATGGTGACGAGCGGTGTCGTCCGTCAAGGTCAGGGCGCCGGAAGCAGCCAAGTCGAAGTAACACGCGATGCCTTCCTCGGCCAAGGTCCGCAGGAGAAACCCGAGATCGGTCTCCCCGTATTGGACCCGATAGGGGCGAGCAGGGCGATCCTCCACCAGCTCCGCGGCGACCTGCGGGAGCCCGGGGAGCGGGAGCAGCATCGCAGCAGCGAGGCCTTCGATCCGGAGGTCGCGCCAGATCTTGTGGTTGCGACGTCGGCTGAGTAGCCAGAGGGGCGGCACCAGCACCAGGACGTATTCGGAAACGCCGTCGGGTCGGAACGCCACTTGGCGCACGCGCTTTACGACGCAAGGAACGGGCACCACGGTCCCGGCTTCGAAGAGGGACACGACGCAGGTGCGCCCGAGCAGCTCTCGAGGAGAAAGCGCCTCCCCACGTTGGTGGACGAGGAGCTCGAGCTCATAGGGCTCCGACATCGCGAAGCTCCCCCGCGCCTCCACCACGCGGAAGCCAGGATCGTCGGTCGGGAAGGCCAACCCGACCGGAATAACGTTGCCTTGCGTTCCATCGCTCACGGCTCCACCTCCGTCTCATTCGAGCGTGCTTGCTTCCGCGCCTCGTGTTCCCGAACCTCGGCCCACCTCTCGAGCGTTTCACCGGAAAGTAGATCGGTGCCGCCATTAGGGCGGAAGACTGAACCGTCGGGCTCGCGTACCAATCGCAGGCAGCTGCCTACCACTTCCGGGAATGGCTCCCCGCGGACCCAAGTCATGGACACGTGTGATCCGTCTGGCCTGTCGTATTCGAAGTCTACGCCGTTCGCCCCAGAGCGAACCGTTTGCTTGGCGCTCCAGCTCGCAGTCGCGCCCTCGGGCGGTGGCTCGGCGGGCATGGGGAAGGGGCAACGGTTGGTTCGCGGTTCCGTGTTCAAACAGGGGCCGCCGCGGTGCTCCAGGATGGTTTCTGGCAAGGCCGGATCAAACCAATGCTGAATCCCGAACGGCCGCCGACGAAGCTTGTAGGTCGTAAGCTGGAACTTCGAAACGTTCGGTGCATGGAGGCGATCATCGTCCCAAGGGCCGAGGGTGAGCTTGAGCTCCTGCAACGTGAAGGAATCCGACTTGACCTCGCGAACCTCGTAGGCTGCATAGGTCGGCCGGGCGGGCCGCGGGAGCGGTGGCGGGACGCGAAGCTCGAGCGGGCCTGAGCTCCGTTGAGCCGGCACGCAAAGATTCCGCGTGATCCAACGGTCCCCCGTTCTCCAGGGCGGTTCGAAGGGAGCCCTGGCCGGGAGCGGTGCGGGGGCAGGAGACGGGGCAACCCCCGGCGCCGCTTCCGCTCGGGACAGAGTCGCAATCATCGGCTCCGCAGGTCCCCGGTCTTCTGGCGTCGTGGGCTGATAGACCTTGCCAGCGTTGTCGCGAACGAGAACTCCGCAGCCGAGCGAGTCTTCCCAATACGGCTCTCCACGACGCCAGGAATAGGCGTACAGTCCGCCACCGGTGGGGTTCCGGCGGTCGTTCCCGTAAATGAACGTCGCCCCATCCTCGTTCTCGAATACATGTTGATGATACGGGAAATGGACGAGGAGATCGTGTGACGGGAGCTCTGCCGGCAGTCGCGCCCAGCACCATGTCCTATGGTCGCGTCGAGAGTTGCACCTGTCGACCGAGTTTGGCTTGTCACGCCGCAGCGTCTGGTATTGCGCCGACTCGGCCGCGGCATATCGCCATGCGACAACCCGAAACGGCGCCGGGTCAATGATTGTCCAGGTCTCGTCGTTGGGCTCGCCTTGTTGCAGCGCCGCCCCCGCGGCATTCAAGAGACGTGTGTACAGCACGATCTCGCGAGGGGTGACGCTCTCGATTCGGTAGTACCGATGCGCCGGCCAGTCGTAGAGCGGGCCCGTTTCGGGCAGACCGAGCCCATCGAGCGCGTAGTCCCACCGCGTGGCGCATCGCTCCTTGACCATCCAAGCCGTGCCTGGTCTCCAGCCGGCGGTCACGATGTCGTATGGCCAGACGGTTGCTTCCCCTTGGACCTCGAGCGAGACGGGCGCGTGTTCTTCCAGGCGAGGTACCTCAGGCCCGCACGCCAACGTGAAGAGCGAGCACACGATTAGCGCTCTCATTTGTATCGCGACCTCAGCTGGAGTAACCCGCTGCTCACGACTCCCCAGGTGACGTAGGCGTTCCCGAAGTCTCCGTTGGATCCGCGAGCGTCCTTCTGGGTCGGGGTCAAGGTGCTCGCCGGGCGAATGATTCGTTTCATGAACCGAGGGGCGTAGATTGGGCGGCCACTCCCGCTTCGGCACTGGAGCCACGCCGGATCTTGATGTGGTCGAAGCTCACCTTGTGCGTCAAAGGAGAATTGGTAGATGTGGTCGAATCGCAGGTGGTACTTCGGTTCGGGCACGAGTAGCCCGTTCGCGATGCGAGCAGGCAAGGTGTCGGACATCGGGGGCTCGACGTCCTGGTTGCAGTACAGGCTGCAGTGGACGTCATAGCGCGTGTCGTCATTTGCTGGTGCGGATTCGATGAATTCCGCTTCGTACTGGAAGAGCGCATGGTTCCAGACTTCGTCCGGCTTTCCGTCCGGGCCTCCACGGAAGTCTGCGAGCACCGGGGACCAGTTCTCCCGTAGCTCGGTTTGGATTGACGAGAAGAAGTCAGCGGCTCGGCGGCCGAATTCCCTTCTGACCTCTTGAGGGCTACCGTTGAAGCTGGTGGCATACCGCGTAGTGGCGTTGAGAAGCGCGACGGACTTGAGCGTCGCCTGCTTCACGCCGACCCCGGCAAAGAGGCCGTCGATCGTTGCGGTGAGCTCAGTTGCGTCGTGCGGTCCTTCAGGACGCAGGAGGTCCAAGAGGCCGAGGTTGCCCAGAAAGGGATCTGGGTCGAGCCGGAAGAGAAGCGGGAGATCGACATCGTGGCAGAAGACGCCAGCGAACTCCGCGCCCAAGAATTCTAGATCGTTAGCGAGGTAGTGAAAGCCTCCCTTCGTCTTTGCAGTGGGCGGCTCGAAGATGATGCTCGCGACAGCGGCGAACGGACAGTGTCCTTCCCATCCCTGTGTAGCCTTGGCCTGGTGATGGTCGAGCTCCCACGTTCCGGCGGCGCCTGGGTCCGAGTTGCCTTCGAATTGGGCGAAGGCAGTGAGCACCCGACGTGCCCGAAAGGTCCAATAGTTCTTGTCGGCGTCGGGGCTGGCCGCGTAATCTTCCCAGACCTTCGCTTCTTCCTTGGGCAGGGTGCTGGGCGGGTCGTTGACGTCCTTGCGCGCGGTCGGCCAGAACCAGAAGTTCCAGGGGACGAATGGTTTGCTCGATTCGGACGGGCTCTCACGTGAGCAGCCGACCTGAACCAGCCGGGCGAACGCAGTGACGGCCGGTTGCTCGACGACGAGGTAATAGTTGCCGACGTGCCCTGTTCCGGCTGGGATTCTGTAGCGGAGCGTTCCTGTCGTCGACGTCGCGAGGTCGGACCCTTTGAGCTCGCGGCGGAGCTTCATCGCGCCGCTCGAGGGAACGCACTGGAGCGAAAGATCGCCGCCGTGGCGGGTTGGGTTCCGGAGGCGGAAGACACTCAGGTTGCTACCCGCGGGATAGGTCCTGCCGTTCGCGGCACCGAGGGGAAGTCGAACGATTGCGGGCGCCAGGGTGTTCGGAACGTCCGCAGCTGTGTCGCGGTCGGCTCGGTTCGTCGGTGGCTTCTTCTCAGGAGGGGGCATGGGGTGTCCTTCGATTCAGGAGCCGTGAGCCTGCTTCAGCGCCGCCTTGGTCGGGGCGTCGAGAGCGCCGTTCACCGGCAAGCCCTGGAGATGCTGGAAGCGCCGAATGGCGTCCGCGGTCTGCGGGCCGAGCTCGCCGTCGACGGGGCCGGCGTCGAAGCCCAGATTGTTCAGACGTGCCTGCGCCCCGCTGACGCCGCCGTCAGGAACGTCGTCGAGCGGGTTCAATGCGCCGACGTGGAGCGTGAAGTTGCCGATGCTGCACTCGAGCACGAGCTGCGAAGCTCCAGATGGAATCGCGTGGTCGAGCTTGCCGTCTGCGTCCGTCGTGTCTTCGGCGATGGCTGCGTCGTTCAGCCAGAGCGTGTAGGCATCGTCCCGGAGCGGAGTGCGGTCGTAGTCGAGCAAAACGAGCTGCAGTCGCCGTGTGTTGGTCCGCACGATGAACTCGTGTCGCTGCGCGGTGGGGCGTTCCTCTCGACGCTCGAGTCGAGCGGGGACGGCGAGTTCGTCACCGGGAAACAGCTGCTCGGGAGAGCGTTTGGTGCGGAGCTCCTCGTTGCCCGGGTGATCCCAGACCGTGTGGCCGTGTCGGAAGCCGTAGAGGAGGGCGATCGTCGTCGCGTCCTCCCCGCGTCGGACCGCATGGACGTGCGAAGTGGCATCGTCCCCCGGCAGCGGCGGCACCGGAACGGTCGGTCCCCACTCTCGTCCGTCGATGCGTGGGAAGGTGATCTGGCAGCTGCCAGCCTGCAGGTGGTCGAGCCGCGCCAGTCCGCGCTCGTCCAGCCGAGCCGAGCGGCGCTGTCCCTCGGGCGTGATGAGCTCGTATGGCTCGAGGGGCACGGCTGCGCCGCGGTCGTCCACGAGCTGCAGCTCGATCCAGGTCGTGCCGAGCGCTGGCCCGGAGAGGACGGGATCCTCCAGGTCGTCGCCCCAGCTGCCGCTGTCGCTGCCGGCGCGCTCCGTTCTCCAGACCAAGAGCCGGCCGTCCTCGATCGCGCGGAGGATACGAGGCAGCCAGATGTCGTCTTGCGCATCGGAGGGCGCGAAGTCGTGGCGCAACCCGCGATCTTCGACAAAGGCGGACACGAGACGTGGCCGGTTCTCGGCCCTGGCCCACGCCTCACGCACGACGCGTCGCGCGTGCTCGAGCCCGAGAACCTCCTGGCCGCCGGGGGGATCGCCGTAGGCCGTGACGATCGCGTCGTCCAGGCGTTCAGCGCGGAAGGGTAGGGTCGTCCGCTTCACGGTGCCTCACTTCGGCGTCTTCTTGTGGGAGTGGGACGGCAACATCTTCACGAATGGCAGCGTCGGCTCGGCCGCCACGGGGCTGGCGATGGGGAGCGTCCCATCGGGGTCGAAGGGCGCGGGCGCGGGACGGGGCGGTACGGGCGATGCCTGCGGGGAGAAGGTTCCCTCCCGAAACGGCAGCGGCTCACGGATCTGCGGCCGCGGTGCGAAGACGGTCTCGTCAGCGATGGGCGAGGGGGGAGGCGGCGGGGGAGCGACCGGGAGCGCAGCCAGAGGCGGCGCCGCGGTTACGGCCGAGGCCGCGGCTCGCTCAGCTCGGTGTGCCCCGAGCACGCGCAAGCGCTCTTCCGAGAACGCCACGCGAAACGCGTCGCGCAGGCCTGGGCTCTGTCGTAGCTCGGCTTCCCAGCGCGTGCGGGCAGCGTTGAAGGTTGCGGCAGGTACCTGGGCTGCACGCAGCACCTCCTCCCGATCGGCAAAGGGGGCTGCGAGCTGTGCACACAGCCGTGCGAAGCTCTCGACGTCTTCCAGACGGTCACGCATCCGAACCTCCGCAGAACACGGGTCGCATCGAGCGATCGCCCCTCTCTCCCGAACCGCGCCGGAGACGGATGGTAGCCAGGGAGATGAGGTCGTCCAGCGCTGCGGAGGGGCTCACGAAGGAGAGAGTCGCGACGGGGACGACGCCGGTGACAAGAAATGTTCGGGGATGGGGCGACCGGCCGGGCCGCGCGGTGCCGTTCGACGGCCGCTCCGCAGGCCTCCCCGCCGGATGACGCCGATCGTTTGCGATCAGGATGCGGAGGATGGAATCAATCCGGCCGTTCCTGATCGCGAGATCGAGCCGTCGTGAGCTGGCGGCCACCAGGATTCGCGCACTTACGCGTCACGCGACGCGCCCGGAGCCTCAGGAACGCGCTGGAGCCGGCGATTTCGCGATCAGGAAGCGGAGGATTGGATCAATCTGCCACCTCCTGATCGCTGCGGCGGTGGGCGCTGGCGTTCCTGCCAGCGCCGGGAGGGGGCTCGTGTCTGCGCGCGCGGAGTCGCCGTGAGATCGGCGCGCGAGCCTGTCACGGGCCGTGTAAGCTGTCGCGCGATTGGAGTCGAGCGCGGCCTTCCGGTACGGCTGAACGAAAGCGAATACGACCCGCGGCGACTCGGGGAGCCACCAATCGTGATGCGAACGGGACATCGAACACTCACGCTCTTTCTGTTTGCGGCGGCGGTCGCCGGCTGTGGCGGCAGCCAAGGGACGGAGCCGACGTCGGTCGCGGTGAGCGCTCCGGCTCCCGTTCGCGCCTCGCCGCCGCCATTGCCGCCGCTCCCGGAGCCCTGCAGCTTCTCCCTCGGCGAGCGCCAGGCGGTTGCGGCGCCCGGCATCATCAATGCGGATGTCGGCGCAAACGCGGAGAGCGCGCTGTTCGCCTACCAGGTCGAGGCCGCACCCCGCTCGCAGGTGATTCGCGCGCGCCTGCTTCTCGGGTCTACGCTCGGCCGTGAGCTGTTGCTCTCGGGCGAGGCCGGTTTCCATGTGCTCCCTCACGTGTTGGCCTTGCCCGACCGCTTCCTCGTGGCGTGGAATCACCAGCTCGCCGTCGCAGGGGAGGAGTCGGACCGTGACGAGGTCGCAGAAGCCCGGTGGGTCTTCCCGGATGGAACAATGAGCGCAGTCTCGGAGCTGCCGTTCGGATCCGGGGCGATTCATCTCGCTCGCGTCCCGAGCGGGATCGCCGCGATGTACACGACGCGGGAGTCCTCGGGAGCCGGGACCGCGCGCGAAGTCTTGATGCGGCAAGTGCTCGACCTCTCGCTTCGCCCGATCGGGCCGCCGGTGGCGTTGCTCGACGCCCCACACGGGGGAGACGACGTGGATGAGGTCACGCTTGCGGATGGGACCACGTGGGTCGTCGCGGTCTCGTCCGGCTTCAAGACCTCTCAATGGCGTGCCCACCTCATGCGCCTCGACGCGACGGGCAAGGTCATCTCTGCGGTGAAGGAGATCCCGATGGAGCAGGGCTATGCGGCTCGACCGGCCCTGTTTGACGTGGGCGACGGGCTCCTCTTGACGTGGCTCGCCGATCAAGAGGTCGGGCAGCCGCCGGTCGCCGCCACCGTGACGAAGCTCAGCTACTCCGCCGAGGTGCTCGAAGGCCCGCGCATCGTGGGGAGCGGCGGAACGCGGTTCAACGGAGGTGCCCTCGTAGTCAGTGGCGGCGCGCCCGCCCTCCTCTTCGACGGCAGCCAGATTGTCGGTCTCGATCGCGCCGGAGCGCCCCGCGGAGCACCGCAACGCCTGGGGCCGACGAGCGCGCAGCAGCCCTTCTGGATCGAGCGTGAGGGGAGCTTTGCGTTCGCCTGGGTCGATGGGGTGTGGCCAGAGTTCTCGCTGCAGGTTGCGCCGGTGACGTGCACGCGCGCGCGGTAGCGAGCGCGAAGAAGCCGATCGCGGGGGCATGAGCGGGCGCGCGCTACGCGCCCGCGTCGCGTCGGGTTCGGTCTCTTTCGCGCGCCATATCTTCCCCGGGTTTGCCAAACCTTGGCCACTTGTGGCGCGCCGCCCGGCTCGACGAGGGCGGGGGAGTAGTGGAACGCGGCGTGGCCCATGGCCCCGCTGCCCCGGCACCCGCTACCATCGCGCTGTGTCCTCTCCGCGGACGAAGGCGCTGCACCCCGGTCTGTACGACGAGCCGCTGACGCGCGAGCTCGAGGCGCAGCTGGAGGGGCTCGGTCCGGACCTTGTGGAGTGGGAGCAGCTCGACGAGCACCACGCGCCGTTGGCGCTCTCGCGGCTTCTCCATCCGCGTGTCGTTCGGGCGCTTGCGTCGCTCGACGGCGAGGAGCGCGGGCTGAAGCAGCTCGAGCTGGTGAACAAGCTGCTTGCGCTCCTGCAGGCGGAGGCGCCACGAGGCGGAACGGCAGTGAGCGATCACGTTCAGCCGCCGCCGCGTCGGTTGCTCGCCGTCCTGCCCAGCCAGGATGGGCCCGGCGCGCCGAAGGCACCGCCTAGGCCATCCATTCCCCTGGCCACGAGCGATCTCTTGGTCAACGGGCCGCATGACCTGAGCATGGGGCCGGAGCTTCGCCGCGAGATCGAGTCGGCGGATCGAATCGACATGCTCTGCTCCTTCCTCAAGTGGAGCGGGCTGCGCCTCATCGAGGATGCGCTCGAGGCGTTCTGCGCGCGGCGCGGGGGTGGCGCCCTTCGCGTTCTGACGACCTCCTACATGACCGCGACAGACCGGCGTGCGCTCGACGCGCTCCAAGAGATGGGGGCGCAGGTGCGCGTCTCGTACGACGCGCAGCAGACGAGGCTGCACGCGAAGGCGTGGCTCCTTCATCGCGAGAGCGGCTTCTCCACCGGGTTCGTCGGCTCCTCGAACCTCTCTGCTGCCGCGATGCTGGATGGCCTGGAGTGGAACGTGCGGCTATCCCAGGTCGACAACGGGGCCATCCTGGAGAAGTTCGCCGCGACCTTCGAGCAATACTGGCTCGACACGGCGTTTCGGCGGTACGTGCCCGAAGAGTTCGACGCGGCGGTGGAGCGGACGCGGCGCGAAGAGCTGGCGCCCTTCCTCATCCTCGACGTTCAGCCGCGCCCCCACCAGGAAGAGATGCTGGAGGACCTCGCGGCGGAGCGTGCGAATGGTCACACGCGCAACCTGTGTGTGGCCGCGACCGGGACGGGCAAGACGGTGGTCGCCGCGCTCGACTACAAGCGGCTGCGGACCGAGCTGCCGCGCGACCGGTTGCTGTTCGTCGCGCACAGGCGCGAGATCTTGAGCCAGAGCCTCGCCACGTTCCAGGTCGTCCTCCGCGACGGCGCGTTCGGCGAGCTCCTCGCCGCGGGGGACCGGCCCGACAAATGGAGCCACGTGTTTGCGAGCATCCAGTCCCTGCACGAGGCCGCGCTGGATCGGATCCCGCCGGACCACTTCGACGTCGTGATCGTGGACGAGTTCCACCACGCCGCCGCACCGACGTACGAGCGGCTCTTGGAGCGGCTGCGGCCTCGGGTGCTGCTCGGGCTGACGGCGACGCCCGAGCGCGCGGACGGACGCAGCATTCTCAACTGGTTCGACGGACGCGTTGCCTCGGAACTGCGTCTCTGGAAGGCGCTCGACCAGGGCCTGCTCTCGCCATTCCAGTACTTCGGAATTGGTGGGGCTCCGGACGTCTCCGGCGTGCGGTGGTCGCGCGGTCGGTACGATTCCGCGGCGCTCAGCAACGTCTACACGGCCGATCACTTCTTCGCCCTCCGCGTCGCGCAGGAGGTCTCCAGGAAGGTGACGGACGTCGGTGCGATGCGCGCGCTCGGCTTCTGCGTCGACGTCGCCCACGCGGAGCTCATGGCCGAGCGGTTCAACCATGCAGGGATCGCGTCGGCGGCTGTCTCGGCTCAGACGGCCTCACGCGAGCGTGATGAGGCGCTCCGAGCGCTACGCGACGGGCGACTCCGGTGTCTCTTCAGCGTCGACCTGTTCAACGAGGGCGTCGACCTGCCCGATGTCGACACCGTCATCTTCCTCCGCCCGACGGAGAGCGCGACGGTCTTTCTCCAGCAGCTCGGCCGCGGGCTCCGTCGCGCCGAGAACAAACCGTGTTTGACCGTGCTCGACTTCATCGGGGGCGCGAACCGGCGCTTCCGCTTCGACCAACGGTACCGGGCGATCGTCGGAGGGACGCGTCGAAGTGTGGAGCGTGAGATCGAGCGCGGCTTCCCGTCCCTGCCGAGCGGCTGCGCCATTCAGCTCGACAAGGCGGCGCAAGCCGCGGTGCTCGAGAACATCCGCCAGCAGGTCGGGCAAGGTGTTCACGTTCTCGTGGAGGACCTTCGGGGCTTGGTGGCTGAGCGCGGTGAGGGTCTGAGCCTCGCGGAGTTCCTCCAGGAGGCGGGGATCGATCTCGAAGACGTCTACAGCAACGGTCGCTGCTGGACGTCCCTCCGACGGGCCGCGGGGCTCTCCCTGTCTGGCCGCGGTCCCGACGATGACCAGATCGAGCGCGCGCTCGGCCGCATGCTCCACGTCGATGATCCGCTCCGCCTCGATGGCATTCGCCGATTGCTCACCGCGCCTGCCCCGCCGTCCGCAGACGACCAGGATCCGGTTCAGCGCCTGCTCTTCGCCCTGCTCGGCTATGTCCGTCGCCCGTTCTCCGAGCTCTCCGCAGCGTGGACCGCGCTCTGGAGCAGCGACACTTTACGCGCCGAGATCCTGGAGCTCCTCGACATCCTCGCGGACCGCGTTCGACGCGTGACCTACCCCCTCGAGGGTGCCCTCTCCAAGCTCCCGCTCCGCGTGCATGCCACCTACACCCTCGACGAGGTCATGACCGCGTTCGACGAGCGCAACAGCAAGGGCGGCATCAAGCGCATCCAGACCGGCAGCTTCTTCAGCGAGGCGTGGTCGACCGATCTGCACTTCATCACCCTCGAGAAGAGCGAGAAGGAGTACTCACCCACCACCCTCTACAACGACTACGCGATCTCCCCCGTCCGCTTTCACTGGGAGACGGTCGGCAACTGCCACGAGGGAACGGAGACCGCGCGTCGCTACCTCCGCACCACGCGCGGTGCCGACGTCCACGGTCTCGCCTTCGTCCGCCAGCGCAGGACGGACCCCCGCGGCGAGACCATGCCGTACGTCTTTCTCGGGGAGGTCTTCTACGCCACGCATCGCGGCAACAGGCCGATGCAGATGGAGTGGGACCTCGCGCACCCGATGCCTGCGAGCTTCTTCCAGGCGACGAAGATCGCGGCGGGGTAGGGGTGGAGGACTACCCCCGCTCGCGCGCGCGCTTCACCGCAGCATCAAACGCGACCCTGAGCGACGGGTCGGCCGTGATCCTTCCGCCCCAGGCCTGCGCGACGGCTTTCCACATCGCTTCGGTGAGAACGAACCGCCGCAGGACCGCGGCGCGGTCATCGCTCTTCGCGAGAGCGACCGTGACCTCCGCGTAGCGGTCGATGGAAAGATCGAAAGGTCAACCGCCTCGGGGGCTACCTCCGCCTCTTTGAACGTATCCGTCCGACGAGGCACGTCATTGACGGACGTCCGCGGGCGTGACCAGGCGCCGGCGGCTACTGCGCCATCAGCGTGAGCGCGCGGTACGGGTTCGCAGCGAGCAGCCGCTGGACATCCTCG